>Ga0208813_1000017_pt1 | contig 209007 bp, 209 predicted proteins | sample MalvireepMed_904_FD_184250 | JGI IMG/M metagenome (GOLD analysis project Ga0208813, IMG submission 184250) | Marine viral communities from the Global Malaspina Expedition - Malaspina viral metaG DeepMed_904 (SPAdes) (version 2) | ecosystem: Environmental > Aquatic > Marine > Oceanic | place... | reverse complement strand
TGCCGTCCGGCTAGTGGTTCCCCTTGCCGGGTCCACAGGGGACTTGCACCCCCAAGTCATCCGGCCAGCACCACCTGTACCGGAACAGCGCCCGTCAAGGCGCTACGCGCCATGCCTGGCGCACAACGATAAATGGCCGGAACGGGATCGTTCCGGCCCTCAAGCATTACTGCGGCACTCTTAGCAGACGATTGGGAGAGCCCTCTTCAATACTCCCAAGTACATTTCTGGTCGCCAGCTCGTCCAGCCTGGTGCTGACCGATGCCGGTGACAGATCGGGTTCAGCCCCCAGGATCAGGGCAACGCTGCCCGCTACGTGTGGCGATGCCATAGAGGTCCCGCTGATGGTGTTTACTTCATCGTCCTCCTGGTACCAGGCCGCGGTGATGTCAGACCCCGGGGCAAACAGGTCCAGACATTCTCCGTGGTTGGAAAACGACGATCGTTGATCCTCGCGGGTAGTGCTTCCTACGGTTACCGCTGATGCAACCCGATTTGGAGAGCCGGAACAGGCGTCAGCATCGCTGTTACCGGCGGCCACGACGAACGTCACTCCCTGCTCTATCGCACCACGCACGGCATCGTCCAGAGCGTCTGAATTTCCTCCACCAAGGGACATATTGGCAACGGCCGGCGCCTGATGGTTCTCAGCCACCCAGTCAACACCTGCGATCACATCCGCGTTAGAACCGGCACCGGAGCAATCCAACACCCGCACGGCCGAGATGGATGCGTTCTTGGCAACGCCATAGACGGTGCCAGTTGCGGTACTGGCGACATGGGTCCCGTGACCATTGCAGTCTGTGGTGTCTTCCGGGTCAGTCTCGCCACCAATGTTGACGATCGGGCCGATCAACGGCAACCCACCCAACCCCAGCAAGCCCGTATCGTTCACCGCAAAGTTACGGCCTTCAATCACCCGTCCGGCAAACTCATCGTGGCTATCCCGCAGACCTGTGTCGATGATATAGACACTGACTCCGTTACCGGCAGAGGACGGGTAGCTATATTGCTCATCCAGGGGGAGCACCGGCTGATCGATCCTGTCCAGCCCCCAGGTGGCATCACCCTGCGTCACCGCATTTGCGGCAACAACCTGGTCGGGCTCAACTGCCAGCACGCCAGGCAGGGATGACAACAGTGCTGCCTGCGGCTCTGTCATCGTGACCGCCGCACCGGTCATCGCAGTTCGGTACACATGCAGAATATCACCACCACCTACGGCCACCAGAAGCGATTCGACGCTTGCCTGCAGGTCGGCAAGCCCCAGCATGTCAGGAATCGACGGGGCCAGTGTGAGGATATAGCGCCCCGGTATGCGATCTCCCGGCTGAAGCGCGGATTCGGAGGCTTCCGAAGTGCCCGTCAGGCCGACACCATCCGACAGTTCTGCGAAGGCCGGGGCGGCCAAGAGAACACTGAGGGTAAAACCAATTGTTTTTGTGATCGTTGTTGTCAAAGCAGATCTCCCATTTGCTCATTTTCCATGATTGAGGCTCACCGGGAACGGACAACATAGAGCCTTGTGTTCCACCACGGGACATTCCCCTTCACCGTTCCATGCATTGAAGGGCGATTCAGGTCAGATGAGGCCAATTCGGCTCTCATAAACAAGCTTTAATGAACAAAGGCAGACGTTGAAGGTTGAGACAGGAAGCAAAATGGGGAAGGAGAAGAAAAGGAAGGAAGCGACTCCGGAACACGGGCATGACCCGGAGTCGCTCAATCAGTCTGTGCTGATATTACTGCATGGGAACCAGTGTCAGCTCAACGCGACGGTTCTGTTCACGTCCGCTTTCGGTGTCGTTGGAGGCAATCGGGTAGCGCGGGCCATAACCTGTCGCACGGGTCCTCTTGGGTGCGATACCCTGATTCAAAAGGAAATCCCTGACTGACCCAGCGCGGCGCTCACTCAACAACTGGTTGTAATCCCGCGAGCCAGTGCTATCGGTATGGCCTTCGATCTGAATAATGGTCTTGTCGAATTCCTTCAGTACCAGCGCCACGGATTCCAGCGTGTTGCTGAACGACGGCTTGATGGAGGACTGGTTGACGTCGAAGGTGATGTTGCCCGGCATGACCAGTTCAATTTCGTCACCATTGCGTACAACGCGAACACCGGAACCCTCGAGTTTGCGGCGCAACTGCGCTTCCTGCTTATCCATGTAATAACCGATACCACCACCAATGGCCGCACCGGATGCGGCACCAATCAGTGCGCCTTTGCCACGGTCACTGCTGCTGGAGGTTGCAGCGCCGACGGCGGCACCACCAATGGCCCCGATAATGCTGCCTTTCGTGGCGCTAGAGGTTTTTTCCTCACCGGTGTAAGGATCGTATGTCATACAGCCGCCAAGACCCACGGTGGCGACGGCAAAAGCTACAATCGTTTTCTTCACGGCATTCTCCAAAGTCTTTCCAAGGTATGACTGTTCGCGGCATGGTGCCGCCATTGGCTTTCCTTAACTGGCCTCAGACAGAGACCCGTCATGGTCGTTTTCAAACGTATCCACAATGGTATTGAATACGGTTGCCTGTAAATCCTGGGCTTCGTTTACTAGATGATGACGCCCATCCGGTATCCGGAGTTCCTCCACCGAGGAAAATTTATTGCGGATAATCCGCAGATTGTGCTGCCAGTCTACAGTCAGGTCCTTTTCCCCCTGCACCACGGTAATCGGAAAATCGACCGGGCGGGCGGACTCAATATGCGGTACCCACTGCCGTAATGCAGAAACCCAGTCCACATGTACGGCCCTGGCCTGGAGCGGATCGTAGTCCCTGAGGAACTTCAGGAAACGCGAGTTTCCACTGTTGGCCCCAAACGCCCGTCGCCATCGCGATATAAAGGGTTTTACCAGGCTGTGCAGAACTTTGGCACCCAGCCACCCCATCGGCCTGATCAACGGTGCCAGCAGTACCACCCTACGAAAATCCGAGGTTTCCCGGTCGTGATGGTTGGTCAGCAGGTAGTCAATCAGGATAGCCCCGCCCGTACTCTGCCCGACCGCATACCAGGGCGCCCGCACGTGACGCCTTACACTGGCCATGACATCCGTCAGCACGGCCTGATACTCGAGAAAACTACCAATCGCCGCTGGTGTGCCACTGGACAGCCCGTGCCCGGGCTGATCATAGGCGAGCACATCAAAGCCCGCACCCAGGCAACGGTCGATCAACTGGCTGTATAGCCCTACATGGTCAAAGTAGCCATGCAGGATAAACACCGTGCCCCGGGGCTTGCACTGATCCGGAAGGCGAAAATAGTGGACCATCACTTGGTGCCGGTCCGCCATCACATAACCCTGGCGATAGCTGACCTCCGGGTGCTCTACCCAGAGATCGAGGCCGTAGAACCGGCAGTAGGCCACCATATCCTCGCTGAGTTGTTCCTGGCTTTCAGGCTCGAAGGGCGACATTCGCTCAAGTAACGACGCCCTGTCCCAGTTCGGAATTTCTATGGTATCTGTTTTCCAGTACACGTAGAGTTAAACGCCTGTCATGAATGGGTATGAAAATAGCAGTGTGTCTGCACTAAGCTTGGTGCTTAGATTAGCACACCACAACCCCGGAGTTGCCGATGATACAAACCGCCCTGGAAGCCGGCCTGCGCCAGACCATGAACCGACTCGTTCGTCCCCTGCTGCATCCCGCGATTCCCGTTGCCCTGCAACGCCGGTTGATCAGCAAGGCCTACCTGACATCGATTCCGCCACGTGGCACCCGGTTTGAAGACATCCAGGCAGAAGGGCTTTCGATCACCCGGGCCTGTCACAGCGACAACCCTCACGGGGTCATACTGTATTTCCATGGCGGTGGTTACATCATAGGCTCGCCAAAAACACACAAGGGAATTACCGGCCACCTGTCGAAATTCAGTGGCGCGATGGTGGTTACTCCCGACTACCGATTGGCACCGGAGAACCCCTTCCCCGCGGCACTGGACGATGCTGAAATGGTTTACCGCGCCTTGCTGGACGAAGGGCATCCGCCTGCAACCCTATGCCTCGCGGGCGACTCAGCCGGCGGCGGACTCGCCGTAGCCCTGGCCATGCGCCTACGCGACAAAGGCCTGCCCTTGCCCTCGTCGCTGATGGTGCTGTCGCCCTGGACTGATCTTTCCCACCAGCACCTTTTCGCGCCTGAATGCGAGCCGGTTCTACAGAAGCCGTGGATCGACAAGTCCGCGCGCCTGTACTGCGGCAACACACCACCGTCCGAGCCTCTCGTTTCACCCGTATTTGGCGACCTTTCCGGCCTTCCGCCGTTGCTGATACAGGTGGGCAGCCAGGAAATCCTGCTGAATGATGCCCGGCGCCTGGCGAACGCGGCCAGCCGTGACAGTGTCGATACACGCCTGGAAATCTATAACGGGCTCTGGCACGTTTTCCAGGTCCACGCGGGGCAACTGGACCGCGCCACCGAGGCCCTGCAAACAGCTGGCGCGTTTATACGCCAGCATCTGTCGAGTTGACCGGGAGGACAACCTCCCCACGAATCAGCGCTTCCTTCTGCTTGCGCGGCCATTGTTTGATCTGCCACTCAAGTTTCGACGCCGTCGCCCTGTCTGTCGTCTCGGCAGAAAATGCGAGCTCAAGGGGCCCTTTGCCCCGCAGGCTACGGGCCCCTTTTGGTGCACCGGCCTGGTGTTCGGCAAAGCGCCGCGCCACATCGGTTGTGATCCCCGTGTAAAGAGCCCCTTTGGCGGTCCGTACCATGTAGATGAACCACTGGCTCATACCGATGAAGCCCTCGCCATTGTCTCCCGGGTTTTACGTTGCTGAATCCACAGCCCCGCAACGATCAACACCAGGCCAACGTATGTGGATGGCAGAATGATCTCGCCAAGAATGAAATAGATGAACACCAGCGACAGGAACGGTGAGATAAAGATGAGGTTACTCACCCTGGCGGTATTTTCCGCCTTCTTCATGGCGTAGGACCAGAGCACAAAGGCAATTCCCATTTCGAACACACCCACGTAGGTGGCCGCCAACAGGCCTGTTGTGGGGTTGAAATCGAAACCATCCGTCACCCCGCAAATCACCACGATCACCGGAAGACCGCAGAGAAAATTCAGGAACAGACCGACCACCGGATCCCGGGTATCCCGAGTCGCGATAATCCAGTAGGACGCCCAGACCAGGGTGCTGCCGATGGCCAGGCCCACACCAAGAGGGTCGGAGAACGTTAACGACAACACATCGCCACGGGTTGCGATAACGACGACCCCGCTGTAGCAAATCAATCCGGCGATGATATCGGCACGCCGCAGTCGCTGTCCCAGGAAGGGCACCGACAGGTAGGCCAGCACCAGCGCCCAGGTGTAGTTCAGGGGTTGCGCCTCCTGGGCAGGCAGCCGGTCGAACGCACCAAACAGCAGGAAGTAGTACAGGCAGGGATTGATAAGCCCCATACCGAAAGACTGCAGATATTGGCGGCGCGACAGTTCAAAGACCAGGTGCCACCGTCGTTGTGCGACCAGAATAAGCGCCATCACTATTACCGACGCGGAACAGGCGACCACCAGCATCTGGACCGGGGTCAATTCCCGCAATGACAACTTGAACGCAGTGGCCACTGTTGACCAGAGCAATACCGTTCCAAGGCCGTAAAGCATTGCCTGTTTCTGGTTAGTCATGAGCAGTGTCCTTTTCCGCATCAAGCCAGCGATAGAGCGTACGCCGGTTTACCCCGAGTATCTGGGCCGCACGGCGTTTATTGCCTTCCACCGCATCAATAACACGCACAACATAGTCCTGCTGGACCTGCTCCAACGTGGGCCAATCCGCCAGGTTTCCTGATGGCAGCACCGGCCGGCCCTCAGCAGACTCTGTCTGGCGCTTGCGGATACGGGCCGGCAGATGTTCCGGCAACACCACATCACCGTCGCAAAAGGTCACGGCCCGTTCAATCGCGCTGGCCAGTTCCCGGACATTGCCGGGAAACGGATAATCCGCCAACATTCGCGCAGCCACTTCGCCCAGCTGCAGGAATCCGCGCTGGTGACGCCGGGCGGAATCCCGCAGGAAATGCATGGCAAGCAGATCCACATCGTCATCCCGCTCCCTTAATGGCGGCACCATCAAGGTCAGGGTTTCCAGGCGATAGTAAAGGTCCTCGCGGAAGCCACCCTGTTCCACGGCCCTGACCAGGTCCTGATGGGTAGCCGCAATAACACGCACATTGACGGCCTCTTCGTGGTCAGAACCCACCGGCTTAATCGTGCCTTCCTGCAGCACACGCAACAATTTCGCCTGAAGAGCGAGCGGCATCTCGCCAATTTCGTCCAGCAGCAGCGTGCCTCCATCCGCTTCGGCAAACAGCCCCCTGCGGGCGGATTTTGCGCCGGTAAAAGCACCGGCTTCGTGGCCGAAAAACTCGCTTTCCATCAGCTCATGGGGTATGCCCGCGCAATTGACTGGTATAAACGGTCCTTGCCGGCGCTCGCTCTCGTCGTGAATGGCCCTGGCGACCAGTTCCTTGCCGGTGCCGCTCTCGCCACTGACCAGGACGGCCGCCTGGCTACGGGCCACCTGTCGTATTTCGTTCCTCAAACGCTCCATCGCCCGGCTCTCGCCCACCAGCCCCAGCGCACTGTCGCTTTCACTCTGGGATTTGTAACGTGCGAGTTCACTGGTCACCGCCGCATGGGCCAGCAGGCGCTTGATCTTCAAGCGAAGATGGTCGGTGGACAGTGGTTTGGTGAGGAAGTCATCGGCACCGGCCTTAAGCGCCTCTACCGCCTGGTCAACCGTGCCGAAGGCTGTGATGATGATAAAGGGAACCGAATGGCCTTCCGCCTGCAGCTTCCGTAGTATTGCCAGGCCGTCGCCGTCTGGCAATCGAAGGTCCGACACAATCAGGTCCGGGCGCCATTCCCGCAACCCATTGCAGCCTTCCTCAACGGTTGCAGCACTGCGTACCGCATAACCATCCACCTCAAGCTCCTCTGACAGAAGCGTCCGCAAACTGGCGTCGTCTTCCACCAGCATGATCAAAGCGGGCCTAGCTTTCATGATGGGCCTCCGTCGAGTCCACTCGTTTCTCATACACTGGCCAGAACGTTGACATCCGGCACCCGCCGTTCGCGTTCGTGCCAACCTCAATCCGACCACCATGTTCCTTGATTACACTGCCGACCACCGCAAGCCCCAGACCGGTTCCCTCACCCGCCGCACGGGTACTGAAAAAAGGCTCGAAAATCCGCTCCCGCAGCGAATCATCGATACCCGGGCCATCATCATCCACCCGCAACTCCCAGTATCCGTCGAGGGGAATAACAGACACGATCACCCGCGAGCGAGCCGCTTGGCACGCGTTGCGGACCAGGTTCAGGCAGGCCATTTCGAGACGGGTTGGCTCGGCCAGAACGCCGGCGCTGGCCTCCGGAATATCGGTACAGATCTCAACGCCATGGCACTTGGGCTCGTCGCATACCCGCGCGGTCAGATCGCGAGCCGTCGCCGCCAGGTCGGTTTCCCGGCGGGAGTCCGGCACATGGCGAAAACAATCGAGCAACTGCTGGATAATCAATGTCATCCGCTCGACCTGATGTTCGATATCCTTCAGGTGTCGTCGGTCGCTATCTGCCAGGTCGCCCCGCCCAAGGATATTGGCGCGACCCTGGATGACATTCAGCGGCGCACCCAGCTCATGGGCAACGCCACCGGCAACCCGCCCGATCATGGCGACCTTTTCCTGATACTTCAGCTTCTCTGACAGTTCCCGCTCGCGTTCAACGCTCTCCCGGATTTCATTTTCCGCAACCGCCATACGGGCGCCCATGTCTTGCAACCCCTCGTGGATCTGTCTCAGCTCCCTCGGCCCCGCGGGAGGTCCATCAATCTGCCAGCGGCCGGGGGCCATCCGCTCCATCAATTCCAACAGCCGGCTGACATGGCGACCGACGGCACCATAGTGCCCCAGAACAACCACCAGAATGACCATCAACGACACCACCGACCAGATACTGACGGCCCAGATTCGGCTTGATGCCACCAACTCATGGAAATCGCTACGCTTTCGGGTTACCTGAAGCAACCCCTGAATTCGACCGTCCGGGGCAACCAGCGGCGTGAATTGTGAGAAGACTGACACCCCGTCGACCCTACGAAACGCTCCGTCCAGCTTGCCACTGGCTATCGCGCGTTCGGCACTGTCGCTCCGCGTAACATCACTGTCCGCCACACCGAGGCTGGCGATCTGCTGCCCGTCTTCATCAAACACTGAGGCACCAAACACCCGGCCGATGCGGAAGATGGATTTCAGCGACTCCCCCAGAACAATTTCATCGCCATCGGACATGGCCTGGGACAATGGACCACTGACCGCCCGGGCCACAAGCTCCAGATCTTCCCGCAAACGGTCATTCAGATTACGCTCGACCGCACCGAGCCCCACATAAATGGCGACGCCGCTGAATACCATCAACGGTACAACCATGCTCAGCACCAAGGTCAGGCGCAGCGAGCGAAACATGTCCCGCGCTCTTGATACAGGCGTTTTCATAACGTGCTCCGACAAAGTGTCACACAGGTATGCCACATGTGACATTTAGCCACAACGCACATTACGCATAGGTAACGCTCATACATATCCAAATCACTGTTTTTTCTAGCTTTTCATAAAAATAAAAAGCTGGCACAGAGCTTGATTAAGCAACACCAACGTTCGAGGAATCGCATTCCTTTCAACGTCAGACTGCATTCGATGACACCGTGCAGTCCCTTCAACGCAAAAGGAGAACGCCATGAATAAACTTCTCATTTCACTGACCGCATCCCTGGCACTGCTGGCAGCAGGCCCCGTACTGGCACAGGAAAACCAGCAAAGTCCTGAAGCCACCAATCCCAACGGCGGATACAGTGATCCCGCCTCCGCCGGCACCCAGAAAACCAACTTTACCGACGCGGAACTGAAGCAGTTCGTTGAGGCCCAGGAAGGTATCAACAATATCCGTGATGAATACATGGAAAAAATCGAAGCGGCTGATTCCCAGAAAAAGGCCCAGGAACTGCAGATGGAAGCCAACGATGAAATGGTCACAGTGATTGAGGATTCCGGCATGGATATCCCCACCTACAATTCCATCGCCACCGCTTACAACAGTGAACCTCAGGTTCGGAATCGCGTTGATGCACTGATGTAAGCGGCTTCCCCACATTGGTTGCTTCAGGCCCTGCTATTGCAGGGCCTTTTTGATTCTGCAAACGAGGTCGCGATGGCCATAATCAACGTTGATTGTGGTATCTTGTCGGCATGATTTTGTAGAGACCAATGGAGACAAACCATGCGAAGATTCTGCCGCGGGCTAACCCCATTGCTCTTGACGGTTATGCTTGTCCTGGCAGGATGTTCAGACAGCCCCGCACCGGTGTCCAGCGGTGACAATGATGAGAAGCCATCCTACCCCGTTACCTGGCGCTTTGCCCTTGAGGAAATTGAAGGCAGCGTCCAACACCGTTATGCCCTTGAATTCAAGGACCGTATCGAGCGTATCTCTGATGGCAACATCCTCGTTGATGTTTTTCCCTATGGCTCTATTGGCACGTCACTCCAACTGACGGATCTGGCCCGGGAAGGCTCCGTCCATCTCGCTTTCGCCTCCCCCGGCCACCTGGCCAACGTTATTCCCGAGGTGGGCGTGTTCACCCTCCATTATCTGTTGTCTGATGACGAAGAGGTGAATCGTGGCGTCCTTGCCAGCGATGATTTGAAGCAACTGTTCCACGAGCCTTACGAGGAGCAGGGCCTCAAGCTTCATGGTTTCGTACCTGAGGGTTGGATGGTCTGGACCGCCAACAAGCCCTTGCGGAGCCCCGCGGACTTCGACGGACTCACTATCCGCACCATGACGTCGGACATCGCTGAAGAGACCTATAAAACCTATGGCGCGACAACCAGCCAGGTTCCTTTTTCGCAGGTCTACAGCGACCTTCAGTTACGCCGCATTGACGGGCAGGCCAACCCTGTTTTCGCCATTGAAGAGATGGGATTCTATGAAGTCCAGGGTGTGATGACGTTTGCCAGACCTGCCCAATTTGTCACCTCCGTGGTTTCCAATACGTCGTGGTTTGACGCCCTTCCCGAAGACCAGAAACTCTGGCTGGAAGATGCTATGGATGAGATCGCACCGCTGGCTTACGAGGTACAGGCTGAACTCAATGCAAGCCGTCTCGATACCATCAAGGAAAACAGCAGCATCCGTGTGGTTGAATTGACCGAGGAGGAGCGGGACCGCTTCCGTGAGGCCAGCCGGCCGGCCCGCAAGGCCTATATACGTATGGCTGGTGAGCGTGGAGCAGCCATCCTGGACCAACTCCTGACAATGGTCAGCACAACAGAGTCCGCAATACCAGCAACGGATACGACCGCCCAATAGCGCTATTCAGGCACCAGCCAGCTGCTGTTCGATGACAGGCCCAGACAGCGATCACCGGAAACCGTATCCATCATCTCCGCAAGCCGGGTGTCGAATCCCCAGGGCGGGTTCACCACCAGCACTCCGGACCCGGACATTCCACGTTGCGGGGCCCGGTTGAGTGCAACTTCGCTGCACAACACCTTGCGCACGGGCCCATCAGACACCGCATCCTTTAATCGCTTGTGGGGGAAACCCGCCAGAATCGGATACCAGATCAGATACACGCCATGACGGCATTTCTGCCACGCTCGCGCCAAGGTGTTCGCCACTTCTTCATAGTCGCTTTTGATCTCGTATGAAGGGTCCGTCAGCACCAGCAACCTTGGTTGCCTGGGCGGCAGATGGCGAAGCAACCCCTTTAATCCATCCTCCTGAAAGACCTTGACCCGGGAATGCCCGGCAGCCCACTGCCCCAGGGTTTCGCCTTCGGCGGGGTGCAACTCGAAGGCGGTCAGGGTGTCCTGCTCCCGCAGGTAACGGAGGAACCAGCGCGGCGACCCCGGATAGCTCGCCAATTGCCCGTCCTTCCCCTCCCCCGAGGCCAACCCAGCCAGGACGGCCTGCCAGTCGTCGGAATGCAGCTCGGCTCGAAGTGGCCAAACCTTCTGGATCCCTGCAGCGGCTTCACCGGTTTTAAGCGCCCTATCTCCCGCAAGATCGTAGCTGGCACTACCGGCATGAGTATCGAAGCAGGCGATAGCAGACGATTTGGCCTGCATCATCCTGACCGCAAGCGTTAAGGCAGCGTGCTTGTGAACATCGGCAAAATTACCGGCATGAAACGCGTGGAGGTAACTCAGCATTACGGACTCCTGACGAAAGGGGCACCATTAGGCTACAGCAGGAGCAGAGTTGGCAAACATTTCTAACTATCCCCAGCCAAGTCAACAAAATTGAAAATCATTCTCACATTCGTTGCAACCGCCCACCCGCTCTCTATAATGCGAATAACAATACGTTTTATTTAATTAACAGCGAAAGGACATCGAAATGGCCCTGCTCTCAAACGCATCACGCATTCCCCTGGCGTTCGCTATCTCCGCGACGCTACTGACGGCCTGCAGTAGCGGCGACGAAACCGCATCCACATCCTCGGCAGCCGAAGAGCCGGCGGCAGCAGAAGCCATCAGCAAATCCGATGTCGTGGAACACTACGCCGACCTGGCCCATGCAAACTTTGAAGACGCACTGACCGCCGCACAGTCCCTCGACAGCACAATAGACACCTTCCTGGAAAGCCCGACCGAAGAAAATCTGCAAAAGGCAAAACAGGCCTGGCTGGCTTCCCGGGTGCCCTATCAGCAGACTGAGGTGTTCCGCTTTGGTAACGCCGTGGTTGATGACTGGGAAGGGCAACTGAATGCCTGGCCGCTGGACGAAGGCCTGATCGATTACGTAAAGGAAGACGGCTACCAGTACGAATTGGGCAACGAGGGCGCTACGGCAAACATTGTTGCCAGCACGGAAATCAATATTGGTGGCACGACGGTCGACGCTTCCAGCCTGACACCAGACCTGCTGGCGGAGCTGAACGAAATCGGAGGCTCGGAGGCCAACGTGGCCACCGGATACCATGCCATTGAATTCCTGCTGTGGGGCCAGGACCTGCACGGCTTCGATCGCGGCGCCGGACAGCGTCCTGCGACGGACTACGCCCAGGGCGAGGAGTGCACCCATGGCAATTGCGACCGCCGCGCCGCCTACCTGGATGCCGCGACCGATCTGTTGATCACCGATCTCGAATGGATGGTTGCACAATGGGCACCCGGCCAGGAAGACAACTACCGCTCCCAGCTGCTCGCCGAAGCACCGGACGCCGCCATCCAGAAAATGTTCTTCGGCATGGGCTCCCTGTCTCTGGGTGAGCTTGCCGGTGAGCGCATGAAAGTCGCCCTGGAAGCCAATTCCTACGAGGATGAGCACGACTGCTTCAGCGACAACACCCACAACTCCCATTACTACAACGGCCAGGGCGTGGCCAACATCTACTCCGGCAGCTACACCCGGATTGACGGTTCTGAACTGACCGGTCCTTCCCTGTCCGATCTGGTTGCCGAGCTCAACCCGGAACTGAACGAGACACTGAGCCAGCAGTTCGAAGAGTCGATGAGGGCGCTGCAAACCATGAAATCCAGTGCCGAAGCCGAGTCAGAGCCGATGAAATTCGATATGATGATCGCGCCAGGCAATGAGAAAGGCGCGGAGATCGTAAACGGCGCGATTATGGCGCTGGTGGCACAAACCGGTTCCATTGAACAGGCCGCCCGCGAACTGGGCATCGACTCGCTCAAGCCTGATGACGCCGGCCATACCTTCTAGCTTACCCACTAACTGGCTGACCCACTAAAAAGTAACGACATGTTGTAGAGAAACCATGCGCCAACGCCCCCTGCTACTGCTGACCTTGTTTTCGGGAGTGGCCGTAGCAGCGGCCTTCGCCATGGCTGCCGCCCAGGAACCTTATCCGATCCAGGCGACGGTCAAGACGGGGGGCGAAGGCACAGTGGATCAGTTCGATCACAATGCCTATTCCCTGCCCCAGGCTAACCTGTCCATGACCAGGCGCCTGGATTTCAGTGTCGGCAACAGTTTCTTCCGCAACCCCTGGGTCGAAGCCCCTGCCAGCACGGATGCCCGCGACGGACTGGGGCCACTGTTCAACACCAACTCCTGCCAGGGCTGTCACATAAAGGATGGCCGTGGACATCCTCCCGGCGCTGACGACAAACCTATATCGCTGTTCCTCCGCCTCGCCGTGCCAGCCGATCCCGAGCAGGATGCGGATATCCTGAAGACCCACGGATTCAAACCGGCCCCCGTGTACGGCAGCCAGTTGCAAACCGCCGCCCTGCCGGCCGCCAAACCTGAAGCCGATCTGGTGATCGACTGGGAATCGGTGACAGAGACGCTGTCGGACGGCACCGAAATAGAACTACGAAAACCGGTCTACCGGATCGAGAACCCTAACTATGGCCCACTCCCGGAAGACCTGTTGGTGTCTCCGCGGGTGGCTCCGCAGATGATCGGCATGGGTCTGCTGGAAGCCATACCGCTTGAAGACCTGCAAGCACTGGCGGATCCGGAGGATACGGACAACGACGGCCTCTCCGGCAAACTCAATCAAGTTTGGGACCTGGACAGCCAGCAAACCGTGCCAGGTCGATTTGGCTGGAAAGCCGCCGAACCAAACGTTCATCAGCAAAGTATGGGGGCGTTTGCCGGAGACATGGGGCTGACGTCCACCCTCAAACCGGCAACCGATTGTACGCCCGAGCAGAACTGTGGGCGCTTCGCCAACGGCGGCAGCCCCGAAGTGAGCGACAAGGTGAGCAACTTCGTGACCTTCTATGCCAAAAGCCTGGCAGTACCGGCACGCCGTGACCTGGACAATGTGTCCGCTCAACAAGGTGCGGAACTGTTCAATGAAACCGGCTGCGCCGGCTGTCATACACCAAGGCACACTACCGGCATCGCCCCGGACCGCCCGGACCTCAGCAACCAGACCATATGGCCGTATACCGATCTGCTCCTGCATGACATGGGTCCGGCGCTTGCCGATGGTCGGGATGAATTCCTGGCCAACGGCAACGAATGGCGGACACCCCCGCTCTGGGGAATAGGCCTGGCTCAACGGGTCAATCCGCAGTCCGGGTTCCTCCACGACGGGCGGGCGCGAACACTCGAAGAAGCCGTGCTCTGGCACGGGGGCGAGGCCGGGCCGGCAGCTGAACGTTACCGTCAGATGCCCGTCGAAGACCGGGAGGCACTCCTGGATTTCCTGAACTCTCTCTGAGGACACGCCATGCGACCATTAACGAAAGCCGTGGGTATTGCCGCGCTGATACTGGTTCCAATTGCTGGGATCGCTGCCAGCCAGACTGAAACGAACAGCAACGCGACACAACAATGGCACCAGGGAATTCTCGCAGGTTACCAGTCTCTGGCGGCCGAAGCGGGCGACTTGTCCGTTGCGGCTGTCGACTACTGCAGCGCGCCGGAACAGGCGGCACGCGATACCCTTGAGCAAGCCTGGCTGGACACCTTCCTGGCGTGGCAGCGTGTCCGTTATGTGGATTTTGGCCCGGTGGAGAACGACAACCTTGCCTGGCAGTTCCAGTTCTGGCCCGACCCGAAAAACCTCATTGCCCGCAAAGCCAGCTACCTGCTGAACTCGGAAGACCTGATATCGGGTGAGGTCATCGCCGAGTCCGGCGTGGCCGTACAGGGTTTTCCCATGCTGGAGTACCTGTTGTACGACGAACCATTGAACGCCAGCGACAATGCCCTACCCGCGGAAAAGACCTGCGGCCTGCTGAGAGCGGTTGCCGGCCACATCGAAACCAATAGCCAGCAACTCCGTGATCAATGGCAGACGTTCCGCAAGGATTACCTGGCCACGGAACAATACCGCGACACCACCATCCGGGCCGGCATGGCGGCCCTGGAGATTCTGGAGGATCGCCGGCTTGCCCAGCCAATGGGGCTCCGTGGGAATGGCAAACGTTCTGTCTACGCCGCCGATGCCTGGCGTAGCGGCCGTAGCCTGAAGACCATGGAAGCAACCATCCATGGCCTGGAGCAGTCTTTCCTGCCGGGCCTGACACAGCTGCTAAAGGAAAGCGAACAACCGCAACTGGGTCCACGAATTGAAAACCAGTTCAAGGACGTTCTGGAGCACTTCCCGGAACTCCATCGCCCCATGACTGAGCTGCTTTCCAATGACGATGCCTTTTCCCTGCTCCAGGGCTTCTACGTTGACGTTTCCCAGTTAACCACTCTGATCAATGACCAGGCAGCGGTTGAACTCGGCGTCATTCGCGGCTTCAATTCCAGCGACGGCGACTGATGAGCAGCAACAGGCAACCCGGAGGTGCACTTATCAACCGCAGACAACTACTGAAAGCGGGGATGGCCGGAGGACTGGCAGCCACCCTGTCCGGCTGCAGTCTGCTGCCTCGAAAAGCGGATTACGCGCCAGATCAGTACGTCGGCGCCGTGGGACTGCCCGGGGGTAAGTTCGGCATTAGTGCCATCAACCGCAAAGGTCACCTCATATGGGAGTCACCGGTCGACACCCGTTGCCACAGCGGCTGTGCACGCCCGGATGGCTCTCAGGTCATCTTCTTCGAACGCCGGCCCGGCTGGGCGTTTTACGGGTTCGACGCCCTCAGCGGTAACAGGACACATCGCGTCAAAGCCGCTTCCGGGGAACACTTTGTCGGTCACGGAGTGTTCTCCCCCGACGGCCGCTGGCTCTATGTCACCGCCAGCCGCTACGAGCCGGGGCAAGGCATTATTGCCGTCTATGACGCGGAGCAGAATTATCAGCGGGTCGATACCTTTGAGCTTCAGGGCATTGGCCCCCATGAGCTGACACTGCACACGGACGGGGAAACACTGGTGATCGGCCTCGGCGGCATACTGACCCACCCGGACTACGATCGCCTCAAGCTGAACCTCGACACCATGGAACCCGCGCTGATCCTGATGAACCGCCGCAGCGGTCGGATTATTGGGCGGTTCAACCCTGCCCATCACCAGCAAAGCGCCCGTCATGTCAGTACCGGTTCGAACGGCCGGGTGTACGTTGCCTACCAGTACCAGGGGCCCCTTCACGAGTCCCCCGCCCTCATCGCGCGGCTGGAAGGCGGTGAGCTTCAGGAAATCCGATTCGATGAGGGTACCCAGGCAGCACTGGCCAACTACATCGCCAGCGTTGTTGCCCATCCCGAGAACGACCTTGTCGCTGCCGCGTCGCCAGTGGGCGGCACCGCCGTGGTGTTCAATGGCATCACTGGCGAACTGCTGGCCAGGGCGTCCATACCCGACTGCGCTGGCGTCCAGGCCTTGGCAGGAGGCGATTTCCTGATCTCCTCCGGACGCGGAAAACTGGTGCGCCTGGGGCAGGACAATCAGTCACGGCAAATCGCCGATCTGCCGGTCCAGTGGGACCACCACCTGGTCTGAATCACCCGCAACGCGGCCCTCCTGCCTTAAGGCAACTCGCCTTAGCTGGTATCCTTATAAGCCATTTGTTCAGGAGGACGGCAACTTGCCCGCCAGAAACAAGGACACCCTCGACCAGGTTTACAGCCTGATTGCCAACGAAGAAGACGCCCGGGTCTGCACGGACATCCCCGATGAAGCCTGCCGTGAGGTGCCACGCAACTTCTTCCTGATCCTCGGCAGCAACGTGCTGACCAAACTGGGTGACTTGCTGATCAGCCCCAAGACCGCGCTGGCCTGGCTTTTAAGCGCGATTGGGGCACCTGCCCTGGTGGCCTGGCTGGTCCCGATCCGTGAGTCCGGCTCAATGATTCCGCAAATGGTGATCGGTGCCTGGGTCCGGCGCAAGCCTGTACGCAAATGGTTCTGGATCCTGGGAAGCTTTGGCCAGGCGGCCAGTGTTCTGGGCATGGCAGCGAGCGTCTGGTTCCTGGAGGGCTACGCCGCGGGCGCCGGCGTGGTGGGCGCATTGGTGCTGTTTTCCCTGGCCCGGGGGTTCTGCTCAGTGTCCATGAAGGACGTGCAAGGAAAATGCATCCCGAAGAAACGCCGAGGGCGGCTGTCTGGCCTGGCCTCCACCATCGGTGGGACCGCAACAGTCATCCTCACCGCCTTGCTGTTCTGGAACCGGGGTGACCCTGGCGTACTTTTCTACACCCTCCTGCTCCTGTTGGCTGCCTGCCTCTGGATTATTGCCGGCTTTCTATTCGCCTCTGTTGATGAATACGAGGGCGAAACCGGCGGTGGCGGCAATGCGCTTGGGGACGCGTTCAAAAGCCTGTCCCTTCTCAGGGACGACGCGCCATTCCGGCACTTCGTGATTACCCGCGCCCTGCTGCTGTGCTCGGCGCTGGCGTCGCCCTACTTCGTCGTGCTCGCCCAGAAAAACTCTGACACCGGGTGGCTTCTGGGCGTCTTTCTGCTGGCGAGCAGCCTCGCCAGTTCCATCAGCGCCAGTGTGTGGGGTTGGATGGCGGACGAGTCCAGCCGGCGGGTAATGATTCGCGGTGCCATTGTCGCCAGTGGCGCCTGCGTGGCGGTGGGCCTGACCGCTTTGTTTGCGGGCGAAGCAACCGCCAGCGTCTGGTTCTATCCCGCCGGGTTCTTCGTGCTGAGCATTGCGCATGCCGGGGTTCGACTGGGACGTAAAACGTATCTGGTGGATATGGCAGGCGGCAACAAACGCACCGACTATACCTCCGTGAGCAATACCGTTATTGGGGTGCTGTTACTGGCAACGGGCGGGCTGACAGCGCTGGTATCGATGATATCCGACGTGGCGGTGATACTGACGCTGGGCGCCATGGGGCTGGCCGGCGCCATCAGCGCCACCCGGTTAAGGGAAGTGACCGAGGATCAGTGAGGTTCCGGTGGCTTCCCGTCGTTCAACGCCAGGGCGCCTTTCACAATGCGGTAGATGATCCAGATGGAGATGCCCAGCAACACAAACCAGCCAATGATCAGTGGCGTCGTCACGATGCCAATCACCGTCCACAACAGCCCGATCCAGAAGGTTCGTATCTGCCAACGGAAATGAGGCTCTATCCAGGTGCTCTTTACGTCATCGAGCTTGACGTAATTGATGATCACACCCACCAGGCCGGTAATGCCACCGACAAAGAACGACAGCGCCTGCAGGATATAAACCAGCACCGCCAGGTTGCGGCCTGGCTCTTCACGTCGTGCTATGGGGTCTGCATTGGCGGGGATGTATTCGTGCTCGGACAAGTCACTCTCCTCTGGCTCCACACCCGCAGTGTATCACAGCAACAGGAGCCGGAAACCGCCAGAACTTAGCGGTTGTCCGGTTTGTAACCCAGGCGGAAGCCACCCCAGTGCTTGCCATTCACGTAGATCGGCACTGACAGGTCATGCATAACCTCTCCGGTATCCCGGCGGTAGGTCTGTAGCAGCATATTCTGGGTATGGCTGCCACACCGAGCACCGGTGCGGTCGTTAAACAGCCGTTTGCTGCGACTCTTTACCAGATCCACTTTCGGGTCGCCCGTTGGCGCATGGGCGAAATCACGGTTGTGGGTCGGCACATAGCCATCCGGCGCGGCGGCAATCGCGAAGACCATCGACGGGTGGGCCCCTTTCACCGCTTCCTGAACGGTGGGCAGTTGCTGATCGGTGAACCGATCAAAGCTGCTGGAATACTTCTGTGGATCGGTCTTGGGAATGGGGTTTCTTTGCTTATCAAACAGGGCGCTTTCTGCCAGTTGCCCATCGCGAACCGCTTTTTCAAAGAGCTTTCCAATCCGGTCCGCACCCTGCCGGGCCTGGTCGTAGAAGAAGCGGTGATAGCTTTCATCGCTGTTCAACGCAAATGCCGCGTTGGCCTCTTCCGCCAGTTCCATCAGTGTCGCTGCCTGCTGGGCAAGCGACGCAACGCTGGTATCGCTCTCGGTAATCTGATCCCGAACCGTTTCAATGGCCGACGATACCTGCTGCAGGCTCTGCTCGTTGTTCTGGTCAATCTCGGCAATGCGCGCCACCTGCTGCTGCACACGGTCAGACTGATCACGAATCTGATCAAGGCGCTCGCCAACGCTTTCAACTGACTCCAGGCCGGATTCAACGCTCTTGGCCAGGTCCTCGATCCGCGAAACAATCAGGGAGGTATCGGAACGTATTTCCTGCAGCGTTTCGGCCACCTCACCAGTTGCCTGCGCGGTTCGCCCGGCCAATTGCCTGACCTCGTCGGCAACCACCGCAAAGCCCCGCCCCTGGTCGCCGGCACGAGCGGCTTCAATTGCCGCGTTCAAGGCCAGCAGGTTGGTTTGTTCCGCGATGCCCTGAATGGTGGTGGTGACACCCTGGATCTTGTTGGATTTCTCGTTCAGTTCCTGAATTAATCTGAGGTTCTCGCTGGACTGCTCGTGCACGGCTCGCACGCTATTGATGGCAGAGGTCAGCGCATCACGGCCCTCAACGCTCACCTGACGGTTCTGCAGAGCCATGGTCGCAGCATCGGTGGCCTGCTGGGCGGATTCACGCACACTCTCGGTAATCTGACCCGCGTACTCCGCCATCTGTGCAGTTTCACTGACCTGTCGATCCAGGCGGTTTTTTAGTTGGTCGGCCGCGTGGGACACCTGGGCCGCAGAAATGGCACTTTTATCGGCACTGCCGGACAGGGTTTCCACCAGTGCCCGCCCTGCTTTGGCGTCCGCAAGGAGGCTTGCACACTGTTTGCCCAGCGGACTATCCGCTGGCAGCTTACCGGCGTTGAGCTGCTTGATGGAACGTTCAACCGGTTCCAGAACGCGTAACACCAGATACGCGGTGGCGACGGCCAGGCCAATAACCACGCCCGCCACCAGCGACGCGCTATCCAACCCTATCAACGGCGCCACCAGGAAAGCCCCAAAGGCGACGACAACGGCGACTGACACCCCCACAACCAGAACAGGCCGACTGAGCAAACCCATATCCACCTCTTTATTTTCATTATTAGTGAATGCATCTTTTTTGACGATTACTCGTGAGAGTAAAGAATTGACCTTTACTTATAACTGCTACTTTAGTTGACCAATACTGGTTTTACGGCAGATCGATGAAAAACTGAAACAAAAAAGCCGTAACGCCGGAGACGTCCTGTTGGAAGAATCCGGCGTTACGGCTGGCTCTTGTCGGTGTGCGCCCGTGGCGCCTCTATCAGGCGATCAGGCGCCGATCACACCGCCATCGTCCTTGGTTACGATAACAGTGGCGTCGCGGGGACGGGACTCGGCCGCGTTCGGCCAGTTACCATCCGGGTGCTGGATGTTCACGAACATGGTCTTAACGTCCGGTGTGCTGACAACGCCAGTTACTTCACAACCTTGGGGCCCGACGAAGAAGCGCTTGATTTCGCGTGTCTCCGGATTGGCGGCCAGCATCATGTTGTTGAAGTACGGGTCAGCGTCAGAGCCATCGGTCTGGATCCACAGCCGGCCATTGTAGTCAAACCAGAGGCCATCCGGGCTGTTGAAAATATTATCATCGTTCAGGGAGACGACGGCCTCACCATCGACAACAGTTTCCGTACCCTGCTCGCCGGCGAAGACAAAGATGTCCCAGTCAAAGCTGGTAGCCGTGTGATCGCTACCTTCTTCAGTCCAGCGAATGATGTGGCCGGTGGCATTGGGAGAGTTCGGGTTGGCGGCGTTGACGTCGTCGAACCCTGGCTGGCCCCGGTTCGAGTTGTTTGTCAGGGTGAAATAGACCTCGCCAGAGTTGGGATCAACGGCACCCCACTCCGGGCGGTCCATCGTCGTAGCACCGGCAATATCGGCTGCGAGGCGGGTATTCAGCAGAACATCAGCCTGGTTCTCAAAACCGTCGAACTGGATATCGCCGACCATGCCGCCTTCAGCCGCAGCAACTTTGCTGGCGAAATCCGCGTCGTCCAGATCCAGCGCCAGCCAGTCACCAGAGCCATCCTCGTTGAAGCGGGCAACGTACAGGGTACCCTCATCCAACAGGTAGCCACCGGCCGTCGCGGCGTAGTAGGGCTGAGACGACACAAACTTGTAGATGTACTCGAAACGGGAATCGTCACCGGAGTAACACACCACCGGCTCACCTTCCTTCGCCGGCGCAAAGATGACGCCCTCGTGACCAAAGCGTCCCAACGTAGTGCGTTTCTGGGGTTTGCTTTCCGGCGTAAACGGATCAATCTCAACCATGAAGCCATAGGTGTTGGCTTCGTTGCGATAGTCGTCGGTCGCAGTCGCCCCGGTCGGCGTGACGTTAAAGCGTACATACTGATCTGCGCCGCTATCCGCCAGTTCCCAGTCATACCTTGAGGTATCGTCAACGCCGTGTCGAACCTGCTCGCGCGGGCGATCCGCGTTCGCGTTCATAAAGTAACCGTGCCAATTCTCTTCCGCGGCCAGGTAGGTGCCCCAGGGCGTTGGGCCCATCGCACAGTTGTTCAGGGTGCCGCGAGTTTCGGTCGCGTCGGGACTGTAGGTTGTGACCAGCTTGCTGTAACCACGCACCGGGCCACGAATGTCCATCTCGGTGTTGCCCGTAATGCGACGATTGAATGGGCTGCCGAAGACGACGTCCCAGGTACCGTTGGTGTCACGCTTGATGTGGACAACAGACACACCGTGAGCGGCAATTTCCTTGCGAACCTCATCGGCGGGGCGCACGCCACCATTATCACCGGCGTTGGTCGGGCCATTGGCATGGAGTGCAGACTGATTGATGTACTCATGATTCATCACCAACAGGCCTTCCGTTGAGCTGTTACCACCGGCCTTCTGGTCAATCGGGAAGAAATGAACACCATCATGATGCATGCCCATCTGCTGTTCCTGATCGGCACCGGTGTTGGTGCCATCCGCTTTATACTCGGGATAGGATCCGGTGATCGGGGTGCCCCAGGGAAGAAAAGCCACGGATGAGTATCCCTCGGGAACAACGACTTCATTGTCGCTGGATACGGCAACCGCCTTGAAACCAAGATCCGTATTGGCGGAACTTCCCCCTGTGGAGGAACCGTTGTCATCGTCGTCATCACTGCCACAGCCAGCCAGGCCCAACCCCATAACGCTGGCCAACGCGGCGCCAACGGAACCTTTCATAACGGTACGGCGCTGCATACGGGCCGCGAGGACCTGATGAAAGGGCGTGTTGCTTGAATGGTTGACGACGGGCTCGTAATTGGGATCCAGGTAGTTGGGATCCAGGTCATGCTTTGCCATGGTCCTGCTCTCTCTCGGGTGGGTTATTGGTTTTCGAGAGAACAGTGTCGGTGGGTTAGGTGACAGATTTCAGACAGTAAAAAGACAGTTTCTTTAACAATTTCTTACAACCAAAAAAGCCTGCCCATAAAGGGCAGGCCACAGACGCAATCTTATTGCATGGAGTCGCCGGCTTCCTCAGCGGCTTCGCCCATTTCCTCACCGGTCTCTTCCATTGCTTCGCCAGTTTCTTCGGCGGCATCTCCAGCAGCGTCCTTGGTTTCGTCCCAGGCGCTGTCATTCTGGCCGGTGGCATCTTCGTAGGTCTCTTCGACCGCATCGCCAGCGTCATCCGCCATTTCCTCAACGTTGTCGCCGGCTTCCTCGAGATCGACGCCTTCGTTGTCATCCTGGCTGCAGGCCGCAAGGCCCAGCGTCATCAGCAGTGCCAGTGCGCTCAGTGTCAGCTTGTTCATAACTGTGTCCTTTCTTTGGCGTGTGAAAACAACAGCGACAAGTCTACGGCCGTGACGGAGCGGGCACAATTACTTGGGAATTACGTTTTTGTTAGCAGCGACAATAAGTTAGCGAAAGCAATAACCTGTAGCCATTAATTGGCTCCGGCTACGACCTTACCGTCCAGTGTCAGCACGTGATCAAGGCGAACCATGTGCCCCCGCCCAAGAAAAACAAACTCCTGGCCAGCGCGACTGAAGAGATCGCGGATGACATCGTGGGTCGTACAGATCTGACCGGCATCGTCGCGATAGACAATCTCGGCCAGTTTTGAAGAGGTCAGATACTCCCGGAGCAAACTGTGAATTTCACAGCGTACCGGGCGATAGGCATTGGAGGCGTGTCCCGACGTCATGGCAGCTTCTTCCCTGTGGATGCAGCAGGATAGGAAAGCGCCCCGGTACGCTGAAACCTGCGTTCCGGGGCCAGCCTACAGTCTGGTTTAGATTGTGTCAGTCCGCCAGTTTCAGAACCACTCCGACTTCATGTTCATGCAGGTGTCGTCCTGGTTGCGGAGCAGCACCAGATCCTGTGCCACAGTAGGCAACTCCCAATGGAAGAAGTACTGGGCGGCCTGCAGCTTGCCCTGGTAGAAGTTCCTTTCTTCGTCGCTGTTGGCAGAACCGAGGGCCTTGGCGGCGGCGTTGGCCTGACGCAGCCACATCCAGGATACGATGATATGTCCGAACAGGTGCAGGTAGCAGGACGCGTTGGCCAACACCCGGTCGGGATCCTCCGACATCAGGGATTTACCCAGACTCTGGGTCACTTTCACTGCTTGCTGCAGGGTTTCACTGAGGGACAGCGCCCATTGCTGGCACCGATCGGTGGTGGCGGCTTCCAGGTCCACCTGCATTTCCTGCATCAGCAACTGCAGGCCGTGGCTCTGATCCTGCCAGATCTTACGACCCAGCAGGTCCAGCGCCTGGATGCCGTTGGTGCCTTCGTGAATCGGGTTCAGGCGATTATCCCGCCAGCACTGCTCCACCGGGTATTCCCGGGTGTAACCGGCACCGCCATAGACCTGGATTGCCAGGTCGTTGGCCTTCGGGCCGAACTCGGATGGCCAGGCCTTGATGACTGGCGTTAGCAGATCCAGCAACTTGCCGGCTTCCATCCGCTTCTGCTCGTCCGGATGGGTGTGCTGGTCGTCCATCAGGCGTGCGCCGTATAGGCACAGCGCCAGGCCACCTTCACTGTAGGCTTTCTGGGCCAGCAGCATGCGTCGCACATCGGCATGCTCAATGATGGGAACCTGGGGTGCCTCCGGGTTCTTTTCTGACGGCTTGCGGCCCTGCTGGCGGTCCTTGGCGTATTCCAGACTGTGCATGTAGCCACGATAACCAATCACGGCGGCGCCGAAGCCGACGCCCACACGGGCTTCGTTCATCATCTGGAACATGTACTTCAGGCCCTGGTGGGGCTCGCCCACCAGATAGCCATGGCAGGGTGCGTCGTCACCAAAACTGAGCGCCGTTGACGTGGTCCCGCGGTAGCCCAGCTTGTGAATCAGGCCGGCCAGGTTCACGCCGTTACGTTCAGTCGCGTTGCCTTCTTCATCCACGATGAATTTCGGCACGATAAACAGGGAGATGCCTTTTACGCCTGCCGGGGCGCCTTTGACCTTCGCCAGCACCATGTGAACGATGTTTTCGGTGAGGGACTGTTCGCCGCCGGAGATGTAGATCTTGGCGCCTTTGATCAGGTAATGACCGTCGTCAGTCGGCGTGGCCGAGGTGCGGATATCAGCCAGTGACGAGCCGGCGTGGGGCTCGGTCAGAGCCATTGTGCCGGTGAAGCGGCCGCTGAGCATGTGTGGCAGGAAGGTGCTTTTCTGCTGGTCGTTGCCGAACACGCGGATCAGGTTGGCGGCAGCGGTGGTGAGGAACGGGTAACCCGCAGTGCCCGGGTTAGCGGCGGTAAAGAAGCCGTTACACGCTGCCATGACGGATTCGGGGAGCTGCATGCCACCCAGTTCGTAGTCGTAGCGCCCGGCAATGAAGCCGGCATCGGCGTAGGCGTCAAAGGCTTCTTTGACCTGAGGCAGCATTTCCACATGGCCGTCGACGAATTTTGGCTCGTCTTTGTCGGCGGCGCTGTTGTGGGTAGCGAATTTGTCACGGGCGATTTTGTCGGCGGTTTCGATGACGGCGTCGAAGGTGTCGCGGCTGTGTTCGCTAAAGCGCTCGCGTTCGCTGAGGCTTTCGGTGTCGAGTACTTCGTAGAGTTGGAACGCCAGGTCGCGGCGGTCAATCAGGGTGTCGGTCATTTCGGGTCTCCTGTTTATGGCGTATAGCCTCTCATACGGTTGTTTTTGTTGAAACCGGCGTTAATGACATAATCATGGTTAAAATTGCCATTTTTATTCTAGGTCTCCTTTTGTGAATGCGCGGCTTGTGGCGCCCTGATTTGGAGGTGGTATGCGAACGGTTTCTGTTATTGGGTTTGATGGGGCGCTTGCCAGTGCGATTACGGGGGTTATCGACCTGTTTCGACTGGCGGGGGTAACCTGGGCACGCATCAACGATACGCCTCCGGAGCAGCAGTTCACCACTCAATTGCTGACCGAGGGTGGTCGGCCCTGTCGGTGTATCAATGGGATAACATTGATGGCCGATGGGGACTGGCGGGACATTCCCACCGGTAATTCGCAGGCAGACCTGGTCATTGTACCCACGATTGGCGCGCCGATTGCGCAGGTTCTGGAGGCCAATCCCGGGTTGGTTGACTGGCTCGGCGGCTTCCGGGAGGCGCCAAACGGACAGGTCCGCTTGGCCAGTAACTGCACGGGGGCGTTTCTGCTGGCGGAGGCCGGGTTGCTGGACGGGCGGCAGGCGACGACGCACTGGGGGTTCAGCAACCAGTTCAGAAAACGCTTTCCCGGGGTAGACCTGCAGCCGGAAAAGCTGATTACAGTGGATGGGCACATTGCCTGTGCCGGCGGTGGTATGGCGTGGTGGGATCTGGGGGTGTATCTGGTGGAACGCTACGCCGGGGCGAAGGTGGCCCGTGAACTGGCTAAGGCGTTTGTTATTGATGCCGGGCGGACCAGCCAGGCGCCTTATGGAGCGCTACAGGCCCGGCGCTATCATTCCGATGCCGCGATTCTGAAACTGCAGGACTGGCTGGATGTGAACTACACCCGGCCGGTGACGCTGCAAGCCCTCGCCGCATTCGCCGATCTAACGGAGCGTTCGCTGATTCGTCGGTTCAAAGCGGCAACCGGGGACACCCCCACCAGTTACCTGCAGATTCTGAGAATAGAGGCGGCCCGGCAGCATCTGGAGAATTCGCGGGTGGCGGTTGAAGAAGTCACGCGGCTGGTCGGTTATGAAGATGTCAGTTCGTTCAGCCGTCTGTTCAGGAAGCATACCGGCCTGGCGCCCGGCATTTATCGGGCGAGATTCGGAAGGTAACCCGAGCCTGAGCGCTTTTGGCCCGGGTTATGCTTAGTTTTCAATACAAGGCCAAAAGCCGAGGCAAAACGTAAAAATAACTGACACAGGCTACTCCCTGTGGAGGGTAATACCATGAACGCACCGCAAAAAAACCAGCAATGCGCACTGCTCAGTCGCCTTTACGACATGAAGCAGAAACAGCTACTTCAGGCCAGCCAGCAGGCCGATAGCCTTCGCTATCGGGTTTTGTCCGCCGAGGCAGACGCCATCAGCGAGGCTCTGAAAGCCATTCGGTAACCCGGGTCAGTCACCGTAACGATGACTGACGCCCAAACGGGTCACAAATGATCAAGATGATCACTTTATGACCAAAATTGTCCACCCGGTCAGATCCGGGCAGCCACTTCCGTCCCCTGCCGAATAGCACGCTTGGCGTCCAGCTCTTCGGCCACGTCCGCACCACCTATCAGGTGGGTCTGAATACCCCGATTGACCAAATCATCAAACAACGCCCGGAAAGGCTCCTGACCTGCGCATATGATGACGTTGTCTACCGCCAGAACCTTGCTCTCGGTGACCTTACCGTCCTTGTCGGACAGCGTGATATGCAGACCGTCATCATCAATTTTCTCGTAACTACACCCTCTCAGCATCTCAACGTCACGGTGCTTGAGGCTGTTGCGATGTACCCAGCCAGAGGTCTTGCCCAGACCACCGCCGACTTTGCTGGTTTTCCGCTGCATCAGGTAGATCTTGCGGGGTGACGATGTCGGCTTGCGCTCAGCCAGGCCGCCCGGCCCGTCGAATTGCGGATCAACGCCCCACTCAGCCTGCCAGTCTGCCATGCTGACCTGCTCTCCCTCGGGGTGATGACCGAATTCGTGAGTGAGGAACTCGCTGACATCGAAGCCGATACCACCGGCACCTATCACCGCTACTGACTGGCCTACGGGCTTGTTGTGGCGCAGAACATCGAGGTAACCGAGCACCTTCGGGTGGTCGATGCCATCAATTCTTGGCGTACGCGGTTTCACGCCCGTGGCGATGATCACGTCGTCAAAGCCCTGCTCTCCCAATACATCGGCATCCACGCGGGTATTGAGCTTCAGTTCAATACCCAGAATTTCGATCTGGCGCTGGTAGTAACGCAGCGTTTCATAGAACTCTTCCTTCCCGGGGATGCGCTTGGCGTAGTTGAACTGGCCGCCAACTTTGTCATCCGCTTCAAACAGCGTCACTTTGTGACCCCGCTTGGCGGCAGTGGTCGCGGCGGCCAAACCGGCAGGACCGGCTCCGACCACCGCCACGCGGCGGCTGACCGGAGCCACCGTCAGGACCAGTTCGGTTTCGTGACAGGCGCGCGGGTTCACCAGGCAGGACGCCCGCTTGAGCTGGAACACGTGATCCAGACAGGCCTGGTTGCAGGCAATACAGGTGTTGATTTCGTCGCTACGGTTCTGCTCGGCCTTGCGCACAAATTCCGAATCCGCCAGCAACGGTCGCGCCATGGACACCATATCGGCCTTGCCCGCCGCGAGGATTTCCTCGCCTTTCTCCGGGGTGTTGATGCGGTTGGTGGTGCACACGGGAATGTCCACTTCGCCGTAAAACTTGGCGGTCACATCCGCAAAACCGCCCCGTGGCACCGACGTCACGATCGTTGGCACTCGGGCTTCGTGCCAGCCGATACCGGTATTGATAATGGTGGCACCGGCTTTTTCGATGGCCTTGCCCAATTGCACCACCTGGTCCCAGGTCTGCCCGCCTTCTACAAGGTCCAGCATCGACAGGCGGTAAATGATAATGAACTCGGGGCCGACCGCTTCCCGCATGCGGCGAACGATCTCCACCGGCAACTGCATGCGGTTCTCGAACGGTCCGCCCCATTTGTCAGTACGCTTATTGGTTCTCTCACACAGGAACTGGTTAATGAAATACCCTTCCGACCCCATAACCTCAACGCCGTCATAACGGGCCAGTTTCGCCAGTTTCGCGGCGCTGACGAAGTCATCAATCTGCTTATCGACCCCCTTGGTGGAGAGCGCGCGAGCTTTGAACGGCGTAATCGGCGCCTTGGTGGCCGAGGCGGATACGCTGAACGGCTGGTAGCCATAGCGACCGGCATGAAGCAGTTGCAGGCAGATCTTGCCGCCAGCGTCATGAACTTCACTGGTGACATGACGGTGAAGCATGGCGGTGCCACGATGGTTCATGGTGGACGCCAGGGGCGAAAGCTGGCCGACAAAGTTGGGTGAAAAGCCCCCGGTAACCATCAACCCCACTCCGCCTTCCGCACGCTCGGCAAAATAACGGGCAAGCTTGTGGATGTTCCAGAACCGGTCTTCCAGGCCAGTATGCATGGAGCCCATAAGCACGCGGTTTTTCAACTCGGTGAAACCCAGGTCGAGGGGTTTCAGCAGGTTCGGGTAGGCTGCGGTCATGTTGTTTCTCTTTGATTGGTCGTCTGGTCGTCTCGTCTCATGCGGACGTTTTCATCAGGAGGCAACATGGTAGCATAGCGGCCTACGACTAACGTATGACATGGAACCCACACTATGAGCACACGCGATTCTGAACGGGTACTGATCACGATTGAGGACGGTATCGCCATCGTGACCCTGAACCGGCCGGATAAATACAACGGTCTGGACATGCCCATGTTCGAGGCGATCACCAGGGCGGCCAAAACCCTGAAGAAAGACCGCAGTGTGCGCGCCATCATACTGAACGGTGCCGGAGACGCTTTCTGCTCCGGGCTGGATGTGAAGACCGTGTCGAAGAATCCGGTGAATTTCCTCAAGCTGCTGGTCAAACCTGGCCGCAGGATCAGCAACCTTGCCCAGAATGTCGGTTATTTATGGCGGGATGTGCCGGCACCGGTAATTGCGGTTACCCATGGCTACTGTTTCGGTGGTGGTTTCCAGATTGCGCTGGGTGCCGACTTTCGGTTTTCCACCAGCGACTGCGAATTCTCCATCATGGAGAGCAAGTGGGGGCTGATCCCAGACATGAGCCTGACGGTGACCCTGCGGGAACTGGTGCCCATTGATCTGGCCAAGGAACTGACCATGACCGCGCGACGATTCGACGGCACGGAAGCAAAAGCCATGGGCCTGGTCAGCCGCGTTAGCGACGATCCCATGGCAGAAGCAATGAACTTCGCCCGCGAGCTGGCCGAGCGCTCGCCAGACGCCGTCGCCGCCAGCAAGCTGTTGTTCAACCGCAGCTGGAACGCCACCGACAGAACCGCACTGGACTGGGAAACAAAGCTGCAGAAGAAGGTACTCGGGCGGGCTAACCAGCGCATTGCCGTTGCCCGGAATTCCGGCTCTCCCGACAAACCCTACCAGGACCGCCGTGATTTCTGAACGCGGATAAATGGTCAGCGTACTTGACCTGCGTAGACGGCCACGTATCATCAGCCAGGGTAACTGATTATCGGAGCAACCATGACGACCGCAAGGTCCCTGGCTAATACACATCCCGGCTTTTCACCGGTCGCTGCTGATGCAAAGAAGCATCGCGGCAGCTTGCCCTACTTCCCGGATCCACCCCATCACTGCTGATATCCTGGCCACCATTCATATGGTTGCCCGTGCAAGCACGGACACCGGGGGCTAAACTCAGGCAACATTTGCTTCTCCATCCATAAAGAAGAAAGCCAACAAGAGGTTGCGATGTCGCTACCGCTGGTCGTTTTACTGCCGTTTCTGGGAGCCCTGGCGGCTCCGCTGTTCGCCCAGGGCGGACGCACGGCAATTGCTGTCATTTCCTGTGTCCCTGCCATCATTGGATTGGCGGCACTATACCCCCATTGGGCAATCCTGGCCGACGGCGGCATCGTGCAGCACACCACCGAGTGGCTGCCAGCCATCGGGCTGTCTTTCAGCTTTCGCCTGGACGGCCTATCGCTGCTTTTTACCCTGCTGATCCTGATTATCGGGCTATTGATCATCCTGTACGCCCGCTACTACCTGAAGCCCCACGAGAACGTCGGTAAGTTCTACGCGCTTCTGCTGTGCTTCAAAGGCTCCATGCTTGGCATCGTGTTGTCGAGCAACCTGTTGCTGATGATGGTTTTCTGGGAGTTGACCAGCCTGACATCGTTCCTGTTGATCAGCTTCTGGACTCACAAGAAGGACGCCCGCCGCGGGGCAAGGATGGCGCTGGCCGTCACTGGCGGTGGCGGCCTGGCACTGCTGGCAGGCATTCTGCTGATTGGCAACATCGTGGGCAGCTATGAGCTGGAGGACGTTCTCGCCGCCGGGGATCTGATCAAGAACCACAGCATGTACCCGGTGGCACTGACGCTGGTACTGCTGGGCGCGTTCACCAAGTCCGCACAGTTCCCGTTCCACTTCTGGCTACCCCACGCCATGCAGGCGCCGACACCTGTTTCGGCCTATCTGCATTCAGCCACCATGGTGAAAGCCGGCATTTTCCTGATGGCCCGGCTTTACCCGGCCCTCGCCGGCACCGAACAGTGGTTCTACATGGTGAGCTTTACCGGCATGGCCACGCTGCTGATTGGCGCCTATGTCGCCATGTTCAAGCATGATCTGAAAGGCCTCCTGGCTCATTCAACGGTCAGTCATCTTGGCCTGATCACCCTGCTGTTCGGTATGGGGACCCAGCTGGCTGCCGTCGCCGCGGTCTTTCACGTGATCAACCACGCAATATTCAAGGCGTCCCTGTTTATGGCCGCCGGCATTATTGACCATGAGACCGGCACCCGGGACATGCGCAGGATCAATGGCCTCTGGCGCTACATGCCTCATACCGCCACGCTGGCCATGGTGGCAGCAGCGTCGATGGCGGGTGTGCCGCTGCTCAATGGTTTCCTGAGCAAGGAGATGTTCTTCGCCGAAGCCCTGGAACTGAATCTTCCCGGCCTGTGGGCCTATCTGCCTCCGCTTATTGCAACACTGGCCGGCATATTTGCCGTTGCCTACTCGGCGCGGTTCATACACGACGTGTTTTTCAACGGTCGGCCCGTCAACCTGCCTATCTTTCCGCCCCATGAGCCGCCAAGGTACATGAAGATACCGGTTGAGATCCTGGTCTTCGCCTGCCTGATGGTTGGCATGTTCCCGGCGTTCTCCGTCGGCCCACTGCTCTATGCTGCAGCGTCTGCCACTCTGGGTGGCGACGTTCCCGAGTATCACCTGACGGTTGTTCACGGCTTTAACCTGCCGCTGCTGATGAGTTTCGTGGCCTTCTTCGGGGGCCTGTTGATGTATACCCAGCGCCAGCGGTTTTTCGATTTCCACGCCCGTTTCAAGGAAATTGATGAAAAAGCGGTCTTCGAGGCCATCGTTAGCCGAATTTCGGACACTGCCCATACCGTTACTGCCTACATCGAGAACGGCTCACTGCAGCGCTACGCCATGTTGCTGATCGTCAGTGTGATTGCGGTTGCCGTGCTCCCGCTCTGGGACCTGGGGATTGCCATTGGCAGCAATGGGCTCAGCCCGGTGGACTGGCCCACGCTTATCGGTGTTGCCATCCTGGTGGTTGCGGCCCTGGGTACGGCGGCAGTGCATCGTGACCGGTTCTTTGCGCTGGTTTTGCTCAGCGTCGTCGGGCTTCTTGTTGCCCTCGGCTTTGCCCGCTTCTCAGCTCCGGATCTGGCGATGACGCAGTTGTCGGTTGAAGTGGTAACGATTGTCCTGCTGATGCTGGCGCTGTACTACATGCCGTCCTGGACGCCAATCGAGACGCCGAAAGGCCGCCGCATCAGGGATATTCTGATCGCTGGCGCGGCTGGTATCGGTATGACACTCATTACTCTGGCCATGCTGACACAGCCGTTTACGTCCATTTCGGAGTTTTTCCTCGAGAATAGCAAACCCGGCGGCGGTGGCACCAACGTGGTCAACGTCATTCTTGTGGACTTCCGTGGCTTCGATACCCTCGGTGAGATCACGGTTCTGGGCATTGCGGCACTGGGCATTTACGCAATGCTGCGCAATGTCGACCTGACCCCGCCTCCGGGTGATGGCCAGGGCCATCCCTGGACGCGGGATGCGTACCCGATGATGCTGCAGCAGATTGCCAGGCCGATGCTGCCATTGGCCCTGATGATCTCCGCCTATATATTCCTGCGCGGCCACAACATGCCGGGTGGCGGCTTCATCGCCGGATTGATCACTGCGGTGGCGTTGATCCTGCAATACATTGCCAGCGGGATGTCCTGGACCCAGGGCCGTATTTCAATCCGCTACCACAACGTCATCGGCCTGGGGCTGCTGTTTGCACTGATCGCCGGGGCTGGCAGTTTCGCATTCGGCTATCCGTTCCTCACATCCACGTTCGACTACGTTTACTGGCCTGTGGTTGGAAAGTTCGAGGTCGCCTCGGCGCTAATCTTCGATCTCGGCGTCTATCTGACCGTCATCGGCGCCACACTGCTGGCACTGACCAGCGTTGGTCGCCTGTCGCCCCATTCGGCCATCAAGAGTACCAACTATAAGGAGGGCTCATAATGGAGCTTGCATTCGCGGTGGTCATCGGGGCTTTGACTGCCTCCGGGGTTTACCTGATGCTCAGAGCCCGCACCTTTCCCGTTGTGGTGGGCCTGACCATGTTGTCTTATGGCGTTAACCTGTTCCTGTTCTCGTCGGGACGGCTGGCGACCGGTGGCCAGCCCATCATCGGCAGCGCGGAAACCTATTCCGATCCCCTGCCCCAGGCACTGGTGCTGACCGCCATTGTGATCGGTTTCGCCATGACCGCCTTCGTCGTTGTGCTGTCGTTGCGCAGTCTTGCCGACAACAACGACGACCATGTCAACGGCCGCGTTCCAGAACAAGACAGCACTGTGCAAAAGCAGGAGCAGGAGGGCGCCAACACATGAACCACTGGCTGACTGCTCCCATACTGATTCCGCTGATCGGCGGCATATTGCAGGCTTTTATGGGATACGCGCCCATCGCCTTGAGGCGGACGCTCGCCATTGCCACCACGGTGCTGATGCTCGTTGCTGCGATCGTCCTTCTTGTTCTCGCCGACGACGGTAGTTATCGCCTCTATGCCTTTGGTAACTGGCAACCACCATTCGGTATCGTTTTGGTGCTGGACCGGCTCGCGGCTCTGATGCTCGTCATGACCGCGGTGCTGGCGCTGTTTTGTCACATTTATGCCATCGGTGGTACCGACGAGAGCAGCCGTCAGTTCCACGGGCTGTTCCTTTTTCAGCTACTTGGCCTGAACATCGCCTTCCTCACGGGTGATCTGTTCAATCTCTTCGTTGCGTTCGAGGTTCTGCTGATTGCCTCCTATGGCTTACTGATGCATGGCGAAGGCACCAGCCGAACCGTTCCTGGCCTGCATTATGTGGTTCTGAATCTCGCGGGCTCTGCCGTCTTCCTGATCGCCGTCGGCATGATTTACAGCGTAACGGGAACGCTCAACATGGCAGACCTGGCGGTCAAGATTCCGCAGGTGGCCGAAGAGAACCTTCCCCTGGTGAAAGCCGGCGGCATGATGTTGCTGGTGGTTTTTGGCCTGAAAGCCGCCATCCTGCCGCTCTGCTTCTGGTTACCCGGCGCCTATTCCAACGCCACAGCGCCAGTCGCAGCCTTGTTTGCGGTCATGACCAAGGTGGGTATCTACGCCATTATCCGCGTCTTCACCCTGATCTTTGGCAACCAGGCAGGTGAGCTGTCGGGCCTGGGTATGGACTGGCTCTTCCCATTGGCGCTGATCACTCTGACCATGGGCGTCATCGGGGCCCTGGGTGCCGCGAGCCTGAGGAAACTGATTGCCTGGCAGGTGATTATCTCTGTCGGGACGCTGCTTGCCGCCATTTCGTTTGGCACGGTGGCCGGCACATCCGCTGCATTGTTCTACCTCCTCAACACCACCTGGGTGGCCGGTGGCCTGTTCCTGGTGGCCGATCTCGTTGATGGCCAACGTGGCAGCGCCCAGGACAAAATTGTCACTGCGCCACGGATCGCCAACCGCACCTTCCTGAGTGTGCTATTCCTGATGGGGGCGGTGGCTGCCGTGGGCCTGCCGCCCCTCAGTGGATTTTTTGCCAAGTTGCTGATTCTCAAGTCGGCAGTGACCGAGTCGGATGTTGCCTGGCTTTGGAGCGTGTTGCTGATTGGCAGCTTTTTCACGCTGATCGCCTACAGCCGCGCAGGCAGTATCGTGTTCTGGCGCAACGTGGAAGGTCATATTGAAGAACCTCAAAAGCTGACACCATCCCTGTCTGTATCGGCCAGCGCGTTGATTTCTCTGAGTATCGTGATGGTCATCCTGGCAGGGCCAATCAGCCGCTACGCCGAAGATACGGCGGCACAGCTCCATGACACCAGTGCCTACACAGAAATCCTGAGCAAACCCATGGTTGGGGAGGAAAAGTAATGCTTGACCGCCTGAGCTTTCCACAGCCATACCTCAGCCTCATCCTGTTTACCGTCTGGCAGTTCCTGAGTGACGGCGTTTCTGGCGCCAGTGTTGTCATGGGGCTGGTCCTGGCCTGGATGATTCCACAATTGACCCGCGGCTTCTGGCCGGACCCTCCCTTCTTCGCGCGTCCCTGGAAGCTGCCGCCGTATCTGGTCCTTGTCCTCTACGATATCCTGGTGTCCAGCGTTTCCGTCGCCCGCCTGATACTCAGCGGCCGCGAACCCAAACCGATACTGGTCTCCTATCCCCTGGAGTTGACGCACCCCCTGGCCATTTCCATGCTGGCCAGCACCATTTCCCTGACACCGGGAACCGTCAGCGCCGATGTCAGTGACGACAGAACGTTGCTGCTAATCCATGCTCTTGACGCCGAGAGCGACGACGAGGTGATCAACGCGATCCGCACCCGCTACGAGGCACGCCTGAAGGAGATGTTTCAATGATTACCATCGCGCTGTACGTCACCATTGCCATGGTTGTCCTGGCGGCGGTACTGAATGTCTATCGACTGATCAAAGGGCCAGATGCGCCGGATCGGGTACTGGCGCTGGACACCCTGTACATCAATGCTATCGCGCTGATTGTCCTGCTCGGAATAACGCTGGGTACACGCCTGTATCTTGAAGCCGCATTGCTGATCGCCGTGATGGGCTTCGTCGGTACCGTGGCGATGGCCAAATACCTGAAGCGCGGCAGCGTGATTGAATAACCTACAAGGCAAGCATCCTGTGACCAGAGGTTCCCCGTTATGAGTCCCATTGCCGAATACGCCATTGCACTGTTACTGCTCGTCGGTGGTTTTTTCACCCTGGTCGGCGCCATTGGCCTGGCTCGACTACCTGACTTCTACACACGCCTGCATGGCCCAACGAAGGCCACCACCGTGGGCGTAGGCGCCATTGTGTTGGGCTCAGTCATCTACTTCAGCAGCAAAGGAGAAGGTATAGGCATTGCCGAAGTGCTCATCACCGTGTTCCTTTTCCTGACCGCTCCAGTGAGCGCCAACATACTGGCAAAGGCGGCGATGCATATCGGCGTATCCACAACCGACAACACGCGTGGAAATACCTGGGACCAGTAACGGCAAATTTGTCATTGGAGTTGCACAAAATTCCCGTATAGTAGGCTCCCACAATTTTGAGGAGCGTATCCCATGCTGAAAGTTAACGAGTATTTCGACGGCAAGGCCAAATCCATCGCCTTCCAGACCTCCAGTCTTCCGGCTACCGTGGGGGTGATCAGCCCGGGCGAGTATGAGTTTGGTACCAGCAAGAAAGAAACCATGACGGTGATCAGTGGCGTATTGACCGTTCTCCTGCCTGGCATGGAAGAATGGATGACCTACGGTTCCGGCGAGTTTTTTGAAGTGGCGGGACAGGCCAGCTTCAAGGCCCGGACTGACATCGACACGGCCTACCTCTGCACTTACGAATAATTTCTCGCGAATAACCTCTCGCGAACACCCCATCGAGAGCGCAGACCGGGACCAGCGGGCCATTTAAATCCCGCTGCACCGGATCTGCGCTTTTTTATCGCCTAAAGGTTTCCGTAAGCCAGAAACTGTGTCAGATTTACCCCTCTTCTCGTTATAAATTAAACAATTGAGAGAGGCACCGAACCATGGCACAGACCCGCATCCTGAAGCCGGCAGACAACGCTCACCAATACCCACTGCTGATCAAACAACTGCTTCTTTCCGGCCCCCGGTACTCTCCCGACCAGGAAATCGTTTACGCCAACCGCAGCAAGTACACCTATACCGACCTGGTTGAACGTATCAACCGACTGGCCAACGCCCTCACCGACGCGGGTGTCAAGCCGGGTGATACCGTTGCTGTGATGGACTGGGATACGCCCCGGTACCTGGAATGCTTCTTTGCCATCCCGATGATTGGCGCCGTGCTGCATACGGTGAACGTACGCCTGTCGCCCGAGCAGATCGTCTACACCATGAACCATGCAGAAGACGACCTGGTGATGGTCCACGATGACTTCCTGCCCATCCTGGAAGATGTGAAGGACGAGATTAAAACAGTCAAACACTACGTCCAACTGAGTGACGAGGCACAAGCGAAAACCACATCACTGCCATCACTCGGCGAATACGAACAACTGCTTGCCAAGGCCGGTACAACGTTCGACTTCCCGGACTTCGACGAAAACAGCATTGCCACCACCTTCTACACCACCGGCACCACCGGGAATCCAAAGGGTGTTTTCTTCAGTCACCGCCAGCTCGTTCTCCATACGCTGGCCATGACCGGCTCTTTGTCTGCGTATGATGAGATGCCGCTACTGAGGTCCTCGTCCGTTTACATGCCCGTGACCCCCATGTTCCACGTACACGCCTGGGGCGTGCCTTACGCGGCGACCATGTTGGGCATAAAACAGGTCTACCCCGGACGCTATGAACCGGAACTGCTGGTCGACCTCCTCAAGGAGCACAAGGTGACCTTCTCCCACTGTGTGCCGACGGTCATGCAGATGATGATGGCAACCGAATCCATCAAGACGGCCGACCTCAGCAACTGGCACGTACTGATCGGTGGCAGCGCCCTTACGCGCGGCCTATGTGACGCCGGGGCGAAGCTGGGCGTGTCCATGTACACGGGGTACGGCATGTCGGAAACCTGCCCGCTTCTCAGCACCACTCACCTGACAGCCGAGGATCTGGAACTGCCCCTGGAGCAGCAGACCTCCAAGCGCATCAAGACCGGTATTGCCGTGCCCATGGTGGAACTGGAAATCGTGAATCCAGAGGGCGAACCGGTCCCCCACGACGGCGAGGCCAAGGGCGAAGTGGTTGCCCGGGCACCGTGGCTGACCCAGAGTTACTTCAAGGAGCCGGAGAAAGGCGAGGAGCTCTGGCAAGGTGGCTGGCTGCACACGGGGGATGTGGCAAGCCTGGAAACAGACAACACACTGTTGATCAAGGACCGCATCAAAGATGTCATCAAAACCGGCGGTGAATGGCTGTCCTCCCTGGATCTGGAAAACCTGATCAGTCAGCATCCAGCCGTCGCCGGTGCAGCGGTGGTGGGTGTGCCCGACGAGAAATGGGGCGAACGGCCCCACGCACTGGTTACCCTGAAGCCGGGAGAGGAAGCGTCATTGGACGATATCCAGAACCACCTGAAGCAGTTCGTGGATTCCGGTGAGATCAATAAGTGGGCCATTCCGAACCAGATTGATTTCGTCGACGACATACCGAAAACCAGCGTTGGCAAGATCAACAAGAAACTGATTCGGGATCAGTTGCAGGAACACTAAAGCCCGGTAAACGCAAAATCCACATCGGGGGTGCGACCAGCCACAATGTCCGCCAAAGCGGCCGCGGAACCGCAGGAATGTGTCCACCCCAACGTGCCGTGGCCGGTGTTCAGGTAGAGGTTGCCGAAGTGGCTCTTTCCGATGTAGGGCACATTGGAGGGGGTCGCCGGGCGCAATCCGGCCCAGAACTCGGCCCTTTCCCAGTGCCCCGCATCGGGCATCAACTCTGCGGTGCGCCGGACGATCGTTCGGCAGCGGGTCAGGTTCAGTGCCCGGTTGTAGCCGCTCAGTTCCGCGGTGCCTGCGACCCGTATGCGGTCGCCCAGTCTTGAGTACACCAGCTTGTATTCATCGTCGGTAAGGCTGACGTTGAAGGCAGCGGCCTCACTCTTCACCGGCACCGTAATGGAGTAGCCTTTCGCTGGGTAAATGTTCAGAGTCAGGCCCAGTTTTCGAGCCAGGATAGCGCTGAAGCTACCCAGGCACAGCACGTAGTTCTCGGCACGAAGGATCTGGTGGCGACCTTCACGTATAACATTGACTCCGAGAACACGGTCCTGGGTGTTCTCGAACCCCAGGATCTCGCTGTTGTAGAGGAACTCCACACCGGCCTCCTCAGCCTTTTTCGCCAGGGACTGAGTGAATCGACGGGCATCACCGGATTCATCTTCCGCGGTGTACGTGGCGCCGGCAATCCGGTCTTTAACTGGAGCCAGGGCGGGTTCCAGTTCGACGGCCCTGTTGGTGTCAATCACCTGACGATCACACCCCAGTTCTCGCATCATGCGGGCCGGCCTCAGGGCCGATTCGAATTCCTCAGGATTGGTGTAGAAATGCAGGATGCCTCTCTCGAGGTGGTCGTATTCAATGCCGATACTCTGGCGCAACGCTTGTAGATGAGCGCGGCTGTAGATCCCCAGATTCACGATCTGCCGAAGGTTGTAAGCCGCCCGGGAAGTCGTGCACTGCTTCAGGAAAGCCATCGCCCAGCGCCACTGGACCGGGTCCAGGCGGGGACGAAAAAGCAGCGGTGCATCGGACCGGACCAGCCATTTAAGTAGCTTCAAGGGGGCAGAAGGATTGGCCCAGGGCTCGGCGTGGGATACCGATATCTGGCCGCCGTTGGCATAACTGGTTTCGGTGCCTGCCTGATTCTGCCGGTCCACTACCGTCACGTCATATCCCTGCTGCCTCAGGAACCATGCGCTTGTAACACCAACAACACCTGCACCCAGCACCAGTACGTGCATCCATTTTCTCCGGTTGAACAAGTTCAGAACGCCACATAGTATACATAAGAGTATACAATGTCAGCCACCGGACCGTTTCACCGTCCAACCTTTTTCCTTCAAAAGGGGCACCAGCAGGTCTCGCTGGTCACCCTGGATCTCCACGGTGCCTTCTTTCACCGTGCCGCCGGTTCCGCATCGGGCTTTCAACACCTTCGCGAACGCTTTCAGTTCCTTGTCGTCCATCGGAATACCGGTAATCAAGGTAACGCCCTTTCCTTTGCGCCCCTTGGTTTCCCGACTGACGCGCACGACGCCATCACCGGAGGGGCGAGCCGGTGCCCCGCAAACACATTCATCAACGGGGTGGCGACAGTCCGGGCACATACGCCCCTGTTCCGTGGAGAACACCAGTCCCCCAGAACGATTCTTCATAACGTCCTCATGTTGTTTAAGAGCCCTGTTGAGACACTCACGCCCCGGGAGGGTATTTTTCGAACATGTCCGCGACAATCTCGTCGATCAGCTCCCGCCGCGACTCGGTTGCCTGGTTCTCATTCAGATAGCGCCGGCTTGCTGCGCGCCAGACGACACGATCAGTCTCCGTGTCTACCAGCTCCACCACCAGCTTGCCTTCCTGGATTTCACGCACTGGTGGAGCCGACGACAGCCCCCAGCCAAAGTTACCACTGCCGAAACCGAAACCGAGCCCAACACCGCTGCGCTCGAGACGCTCCTCCTCAACCACCTGCCAGGTGACAAGCAGATCCGCCTCGCTTTCGCCCACTTTACGCATGGCCTTTCGGTTCAGCTCTCGCTCAACCGCACTCTCTATCCGACCACCATCAAGCGAGGTGAAAGACTGGTCCTCGCCCTTCGGTGCAAATGCCCAGGAACTGTAGTTACCGAAGACCGCGTTGGAATCGTAATCGGTGACTACGTTGCTGGCGCAGCCCGTCAGGGCCATCAAAAACAGGGACACAACGATAGCTTTCATAATCTTGGTTGCCTCTTTCCATACTTCATTTATTAAAGTATACGCACAGTCGACACGAAGCGTTTCGCAAATGGTTCCTTAGCTGTCAAAACGGTAACCCATACCCCGGCTCTCGCAAAACGCCGTAAATTCCTGATTCCGCTCTTCCACCAGGCTCACGTCAGCCGTTACACCGGCGCTGTACCCAACGTTGCCAATCTCGGCACCGTTTTGGTCACACCAATGCCTGAGTGGCTGCTCATCTGCGAAGGTCATCGTCACCGTTACTTGTGACATGGGTTGCTGAATCACCCTTTCAACCCCCGAAAGGACAGCTTCGGTTGCTCCTGCGTAGGCCCTGACGAGGCCGCCAGCGCCGAGTTTGATACCTCCAAAATACCGTATCACCATCACCAGCACGTCTCCCAGGTCCTTGTGCTGAATGACACTGAGAATGGGCTTACCGGCCGTTCCTGATGGTTCGCCATCGTCGTTCATGGCGGCTTCAGCGGCCGCGCCGGGCCGGCCTATCTGATAAGCCCAGCAGATATGGCGGGCATCAGGGTGGTCGTTCCGGGCCTGTTCAAGCCAGGCCTTGACCTCATCCCGGGACGACACCGGCGCAACCCGGGCAATAAACCGACTCTTTTTGATCTCTGTCTCCCGCTCAAGAAAGCCAGCGGGTATCGGGTAATCCTTGGACATAAAACCAGTTCCTGACACACAGCCATCATGAGGCCAACAGCAAGCCTTTCTATCCTCTTCACCCAGAGGTAAAGAGCGGAAATCTCAACACCACCATCAAACCGCCCGGCTCGCCATTGAGCGCTTCTATCCGGCCGTCATGGATGGCAACAATGTCCCTCGCAATAGCCAGACCAAGCCCCCACCCCTTGCCCCCGCGGGACTTGTCAGCCCTGTAGAAGGGCTCAAAGAGATGGGGCAGAACGTCTTCAGGCACACCTGGGCCTTCATCCCGTATTTCCACCAACAAGTGCCGTTGATCACAGCGCAGCGCGACATGCACATTCTTTCCCGGCGGCGTATGATCCAGGGCATTCTGAAGGACATTGTCCAGCGCACGCTGGATGAGCCCGCGATCCCCTAACAACGACGTGTTGCGGCAGCCCTCATCCACCATAAGCTGGCAATCCACTCCCCGGTGCTCGGCGTAGTCCGCCGCATCCCTCAGAACGTCATTGATCACCACGACTGGCTGCACGGCTTCCCGCTCGATATCGCCTCCTTGCTCCGAGACCCGGTAGAGCGTCAGGATCTGGGAGGTCATCGCTTCCAGACGTTCGTTCTGCCGCAGGATCGAGGCCAGCAGATCCGCATCCACGCTACCGTCACTGGCCAGCTCAATGGCAATCCGTTGCCGCGTCAGGGGGGTTCGGAGGTCGTGAGATATATCACGCAACAGGTGTGTCTGGCGATCGAGCAAACTGCACAGTTGCTGGGTCATGGCATTGAAGGCTGTCGCCAAAGCACCCACCTCGTCCCGTCGACTCGCGATGCGATCACTGACCCGAAGCGCATTGTCCCCTCCAGCAATGGCACGAGCGGTGGATTCCATATGTTTAAGGGGGCGGGAAACCAGACGCGCAATCCACCAACAGGCAAGCGTGATGATAACGAACGCCAGCCCCAGTTCCAGGAGACGGAACAACTTGGGATCAAGCCAGCCCTCGCCATCCAGGCGGGGCCAGGCCACCAGGCGATGGTCCGCACCGACCTCAATAACTGCCGGTTTCTGCCGGTGCCAACCACCCGATTTCATCCGCTCGCGGATGGATGAAGGCAGGTCTCCGTCGTGGCGATCTGCGTCTATCAGTAACAGGTGAAGGTCCAGGCTCCGCCCCTGCTCCTTAAGGAAGCGCCAGGCCGCTCCGCGGCCCTCGTTTTCCCTGACCACCAGAGCCTCCAGCGCCAGCTCCCGCAGACCGACCTGTCGTTCGATGGCCATTCGCTCCCGTTCCATCAGGGCACGGGTTGCCACATTACTCATCAGCACTGTGATCGCCATAGCCAGCCAGATCGACAGGAAGATCCGCCAGAACAGGGGGAATCTGAGCCGCCGGGTCATACCGGCACCCGATAGCTATAGCCCAGCCCGCGTACGGTTTCGATTCGGGGCGGGTCATCATTTCCCAGTTTTTTTCGGAGGTTGCTGATGTGCATATCCAGGGTGCGATCGTAGGCTTCCAGCCGGCGACCCAGAGCCCACTGCATAAGATCCGTCTTGCGTACCACACTGCCGGCATGGGCCAGCAGAACCTGCAATACTTCGTATTCGGTAGCCGTCAGGTCCAGCGCTACGTCGTTCTGGTAGATCCGACGATGAACCGGCTCGACCCGCAAGTCGCCGTAGGCCCTTGATTCATCCATCCCCACCTCCTGATCCCAGGCAACTCGGCGAAGCAGCGCCTGTAGCCGAGCGATCAGTTCCCGGGGGTTGCAGGGTTTGGGTATGTAATCATCCGCGCCAACCTCAAAACCCACGATTCGATCCGTCTCATCGCCACGGGCCGTCAGCAGTACAACGGGAAGATGGGTTTTTGCCCTTAACTGACGCAGCACTTCCAGGCCGCTGATATCCGGCAACATGATATCGAGCACCACCAGGTCGCAGTGTTGCCCCAGCGCCAGTGACAATCCATCCTGACCGTTTGCGGCTTCTCTTACGGTGAAGCCCTGATTGGTCAGATAGCGGGACAGCAGTTCCCGCAACTCCTCGTCGTCTTCAACCAACAGCACCCGGTTCTGCATGGCAATCCTCCGTTGTGACTGAATGCAGTCTAACACGCTCCCACAAGCCCACTGATTTGCATCATTTTCCTTTGCATAACCTTTACAGTTCGCTGACGCCGCCTGACACCGTCCTCCGCTAGCATAGTCCCTGTGAGTTCAGACCGGGCCTGCTGGAGCAGGCTCATTTACAACACAGGAGAACACCCAATGAAACACATCACTTCCGGACGCATTGCCAGCGCGTTGATCGCAGCAACTCTTTTGACCAGCCCAATGGCGATGGCCTCGGACCACGGCGAACACCACCGCGGCAAACACGACAAAGCCGAGATGTGCGAGAACATGCGCGAGGGCAAAGGCTGGTTCAATGACGAAAAGCGCCAGGAAAAATGGGCAGAGCACCGCAACGACATGGCGGATCGCCTGAAACTGACCGACGAGCAACGCGAGATCTGGGACGAGATCCACGAGGAAAGGCGAGAGAAACACAGCGCCAAGATGGAAAAACGGCAAAAGAAAATGGAAAAGCGCTGCAAAGACATGGAAAACAGCACTTCCGAGCAGTGATCACAGGCCGGGTTCTGACGTATGGTACTGGGTAAACCACGGAGAAGCCCCGACCATGCCAGAACCCGGTACCGCAGAACTGACAATCCGCCCCGTCCAGTCGATTGATGACATCCATCCGCAAGACTGGAACGGGTTTGTCGGCCGTTATAACCCCTTTCTTCAACACGAGTTTCTGCTTGCACTGGAAGAGTCTGGCTGCACAAACACCGCGACAGGCTGGCAACCGGCCCATCTGGCGTTCTACCTGGACAACCGGCTTGCCGGAGTGGCTCCGGCCTACCTGAAAGCTCACTCCATGGGAGAATACGTCTTCGACTGGGCCTGGGCCGATGCCTATCAGCGCTATGGCATGGATTACTATCCCAAGCTGCTGATTGCCATTCCGTTCACACCCTGCCAGGGGCCACGGCTGTTGTTTTCGGAAACCCTTCGCCAGTGGATGACGCCCGCACGAATCCACGATGCGCTGGATGCCATCACCACACGCCTGGGGGCCCACTCCTGGCACCTGCTTTTCCCGGATCGCCAGGACCAGGCACTGCTGGACAGAAGCGACCAGCTTCACCGGATCGGCTGCCAGTTCCACTGGCACAACCACGACTACAACACCTTCGAGGACTTTCTCGCCCGGCTGACGTCGCGCAAGCGCAAATCAATCCGCAAGGAAAGAAGACAGGTTGCGGATCAGGGCATTTCATTCCGACATTTTTCGGGAGACGATATCCCGGATAATGTGCTCGCGGCCTTCCACGTATTTTACCAGGCCACCTACCTGAAACGGGGCCAGCGGCCATACCTGAACAAGGCCTTTTTCCGCCTGCTGAAAGACCGCCAAGCGGAGCATCTTCACCTTGTCATGGCGGTAAAAGAGGGTGAGATGATCGCCGGTGCGCTATTCCTGACGGGCGAGGATACGCTCTACGGGCGCTACTGGGGTTGCCTGGAGGAATTCGACAACCTGCATTTTGAAACCTGCTACTATCAAGGCATTGAACTGGCCATACAGCTGGGGTTGGCACGCTTCGATGCTGGCGCGCAGGGGGAGCACAAACTGGTTCGGGGGTTTGAGCCGGTGATCACCCATTCCTGGCATGGCGTTATGCACCCCGGTTTTCGCGACGCCATCGAAAGGTTTACCAGCGAAGAAGCGGAGCATGTCATGGCCTATACTGAAGATGCCCTGCAGGCGCTGCCATTCAGACAGACCGAGCAGAACCAGTAGCGAGCCAGGGGTCGTGCAGACACTTACCGGAGCGGGCAGCCATGGACATGGACTACCTTTTCGACTTTCTCGCGACAACACAGCTGACGTTCTTCATCGCAATTGCCGCACTCGTTGTGGCAATTGTCGCCCTGTTTTCGGCCTCCGCCGCCAGGCGGGCCGCGGCTGAACAGAGTGACACCGTGAAGCAGCGCGTCGAAAGCCTGTGGCATGACATGGACGAAATACGCGTGTCCCAGTTCAATGGCCCCGACTCCACGGAAGCCGGAAGAAACCCGATTGCCAGTGAGCAGTTCTCTGCTGAAAAGGCCGCTTACGAGGCCATCTGGCCTCTGGTCTGGCTATTGCACGACAAGCTGGGCATGTTCCTGCGTTCTGTGGAGTCTGATGAACCGGCCGGCGAATTACGCCTGGAAGCCCGCAAGGCGGCACTGGACGCACGCAGTACCCTCAATCGCGTACGCCCCTTTTGCCATGACGACGTCGATGGGCTCATTACGCAACTGATTGACAATCATATAAAAGCCCACCTGGCCGCCTGCCACTTCATGGATCTGCGCAAGGATTCCCTGTCGTCGAACACCAGCCATGAACGAGAGGTGCAGAAAGAAAAGTTTCACACGCTTTACGAGGGCCAATCCCGCGAACTGCTGAACCAGTTGGTTGGCGTCATCAGACGGCGCATGCTTCGGTAATCCCGGGCCACGCGGAATCTCGCACCTCTGCCTTTCAGTCAGCCCCGGACCTTTGCCAGCGTGTCCCGCTGCAATGCCCTGAGAAAGTCGCTGATCACAACCGGATTTTCATGTGCAGGCTCCAGCGAGCGAAGCTGGCTCGGCAGGGCATCCAACGCCCGCTTCGCATTGTCCACCTGACTATCCAGTGTCGGAATGGCGCCTTCGATGATCAGGCCTCGCTTCATGACCGGCTTCAACAGCGGCTCGCCATCAAACACTTCGTCCCGGCCGGCAACGACGTCCTGCGCGAGGCGGCCGTTCGGGTCAAGGCGACGGTAGACCTGCTTGCGGCCTGGGAACGACTGCTTGCCAGGGGAGTTTTTCATTCTTGGCAGGTCCGCGTACTCCGTAAGCTTGAAGGCAAGCTCCAATGCCGGCTCGTCGTTCGAGGCTCCGATAGCAGTGCCAACACCGAAGCCATCGATGGGGGCATTGTCAGAGACGAGCGCCGCGATCTTGTATTCATCCAGACCGCCGCTCGCCATGATTTTTAATTCGCCAAGGCCTGCCTCATCCAGCATGCGACGGCATTCAGCAGCCTCATCGGCCAAGTCACCGGAATCCAGGCGGATACCGCCAATACGCACATCTGGTTCTTCTTGCAGCCAGTTGATGATCCGCTCCACTGCAGAGCGGGTGTCGTAGGTATCAACCAGTAGTGTCGTGCCGGGGTAAAGTCGAGCATAGGCCCTGAACGCCTCCATCTCATCTGTACAAGCCTGTACAAAGCTGTGTGCCATGGTGCCGTGTACCGGCATGTTGAAATCCAGGCCCGCCAGGACATTGCTGGTTCCGGCCAGACCGGCGAATCGGTACGCGCGCACACCCCGATGTGCCGCATCCATACCGTGGGTGCGGCGCATTCCGAAGTCGACGACCGGCCGGCCTTCCGCCGCGGAAATCAGGCGGACCGCCTTGGACGCCAGCACGGATTCCAGATGCACATAGTTCATCACCAGGCTTTCCAGCAACTGAACCTCGGCAACAGGCCCCTCCACTTCCAGCAACGGCTCCTGAGGGAATACCGGCGTTCCTTCTGCAATCGCATGTAAAGAACCACTGAAGCGGAATTCCCGCAGCCAGTCCAGAAACTGGGGCTGGAACCTGCCCAGGGATTCCAGGCGCTTTATGTGTTCGTCGGTGAAGGCAAGAGATTCAATAATATGGGCCACGTGCTGCTGGCCACAGGCAAGAACGAAATTACGGTTCTCAGGAAGTGTGCGAAAGAAAAGACTGAAAACCCCGTTCTCGTTCATGCCTTCGGACCAGTACGCCTGGGCCATAGCCAGCTCATACAGATCCACCAGCAGAGGCAGGTCAGTCTCTTTTACAACCGGGGGGTGTTTCAGCACAGTTCCGCGCCCTCCTCTTCCAGTTGTTTGAAAACCGCTGGGGCGTTATCAGCCTGAACGGCCCGTGTTCCATCGGTAATGAGCTCAACCTCGAAGCCGAGCTTCAACGCATCCCTCACGGTCGCCTGGACACACACGTCCAGTGCAAGCCCGGCTACAAACAGCCGATGAATGCCGTGGCGGCGCAGGTAGCTGTCCAGCTGGGTAGCGTCGAACGCGGAATAGGCATCGGTATCGAATGCGGTGCCCTTGCTCACCCGGATGGCCGAGTCAGGCAGTGCCATGTTGCGATGAAACTCGGCCCCGGGGGTGTCCTGAACGCAATGGACGGGCCAGGGCCCACCGCGATCACTGAAACTTATGTGATCCACCGGATGCCAATCCCGGCTGGCAAGAATCGGCCATCCAGACGACTGGGCCTTGTCGATCCATCCGTTGATCGCCGGAAAAATGTCATCACTGCCAGGCACCGCCAGGCTGCCGCCTTCGCAGAAATCATTTTGAACATCAACCAGTAACAGAGCATTTGGTCCAGTGCCCATAAGAATACCTCCCATGGTTTTACCAAAAATTTGCTCAGATCACCGGATGTCAGCTTCCCTCAATCTTGAAGCCAATCTTGAGCACGACCTGATAATGCCCGACTTTTCCGTCGACCACATGGCCGCGCGTCTCCTGTACCTCGAACCATTCGATGTTACGAAGGTTCTTGCTGCATTCGGCAATCGCATTCTCAATGGCATCCTCGATACTTTTCTTCGAAGAGCCAACCACTTCCACCTTCTTGTAAACATGATGGTCGGACATGACGCCTCCTGCTCCAAAGACTGTGAGTGTCAGGCAAGTGCTTCGAATGCCTGTATTTTCAGCGTATACCAGTAAACCGTGACCATCAAATGGCCTGGCCGCTTGCTTCCTATGGAACTTTAAGGCTCAAATGAACTCAGAAATCGCTCGGTCGTATAGTCATCGTCATTGAACGTTCACGGAGTGAGATGAAGATCTTCAAACGCTGTTTTATCGGCATAACCCTGACACTGTCACTTCTGCTCGCCGGCCCGCTGTTCCTGGCCGCCTGCGCCAGCCTTCAGGACTCAGGGAGCTGGCGAACGGCAGATCGTTCCAGTGCGGGCATAGCTCCACGCCCGGAGCAGGAGCAAGCGGCCGTGGTTCAGGTCTACGGGGCTCGCGCCTATAACTGGCGGGGTTATTTTTCCTTGCATACCTGGATCAGCACCAAAGAGGCGGGTGCCGATGGCTACTATGTTCATGAAGTCACCGGTTGGCGTCACTACGTGGTCCAGTCGCGGCCAGACGACCCGGATCGTGCCTGGTACGGCGCGCCGCCGACGTTGATTGCGGATATTCGCGGTGAGCAGGCAGCGCGGATTATTGATCAGCTGGATGAGGTGATTGACCGCTACCCATACCCGACGGAATACACCGCCTGGCCCGGCCCCAACAGCAACACCTTCGTCGCCTGGGTGATCCGCCAGATTCCGGAAATGGACGTGGCCCTACCGAATCATGCGATTGGTAAGGACTATCTGGGAAATGGTGTCCTGTCTGAGGTACCTGGCGGCAGCGGTTATCAACTATCGCTCGGTGGTTATTTTGGTATTCTGGCCGGTGTTCGCGAGGGATTCGAATTGAACATCCTTGGACTGTCCATGGGCATCAATCCCCTCGGACTCGGTATAAAGCTTCCTGGTATCGGCGAGTTGGCACTGCGTAACACCAATCCGATGCCAGAGCCCGCGGATCTGGACGTTGAGACTGGTGCCGCTGAGGCGGCCGGGGCAGGAACGGTCTCCCAAAAAACGCTGTGAATACGTCCATGTACGCTTGGGCTCCGCCATCCATGGCTCCGCACATTTTTGGGAGACCGTTCCTGCCCCGTCCTGATTGGCAAATCGTCTTACAGTGCTGTGATTCCTAGGTAACGGACCAACCCCGCACTGGCAATACCGGCTGCGATAGCGGGTAGGGGCTTTTTCGTGGCGAGCATGATGATGGCGGTGACAACCAGCGCTGCCAATGAGCCCGCATCGCCGCTTACCGCCATGGGAACGATGATCGCGATCAGCACCGAACTGGCCATGGTGTTGATGAAGCTTTCGATGCGGGGGTTGATCGTTACGAACGACATCAGGAACACACCGCCGAAGCGCGTCGCCAGGGTGACAAGCGTCATGATGGCAATCAGGGCCATGGTTCCGGCAACCGTGGTTTCAACCGTCATGATGAACGTCCCTCCTCAACAGATTCCGGTGCTTCGGGCTTCTTTTCCATCCAGAAAAAACCAATGGCGCCACCCGCCAACGCACCGACAACCACGTGGGTATTGGGCGGCAACCACTTCCAGGCAGCCAGTGACGAGATCGCTGCAACCGTCCAGGCTACCAGTGTCCGCGGTGACTTGTTGCCTCCAAGCGCCATGGCCAGCAGGAAACAACCGAGAACCATATCCAGGCCCAGTGCTTTGGGGTTTTGCAGCAACCCACCGAAGTAAACGCCGAGCCAGGTTCCGATAATCCACGCCACCCACAGAACAAGACCGCCACCAAGGATGACTTCGAGGTTGCGCTTACCGCTCTGATATTCCTGTGCGGAAACAGCCCAGTTGGCGTCAGTCAGGAGCAGCAGTAAGCCATAGCGCCGACCCGGGGACACATCCCTGAGCATGGGGTACAGGGAAGCTCCCATCAGCAGATGGCGGGAATTGATGGCGAATACAACGGCCATCAACGGAATCAGCGACACCTCGCTACCCCACATATCGACAGCGGCAAACTGAGAGGCGCCCGCAAATACCGTAGTGCTCATGAGTATCGCCTGCAGTGGCTCCAATCCTTTCTGGATGGCCGCCAAACCAAAGGCAGCACCAAACGCCACCACAAATAGCGAGATGGGAAGAAGCCGGAAAAATTCCGCGCGGACTTTTTCGGGTTGAAGCTGGTAGGAATATGTATGAACGTTCATCTAAGCAAGCTAATGAAACCAGCCTCAGATGCGTATAGGTAGATGCCGAAGAGTCAGAGCTGGCCCAGGGTGTAGGCCAGGGTATCACTGATGCCGGCGTTAAGTTTCAGGTCCACCAGTGAATCGGCACGGGTACGGCCCAGGTTCAGTGTCGCCATGGGCTTGCCCCATTCCCTGGCATAGCGACAAAACCGAAATCCGGAATAGACCATCAACGACGAGCCGATCACCAACAGGCCATCACACGCCTTGAGCGTGTCCAGTGTGGACGTCACCCGGTCTTTGGGCACGTAGTCCCCGAAAAACACCACATCCGGTTTAAGGATGCCGTCGCAACATGGGCAGTCCGCAATGCGAAACTCAGAGAAGTCCACCTCCAGATCGGCATCACCGTCCGGCGCGGCACCGGCGGAATAATATTCAAATGTCGGATTCATATCCGCGCAACGCTCATGGACCTCGTCCCGCTTGCAGCGATATCCACAATCCATGCAGACAACCTCGTCAGCCCTGCCGTGCAAATCCGTTACCGAACGGCTACCCGCCTGCTGATGCAGGCGATCCACGTTCTGGGTGACGAGCAGGCGGCTGTAGCGGCGAAGTTCCAACTCAGCAACGCGATGATGCGCGATGTTGGGCCGCGCATTGCGGATGATTGGCCAACCAATCAGGCTTCGCCCCCAGTAACGCTGGCGAACCATCGTGCTTGTCATAAAGTCCTGGTGCTGGACCGGTTGTTTGCGTTTCCACGCGCCATCGCCATCCCGATAGTCTGGAATGCCGGAGTCGGTACTGACGCCGGCTCCTGTCAATATCATCAGGCCAGGATGCCGGTGGATGAAATCCGCCAGCAGGGCCCCCGCCTGCTCGGGAGAATGCAGCTCCAGTGGCTGGTCAGCGGCCGGCATTGTTACGCCTTTGACAGGTTTTTGAATGACAGGCATCACACTCACACTCGCTGGGGAACCCCTCTACTTTAGGGAGCAAACACGCCGCTGCCAATGGTAGCAACCGGAAAATATTCTGCTGAGAGCACAACGTCTTATTTATATTGTGCAAAACATAATTTTGTGCAACCATTGATCTGAAAATAAAGTCATCAACACAATATGCGCTGTAATGCGCACAAGGAGAGTCGAAAACATGTCTATTGAACAGGTTCTTTATCGCGCGTCAGCAGAAGCTACCGGTGGACGTGATGGCCGGGCCATTTCCTCAGACGGCATTCTCGATGTTGAGCTGACAACACCGAAAGAAATGGGTGGTGCCGGCGGCAAAGGCTCCAACCCGGAGCAGTTGTTCGCGGCCGGTTATTCTGCGTGCTTCATCGGCGCCATGAAATTCGTCGCCGGCCGGGACAAGCTTCCCATGCCAGAGGACGCGTCCATTGAGGGTGTGGTCGGCATCGGCCAGATTCCCGGAGGCTTCGGGATTGAGGTGGAACTGAAAATCTCTCTACCGGGCATGGACGATAGCAAGGCGAAGCAGTTGATCGATGCAGCCCACCAGGTGTGCCCTTACTCGAACGCCACCCGCGGCAACATCGATGTCACTCTCACCCGGGTAGACTGATCTCGCCCCGGTCGGTCATCGACATCTGACGGCGGCGGCACTCCCACCGCTGTCAGAACCCGGCTACACCAGTTTCGCGGTCTCCACGGACAGCATGGGAATCACCGACAGCGCAAGTAGCGCGCCCATGGTCCAGTTGAACATCCTTCGATACAAAGGCTTGTGCAGCAATTTCCGCAACCCTGCCCCACCGAGCATCCAGCTACCGACACAGGGCACGCTGACCAGCAAAAAGGTCAACCCGATCCAGAATGACTGCTGCAGCACTTCGCCACTGCTGACCGTTGTGAACGTCGCCAACGCGCCAACCGCCATGACCCAGGCCTTGGGATTCACCCATTGGAAGGCCGCCGCCTGAAGGAACGACAACGGCTTGCTGGTTTTCTCACCGTCGATCTCTGTGACTGTGGTCGCTATTCGCCAGGCGAGATACAGCAAATAGGTTATGCCAAGAACCTTGATCACCAAATGCAACTGTGGAAATGCTTCAAACACTTTCCCCAAACCCAGGCTGATCGCAACCACCATGGCGGGAAAGCCAATACAGATGCCGAGGTAATGAGGCAGCGTTCGCCACACCCCAAAATTGACGCCCGATGTCATGATCATGATGTTGTTCGGTCCTGGCGTTACCGTCGACACCAGCGCGAACAGCAGTACACTGAGTAAGATTTCCATATTCTTCGCTGCGCTCCCTGTTTGTCATTGATGATGACTTATCCTACTCAGCGTTTGGAAAGGGAAACAGATTCAGAAGTGCGATTTTTTGACCATAACAGTTTGCCGATTCATTACCCGTCAGAGCTCTTATCCAGGGGACAAAGTCCGGATAAGCAGGTTGCGCATGTGGTCTGCACCCAATCGATTCATTAGCTCAACGTTCTGCTCCGGTATCGATTCTGTTCCGGGATAGCCGGCGATGGCGCGCTCAAGGCTGCGTTCCCTCAGCAGGTGCAGCATCGGGTAAGGAGAGCGATTGGTGTAATTTTCGGCGTCAGCCGCACTGGTGCCGCCAAACTGATAGTCGGGATGAAAACTGGCAATCTGATACTCCCCGTCCAGCTCGAGATGCACAAGAAGGCCGTCGGCTGCGTCGAGAAAATCGTTGTAGTCCATAAAGTCCGTCAGCACGTCGGGATGCACAAGCAGCGTTGTCTCAACCTCCGGATGTTGGTCCAGATGCATCATTTCTTCCTGCAGTGCAGTTAACAGCCCCTCCTCCGAGTTGGCATCCGTCGCCACAAATCGAATGCGCTCATTCACCAACTCCCGACGGGCAAACGGGCACAAGTTGAGACCAATGACCACCTCTGACACCCACCGCCGCGTGGCGGCCAGAACGGTATTACACTCCAAGTTGAAACTCCCATACGTTAAAAGTGGGGAAAGGATGGCGAAAATGCTGCCCGAGCGCCGACCAGGACTGAAAAGGACCTAAAAGGACCGACACAGCCCGTGCAAGTCGTGATACGTTGAGCAAGCTTACAATAATTCCGTGACGGATGCCGGAGAACACAATGAACGCGCTGCGAACACCTGACAAACGATTTGAACGCCTGCTGGATTATCCTTTTGCACCACATTACCTTGAGGTGGGCGGATTGCGCATGCATTACGTCGATGAAGGCCCCTCAGACGCCAGCCCGGTGCTGATGATGCACGGCGAGCCTTCCTGGTCGTACCTCTACCGCCATATGATTCCCATTTGCGCAGCCGCAGGGCACCGGGTGATCGCGCCGGACCTGATCGGTTTTGGTAAATCCGACAAACCCACGGATATCAACGCGTACAGTTACCAGAGCCACATGGACTGGATGCAGGCCTTTCTGGAACACACTGACCTGCAGAACGTCACCCTGGTATGCCAGGACTGGGGATCTCTTCTCGGCCTGAGACTGGCGGCGGAAAATCCGGAGCGGTTCCGAGCCATCGTTGTGGGTAATGGCATGCTGCCTACCGGCGACCAGCCCGTGCCAAAAGCGTTCCAGTTGTGGAAGAACTTCGCGCTGTACAGCCCCTGGTTTCCCATTGCCCGCATTATCAATACCGGAAGCTTTCGCACCCTGGGGCCCGACGAGCGTCGTGCCTACGATGCGCCATTCCCCAACAAGAAGTACAAGGCCGGTGCTCGCGCTTTTCCGAAACTGGTGCCGGTGACACCGGACAACCCTGCCAGCGAAGCCAATCGCGAGGCCTGGAAGGTTCTGGAGCAGTGGAAGAAGCCGTTCCTGACCACTTTCAGCAACGGCGACCCGATCACCCGGGGCGGCGACCGTTATATGCAGGAGAGAATTCCCGGCGCAAAGGGCCAGCCCCACACCACTCTCACCGGCGGACACTTCCTGCAGGAAGACTCACCGGTTGAGTTTGCGGGGGCGATCAATACACTGCTGGCTCGCCTGGACGAAAGCGATCAGACATAACCCTGGCTTCGCAGGTAGTCATCGTAACTGCCGCTGAAGTCGGTTATGCCGTCGGCCTTCAGTTCAATAATTCGGGTGGCAAGGGATGACACGAACTCCCGGTCATGGCTGACAAACACCAGCGTGCCCGGGTAATTTTCCAGCGCCAGGTTCAGGGCCTCGATGGATTCCATGTCCAGGTGGTTGGTGGGCTCGTCCATCAGCATGACGTTGGGCTTTTCCAGGATCAGCTTACCGAACAGCATACGGCCCTGCTCTCCGCCCGAAATGACCTTCACCGATTTACCGATATCATCCCCTGAAAACAACATGCGGCCGAGGGTTCCCCGAACCAGCTGCTCTCCGCCGGTGGTCCATTGCGACATCCACTCGGTCAGATCCATATCGTCATCAAAGTCGGCGCCGTGGTCCTGGGCGTAATAGCCAACCTGGGCACTGTCGGTCCACTTAACATCACCGCTGTCAGGTGCCATAGCACCGACCATGCACTGCATTAGTGTGGTTTTGCCAATGCCATTGGGCCCGATGATGGCCACTCGCTCACCCGCTTCAATCTGCAGATTCATTTTGTCGAACAGGGGCTTGCCATCGAAGCCCTTGGTGAACTCCTTCAGCGTTACCGCCTGTCGATGCAGCTTCTTGGTTTGCTCAAACCGGATGAACGGGCTTACCCGACTGGACGGTTTGACTTCCTCCAACTGGATCTTGTCGATCTGGCGAGCGCGAGAGGTCGCCTGTTTGGCCTTGGAAGCGTTGGCGGAAAAGCGACTGACAAACTGCTGCAGCTCGGCAATCTGGGCTTTCTTCTTGGCGTTATCCGACAGCATGCGCTCACGGGCCTGGGTGGCAGCGGTCATGTATTCGTCGTAGTTGCCAGGGAACAACCGAAGCTCGCCATAATCCAGGTCCGCCATGTGGGTACACACACTGTTCAGGAAGTGGCGGTCGTGGGAAATAATGATCATGGTGCTGTTGCGGGCCACCAGGATGTTTTCCAGCCAACGAATGGTATTGATATCCAGGTGGTTGGTGGGTTCGTCCAACAACAGGATATCGGGGTCGGAGAACAATGCCTGTGCCAGCAGAACACGCAGTTTCCAGCCAGGTGCAACAGCGCTCATGGGGCCGTTGTGCTGTTCCAGGGGAATGTCCAGGCCCAGCAGCAGTTCGCCAGCGCGGGCATCGGCGGTATAGCCATCCATCTCGGCGAACTGCACCTCCAGGTCCGCCACGGCCATGCCGTCTTCCTCGCTCATTTCAGCGAGCGAATAGATACGATCCCGCTCGGCTTTTACACGCCAGAGCTCTTCATGGCCCATAATGACCGTATCGATCACCGAGCAGTCCTCGTAGGCAAATTGGTCCTGGCGCAGCTTACCCAGCCGCTGATTCTGGTCCACCATGACCTGGCCGGCTGACGGTTCCAGGTCACCGCCGAGAATTTTCATGAACGTGGACTTGCCGCAGCCATTGGCGCCGATCAGACCGTAGCGATTGCCATTGCCGAATTTAACGGACACATTTTCGAAAAGGGGTTTGGCCCCGAACTGCATGGTAATGTTCGCGGTGGATATCAAGAATAGACCTGCTGAGAGTGAAGACCGGGCACGGGCCGGCGAAGGAAAAGCCGGCATTGTACAGGTTTGTGGCCAAAACCGTGAGACAGCAGAAACACGGATAAAAAGCGCTTGCCTCAACGGCCCAGTGCGGGCAGCATTTCACCCTCGGTGATCGCAACATGATCCTCATTCGAAAAAAGGAAACACACCATGACACAGGCAACCGCGCGTCACATCCTTGTAGACAGCGAAGCAAAATGCGAAGAACTGAAGAAAGCCATTGAAGGCGGCCAGGACTTCGCAGAAGTGGCGAAGCAACATTCATCCTGCCCCTCAGGCCGCAACGGCGGCGACTTGGGCGCTTTCGGCCCGGGCCAGATGGTTCCGGAATTCGACAAGGTGGTTTTCAGTGGTGAAGTGAACAAGGTGCTCGGCCCGGTGAAAACCCAGTTTGGCTACCACCTGCTGGAAGTGACCAGCCGGAGCTGATGGCTTTAAACCTGCCAGCGTACCGGCCCGCCCGCAATACCCAGATACTCCGGTATCTGGCTTTTGCGGGCATGATTCTGATTGCCCCTCTGTTTTTTGTCGGCGGCCCCGGTTGGTCCGACGGGCCGTTGTTCAAATCAGCCTGGAATCTCGGGCATATTCTGTTCTTTGCTCTGCTGACCCTGGCCATTCAGCCCTGGCGGATCTGGACGGGCTGGACTCTCTGGGGCATCGGCACACTTGCCGTACTCCTGCTTGGCACCGGTATCGAACTGCTACAACACGGAACCAGCCGCCAGATGGACTGGCAGGATATCCTACGCAACCAGGTGGGCGTATGGACCATCCTGGCGTTGCGGCCACGGGCCTCACTCACCCGGAAGTCACGGCCGGTGGTCTGGCCACTGAGGCTCATTGTGGCTGCGCTACTGGCCGCCGAAATCGGTGCCACGGCAAGGGTCGCCATCCAGCAGTACCACGTCAGCCAACTGCTGCCGGCACTCTACGACTTCCGCCAGCCAGATCCCTCACCATTCTGGGATGGCGTCATAGCGCCCGTAACCGAGCATGCCATAGACGCCCACAAGCGCGCACTCAGGATATCCCTGTCCACAGCGCATTATTCCGGAGTTTCCCTACACAATTTACCCGAAGACTGGCGCGACTATGACCGCCTCGTCATCGACTTGTACAACCCTCAGGACCACCCATTGCCGATGATTTTGAGAATCAACGACATGGAGCATGACCTGGGCGACAACAACTACAATGACCGCTTCAACACTCGCCTTCCCCTGACTCCCGGCCCCAACCAATTCAAACTGGACCTCGACAGGATCAAGGCAGCCCCCGAAAGCCGATCGATGAATATGCAGGCCATCAGACGGCTAATTCTGTTCACGGTTGCGTTGCCGGAACCCAGAACCCTCTATCTGCGTGACATTCGGCTGGAATGACGGATCATCATCCCTGGTCTACTATCAAAAGGAGAAGCGTCCGTAAGGTATCCCCTTGCCTATTTGTGCAGTATCTTTGCGTAGGCGATTGCATGAAAGCTTTAAAAGCGTATTTCGTTGCGCTGGTTGCGTTGTGGTCAACTCTGGCATTAGCGAGTGATGGTGAGCGACCATTGAGCATTAGCGTTGGCGACTGGCCTCCTTTTTTCGTGGAAAGCGAGCCTGGTCAAGGCACAGTTGCACGACTGGTCAGGGACATCTTCGCTGCGGAAGGTTACAAAGTGGAGTTTCACTTCCGGCCCTGGAAACGCGCCTATCGGGAAGCCGCAATTGGCCAGCACGACGCCACTGCAATCTGGATGCACACCGCCGACCGACAGAAAGATTTTATCTACAGTGAACCGGTGATGAACGAACGCTTCGTGCTGTTCTATCGCAAGGACACGCCCATTGAATGGAACCAGATGCAGGACCTTGCCAACCTTAAGCTTGGAGGAAGCATCGGGTACAGCTACGGCCCTGAGTTTGATAGTGCAATCGAGAACGGTATTCTGAACGTGGAATGGGTCGCCTCCACGGAACTTAATTTCCGCCGCCTGCTGTTTGGCCGGATTGATGCGTTCCCGGAAGAAATCAACGTCGGCTACTACATTCTTCGCCGGGAAACCGACCCACAGGAAGCCCGCCGGATTACCCACCACCCGGAGCCCATTCTGGAGAATCAAAGCTTCCTGCTGTTTCCAGCCAACGAACCGGGAACACAAGCCCTGCTAGAGGCATTCAACAAGCGCCTGCAGATATTCCGTGAAAATGGCCGCTATGACACCTATTTTGAAACCAGGCCCCAGGCATCACTGAACAAAGTGAGATAACAGCCGGCTGAACTCAGTCGAGCCGCCAGGGATTGGCCGTCAGCGGTTCACCACCATGCTCGCCCACCAGTACCGTATCGCTGCAACCCATGCCCCATTGCCCCGGAATCCTGAGGCATATGGGCAGGTGGAACACCATTCCCAGCTGGAACACCGTCGACTCTCCCCGGGCTATAAAACCGGAGCCCTCCACCCATGAAGGAGGAAACTGCGCCCCCACCGTGTAGCCAAACACCCCGGAGAAAAACACCTCACTGGCCAGTGGAGCCATAACCTGCTCCGCAGCCCTGGCGGCGGAATCGAAGGTTCGGCCCGGCACCATAGACGCCTGGAGGGTATCCACCACGCGACGGCAACCATCAAAAACGGCCCGCATCCTGGCCGACGGCTGACCCGCCACCAGAGTACGCATCATCGGTGCCGTGTAACGTTGCCAGGCAGCACCAAATTCGAGGAACACCGTATCGCCGTCTTCGATCCTGCACCGCTTGTGATTGGTATGGATGACACTGCTGCGCAGCCCCACCGTTACGATAGGCTGCATACTCATGAATTCACTGCCGCCCGCCAGAAGGCTTTCTGCGCCGATGGCCGCTATGTCGTTGTCGGTCATCCCGGGGCGGATGGCCGCTGCTGCGGCTTCGATGCCCTGCCCAGTTATGCGGGCGCTGTGCCGCAGGCAATCAATTTCGGCCGCTGATTTCACAATACGGATGCTTTTCAACAGGCCTGAAGCATCCACAAACTGTGTGTCTGGGAGTCGCTGTTTGAGCCCTTCCAGGACCCCCTGGCGGAGCGAGCCATGCCAGTAGTCAACGCCGACCTTTCTGCCATGCCCTATCAGCGCGTGTGCCAGGGGATCCAACACATCGCCCACGCCTTCCCAACGGTAACCGATAACGTGATCGACCCGTGTGGTAACCATGGCGGGACCGGTTTCGATGGAGGGCACTTGAAGGGTAAGCGTATCGGCGGTGACCACCAGTGCGACGTGAACGGAGACTTCAAAGGTACTGTAACCGGTCAGATAAAACAGATCGGACGGGTCGGTTAACAGAACAGCTCCGAGACCGTCCGCATGCATCCTGGCGCGAAGGTGTTTGAGACGCTGCTGGTACTCCGCCTCAGGAAAGGGGCATTCCCGGCCCCTGAGTTCGGTGGCCAGGGTTTGCTGGTAGGCATTGAAATCCATGGGGCCGTCTCCGTTACGGAAAGTGACTACTGGAGACTGGACCCAAAACAGGGGCTTTTCAATCTTTCGCGGTGTTACCGCCGATTAAAAAAGCGCCCCAACTGGTTCCCTATGGACTCCACAGGGTCCGTGATCGAGCGCTGAACGCTGTTGGTAACCACGCGGGTGAATGCCGAGCCGGCATCACTTTCGAGGAACTCAATGTACTTCTTCAACTCGGAAGAGCTGAGATCCTGATAGGTGTAGAGGTAGCCATCGTAGACCTGCTGGGCGACCATGCCCCGCAGCATGCCACGCTGGTTCTCGATCTGTTGCTGAAGCTGTTCGAAGGTTGGGCCTTTGCTACCGTTGAACGCTGCCATGGCAGAGGCTAAACCCAACTGGACAGCGACGGTGGTGTCCACGGCACTCTCCGTTGCACGGGCAGCCCGGTCAAAGCGAGTGAACAGCTTGGCCCGTTCGCTGCCCTTGTACTGCTCCTGCAGCGCCGCGGCATTGGCTTCCACCTGCTTCCACGAGTCGGGGTTTGAGGCAGCCACCTCTGCCTGGGAAATTTTCTCCGCCAGCGGCGTTTCATACCAGGCCAGTACCGAGTTCAACTGCCCCTCGCTGAGCCCCTGGTCCAGGTCCTCGACCAGCCGCGCGCGAATCTCGGCAACACTGAACGCATTACTCACAACACTGCTGATGGTGTTGGCAACAAACGGCTCAACCCGCCCGCTTTGTTTCAGGCCCTGGCGGATGCCCTGGCTCATCATCGCCGGGTACTGGGCGACAACCTCATCAATGGGCGACACCCGGAGCACCGAGTCCGCCAAAGGGCTTGCGGTGGCAGAACCACAGACCAGCAAAAGAAAAAGTAATGCCGGTTTAACTTGGGATAGTGTGCGCATGAACCTAGTATCCTCTGATAACGAGGGTCTGTTATGCCATGGAGCTGGCGAGAGCTGCAAGCAAAGCCGGCCAGTAACAGATGACCATTTTGTAGTGTGGAGTGACAGGGCCCGGTCCCGCCCATGAAGAAACGCCGTAATCGACCGAAAAACAGACGACCTGGACGACTTAAAAGCAACCGGGTGAAAATCTGGAAGTCCCGAATGCGGTGGTATGGCCTGCCAACACTGGGCTTGGGGCTGGCAATCGCCATTGTCGCCATCATGCGTTTCAGCCTGCTGGAGCCAGACCCACCGGCAAACCCGGACGACGTCTGTGAGATCTTCCGTGAGCATCCGGTATGGTACGACTATGCCAGCCGTTCACGGGAGCGCTGGGGCACCCCGATTGCAACGCAGATGGCTTTTGTTTACTACGAATCGTCGTTTCGCAGTCATGCCCGTCCACCACGGACCCGCCTGCTGGGGTTCATTCCCTGGCGCCGGCCAACATCCGCCTACGGCTACGCCCAGGCGCTCGACCCGGCGTGGGCCGAGTACCTGGCCGCAAACGGAGACGGTCTGTCCGTGGTACGAACCAACATGAAATACGCACTCGATTTCGTGGGCTGGTATAACCACCTGACCCGCAGAGAAGTGGGCATTCCTCTCACCAGCCCCGAGAAACTTTACCTCGCCTACCACGAAGGCAGGACCGGCTACCAGCGACAGAGCTACCTCGCCAAGCCGAAGGTAAGGTCATTGGCCACTCGGGTCCAGAACCGGGCCTTCCGCTATGACCGCCAGCTCCAGACCTGCGAGGAAGAATTCCAGTGCTGGCGTTTCTACCAGTTCTGGCCCTTCTGTGGTGACTGGTAAGCCCAGACAATGATTCGGCGTCAGCTCTCGCCTTCCACCTGGGGTGTCAGTTGGGTCAGCCTGGCGGTCAGGAACTCCATTACAATCCGTACCCGTGCCATCTGTTGCGTGTCGTGGTTCACCATCAGCCACAGGTCAACGCCCTCGCCTTCAAGTGGCTCCGACAGGCGCGTCAGCTCCTTGGTACTGTCGCCCAGGTAGCAGGGCAATGCCGCCAGCCCTGCCCCGGCCCGCGCCAGGGCGTGCATTGCCTGGAGACTGTTGCAACGGATGATGGACGACGCATTCTTCAGGTGCTTGCGATACCACCGCCCCGTTGCCAGGTGGCTAAAGCTCTCATCCGGCAGAATCCAGAGCGCCTGCTCCGGCGAATGCTCAAGGTCCAGGTCGGTATGACGCTTACGGTAGCTGGTAGCAGCGTAGATAGCCGACTCGATCGTGCCTATTCGCTCCCCTTCCAGTGTGGCCTGGGGTTTGTTTACCGGCCGCAGTGTCAGGTCTGCCTCGCGGTGGCTCAGGTTCAGCACATCGTTGTCGGTGAGCACTTCCAGTTCGATGTCCGGGTATTCCCGGACGAGCTCTGCAATCATCGGACTGATAAGGGCATTCACCATGGTGTCGGTGGCCGCCAACCGGACCTTACCGACGGGCGCTGAATCCTGCCCGACCAACTGCCGTTCAAGATTTTCCATATCGGCGGCCAGCCTTTCGGCTTCGCGGAATGCGGTTTCACCCACGGGTGTGAGTTGCAGACCATCCCGGTTGCGCTCAAAGAACTGAACGCCCATCTGCTCTTCCATCTGATCCAGGCGACGAAGCACCGTGGTCTGGTGAACGCCCAGCATCTCACCGGCTTTGGCAAGGGTTCCCCCTATTGCCAGGGCGTGTATATATCGAAGATAATCCCAATCCATAGATACTGCATATTTGCAACGTGAGTACGGAGTTTAACGTATTTAAACTGCAAATACGAAGCCGTAAACTTCTTTATATAGTCAGCTAACCAATATTTTAATCCACCAGATAAGGAGGAAGGCGCTATGACTCAAGACCATATCGCAACCGTACACCCGCTGCCGTCCAGTATCCTCCACAACAGTACTGAGGTCAGGCGCCAATATACCCGTGCAGCTGCAAAGCAAGCCGTACAGGTTATCAGCCGGAAGATGAATTCCTGGAGAAAAAGGGCAGCAACCGCGTCGCCGGAGATGCCCCAGATGATGCAGGGCGAGCACTAAGCCCGTCCCTGTATGGGAAAGTAAGGGAAGACAGATTTCGAAAACACCGGTGGCCCTGGATACCCAGGCTCACCGGTGTTTTCGTTTTGGGGATCAGAACTCCCAGATCACCTTTTGCTTCTTGCCAAACCACTCGTCCATTTTGCGGTTGTAGAAGTCCTCGATCACATTCCGCTTGATCTTCATGGTGGGTGTGAGCATACCGTTTTCCATGGTCCAGGGTTCTTTCACCACCACCACGAACGCCAGCTTCTCATGAGCCTCGCACCCACTGTTAACGGCGTCCAGCTCCGCAGCCAGCTCCCTCTCCAGCTCATCACGACTGCCTCCTGCTTCCAGCGCTTCCCGTGCTTCTTCGGATAACAGCACCATCAGGCAGGGCTGAGGTTGGTTGGCTCCCGCCACGCACACAACCTCTGCCTTGGGATGATTAAAACGGCTTTCGATGGGCACTGGCACCACATACTTGCCCTTGGAGGTTTTGAAAAGATCCTTCACGCGGCCAGTGATGCGCAGATACCCCTCGCTGTCGATCTCTCCCATATCCCCGGTTTTAAGGAAGCCATCCTCGGTAACGTCCTCGCGGGTTTTCTCTTCGTTCTTATAGTAGCCCAGCATCTGGCCGGGGCTCTTGACCTGCACTTCGCCATTCTCAGCCAGACGATGCTCCGCACCAGGATTGGTGACACCCACGGTACCCACCTTGGCCCGGCCCGGGCGATTGGCATGAGAATAGCCGAAGTTTTCCGACATCCCATACACCTCCAGCAGCTCCAGCCCAAGGTTCCTGTACCAGCCAATAATTTCACCCGAGAGCGGTGCCGCCCCCGTGAGGGCCGCACGGCAGTGATCCAGGCCCAACTGCTTCAATACCTTCTTTTTCACCAGTTTGTTCAGTACCGGAATATTGAACAGCACCTTCTGCTTCTTCGGCGGCAACTTGCTGTTGATGGCCAGGTAGAACTTCATCCACAGCCTGGGCACCGAGAAGAACAGGGTCGGCCGGGCTCTTTGCAGATCTTCCTGGAAGGTGTCCAGGGAATTGGCAAAATACAGGTGGAATCCGTAATAAAGCGACTGGGTTTCCACCGCCGCACGTTCAGCAACATGGGCAAGAGGCAGATAGGAAAGCATTCTTTCATCCTGGGTGACAGGGAATATCTGCTGCAGCCCATCGGCGACGGAAATCATGGTGCGAAAACTGTGCATAACGCCTTTCGGGCGACCGGTGCTTCCAGACGTATAAACCAGGGTGGCCAGGTCATCAGGGTCCGGCAAGCTGGGTTCGGCCGGCTGCTGCTGGGCGATAACGTCCAGCCATTTCGGCGTGTCGTCCCGGGGCGACATCGGCAAAGAAATAACCGGCAGGTCTCCGGGAATGTGGCCCTTGATATCGTTCCAGCCGTCCGCCTTGCCGTCCAACTTCCCCAGGAACAGCAGTTTCGCTTCACTGTGCTCCAGCACATACGCAGCTGTCTCACCATTGAGCGTCGGATATAGCGGAACTGAAACGTGGCCGGCAGCCCATATGGCGAGGTCTGACAGGATCCAGTGCGCACTGTTCTTGCCAAGAATGGCGACATTGCTGCGTTCCGGCAGGCCCAGTGTTGCCAAGTGAGCCGACATCCGGGACACCTGGTCGGCGGCCTGTTTCCAGGTAATGTCTTCGGTGGTGCCATCCGGAAATGGCTGGGTCAGGTATACCTTGTCGGGGGTTTGCTTTGCCCAGTAATACAGGCAGTGGAGGGACGTTTGCTTGTTGCTGTCTGCAGCCATCAAGGGCTCCTTATTGTTGTCGTCTTTTCTGACGTTATTTTTGGGCAACTAAAGCATAGTACCTGTATTTCCCGTTTCCTCAAGCCTGGGCGATGGTGACGGGCCAGCTGGCCCACACGGACAACTCCCGGCCTTTCGCCCGACAGGATTGCAGGGTAACCTCCCGGATCGCGCCAGATAACATTGCCAAATAAGGATGGGTTTCCCCATGCAAGAGTTCATTCTGTACCACTACGCCATGTCGCCTTTTTCCGAAAAGGTTAGGGCCATGCTCGGCTACGCCGGCCTTTCCTGGCAGTCTGTTATCGTCCGGGAAATGCCGCCCCGGCCTATGCTTTCCGCGCTGGCGGGTGGTTACCGCAAAGTTCCCGTGGCCCAGAGTGGCGCCGATGTGTTCTGCGACAGCCGCGCCATCGCTGACGAAATCGCACGCCTGAGTGGCAAACCGGAATTGAGCCTGGCCAACCAGCCGCAAGCAGTCATCGACTTTGTGCACACCACGGACCTTGAGGTGTTTCTTGCCTGCGTGATTGCCGCCAGCGATGGCCGCATGCTGCGGAAGCTGATCCGCGACACGTCGCTGCTGAACGCCTTACGCTTCCTCAAGGACCGCATCACCATGGGCACAAAGTCCCGCGTGAAAGCGGTACGAGGGCCGCAGGCAAAAGCCAAGGTTATGGCGCACATCGAAACCATGGAGTCGATGCTGGAGAAAGACTTCTTGTTCGGCGATACTCCCTGCATCGCTGATTTTTCGGCCTACCATGGCCTGTGGTTTGTCTGCGATCTGGCGGGCAAACCCTGGCTGCGGGACACTCCCAACGTGGCAGCGTGGCTGGAGCGAATGAAAGCCTTCGGACACGGCAAACCTAGTGAGATCACCGCTGACCAGGCATTGGACATTGCCCGCAATGAAACGCCGCGAGCCATTGAGTCTGCCGGTGGTAATGAGTTAACAGGAAAGAATGTCGAAGTCGCACCCGATGACTACGGGCGCGACCCGGTCGCAGGACGCCTGGTGTTCGCAGATGAGCAAACCCTGATTCTGGAGCGTTCCCACGCGCGTGTCGGGCAGGTCCATGTCCACTTCCCGAAACAGGGTTATGCAATCAAGCCGGCCTGATGCCTCAAGCCGGCTCGCCCTTCTGGCCGGCACTTTCGAAAGCGGCCAACACTGAAGACAGGAAATCATCCATTAACGAGCGCGGCGCGGGGTTGTTTTCGCCGCCCCGCTCGTTCTGGAGCCGCTGGATATCGTCCAGCAGTTCCTGCATGAGCCCTTCCATTGCCTGAAGGTCCATGCCTTTGGCAACCGACTCCTGAGCAAGCCCCTGGATATCCCGGGCGAGACTGCCAAGCGGTCGCAACTGCATGTTTGCGGAGGGCTCGGATGAAGGCTCACGGGATACAGACTCGTAAGCAGCGGCAGACACCATCCGGGTAGCAGAGAGGTTCAGGCTGAAGCTCGCCAGTTCATCCCCGCCCAAACTCAACGACTGGGCCGCTTGAAAGGCACCCTGGATATCGCCGTCGAAAAAACGGCCAGACACTTGCTGCACTTTGCCAAAAAGATCCGCGAGCGCGGCCTTCTCGCCGTCATCCAGACTGCCCTCCACCGAGAACGCATAACGCCCCGAAAACAGGCTGGCCGAGCGTACTTCTTCAGACCGGACGCCATCACTCTCGCGGGCACTTGCCGACATCGCCGAGTAGCGTTGCTCCTCCATGCGAACGGTCACACGGTCGCCGTCACGGGTGGTGACCTCAAACGCAAAAGACTCTTTGCTGGCGCTCTCCACCATCGCCGCTGCTACCCGGCTCTCTGACGGCATCCCGTTTTGCAGATACCGCGATTCCAGATCAGACAAACCGTCCTGGATGCGCGTGAAGCTGTCGTCGATATCACGACTCAATGTGTCCGTCATCAACCCCAGGGCTTCGATCTGCTCCCGCGCCTCGGAGAACCCCTGCTCAACACCACGGCGTGCATCGGAAAGCAGGCCTGCCAGGCGCTCCGAGTCTGCACCGGCAGCCGCTTCCTTTTGCAGGCGCTGCTGGACGAAGCCCAGCACGCGGCTGGCCACGTCGGCGGCTGTCGGCGGTTCGAATCGATTTCGGGTGGAGGCAGATGCGTCGGGGCCGGATGCCCCGAGTCGTTGCTGAAGCTGTTGTTCAAGCCTGCTTCGAAGTGCGTTAATAGCATCCTCGGGCGTGCGGATCGCCCCCCTGCCCTGTTCCCGGACCTTGGTAGGCTCGGGGGCATTGTTTGTCGACCGGCTTCCCGATGGCTCCGCGCCGGAGCGACCTGGCATTCCGGAACCGGGAATATTAATTGGAGAAACCATACCCTCACCCCTCATCAGCGCTGTCTGCAGGCAGGACATGGGATGCTTCCGCAGCCTGCCCCTGTTTATCGGCAGACCGGCGGCAGGCATTAAGAACGTTTCGGTATTAGCACCAGATGATTAGGCAATTCGTTTTTCTCGCGGGTTGCGGGCAACTGCTCCCGCAGGTGCTGGCCGCAACTTTCGATGCAACCGAGGAAGCCGGCCAGGGTATCGCCACTGCGAACCTGGTTGGTAAAGGTGCCGACAATCTCTTCCCAAACGCCGTCGCTGACCTTATCGGCAATGCCCTGATCCACCAGAATTTCAACATAGTGTTCCGCTTCCGAGACGAAAATCAGCATGCCAACGCCGCCCTGGGTGTGATGAAGATCCTGCTCCAGGAATTGCCGCCGGGCCATGTTGGACGCCCGCCAGAAGCGAACAGCCTTTGGAACCAGATGATGCCCCACACCCGGAAACCGAAACAACAGGCATAACAGGATAAAGGTCACCCACTGAACCACCAGCAACCAGTCCGCGCCCAGCGAACCGGTAAAGTAATTGATCGCTCCGGGCACCAGTAGTGCAATAACCCCGGCCCAGAGCAGGGGGATATAGGAATAATCATCGGAGGCTGCGGCAAGAACCGTTACCAGTTCCGCGTCGGTCTCACGCTCCACCTCTGTGATGGCCGAAGCCACCTGTTGTTGCTCACTGTCTGTTAGTAACGTCGTCATGTTCGTTCCGGTGTTGCTGAATCAATAGGTTCGCTGTCTACTCGCGTTGAGTCGCTGGTTTACCAACCGCCGGAGGCACCACCGCCGCCGAAGCCACCGCCTCCGCCGCTGAAGCCACCACCGCCAAAACCGCCGCCGCGACCTCCACCAAGCGCACCGGCCAGCAGGGCACTGCGGCCACCACGGCCCCCGCCGACACCGCCTCTAAAGAACGCAATCAGCACAATGACGAAAAACAGGATGCCCAACGCCGGATGGGGCCGATCGTCTTTGGCTGCCTGGCGACTGGACTTCGGAACCGCAAGTGGCTCACCACCCAATACCTGAACCATGGCCGCAGCACCGTTGGCAATGCCGGTGGCAAAATCCCCCTGCCTGAACGCCGGGGTAATGATCTGATTAATAATCGTGGCGGATGTGGCGTCGGTCAGTCGACCTTCGAGGCCGTAGCCAACCTCGATGCGAATCCGCCGCTCATCCTTGGCTACCAACAGCAACGCACCGTTGTCTTCACCTTCCTGGCCAATTCCCCAGTGACGACCCAACTGGTAGCCAAAGTCTTCAATGGCATAGCCCTGAAGGTTCGGCAGCGTCACCACAACCACCTGTTCGGTCGTTGACTGCTCGTGGGCCTCAAGCATCTGGCTGAGGCGACGTTCAACTTTGGCGGGCAGCATGTCGGCGCGGTCCACCACGCGACCGGTCAGGTCGGGGAAATCAGGAGTGGATTGCGCCAGGGCATTGGCCTGGCACAGCACAATCAAGGCCAGAAAAACGATAACGGGGTGGAAACGAACAGGCATCAGAACTCCACCTGTGGCGCTTCCTGGGCATCGGGGGTAGTGGCCTCGAAGTTGGCCCTCAACTCAAGGTCGCTGTAAAGCATGCTGTGCCAGAGACGGCCTGGAAAGGTCCGGATTTCCGTATTGTAGCGTTCAACCGCCTGGATAAAGTCACGCCTTGCGACCGAGATACGGTTCTCCGTACCTTCCAGTTGCGACTGCAACGCCAGGAAGTTCTGGTTTGACTTCAGATCCGGGTAGCGCTCTGAAACCGCCATCAGGCGGCTGAGCGCACTGCTGAGTTCACCCTGAACCTGCTGGAACTGTTTCAGCTTCTCGGGGTTGTTGAGAATGCTTTCGTCGACCTGAATAGAGGTCGCCTTTGAACGCGCTTCGGTGACTGCTGTCAGGGTTTCCTGTTCCTGATCCGCAAAACCTTTCACCGTTTCAACGAGGTTCGGCACCAGATCCGCCCGCCTCTGGTACTGGTTCTCCACCTGCGCCCAGGCTGATTTAACCTGCTCGTCATACGTTGGAATGTTGTTGATGCCGCAGCCGGTGAGCAGCATGGCCAGCAAGGCCAGAGCAGCAAGCTGAAAGGGCGTTTGGCCTGGGCTGGCCATGGGTCGGTCGTGCATAGCGTATCGGTTCCTTGATGGTGGGTCTGGTCATCGCCGGCCTAAGACACTATCACATTTTTCCGCCCGACATCTGCCGCCCAGGCGACCGAAAACACTGTATACATATACAGATACTTTAAGTATACTCACCGCAGATTCAATGAACCCCACCAGACACGACAACGTGCGGGAACACACTGGAGAACGTCATGGCCGTACAAGCGCTGTATTACTCGGAGAGGGATGGACTGGAGATGGCACTGAAACACCCCGACACAATGCTCTTCTCGTCCAAAGCGGAAGCCGATGCCCGGGACAAAGTCCTGGAACTGGCCGAGGAAATCACCCAGTTTCTACAGGCGCGAGTTGAGGGCCTGGATGAAGCCATGGCGGAAAAAGCGGCACTCGCCATTGCCGAGGAAAAGGACCTGTTCGCCAAGGCCCTGAAAAAACCCTCATTGCTGAACGAAACCACCGACGCATAACCCAGAATGGGCGGGGAGGCGCTCATTCACCACACGCCTCCCCGCCTCGGTACGTCTGCGCGGATCAGTCTCCCAGGGGATTGATATCCCCAATAAACCTCAACATATCCGCCATGGTGAAGGTTCCTGGCGTGGCTGCCGGCAGGGATGGTTTCCAGTCTTTGCCCTCCTGCCAGAGGAACGACTGCTGATCACCGTGGATCAACCCCACGAACACCTCGGACACGATGGCTGCCCCAACCGGGCCCAGCCGGTCACCGGCCTCTTTCACCTGCGCTTCCTTCAGGATGTAGTACCACAGCGGTGTTGACTCATGCAGCCCCTGGCGCTTGGCTTCCTCGCCATCCGGCCCGGTCGCAATTTCATCGGCAGTCAACGCATTGGCTACGCCCATTTCACGGGCCACATCCTGGCCGGAGGGCAAGCCCAGGCTCACGCCGCGCTTGAGATTACGGAAAGCCAGGTTACCGCCACCACCCGGCAGATTATGAAGTTCCTCCACCAACAACGGGTCCAGTTTCCGCGACGGATTGAATGGCATCGACGATGGACGGTCAAGGTCGTGGAAGCGCCGCCAGTCGATAATCCAGTTGCTGGGCAACACACTGACTGGCGTTGGCCCGGTGGGAGGCTGCGGTGCGAGATTTCCAATAATGTCCCCAGACAGTCCGGAGAACGCAAACAACAGATCAAAACCGGTATCCGCGAAGATCCGGTTGTGGCTATAGCGCTGGCGCACCATGCTGTGCCCCAAACGATAGGCCGCCACTGAAAACTCCACCGGCATGTAAGGGGTTTTCTTGAACCGGTAGTACTGCCGGCCATCGTTGAGAATTCGGTCGGTCGCACCTTCCCCGCACAGACGCTCCATCCAGTCGTGGAGCACCATCCACTGATAGTGGTAAGTCACGGTTTTCCTGGCTTCAGTCAGGAGCTGTTCAGCCGCTACGCCCTCGCTCTGCAGCTTGTCACACACAGCGTTATGGAACTTCAGGAAGGCCAGGTGGGTCTGCGCAACCAGCAGGTTTTCATCGTTGCGCGGGTCACCAATCAATGCCACGCCTTCCGGGCTGCGGGGAAGGTCGTTGGCAAAATCGCCGGTGATGCCACCAAAATCGACGTTGATGTTCCGGCCAATCACCAACTTGGGACCACGTTGCGAAGGGTCCGCCGGGTTCCTGGCATACAGATGGGGTGAGCCGTCAGGGCCGAGACCATAGACATTATCCAGGTCCAGCGCCGGGGTACGGAAGTTCTCCAGTCCCAGCGGGTCCCTTTTCTTATCGGACAAAGAGCTCAGATCGAGCGTGATGTCGTGGTCGACAAACTGGCCAAAGTAGGTGTAACCGCCCGGAATGCCCGGATTGTCCAGTGAACTGTCCGTCGGATCGGGATCCAGCATGGCTTCCGCCAGCGCCTGTAACTTGTTGTCTGGCACATCCAGGGCCGACAGGCCCGGAAACATACGACCAAACATGCCTGGGTCATCGTGGCCGGATAACTGGTCAAGCCCCTTGCGTGACGGGTGCCGTCCGCCCATGCCATGGCCGGGACACATGTTGACTTTCTTGTACGTTTTTTCGCTCGTTTCGAACGTTTCCTTGATATTCATTCCTCTCTCCCATTTGGACTATCAGGTCCTCAGACCGTCGAAGCCGCGAACAACGGCCAGGGCGTCGTGCCCTTCGCGACGAGCCCCAGGGAAATAGCAGCTTCCATGCCAGCGAGATATCAAGTGAAAAAACCGAACTACGGGCCCATCGGAATCCCATGCTCAAACAGGCAGTTAACAACAACAGCCAGGCGCATTCAGGACCGACAGCCAACATTGGACAACTTCCACGACCGCCGGAAAACAGCACGCCTGCATACATTGCTGACAGCGGGTGACGACGGAATTTTTTCAGGAGAGCACGAAAAAGTACGGATTTGAGATTTTTGCAGACAGGAGCCAACACAATCACTGCACTTTAAACACATTTACAGATTTTTCTGGTTTGCTTTACACCCTACGTATCAAAATCTGACACTTTTTAGCCGAACGCCCTTGGCGTTTTCCACTTCGAGCTCTAATGACCAGCCCCTATCTCAGCCCTAAATAGCATTGCCCCGTAAAATCAGCCACCTGAATGGGTACAGACCTGGGCTAGGAATCAACACTCAGACGATATGTCGCATATGCAAAGATGTTGAAACTCATTACAGCTTTTACAAACCATTTCCGGAAATACTGGTATCAACGCCTGAAACGCGTCTCCAGAACCACCGCCGAATTGGTTCGCTCCACACCCTCAAGATTGCCGATTTCGTCCAGAACCGCACTCAGCTCCTCCAGAGACTGAGCCTGGACGATGGCAATCAGATCATACTCGCCGCTGACAGAATACAACTGGGATACCTGGCTGATCTGTTCCAGGGCTGCGTTGGTTCGAGCCGTCAGCTTCTGGAAAACCTTGATCGACACATGGGCCTCCACCTGGGTTGCCGTATACTCGCCTCCAAGCTCAACGGAATACCCGCGAATCACGCCACTCGCTTCGAGCTTTGCAATGCGGTTCTGCACCGTTGAGCGCGACAGGTCCAGTGCCCTGGCCAGGTCCGAGACACTGCAACGGGCATTCTGGCGCAGGTATAATAGTAGCCTTTGGTCCTGCTTGCTGATCATATCGACATCATTCCTGGTCAAATTGCCATAATATATCATCATTTATCATTTTTTGACGCTACAAAATGGCACTACACCCCATCATACTGGCCCTGCCACTCTCCGCTTCCAGCGGTCAGCAGATGAGGACCTGTCTATGATTATCCGCCCGGTTGCCCTCTCAGACCTCGCCGCTCTGCAGCAGATTGCCGTGGAATCCGGCCCCGGTTTCACCTCACTGGTCGATGACCGTGATTTCCTGACCCAGAAAATCCGTCATTCCATGGACAGTTTTAACCGCCATACCGGTACCCCAGACGACGAAGGCTATCTGTTCGTGTTGGAAGACCCGGAAACCGGCGAAATCATGGGTACCACCGGTATTGAAGCCTCTGTAGGCATCCGACGCCCTCTGTATCATTATCATCGCAGCCAGGTCGTTCACCACTCGCCGGAACTGAATCTGCTCCGCCGACTGGAAGTCCTCAACATGTGCAATCATTACACCGGTTGCAGCGAGATCTGCACACTGTTTTTGCGGCCCAGGTTTCGGCGGGCGCACGCGGGCAAGCTGCTCTCCCGGGTTCGCTTTCTGTTTATGGCCCAGCATCCGCAGCGTTTTGCTGAGACTGTCATCGCTGAAATGCGGGGCATCTCGGACGAAGGCGGGCAGTCGCCCTTCTGGGATTGGTTGCGGACCCATTTCGTGGATCTTGATTTCAGCACGGTGACACGCATGGTGGGCACGGGCGACAACGGCTTTATCGCCGACCTGATGCCCCGACACCCGCTCTACACCCATTTGATGGACGAAAACGCCCGCGCTGTTATCGGGCAGGTACACCCGCAAACCCGTCCGGCCCTCGCCATGCTCGAAGCTGAAGGGTTCCGCCATAATGGTTACGTGGATCTGTTTGATGCCGGCCCGACCGTTGAGGCGAAACTGGCCGATATCCGCTCGGTATCGACGTCCGTCGGCTGCCGTATCCAGATTGTTGATGATGTGCGACCGACGGTCGAGGAATGGAACCGGGGTGGCCAGGGCCGACTGTTGGCCATCACCAATACCGAAACGGCGAATTTCCGCGCCACCGTCACCAGTGCTGCCCGATACCTGCCTGCTCACAATCTCCTGCAGGTACCGGCAGCACTGGCAAAGTCGCTTAATCTGCGCAACGATGGAGAAGTCCGTTTCATGGAACTTGCAGCCGCACAGAGCGGAGCTGCGACCACAGCCATTCCACTGCGCCAACAACAGGAGGCCATCCATGCACACCGATAGAGATACTTTGTTCCGCCACCTTTGGGACAATTACTGCGAGGTGACACCCTCGGCACAGGATATCCACCGGTTGCTGGATGACACCCAGGGCGGCGAAATTGTGAATGACCACATTGCCCTGCGTACCTTCAACATCGAGAAGGTAAACCTGGACAAACTGGCCGCGCACTTCCTGGCGCTGGGATATCACGAAGGCGGCGACTATCACTTCGACGCCAAGAAACTGTACGCAAAACACTACGAGCATCCAGATCCGACTGCCCCCAAGGTGTTCATTTCCGAATTGCTGGTTGATCAGTGTTCCGGGTCGCTGCAATCCATTGTGGAAGGCCTGGTGAGCCAGATGGACCCTACCGCCGTCACCCGGGACGACTTTCTCTATTCCGGTCGTCACTGGGATGTCGACCACGCCATCTACCAGACCCTGCTGGAGGAAAGTGAATACGCGGCCTGGGTAGCGGCTTGGGGTTATCGGGCCAACCACTTTACGGTGAGCATCAATCATCTCAGCCGATTCAAAACCGTGGCTGAAATCAATCAGACCCTCAAAGACAACGGTTACCGTGTGAACAGTTCCGGAGGTGAGATCAAAGGCTCTCCGGAAGAGCTGCTGGAACAATCTTCCACCATGGCGGACCGTGCCGACGTCCGGTTTACGGATCAGACGGCGGCCATACCAAGCTGCTTCTACGAGTTCGCACGTCGCTATGCCAAGCCTGACGGAGAGCTCTACAGTGGCTTTGTTGCCGCCTCGGCGGACAAGATTTTCGAGAGCACGGACAGCCGAACCTGAAGGACAAAGCCTTCAGGTCGTTACCAGTTCCTCACAGATGACCTTCAGGCAGGCTGGCCTGCATTGAGCACGAAGTGGTGTATCGCCGGCGATGTCCCCATCCATGGTGACCGTTCGGCGCGAACGGGTGGTGATCGACACGGTCGGGCTTTTGAGGTGAACCACTGTGCTGGTTCGTTTCGGAGAGTTACGGCTCAACCGCACCGTCAAAAAAGTCATGAAAAGCTGGAACAGCGAACGCGGCCTCACGGCCACGACATCCAATTGACCATCCCCTGCCGACGCCTGGGGAATCTCGTTGCCACCGCCGAAAAAGGCACCGGAGGACACCGCAATGGTCAGCCATCGCCCGGCTACGGTTCCCTTCTCGGTTTCGATGAGGCCATGGAAACCCCGATACACCCGCAGTTTCTGCAGCAACGCTACGCCATAGCTGAAGCGACCGAGAAGTCGTTTGGCGTCCGCCGACGACTCTCGAACCGGCAATGTGCCGAGTCCGATATGAGCCACGTTCAGAAACAGACCGTTATCGGTGGTGGCTACGTCCAGCATACGGGTCCGTCCTGCCGAGACCAGATTGCAAACATGCTGGGGATCGTCAGGCAGCCCCAGGTTGCGGGCAAAATCATTGGCGGTCCCGGAAGGCAGAACCGCGAGGGTAGCGCCGGTATCGAGACAAAAACCGGCCGCCGCATTTACTGAGCCATCGCCTCCAGCCGCGAGGATGAAGTCCCTGGGGCCCACCTCTTCGGTCCAGCTCTTATCGTCAAGACTGCAATCCCGGATATCGACAATGCCCGCACTTTCCAGGTAATTTCGCCAGAACTCAGCGCCACGATTGTCCTTTTCCCCGGCGTTGGGGTTGGCCATCAACCAGTAAACCATTGCATACCGTCTTCCTGAGTCTGTTTTGGATTTTTGACGTACTAAGGTATAAGCCATGGTAGCGGAACTTGCCATCAACATGGTCAAGGTTTAACGGCGCTGTAACGCCGCCACCGACGAACTAAGGGAGACCGATGCTGGAAGATGTCAATGTTGTCTGGCTGGGGTCGATTGCCAGCCTGCTGGCAGGCCTTGGGACAGGTGTCGGTGCCCTGGGTGTATTCCTGGTCAGAAAGCTCACGCCACAGCTGCAGGACGGCATGCTCAGCGCAGCTGCGGGGGTCATGCTGGCGGCGTCGTTCTTCTCGCTACTACTCCCGGGCATCGAATACGGCGAGGAGCTCACCGGCGCTACCTGGAGCGCCGCGTTGATGGTTATCGCCGGCCTTCTCATGGGCGCAGGCCTGCTCTTCAGCATTCATCAGCGGCTACCCCACGAACACTTCACCCTGGGCCGGGAAGGCCCTGACAGCGCACGTATACGCCGGATATGGCTGTTCATCATCGCCATTGCCCTGCACAACTTCCCTGAAGGCATGGCCGTTGGCGTCGGGTTTGCCGGTGGTGACATCGGTAATGGGGTGGCCCTGGCGGTGGGCATTGGGCTTCAGAACATCCCCGAAGGCCTGGCCGTGGCCGTGGCCCTGCTGGCCATCGAGCACTCACGCCTGAAATCCTTCGGGATCGCGGTGCTGACCGGGCTGCTCGAGCCCGTTGGCGGGCTTTTCGGCAGCACCATGGTATGGCTGGCAGAACCCATCATGCCGTGGACCCTCGGCTTCGCGGCCGGTGCCATGCTGTTCATTATCAGTGATGAGATCATCCCCGAGACCCATCGTGGCCGCTTCAAGACCCTGGCCACCTTCTCGCTTCTGGGCGGCTTCGTCATCATGATGTTCCTTGACGCCACGCTGGGTTAGCCGGGAAACAACACCCTCGCCATACCGATGCTGCTGACGATCAACAGCACAACGCCCAGCACCCGGAAGAAGATCGGTGTTTCCGCCTTCAGCATGCGGTCGTGAACGTAAAGCCCGATGACATGACCAATGGCAGCGCAGGGTAACAGCCACAGGTGGTGGATCAGCTGCAGGTCGACGCCCACCCAGATAAACGCCGCCATTTTGATCACCACCAGGATGAACCAGAGTGCGAACAGGGTGTCCCGCAGGCGCTCTTTCGGCAGATGCTGCGCCACAACGGCAATAATCAGCGGGGCACCAATCAGGGACGTACCACTGATGTAGCCTCCCACCATCAGAAACACCGCGTCCACAGTCCGGCTGCCGCTGCGAAAAGGCCGGTCAAGGATGTAGGAGATGGAGTACAGGGACACGATCACAAAGATAATCGTGCTCATGATCTCTGACGGCAGTGTGATCAGTCCGAACACCCCGATCAGCTTGGGCACGATCATGATCGCCAGAATCCGCCAGAGATAATGCCAGTCGACCGTACCCACGACCGCCGCGCCATCATCACCCGTACCCGACGACTTGCGATTATTCATCCAGATGGTCAGGGAGGAAAACACCAACAGGTGCACTGCAATGATGGGCAGGAACACCAGCGGGTCGTCCAGCACCAGCAGCAGGAAAGGCAGTGAAAGCACCGCCCCGCCGAATCCCAGCCCGGAACGGACAAACCCGCTCCAGATAAAAATCAGGCCAATCAGGACATACTGGTACAACGCCAAGTCAGACATAGAGGTATCGAGGTTCCGGGAGCCAGGTTCGCGAATACAAAGGTGTATGAGCATACCTGCCGGGAAGCCCTTACTTCCAGTAACAAACTGGCTACTTTTCTACAACGGAAGAAATGACAGAAAGCGCCTAGTTTTTAATCAATGCTTCCGGTAAAGCCGCCGGACAGAATTTCCGACAAGAACAACAGCCAGGCAGGAGGTGGGCCCTTCTGCCCGTGGTAAATGGAGAACAGCCATGTCAGCAGCAGTTGATCATCTGGACGAACGGCTCCGGGACGACGGAGAATCACTTGAGGAGATCATGCCCTCAGCCATCACCCTGGCCATGATGTTGCGCCACCGGACGATGGCGTCGTGGATGCGAATCGAGTTTGACGGCTACAGTGATACTTCGGAACTCCCGCCCTACCGGCGCGATGTTCCCGGCCATATCGTGGCCCGCTCACCCCAGTATGGCTGGATCCCCGCCCCGGTCGACGACAAGCAGAAGCAGGACTTCGGCCATCGAGACATGCCAGAAGGCATCAAATCCCTGGAAAAAACCTGTATGGCCTGCAAGAAAGGCACGGGCCACCGTATTGTTTTCGACAAAGAGGAAATGGCCACGCTTCAGGCGCATATCAACCTGACCGCCGAACTGGCCATTACCATCAGCAGGGACAGCTATAACAAGCTGCTTCGCGTTGTTCGCTGCGCCCTGTATCTCTGGGAACAGGAACTCATGGAACACGGGCTCAGTGGAGACCACAATTCCTACAGCACACAGGAACGGGAAAAAGTTGCCCACCTCGATGACCCCGAGAAGTTCTGGCGCAAGGCGCTTGAGGATAACGCCGACCTGCCCATTCCCGACGTGCGGGAAACCGGGTTCTTCGAACGTTTCTTCGGGCGGACAGGCTGACACAGCCTCTAGCGTTTAACGGTCTGTCAGCTTGATCTCGATACGTCGGTTCTGTCGCAGCGCCTCGGCAGAACCGCCCGAAGCAACCGGGAAAAATTCCCCGAAACCGGCAGCTACCATGCGGTTCTGGGGAACGCCTGCAGAGGCGAGGTAGCGCACGACGGCGACTGCCCTGGCCGTGGAGAGTTCCCAGTTCGAGGGAAACGCTTCGGTATTGATGGGAATTCGGTCGGTGTGGCCGTCGATGCGCAGAATCCAGTCGATATCCTCGGGAATGGCGTCCACCACGTCCAGCAGCACTTCTGCCAGCTTGTCCAGCTCCTGTTGACCCTCCTGCCCAAGGCTGGCGGAGCCGGAGGCAAACAGCAATTCCGAAGGTAACAGGAAGCGATCGCCGACAATGCGGATGTTCTCGTTATCCTGCAGAATATCCCGCAGCCTGGCGAAGAACTCCGACTGATAGCGTTCCAGTTCATTGACTCGTTCGGCAAGCAATGTATTCAGGCGCTTTCCCACCTCTTCAAGTTCGGATTCCTTCTCGGCGGTGAGGTCCTCCTGTAAACGCAACGCAGCGGTGATGCGGCCGAGCTGATCCTGCAGCGCCGCAATCTGGTTCGAAAGCTGCTGGATGATTGCGCGCTGGGAAGCCGTCAGTTGCTCTTCATCCTCCAACTCCGACTCCGCCCTGGCGACGGCCTTGCCAAGATCTTCAACCCGCAGGGCCTGGGCCTCGGCATTGTATTGTTGCTCCAACCGCCGGGCCTTCTCCTCCTCCAGCTCCTCACGAAGTGTATCGTTCAGCGCGAGGCTTTCGCTGAAGCGGTTCTGGACCGCCGCCATCTCGTTTTCCAGGGCGGCGGTCTCTTCCTGCTCAAGACCAAGCAACCGGGAAATTTCCTGCAAGCGGCTATTGAGCCTGGCCAGTTCCGAATCCCGATCCGAGAGGGTTTGCGACAGGTACAGCTGGCTGACCACGTAAATCAGCAGCATGAAGATGATCAACATCAGCAGTGCCGACAACGCATCGACGTATCCGGGCCATACGTTGATGCTGCTGCGGGTTCGACGCCGGGAACCGATCATGGGATGGGCCTGCTATCGCGGATCATCGTCAACCCGATCCACCAAGTTGGTTACACCAGTCAGCCATTCCTCCAGGCCGTCGTAAAACCGGTTCTGGGCGTGGCCCGCCTGGATATCCAGAAAACCCAGGACCAATGAACCGCCAAGCCCCAGCAAGGAGGAACTGAACGCCGTGCCCATACCCTCCAGGGGTTCCAGCAGCCCAGACTGCAGGCCGGCAAACACCTTGCCGAAATCCTCCTGGCTCATGTCCAGGTTTACAATGACGGCGCCCACGGAATTGATGGTTCCAAGCAGGCCCCAGAAGGTGCCCAGCAATCCCAGAAAGATGAGAAGACTGATGAAATAGCGGGTGATTTCCCGCTGTTCGTCCATGCGGCTGTGGATGCCATCCAGCACCGTACGCAATGACATGGTGGACAACGAGAAGCGATCACGCTTGGAGTCATCATCCAACTGTCGCGCCAGCGGCTTCAGCAGACGGGGTTCCTGCAATACAGAGAGTCCGGCGTTGCCGGTGCGAAACTGCGCAATCCAGCGCAACTCCGGAAACAGCACGAACACCTGACGATAGGTGATGGCAATGCCAACCAGGAGCACACAAACAATTAACAGGTTGAACACCCAGTTCGCCATAAACGCGGCCTGCAATGGTTTGTGGATCAATGCACAAACCACCACAACGACCACCAGGAAGAGCGTCATCCAGAAAAGGGTATGCTTGGGATTGCTCATTAACGCCACCGCATTCGTCGGGAAACACGTTAAAAGCTAGCACAAGCTTGCCATTACTGCTGTCCACAACCCCACTGGTTGCGTTAAGGATTTGTTACCACCGCTCAAGGCTCGTAGCGTTGAGCGATACTGTCCAGGGCGCCGCTGTCGCGCGCTTCATCAAGCGCTGCCTGAAGGTCCTCCACAATGGCCGGGGCCGTTTCGTTGCTGACCGCCAGGTACATCGGCGTCTCACGGAAAACGAGAACCGGTTTCAGGCCAGTGATGTCGTGCTCTTCCTCCGCCACCAGAGGCCCCACGAGACCATCTGTCACCCAAAGGTCGGCCTGGCCCAGCACCAAACGTCGAGGATTCTGCTCACCGGACACAGTCATGACCAGATCAAACCCCTCACTCACCAGATAGTCCGACATGACGTCACCCTTGTACCCGGCAATCTTGTACTGCCGGGCACCTTCGAGGGACTCCAACTGGATGTTGGAATCGGGCGCGGCAAACAGGGTCCACTTGATCGACGCCAGCGGGCCGACCCACTGAAACTCGTCTTCCCGCTCCTCGGTTCTGGCGGTGCAGAACAGAGCATGGTTCTCCCGCCCCTGGACCCATTCGTAGGCACGGCTCCAGTCCCGCATCTTCATGACGTATTCGTAGTCCACCCGCTCCATCATGGTTTTAACCATATCGGTACAGATACCGGTGATATCGTCTTCATTATGGGCGAAGCCCTGCCCCGTGGTTGACGCGTTATAGGGTGGGTAGTTCTCGGTGAAGATATACAGCTTCTCGTCAGCAACGGCCGACGACACCACCGCCAGCATAAGGAGGCCTTGCAAGACCGGTCTAATGAACTTCAACGGGCCGGTCATTTCTGGGCCTGGTTTGGCTGGCATGCTTTTGTCCTCGTCGCAATGGGTACGGGTATTGGTAGTTTAGGCTAGTCACTTTGAGCAATAATGCCAATACACCCGTCAATACCTTTATCCATCGGAATAAACAGATTTTCCGCTGAAACTGGTCTACCGTGAGGTGTGAAGAAGTGTAAAATCTGAATGCATGTTTATGGAATTGTTGGCAGCCGGCCTGCCCAGGGACCCCGTTTATGACAGAAAGCCAGACCCGTATCACCGGCCTCCGTCAAAACGCTCTCATCGTTGTTCGCGGTTTTATTCCTTGTGGATGTGAACTGGTCGCGGCCTCGTCCGGCGACGACGGCGCCCAACTGACACTGGCGAACCTCACTTCGCCTGGTCTGATACAACACCTGAATGGGTCGGACCACACTCCCGCCGAACTATTTCTGTTTGACGGCAATCACCCCACGCGTGTGAGTGGTGGTCTACAAGCTGCCGCTGGGGACAGTGTGCGGATGACCAGTGATCCCCACGACGCGGAAACCATTGAATATCTGCGACGCTTGCCACAAAGGATTCCTGATCAGCTCACCCCACCCTCCGCCAGCTTGCCGTCGTTGCGAGATACCTACCAAAAACACACCCGGCGCCTGCTGGGCACCCTGGTAGCCGACTTCATCGACCACGCCTGCGAGGGTATCGGGAACGACCTTGAACAAGCGGCGGAAGTGCGTGAGATCACCCGTCTGAAGGACATGCGCTTTATCTTCAACAGTCGGGGGGAGCAGATATACCGGGATTTTACGCTGCAGTTCCAAGCGTTCGACCACCAGCTCAACCCGAGTAAGGACAACGACAGCCAAAACGGCGAACTCAGGGTCGTGGAGCAGCATGTTTTTGAGGACTGGCTGGAACTCCAAATGGTGGCATCCGAGCTCGCCAGCAAACACACCAATACGCTGTTCGTGCTCAGCCAGTTGCTCAACCAGCTTTTTTCCTGCGATATCAGCGACCGCAGCAACCCTCTTTCACCACTGTCACTGTGCACCTGTCTGCAATTCGCCATTGATCGACTCGGTATTGCCCGACAGCATCGCGGCACGCTCTACCTTGCTTTCGAGACCGTGCTGGATGACCTCTGGCCCCGAGCCGCAGAGTCGCTGAACCGCGACCTTCGTGCAGCGGGCCTGCTGGCGCTCGATCTGACCAGCTTGCCTTCCAACTGGTCACTGAGGGAATCCAATAAGGCCCGGGAAGCACCAACGGAGACGCCCCATCCTGAAGCATCGGTGGTAGATTCCACGCCCCCCGCGGCACCCGCCTCTGCCCCTGGGCGTTCGTTACTGCGACTGATGAGCCTGCAACAGGATCCGGGTAACCTGCGGGATACCTGGCCACGCACCAACCCACAGTTTACCGCCGAACTGCGACCGCACAGAGATGATCTGCGCAAGGTGCTGGGCGAGCCGGGCCCCAGCATGGAGGAGGCCATTCGAAACCTGGCATCCTCCAATCCGGATCTGGAACAGGCACTTGATGACGGTACGTGGGACAAAGTCACCCTCGTGGATCGTCTGTTCGCCCCACTGGAGTATGAACAGGGGCTGAACAGAACGCTGAGGGAACAGCTTGAACAGTTGAGACTTCCGGTTCTGGAGGTCCTGCTCGATACCTCTGAATTTCTGGACCGCGACAACCACCCGGCCAGGACCATCGTCAACGATCTTATGCGCCTCTGCCTGGCCGAGCGGAGTTCAAGCCGCAACCTGGAACAGACGGTGACGGGGATTATCGATGAACTCATCCAGACGGAGGAACGGGATGAAGCGTTTTACAGGTCCATCGGTACCCGGTTGCAGGGCCTGGTAGAACGCCAGGAACAATCGTTCCTGAGGAACTCCGAACGTATCGCCAAGACCCTGGAAGGCAAGGAGCGCCTGCGGCAGACGCGACTCGGCGTGCAGCGACGCCTGAACATGATCCTGGCGGATAAAGCCGTGCCAACAGTACTGCTTGATCTTTTGAACGCAGGCTGGGAGCAGTTGATCGTACTGGCGGTATTGCGGGAAGGCGCTGAGAGCCAAACCGCCACAAGTTTCATTAACATCGTTGAGCAGATCCGCCTCTGGCTATCGGGCGGAGAAACCAGCAAGGATCTCGCATTTGAGCGGGAACTGGAAAGCGACGCGTTGATCCAGCTTATCGACAGGGAACTACGTACGGTTGGCGAAGTGTCTCCAGTTCGCGATGTGGTGGCGAGGCTGACCCGGGAATTGCATCAGCAGGTATCGACCGAAACAGTAACCCTCGACGCCTATCCCCCGCGTTCCTGCCAGCTGGAGGAAGCGGAGGCCTCTACAGAGTCAGTTGACACCCGCTGGGCCCGGCGTGCCCAGGAAATTGGCGTGGGCGATTGGGTTGAGATTGTCCTCGACAATGGTGAAAAACGGCGCATGCGACTGGTCTGGGGCGGCAAGGATGTCTTTCGCTTTGTGTTCCTTTCGCCCCAGGGACTGGGTGAGGTGAGTTATCAGTATTCCGAATTCGTGTCGAGACTGGCCCGCGGTGACGCGTGGCTCGTCAAGCAGGGTGACATTCCCTTTGTCGACCAGAGCCTGTTCGACATCGTTCAGGGGGTCTACAGCAAGCTCAACTTCGAAGCCACTCACGACGCCCTCACGGGATGTCTTCACCGGCATGATTTCGAGAAGCAGTTGGCCCAGGCCCTGTCCGTAATGGACGGCAAACCCGGTAGTCATACCCTGATGGTGTTCGACATCGACGAATTCAGTGTGATCAATGCCACCTATGGCACCGGCGTCGGCGACGAGCTCCTGAAACGGTTTGCCTCCCTGCTTCAGGATCAGGCTTCGGGACACTCCGGCGATCACTGCATCGGTCGACTGGGAGGTAACGAATTCGCACTGCTGGCCCAAAAGATGCCGGTGGAGGAAGGACTGGATTTCTCCGAACGGCTGCGTGACGCCTTTCGAACCGAGTCACATACCGTTGACGACACCGAATTCTCCGCCACCCTGAGTGCGAGCGTGTGCCCTTTCGAAGACACCCTACGCTCTGCCGGCGAACTGATGAACCAGGCCAACCTGGCGCTCAAATCCGCCAAGAAGAAAGGCGGAAACAGCGTTGAACTGGTTCGGGACCAATCCCAGCAAGTGCCCACCTCGGGCCCCCAGTGGGTACCCGAAATTGACCGCAGCATACGCGATGGCAGCCTGTACCTGAGAGCACAGCGGATCCTTCCCCTGACTGATGCCAGCAACGGTGACATGTACGAACTGCTGCTAGGCCTTCAGAACTCCTCCGGCCAGGAAATTTCCCCACAAAGTTACATTGAGGCCGCGGAACAGTTCCGCCGGAGTTCCCGTGTTGACCTTTGGGTGATTGACGAAGCAATAGACTGGATGGAAGGACACCCAGGCGCCATGGAGAGCATCCATACGTTCAACATCAACCTCTCCGGCGCATCATTGAGTGACGACGCCTTTCTGTTCGCCCTGGAAACGAGGATGAAGCAGCACAACGCCCTCACCCATCAGATCTGTTTCGAAGTCACCGAGACGTCCGCCGTTGCCAACCTGCATTACGCCGCCGATTTCATGACCGAGATGAAGCGGCTTGGGTGCCGGTTTGCACTGGACGACTTCGGAACCGGCCTGTCCTCCTACGCCTACCTGCAAAAACTACCGGTGGACTACGTCAAGGTGGACGGCATATTCGTCCGTGACATGGCCAGCAACCTGACCAACTACGCATTGGTTCGATCCATCACCGAGTTGTGTCATTTCCTCGACATGAAAACCATCGCCGAATATGTGGAAGATATGGAGACACTGGAGTTGCTTAAAGAGATCCAGGTAGATTTCGGGCAGGGATTCTGTATTGCAAAACCCCGGCGGATGGATAGTCTGGGGGCCACCGCAAAGGTCTGAAACACCACAATCACCGAATCAACGGGAGACCACCCATGCCAAACAGCGTAAGAATCACGTACTGTACGGGCTGCAAGTGGATGCTTCGATCCGCCTGGATGGCCCAGGAACTGTTGAGCACCTTTGAAGAGGAGCTGAACGAACTGACCCTGATACCGGGCACAGGCGGAATTTTTGAAATTCACGTCAATGGCAAACGCATCTGGTCACGTAAGGAACAGCAAGGCTTCCCCGACATCCGGGAACTGAAGCAACTGGTTCGAAATGAAGTCTCGCCCGATCGATCACTCGGCCATACCGACGGGGTACCCACAGCCTGAGCACTCTGGTGTACATGCAAACCGGCCGCCATCATCGCCGGGCGACGTAGCGAAACCATTTATTTACGTCCGGGCCTTAGACATTGGTTTCGTAGTGTCTTGCTGCAAAGGACGTTTCAGGCCACTATCATGGCATCTCTATTTGCGAAAACGAAAAGGCAACGCATGTTTCTTGAACGCTACCACGCCACCCAGAACGGACTCGTACTGATCAGCGCGACCCAGGCCAGTCGATTTGCCAAGGAAGTGGCCGGTGATTTTAATCCGATCCACAATCCGGATGCCCGGCGTTTCTGTGTTCCCGGAGACCTGTTGTTTGCCCTGCTATTGTCACACTTCGGCCTGTCCCGACAGATGACCTTCCATTTTCGCAGTCTGCTCGGCGAAAATGTTCCACTGGACTTCCGCGAGGACGACGACGGCCTGATTCGCGTCTACGATCAGAATGACAAGGTCTACATCGAGGTGGAACGCAGTGGTGAGCGGACTCACGATGACACCGTGATTGAGAACTTCACTCGCTGCTACGTGGCCGCGTCCGGCAAGAACTTCCCCCATACGCTCAAACCGCTGATGGAAAATGCTGGCGTGATGTTCAATCCGGACCGGCCAATGATCATGTATCAAAGCATGAGCCTGGCCCTGGATACGCTTGATGCGCCAAGCCCCGACCTTGAACTCCATAACGCGGAGCTGAAGCCGGACGGAAAGCGTGGCAATGTCTCACTGGACTACCGGCTGATCTCAGACGGCAACGTTGCCGGCGAGGTTTCCAAAAAGCTTGTGGTCAGTGGCCTTCGTGACTATGACGCCGGTGCCATGGATGCCGTGGTCGAGGAGTTCTATCGGCTCAAGGAAAAATCCTGGGATTGATGGGATGTCAACGCCCGTAAGCCAGGAAGAGAAACAGGCAGCTCTGGCCCGCCTGAACCGATTCAGTCAGATGGCCGATAACGCTATTGGCATACCCTTCACGCGCTTTCGGATCGGGCTGGAACCCATCATCGGCCTTGTTCCGGTACTCGGCGACCTGGCCGGGCTGCTCATGTCCTGCTACGTACTCCTGGAAGCGCACCGTGCCGGAGCCAGCCCCCGGGTCAAACAGCAAATGGTCAGGAACATGCTGATCGACTTTTTCGGCGGCCTTGTTCCGGTCATTGGCGACGTCTTCGACTTCGCCTGGAAGGCCAATGTCCGGAATACCCAACTGCTCAGGGAGCACCTGGAAACCGAACTGAACGCTCAGCAAAAGCCGCGGTTCCCCTGGATGCAATTCCTGGTGATCGTGGGCACCCTGGCAGTATTCACCGCCCTTGTGGCGGTGTTTGCGCTCTGACTCAGGGTCACTACGGATTTATCCCCAATGCTTTCTGGCCTTAACTCGGTACATGTCACCCTATGCCTGTGACCCGTCATCACCAAGAGGACAGACAACATGGCAAAGACCCAATGCTCCAACTGCGGAGCCAGCCTTCCCACCGAAACGCCTAAATGCCCGGAATGCGGGAGCCTTCAGAGCTCCAGGCCCAAGATAATTATCGGCGCCGCCGGCGTTCTGATCGCAGCCCTGGCCATCGTGCTCGGCGCCATCTATGTTATAGCCAAGGATGAGCCCGCCAATCCGGCCGGTAGCACCACCGAGATCAGGCCCTAGCACCCCGTCTGGCTTCTAGGGAGAACCATAACAACAAACCATGAGGCACGCATGAGCGATACCACACCCGATACAGTCTGGGACTATCTGATCCAGGGTGCCAAGGTCTTCGACGGTATTGGCGAATTACCGGTCCGCGAAGACATCGCCATCGCAGATGGCAGGGTCGCAGCACGAGGGCCGGACCTTGATCCGCAAAAAGCGCACAAGGTCATCGATGCCACTGAACGCTGGGCCATGCCAGGGTTGTTTGACATTCATACCCACTACGACCTGGAGCTGGAGGTTGCCCCTGGCCTGCCCGAATCCGTGCGCCATGGCACCACCACGGTTGTCATTGCCAACTGTAGCCTGGGGCTGGCGTTTGGCGCACAGCGCAAGGACGGTGCAGACCCGATTGTGGACTGTTACGCCCGAGTGGAGAACATTCCCAAGGACGTCCTGCGGGCGACCGCCGATCGAGTGGACTGGAAGAACCCGAAGGAATACATCCAGCATCTGAACAGACTTAGCCTGGGCCCGAATCTGGTCACCATGGTGCCGCACTCAATGTTGCGGATTGAGGTCATGGGGTTTGACGCCAGCATTTCCCGTGACCCCACGGAAGACGAACTCAAGGCCATGGAGGCCTTGCTGGAGCAGGCCATGGATGACGGCTATGCCGGATTCTCCACTGATGCCCTGCCGTTCCATTACCTGGCCAACCAGCCCAATACCCGCAAGACCATACCCACGCAGTTCGCCAAGTACCCGGAAATCAAACGGCTGACGGACGTGGTACGGCGCAAGGGCGGTGTCTGGCAGGCCACGCCACCGAAAGACAGCACCATGGGCACCATCAAGACCTTTCTGCTCAGTTGTGGCCTACTCCACGGCAAACCACTCAGAACAACGGTGGTGGCTGCCCTGGATGTGCAAAGCAACCGCAAGATCGTGCGGCTGGCGAGATTGCTGGCCCGGGTTCTCAATTCCCGACTTTTGCGGGGTGACTTCCACCTGCAGGCCCTGGCCGCCCCCTTCAAGGTATGGTCCGACGGCGCCGTAACGCCGCTCTCCGAGGAGATTGAGGAACTGCGTATTCTCAATGAGACCGAACTGGAGGACCGTGAAGGCCGGCTGAAAATCCTCAACGATCCAGCCTACATCGAGTCGTTCAAAGCCATGTGGATGAGCGGCAAAACCGGTTTTGGCCTCAAGCGCCTCAAACGGCTGGTACGCCTGGAGGACTACGCCTTCAACCGTACCCTGGCGGACATGACCATCGACGTATGCCCCCTGAGAGAATGGCAAGGCCATACCTTTGCCGATGTCTTCGCGCGGGTGAAAGCCGCCAACGCAGAAAAACCACTCGAAGGCAGCGATGCGGAACGGGCCCTGCTGGAAGAACACTTCTCTGGGGTGAAAGACGAAGGCGATTTCGTGCTGGCGATGCTGCGGGCGTTCGACCGTGACCTGAGCTGGTATACCGTGTCTGCAAATCGGAACGAACGCGTTGTCCGAAACCTGCTGATGGATCGGCAACTGCTGCCGGGCTTCAATGACAGTGGCGCCCATCTCACCAACATGGCCTTTTACGACGGCAACCTCAGAGCCCTGAAACTGGCCTCTGACGGCGGCGATATAGATGTAGCGTATATGGTACGCCGTCTCACCCGAGACCCCGCTCGTGTATTTGGCGTCAAAGGGGGCGGCATCGAAGTGGGCGATCAGGCCGACCTTATCCTGGTAGACCCGTCAGCCCTGCGCCGCATGGACCACAACAATACGGTGCAACGTCAGTACCGTGAGGCATTTCAGCACGAGCAACTGGTTAACCGCACCGACGGTGTGGTGCCCCTGGTGATGATTGCCGGTCATCCAGCGTGGCACGGAACGTCGTTCGACAATGCACTGGGTCAGAAAAAAATGGGCACCGTACTGGACACCACCTTCTGACATCCCGCAATCCTGTTGCCAACACTGCCTGAACTCTAATACTGTTCAGGCATGGACAAGAACACACCGGTTCCCCGCCTCGCCTTTCTTTATCCTGGACACGCTGCCGAGGATGACTACCCACGTCTGGCCGGAATGATCTCACCACCGGCTGAGGTGAGAGTCGTACATACGGCGTTCGATGAAGATGCACATACCGTTGACGCACTCACCGAAATGGGAAGCCCGGCGCGCCTTACGGAAGGAGCCGGACACCTTGAAAATGCGGATATGGAAGCCGTTTTATGGACCTCCACCAGTGCCAGTTTCGTTCGTGGCATCGACGGTATAGGGGAACAGATCGAGACGCTCGAAAACCTGCTTCATATCCCGGCCTCTACCACGGCCATGGCATTCGCCAGGGCGGTTACCGCCATCAACGCCAGGCGGGTCGCCATCGCGGCTACCTACCCGCGGGACATAGCCCTGCTGTTCAAAACGTTTCTGGAGCACTTCGATATCGAAGTGGTGCACATAAACTGCCGCGGCATTATTACCGCAGCGGAGGTGGGCACGCTGGAGAAAGAGGCCGTATTGAGGTTCGTGACGGACAATGACCACCCGGACGCAGATGCGCTATTGATTCCCGATACCGCATTGCATTCCGCCGCCTGGCTGGAAGACCTGGAGGCAGCGGCGGGCAAGCCGGTACTGACCGCTAATCAGGTCAGCTTCTGGGAGGGGCTGAGGCTGTGCGGCAAACTGACCCCGCAATCCGGCCTGGGTACCCTGTTCCGGGTAGACCCCTGGAACTAGGCCGCCTGTTTTCGCTGCTGCGTTACCACCAGGGCAACCCCGGTGATGGAGATAACACCCCCAATCATCGCAAGCACGCCCAACCTTTCATCAAACAGCCAGTATGCTTCCAGCGCAGTGACAGGTGGCACCAGATAGAAAAGACTGGCCACCTGTGAGGCAGCACCGCGCCTGATAAGCCACATCAACAGCAGAATCGCCCCGATGGAAACACCGAACACCAGCCAGACCATCGACCAGATCAACGGCTGAGCCCACACCACCTCACGGGTTTCAAACGCAAAGGCACCAACGGCGAAAAACGTTGCCGCAGCACTGTACTGAATGAACGTACCTGCGACGAGATCCGACTGGGTGCCGTTACGTTTCTGGTACACCGTGCCCAAGGATATGCCGCCCAGGGACAGCGCAGCCCAAAGCAGAGTCCAAAGCGGGAAATCGGAAGCAGAAGCACCACCGCCGAACTTTTCCAGCAACACCAGTGTTACACCGACCAGGCCCAGCGCCAGGCCCAGCCATTGCCGGCTCGAGACACTTTCCTTCAGCACCAGAATGGCCACGGCCGACGTTACCAGCGGCTGCAGGCCGACAATAAGCGACACGATTCCCGACGGCATGCCCCCCTGAATCGCGTAGTAAACCCCGCCCAGATAACAGCCATGCACCAGCAGGCCTGTGACCGCCAGGTGACCGGCACCACGCCAACCAGGCCAGCGGGTTTTCATTATCCAGGCGAGTACGCTGAGCAGTACCAGCGTAAACAGCATGCGTATCAGCAGGAGCGTAAACGGCTCAGCGAAGGGTAAACCATACTTGGCGCCAATGAAGCCCGTGCTCCACAGCCAAACAAAGAGCGCCGGCACAAAAAACGAATAGAAAATCGGGGGCATACGGTTAACCGAGAGGCAGACGAATGTGAGTCTGCCCACTGTAACCTGTGACTGACAAACAAAACAGATACAGTAAACGGAATTAACAACCAGTACAGATGTTCAGGGCGGGTCTGTATGGCCGGTGCAATTCCGAAACGCCGTCTAAATGCTGTCGTTCTTCTTGTCCGAGTCGTCCATCAGTTTGCGCTCGGTTTCATTCCACTGTTCTGACAAAGCGTCGTAGGCGTTGGAGAAGCCCTGCTTGGCACGTTCCCAGGCGGAGGATGAACTGGCCTGCAGCTCGTCATACCATTGCTGGACGCGTTGCCGCTGCTCCTGCAGTGACTCAAGGCTTTTCCTTGACCGTTCCCGGGCCGTGTCACTCATGTCGTCCCAATTCTGATCCAGTTCCTGCTGTAGCGTGTCTATGCGCTTGTCGAGAGCTGAGAGCGTATTTTCAATGGCTGTTTCCGCCTCTGCTTTCTGGTCCGCACCGAACTCCTGCAACGCCTGGCCAAGCTCGCGGGTTTCTTTTTTCAGCGACTCAACCGAAGAATCCCCGGACGATTCCGCCTGCAGGGAACCGGACATGCCAAGTGCAAGAACGAAAGCCAGAGAATAACCGAGTTGTTTGAAGAGCATTGAAATTCTCCCGATATTATTTGGTAGACAGTAACAACTTTTGGCGTAAAACCGCACCTTAGCAAAGCTTAATCAACCGACAATAAAGGTAATTAGACCCACAAAACAATCGTTTGCAGCACAAATCATTCTCTTGCGAAGCGTTTTCGGACTTCCACTATTTGTGGCTTTCAGGCCCATGTGCCACTTTGAAGGTGACGTTACACAACAGGAGAAATACTATGCTCTATTGGGCTATTGTATGCCTGATCGTCGCGGTAATCGCCGGCGTACTTGGTTTTGGTGGTATCGCGGGGACAGCCGCAGGGTTTGCGAAAATTCTGTTCTTTATCTTTCTGGTTCTGCTGGTTATTTCACTGGTGGCCAACGCGCTTCGGGGCAAAGGACCGAAGCCCTAGAAGTCTTCGCTTCCGGCGGCATGTTTTTAACGTGTCGCCGGCATCTGCAACATCACCGCCGATATGTCGTCGCAAACGTCTTCCTGACTCTTACCAACACAATTGACTGCCACGTCCGCAGCCCGCGAGTAAAGCTCAAAACGTTCCCAAAACAGCTGTTCCAGCGACTGATCCGGTCGTCGGGAGATGCCACGGGCGCTGTAATCCCCTATCCTCGCAATGACCACCTCCAGCGGAATATCAAGAAACACCACGAGACCATCAGCTTTCAGGTGGCTCATCGCAGGTTCGCTGTAGACGGCGCTGCCGCCCGTGGATATCACCTGACGCCGCACATCCAGCCTCAGCAATACCTGCTCCTCAATTCGCCTTAGTGCCTGATAGCCATCACCGTCGACAATGTCCTGCAAGGTGCGACCTGCTTCCTCCTGAATCAGCAGGTCCGTATCGATAAACCCCAGGCCAAGCTGTTTTGCCAACAGCACCCCAACCGTACTTTTGCCGCTGCCGGGCATTCCGATGAGTACAAGGTTGCTGCGGGACGTATTCAAAGGCACAGAATCTCCAGGGTGTCGCCAACAATGAGAATTGACCGGCTATATTGAGAAAAGTAACACTTTTCCGACAAACATTGCGGTTTCTTCAGGCAATTAACGCCGTATAATCCGCCTTACGGTTGTTATTTACGAATGCAGGCGGCGTTCTTGATCATGCACTCCAAGAGTCAACGATGATAAGCGGCAAAACCCTTCTCACTTCCTCGCTGGCGTTTCTGCTACTGGCTTTCGTTGCGCCCGTATCGGCGGACAGTATCAAGCGTATTGTGCACCCCGACGGTACCGTGGAGTACACCAACGTCAAGGGCAGTGGCGACAAGCGTGCTTCAACAAAGGATGAAGTGGTTTACCGCTACACTGACGACAATGGCGTGGTTGCCTACAGTGGTATCCAGCCCGCCAGCTCGAATTTCAGTGTCATCCGGTTCCACTGCTACGCCTGCGATCCGGATTCCAACGTGAATTGGCGCACCACACCGCTGTTCCTGTCGCCCTACCGGGATGAAATCAAGACGGCCGCCAGGGAGTTCAACGTTGACCCCGCTCTGGTTCGGGCTGTCATCCATGCGGAATCGGCGTTTAATGACAAAGCCCTGTCGCCCAAGGGAGCCCAGGGGCTGATGCAGTTAATGCCTGCCACCGCAGAGGAGCTGGGTGTTCGCAATGCCATGGTGGCCCCGGAGAATATTCGCGGTGGAGTCAATTACCTGGCCCGTATGCTCAAGCGCTTCGACGGTGACATCAAGCTGGCAACGGCCGCCTACAATGCCGGCCCGGGGGCCGTCGGGCGCCATGGCGGCATACCACCCTACGCGGAAACCCGCGCCTATGTGGAGCGGGTTGGAATCCTTCATCAGCGCTACGCCAGTAACTGACCGGCCTAACCGAACGCCAGCCAGGCGCCCACCAGCATCATCAGACTGCCCGCCACACGGTTAACCGTGCGAACACCACCGCCTTGCTTTAGAGCCTTGCGCAGAGTCTTTCCACCGTGGGCGTAGAGCTGTAGGCAGAGGAACTCCAGGGCCAGTATGATCAGGATGAGAACCGTGAGTTGTGGCGCCATTGGCAGTTTACTGTCGATAAACGGCGGCAATAGCGCAATGAAAAACGCCCAGCCCTTCGGGTTGGCAATAGCGGTCACAAACCCCTGGAGCGCCAATTGCACCCTTGAACTCTCCACCGGTTGCGAATCCTCCTCCGGCATGGCCATTTTGCCCCGGGACTGCCACATCTGGATGCCCAGCCAGGCAAGGTAGGCGCCGCCTACAACCTTGAATACGTCGAAGGCCGTCGGGTACTTCAACATGAAGGTTGCCACACCTACTGCCGCCGCAGTCGCCACTACCGCCACGCCAACCAGCTCCCCGGCCATCATCCACAGCGCCCGTTTCACGCCAATGGTAATACCAAGGGACAGCGCCAGGGTCATACACATGCCCGGCGTAATGGACACCACAAAAAACGTCGGGATAAACGCGGACAGCAGGGCCAGGTTCAGTGACATCACAGACAGACTCTTACGTTGAGAGAAACCGAACTCTTAATTATACAGTCCACGCAGATAATGCAACCCGGACAGCTGAGACATCTGCCCACGAATCCAGGCCACCCTCTCCCATACATAGGAGGAGGGGCTGGCGGCACTGAGCACTTTCGGATTGGGAAGAACCGCAGCAAGTCGTGCTGCCTGGGTTTGCGACAGCCGGCTGGCGGGGATGCCGAAAAAGGCCCAACTGGCAGCCTCAACACCGTAGATCCCATGGCCGAATTCGGCGATATTCAGGTACACCTCCATGATCCGACGCTTCGGCCAGATAGCGTCGATACCGAGCGCCAGTCCGGCCTCCAACGACTTGCGCACGAAACTGCGTCCGTTCCACAGGAACAGGTTTTTTGCCGTCTGCTGGGTGATGGTGCTGGCGCCCCGCAAACCCTGGCCCGCACGGTATTCCGCAAGTGCCTTGCGAATGGCGCTGAAATCCACCCCCTGATGGTACGGAAAGCGTTGATCCTCACTGGCCACCACCGCCAACGGTACCCAGGGTGATATCTCGTCCAGGCTAACCCACTCCTGTCTGAGCTCGTGGCTGGAACCGGAAAACAGATGCCCCAGCATGAAGGTGGACGTCGGCGGATTCACGAACCGTAGCAAGACAATCAATGCGATTATCAGCAGCAAAAAGCCCACCAGTAACCAGGCAAGCGCACGCAGGGATTTTTGGATCACGGATCGTTGAGCCACGGTGTTATCATCACCCAGGTTTGGGAATCACGGAGAAAGTCGGAAAGACTATAACATTGCCGCCATGAAGCTTTCCCGAATTCTCAGTAATCAAAACGGTGTCAGCCGCAAGCAGGCCAACGCTCTGGTCGCCGCCGGAACGGTTACAGTGGACGGTTGTATCTGCAGGGAGACAGCCCGGGAAGTCGACCGTTTCAGCACTGTAGCCTGCAACGGCAGGGTTATCCAGCACGGGGACCAGGCCCACTACCTGATGCTGAACAAACCGGCCGGATACCTCAGTGCCACGGCGGACAAGGTTCACAAAACCGTAATGGAGCTCATCGACCCGGAACTGCGGAACGATCTCCACATTGCCGGCAGGCTTGACCGCGCCAGCACCGGTTTGTTGATACTGACCAATGACGGAACCTGGTCACGAAGGCTTACGGAGCCCAGGGTAAAGCTCCCCAAAGTCTATCGGGTCACCACGGTCGAACCGGTTTCAACCGATGCCATAGAGCACTTCGCACAAGGAATCTGGTTCGAATACGAACAGCTGACCACCTCGCCTGCGCGATTGGAGCCACTGTCTGCCAACGAATCCAGGGTAACGATCTACGAAGGCCGCTATCATCAGATCAAGCGTATGTTCCACGCAACGGGCAACCGTGTGAGTAGCCTGCACCGGGAACAGATGGGTGCGATCACACTGGACCCAACGCTGAAGCCTGGGGAATTCCGACCACTCACCACCCGCGAAATTATTCTCGAATAACAACGAAACAGGGGGCGGTTTCCCGCCCCCTGTGATCGCCGGTCTTCGATGGCGATCAGTTACATTGGCCGGCTTCGAAGACGCCGCTGTCGGTCTCCTTCACCCAGCTGTAGGTGCCGGATACCGCGCCCAGGTAATCGTTACCACCGGTGGTGTAGTACCCCCCTGAATAGTACGCCCGGCCAGCGGTATCATGGTTGAGATGGGTGTCGTTCCAGTCCTGGCAGGTGACATCGCCGCCGGAGCCATCATCACCGCCTCCGCCGGTTCCGCTGCAGGCGCTGGGTTCGGACGTATACCAGAGCCCCGGATCGCCCTCATAGAGGGTGACATTGCTCCAGGTGTCGAAGGAGCCCCCGATGTCGATGTCGTCGCCACTGGCATAGGCCCTCAGGTTGGAGTTACCTCCAGCGTAGGCCCGGTTTGCCGAGATGTGGGCATTGGGCGACGCTGTCGCCTGCTCGCAGGTCTCGGTAGGTGCGTTGGGGTCATACACCTCGACCTGACGGCTTTTCGTCGTGGTATTGCTGTCGCTGTCAGTCGCACTGTAGTCGCAGGTGTAGGTTCCGACCGTTGACGTATCCACCGCACTGCAGTCAGCCGTTACCGTCAGTGAACCGTCCTCAGCATCCTGCCCGGTGGCACCCGGATCGGTAAACGTGGTGTTGATCGCCACGGTCATCGGGTTATCGCCGATTAGTGTGATGACCGGAAAACCCTCGGGCTCGGTTCCATCGCGGCTGTGGCGGTTAAAGAAATCCCAGATGATATCCGGATAGCTGGGCCCCACCCTCACGGACCATTTGCCATTATTACCATGCTCTCCGCCAACCCAGTAGTGACCATGATTGGTATCCTGGGTATTGGGGGTCGACAGGGGGCCGTCCAGGTAGACGGTTTCAACCACCGAACGCGCTCCGTTGGTGCCATCCTGGGTATAACGGATGTGCTCGCAGCTGTGGTTGTTCTGATAATAGGGTGAACAGGCGACTGACGAGGCGTAGGCCTGGCCCGTGGTCTGGAACCCGGACTCGCCAAACACCTGCAGGTGCGCATCCCGGGTGTTATCAGCCGCCTCTTTCAGCACGGTACAGTCGTTCTCGTTCTGCAACACCATAAGCGGGATCGGATACTGGTCGTCCACCTCCGACTGCATGTCGGAGGATACCCGCGATACGCTGTGAAACGTCGCACTACCGGGGCACTGTCCGGACAACGAGACAGACGCAGAATCCTCACCGTACGGCAGGCCCGAGGCAGGAGCGGCCGCCGCCCAGTATTCGTTATGGGCCACCGAGGCTACGGTTGCCATGGCACCGCCGGAAGACAGGCCGGTGATATAACGGCGATTGGCGTCAATGGTGTAATTGGATTCAACAGCCTGTGCAATCTGGTGCAGGTCCTCCACTTCGCCAGCGCCTTCATGGCGATGGTGATCAAACCAGAAGCCCCAACAGTTTTCATTACGCAGCCCGTCGTAGCTGGTAATGAAGGGGGCAACCAGAATGAATCCGTACTCATCGGCTGCGGCTTTCAGCCCCCAGTCATTGAGCACGTCGTTGTTGGTCTGTTTGCAACCATGCAATGCCATCACCATGGGTGCAGGCGATTGCACGTTCGAGGGCACGTACACCTTGTAGTTACGGGCCCTGGACTGATTGTAGGATTGTTGTGGCAGGGTATAGGAATCTGTCTGGCCCGCGACCGCGGGAAGAGCAGGAATCATCAGGGCGGCGGAGGCCAGCAATGCCGATAGCGTGCCACCGCGCACCTGACGTGCGATGAGTTGGAACATCTTGAGCTCCTTTTATTGGATTTATTGTTCGGCAGTGTTGCAACTGAAAGATACGTGCCAGGATTGCAGGTTGCTGATTTCCCTCATCCCAGGGATTGTTCCGAATAACGATATGCCCGGAACGCCGGACAGAGGTGTCCGCGCGCCCGGACGGCCAAGAGCCTGCACGGGCAGTCATCCGCTTAACTTTCAGGTACCCTGCCCTTATTCGCCCTTACACACAGGAGCCACCATGACCCCAATAGCCATCGACATTGTTTCCGATATTGCGTGCCCCTGGTGCGCCATTGGTTATGCCCGCCTGGAAAAGGCGATGGACGCCCTGAAAGACGACATGGACTTCACTGTTGCATGGCATGCCTTTGAACTGAACCCGGACCCATCCGGTGACGGCGAACCCATCCTGCCCGCCCTGAGCCGAAAATACGGCCGGAGCGAGGACGAGATGAGAGCCAATCAGGCGCAGATGATGGAAATTGCCAAGGGGCTGGGGCTGAACTTCGAGAAACTTCAGGAACGCTACACTCGAAACACCTTTGATGCCCACAGGCTGGTGAAGTGGGCCGGTGAGCAGGGCAGGCAGACCGATATGAAAATGGCGTTTTTCGAGGCCTATTTCGGACGCGCCGAGAATATCTCCAATCCGGATACGCTGATCCACTGTGTGGAAACGATTGGCCTGGACGGCTCGCAAGCGCGCGAGGTACTGGCGTCTGACCAGTATGCAGAGGCTGTTCGGGAGGAAGAGGCACAGTATCAGCAGGCAGGTGTGTCGGCAGTTCCTGCTTACATCATTAACCAGAAGTACCTGATATCCGGTGCGCAGGAGCCAGACACCCTGATCAACGCATTCCGGGAGATCGCTGATTCTGCCTGACCAAAACCCTTGCAACGCCCTTCCCTGGGCGTTGCAAGGTGACAGGTCGTTACTCGGATGCTGCAATCAGGCTGGCGTTGCCACCCGCCGCCGTGGTGTCCACACACAGGTGGCGCTCAATCACAAACCTCTGGTCTAGCTTGTGTTCGGTGATCAGCGGTAACAGCGCACCTTCCCGCTTCGCCAGAGCCTGACGGTACTCCTTCAGCAAGGACGGCTCAGCGCAGCTTACGGCTGCCTGGAAACCACGCGCCTGGGACAATGCCTCCGGCTCCAACAGGCCCTCAATACCCACGATCGGCAAACCGGCCTTGGCAGCACGGTCAACCGTATCCTGGGTGCCCGGCGCAACCACAACCACCTTGTTGCCCTGGGACAGAGCCATTGCAGCCTGCTCCAACGCGGTTTCCTTGTCCGGACCAAGACAGAGCACCACACCCCGGGCATGATTGCTCAGGCGGTTCAGCTCACCCGTTGGCCCCGGCAATTCCTCGGCATGGGCGTCCAGCGGTGCTGGCACATCAACGAAAACAGGCTTCATGGCTTCAATTCGTGGCTCCGGCGCGGGCGCTTTCACATCCGCTACCTTGCCAATCAGCCCTTCAAGCTTCTTGATATCCACTGCTTTGGCACTGATATCCGCCGGGCGTTCAACCGTTTCACCTTTCAGGAAACGACGCACGTACTGCGGTCCGCCAGCCTTGGGGCCAGTACCGGAAAGACCTTCACCACCAAACGGCTGAGAGCCGACAATGGCACCGATCTGATTGCGGTTAACATAGGTGTTGCCCACCTTGATACGGCTGGCGATGCGTTCAACGCGGCGGTCAACACGGCTGTGAACACCGAAGGTCAGTCCATAGCCCTTGGCGTTAACGCTATCAACGACTTTGTCCAGGTCCTTGGCCGCGAATGTGGCCACATGCAGCACCGGGCCGAAGATTTCCTCTTCCAGCTCTTCAATGCCGCTGACACTGATCACCGCAGGTGACACGAAGTTGCCTTTCTCCGGCACCGTCATTTTCTTCATCAGCCGGCCCTTGGCTTCATATTTGTCACAGTGGTCGACAATCTTTTTTCTGGCCGTCTCATCGATGACCGGGCCAACATCGGTGGACAGTAACCAGGGATCACCAATGCCCAATTCATCCATCGCGCCATACAGCATTTCCAGCAGGTGGTCGGCAATGTCTTTTTGCACATACAGCATGCGCAGTGCAGAACAGCGCTGGCCCGCGCTCTGGAAAGACGACGCCAGAACATCCCGCACCACCTGTTCCGGCAGCGCCGTGGAGTCCACGATCATGGCGTTCAGACCACCGGTTTCCGCCACCAGGGTGGCATCGGGGGCCATGTTCTCGCTCATCTTCTTGTCGATGCGCTGGGCCGTCGCAGTCGAGCCGGTGAAGCAAACGCCGGCGACCCGCGAATCGGATGTCAACGCCCCGCCAACCGTCGCACCGGTGCCCGGCAGCAACTGGATCACATCTTCCGGAATACCGGCCTGGTGCATCAGCTCCACGGCCCTTACCGCCAATAGCGAGGTCTGCTCGGCCGGCTTGGCCAACACAGCATTGCCTGCTACCAGGTTGGCAAGAATCTGGCCGGTAAAGATCGCCAGCGGGAAGTTCCAGGGCGAAATACACACCACGACTCCGCGCGACTCACCGCTGTCCTTGTAGCGAATACCTTCGTTGGCATAGAACTGGGCGAAGTCCACCGCCTCCCGAATCTCAGCGACGCCATCCAGCAGCGACTTACCGGCTTCGCGGGTGGCCAGCGCAAACAGCTCGTAGGCATTTTCCTCATACAGGTCAGCGACCTTGCGAAGACACTCGGCCCGCTCTTCGGCGGACCGGGCCGACCAGGCCTTGAAGCCTTCCTGAGCTGCGGTGATCGCTGTGTTCACGTCCTCCTCGGACGCCTGCGTCACATGGCCAACCGTGTCTTCCGCGTCGGCGGGGTTACGGACCATTTGCACTTCCGCACCGGATACTTCGCCAGCGATGATCGGACCGCCTTTCCAGCGATGGTCACGATAGGCATCCCGGCCTTCGTTGATTTCCGCAACCGTCACCGGATCGGTGATGTCCCAACCCTTGGAGTTTCTGCGCTGTTCGCCGAAGAGCTTGAAGGGGTGGACGATCGCCTTGCTTGAGATATTACTGCCCATCTCTTTAACGGAGTCTATCGGGTCTTTGGCGATTTCTTCCGGCGTAATGCTCTTGTCCACGATCTGGTTCACGAAGGAACTGTTGGCGCCATTCTCCAGCAGGCGACGTACCAGATACGCCAACAGGTCTTTGTGGGGGCCAACCGGGGCATAAATCCGGCAAGGCACACCACTGGTTTTCAACACTTCGTTGTGGAGTGATTCACCCATACCGTGCAGGCGCTGAAACTCATAGTTATCCACGCCTTTGGATTTGGCCAACTCGAGCACCGCCGATACCGAGTGGGCATTGTGGGTGGCGAACTGCGGATAGATCCGGTCGGTCATGTTCAGCAGCTTGGTTGCGCAGGAGAGGAACGAAACGTCACTGCAGGCCTTGCGGGTGAATACCGGGAAACCGCTCAGGCCCATTACCTGGGCGCGTTTGATCTCGGCGTCCCAGTACGCGCCTTTTACCAGGCGCACCATAAAGCGACGGTCGTACTTCTCAGCCAGCCCGTACAGCCAGTCCAGCGCGAAGGCTGAACGCTTGCCGTAAGCCTGAACCACAACACCAAAACCGTCCCAACCGGCCAGTTCCGGGTCCGCGACCAGGGCTTCAATGACGTCAAGGGACAGATCAAGCCGATCCTGTTCCTCGGCATCAATATTGAACCCCATATTGGCCGCTGCGGCCTTCTTTACCAGCTCTTTGGCGCGGGGTAGCAGTTCGTTCATCACCCGCTCTTTATTGCCATATTCGTATCGGGCCAGTAGTGCGGACAGTTTGACGGAGATACCCGGATTCTTGCGCACATCGCCTTTGCAGGCCTTGGCAATGCTATCAATGGCATTGGAGTAGGAGTCGAAATAGCGCTTGGCGTCCTCATCGGTGCGGGCAGCCTCACCAAGCATGTCATAGGAATAGGTATACCCCTTTTCCATGTATTCTTTGGCTTCGTCCTGGGCTTCGTCGATATCACGGCCCAACACGAACTGACGGCCCATTTCCTTCATGGCCTGACCGGCAACCGTGCGAATGACCGGCTCGCCGAAACGCTTCAGCAGCTTGCGCAACGTGTCACCCACGCTGTGTCGCTCAGAGTCTTTCAATAGATTGCTGGTCATCAACAGCGCCACGGTCGCCGTATTGATCAGTGCTGAGGACGCCTTGCCTACGTGAGTACCCCAGGCGCCAGAAGTGACCTTGTCTTCGATCAGCTCGTGAATGGTCATATTGTCCGGCACACGCAGCAACGCCTCAGCCAGACACATCAGTGCAACGCCTTCCTTGGTCGTGAGGCCGTACTCCGCCAGGAATTTTTCCATAATGGTGGACTTGGCATTCTTGCGGACGCTGCGTACCAGATCGGCGGCGCGCTCCGAGATTCCATCGCGCTCTGCCCGGGTCAACTGGGCGCCAGCAATCATCTCACTAATCACCTTGTGTTCGTCCGCGAGGTAATAATTGCGGATGGCCTGCCGGCTATCGACCAGTGTGGGAGTCTCTGATTGCTGCGGTCTCATGGTTGAACCCTCTCAGTTGTTTATCTTTCCCGCATTCTACCGGGAACGACAAAGACTATTTGACTGTAAAAACCATACAAGCGCGACGTTCAGGCTTTTTTGGTTAATTAAAATTTACATTTTTCCTGTGAAATGATTAATTTTCAGACGAAAACACCCTGACAGATGACTAAGCTGCCTTTGCAGCCAGCTCCCGAAGCACGCCGTGGGCCACCGAGAACACGGCACAATCCACGTCACTCGCGGCCTGCATATCAGCCAGCATCTTTTGCCAACGGCTCAACAGAGCCTGCTTGTCTTCACGCCAACGTTCAAGCGACTGCTCAGGAGACATCGATCCGCCCCCTTCGGACGCGAAGGACAGTACACTTGCGGTCAGGTTCCGCAACTGGTGGTCCAGTTCGTCCCTGTAATGAAGCGTCGCCAGTACCTGCCAGTGCCCTCGGGCCTTGAAGGCACGCATCTGACGGTCCAGCCAGGTCAGTTTGAGACCTTCACCCAAGCTGAAGTACACCCAGGCCACCGACTCAAGATCCCGATCCAACTGACGACCAATCTCGATAATATCCATCAGCCAATAGCGGCTTTCTGCAGAGGCGGCATAGGCTGCCAGTTTTTCCGGAACATGGTGCTCACAGTATTTATCATAGCGTTCCTGCCACCGACTTGCAGGAATCACCGCCTCCAGGCTCTCTGTCGACGCCAACACCTCTGCCAGCGGCCGCTGATAGTGGGCAACACAGGCTTCCGGGTCCAGGTCAGCCCGGCGATTGTGCAACAGCCAGCTGGTACTGCGGGTAACCAGGCGAATCACATCGCTGAACAACTCCGCCTGCACGCCGGCACTGATTTTCCCGTCAAGCGCTTCGATCGCTTTCCACTGGGTCTCTACGTCATGGATCTGAAGGGAGATCAGGAAGCCGGCAGCAATCCGGCCACAGTCGGCACCGGTGGCATTACGCAGCTTGTCCGCCCAACTGATGCCCATGCGATTCACCATATCGTTGGCAATCTGCGTTGCAGCGATTTCCCCGCGCAGGGGATGGGCATCGATCGCGTCTGGAAAACGCTTGAGCAACGAGCCCGGGAAAGCGGAGTACAGGGCTGCGGAGAAACGATCGTCGTGAACAATAGGCGCAGCCTGCAACGCCTGCTTCAGTTCAATCTTGGCGTAGGAAATCAACACCGAAAGCTCAGGGCGAGTCAGCCCCGAAGCACGCTCTCGCCGCGAGCGGAGTTCCTCGTCGTCGGGCAGAAATTCGAGGGACCGATCAAGTTTCCCCTCTGCCTCCAACCGCCGCATCAGGCGTTCGTACTCGTCAGTAGTGGCAACCGCCCCCGTGGCGGCCAGGCTCAGAGCCATGGCCTGACGGTAATTGTTCCGCAGCACCAGCTCCGACACTTCCGGAGTCATTGCCCGGAGCATCTGGTTACGCTGCCTCAGCGTCATCTTTCCGCTTCGCACCTGCTCGTTGAGCAGGATCTTGATGTTTACTTCATGGTCCGAACAGTCCACCCCACCGGCATTATCAATAAAGTCGGTATTGGCGGCACCACCGGTTCTGGCAAAACCGATGCGAGCAAGCTGGGTGAAACCGAGGTTTCCGCCCTCACCAAGGACCCCGCATTGTAGCTGGTGGCTGTCTATCCTTACGGCATCGTTGGACTTGTCGCCGACGTCGTCATGGGTCTCGCCAGCCGCTTTCACGTAGGTGCCGATACCACCATTCCAGAGCATGTCCACCGGGGCCTGCAACAGCGCACTGATCAACTCATTGGGCGGCAGGCGGGTTTCACGGATGCCGAGGCGTGCCTGCATCTGCGGCGACACGGGAATCCATTTGGCAGCCCGTGAGAACACACCACCACCCTCGCTGATCAGTTCTGCACTGTAGTCCTCCCAACTCGATCCCGGTGTTTCAAACAGGCGCTTGCGTTCGGCGAACGACGCCGCTGCATCCGGCTCCGGATCCACAAAAATGTGCAGATGATTGAAGGCTGCCACAAGGCGAATGCGTTCCGACAACAGCATACCGTTGCCAAACACGTCCCCGCCCATGTCGCCAATACCCACAACGGTGAATTCGTCGGCCTGGGTGTCGATGCCTTTCTCAAGGAAATGACGTTTGACCGACTCCCAGGCGCCCTTCGCGGTAATACCCATTTTCTTATGGTCGTACCCCTCACTGCCGCCGGAGGCAAAAGCGTCACCAAGCCAGAAGCCGTATTCCCCGGAAAGCCGGTTCGCAATGTCAGAGAAGGTCGCCGTGCCTTTGTCGGCGGCCACCACCAGGTAGGTGTCATCGGCGTCGTGACGGACCACGTCAACCGGTGGCACTACGCTGCCTTCATTCAGGTTGTCGGTCAGGTCCAGCAAACCGCGGATGAATGTCTGGTAGCAGGCAATACCCTCTTCTCTCAGTGCCTCGCGTGAGCCGCCTTCCGGAGGCTGCTTGACGATAAAGCCCCCTTTGGCACCCACGGGTACGATGACCGAATTCTTGACCTGCTGGGCCTTCACCAGCCCGAGTATCTCTGTGCGGTAGTCTTCGCTACGGTCGGACCAGCGCAAACCACCACGGGCCACGGCGCCTCCCCTGAGATGAACCCCTTCCACCCGAGGGGAACACACGAATACCTCGAAACGCGGGCATGGCTTGGGAATATCCGGGATGCTGGAAGGATCGAGTTTAAGCGAGATATAGCCTTTGAACTCGCCGGTGTCCTGGCGTTGGAAATAGTTGGTTCTGAGGGTGGCCTTGATCAGTACATAAAACCGCCGGAGGATACGGTCGTCGTCAAGGCTTGTTACGGCGTCGAGAGCCTCAAGAATCCGGTTCTCGATGTGCTCGAATTCTGATTCCCGATTGTCCACTACAGGATCGAAACGAGCGCTGAAAAAGGCGACCAGCAACGCCGTGATATCCAGGTGCCGTGCCAGGGTGTCGGCAATAAAGGGCTGGCTAAATCCGAAGCGCAACTGCTTGATGTAGCGGGAGTAGGCTCGCAGCAGGCTGACTTCACGCCAGTTCAGACCCGCCGCCATCATCAACTGGTTGAAGTCGTCGTTTTCCGCGAAACCATTCCAGATTTCCCGAAACCCTTCCTGAAGTCGCGGTTTGGCCGCTTCGACATCTGCGCCACGGCAGCGGGAATGACATTCCACGGTAAAATCACTGACCCCGAACTGCTCGCCGTCACGCCGCCGAATACGATACGGGTGCTCACCCAACACTCGCATGCCAAGATTCTCAAGGATCGGAATCACATCTGACAGAATCACCGGCTTGCCCTGACTGTAGAGCTTGAAGTTCAGTTCCTGCTCTCCCTGCTCCGATGATGTGTAGAACCTCATGGGCACATCAGAACTCAGGGCAATGGACTGGATTTGCTGGATATCGCCAACAGCCTCCGCGACGGAGAATCTTGATCGGTAACTTGAAGGAAACCCGCCGCTGAACATCCCGGCCCAGCGCTTTCCTTCGGCCCTGCCCAACACCTCGGTCAAACGGCGGTGCAGCGCGTCGTCCCAGGACTGGGACTCCTCCAGCATCGTCGCCACTATGTCACGTAGATGGCCGTCACGCAGATGGCCGGAATCGTCCGGGTCGTAGTCCTCACCCTCCAACGCCTCGGAGAGCTGTTCCAGGAGGGTTTGCTTTTGAGGGGAATCGGAATGGGTCATCGGAGATCTCCGGGGATATCAACTGGGGCATGTATGACGGAACATCCCCAGTATAGACAACTCACGAAAGACTCTTTGCCCATAAAGTTTTAAAATGCAGGCAATTTGATTATATTCTTGGCTTTGTATAGCCGTATATCCATATCGAGAAATAAGTTATGGTCGAATTGGACAGGATCGATCACTCCATCATCCGCGAACTGCAAAAACACGCACGGGTGACCGTCACCGAACTGGCGTCACGTGTTGGTTTGTCAAAAACCCCCTGCCAGGTCCGTATGAGGCGCCTCGAAGAACAGGGCTATATCACGGGTTACACAGCCCTGATCAATCAGACCAAACTCGGACAGAGTCATATTGCCTTTGCCCAGGTCACCCTGAACGACACCAGCAGCAATGCCCTTGCGGCCTTTAACCATTCGGTGAAGCAGATTTCAGCGGTAGAGCAATGCCACATGATTGCCGGCAACTTCGACTACCTGCTGAAAGTACGCACGCGGAACATGGCAGAATACCGGCAAGTGCTGGGGGAGCAGATATCGGCGCTGCCCCATGTGTTGCAGACCAGCACGTTTGTGGTCATGGAGAATGTGAAAGACGCGGGGCTATGAGCCACAACGGCACCGAAAGCCCCGCTATCGGGTAAGCCGAGGATTAAACCCGCCCCAGAAACCGCCGCTCATCGACATTGACCTTAATGCGGTCGCCCGTGGAAATATGCTCGGGCACCTGCACCACCAGGCCGGTGGTGAGTCTGGCCGGCTTGGTGCGGGCAGTGGCCGAGCCACCCTTTACCGACGGGTCGGTTTCTTCGATCAGCAGGTCCACCGTAGGGGGCAAATCCAGCGCCACTGGCGCATCGCTCACCAGAACCACCATCAAGCCCTGAGTCTCTTCGTTGATGAACAGCAGCTCATCGGCAATGGCCTCGCCATTCAGGCTGTACTGCGTATAGTCCTCGCTATCCATGAAGACGTACTCCTCGCCATCCGAATAGGAGAACGTTGCTGGCCGACGGACCAGATCCGCCAGGTTCAGCATATCGGAGTCCTTGAAGGTCTGGTCGATCTTGTAGCCGGTTACAACGTCGTAAAGGCGCATGCGATACAGGCTGCCACCGGCACGCCCCTGCGGGACAGAACGCTCAATATCTTTTACGAAGTAGACACCACCTTCGTACTCGATCGCCGAATTCTTTTTGATTTCACCTGCTTTTGGCATTGCTACGGATTCCGGAATTTAAAGTGGGACAAACAGGGTGCTGATATATCATGAAGCGACGACGCTGGCGAGAGGCCCGACACCAAAATCAGGACACCAGCGCCCGCAAGTCCGCCAGAAAGCGATCAACCTGCTCCGGGGTGGTCGACCAGGAGCACATCAAACGGGCACTTCCGCCGATGAAATTGTAGAACTTCCACCCTTTGTCACGCAGCGCCGCCTGCACCGGGTCAGGCATTTCTACAAATACGCCGTTCACTTGCCTGGGGTAACGGAGCCCGATACCCGGCAAGCCTTCCAGGCCCTTCGCCAGTCGCTCTGCGCAGGCATTCGCGTGCCGGGCATTCTCCAGCCATACATTACCTTCAAGCAGCCCGCACCAGGGCGCGGAAATGTAGCGCATCTTTGACGCCAATTGCCCCGCCTGCTTGCAGCGCCATTCGAAGTCCTCTGCCAACGCACGATTGAAGAACACAACGGCCTCCCCCAGAGCCAGGCCGTTCTTGGTGCCCGAGAAACACAGTACGTCCACGCCAGCTTTCCAGGTAATCTCGGAAGGGTGAACATCCAGCGCCGCTACGGCATTGGCGAAACGAGCTCCGTCCATATGGATATTCAAGTTGAAACGATCAGCCGTTTGCCGGATCGCGCGTAGCTCGTCTGGAGAATAGACAGTACCCACCTCAGTTGCCTGGGTCAGGCTCAGGGCCTTGGGTTTGGGGTAGTGGATATCCGTGCGTTTGGTAACCAGGTGCTCAATACTCTCTGGCGTCAGCTTGCCGTTCGGCCCCTGCCCCAAAAGCAGTTTTGCACCGTTGGAAGCGTACTCCGGCCCGCCACACTCGTCGGTCTCGATGTGCGCCAGTTCGTGGCAGATCACACTGTGGAATGACTGCCCCATGGATGCCAGTGCCAGTGAGTTTGCGGCAGTGCCGTTGAACACAAAAAAGACATCGCAGTCGGTATCGAATAGGCCCCGAAGCCCATCGGCGGCTCGTTGTGTCCAGCGGTCTTCCCCATACGCCGGCTCGTCAGAACCATTCGCCTCGGCCATTGCGGACCAGGCTTGCGGGCAAATGCCACTGTAATTATCACTGGCAAACTGTTCTGACTCAGACACGGGCATACTCCTGGAAGGCTGTATCGAAAAGACTGATAAGACCTTAACTCTATTTGCAAAACTCCGAATTTGCTACTCAAAAAAGTGCTTTCCTCAGCTCGTCACGACATGCCACCGAACACAGACCTACGAGTGAGAATGCCATCCTAAATTATTAATCATAATGAGATTGATTTGCATTATTTAATGCGGCTGATATGATTGCCGCCATCCAACATGAACATCCGTTCATTTCTCTCCCAGCGTTTTCCGGAGGTTTTCGATGGCCCAGTCTCCCACCCCGCACCAGCTCACGCTGGCGATCAGGCGCACACTAACCCTTTTGGCAACCTGCTCGGCAATCTGTGTTCCAGCTATCGCGGCTGCGCAGGACGATGCCAGCGAACCAACGAGTCTGGGGGAGCTGGTTGTGTCCGCAACCGCTTTGAAAGTGGAAGCCCCGTTGATGGAAACCCCCCGGCCCGGCTCGGTGGTGGAGCAGGAGGAACTGGAAGAGCGCAACGTACAGGCGCTTGATGAAACCTTCCGCTACCGTGCCGGAGTGCTCTCGGGACAGTATGGTGAAGACAACGATACCGACTGGTTGAAGATACGTGGTTTCGACCAGTCGACTTATCAGGACGGCCTGCGAATCTATCGCGAGGGGTTCTATCAATGGCTGCCAGAGCCCTTTGGCCTGGAGCGCATAGAGCTGCTCAAAGGCCCCGCGTCCATTCTGTACGGCGAAGCGCCTCCGGGTGGTGTGATTAATGCCATCAGCAAGCGACCAACCGATACTGTTCAGGGCCAGATCAATCTACAGGCAGGAACCGATGAGCATCGCCAGCTTGGGGTCGATACGTCCGGCCCCGTCGGCGATCGAAACGATCTCAGCTACCGTCTGGTTGGCTTGTACCGCTATAACGAAGGCGATCTGGATTTCACCGAGAACGAGCGCTACTACCTGGCCCCAAGCCTGACCTGGGAGATGTCTGACAGCACCGAGCTCACCTTATTGGCAAGTATCCAGAAGGACGACGCCATTCCGACCAATCCGTTCAAGCTGCCATTTGGCACCATAGACGACACGCCTTTTGGCAAAGTGGACCCGTCCACCAACTACAGCGAGCCAGGCTACGACACCAACGAACGCACCCAGTCAGCCATCGGCTATTCACTGAGTCATCGCCTAAACGACACCTGGACCTTCGAGCAGGACTTCCGCTACAGCCAGGTAGACCTGCTGTTACGCAGCAGCTTTATCTTCTTCCAGACAGGTCCGCGGGAAGGTCAGCGCTATCTGGTCTACCGGGACGGCGAGATCAACAGCTGGACAATCGACAATCGCCTGGTGGGCAAGTGGTTTACCGACCGCACCGAACACACGTTGCTGTTCGGGGTGGACTATCAGGATCTTGAAAACGAGGGCAAACAGAACGGCGCTGGAGGATCTACTCCGTTTGGCGGTCCTATCGACCTGTTCGACCCGCAGTACGGCAACTTCACGCCAATCACTGCCACAGATCTGATCGTACAGGACATCAACAAGCAGCAGACAGGCTACTACCTGCAACATCAACTGCGCCTGGATGATCGCTGGGTGTTCCTGGCCGGTGGTCGCTTTGACCAGGCCGAAGTCGACAGCGTTAATCGTACGGCCGGCACACGCCAGGAAGCCGATGCTGATGAATTCTCCCTCTCCGGTGGTGTGATGTATCTGGCGGACAACGGATTCTCGCCCTACATGTCCTACACCGAATCATTTCAGCCTATTTCAGGTACTGATGGCACTGGCGACCTTTACGAACCAAGGAAAGGCAAGCAATTGGAGGCCGGCGTCAAAATCGCTCCGGACGATCTGGATGGCTACGTAACAGCGGCGATTTACCGGATCGAAGAAGAGAATTCCCTCGGCACCAGCCAAAGCGGTTTCCAGATCCAGGACCGGGAGCGCACCACGGCTGGCTTTGAACTGGAGAGTGTCAGCTACCTGGCCGACCAACTGGAACTGACCGCCGCGTACACGTACAGCGATGCCACGATCAAGGAAACCGAGACCGACAACAGCGAACGCGCAGCCCCGCTTATCCCTAGACATATGGCGTCAGCCTGGCTGGATTACAGTTTCGTCGACCACGTGCCAGGCCTGAAAATCGGCGGCGGCGCACGCTATGTGGGCTCTACTCGCGACGGCACGACCGATGTTCCCTCTTACACGGTTCTGGAACTGATGGCCCAATACGATGTAACCCGCAACTGGCAGGCACAGGTGAACGTCACCAATGTTGCGGATCGGGAATACGTCGCGAGCTGCGATTACTGGTGCTACTACGGCGAAGCTCGCAGCGTGGTTGCCAGCGTCCGCTACCGCTGGTGAGGGGGCTGGCGCGCAAACTTGCTTGACGTAGTAAACCCGAACACGGCAATCTGCGTATCACGAGGCAACTTTTCACACACCCGTTGGCGACTCCTGCATGTCTGAACCGTTCAGTTCATCCACCACTGGCCGTGCCCCATCAGGCGCGGAGTCGCCATCCATGTCAGTGTCCCCCGATCAACTCAGCCAGCTTCTTAAGGGCGTTGCCGCAAAAGACCGCTCAGCGTTTGCAACACTGTATCAAGCAACGGCGCCGAAACTTCTTGGCACCATCACCCGTATCTTGAATAACCGGGGCTGGGCCGAGGAAGTCGTTCACGATACGTATATCAAGATCTGGCGAAAAGCGGATCAATTCGACGCGTCCAAGGCCTCTGCGATTACCTGGATGGTCACCATTGCCCGCAACGGTGCTATCGACGAGTTGCGAAAGCAGCCGGCAAGTCGCAAGGCACCGGAAGATGAGCTGGAGCAGCTTGCCAGCAAAGTACCCAATGCCCAATCACAAGTGGAAAGCCAGCAGACCGTGAACCAACTGAACCTTTGCCTGGAGGAACTGGAAAAAGACCGCCGCGACATGGTGCGGCTGGCCTATCTGAATGGCTGGTCCAGAGCAGACCTGGCCACGCATTTTGATCAGCCGGTCAATACCGTCAAAATCTGGCTGCATCGGGCGCTGAAACAACTGAAGGGGTGTCTCACACCATGACCGACCGCGACGATCTGGACATGCTTGCAGCAGAGTTCGTCCTGGGCACACTGGAAGCCCGGGAGCGGGCCGCTGTGGCCGTGCGTCGGCAAAGCGAACCGGATCTCGACGAGATGATCACGGCCTGGGAGCAGCGCTTGTCTGCACTGGCTGATGAAGTAACGCCGGTCACGCCAGACCCAGAGCTGTATCAACGGATTGAACAAGATATCGATGCCCTTGAGACGCGCCGAGCAGGTATCGATACGGACAGCCACGATCAATCCAACGTGGTTTCCCTGCACAAGCGCCTTCGGCGTTGGCAGTGGAGTACGGCCCTGACGTCTGCCGCTGCCATGGTGCTGGTGGCTGTTCTCATGTTCCAACCTGCGCCAGAGCAGGGCCCGCAATCGTTTGTGGCCGTGTTCCAGCAGAATGACCAGCAGCCGGCCTTCATGCTCTCGGTAGACCTCAACAACCGTCAAATGCAGATTCGTCCGGTAACGGCCGAACCCATGCAGGGAAAATCCTACCAGATGTGGATCAAGGCCGATTCACTCGGGCCGAATCCGCGCTCCCTGGGCGTACTTAACGACAACTTTGAGCTGGAGCGTGCAGCCCTTCGTGACTACGATCCTGAACTACTGAAGGAAGCCACCTTCGGTATCAGCGTAGAGCCCGAAGGCGGTTCACCTACTGGCCAGCCCACCGGGCCGGCTATACATGGCTACCTTTATCCCGTTGCTGATGGCACATCCGACCCCTCTCACTGATTCTTTTTTCCTTGCTGAAACTTTTGGGAATCACATCCCGTAGCTGTAGTTACACCCATCGAACAAGACATCAAGATGGGATCAACCCGAAAGCAAGGAGAACACAATGAAGAAGCATTTGATGACAAGCGCATTTCTAGCCGCAACTCTGGCTTCTGGTTCCGCATTGGCAATGGACAACATGAAAGTCGGGGTTTGGGGAGACAATCAGTCAGTTGCAGACGGCACCGTCACTGCCAAAAAAGTGGTTGCCGAGAAAAATGGCTGGCTCGTGGTGCACCGCACGGATGAGAGTGGCAAGCCAGGCCCGGTCGTGGCACACGCTCCCCTTCGCAAGGGTAAAAACACAGACGTGGCCGCCATCCTGACCGAAGACGTCAAATCCGGCGACATGCTGATGCTGATGCTTCATAGCGAAGACGGTGGCATGAAAACCGGCATTTTCGAATACACCCTGGGCGCCAAGGAAGACGGCCCCATCAAGAAAGACGGCAAGCTTGTGATGAAAACCATCACAGCGAAGTAATCGACAAGCAATCAATTAGGCGGGGCCGCTCACGGCCCCACCTAATCAGACGGTGGGGCCACAATGCCCTGTGCTTTTCGGTACATCCACGCCAATCCCAATAACGCCAGCCCAAGCCCCATAAACGCCGCCACTCGCCAAAGCCCCTGCAGCCCGGCCATATCGATGAGAAAAATTTTGGCAATCACCAGGCCTAACAGAGCCATACCAGCCTTGTAGAGCACCGCATTGTCACGCTTGGCGGAATAGGCAATAGCGCCAATGGCATAGAAAAGACTGACGACCGAATAGCTGTAAAGCTCACCCTCTGACATGCCGAACGACAGCCCCATGTCACTCCCCTGCCAGAGTTGTCGGATTTCCAGCGCGGTAAACAGCAGAAAACCGGCAGACGCCACGCACAACGACCAGAACCGGGGCGCAAGCGAGGGAAACCGGCTGACCGCAAGCGCCAACAGAATGGGGCCACCGTAGGCGGGAAGCAGCATGTTGATGATCGGTGTGTCACCAATATGGCCGCCGCCCCACCAGGGATTGTGCAGCGTTACCAGAGCGAGATAACTCAACGTCGACAGCGCAACCAGTATCCGCGAGAACAACCGGTACAACCAGGCCAGTGACTCACTCGCCCCGGCACGCACCGTGTAGGTCACGCCCAGTGCACCCCAGAGCAGTGTGTTGATTGCGGCCTCGGTAAAGCTGTACTGCTGGGAAAAAATATCGCCATCGTAAAGCCAGTAGCGCATCTCGGCACCCAGGAACAGCACCAGTAGATGCAGGGTTGCCCCCTCCAACCAAGGACGAATGGCACGATCCTTCCCCGCCAGCCAGGTGGCAATGCCGGCAAACAGCGTCGCCCCACCATAGCTCCAGAGTGACCAATGAAGATCGGTATCGTAATCCTGCAGCCAGGGGTTGAACGTCAGCCGTGCCACCACCAACGCCAGGGCCACTTTCAGTAACAGATAGAGCTCGGGCATCTGATAACGCCGCGCCAGCCAGGTAAGGCTGACAAACTGAGCAGACAGGGCCAGGGTGAGTGACGCCTCGCGGGCAATCATGACCGCCGCCAGGGAATAGCTGACGTGTGCCGCCATCACTGCCCAGACAACGCCCAACCGATAGCGCTGCATGCTTTCGAGCTTCCACGCGAGCACGCCGTAAACGCCGCCAACCAGCAACATCGCGACCGACCAGGCGGACGAGGTCTGGTGGCCGTGTATTAACAGCCAACCCAGCACCGCCCAAACCAGTGGCGACAACAGCGTAAAGGAGGCCCACCGGCGACGATCATTCTGGCGAACCCAGTGCCACAACCCGAGCCCGGTGGAGAGTATGGCGGCCCCAATCAGGTAGGACAGCAAACCACCCTGATGCTCCGGCGCCATCTGCGTAACATAGGTCACCTCAGTGCCATTGCGCCCAACGTATCCGAGCCATCCCAGCGCACTGACCAGCACCGCAGCCCAGGGCAGGAACCAGAGCGCTCCACGGCTCTGCGGCACCAGCGCTGCGGCTGGCAATATGATAAGCCAGCTCCAGAAAAACGGGCGGTCGCCCTGCCCGACCATCGATAGCGCCCAGAGAACCAGCAGCGATATCAAGACTTCCCGTAAATACGGCAACGCCTGCTTTGCGCGAACCGGAACCATGGCAAACACCACAAACAGGGCGGCGATGTACCAGGCTGTTGAGGCGCCGATGGCGGCTCCGCTGGACGTGGCCAACCACCACAGCAACGCACCGGATAACGTGGCGTACCAAAGCCAGTCCCGATAGACATAACGCATCAATATCAACGAACTGACGGTGATCAGGAAACTGTAAGACAGCACAAAAGCCACGCTGCCATCATCGCCACCAATCAATAACGGCACCAGATAGGCGCCACTCAACCCCATGACAGCAAGCAACGGGCCATGAAACAGCGACAGCACCATGGTACCCAGAGACACAATAGCCAGCCCGAACAGGCCCACGGTAGGGCCGACCAGCCCGTAATGGTGAACACCCGCCAGCAATGCCGCATAGAGGGTGATACTGCCTCCACCCGCCAGCGCCGCAAATACTTCGTTTGCACCCCGGTTGCGACGACGCAGGTACTCCGCTCCCGCATGCAACGCAAGACCGCTGAATAGCGCCAACATCAATTGCTGCGATGGGCCGATCATTCCTGCGTTGATGGAGTGGCTGACCATGAAAATACCGGCCAACCCAACGCTCAGGCCACCAAGCCAGACCATCCAGTTATCCTTCAGGGCCTGGACAAAGCGAGATTTATCGCGTGACGTCGCATCCGCTCCCGGGGAGCTTGTGTCAGGAAAGGGGCTTGATTCAGAAGGGGCTGGCGTGTCCTCGACAACGGCTTCGTCGAGTTCAAGCTCCAGCTCCGGGGCCGGCTGGCCTTGGTCTTTTCCGCCCAAATGTTGCTTTAGATAAGTCACTTCTTCGCGCAAACGGGACACTTCCCGGTTCAGGGACTCAAGGCGTTCCGACTGATCACGACGTCGGGAAAACGCAAGAATACCCAGCACGGAGCCCACCGGCAGGAGTATGGCAAGACCAAGTGCCAGAATAATCAATAATGCTTCCATGCTGCCCCTCGTGTGTCAGGCGCCCGACATAAGGGCCCGCTTATCCAAAATAATCCTGCATCCAGTCCACCAGCGTTTGGGCACTGACCTCCGACAACGCCATGCCCTGGAACTCATCACCCACTTCATCATCGATGGTCACGAACTGATACAACAACACGCCTGGCTGGTTGTCGTGCAGGATCAACGTTATGCGGCGACGGGTGCGCAGACAGTCAATGGTCATGACATCCGCAGGAATACCCGAATCACGCATGCCCCGGCGCACTTCCAACACCGGATTGATGTGCTCATGGGCAGCCTGGATGCGGGTATGGGCATCACTGGCAATATCGGACAAGGCTTTCAGGGGATCAACATCGGACATGCGTTGCTGCCTGTGTTATCTGGCAAGTAAATGAAACGATTGTGAACACAGTTTACCTTGAATGACCCCCAATCATAACCTGCCGGCCAACGATCGGGGGGGCATCAACGCCTACACTCACCTTACGCGGGCAGCACACCGTGCCACACCGGGAGCGCCATATCCTCGGGTTCCTCTCCAGGACCGCCATCCCGGCTTTTGAACGCGCCCTCCTCGATCGGAATCCGGAACAATGCCGTCGCCTTCCGCTCCTTCGCATTGGGGGCACGCACCTGCTCCCAGCGGCCCGGTTCAATCTGATTAATGATGGCCTGGAACGCAGCGTCGAACTCACGATCATCCGACACTGGCGAGGCCCTGCCGAACAGAACCAGCGATTCATAGTTGGCACTGTGGTGGAACGCTGACTTAGTCATTACCCACTGGTTTGTCACGGCAAATGAAATGCACAACTGTTGTCCCGATGCCAGCGTCTGCGCCAACCTGCCACCGCTGAGTGTATGCAGGTAAAGGTCGTCAGCAAGACGCCAGGCCGTGATCGGGATGATGCGTGGCTCACCTTCTTCCACAAAACCCACATGCGCTGTTTTTAATCTATCGATCAGGGCGTAAGCCGGCGCCCGCTCATAACTGGCTCTCCTGGCCGCGCGCTTCACCCGACTGCGAGGACAGCAAGACAGCGGTGATGACGGCGGCGATAACGGTAGTGATAAAGGGGTATCCGTGATTTCCTTCCGAGACATCGTATGCTCCTTTTGCAAAGTACGTCTCTATTAGAAGCAACATCTGATACCATGGAAAGATCCAGATTATAGATTTCAATAGGACCAGTTAAGGTGATTGACGATATACGGTTCGAACACACCACACCGCTGCAAACACAGCTTTATCAACACCTGTCCCAACGCATTATCCATCGACGTTACCTGCCGGGAAGCCAACTGCCCTCCAGCCGTCAGCTGGCAGCAGACCTGGGTATCAGCCGCAACACCGTCAATGCCGTTTACGACCAGTTGAAAGCCGAAGGTTTCCTGCAAAGCCGAGCTGGTCGGGGCGTATTCGTGCATCAAGACCTCACCCTGGCCATCAACCAACCTACCGGCGGAGCCATTCAAACCACGCAGGCCATGACCTTGCCGCCACTGCCGCCGGCTCCCGCCAGCCGCCTGAAGCTCGGGGAGGACGCCAACCTGCCCTTCCAGCCCGGGCTGCCCGACATCAACGCCTTCCCCATTCGCAGTTGGAACCGAATACTGCACCATCAGGAGAGCCGAACAAGCCTTCGCGGCTATGACACAACCCAGGGTTACCAGCCATTGCGCAGAGCCATTGCTGATTATTTACGAGCTTCCCGCGGGGTGCGTTGCCAGGAACACCAAGTGATCGTGACCAATGGGGCTCAACAGGCGCTGTCGCTGATTGCAGACGTGCTGTTAAAACCCGGTGACAGGGTCTTTGTTGAGAACCCCGGCTACCGGGGCGCCCGCTACGCCCTTGGTCGTCACGGCAACCCACTGCTGCCCGTACCGCTCAAGCAACAGGTTCTGGATGTCGGCGTCCTGGACAGCCTTGGCGACGCCAAACTGCTGTTCTGCACACCGACTCACCAATACCCCATGGGCGGTATTCTCGATGTCTCCCAGCGCATGGCACTGCTACAGTGGGCGCGCCGAAACCAGACGTGGATCGTGGAAGACGATTACGACAGCGAGTTCCATTTCTATAACAAACCGTTTGCAGCCATTCAGGGCATGTTCGATACCGCCCCCGTTCTCTATGTGGGTAGCTTCAGTAAGACACTGCTGCCAGCCCTACGCGTCGGCTACCTGATCGTACCGGAGGCACTCGTCGACCATTTCCTCTGGGCCAAGCGTGTCAGCGGCGGAGAGACACCGTTACTGACCCAGGCAACCATCGCCGAGTTCATCGACAGCGGCCAGTTCACACGACATCTGCGCCGTATGCGCCAACTCTATCGTGATAAGTGGCATCATTTTCAGGCGCGGGTTACCGAAAAACTTGGCGGCAGGCTGGCCCCCATAGCGGAAAGTGCCGGGATGCATTTGGTTCTGAAAGGCAACGTGGATGACCTTGCCCTGAGTCAGCAACTGAGAGACCTGGGCTTCGGCAGCACGGCCCTCAGCGAGCACTACATCGGAAGAACCGCGCAAACCGGGCTGGTGATGGGATTCGCGAGTGCGAGCGAGTCACAGATCGAGGCGTGCGTGGATGCACTGTGCAGACTTACCGACTACGATGAAAGATAGAAAAAACACGCTCCAACGTACTCGACAGGGATATTACTCTTATGACACTTCACCTTGAACTGGCGCCACTGATCAGCCTGGGCGCGGGCATTGGCATACTCGTGTTTCCAAAGCTGCTGAACTACATCGTGGCGGGCTATCTGATCATCCTCGGTGTCCTGGGGTTGTTGGGGCATACGTTGTAAGCCGACGCCCCATTGAGAAAATGCCACCTACTGGCACCATTTGTGGTGCGCCATTTATGTTGTTTTGCACCATGTATGGAGAGTACCGGCAGCCATGCGACGCAAAGGACAGCAACCCAATCTTCAAAGACAACTGATTGCGCTGGTGGCAGGACTGTGCCTCACGATCATCCTGACGGTGTGTTTCATGGTCGCCGTGGTGCAGGTGCAGTCGGCAATCACTGCCTATACCTGGGGCGAAAGCGTCTGGTCCCGAGCGCAGATCGATACTGTCCACCACCTCAACCGGTTTTCCGAATCTGGTGATTTTTCGGAGCTGGCGCGGGCCAGGCAAGCTCTGGGGGTGCCCATAGGCGACCTGCGCGCCCGAGTCGCCATCACCTCCGATACGCTCAATTGGCAACGTGCCAGGCACGGTCTTCTTCAAGGGGGAAACCATGAAGAAGACCTGACCCGCATGATTCTGCTGGTCCGTCTTTTTTCGTGGCTTGATCAGCTGGAGCGGGCCTTAACCGCCTGGGAGGAAGCCGATGACCTGCTGTTTGAGCTGGACCAGATCGGCAATGCGATGGAACGAGAGTGGTTGGCGGCACCTCCGGATCGCGAGCAACTGCAGGCCCTGCGAGACAAGCTCGCGATAGTTGACCAGCAGCTCCAAGAAAATGCCCGGGAATTTCGCCTGGGCATGGGAGACGCCTCGCGTTGGGCCGCCAGCTTCCTGTCTGTTGTCAGTGCATTGTTCCTGACTCTCGTGGCGCTGCTGTCCTGGTTCCTGGGATTCCGGCTGGTGAGACTGCTCAATCAAACCGAGCAGAACTTCCGCTCGATCTTCGAGCAGTCCGCCATCGGTATCATCCAGATTGATACCGAGGGCCGAATCGTGAATGCCAATCAGGCGACCTGCGACATCCTTGGCTACCGGCCCGATGACCTTGTGCATCGCCCCTATCGGGAGCTGGTCCATCCGGAAGACTGGGACGTTGCCCGGGAAGAACGACGGGATATCAGCTTCGGTAACATCGACAGCTATACGACCGAGCATCGCATTGTTCGAAAAGACAATGACTTCTTGTGGGCCAGGCTCACCGTATCCCGCGTGTGGGATGTGCCCAGCGCTTCAGCGTACTTCACAACGGTTATGGAAGACATTTCCGAGTCTCACCGTCTGTCGACGGAATTGAGCTACATGGCGACCCATGACAGCCTGACCGGCCTGATAAACCGACGAGCCTTTGAGCAGCAGCTTGCCAGCCATCTCGGGCACGTCCGCAACGGAGGAAAGCAACACGCCCTCTGCTACATCGACCTGGATCAGTTCAAGCTGGCGAACGACACGTCGGGCCATGACGCGGGCGACCAACTTCTGCGCCAGGTATCCGACATCATTTCAAAGAATCTGCGCGAAGCAGACATCCTCGCCAGACTGGGCGGCGACGAGTTCGGTATCATTCTTCAGAACTGCGACCTCGACACCGCCCATCATGTGGCTGAAAAGGTGCGGGCCTCTCTCGACCACCTGGTGTTTTCCTGGCAGCAAACCAGCCACACCATCAGTTGCAGTATTGGCGTGGTGCCTATAACCGCAGAAAGCGCGGGCATCAGCGCCCTGATGAAAGCCGCCGACATTGCCTGTTACACCGCCAAAGACAGCGGCCGCAACCGCGTGTGCGTGATGTCGATGGACGACAAGCAGATGGCCTCCCAGCAGGGCGAGATGGAATGGCACAACCGCATTCAGACCGCGCTTCAGGACAACCGCTTTTTCCTTGAATGCCAGATAATTGCCCCGCCCACGGGCCGGGGCAAGGGGTTGCGATACGAAGTGCTGATTCGCATGCGCTCACAGGATGGTTCGGTGGTGCCTCCCAGTGCTTTCCTGCCCCCTGCGGAGCGCTATGGCATGGCATCGAGAATCGACCGCTGGGTTATCGAGAATGTACTCGAAAAACTGTCCGCCGCCCCAGAACACCTTGGTGCCTTGGAAGCCTGCCACATCAACCTGTCTGGTCGCTCGTTCGATCAAACAGACTTCGCGGATTTTGTGGTTGGCAGGTTCCACCATTACGGGGTTCCGGCGAACAAGATCTGCTTCGAAATCACCGAAACTGCCGCCGTCCATAACCTGCTGGAAGTTCAGGCCTTCATGAAACGCCTGAGCGACATGGGGTGCAGCTTTGCCCTGGACGACTTCGGTTCAGGGTTGTCGTCGTTTGGTTACCTTCGCCGGTTGCCAGTTACCTGCCTGAAGATCGACGGAATGTTTGTTCGCGATATCGTCACCAGCAAAACAGACCTTGCAATGGTCAGGGCCATTCATGACATTGGCCGAACCATGGACATGATCACGGTGGCCGAGTACGTCGAGTCCGAGGATGCAGCGTCGTTACTGAAGGAGATCGGCGTGGATCTTCTCCAGGGCTTCTGGGTCCATCGGCCTTCCTCACTGGATGACATCCTCGGCACGGAACCCAGCCGTCTCTCGGAAAAGATGACGCATCTGAAGCTCCATACAACGTAGCGGTTTCCGAGGCCCCACGGGATATCATTTGACTCGGCGAAACAGCACGTAATTTCCCAGGATGGCCAGTAGGGCACCCAATACGGCGGTTGTTGTCCATTCAAAGCCTTCCAGCCAGGTCGATACACTCAGGGCAACCACTGGAAACAGCACCGTTGCATAGCCAGCCCGGTCAGCACCGAGGGTCTGGATCACAGTGATGTAGCAATAAAACGCAATAATGGAGCCGGGTACCGCCAGGAAAACCGTTGCGCCCCAGAAGGTCGCGGAGGTTGGCACCACCCACTCCACTCCCTGCAACAGACACCAGACGCCGAGGATCACAGCGCCGTAAACCATGGCCCAGGCATTCGCCACCAACAAGGGGATTTGCGCCAGCCGAACCTTGATACTCACCAGGTTCCCCATGGAAAACCAGAACGTGCCGGCAGCCGCAAACAGGATGCTGGCACCGGTGGCGTTGCCAAGCTGCAGATCATGCCAGAACAGCAGGGCCACGCCAGTAATCCCCAACGCCACCGCGGGATACAGACGGGCGGTGGGCTTCAACCGCAACCATAGCCAGCCATTCAAGGCATTGAACAGCGCCGCCAGTGAAAACACCACCGCCAGCAACCCACTGGTCATGGACTCGGCGGCACGGTATATGAGCAGGAAATTCACGCTGTACAGCGTCAGCCCCTGCAAAAAAAGCCAGCCATGCTGCTTGAGCGTCAACGTCTGCAGGCGCCCAAGCAATGCAAGCACCACCAGAGCCACAACAGAAGCCATCAAAAAACGATAGAACACCGAAACATCCACCGGCGCAGACTCAACCTGCAGGCGAATGGCCGTCCAGGTCAGGCCCCAGATCAGTACCGTCAAACCGTAGTGCATGGAAATCGGCATAACAGTCATTCCCTTTAATAAGTGACGCATTGATGTATCTAGTGGCCGATCTTATGACAGTGCGAAGGGGAAAACTTGTCAGATCCTGCGCAACCATGGATGATTCTTGCGGAGGCCCGATATGCAGACCAGCTCACCCCAGATACCCGATTCAACGAAGAATCCCCACAGGGAACGCCGCGACATTGTGGACGCGCTGCGAGCCGCTGGCGTGGCGCCTCAAAAGCTCATGGAGCTGGACCAGGGCCGCGCCCTCGCACAGTGGCAGAACCGCAAGGGCGAGGTGCGTTACGAGCGACCGCGCCATCACGCCCTGAGCATTTACATTAACGAGGGCGACAAAGCGAGGCGGGTGGTAAACGGACGGGCCGTGAGCCAGGGCTTTCCGGGGGCTGTTTGCCTGTTTCCCGCCGGCAGTCAATCCACCTGGCAGATCGACGGCCAATTCGAATTCTTCCACCTCTACTTCAATGACCTGGACATCGCCCGCTGCGCAGAACAGACCTGGGACTGCGAGCCTGACCGGGTTGAACTCAGTGAGCGATACCACACCCAGGACCCGGTTCTGGCCCAGGCGGGCCAGTTACTGGCACTGAGTGACTGGCTCGCCCCCGGTCAGTCCATGGCGATGGATCACCTGGCCCAGTGGCTGTTACTACAGGTGGTTAGTCGTCACTCGAACGTACAGCAGGCAACTCCCTCTGTTACCGGACAACTCTCACTGCGTTACCGCCGATTGCTACAGGAACGTATTCACGCGCAGTTGGACCGGACGTTGACCCTCGCGGACATGGCGGGCTGGGTTAATCTGAGCCCTTACCATTTTGCCCGCCTGTTCCGGGCGACCTTTGGCTGCGCACCCTATCAATACGTTCAGGAACAACGCCTGACCCGGGCCCGGGACCTACTCCGCCAACCGGGAAGTAAAATCACTGCCATCGCCCTCAACTGCGGTTTCAACGACGCCAGCCAGTTCAGCCGGGCATTCAAGGCGAGGTTCGGAGAGACACCTTCCGTCTACCGTGCCCGGACAAACGCCAGATAGAACGTCAGCATTACCTACCACTTTCACTACATTGCCAAAATGTAAAGAAGAGGAATCCAGCATGCCACGCTGGATTCCTCTTCAATATCATGCCGCACTCCGTAAATACCGTAACCATACATGTGGAGTGGGTTCATGAAAGGAAAATTCGGGCTGACAATGGCCCTGATGTTAACGGCAGGTTGTACGACTGCCGCAGAAGAACTGCGGATCTACACAGAGCAATACCCTCCTTATAACATGACCACCAATGGTCAGCCATTTGCCCACTCAGAAGCAGACATCACGGGTCTTTGTACCGATGTCGTGAAGGCGCTTCTGGGTAAAGCCGAGCTGGATTACAGCATTAAACTCCGGGACCTCAGCTATGGCCTCAACCGGGCCGAACGGCATCCTGACCACGCCATCTACTGTGTATCCAAAACAGAGGATCGAGCGCCTTTTTTCGACTGGGTGGGGCCACTGTCCTCCATCGAATGGACACTGTTCGCCAAACCCGGTTCGTCCATTGAACTGAACACCCTGAACGATGCCCACAGCTATCAGATCGGTGGGTACAAGGGCGACGTCATGACCAATTTTTTGATCGACAAGGGCTTTGACGTTTCCGCAATCAGCAACAACGGCCTGAATGCGCGCCGCCTGGTCCAGGATCAGATTGACCTCTGGGTAGCTGACGGTCTGGCTGGCCCGTACCTGGCTGCTGATGCGTCCGATGTAACCGGGCTCGAGCGCGTTCTGGTGTTCCGTGAAACGCCAATGTATCTCGCCGTCCACAAGGACACCGCCCCCGAGATCCTGCAGGCTCTGAACAAAAGTTACCAGGCACTGGTTGAGTCCGGCGAAAAGGAGACCATTTCCCGCTCCTACGGATTCTGAGCGCACCGCAAGAGCGCCCTTCCTGCCTCCCAACGCCGACGTGACCAACACTCACGTCGGCACCTCCCGAAACCTAACGTTTTGTAATGTTTTCCGCCTGGATGGACAAAAAATCCGCGACTAGTCTTGCGGTAGGCATCGATGGAAGTAGTGATGCCCGGGCGCCTGTTTAACATCCATTCAGGCCTCCCCGCGCTGAAAGTCCGCCACAAGCGGACCTAACAACAAACTCCCAGGATTGGAGAATCACAATGAAAATCAGCACCGCAAGCCGCACCATGGCTTTAGGATCCCTTTTCTTTGCATTAACCGCACACGCCTCGCCAGGCCAGAAATCCACCGGCGATTTACTCAACGATTTCTGGAGCCCGGATCGAATCAGTCCGTTTGAGTGTCGCTTTGGCATTCTCAATAGCACGCCATTTGGTCTGCCCCGCTGCATGCAGGCAAGCAACATCCAATACCACCTGGACCGGTTATACGGCATTGCCGAAGCCAATGATGGCAATCGCGCTGCCGGCTTACCTGGATACCAGGCGACGGTCGATTACGTTAAAACCACACTGGAGAGTGCGGGCTATGACGTGACCATCCAGCAGTTTCCTTTCAATGCCTTCTACCCGACCGGAGACGGCATTCTGCAGGCCACGGCACCCACTCCGACCGACTATGTATGGGAAGAGGACTTTACCTACCTGTCCCAGACGGAGCCGGGCGATGTGACGGGCATGGCCGTTGCCGTTGACGTTCAACTCGGCCCCGACAATACCTCCACCAGTGGCTGTGAACCCGAGGACTTTACCGACTTCCCCGCTGGATCGGTCGCCGTCATCCAACGGGGAGCCTGCGCCTTCGGGCAGAAAGCAACCAACGCGGCCAATGCTGGCGCCGCGGGTGTGGTGATCTTCAACCAGGGCAACACGGAAGACCGCAAAGGCCTGATCAACGCCACGCTCGGCGATGACTACGCCGGGGGAGTTCCCGTCGTGTTCACCACCTACGACATTGGCGCTGGCTGGGTTGAGCAGCAGGACCTCCAGCTCAGAGTCGTGACCAACGTGGTGAGAGAGCAAACCGAAACCTCCAACGTGATTGCCGAAACCAATCGGGGCAACCCTGACAACGTCGTGATGACGGGCGCTCACCTGGATTCAGTGTTTGAAGGGGCTGGTATCAACGACAATGGCTCCGGCAGCGCTGCGCTTCTTGAACTGGCCCTGCAAATGAAACGGGCTCACCCGCGTAATCAGGTCCGCTTTGCCTGGTGGGGTGCGGAAGAGGCCGGCCTGGTTGGCTCAACGTTCTACGTCAACAGCCTTTCCCAGGAAGAGAAGGACAAGATCAAGGTCTACCTGAACTACGACATGATTGGTTCGCCCAACTTCGGCAACTTTATCTACGATGGCGATGGTTCTGACTTCGATCTGGCAGGTCCTCCGGGATCAGCCGCCACGGAGGCGCTGTTCGAGAAGTACTTCAACCTGCGTGAAATCGCCTCAGAGGGCACGCAAATCAGCTTCCGCTCAGACTACGCGCAGTTCTTCGAGGACGGCATTGCGTTTGGCGGGCTGTTTACCGGTGCGGAAGTGCTGAAAACCGAAGAGCAGGCGGCCAAGTTCGGTGGCGAGGCTGGCGTTGCTTTCGACCCCTGTTATCACTCAGCCTGTGACGACATCACCAACGTCGACGAGCTCGCTCTTGAGATCAACGGCGATGCTGCCGCCTTCGTGACCAGTTGGCTGTCACTCTCAACGCGAGTGATTGACGAGGAAATCGCCGCAGCGGAAGAAGCGGAACCTGCGGCCGGTGCTCGCGCACTGCAGGCAGAGCCGCAACGCGACATTACCCATTGGGGTGACAAGTGGATCAAGTAACGCTTCTCGTTACATTATCCACTTAACGATGAGGGCCACTTTCAGGAGTGGCCCTTTTCTGTGGCCCGGGCGTCATTGCCCACGAATGGCATGAATCAGCCGGGCTAGCTGTTCTGCACATTGTTCCAGGTTTTTCTGTCCATCCCGCATAGCCTCATCAAGCGTCATCGGTTCTGGCACAATAGAGAACGCTGCCGCCAATCCCAGGTCATGAAGGGCCGTCAAGTCACTGCCCACTTTTCCACCCAGGCCAAGAACCGGCACGCCGTGCTTTCGGGCCAAAGCTGATACACCTGCTGGTGTCTTCCCTGCCGCACTCTGGCCATCAATCGCCCCTTCCGCCGTGATTACAAGATCCGCCGAACGCATCTGTGTCTCAAGCCCCATGGTCTCCATCACCAGCTCGATTCCAGACTTCAGGCTGGCCCCCAGAATACCCGCAACCATTCCTCCAATTCCGCCTGCGGCACCGCTGCCCGGAAACGAACGTATGTCGTACCCGGATTTGTCCGCAATGTCCGCAAACCGGCTCAGGTTACGGTCCAGTTCGGCCACCTGTGCAGGAGTGGCCCCTTTCTGGGGGCCAAACACGGCTGCGGCGCCATCGGCGCCGTTCAGCGGGTTGCTGACATCACAGGCGACAACCAGGCGAGTGTTCTCCAGTGCTTTAACGGCGGGGGACACGTCGAGACTCGACAACAAAGCCAGGCCGGCGCCACCTGCCGGAATTTCCTGACCGCCGGAGTCCAACAACCGGGCGCCAAGGGCCTGAAGAATACCAGCACCACCATCGGTTGTTGCGCTGCCGCCCAGACACATCACCAGGGTATCCGGTCTATGCTTCATGGCGGCCTTGATGAGCTCTCCCGTCCCCCGGCTGGTTGCCTTCATGGCATCCCTTCGGCCGGCAGGCACATGGTGCAACCCACTGCCCTCAGCCACTTCAACAATAGCAGTGCGGCCGTCGGCGACCAGACCATATTGCGCCGTTACTGGATCACCCAGCGGCCCCGTTACGTCAGCGCAATGCAGCGTCCCGTTTTGCGACTCTACCAGGGCCACCGTGGTTCCCTCGCCGCCATCGGCGAGCGGAACCTGCACCACCTCATCCGTCGGCGCCCCCCGACTCCAACCGCGCGCAATCGCAGCCGCCACCTCCTTGGCAGGCAGACACTCCTTGAATGAGTCGGGCGCGATGAGGATCCGCATATTACAGTGCTACCAGTGAGGTCAGCCAAACCATTGAAATCGTGACCAGCCCCATAATCAGTGTTGCCGTGGTATGGGACTTATAGGCCGTAGCCACATCCATCTTGCTGAACTGGGAAACCACCCAGAAATAACTGTCGTTGGCGTGGGAAACCGTCATGGCGCCAGCACCGATGGCCATCACCGTCAACACGCGACCGAATTCCGAGTCCAGCCCCAGTTGCGTCATCAGGGGCGCCACAAGCGCCGACGTAGTGACCAGCGCAACGGTTGAAGAGCCCTGCGCGGATTTCAGCGCGGCGGCAACGAGGAACGGCATGATGACACCCAACCCAAGTGTCGAGAGCGTATCTCCAAGATAATCCCCCAATGCCGTTTCAGCCAACACACTGCCAAAGGCCCCGCCCGCACCGGTGATCAGGATAATGGGTGCAGATACCTCCAGGCCCTTTTGCGTATGACGGGCGAATTCATCCAGCTTTTGCTTGCCCTGAATAAGCATCAAAGCGAAGCCAAGGCCAATCATCAATGCGTTCAGAGGCTTACCAAGGAAATTCAGCGTCTCGTACAGAGCTCCCTCTCCGAGCGGAGCCGTCGGATAGCTCGCAACCGACCCCATACAAATCAATAGTATCGGGACAAAGATCGGTGCAAATGCAGCCCAGGGAGTCGGCAGCTCACCATAGTGCTCTCTGGCCTCCTCAAACGCCTCTTCTGCCAGCTCAAGCTCTGTGCTGCCCAGATTCCGGCTCCTGCTCGCCCAGAACAGGCCTGCCAGCGCGGCAATCAAAGCAAACACAAAGCCAACGGCAATAACCAGCCCCAGGTTGTCTTCCAGCCCCAGATTGCCGGCTGCCGCGATGGGGCCTGGCGTGGGTGGAACCAGAGTGTGGGTTGCAAACAGCCCTGTGGAAAGGGCCACCGTCATGGCTACCGGTGACACACTGAGCTTCCTCGCCATGGATCGTTTAAGGCTGTTCAGGATCACGAAACCCGAGTCGCAAAACACCGGGATGGACACGATAAAGCCAACCAGCGACATCGTCAGCGTCGGGAAACGCTGGCCCAGCAGTTTGACGATACTCTCCGCCATGACAATGGCTGCACCGGTGCGCTCAAGTATGACACCGATGATGGTGCCTAAAACGATCACCAAACCGATGTATCCCAGAATGCCGCCGAAACCCGACCTGATGGTACTCTCGATGGTGTCGATTGGCAGGCCAAAAGCAAATGCGGCCAGGAAAGAGGCCAGTAACAGGGTAATGAAGGGGTTCAGCTTGAGCTTGCTGGTGGCAAATACGATAAAAACGATCAATACCAGCAGAATCAGGACCAGATGCATTCATACTCTCCGTTCAGTATTGTTTTCTATGCGTAGGGGACGGCATTCCTCGGCAGCTAGTTTAAAAGTTGACAGCACCCTGGTCGTTAGCGAAGAGAACAATTTTTTTGCTAATTTAGTACATTAAATTGTGGACTTGAACAATTTTTCTAACGTGTTTCCAGGGCGAACTGGAGCACCAGCAAATCCCGGAGCACAAACGGAGACAGCCTGGTGAGCGCTTCGATTTTCTGCAGTCGATAACGCACCGTATTGGGGTGGATGTTTAGCTGATCAGCACACCGCTTTATTTCGCCGTCACAGTCAATGTAGCGTGACAGCGTCTTGAGATAGAGTTCTCCCTGCCGATGCTCAACAAGGGGTTCAATCAGCGCCTGCAGTTCAGCTTGCTGCCAGTGTGGCGCAAGACTCTGCCAGAGCGCCGGGATTCGAAGCTCTTCATAGCGGAGAATGCTCGCTCCCGGTTTTCTCCTGCGCCCCACTTCCAGCGTCGCGGTAGCGGACTGATAACCGGCTACGAAGTTCCTGGTGAATGATTTTCCTGTCGCAAGAATGACGTCGTCTTTGCCACGGGCAGCCAAGGTTGCCAGCAGGTTTTTGAACTCAGACTGGCCTGGCCCGGTTTCCGCGAAAATCAGGAGCTGCCTTGGCGACAGGCGAACGGCAAGCGCTGCTCGATGATGCTGCTCGAGATAGGGTGCCAACGGCACAAGCACCTGCTCCACCGCAACCTGGGTTGTTGCTTCGAGTATCAGTCCTATCCTCGGACAATCAGCTTCAATACCCAACTGCTCGAACCAGATTTCCGGCACGGTTTTGCCTTCACACGCCGCCAGCAGCACGTCTTCAATCTGTCGGCGTCGATGCTGCCCTGCTTCCAGCAATGCCGCCTGCTCGAGCATTAGCTCAGCGGTAATACGAACCAGATCCGCGTACTGGGAGACCTCTTCAGGCGCACCGGATATACCAACAACAGCCGCCATCTCCCCGCCAACGGTGACGGGCAGATTTACACCCGGACGGGTTCCCGAGTACGCGCCGGAGCGAGAGTCATCAATGATCAGTGGATGCCCACTGCTGGCGACAAGCTTCGCAGCTTCATGGTGATCACCGACCCGGCGAGGCTCGCCGGACGCGATAATAATACCGTCCGGCGTCATCACGTTGACGGACCAACCAATCGCTTGCATTGTGCGGTCGACAATTCGTTGCGCAGTTTGTTCGTCCAGAGTCAGCACGTGTTTTCGGGGCCCATGGCAGGTTCAGAGAAGCGTTCCAAAGGTATTGTGCCGTAGAGAACCCTTCCGCTCCTAATAGTGACCGGCCAAGTAGCGCGCGCCGCCAAAAATGGTGACATTATGCCGTTGGTTACCGCCTCGGACTCAGCGGGCGCCACCACGGTTGCCAATCCCGCTGCGGGACTGTTAGCGCCAGGAGAGACCACGACGGCAATCGTCAATACCAACAACGCCACAGCCAACACACAGCTTTCCGTCGTGGCCATGCTGCTGCCCACCAACGATGGCTTTCTGGCTCTCAACAGCCTGACAGTGCCCACCCTACCTGGCACTTACACCTACAACCTGAACGCCTACGACGCCGGCACCGAAGCCAATACCGAATCCGCTGACACCGTGCCCGGTCCTGCTGCCAGTGGACTGGCCGAGGGTTTCAACGCCGATAGGGACGATGTTAGAAATGCCGTTTACGTTCACCCCGGAGTCGTTACCCAAGACGATGGACTGAATACCTCCACACTGGGAGGCAATCAGCGCTGGGATAACCCTATTGCGCGAGTACAAATTGAGCGAGTGCAGTAGACGATAGCCACAGGCACAACCCATTGTGCCTGTGGCCCCCTCCTACTGAGTAAGACCAAATACTCAGCGCGTTCCGACGAAATGTCAGTTATTCGTAACTGAAGCGTGGTTTAGGCTCAGCGATAACCAGACTCAACGCATCGTATATGGCATTTCGATGCCGCTGAGTATTTTCGTATGAGGAGCGCCACCGTGAACCTCTTCGGTTTCCAGCACAGCATCATCAAGAACTGTGTAAACCTCGCCAAGTACCCGCTGACCCTGCCAGGTGACAGTGCCTGGAACGACACCATCGACGGTATACGTCAGGATTTGGCGAGGGAAGGTTGCGCCATTCTTTCATCCTTTATTTTGCCGGAAGCTCTGGTACGTCTTGAGGCTGAAAGTTCAGCAATGGCGATCAACGCGTACTACAGGACGGAGATGGTTAACGCCTACAACATCGATATCAATACGGTGCTCCCCCGTTGGCACCCTGGCAACCTGACCATGGAACGTGGCAACGCATTTGTTGCACGAGACCAGATTCCCTCAACGGCTATAATCCAGCAACTCTACACCAACCCACTGTTCCAGAGTTTCATCGCAGATTGCTTCCAGCTTAAACGCGTCCACGAGCTGGCTGACCCGTTTTCCGGGCTCGTACTCAATGTCATCGCTCCCGGCAAAGAGCATCCGTGGCACTTCGATACGAATGAATTTACTGTCAGCCTGCTTACCCAGTCGCCAGAGGCGGGTGGCCTATTTGAATATTGCCCGCACATCCGCACAGCTCAGGAAGAGCACTTCAGAGACGTCAACGCTGTTCTCAGGGGCTCACGTAGCGGCCGTATTCGTAAGATCAACCTGTGTCCCGGCGACCTACAGCTCTTCATGGGGCGTTACTCCCTGCACCGTGTAAGCAGAGTCGAAGGCGCGACCACTCGACACTCCGCGATCTTTGCGTACAGCGAACGCAGGGGTGTTATTGGAAGCCCTACACGAACCCTTCAGCTATTCGGACGACTGGCGCCAGTCCATACGGCAAGAGCTGTGGTAAGAAACGATCACTTGCTGGATTAGCTATCAACAGGCTTTTGCTAACGGAGGCGCAATGAACGATACATCGCAACTGGACAACACCGGCAAAGTCTCACTGGATCACATCTATACCGCACCGGACCCCCGTGACTATTTCATAACGCTCCAGCGGCTTGGTTATTGCATCCCTCAACTGGCGCTGCCCCACTTTACCAACCTGATTGACGCTTATCGCCGGACTAGGCGAGTGTCGACGCCAACCATTGTCGACATTGGCAGCTCCTATGGCATCAATGCCGCGCTGATTCGCTACGGCACCAACATGAACAGGCTTTACAAACACTACGGCTGCCAGAGCGCTGGGGCTCTGTGCAGGGACGCATTGATCAAACGCGACCGAATGTGCCTGACGGCGCAATCGTCAAAAGATCACAGCCGATGGATTGGTCTCGACTGCTCAGCCCCGGCACTAACGTACGCGATCGACGCAGGGCTGTTAGACGATGTGATAAACGCGGACTTTGAGCATGACCAGCCCACGGCAGAGCAGCTTGCGCAACTTGAGAACACGGACATCGTTCTATCGACCGGTTGTGTGGGGTATGTGACGGAAAAAACCATCACGCGAATTATCGATGCCTCCGGAGAAAAACGCCCCTGGATGGCGCACTTTGTTCTGAGAATGTTCTCTTTCAAAGCGGTTGCTGACGCGTTGACTGTACGGGGCTACGAAACCAGAAAAGTGGCCGGCGTTTTCAGGCAACGTCGATTCGCTGTCCCACAGGAACAGGCGCGGGTGCTTGCCGCGCTGGCGGAGGCAGGCGTTGATTACCGGGGCGTTGAGGATGATGGTTGGCTCTATGCAGAACTGTATATCTCAATGCCAGCCAACGAAAAACCGATCCATGCCGACACAAGAGAATAGCAATGCAAAAGCCTGACAAAACAGCCAACATGCCAGGGACTTTTTCCAAAGAGGCAGACCTGCCCCGAGTTAAACTTCCTGGATTGCACCAGAGTGCGGAGCACTTTCTCGACTGGTGTCGCCCCTTGCTCACCAGCGCAGAGTATCAGGAAACCGTTACATCCGTGGCAGAATTCCTGAAGTCTGATAGTCCCTCACACACACTGTACTCAGCACTTGAGGCGTTCGATCAGCGCAGCGACGTATACAGTTGGCTCGACAAGTTCTGGCAATACCGATATCTGGGACGGCGTGACCGAATCGCCCTCAACGCCAATTTCTTCTTTCTTTTCAAGGAAACCGGAGAACCTTCTGTTCATCGGGCGGCAACGCTGGTTGATCGTGCGGTAGCCTATAAACAAGCGCTTGATTCAGGTCAGGTTCCGGTGCACATGCAGCGGGGAGCTCCCCTATCCATGCGCCAGCACCAGTTTCTGTTTTCAACCACACGTATCCCCGGGGACCCGCTTGATACCGTACGCGCGCCATACACACCAGAGTGGCCGGGGCCGTCCAGTGCGCGGCATATTCTGGTGTTCCGTTACGGGCGAATGTTTCGAATGGACGTGCTGGACGTCGACGGTCAACAAATACCACAGCGTAAGATTCAGTCCGCAATCGAGATTATTCTGGCGGCTTCAGAGACACATGCAGCTGTGGACATGTCGGTTGGTCATCTGACGACCAAAGCCCGTGCCGAATGGGCAGAAAGTCGGCAACAGCTGCTGAGCATTTCCCCGATCAACGGCGAGTCTCTGGACAGTATTGAACGTGCCTTGTTCTGTCTGTGCCTGGACGACATTCAGCCCCAAACCACCCTTGAAGCGTGCAACCAGTTGCTCAGAGGTAATGGCGGTAATCGCTGGTTCGACAAATCTCTATCCCTGGTAGTCATGGAGGACGGTAACGCCGGCATCAACATCGAACACTGTGAACTGGATGGCACGACCGCACTAAGCTTGGTAGACAGTCTAATGGAGACTCCTACAAACCCATCGAACTCATTGGGGCAGGACAACGACAGCTCCCCTACGCTGATATCACCCGTTGAATTCGTCCTGAATGACGCATTGAGAAAAGACATTCGGGAAGCCGCTACAGAATTCTCACATTACGCAGCTAGCATGACATCTACCACGGTTTCACTGGACACTTTTGGAGCCAATCGAGCAAAACAGCTTCACGTCTCTCCGGATGCTTTGGTGCAATTGGCTTTCCAACTCGCCCATTACCGTGCGAAAGGTTTTATCGGGCCCACTTACGAGTCAATCGCCACCCGTCAGTACCGTCATGGGCGGACCGAGGCCATGCGCGTCGTCACTCCTGAAATACTTCAGCTTGTCATGGCTATGGAAAGCTGCGACACCAGCGACGAAGAATGTCGCAGCGCACTAGTGGCAGCAGCAAAAGCGCATGTCGCAAGAGCAAAATCCTGCCAGATGGGTGACGCACCGGAACAGCTTTTATGGGAACTACAGCTCATACAACAGCGCGATGGCAAGCGTCTCGGCGCGCACCGACCACTGGCACTTTATGACTCTCCGGGCTGGCTCACAATGAGAACAGACGCCCTGAGTACCAGCTCGGCACCTTCAGAACACATTCAACATTTTGGGTTTGGTTCAACCAGTGAAACCTGCATTGGGGTGGGATATGTATTACTGCCAGGCAGTCTCAGAATCTACTTAAGCACAGCGAATACGGTTGCCAGCGAAATGGACGCTTTTGCCGAATCAATTCCCAAGGCGCTCGATGAGCTCTGCAACCTGCTGCAGCCATAGGCTTATTGTTCCTGGGTGGCTGGCCCAGCTCTTAGTATGAGCTGGGCGTTCAAGTGTTTCGCTAACTCACCAATCGCCCAGCCATTGATCAATCAAGCAGGTAAATCCGTTACCTTGTCCACAACTGCGGCGTAAAGATCCCTCGTTGAAGCCAATGCGCCGTCATGCACTTCCTGCGCGGACAGTACCTTGCCATTTGCCGCCTTCAGGGAGCGGGTGGCCGTTGCACTGGCGACCACGGTAGGTGCATACCCCAGGTTGAACCCACCATGGGCGGTTGAGTTGATGCACATGTGCGTCATAAACCCTGCAAGGATGAGGTTTTTAATACCCTTAGCTTTGAGCTGTTCATCCAGATCGGTTTGCACAAACGAATTTGGAAAGTTTTTGGTAATAACCGGCTCACCGTCTTTCGGCGCAACCGCGTCAGCAATGGCGCCAATGCGAGCACTAACGTCATAGGGTGAGCCTGGGCCAGCATCGTGGCGAATATGAAACACCGGGATACCTTCGCCGCGGGCCAGTTCCAGAAGTTTCCGGCCCTCTTCCATGGCTTTGTCAGCCCCCTCAAGCTTCATGACGCCTTCAAGGTAGGTATTCTGGTAGTCGATCATGATCAGAGCAGATTCGGAAAGACTTGATGGGGCCAGGCTAAGGCCGTTCAGCTCTCTGAGCGTTGTTGATGCTGAGGTCATTGGTGTTCTCCAGCGTCCGGCGTTTGGTTCTAAAGCACGAGCGTATTCGATATGGCTCGTGCAGTCTATGAGACGAAGAAGCCGTTTCTATGAGTCTTTAGCACTACCTCGCTTTAGAATCAGATCGTTTTCACCAATCGCTGCTCACAGGCAACATGACTATCGGTCTAGAACCGCGACCGCCCCCGCAATAGCACCTGCACCTGGTCAACGCTGTCGCCTCCCGCCAGCGGGAAGGCAAAGTCCAGGTGCAGCATTCGCTGTACTTCTATCCGGCTTGAAGCCAACCTGAGGCCAAAACCCACATCTGTCAGTACGCCGTCATCGGGTCCGTTATTGCGACCATCATCAAACCAGGCTCTGCCTACATCGGTGAAAATCACACCCCCCATGCGAAACAGCTCGAAAGGGTGCCAGTCCGGGAAGTAACGGCGCTCCAGTGTCCACAGCGCTCTTCTGTTGCCCTGCTGGTAGTTGCTCGGATAACCACGAAGGCCATTGTCACCGCCAATAAGAAGCTGTTGATCCACGGTCAAATTGTGCGCTGCCGTGAACGACAGGTTGGTGTACCAACTGTTCCAATCCACTGCCCCGCCATGAAAGTACTCCAGGCTCAGGGTTCCGATAAGGTTCTCGAAACGGTGCTGGTCAAATCGCCAGGTGCCGCTCTGACTGAACCCGTAGCTGGCGTAGTTGGTGTCAGTGGCCAGCAAAGCATCCCGGAAGTCCATATTCAGTACGGCGCGGTCTTCCGTCGCTCCAAGTCCCGGCGAGGAGTACCCCAGCTCGGTACGCCACACAAAGCCGTCCCGCACGTCCTCGACCCGTTGCAGACGAGTCAGGTTTGTCATTTCCCGGAAGCGGTTCTCACGGTAGTCAAACCCGACCCATGGGTAGCTCAGTGTCCGATCATCGGGCAGAAGGTCCAGATTGGTTTCATCCGGTAAGCGCTCAAACGCCCGAGCATCGTAGCGAAAACCGGCAAGCAGCCTTAACTGGCTGCCATTGCGTTCTGCCAGTCGCCAGCCGACATCAACACTGGCAAAATCGCGGTCCTGCCGATAGTCCGCAATTGCCTCCGCCCCCACATAGCGGGATTGTTCGCGAATGTCATCCTCACCACTCAGGCCAAATCGCCACTCCGCCAGCTCACTGTAGAATGGACGCTCAAGGTACGCACTGCGACCGCGCCCATCACTGCGCTTATCGTAGGAAAGGCCTGCCTGCCAATGGGAGCCAAGCACGTTCGGATCATCGAAATCGACACTGGTCTCGCTGCGGTCGGCATCTTTTTTGTGGGAAATCCCCACGCTCTTGCCGGAACCCAGGAAATTCGGATCAGAAAGGCCGGTGTTGGTTTTATTCTCGCCTCCCGTCCTGGAAGCACCAACGCTCGGCAGTAACGTCCAGGTGTCACGTGCAAAGACAGTGACTTCCAGCTCATTCCCGCAAACGCGGGTAACACCGATCCACGCGGCCGTCAGGTACTCACTCTGCCGCAATATACGTTCGGATTCGTCCAGCGTACCCGGTTGGTAAACGTCACCTTCGTCGAACACCAACTGGGCACGCAGGGCCGATTTCCAGGTCGGGGTATTTAGAGCGTTCAGCGTGCGATAAAGAAAGTTGTCCTGTTCCGGATCGCTGGTATCGAAGATCGGGCGCCGAATAATGTTTATTCGGCCGATTCTGGCACCTGCCGGAATATCCAAGTCGCTCTGGCGAGCCAGTTGATCCCGGGGCTGGTCAAGATCAATGGCGTCCGGCTGGATTTCGCTGACAATACAATTGTCGGTGTCAATTTGCGCCCAAGCGATCTGACTGAAAGAGAGAGTCCCAGCAATAAAGAGGGCTCGGCTTTGGAGCCGGAGGACACTATCGAGGCATTGAGTACGGGTCATCGTCTGGCCACAGAACACGGAAACTCACTATGGTGTTGATGTTACCCCACTATAGTGCCGATTCAGGTGTTCGTCCGGGATACTCGCATAAAACACCGTCCATACATCCTGTACGTCATTGGTTAAAAGCTTATTCAACCAATCCGGACTGCGGGACAAGGCAGTTCATCGCGCTGAGGGCGACATCTCGGAACACCTGTTCCGAGGCGATCACACTCGGAAAACGATCATAAACCGCACGTCGGCAGGCCGATGTACGGGTCTCCCCTTCACTGACGCACGTCGAATGAGCCCCGGAGTCCGAATCCTGTCCAGTCGCGTCCTCACACAACACGGGGAGTTGGCGAACGACCCAGTCCATGGCTACGCTAAGTTCGACTGGATTATCCGCAAGGTTGGCAAAACGGCGGGCATCCGCGGGTTGCGGGCGCTCCCGGGTCTGCTCCCAAAGTACGAACAACAGGGCTGCGGAAACCAATACGACCGTGACTTTTGGAAACTTCATGGGGCCTTCTCAATCCGGTAAAACAGGCTCCGGATGATAAACGCTTGAGGCTGCCCTGTCCCGGTTTGCGCAACTATACTGTCTGGAATTTCTCAACGGAGCATGGGTAAATGGCAACACTGATCGTTGGTCTGGTTTTATTTCTTGGCGTGCACTCTCTGTCCATCGTCAACGAACCGCTGCGCAATCGCCTGCATAACTCCCTTGGCGAAGGGGCGTTCAAGGGGCTTTACTCGCTGGCCGCATTGGTCGGTCTGGTTCTGATCGTTTGGGGGTATGGCAACGCCCGCCTCGACCCGACCGTCATCTACACATCTCCAGGCTGGCTCCGGCACCTGGCCATGCTCCTTCTGATTCCGGTCTTTCCCCTACTGCTGGCCACCTATTTTCCGGGCAAGATCAAGGCAAAACTTGGGCACCCAATGCTCGTCGCGGTCAAGCTCTGGGCTTTGGCTCACTTACTCGCGAACGGGATGCTGCACGACCTGTTGCTGTTCGGCTCTTTCCTGGCCTGGGCCGTGGTGGATCGGATCTCCTTGAAACGCAGAACCCAGCGGCCGATTGCGACCCTGCCGGCCAGCAAAGCGAACGATGCCATAGCGGTTGTTGGTGGCCTTGCGGTTTATGCGGTGCTGGTAATGTGGGCTCACCAATGGCTCTTCGGGGTGGCGCCAGTGTGACACCCTAAACACGCAACTCTGGCAGGTGGCCGGCCAAATGCCGTAGTTTGTCCGGGTTGCGCACGACATAGACCGACTGGATACGGCCATCCACCACATCCAGTGTCGTGATCTGTGGCAGCCCATCCTGTTCGATGGTCAACCATCCCGGTAGCCCATTCACGAAAACGGCTTTAACCCACCGAGGGCTGGGCGATGCAGACTTGCGCGCCACGCCTTCAAAGAACCGGCTGATCCTGTCGGCACCAAGAATCAGGCGCCGCGCTGCAATCCTCTTTCCCCCACCATCGGTATGCAGTATGGCGTTCTCACTCAGCAGCGCCTTCAACGTTGCCACATCGCCACTGCGGGCGGCGTCGAAGAATCGATCGGTCAACTGATTATGCTCGCTTGAACCCACCTCATAGCGCGGGCGCTCAGCCTGCACACGTTTCCGGGCGCGGCTTGCGAGTTGGCGGCAACTGGCTTCACTGCGTTCCAGGCTCACAGCAACCTGGCTGAAATCCAGCCCAAATACATCGTGCAACAGGAACGCAGCACGTTCCAGGGGAGACAACCGCTCCAGCGCCAACATCAGGGCAAAGGACACATCACTGGCAAGCGCCTCGGCGCCTGCCGGAGTGTCCTGACTTTAGACTATAGGTTCCGGCAGCCAGGGACCATCATAGACCTCCCGCTGCCGATGAGCGGCGCGAAGGCGATCAAGACAAAGCCGGCTGGTGACCGTGGTCAGGTAGGCCCGCACATCATCGACTGACAGGTGATCGGCATGGTGCCAACGCAGGTATGCATCCTGCACCACATCCTCTGCCTCCGTCACCGAACCCAGCATGCGGTACGCGACGCCTGTCAGGTATCGGCGCCAGTGATCAAACTGATGCGCGGGCTGTTCATTCATGGCAATTGGTTCCCGGCGTACTTGGTTACAGTTTACGGTCATTCGGGTGAACCGCCCGAAAGCCCACGCTGATCCGGTTCCAGACGTTGATCGCACCGATCAGCAACGTCAGGTCGACGAACTCCTTCTCGGTGAAACGCGCTCGCCCCTGCTCGTAATCCTGACTGGGGGCACCGGTGTCAGCCACGTTCGTCAGTGCTTCGGTCCAGGCCAGGGCAGCCCGCTCACGAGGTGTGTAGAGCCCGGACTCACGCCAAGCGGACAGCAGGTAGAGCCGTGCTTCACTTTCACCGGCTTTGCGGGCATCGCTGGTGTGCATGTGCAGGCAATAGGCGCAACCGTTAATCTGGGATGCCCGGGTTTTCACCAAGTGGATGAGGCTGTGTTCCAGCCCACAACTGCCAACGTACTCCTCCAGCCGGGTCATTGCGGCGATGGCATCCGGGGAAGCCTTGTAGGCATTCAATCGCGTTTCCATTATCTTACTCCTCTGCATGGGGGGACACGAGGTGGCATCATGTCCACGTAGGTTCTACAGAGGTAGACGGGGCAGCCCTGATGTTTGTGACATACAGAGACTAATTTTTAGCAGACCCTTGATAAACGGTGGTAAAACGGGACCATGGCACAACCCTACTTTCTCGGCTGCCCCCAGTGGCAACATCCCGACTGGACCAGCCGACTCCCTCCCGGTCAGAGCCCGCTGGCGCGTTACAGCAGTGCCCTCAATTGCGTGGAGGGCAACACCACTTTTTACGCCACGCCCAGCCAGGAACAGTGCCGACAGTGGCGGTCACAGGTGCCCGATGACTTTCGTTTCCTGTTGAAGTTTCCACGCCTGATCACCCATGACCGTCTACTGAGTGGCGCTGGCCGCGAAGTATCTGACTTTCTTGAGATAATTGCGCCACTTAACGATGTTCTTGGCCCCATCCTTCTGCAACTTCCCGCCAGTTTCGGGCCAGAGCGTCTGGAAAACCTCTGGCGATTTATGGATGCCCTGCCCCCGACCCTGATCTGCACCGTTGAGGTTCGCCACAGTGCGTTCTTTGACAAGGGGGAGGCCGAGAAAGCCCTGAATCGTGGCTTGAGAGAACGCCGCATTGCACGGGTGTGCATGGACAGCCGGGCACTCTTTGCCGCGACCCCGGATAACGAGGAAACACGCGATGCACAGCGCAAAAAGCCGCGAGTACCAGTGCATCTGCTCCCTGTGGATGCAGCGCCGGTGATCCGCTTTGTCGGCCATCCCGACCTGGAGGCCAACCGTCCGTTTCTCGCACCCTGGGTTGAGCGCGCAGCTGCGTGGATCGAGGAAGGGAAACGTCCCTATATTTTCATGCACATGCCGAACAAGGGCGATGCCCTTTCCCTGGCGGCGCTCTGGAATGAGTTGCTGAAAAAACGTGTGCCTACAGTGGACGCGTTGTGCCTTGACGCCACCCAGCCACAGATGGGGCTGTTCTGAAAGACACTGCGCCATTTGCTGTTTAAATTTGTAATTGCCAATAACGGCGCCGCGCCCAATCAACAGGTCTGACCATACAGGCGTTAGTATAAACGTTATAAATAACAGAAACTTAAGAAACCAAAATCGCCCCGAGACCATGTAACGCTCAGTCTCACCGTGTATCGCTCTGTAAGCGCCAACTTCCTGACGATTCTCACCCGAAAAACCCTGAACCAGACCGCATATAACCGAAAAATGCCGCTGTAAGATTCGTCCGAACTCGTCAATGAATTGGTGCGAAACAATGTCAACTTGCGGCAATAATCTAACGAAGCATGGACTGCTGACTCTATCTTTAGCGGTTCTGCTTTCGGGCTGCGGTCTCGACATGACGTCCTCAGACAACGCCACGACACCACAGTCAGAAGCGTCAACCACTCCGGCGGCTGAAACGGTTGAGCTTGCCGGCGCCGCCATGAAAGGCGTTATTCAACAAGGCCTGGTGACCGCCACTCGCCTGATATCCGACAAAGACGGCTACTATGCTCCACAGCGACAGGCCGCAAAACCGGTTTTGACAGCAAACGACGGTAGTTATGTGTGGCAATTGCGAGGAAAGGCGGACAGCTGGGCTTTGGTAGAACTTACCGCTGACAGTAATACTCGCATGACTTGCGACGTCGTTCCCCAATGCGAACGCAGCGGCGCCGAGCCGGTTGCCTTTGGCGACACCATGATGCTGGACGATAGTTTCAGTCTGCGCGGAGCCGGTGATCTTCGCATGGAGACCGTCAACCTCACGCCGCTGACCCATTTGGCCGTGGCGCTGGCTGAGCGTAGCGAGAACGGGCTCTCCCCCGATGCACTCTCTGGGGCCTATGAAAGGGTTGAAGGCTGGTTTGGCCTGGCAGCAGGCTCCTTGCGCCTCGACCCGCCAGACCTGACTCGCCTGGACGAGTTTAACGGCGTGTCTGCCGATGCCCTGCAGGTCGCCGTTGCCAATGCGGCTTTCCTTGCCCTGGTCAACAACAACGCCCAATGGAACAACATTTCCGATGTCCTGAACAACGTGGCAACCCAGATTCTCGAAACCGGCCAGATCAGCCTGATGGGCGACGGCGAAAACATCGCTCTGGCCGATCTCGTGTCTGCCGCGGCAGTGCAGGCCTCTGAGCTGCAGGCCGAGGTGGACTCGAGCGTCATCAGCCAAAGACTCGTGGTGGCCGAATACCGCTACGTACAACGCTTCAAGACCATTGCAGAGGTATACGGCGAAGACGACACAAGCGTTGTCGATACACCAGAGCCCGATACCAGTGACGACAACAGCACTGGAGATACTGTCGCCGACAACGGAACGGACAACGACACCAGCGAACCGCCGGCCCCCGAGCCAAGCCCCGAGGACACCGTTCCGACCAACGCAGCCCTGCTAAGCTGGACCGCGCCGCTCACCAGAGAAAATGGTGACAGTCTCGCGATGGGCGAAATTGCCGGCTTTGAGGTGGTTTACGGCAACAGCGAGGACAACGTGGACCAAAGCCTGGCCATTGGCGACGCCTCTATCGACGAGTTGCTGGTGGACGAGCTCACCGAAGGTACCTGGTACTTCGCTATCCGCACCCTGGATACGGATGGCAACCGCAGCCGGTTGTCAGAGGTGGTCTACAAGCAGATATAATGCAGCGTAGACTTATATTTTGCTTTGGAACCTCGGCGCCTCAATCGCCTGCTGCTGCATCCAGCGATAGATAGTCGGGCGTGACACTCCATAACGACGTGCGACCTCAGAGACGTTCCAGCGGTATTTCTTTAGTACCGCGAACAACGGATCGCTCTCGTCGGGGTCGACATCCCGCTCAACGCTCGTTGCTGCGATCGCATGATCTCTCAGGCACTCCTCTGGCAGGTCATTGGCGGTGATCTGGCCACCGTCACAGGTAGCCTCTGCAAACGCCAGTGCATTAACAAGCTGACGAATGTTACCCGGCCAGTCGTAGGCAAGCAGCGCACTCATGGCATCTGCCCGGATTCGAACATCGGGCAGCTGCCCCTGGTCGATCAGGTGTGTGAGTACCCCGTTAATCACATGCTGGCGGTCAGCCCTTTCTCCCAGGGAGGGCAAGCGCAACGTGGCCCCATTCAGCCGGTAATAGAGGTCGGCGCGGAACGCACCACGTTCAATCAGTTGGCCCAGGTCCTGGTGCGTGGCGGCTATCACGCGACAGTTCACTTTCACGGGACTGTCGGCGCCCACTGGCAGAATTTCGCCTTCCGCCAGCACCCGCAGCAACCGGGTCTGGAGCTGCAAGGGCATATCCCCGATTTCGTCCAGGAATAATGTCCCACCATCCGCCTGCTGGATCATTCCTCGCATTCCCCTGGCCCGCGCACCGGTAAACGCACCCGCCACATACCCGAAAAGCTCGCTCTCGATCAGTGACTCGGGAATGGCTGCACAGTTTACGGCAACAAACGCCCGTCGGTAACGGTGGCTGGACTGGTGTATTGCCCTGGCAAGCACCTCCTTTCCGGTGCCGGTCTCACCCAGAACCAGCAGCCCGACATCTCTGTTCCTCAGTCGTTTGGCAAGACCAAGAGTTCGCCTCATGACGGGGTCATCCGCTGCCAGCGCATCGAGTTCAGGCACAGACTCATCAGTGGGCAGTGCTTCAGAAGGTGCGGAAGCCGTCGACTTGATCCTCGGCTGGATCAGTGCTGCAAAAAAGGTATTGCCGCTGATGCAGTGCCTGAACGCCCTGACCTGATCATCCTGATCGTAAGGAATGCTCCAGATGTCCCTTAACTCGCATTCAAACAGGCTGGTCAGCTTGGTATCGCTGCCGTTTCCATGGCTCGACATGAGTGAACGACCGGCTGTATTGGCGGCCTCCACGCACCCATCATCGTCAATGGCGAACAGATACTGGCCATTTACCTGCACAAACTCCCGCGAGGCATCACACCGGAAGACCGTCTGATTGCGATAACGGCGGAGGAAATAGGCGTCCTCAATCATGCGGGCATAGAGTTGGGTAAGGTGCAGCGCAAACGTCTGGCTGCTGTGTGGATCAGGCGAATCCAGGGCCGAAATATCGAGTACCGCAAGCAGGTTGCCCAGCGGATCAAGAATGGGCGCCGAGGTGCAGGTCAAGCTTATATGGGTTGCATCGAAATGGTCGACCCGGTGACATGTCAGCGCCTGCCCCTCTTCAATACACGTACCCACAGCACAGGTGCCCGCGTACTTCTCACTCCAATCGGCCCCCAGGTACAAACCGGCTTTACGCAAACGTTGGTCAGAACGCCGATCCCCCAGAAACTGCACGGTAATGCCCCGGTGATCCGTCAACAACAGCACATAACCCAGCTTTGCGATATTCATATACAGTTGCTCAACGCCGGCCCGAGCCACGTTGAGAAATTCATCGACCGAGTCCTGATGCTCCCTCAGGGTTTGATGAGTCACGATCCGGGCACGACGCGGCTGGCTCGGGTCCAGTCCGTACTCGTCAATACATCGCTTCCATGAGCGACCAATCAGTTCGGACTCCGGAGATAAAGCCGCGCACACGCCTTCATCTGTATAACTTAGAATCGTATCTATGTGGCGCCGCTGTGCCTGTTGCATCGTCATGCCAAGCTCCTGCATTGCTCTGATATTGTTGTTGTCATTTACGATGAGATACTGCTTCGTCGTTCTGACAGCCTATACCGGATTACTCGGCATCAACATCCTCCTTTAGTGCCTGAGTGATCGTTACACCTGTAACGCATTTACAGGCAATCGCATTACAGCCGTAATGCCAGGGCCTTCTGCCACATGGCTCCGCCACCCTCTCCTCCTTTCACAAAAATCCCTGAAACCCTTTTATTTCAGATACCTGGAAAATAAAAAGCCCTTGGAGACCGATGTGGCACGTCATCTGCTCCTTTCCTATTAGCGTGTTCAACGACGCACCGGGGATCAAAGACTCCCCGCCAACAAAAACAATGGAAATCTGGAGAACCGTGATGACCGAAACCCAAATCACCCCCACCCAACGAGTTCAGCAGTGGCTTGACGGGTTCAGCGAGATACTGCAGTCGAGCGATCCTGGAAGGGCAGCGGAACTGTTTGAAGCAAACGGCTTCTGGCGAGATTTGGTTGCAATGACCTGGAACATAAAAACCCTGGAAGGCCGGGACCATATCCGCGACATGCTGGAACAGACCTCGGAACATGTCCGCCCCAGCAATTGGAAGGTCGCCGAAGACGCGACAGAACAGGACGGCGTGACCGAAGCCTGGATTACCTTCGAAACCAGGGATGCTCTGGGTAAAGGGCACATCCGGCTTCGCGATGGCACTGCCTGGACCCTGCTGACCACCATGCAGGAATTAAAGGAATTCCCCGAGAAGAAAAACTTCCTTCGACCCAAAGGCGCTCAGCATGGAGCGACCAAGTCACGGAAAACGTGGCTTGAGGCAAAGCAGGACGAAGAACAGGAGCTGGGATACAGCCGCCAGCCCTACTGCGTGATCATCGGCGGTGGACAAGGGGGCATTGGCTTGGCTGCCCGTCTGCGGCAACTGGACGTGCCAACGATTGTGATCGAGCGAAACCCGAATCCAGGCGATTCCTGGCGCAACCGCTACAAGTCTCTTTGCCTGCATGACCCGGTCTGGTACGACCACATGCCTTACCTGCCATTTCCGGACCACTGGCCCGTTTTCGCGCCGAAAGACAAAATCGGCGACTGGCTCGAAATGTACACCAAGATTATGGAGCTCAACTACTGGAGCTCAACGGAGTGCACGGGTGCGCGATACGATGAGGCCAGTCAGGAATGGGTCGTGGAAGTGGTTCGGGACGGAGAGCAAGTCACCCTTCGCCCCAAGCAGCTCGTCCTGGCTACCGGAATGTCGGGCATCCCCAACATACCCGACATTCCCGGAATGGACAGTTTTGAAGGCGAGCAACACCACTCCAGCAAACACCCCGGTGGCGCTGCCTATAAAGGCATGAAGTGCGTAGTCCTGGGTGGAAATAACTCCGCACACGATATCTGCGCTGCGTTATGGGAGAACGACGCCGACGTCACCATGGTTCAGCGTTCATCAACCCACATCATCAAGTCCGACACTCTGATGGAGCTGGTGCTAGGCCCACTCTACTCCGAAGAGGCGGTACAGAACGGCATGACCACAGAAAAGGCCGATCTCACATTTGCGTCGGTGCCCTTCAAAATCATGCCCGATATGCACATCCCGGTTTACGAGCAGGTCGCCGAACAGGATGCGGACTTCTACAGTCGGCTGGAGCGAGCAGGGTTCCTGCTGGACTTCGGCGATGATGGCTCAGGGCTGTTCATGAAATACCTGCGCCGTGGCTCAGGCTATTACATCGATGTCGGTGCATCCGAACTTGTCGCCCAGGGCGAAATCAAGCTCAAAAGCGGAGTCGGCATTGAACGCATCACCCCCCGCTCTGTCACCCTGACGGATGGCACCGAACTGCCGGCCGACCTGATTGTTTATGCCACCGGCTTCGGCTCAATGAATGGCTGGGCGGCTCGAATCATATCCCAAGAGGTCGCCGATAAAGTCGGAAAGTGCTGGGGTATGGGATCAGACACCACCAAGGACCCTGGCCCATGGGAAGGCGAGCTGCGCAATATGTGGAAGCCAACGCAACAGGAAGCGCTCTGGTTCCACGGGGGCAACCTGCACCAGTCACGCCACTACTCGCTGTATCTCGCACTTCAACTGAAAGCCCGAAAGGAGGGCATCGACACGCCGGTGTACGGTATGGAAAACGTTCATCACCTTTCCTGACTCCAGGATGGCTGGCCTCGGCCAGCCATCAACAGTGATCAGCAACCAATTCAGGTCAGTTCACAACTGCTCCGGCCGCGGTGGACTGCCCACCCTCACTTCGCTGAGTTTCTCCTGGGCCAGGCCGCGGAACAGGGCAAACATCATGGCGAATACGAGGATGAACATCGGCAGGCCAACCACGGTGATCACTTCCTGCAACGCGGTCAGCCCGGCGTCACCGGCAAGTACGATCAGCATCGCTGCCAGCATGCCTTCAGACACACCCCAGAAAACGCGTTGATGCCAGGGGCCTGGGTCTGGAGAGCCCGTGCATAACATATCGACCACCAGGGAAGCGGAGTCCGATGAGGTCGCGAAGAAGATGGCGACAATCACAACCGCCAAGCCCTGAATCAACGTAGCCCCCGGGAAGTTTTCGAAGAACGCGAACATGGCCAGGGGAACACTCTCCCCTACGGCTTGTGACAACACCCCCGCCTGTTCGCCCAGCGCCTCCCTGGCCTCCGGCCCAATGCCATCGATCTGCATTGCTGACCAGCCGAAAATGGCGAACCAGATCAGGGTGAAGATTGATGGCGCGAACAGGACCCCGAGCACGAATTCACGGATGGTCCGCCCCCGTGAAATCCGCGCCACGAAGATGCCGATAAAGGGCGACCAGGTCACCGTCCAGGCCCAGTAGAATACCGTCCAGCTGCCCTGCCATCCCCAGCCGCCATCGTCGCCGGTATAGCTTGCAAGTGTGTCGTTCCAGAAGGCCATGGGCAGCAGGTTCGATATGTAGAGGCCAAACGTCTCAACCACGGCTCGCAGAAGGAAAACCGTCGAACCGGTGAAGAGCACGAATACCATCAGGCCAACGGCCATACCGATATTGATGTTGGACAACCGCTTCACACCAGAGTCCAGCCCGGCGACGATCGACCCCACAGCGACGGCCGTCAGGATGGCAATGATCAACACCTTGGTGATTACCGCATCCGGAATGCCAAACAACTCAGTCAGCCCGGCGTTGATCTGCTGCGTGCCCAGCCCGATTGACACCGCCACACCGAACAGCGTGCCGAGGATCGCAAACACATCGAGAGTCTTGCCGAGAGGCCCGTATATGCGGTCGCCGATCAACGGATAGAACACCGAACTGAAGCGCATCGGCAGGTCGTAACGATAGATAAAATACGCAAAGGCAAGCCCCGGCATGGTGAAGATCGCCCAGGTGTGCAGCCCCAGGTGGTAGATAGCGAAGCTCATGGCATCGTCGGCGGCTTCGACCGAATAGGGCTCGACATTCGGCCTCGGCGGGGAAGAAAAGTGCGAGATGGGCTCGGCCACGCCCCAGAACATCAGCACGGTACCGATGCCGCCGGCAAACAGCATGGTGAACCAGGAAATATTACTGTAGGCCGGTTTCGCGTCGTTGCCGCCCAGCCGGATGGCGCCGAATCGGCTGAGCGCAACCCACAAGAGGAACGCTACCCAACTCGTCACCCCGAAAATGAAAAACCAACCCAGGTTGGTAACGATCCATTCACGCCCCGCTCCGAAGGCCTCTCCGATTGGGCCGGGCGCAATCAGGAGCACGACCAGAAACAGGATCATGATCCCAGCGGACGTGAAAAAGATGGTCGGGTTGGTCCTGAGACCCAACTTTTTTGCGAGAGCTTCCATGACGATTCCTCCCCGAGTCTTTCCGACAACATAGGAGCTAATCGAACGGCACGCCAAATTGTGGGCGAGATTTCATGTTTCTGAAGGCAAATGGCTATCGCCAGAGAACGCTGAAATCCCGGTTGATTACTACTGGGACTTGCTCGAATAGACGCTCAAGGCCGTCACTGTGACCAGGATGAGCCCCATGCCGAGGAATTGGACGCCCCCCAAGCTCTCATTGAGCAATAAAATGCCGAAGAGCGTAGCGGTAACAGGTTCGACCATCGCTACAACGGCAGCGACGGTTGGTACGGTGTGCTTGAGACCCACGATATAGCTTATAAAAGACACGCCACCACCGAGCACCCCCAGCGCAATGAACATCGGCCATTCCGGTGCACCCAGCACAGCAATGACCTGCACAAGGCTGGCTGGCCAGATCAGAACAATACCGAGCACGGCAAACGCGATCACCAGAGCAGCCTGAGGGCTGCCGTTCCTGGCAGCAAACTTGAAGCCGAAAATAAACAATGCATAGGACAACCCCGAAAGCAGGCCGGCAACCACGCCAACCCACGTAATACTGCTACCGCCAACGTCATAGATACCCGTGAGTAGAGCGATGCCGACAATAACGATGACAATGGCCACGCATTTGAACGGCGTCGGCTGCTCCAGCCCGATGGCAAAGGAAACCAGAAACACGAACACCGGGGCGCAATACATGAGGGTCGCCGCGACGGCAACGCTGCCCTCGGAGATACTGAGGAAATAGAAGGAGAAGTTGCCCGCCACGCCAAGGCCGGCCACCGCCGCCCAGAACCAGAGCCGCGGCTTGGTCAATCCGCTGTTCCCAGGACGTAGAATCAGCCAGACAAGTACAAACAGCAGGCCGACAAACCCCCGGTAGAACGAGACTACGAACGAGCCCCACCCTTCTGCGAGCAGGATGGCGCCGATACCACCCGAAAGCCCCCAGAAAAGGGCTGCAAGCGCTACAAGCATTGCACTTCTTAGCGCGCGGTCACCGGATTGTTCTGGCGTGTGATCAGTCAGAATACTCTCCCGCCCGGCCAAACGATTGCTGGTAGACACGGTTCATTCAGGGTGACTACGGAAACTGGGCACCGTCAATACGTTGGAGCCGCAAGCCGACCTGATGTTCGCCGCAGTAATCCCGGGCGCTGCCCCCTAAGCAAACAGGGCAAAAATTACGGCAATCCCCAAAGAAACCAGCAACGACATTGGAATAGTCAAAGCGATCTCCTGCGACGGCCCTTGATAGCGCACCGACAGTACGTAGCTCATTACCGCCACTGGCATCGCACACTGAATCAGGAAAACCTGCGCTTCCATGGCGCTCAACGGCCAAATCAGCAACAGCACCCACGCAAGGGCTAGACCACCCAATGGCCGATACAGACTGAACACGAGAGGCCTTAGCATATCCCGCGCGCCTGACAGCCGCAGGTTGGCAATAGAGCTGCCCAATTGCATTAGCATTATCGGTACGGTAATCGAGCCCAGCATATCCAGCGTTATCATCACCGGTCCAGGCGGGCGAATGTTTGTCGCCAACAGAAAAGCACCTGCGATCAATGCCAAGACGGGCCCGTTCTTCAGCATTGCCCTGATGGAAAACCGCCCGGACAGGCAGCCGATTCCCAACGTAAAATGACTGACCTGAATCACCGAGGAAATCACCACCGCCAGCCCAAGCGACTGCGGACCAAACAGCGCAAAGCACACCGGAATCCCCATATTGCCCGTATTCGGGTGCACCAACGCCGGAAGATAGGACCTCACCGGCAGGCCAGCTAGCGTAAGCAACAGTGCAGTGACCATCGCCATGACGAACAGCCAGGCCACGGTAATGCCTACAAGGGCACCCATTCCTAAAATGTCCATATCCATGCTCAATACGGAGTGGAGCAGCAACGCGGGGATTCCAACGGTGGTAACCAGACCAGCCAATGCCTTGCCGTCAAAAAAATCGGTTTTTCGGCCAAGAATGGCCCCGAGGAGTATCAAAGACAGCAGAGGGACAAGGGCTTCTGTGAGATGCTGAATCATAGTGAATAAAGAGAGGTCATGGTTTCAGGCTAAAGGGAACGGGGTTTGGCACTTTCAATACTCGGGTATAACTTCAACGCGAGATCATAAATAATGATGCCATATAGACTACCATTAAGCCCCAATATCCCGGGGTAAAGGTAGCTCCGCGAAAACCGATACCTGGCCGTATTGCTGATAAGCCAATCTGCCACCGCCTTTGCCGTGGCAGGTTATAGAAAAGTACCTGAGGGCAGGTTAACCTGTAATCTATTGAATCTATGTTTTACTACTTTGGCTTTGGCTCCAACATGAGCATGCTCTCGCTGAGAGCGAAGGGTGTCGAGCCTCGGGCATCTACGAAAGCGGTGCTGCGCGGATGGCGGTTACGCTTCAACGTGCAGCACTTCTTCCGCCATGAGGGTGGTGTTGGCAACATCGAAAACACCGGCCACCCGGACGACCGGGTTCTCGGCGTGCTCCATGAATGCCCCGACGAGGCGCTTTCTCTGTTGGATCAGGCCGAAGCTTACGGGCATGGCTATAACCGCATAGAGATCGAGGTAGAGCCGGATAACCCTAGCGCGGCAATGGCCCCGAAAGTCTCTGCTCTCACCTATGTGGGCATGCCCCAGTTTATCGACAACGACTGCCGACCAAGCCGTCGTTACCTGAACATCGTTCTGGAGGGAGGCCGCCAGGCCGGACTGGATGGCAAATACCTGGAGTCACTGGCCAATCAGCCCATTCATCAACTTGATGAGTACCCAACGTTCGCGGCACCACCCGGAGACTACCCAACATTTGACCGGGCGTTGCTGGCAAAACAGCCGCTGTACACGGCCCTCTACGGGGCCGTGTTTGATATGTCCGAGGCGAGGCCTCTGCACCACTTCCTCAAAGGCTTTTTTGGAGGCAGGGACATGACGCTTTTTCACCTCAGACGGCTGGACAGCAGCAACGTTGATGAAACCATGGACGATATCCGGAACGGACGCCTCAACAAGGCCCAGAAGCGATACCTCAACGCCTATCTGAACGAATACGCCAGAGAGTATCGCTACGTCGGCCGCTATAACTATGATAAAGACTGAGGAGTTCTCATGCCGTCTTTCCCGCCAGCCCTGGCACACAATGCCATCGAAGAGATCCTGCCGGATCTGTTTTTTGTCAGTGGTGCCATGGAAACCGTCCTTATGGACCTGGATTGGCAATTCAGCCGCAACATGACCATCGTCCGTGACGGTGAACGGCTGATCCTCATCAATACGGTCCGCCTTGATGATGACGGCCTGGCGGAACTGGACCGACTGGGAAAAGTAACCGACGTGATTCGGCTTGGCGCTCTGCATGGGCGTGACGATGCGTTCTATGTTGACCGTTACCAGGCGCAGTACTGGGTGATGCCAGGTCTGGAACCGGAGGACCAAAGCGGGTCTGAAAGAGAGGCAAACGTCCTCGGCCAGACGCTGCCCCTGAGTGACGCATCGCTATTTCAGTTCCAAACTACCAAACTTCCTGAAGGCGTACTCCACCTCCAGCGGGATGGCGGCATCCTGATAGCCTGTGACGCCCTGCAGAACTGGCTGAAACCCGACGAGCACTTCTGCGACGCCTCGCGACAGCGAATGGAGCAGATGGGCTTCTTCACACCCGCCAACATTGGCCCAGTCTGGCTGCAGGCGGCGGAACCTGCTGCCGAGGATTTTAACCGCCTCAAAACACTGAACTTCAAACACGTTCTCTGTGGCCATGGCCAACCCCTACTGGACAACGCCAAAGAGGACTTCAGCGCCACCTTCGATCGAGTGTTCCATTGCCAGGCGTGATCCCCAGGAGCGGCACCTGATGCAGAGCGAATTACAGCTGCCCGGATACACAATCTCCTTCTGCCTCTGGAGAAAAGCAGGCCGGGCGGCCTATCGCGCACGGCGACTCTCGGACGGTGCAGACGTCTGCATTGAAACCCTTGATACCGAATATCCCGACCGCAGGCAGGTGGCCACGCTCAATCACGAAGCCAGCATTACCTCACGGCTCGACGGCGTGAAAGGCGTACGCAGGGTTCATGACATATTGCCACACGGTAGTGGGAACCTGGCGCTCATCACCGATCCCTGTGAGCGTTCGCTTGCCTCGGTAATGGCCGAGAGCCGTAACAGACGCTTGCCCCTGCCCCAGGCGCTGGAAATAGCCCAGGCCCTGGTACAGATTCTGAGCGACATCCACGCACAGGACATCGTGCACAAGTCGCTGACACCCCATAACGTCCTGTTTGACTCAAGAAGTGGCGCACTGGTGCTGTCGGGGTTCAATATAGCATCGGAGCTGGGGCAGGAGCGGCAGGCCAAACAGCTGCCCAATCAGCCCGAGGCGGCGTTGGCCTACATGTCGCCGGAACAGACCGGGCGCATGAATCGGAGCCTCGACTACCGCTCGGACTACTATTCCCTCGGCTTGCTGCTGTTTGAACTTCTGACCGGCCAACCTCCGTTTACAGCCAACAATACCCTGGAGTGGGTACACAGCCACATAAGTCGTCTGCCTCCGGCGCCTCACACCGTGTTTGAGGACATACCCGAGGCCCTTTCAGACATTGTGCTGAAGCTTCTGGCCAAATCCCCGGAAGAACGTTATCAAAGCAGCCTGGGCCTGCTGCACGACCTATCCCGTTGCGCCACGTCGATAGAACAGGATCTGCCACTGCTGCCCTTCACACTGGGTGAAAAGGATCATCTGCAGAAGTTTCTGATTCCCCAGGCACTTTACGGCCGCGAGCGCGAGCTGCAGGAGCTGCTGGGCCTGTTCGAGCAGGCGGTGGAGGGACGATCCCGCTTCTGCCTGGTTCACGGCTACTCCGGCGTTGGCAAGTCGGCACTGGTCAACGAAATTGATCGCTACCAGATCCGCGAACGCGGCTTCCTGGTCCAGAGCAAGTTCGACCAGTTCCAGCAAAGCGAAGCCTACTCAGCACTGGCAGCCACCTTTCGTGCCCTCGTGCAGCAAATCATACTAGAGCCCGACAACCAGCTTGACTGCTGGCGCACCGAACTACTTGGTGCGCTGGGGCCCAACGGCGCCCTGGTGATCGACCTGGTACCGGAGCTGGCGCTGATTATCGGCGAACAACCCCCTGTGACCGAGCTGCCACCCTCAGAGAGCCGTAACCGGTTGCAGCTGGTACTGACCGCATTCCTGCGAGTGTTTGCCGGCAAAGGCCATCCGGTCGTGCTGTTCCTGGACGATCTGCAGTGGAGCGACACCCCAACCCTCGACCTGATACGCCGTATAGTCACCTCCAGGGACCAGAGCCACCTGTTGTTGATTGGTGCCTATCGCAGCAATGAAGTCGGCCCTGGGCACCCGCTCAGATTGCTCCTGGATGACCTCAACAACCATCGGCGAATTCATCAGATCCCTGTGGGGCCGCTTGATGAATCGTCGGTGGACCAAATGGTGGCCGACGCCCTGCGTTGCGAGCCGGAAACGAGCCGCACACTGAACGAGATGCTGTTTCACCGCGCCCAGGGCAACCCCTTCTTTACCAACGAGTTGCTGCGACAGTTCCATGCCCAGGGGGCAATCTGGTCAGATTCGGGCAGTGGCCAATGGCACTGGCAGCTCGACAGGGCCAGTTGGGATGAAACCAGCCATGACGTGGTTGAGTTCATGCTGGATAACCTGCGACAGCTCCCGGACGAAACGCAGAACGTACTTCAACTGGCCGCCAGCATCGGGAATACCTTTACCCTGCAAACGCTCGCCACCATCTACGAGCATACCGTTGCTGAAACCGCCCGGGCCCTTCTGCCGGCGTTGAAACAGTACACCGTGCTGCCGCTACACAGTGATTATCGCCTGGCGAGACACCAGGACGAAGAGCGGGTGCTCAACCCCAGCTATCGTTTTCAGCACGACCGGGTGCAGCAGGCTGCCTACAACCTCATCGCAACTGACGAGCTCCCCCGGGTACACCTAACGGTCGGGCGCCTGATGCTACAACACGGCGGCGGGCAGGTCGCCGATGACCAATTGATTGATATCGTTAATCATCTCAATCAGGGGCGTGCGCTGATCCAGTCCGGGTCAGAACGCCTTCAACTGGCCGAGTTCAACCTTCGTGCCGGCAGTCGCGCCCGACAAACCTCGGCCTATCAACAGGCACTCGACTACTTGCAGGTCGCCGAGGAATTGCTGCCAGACGACGCCTGGTCACAGATGCCCTCACTGATGGCCACATTGGCGTCAGAGATACAGCTTTGCCTCTACCTCACCGGACGTACCGAAGAGGCCGACCATTGGTTGGAGCAGATGCTGGACCATGCGGACTCCCAGCTGCATCGCGCCGACATTCTCGCCATACGTACCCGGCAGAATGCCACGCTGGGTAGAATGGAGGCGTCTATTCACGCTGCCATTGAGGGGCTGGCACTATTGGGTGTCAATTTCACCGAACACCCCAGCCAGCACGATATCGATGTCGAACGCCAACGGGTACTGACGAACCTGGCTGGCCGCGAAATCACCGACCTGGTTGATGCTCCTGTCATCGAAGACCCAGCCACATTGACCGCCATGCGTCTGCTGATGGAAATCTTTGCGGCCGCGTTTCTCTCCGGCAGCAAGCTGTTCAGCTACCTGGTGCTAAAAGCGGTTAACCTGGCTTTGAATCGGGGCAACTGCCCGGAATCGGCGTTTGCCTATGCCGCCTACGGCATGCTTTTGTGTGGTGAGCTGGACGAGCCCGCCCTGGGCTATCAGTACGCCAAGGTTGGCCTGGCCATCAATGAACGGCTTGATGACCTCAGCCTGAGGGCGCGCGTTATCTATGTATACGCCATGTTCGTTCATCACTGGAGCAACCACTGGGCAACGCTCACGCCCTGGTTCCGCAAGGGCATCGAAGCCGGCTATCAATCCGGCGACCTGCTCTATCTGGCCTACAGTGCCCAGGACTGCGTGATCTGGGACCCGGGCATGGATCTGGAAACCGCAAGCCAGTTGCATCAGGAAAACCTCGACATCGTTCGCGAGTGCGCCTACCAGGATTCGCTGGACTCCGGTTCCCTCTTCCTACAGATGCAGCGCAATTTTCTTGGCACCACCCACTCACCGGCCAGTCTGAGCACCGATGATTTTGATGACCAGGCGTGTCTCGAGGCAATGAGTACGCGCCAGTTCATGACCGGCATTGCCAATCATCATATCTACAGTGCCGAGATCAACCTGCTCTACGGGAACTACGAACAGGCACTGCACTTTGTCAGAAAGCAGGACAAGCTAATCAAGTCCGCGATGTCCCTGCCCCAGCTCGTGCGTTTCTACATTGTTGCCAACCTCACCCTCACGACCCTATTCCCCACCATGAACAGGGCTGACCAACAGGCCACACGAGAACGCCTGGAACGGGACCTGGCGCGCATGACCCGTTGGGCGGACAATTGCGAAGCGAATTTCCGCCACCTTCAATGGCTGATGACCGCAGAACTCGCCCGCCTGGATGGCAGGCACGACGCCGCACTGGAGCTCTATGACACGGCCATCGACACGGCACGGGCAAACGGCTTCCTGCGCGATGAGGCCACTGCCTTTGAGCGCGCCGCACGGCACCTGCTGGCAGTGGGTAAACGGCGTTCAGCCGAGGGTTATCTCCGTGGTGCCCACGGGGTATACAACCGCTGGGGCGCACAACGCAAGGTAGAACAGCTGGAAGACGAGTTCCCGGTGCTTCGTCAGTGGGTTCAGGCCCACCTCAGCCCACCAGGAAGCCATTTGGCCAGTCTCGACCTGGCATCGGTTATGAAAGCCTCCCGTGAGATCTCCGGCGAGATGGTGCTGGACCAGCTGTTGCAGAAAACCCTGGCGATTCTGCTGGAAAATGCCGGTGGGCAATGGGGCTGCCTGATTGTCCGGGCCGGTGGTGCGTTCAGTGTCGAGGCCATAATCCGGCCAGAGCAGCCGTCACCACAGGTTGAGATCCCTACCCACTCAACACTCAGCGATCGTCAGGGCAAGGCCCTCGCCCTGCCAATGAGCGTGATCAGCCAGGTGTTTCAAAGGGGCGAAGCCGTGGTCCTGCACGATGCCATGGCCGACGGCCCGTTTGTGAACGACCCCTACACTGTTCACCTGCATCCACGATCAGTACTGTGTGTCCCTATCATCGTGCGGGAACGTTTTGAGGCGGCGGTCTACATGGAGAACAACCTGACCGACGCCGTCTTCACCGACGACCGGGTGGAATTGATTCAACTGCTCTCCGCCCAGGCGGCTGTCGCCATCGAAAACGCCCGGCTCTACACCCAGGTACAGGACCATTCCCGGCTCCAGGAAGAGAAAGTGGTTGAACGCACGGCAGAGCTGGAAGAACTCAATGAAGAACTGCAACGCCTGGCCGACCGCGATGGCCTGACCGGCGTCGCCAACAGGCGTTCCGGTGACGCCTACCTCAAAGACACCTGGCTGCGCCTGCGAAGGCAGCCCCAGCCCCTATCTGTGGTTATGCTCGATGTGGATCACTTCAAACACTTCAACGACAATTACGGCCACCAGATGGGTGACGAATGCCTGATCCGGGTTGCCGAAACACTGCAGGCGCAACTGCAGCGCTCAACCGACATGGTGGCGCGCTACGGGGGAGAAGAGTTCATTCTGATACTCCCCAATACTGACGAAAATGGTGCGATACAGGTCGCTGAAAATGCCCGCGTTGCCATCGAAGCATTGGACATCAGGCACGACCATTCAACGGCGCGAGATTGCATCACCGTCAGCGTGGGCTGCGCCACCATCGTTCCCGATGACAAGAGCAGTCTCGAAGAATTGGTCTTTGCCGCCGATGCGGCACTCTACAAAGCCAAAGAGAGCGGCCGAAACCGAATTCAAGCGGCTGAGAGCGCTTGAGATAACGAGACTTTTTTACCAAACTCAGTGATCTTGAGATTATGATCAACGCATTTGCCGTATCCAACTACCGCAGCCTCAAGAGTATCGTCGCGCCCCTGACCGGCCTCAATGTGGTAACCGGGCCCAACGGCTGCGGAAAATCCAACCTTTACAAGTCTCTGCGGTTACTGGCTGAAACCGCAAAGGGCAACTTAATCTCGTCGATCGCGCAGGAAGGCGGGCTGGATTACACATTCTGGGCAGGGCCGGAGACCTTTACCAAAGGCATGAAAGACGGTGTCGATCCCGTACAGGGCTCTGCCAAAAAACAGAACAGCCGGCTTAGGCTAGGCTTTGTGGGTGAAGACTTCGGGTACGCCATCTCACTGGGCATGCCCGCCCCTCAGGGATTTGCGGGCTACCAGGACCCGTCCATGTTTCAGTTTGACCCGGAAATCAAACGCGAGTGCATTTGGGCGGGAGACGTCTGCCGTCCCAGCAGTTGCCTGATTGACCGGGTCGGGCCTGTGGTGAAAGTGCGCAACGGTCGTAAATGGGAAGTCTACAACGCCCACCTCAACACCTACGAAAGCATCCTCAACGAAATCAGCGATCCGGTGGCTGTGCCCGAGGTTCATGCTGTCCGGCAAACCATCCGCAATTGGCGCTTCTACGACCAGTTCCGAACCGATCCCCAGTCCATCATCCGCACTCCCCAAATCGGTACGCGAACGCCGGTGCTTGATCACGACGGCCATAGCCTGGTCGCGGCTCTGCGGACCATCCACGAGATTGGCGACCGGGCGGCGTTGTACGATGCCATTGAGGATGCCTTTCCCGGGGCAACCATCAACTTTGAGGCAGACTCCGGCAACCGTTTCATACTGCAGTTTTTGCAGGAGGGGTTGCTGCGCCCCTTAAACCAGGCGGAGCTGTCGGACGGCACGCTTCGCTACCTGTTGCTGGTAGCCGCACTACTCACGCCAAGACCACCGTCACTATTGGTGCTTAATGAACCGGAAACCAGCCTGCACCCGGATTTGCTGCCTGCCTTGGGGCGCCTGATCAATCGAGCATCACGTGAAACCCAGGTGTGGGTCGTTTCCCACGCACCACGTTTGGTGGCAACGCTGGAACAGGATGGCGACTGTAACTCCATCGCCCTGAACAAGGACCTTGGCGAAACCATCGTCCTGGGGCAGGGTTTGTTGGATGCGCCACCCTGGCAATGGGCGGATTAACAATGGAGTTCACCTTCCTGGGCACATCCGCCGGCACCCCGACACGGTCACGAAATGTGAGCGGGCTGGCCCTATGCCACGCTGGCCCCAAACCCTGGTATTTGATCGACTGCGGTGAAGGCACACAACACCAGTTGCTTCGCACCCGCTACTCGGTTGTGCAATTGCGCGCCATCTTCATCACCCATATCCACGGCGATCACACGTTCGGCCTTCCAGGGCTGCTCACCAGCGCCTCCATGCTTGGCCGCACGGAACCGCTGGACGTCATTGCCCCCATCCAGGTACAACGCTTCATCAGCGCAGTGCTCGCAAACAGCGACTCCAGCCTCAGCTACTCGCTAAACTTTATCGATTCCGAAGCATCGGATTTCCAGTGGCAGGATGAGCACGTCAGGGTTACCAATGTGGCACTGTCCCATCGTGTCGACTGCCGCGCCTATGTGTTCACCGAGCAAAGCCTGGAGCGACAACTACTGCGGGACAAATTAAGCGCGGAAGGCATCGAGCCCGGACCCGGCTGGGGCGAATTGCAGAAAGGCAACGATATAACGCTGGAGGATGGCCGCCTGCTCAGAAGTGACGATTACACACACATTCCCCGCACGGCCCGCCGCCTGATCGTCGCCGGCGACAACGACACCCCAGACCTGCTGGCCGATGCCTGCAACGGCACCCACGTGCTGATCCACGAAGCCACCTATACCCAGGACGTGGCCGACCGGGTCGGCCCCTGGCCACAACACAGCTCCGCTGAACAGGTCGCCCGATTCGCCCAACAAGCTCACTTGCCCAACCTGGTGTTGACCCATTTCAGCTCACGTTACCAGTCCGGGCCGGGAGGCGCGCCCCACATCAACCAACTGGCGGCCGAAGCCATGCAGCACTACAAGGGCCAACTGTTTCTGGCGCAGGATTTTGATACCTATCGGCTGGAAAAGGATTTGTCGTTGAGTTGCCTGACCCAAACACATTCAATCTGACGAAGGATATTCACAATGACGTATCAGTTCGAAGACCTAAGGAAGGCTTGCCGGACAGAATGGCGCGACTACATTGAACACAGTTTCGTAAAGCAGTTAGGCGATGCGTCGCTCGCTCCCGAAGCGTTTCAGCACTACCTCAAGCAGGATTACCTGTTCCTGATCCAGTTTGCCCGCGCCTTCGCCCTGGCGGCCTACAAAAGCCCAACCTTGCTGGATCTCCGCCAGGCAAAGGAAGGCTTGCAGGCCATCGTGGATGTAGAGCTGGACCTACACATCAGCTACTGCAAGGAATGGGGCATTTCAGAAGCAGAACTTGCCAACCTGCCGGAAGCGCGCGCCACCCTTGCCTACACACGCTATGTGCTCGACACGGGCAACCGCGGCGATTTGCTCGACCTGCATGTTGCGCTCTCACCCTGCATGGTGGGCTACGGGGAAATCGCCAATTGGCTGAACAAACGGGCAGAAACCATTCGGGGAGACAAAAACCCGTATGACGCCTGGATCGCCATGTATGAAAGCGACGAGTTCCAGCAGGCCATGCACGCGGAAATCCAGTGGCTGGATGAACGACTGGCGGATGTATCCCCCGCCAGGTTCGAGCAGCTTACCCGGATATTCAGCGACGCCACCCGGCTGGAAATCGATTTCTGGGAAATGGGTCTGAAACAGAGCGATTGAGAAACGCGTGGTCAACCACAGCACTTCTTGAACTTGGCACCACTCCCGCAATGGCAAGGATCATTGCGGGAAGGCAGTTTCGCCGTGGTCACCGTCGCCCCTTTGTTCAGGAGTGCCGTCAGTTCGGTGATGAATTCAACCGCACCCTCGCGGGCATCCACTGTAATGTTGGCATGCAGATTGGCTTCCGCCACCTGAGCTTCGACCTCCTGCCTGCGCGCCTCACTGGTAACCACCAGTGTTAGCGGAAACTTCTTGCTGCCACTCTTCTGACTGGCCTTGGTCTGGAAGCCACCATGGGCGGTGTGGTGCTGGCGCGCGTCCTGCCGGCCTTTGTAGAAGAACTTGTCTGACATGCTGAAATCTCGATGAATGGAAGAGTACCCGGCGCCCGAAAAAAGCGAGCGAGCACCGGGCGAGACGTTTTAGCATGCTTATTGAATTGGATATATAGGCATAAGTGGAAATTCGATGCGCCACCCGCCCCGCTCTCATCAAATCACTCTGGCAAAGTGTCGCCTGACCCGCCCATCTCGGCCGGAACATCCTTCATCTTTGGTAGCCCGTCGCGAATCGGCAGTACCGATTCCTGGTAATGCACATGGACCGCGGGCTCAAACGCCAGGTCCGGAAGGTTGGCAACATAGACGTCCATAAGACTTAACGCCGGATGATCGGTAAACACATGACCACCGCACTTTTTACACCACTTGCGATAGCTTTGTTCCGTGAGATGGAATTCGCCAATGTGATCGGCACCCGCTAACACCTCGAAGCTGTCGTATGGCCACAGAGAAAACGCATTCACCGGCCCGGCCGACCAGCGACGACAGGAATCACAGTGACAATATCCCATCGCTTCGGGTGCGCCAGATACCTGAAACTTAACAGCGCCACAAAAACAACTGCCCTGGTACTGAGTCATAACGATCTCCCCCGTTCGTTGGTTAAACACCACCTTCCCAGAGCCACCCGTTTGCTGTACATGGTACGAAGTCACGAAACTGTCAGGACTTTGGTAGCAGGAAAGTTACGATTCGGAGCGACGGTTGACGGCTACCCGACAAACCGCACAAACTAACAGTCCAACCCTCCCAAGATAGAACGCACACTCAATGCCCGCAAACGTCAAAACCCGGATTTTGTTCCGCTCCAAACGCCTGAACCTGTACCTCGTCCGCTACCCGGAAGGTCACAAGGTGGGACCGCACCTGGACATGACTTCCGAAGGCCGGCTGTACAAACTCAATTGTGTTCTGGTAAAGCCCAAAGCAGGCGGTGAGTTCATCTGCGAAAAGAACATTTTCAACTTGTTTGGCCGGGTATACCTGTTTCGACCAGATCTCTACCAGCACCGGGTTTCGAAGATTGAACGTGGGAATCGTTGGTTGCTCAGCTTTGCACTTAACACATCGGGTAACGTTCCCCTGGCACAATGATCGCCTAGATCCGACAGAAGCCGTCAGCTCAACAAACACGCCTTGGCCTCATTGATGCGGGCGGCCAAATAGTTACTTCCGCCACGGTCCGGGTGTACTTTCTGCATCATCCTGCGATGGGCCTGAATGATCTCGTCCTGTGTTGCACCGGGCTCCAGTCCTAAGATGTCCAGGGCCTCGCTCTCGGTAAGAGGGCCGCCGGTAGTGCCGTGTTCTTCGGATTCTTCGCCTCCAGCGCTGGCCTCATCGTCAGCACGCCATGAGTCACCGAACCGGCGGTCAAGATAACTTTCCAGCAGCCGGGCGGAGTCCTCGTCGTGCGCCCGGCAGTATCGCAACAGCTCAAGAAATTCGCTTTCGCCCAGGTCCGCCAGCGCTCGCCCGGCCATGGGGCCTTTCAGGACCTTGCCACTCATGGTGCCGGAGTCATGATCCAGGCTCATTTCCAGAATGTCGCCGGACACATGGGATTGGTTGCCCGAACTTGCATTTGCATCTCCCGTTCCGGCTCCCGCCATGCGTCCCGTCGATAGCGATGGCAGCACCCGGCGTAGCAGCGGGTAGAGAAACGCCAGCAACGCGAACAGAGCGTGTAAGCGGCCGGTAACGGCCATCAGAACCACTATCCCGATAGCGGCCATCAAGGCCAGCTTTATCATCGCCGGCTTACGTTGGCTGGCCGGCTGGTTGCGCAGCCAGACCCACGCAACAACCGACAGTGCTATGACCAGAAGCGTTAGTGGCACTCAGATACCCCGGAACTCATCGGTCCATCGATGGCTTGAACGTGGATTGAAACAAGCGCTACTTGATCTGCTGGGTCAAGCGCTTGACCTCTGGAGAGCTGCGGCTGGAAAAATCCTGCAGGGCCTTGGCTCCCCCGGAAGCATAGACCGCCACCGCAGCCATAAGATCCTTGAGAACCTGCGGACTGTTGCGATCGAAGGGGGCATAAGCCCCACCAGACAACTTGCTCACCTGCTGGAACACCTCTCTGGCATGAGCATCGGCGCCCTCGTGGAACATGAACACCGGCGTTCGCAGCATCCCCAGCTCCCCCGCGGTATGGCACAGTTCGTCCACCGGTTCCTCGCAACAGTCGCCAATAAACACCACCGCCCTTACGGCCTTTTCCCGGGTTTCCTTCACGGCATGAGCCAACACCCGGCTGATCTGGGTGCGCCCACCCAGGCAGGAAACGCCGTTCATCAGGTTCAACAACTGACCGGTCTCCGTCACAAACCCTGTGGCCTTGAACTCGCCAAAGCCGCGGTAGTAACAAAGCTGGATAGCCAAACCACCCAAATCCCGGGTCGCCATGAACAGTTCACTCTGCAAGTGGCAGGCCTCATCCCAGGTTGCCTCCCGGCTGGCGGTGGCATCCAGCGCGAATATCAGCCTACCCTGCCCGCCACCCTGTTTAGGCAGTGTGCGAACCTCGTTGATAAACTGGTCGATGGCCTGTCTATCGGATTTGGGGCGCAGTTCTTTGTCGGCCATAGTGGTCCTTTCTCGTTTACCAGTGCGTCACGCACCTGGGTTACCATCAGCCCGCCAGTGCTGCCCGCACCTTCTTGCTCAGGTGGCCCATATCAACCCGGCCAAGCACCTGGGGCTTTAGCTCGTTCATCACTTTGCCCATATCCTGCATTCCCTGTGCATCGGTAGCGCTGATGGTCATTCGAATCAGGCCGTCCAGATCATCCTCATTCAGGGCCGCAGGCATGAATTCCTCAATGATTACCATTTCCGCTCTTTCATTGTCACCCAACTCCTCGCGCCCCGCCTCATCGTACTGACTGGCGGCGTCACGGCGCTGTTTGAGCATCTTGTCCAACACCTTTAGGACATCCTCGTCGCTCAAATCACGGCGCTCATCAATCTCAATCTGTTTGACTGCCGCCTGCGCCATACGCAGGGTGACAAGCCGGGTCTTATCCTTGTTCCGCATCGCGTCTTTCACCGCGGTGTTCAGTTGTTCCTTCAGTGTTGCTTCTGCCATTGCCGGCCTCCTTCAGATGAGTTAAATCAACTTTCCCAAATAGTGATTCATAGCACGATGGGAGTGAACCAAAAAGCTATTTGCAGACTACACTGCTAACCTGCTCATTCTTTTGACACCAGTGGAGTCACTGCATGATTACCGTTCACCACCTCAACAATTCCCGTTCACAACGCGTTCTCTGGATGCTGGAAGAATTGGGAGTGCCCTACGAAATCCAGCGTTACGAGCGTGACCCTAAAACCATGCTGGCACCGGCCAGCCTAAAAAAAGTGCACCCGCTGGGTAAATCACCGGTGATTACCGATGGCGACCTGGTGGTAGCGGAGTCAGGCGCTATTATCGAGTATCTGGCCCACACCTACGGCAAAGACACCATGTTGCCGGAAACCGGCGGCCAGGCGTGGCTGGATTATACCTACTGGCTGCATTACGCCGAAGGCTCCCTGATGCCACCGCTGGTAATGCGCCTGGTGTTCCAGAAGGTAAAAAACAGCCCGATGCCGTTTTTTATCAAGCCGGTGGCCAAAGGCATTGCCGATAAAACCACTGCTACCTTCATCGGCCCGATGATCAAAACACACCTGGATTTTGTCGAAGCTCACCTGGCAAAAAACACCTGGTTTCTGGGGGATAACCTCAGCGCGGCGGACATTCAGATGAGCTTTCCACTGGAAGCCTCAGTAGCACGGGGTATCGTTGGCAAAGACCGGCCCCATATCAATGCGTGGGTTGAGAGAGCTCACGCCAGGCCGGCTTACCAAAAGGCGCTCGAGAAGGGCGGTGAATACGACTTTGCCTGAACGCACGGAGGAGGGCTCACTGCCCTCCCTTTTTTAGAAGCGAGAAGGCAACACCAAACCGACATGCAGATATGTCTCGGTTTCCCACACTTTTATTAAACACCGTTCGCCACCATCTAAAGGAGACAGACTTCGACCACACATCCCTCAGGATCACTCCATGAACGCGACCATCAAGCAATTCCTCCTGGTTTCAAGCATCTACCTACTCGCCCCAACCGTTAACGCCTTCGACCTTAACGACGCGCTTTCCAGCGGCACCGAAGCAATGACCTCGGCATCAGAGGTCAGCGGTGAAGCCCAGCAACTGGTCGGCCAACTCCAAAGCCAGCTCGGCGTCACGCAGGCCCAGGCAACAGGTGGTACTGGCGCCCTGTTACAACTCGCAAAAAACCAGCTGGCCAACGACTCCATGAGCACCCTCACCAGCAAAGCCTCGGGCCTGTCCAGCCTGTTGGGCGGTGGTAGCAGCCTGAGCGAAAGCCTGCTCTCCAATATATCGTCGATGGACGGCGTGCGGTCGGCCTTTACAGCTCTGGGTATGGACAGCGGAATGATCCAGCAGTTTGTCCCGGTTATCATGAGCTTCCTGGGGAACCAGGGAATTGGCTCTTCGTTGCTGGGGCAACTGCAGGGCCTCTGGACACCGGACGACTGAAGCGGTCGCCCTTCCCCGAGAGCGACGTTTACACCGTAATTCGCTCCAGGGCCTCCCGAATCCCTGGGGGAATCGGTGTCGAGGACTGGGTGGCACGATCCACGAACACATGGACAAGCTCGCCATGTGCGGCTGCCTGGGTGTCGTTCTCCATGAAAATCCCCACCTCGTAGGTCACAGAACGGGTGCCAATTCTGGCAACCCGAACGCCGGCTTCAAGGGCATCAGGGTAGGCAACCGGCTTCTTGAACTGGCAGCTGGAACTCACCATAAAACCCACTACCGGTGCGTTGTGTATATCAAGACCGCCTTCTTCAATGAGATAGCGGTTGATGACCGAATCGAAGTAGGAATAGTAGGTCACGTTGTTGACGTGACCGTAGATGTCGTTATCCATCCATCGGGTGATGATGGGGTAAAACACGGGGAAGTCAGATCGTTCCATGGAGGCAGCCTGGCGTCAGTGGTCGTCAAAAAGAATGACCTGGCGAATGGCCTTGCCGTTTGCCAATCGCTCAAAGCCTTCGTTGATCTCATCAAGGGTCAGGGTGTCGCTCAGTAGCTTGTCAACCGGCAACCGTCCCTGGCGAAACAGGCTGACGTAGCGGGCCACATCTCGCACCGGCACACAGCTTCCCACATAGCTACCCTTGAGGGTTCGTTCCTCTGCCACCAGGCTCACCTGTTGAATCGACACCTTCCTGTCAGGGTGTGCCAACCCACCTGTTACGGTTGTACCGCCACGACGAGTCAGTTGATAAGCCAACTCCAGCGCCTTTTCAGAACCCGCCATTTCGATCGCACAATCAACGCCTCCGTTGGTCAAGGCTTTCACCTGGCTCACGCAATCTTCGTCCGCCGCGTTGATGCCAGCGCTGGCGCCCAGGCTCTTGGCCATCGCAAGCTTGTCTTCATCCAGATCAATGGCAATGACCTGTCCTGCCCCGGCCACCAGCGCACCCAACACACTGTTCAGGCCCACGCCGCCAAGCCCGATAACGGCGACCGTCTGGCCGGCTTTAATATCGGCCGAGTTGATGGCGGCGCCCACGCCCGTCAGCACGGCACAGCCAAAGAGGGCGGCATGATGAAACGGCAGGTCTGGATCAATCCGTACCAGTGAATGTCGGGACACCACTGCGTGATCGGCGAACGCAGAGACGCCCAGGTGGTGATTCACCGGCGTACCATCCGCCCGATGCAGCCGGTGTTCGCCACCAACAAGCGTACCGGCATTGTTCGCGACGGCCGCCGGTTCGCACAGGGCGGGGCGACCTTCGGCACAGGGGCTGCAGTGCCCGCAGCTGGGAACAAAGACAGTGACCACGTGATCACCCGGGCTGAGATCTGTCACCCCTGCCCCAACGGCTTTGACCACGCCTGCCGCCTCATGGCCCAGGGCCATAGGCACGGGCCTTGGCCGGTTGCCGTCAATCACAGACAGATCTGAATGGCACAAACCCGCTGCCCGTATCTGAACCAACACCTCATGATCGCCCGGTGGATCCAGTTCCAGCTCTTCAATCGTCAGCGGTCGGTTTTCGTCGAAAGGCTGTGGCGCACCTATCGTTTCCAATACAGCGGCACGGATTTTCATAACGATGATCCTGTTGGTGTTTTTGTTCGGAATGTCCGCAAGGTACTAAGTTTCTCTGATTTAGGGAAGTTCTGAAGTTTCTCTACCGGATGATCAGAGCGTTAACAGGAAACCGTAACGATTCCTGATAAAGTGAGCGCCTGTAAACGACTCCGTCCCACTTACCGGTAACTGCACCTGTCACTTATGCCCATTGCCATACCACCCGAGCAGACCATCTCCGAAGCAGAGATAGAGCTGGCCATAGGCTCGGGCATTGAACGGTATTTCGCCGACTGCCGGTCGCGGGTGCCGGCGTTTATCGACCGACATTTCCACTATCCCGGCGCTGTGGCAACCAACCGGATGGCACTGGGCTGGGACATGTTGCGGGCGCCGATCAATCTGCTTTGGGCGCCGGTTTACGCCCTTGCCTGCCTGGTAAAAATTCCAACGCGCAAACGAGCCGGTCTGAGATGGCTGCACGGAATGGCCGATCGTGTGCCTGCTGGTTTTACCACCCGCGTACAACAGCACATCTCGAGCCTTATTCAGGCCGACCTGCTGAACAATGGCCAGCCAATGGGCCACTTGCTGGAGGACTATCTGGTGGAAGCGCTGGAGGAGGTTTACGAGCGCCACAGCTCTGAGCCAGTCGACCACCAGCACTTTATCAAACTGGTAGAGCCCGTGATTGCAGACGCTCTTCGTCAGTACCGCGTAACGCGGACGGCCTCTGCCGATATCACCAACAGCATTTCATGCACCGTGCTGGGCGCGTTTGCATTCCAGAAGTTTACGCCTGGGGGCATAGGGCTCGGAGTGGTGCTGGCGTCCATGCTTGCAAAGACCCTGGCCGCACGGGACTTTATCCTCGGCGAAACCATTGGCACGTGGTACTACAGCGTCTTTCCACCGGAGCCGTCGCTGGCAACGACCGCCGGCGTCATGCTCGCGGTCATGGCCGCCCTGGCAGCGTTCGCAGCGCTGTCTGGCGTTATTTCCGACCCCGTGCAGGCGGCACTCGGCCTTCATCGTCGTCGCCTGCACAAGCTGCTGGATCACCTGGAGCGGGACGTATCGCTCAGCACCCAAAGCAGCTTTCGGCCGAAAGACCAGTATGTGGCCCGCATTCTGGACACGTTCGACATGATCCGAGCCGGGTTGATTTAGGCAAGAGCCTCCCAGGCAGGGAGGACTGACTGTTCCTGAACTACAATCAGTACCGGCAGGGCCAAACTGACCAGAACTCACATGAGGCACCCATGGCGCAACCAACCCCGCTTCAAACCTTATTCGACACCCTTCCTCAGAGCGGCCGGGTTGAATGGATTGGCATCCGCCCTGCCCGCGGCGAGTCCATGACAATACTCGACAACGTGATGATCACGCCGGGCAAAGGCCTGGAAGGCGATCGATTCGAGGGCAGCGAGACCAGCAAACGGCAGGTCACCCTGATCCAGAAAGAGCACCTGCATGCCATTGCCTCTTGCCTGGGGCAGGAGGCAGTTGACCCTAAGATTTTCCGGCGCAACATCATGGTTTCGGGCCTGAATCTCCTGGCTCTAAAGGGAAAAACGTTCCGAATTGGGGATGTAGTGCTGGAATACACCGGCCTGTGTCACCCCTGTAGCAAGATGGAGACTGCCCTTGGGCCGGGCGGTTATAACGCCATGCGTGGGCATGGCGGTATAACGACGCGAGTGATTGAAGGGGGCGAGGTGGCAATTGGCGACAGCGTTCTGGCCTGCCTCTGAACCACTTGTGGCTACTACTCCACCGTGATGGTGATCTTCTCGGACATCACGGGCGGCTGATGAGGTACGTGCAGGTGATCCCCCACCAGTAACTGCAAGGTGTGTTCGCCCGGTGACAGCTCCAGGGACGTCTGGGTTTGTCCGCCACCAAAATGAATATGACGATCATCGGACGGAACCGGTTGGTCCATCGCGGGCATATCGTCTACATCCACAAGCAGGTGATGGTGGCCGGTGCCCTTGCGTTCCACGCCCGCTGGCGCTACACCCAGCCCATCCAGACCGAATCTCACGGTGACTGGAGAACTCATGGCCTGCCCATCAGTTGGCGTAATAAAATACACCGACGCGCCTTCAGGAGCGGGTGTCGCTCCATGGACCCCGGCAACCATTGAGAAGGCAAGAACCGAACCAAGCAATAAACATTGTGTGCTGCTGATCATGCTCATGACTCATTCCTTGAACGCGGGATTTACTGTTCAATGGTAGGACAGATTTTCGCATCTTGCCGAATATCGATACTGCCTTGTGCAAGCTGCATCTACGGTGCTAACCGAGCGTCCATACTGTTCTGCGCCAGCCGGCGGGCCTGCTCTTCGGTCATCCCCAGGCCATCACGCATGGCCACGAAGTTCTCCAGCACATAACCGTCGAAATAGGACGGGTCGTCCGAGTTCACGGTAACCTTCAAACCCTGCTCCAACAGGTCCAGAATGTTGTGGTGGGTCATGTCCTGAAACACACGCAGCTTGATGTTCGACAACGGGCAAACCGTTAACGGGATCTGCTCGTCCGCCAGTCGGTCCAACAACTTCGGATCTTCCGCGGCACGGACCCCATGGTCAATACGGTTTACCTTGAGCAGGTCCAAAGCCTGCCAGATGTACTCAGGCGGCCCCTCTTCACCGGCATGGGCAACTGCCAGGAAGCCTTCAGATCTCGCTTTGGCGAACACTCGCTCAAACTTGCTGGGTGGATGGCCCTGTTCGGCACTGTCCAGTCCCACCGCAAAAAACTGATCACGAAACGGCATCGCCTGCTCAAGTGTCCGGAAAGCGTCGTCTTCAGAGAGGTGCCGCAGGAAACTGAGAATCAGCCCACCGGTAATACCCAGCTGCTCGCGCCCATCCCGCATGGCGCCGCTGATGCCGTTGATGGCCGCTTCAAAGGGAATGCCGCGCTCGGTATGGGTTTGCGGATCGTAGAAAGGTTCAACATGGACAACGCCCTGCGCCTGACACTTCTGCAGATACGCCCAGGTGAGATCGTAGAAATCCTGCTCCGTGCGCAGCACATTGGCACCCTGGTAATAAAGATCCAGGAATTCCTGCAGGTTATTGAAGGAATAGGCCTGCCGAAGCACGTCGACATCGCTCCACGGCAACTCAATGCCATTGCGCCGAGCCAGTGCAAACATCAGTTCAGGCTCAAGCGCCCCTTCCAGGTGTAGGTGTAACTCTGCTTTGGGTAGGGCTTTCAGCCAGGCTTCGTTCATCACACTCTCCAGGATGATTTATCGTGTATCAACAAATCATCCCGGAAAGCCATGAGGTCTTGCAAATCCCCGTGCGGTCCGCAAAGAAAAAAGACGACAGGGTGCAAGCACAAGCCGCTATCCGCTACCAGATAGGTCTACAGATACCGCCCACCAGCACCGATCACCACGACGATCAGACCGAGAATCAGGTTGGTACCTACCAGCTTTCGGATCTGCCCTACCTGGCGTCCGCCTTCCTGTGGATCCTGATTGGCAACGGCCTGCTTCAACCGCCGGAAGGGGGCAAAATAGACGTGACAATAGAGCAGCATCATTACAATCCCCAGCCCCTGCATCACATGAACGTGCCAGCCGGCACCCGCCATGCCGCCGAACACACTGAAGACCATCCAGTAACCGGTCACCAGCAACAGTATGATCGCCACCCATACCCAGCGGAAAAACCGGGACAGCGTATGACACCAAAGAGCACCGCGCTGCGATGCATCAATGACCTCCACCACTGCTGGCCGCATGGCCATATAGGCGAAAAACATACCGCCAACCCAAATCACGGCAGAGAGAACATGTAATGCGATAGCCAGACCCATAAAGCGACTCCCGGATAAGAAATGTGTGACGAGCATAAGCTTCACCCGCCACAAAACCAACTCTCTTGACCGGATTCCCGGCTAAACCCGCCAGGGTGGGACGCTATTACGGCATCGGCGAGCAACTGGCACTGGGCAGTTGGTCAATCCAACTGCGAATCAGTTGAGCACCCTCCTGATGCGTTGTGCTACGGCCCAGCTCGGGCATCTTGTGCCGGCTGTCTGTCGTCTCGATACGGAACAACAGGTAAGACTCATCCGCGTTGCCTGGAATCACGTCGTACGGATAACCCTCTTTGCCGCCGGCCACCGGGTCCTTGCAGACTCCGAATTTACCCGGCGAGTCAGCGTAGACGCGGTTGTACTCCAACTGCACGCCGCTACTGCCTGCGGGCCCGGCATAGTCGGCCGGCAGGGTGAGGTCTGCCCGATGGCAATGGGCGCAGTTGATGTCCAGGTAGGCCCTGGCCTTGTCGTTCAGTTCTGCGTTGCTCAGTGACGGGATGTGAGTTTCGTCATTAAACACCGGTGCCTGCTCCACACTGTTAAAATCCGCCGGTAACCCAGTGAGCAGTTCGCCTTCCGACCAGTATTGAAGCTGGTTGTAGACCGTGCCGTCCGGGTAGCTGAAATCCTTGTTCAGATAACGGGCCTTGGGGCCAATGGGCAGAAAAATCTGCTCACGCTGGTCATCCGGCCCCGCCAGGTCCGGCACAATGGAGTGGCAGGAGTTGCAGTCCGCAGCTTTGGGCACCGCATAATCAAAGGTGAGTGTATGTCCCTGGTTGTTGATGGTGGTCAGGTCGGTCAGGCGTTTCCCCGCAATGGCGAGTGTCGCTTCGGATTCTGACGACCAGTAATACGGCAATGCCATCCAGCCGTCGGCCCGATGGATCAACAGACGGGTTTCGATGACCAGTTCCGCACCGTCAGGCATGGCGGTATTTTCCGGTAGGGCGAAAGTCTTGGTAATGACCGTCCCAACCGGAAAATCCAGCGCCTCTGATGGGTTGTAACCCACCGTTTTGCCTTCTGGCACAAACACAAAACGGTACTTACTGGTGTAATCGGAGAACAACGCCGTGGAGAGATCATAAGGCACCCCACCCCGGGTCGGCCCGGCCGTTGGATCACTGGCATCGGTAAACAGATTGTAGTCGGAGAGCTTCGGGCACACCTCCGTCATCAAGGCGTCCCAGTTCACCCCATTCGTGGTTGCACTGCAGCTGCCCTCTGCTCCTGTTGGCGCACCAGCACCGGCATTCAGTGCGCTGCCGGTCGGGTTGGAGCCACTATCGTCCGACGAATCACCACCTCCTCCGCCGCCACACGCAGCCAGAAGAAAAGACGTCACCACACCCGCCGCAATCGTTTTATTACTGTGTTTCATTGGAGACTCTCCCTTACAGCGCGCAGGCCGCTTCGGCCAGATCATCCCCGGTGCAGCCGTAGATGTTGTTGCGGAAGTTCACCACCGCTGGCGCCAGTCGCGGCTGGACGCAGTTCAAGTAGGTGTTGTTGACCAATTGATCGATTAACAGGTGGGGCAGAGGATTGCCATCGCCATCAACCATGGTTACGTCGGCAGGATCATCCGGATAGACCAGTCCGGTATTCACTTCGTCATAGTCTGGCGCCGGGTTGCCATTGATGTTGCTGTTGGCACAAATCTGGTCGCCTGCGCCGTAAGGGTCGTAGTTCACCCCATCGGCCTGCGCCTCGGCGCCGACCAGGGCATTGAAGCCAGCCAACTCTCCGGCATTCGACAGCAGTTCACCGATTCCGTCATACAGAATCGCAGGAAAGGTTTGCGGCGCCCCCTTGCTGTTCATGTTCGAGGAGTAACCATCAATAACCGGCTGAAGTAGCGCACCTCGCGGGTTATCGCCGTTCCGGGCAATGGTGTTGTTATGCAGGTAGACGTTCTTCAGTGTCGGGCTCCAACCATTGCCCATGGTGGCGCCGTAGTTGGCCGGGTAACTGGCAAGGTCATCATCAACCAGCAGATAGCTGGTGATCGCGACCGCCGTGGTGTCATTGTCCGTTATCTGGTTGTTGTACATTTCCACGTCACTGGTGGCCAGCACCAAGACGCCGGTTCCTGGTGGCACCGTGCCAACCACGCCAGCGCCTACGTTATCGGCGTTGTTGCTGTAGGCCTGGTTGTTGAAAACACGAACATTGCCGCCGTAGGCCTTATCCAGCCCTGGCAAGTCGAACACCAGGATGCCGCCAGAGTTTGCGAGCGCGATGTTGTTGTACACATCCGCCATGGTGGAGTTTTCAATCTCAATGCCGGCCACGTTCTGTTTGGCGGTATTGTTCCGAACCACAATGTTTTCGGACTGCCCCACGTAGATGCCCGCATCCGCCGACCCGAAGGCGTAGTTGTTCTCCAGCAGCACGTTCTGGCTTTTCAGCGGGTACAGCCCGTAGGCGCCGTTGGCCGACTCCAACTCGCCTTCCCAGACCGTGGCGGTATAAGTCATATGGATGCCGTTGACGTTGGTGGCCTTGATGCCGTTCTTCGGCGCCTCGTACACACCGAAGTCCCGCACCGTAATACCATTCCCGCCCTGGAAGCGGAACGCGTCGTCGCCATTGGACGTGCTGAAATCCAGTGCGGTTTCGTTGATGCCATAGCCGGTGAGGGTCAGCCTACTGGCACTGTTGACGACAATGCTCTCGGTCACCACAAACCGCCCTTTTGGCAGAACCACCAGGGCATCTTCCGGCAAATCGAACAACGCCACGGACAGCGCCTCGGTAATGTCGTCACCGTTTGCAGCATCCGGCGCTACAAGGATGGCGTCTTCAGGAATGGAAAAACCAGACGTGGTCACCGCAAGTTGGGCAACGACATCGGCGGACTGCCCATCGGCTCCAGCCTTGCCGTCTTCTCCATCGTCCCCATCACAACCGGCGAGTAGGAACCCACTTGAAATGGCAGTCACCAACAAGAGTTTCTTGAACGTTCTGACCTGGCGCATCGTAACCTCTGCTTGATCGTGTTGTTGTTATTCCTGCGTTCCCGAAAAGAACGCGGTGTCCCGAACGACACTAAGCAGGATGCGACACATTGGCGAGAACAACCGATGTGCAGAAAACCACATGCCCTGTGCAAATTCTGAAACGGCCTGTGCATCAAGGGTTTGAGAGGAGAAAAGGAAGGCACTGTGCAAAACCTGCAATCCCGGAAATTGCAGGTTTTGATCAGCTGATGTCAGCCCCGAGGCACTGCTGACGGTACTCTGTTGGGGTGGCGTTCTGGATATCCCGAAACGCCCGGTTGAACGAACTCAAGGTACGGTAGCCCACGTCCAGAGAGATGTTCAGCACAGGTGTGTCCGGCTCGTTCCGCAAACGTTCAGCAGCGTCGGCTACCCGCAGCTGATTGATGTAGTCATTGAAGTTTCGATAGCCCAAAGCCTGGTTGATCACCTTGCGCAGACGGTATTCAGGAATCTCGGTGGCCTCAGACAGCTTTTTGAGAGTCAGCTTCTCCGTTTGATAAAAGCCGGCGTCCATGGTTCGGCAAAGCACTGCGGCGTCCTGCTCCTGTTGTGCAAAGTGTGCCTCGTGGGTTTCCTGGGGCTCTGTCTCTGGAGTTGGTCTGGGCTGCGGCTGTGGCGAACCGGCAGGCCGATCGCTGCCCACCAGATCCATGATTCCCTCCCTCGCCGTAACCAGGCAGATCAGGGTTGCGAAAGCCGCCAGCCCCGTGATGATCCCGCGGATGTACTCATGATAAAGCCCGAAGTTCAGGCTGACCGTCGCCACGCCTACGGCGCTGCCGACAATCAACAAAAAGGCCAGACGGGCCTTCCTGCGGGCTTCCACCAGATCGTTTCGCCAGTACCGAATCACAAAACTGAGGCCATGCAGCAGCACCACGTACTCGAAGAACTGGCCCAGCCGCCATCCGAAGAAGACCGCCGGAGTCCACGCGTCACCGGGCTCTACGAAGGGCCGCGCCAACGCTGGCGCCAGAAAGCTGTATAGCGCCATCGCGCCCCACACTGACTTCAAACGCGGGCGCGGCGCAAAAATCAGCTGACACAGTAGCCAGAACAAGGCGGGCAACGCGGTTTGCAGGTCGGAAGTGATCCAGCGCCATTCGGTTGGAATCAAAGGATCAACCAGGAACGCCACAGACCCAACAATCACCAGCAGGAACAACTGGCCAACCAGCAAATGCCGGAAGTCTCGCAACGTAATCACAAACAGGGGCAACAGGCAGCCAAGCCCGAAGCCGGTTAGCAACATCACTGTTTTTACCTTCTTGTTGTTATCTTAACGCTTGATAACGGATGTTAGCCGAAGTGTTGAACGTTTTGATAGCAACTCACTTTTCAAAACGACTCGCGCATGATGTTTTCAATGGTTGGCCTTGGCAACACAACGGGGTTGGCCTTCATGGAAGAAGAGCTTGCAGCCGACTGTGAGGCGGCAATAATGTGCTCTTCCGTCACTCCAATGGATGCCAGCCCGGGCAAGCCACTTTGACAGATCCATTCACGAAAACGTGGTAGCGCCTGATCCGCGGACGCCTCAAATATGTCTGCAATCCAGCCAACTACCCGATCAATACGAGCCTTATGCTCCGCCTCAACCACGCTATCGCGGTTGGCGGCTATACCTGCCGGCAACAAGGCACCACAGAGGGCACCATGGGGCGCACCAGATAATCCTCCCAACGGACCGGCAATGCCATGAACGACACCCAGTCCCGAGTTTGCAAGTGCAAGCCCACCAAACAGACTCACTTGAGCCATGGCGTCACGCGCCTCTTCAGACTCACCATCCATCAGTTGTTTTAACGCGGCCAGGCCTTTTGGGATCGCCTCTTTGCACAACATGTCGGTGAACAGATTGGAGCGTGACGAGAGATACGGCTCGATGACCTGGGTAATGGCATCCAGCCCTGAGTGCAAGGTAACACCCCGGGGACAATGGTCGGTCAGCGCAGGATCTATCAGGGCAAGGTCAGGGAGCAACTGGTTATCCCGCAGACTCACCTTGCGCTGAGCTTCCGGAATATCAATGACCGCGTTTCGGGTCGCCTCTGCCCCCGTTCCCGAGGTGGTTGGAATCAGGATCAAGGGCAGGCGCTGGGTGGATAACGGCAGCCCCTCTCCGACCACCTCCAGGTGGCTCATCAACTCGGTCTGGCTGGACAGCATCGCAGCCAGTACCTTCGCTGAATCCATGACAGAACCACCACCAATGCCGATGACCAGATCGACACCCAATGCTTTGCCTTGCCGAATGGCAGCATTCAGTGTCTGTAAATCTGGTTCCTTATGCACAGACATCGTTTGGACAATATCAACGGCATTCAGTGACTCGAATACCCTGGCAAGTCGATCAGGATGGCGGCCATGAACGATCAGTACTCGCTTGCCCAACCTTGTCACCCGGTCGCTCAGTTGGGCTATCTGTCCTCTCCCGAAGACAATGTCGGTCGGAGTTACCAGGCTAAAAGTGTCGGGCATAGAGAAGATCGTCCTCGATATGGATGATGTTCAATTGAACACTAATTACGGTGTCGATCCAAGTGTTCCGATGCCTCTCACCTTGTCTAATGCTCATTTACTGTTATGCTGAATGTTCAATTGAACATCTGATAATAACAAGCTGAGTGAGCTGGTCCTTCCCGGATGTTCAATGCGAGGCAGAGAAACCTCAGGCATGGACCGCTCCACATGGAGAAAAAGAATGAACCTGTCTAAGAAAGTGTTTCCCGGTATTCTCCCGTCGGTGACTCTGGCGGCATCCGCCTTGCTGGTCGGCTTCAGCGGTCAGGCATTTGCGGATTGCGAACGAGGCTCGCTAGACGCCAAGTACTGCGACGAAAACGGCGATATGGTTGCTGACCTGCCAGCGGACAAATCAGAGTGGGTGAATCCCGACACTCTGATCTTTGCCTACACGCCGGTTGAAGACCCCGCCATCTATTCCGACATCTGGCAGCCCTTCATCGATCATCTGTCTGAAGTGACAGGCAAGGATGTTCGCTTCTTCGCCGTGCAATCCAACGCCGCGCAAGTGGAAGCCATGCGCAGCGGCCGTTTGCATGTGGCGGGCTTTTCTACCGGCCCAACGCCTTTCGCGGTTAATCTCGCCGGTGCGGTGCCCTTCGCCTTGATGGGCTCAGACTCCGGGCAGTTCGGCTACTCGCTTCAGGTCTACACCCACGTCGATTCCGACATCCATGAAATAACCGACCTGAAAGGTAAGCGCGTCGCACACACCTCCCCTACCTCGAACTCCGGTAACCAGGCCCCCCGTGCCCTGTTCCCGGAAATGGGCGTGGTACCAGGTGACGACTATGAAATCACCTTCTCCGGCAGCCATGACCAGTCCATGCTCGGCGTAGTGGCCAAGGATTACGACGCGGCCCCTGTGGCCTCGGAAGTGGTTGAGCGTATGGCCGCGCGTGGGCTTTATGACGAGGAAGATGTGCGTCTGGTGTGGGAGTCCGACCGGTTCCCGACAACCTCCTATAACCACGCCCACAACCTGCATCCCGAGCTGGTCGAGAAAATTCGTGAAGCCTTTTACAGCTTCAAGTTTTCCGGCACCGAGCTGGGCGAAGAGTTTGAGGGCGTCGAGACCTTCATCCCCATCAACTACAAGGACAACTGGCGCGTAATTCGCACCATCCAGGCGTCCAACGGCGTTCAGTACACGCCCGACAATCTGAAATAAGAGCAACAGGCGCTTCCGGCCAATGGCCGGAAGCTCTGGCCGGAGTGAATTCATGTTAGAAATTACCAACCTGGTAAAGCGATACGGGCACAATGAGCCGGTGCTAAAAGGCCTGGATCTTGAGGTTGACGGCAGCAGCGTCGTTTCCATCGTCGGCGCTTCGGGCGCGGGGAAAAGCACACTGCTGCGCTGCATCAACCGGCTGGTTGAGCCCACATCGGGTTCGATCAAGTTGAATGGCCACCAACTGGTCAATCTTCGCGGCAGCGAATTGCGACATTCCCGCCGGCGTATCGGCATGGTTTTTCAGGGGTTTAACCTGATTGATCGCTTGACGGTCATGGAAAACGTGCTGTCCGGACGCTTGGGCTATGTGTCACTGTTCCAGGCCCTGACCCGCCGCTTCCCTCAATCGGATATCGATCGCGCCTTCCACCTGATGGAGCGCGTGGGTATCGCCCACTACGCCAATAATCGAGCCGACCAGTTGTCCGGGGGTGAACGGCAACGGGTAGCCGTAGTGCGGGCACTGATGCAGGAGCCGGAGATTCTGCTGGCGGATGAGCCAACCGCGTCGCTGGACCCCAAAACCTCTCAGCAGATCATGAGCCTGCTCCAAACCCTGGCCAGCGAAATGTCGCTGCCGGTGCTGATCAACATCCACAACGTCACTCAGGCGCGAATGTACACGGATCGTATTGTGGGTATGCGGCACGGTCAGATGATTTTTGACGGTTCGCCCAAGGACTTCAACCAGGATGCGCTGGATGCCATTTACGGCGGCATTGAGTCCCCGGACGAGGATGCGGCTGAGGCCGGCGCCCAAACCCAGGAGGCGACCGTATGACCACCAGCAGAACTGCAACCGACATGACGTCGGGCAGGGTCTGGAAGAAGCCCCCGTTCATAGCCAACCCCTGGCTCCGCTATGGCTTGATCGCCGTTACCCTGACTTATCTCTACTGGGCTTTCTCCACGCTACCCTTTGATTGGGCGCGAATTTCCGAGGGCCTGCCCCGAGCCGCCAAAATATTCGGTGGAGCCTTTCCTCCCAGCTTTGAGCGTGCCGGACTCTTGTGGACCGGCTTCAAGGAAAGCTTCCAGATTGCATTCCTGGCAACCCTGCTTGGGGTGTTTCTGTCGATACCTATTGCGGTGATGGCTGCCAAAAACGTGGCTCCGAAGCCAGTCTATCTGCTGGGGCGCGCCATCATCATTATCTCCCGCAGCTTCCACCCGGTCATCGTGGCCATCCTGTTTGTGGCGGCCGTCGGGTTTGGCCCCATGGCAGGCATCCTGACCCTGACACTCTATTCCATCGGGTTCGTGGCCAAACTGTTGGCCGAAGAAATCGAAGAAATCGACTGGGGCCAGGTGGAAGCCATGCGCTCCGTCGGCGCAGGATATCTGAAGATGCTGATCTACGGCGTGTTTCCGCAGATCATGCCACGCCAGATTGGGCTATCCATGTACCAGCTCGACAGCAACCTGCGCGCTTCCGCGGTGGTTGGCATTGTCGGAGCAGGCGGTATTGGCGGCACACTGATGAATGCGTTCGGACGTTACGATTACGACTTCGCCTTTGCCATTCTGCTGATGATTATTGGCATCATTCTGGTCAGCGAAGGCATAAGCGGATGGGTGAGGAAAAAAGTATGGTAGATCACGCTGCGAAACTGACTGACCGTGTTTGGTCCCGCTACGACCGGAAAGAACAGTGGACCCGCTATGGGATCTACCTGGTAACCCTGATTGCGATTGTCTGGGCGGTGCGTGACATCGACATTTTCTGGCCCTGGGTGTGGGACGCCCCCAACCAGATCCAAAACCTGGGCGCACGCATGTGGCCACCGGAGTTCAGCACCTGGAATGCCATCTTCGCGGCCATGCTGGAAACCGTACACATTGCCACCCTGTCTACCATGCTCACGATATTCATTGCCCTGCCGGTGTCCTATATCGCGGCGCAGAACACCACGCCGAACAAGGCCACCCTGTGGCTCGGTCGGTTTATTCTTGTGTCCAGCCGCTCAGTAAACACCATCATCTGGGCCCTGCTGTTCGTCGCCATTTTCGGCCCTGGGGTACTTGCGGGCATTCTGGCGGTTATGTTCCGGTCAATCGGTTTCATTGGTAAACTGATGGGCGAGGCTATCGAGGAGATCGATCGCCGCCCCGTCGAAGCTATGCAGGCAACCGGCGCAAGCAAAATGAAAGTAGTGCTGTACGCGATCGTGCCGCAGGTAATGCCAGCCTTTTTTGCCATCATCATCCTGCGCTGGGATATCAACATCCGTGAATCCACCGTGCTTGGTTTGGTGGGCGCCGGTGGCATCGGAGTGCTGCTGCAAGGGTCTATCGACCTGTTTGCCTGGCAGACGGTGGCCACGATTCTGCTCGCTATTGTGGTGTTGGTAATTCTGGGCGAAGCACTAACCAGCGCCTTGCGCAAGAAAGTTATCTGACGCGGAAACCCAGTCCATGACAAACAGCTTTAACTTTGGCCAAGCGGACGTATTGTTTACCGACGTGGACGATACCCTGACCACCGATGGTCAATTGCTGCCAGAAACCTATCTTGCCCTTTGTCGGCTGGCAGCGGCTGGTATTCGCGTGATTCCGGTGACCGGTGGTTGCGCCGGCTGGTGCGACCAGATCATCAGAACGTGGCCGGTCACTGCCGTAATTGGTGAAGGCGGCGCCTTCTACGCCGAGCGGACCGCCCCCCAGACGGTCCGCTGGCACTACTGGAACGACGCAGCCAGCCATAAGCGCGACCAAGAGGCCATACTGACTGCAGTCGCCGCACTGGATCTGGACTTCGAGCCACAACTCGCCAGCGACCAGTCCTTCCGCTATGTCGATGTAGCGGTCGACTACAACCAGCAGCAGTCTTTAAGCTCAGAGCAAGTAGCGGTTCTTCATAATGCTCTGGTTGGCCGGGGCTTCAACGTTCGGCAAAGCTCGATCCACCTCAACGTCTGGCTCGGCGATTTTGACAAGTCCACGATGGCCGTGCGTGTAGGGCTGGAAGTGCTGGGACTGGATCTGCAGGCGTTGCAACAGCGCGCAGTTTTCATTGGTGACGCACCCAATGACGAAAGCATGTTTCGATGTTTTCCACTAAGTGTTGGCGTGGCAAACATTCGCAAGCATCTGCCCGGGATGGCCCATCGGCCGGCCGCCGTTGTCAGCCAGCGTTCCGGGCTGGGCTTCGCGGAAATGGCCGAAAACTGGCTGAGGCAACGGACCGAATCCGACCTGCCGCAGGCCGAAACACATCCTGTGTGATCAAGCCAGGGGTAATGGACCGAGTATCTAATCTGATGGGCGCCAAAGATCGGCAAAAAAGCATTCTGGATTGGGTGAACGAGCAGAAGCATGTCGAGGTTGAAGACATTGCCCAACGCTTTGGAGTCACCACCCAGACCATTCGCCGAGACATCAACAAACTGTGCGAACAGGGTGTGCTACGTCGCCGTTATGGCGGCGTCAGCCTACCGGCCAGTGCCACGGTTTCTCCCGTTGAAAACGCGCGGATCCATCATCATGCCACCAAGCAGCAGATGGCTCAGCGGGTTGCAATGGATATTCCTGAAGGCGCCACCGTCAGCCTGGGAGTCGGCAGCACCATCGAACTGGTGGCGAAAGCGCTGATTCATCATCAGTCACTGCGCATCCTGACCAACAATCTCAGTGTGGCCTCTGCGCTTTCCGGCAATTCCGGCATCGAAGTCATCGTTTCCGGTGGGCAATACCGGCACAACCACCATGATGTGGTCGGGCCGGAAGTGACCGGATTTTTCAGCTCCTTCATCACCGACTTTGGCATCATCAGCACCGGTAGCATGGACCCACAGCATGGCCTGATGGATTTTGATATCCGCGAGGCCGAAGTCAGCCGGGCCATCATTTCCAACACCCGGTCACGCTTGCTGGTGGCCAACCATAGCAAATGGACCCAAAGCTCTCATTGTAAAGTCGCCTCATTCAAGTATGTGGATCGCTTCTACACCGACTTCATTAGTGCCGGAAAACAGATAGGCCTGCCTGCGTCGCTTGAAATCATCGAGTGTGTTGGAGCTTAACGAGTCCGAACGTTCGCAAGGCGGTGCAGTGAATATCTCCTACTTAACCCTGCCAGATTCCCAGCATTGCGCCTGCACCCAGAACGAGCGCCCCGCCGACTTCCCCGACGATCAGCAACAGCATGAAGAACCCGGTCACCCAGGACGGCAACTGCCGCTTACCCAGGCGGTGGGGCCGGCGCAATTGGTTGTCTGTATCCTGAAGCAGGCCGTGAATCACATAGGTACCAATTGCAAAAGCGAAGAACATCAGTGCAGCCACGGCGGCAGTCGTGTTAACCCAATCAGCCAGCACACTATGAGCGCTGAACGCCGCCAGCAGCAGCGCCGCAAAGCTGTAGAGCAGCGAACTGCGGTGAGCGATATCCACATATACCGGCGAGGTAGCGTCCTCACTCCGCGCCATATGCCGGTATTTCCAAATGCCGGTAAGCAGGCCTGTCATAAAAAACAGGAAACACGTACCTTTCGGCCTTTGATGACCAGTTGATTCCCCATGACACGATCCAAACGCATCTACCTCGCCGGCCCGGAAGTCTTTTCCCCGGCAGCAGCCCACTTCAGCTTTGCCAGAAAGCCTTGCTACGCTCATCCATTGGGAAAAAATGCTCGATCCGCAAGTTCTGTGCGGTGACATCCAGGGGCGTGCCTATCGTTGCAATGGTCGAAAAGATTCTAAGCTGCTGATCTCCCAGGTTCAGGGTAAAAGGAATCGCCGGATAGTCGAGATGTTCCACCACGTGGCTTTTCCAGTTCTGTGGAACGCCGGGCAGAGTCAAGGCATGCTCCAGCAATCGGTTGGGTTGGTCCCGGAAGGGGCCGGCTAGATGCTCATGGTAGACCCGCTGCAGCATGTGGCATGCGATGTTTTCCCAATCTCCCACAAAGGGTTTCATGCCCTCGTTGTCCAACAGCGATAGAAGAAAGTTCGGCCTTGCGGGAAAGTGAGCACCCAGTTCCACCATTCTTACCATCATCGCCTGCATGGCCGTGTTAGCCATCACCAGATAGTACTCGTGATCAAAGACAACCGCCGGGTAAGGGAGGTGCGCCTGCAGAAGGTGATCAAGCGCTTCTTTGATCATTGCCATGCCTGGCGCGTTCAAATCCTGATCGCTGTAAACCTGGCTGTAACCCGCCGCAGACAGCAGGCGGTTGGTCGCCGCCAGATCCGTCTGAAGCATCTGCGCCAAATGCAGAACCATGCCCTTACTGGGCTGGCTTCGGCCCGTTTCCAGAAAGCTGATGTGCTTCGCCGATACTTCGCATTCCAGGGCGAAATCCATCTGGCTCAACCGTTTACCCTGCCGCATTTCTCTAAAAAGCGTACCGAAGGCGCTCATCGCAGTTCCTGTGAATGTCCGAGTGTTCAGCGATTATCTTCCTCAAGGGTGTGCTGCACCATTACCTCACAGGTAATTGTGCCCATCACCGCCCAGGTAGATGCTTTGTAGCGTAGTCCAACACATTGTGAAACCCGATTGAGGTGATCCTATGAAAAACTTCGTCCGTCAATTCAGCGTAAAACAGGTCGTCCTGAGCGATGTTTTCCTCTCTACACCACTGGCATTGGCACTGATCCTGGCCGCAGAGCCGATCGCCCAGTTAGCGGGAGGGCCAGGTGCAACCTTCTATCTGGTGGTGGGTATAGTGATGTTGCTCTGGTGCGTGGATATGGCTGCTATGGCCATGAACGCACGGTGGCTGGAGAAATACTTCAACCTGATGATGGTTGTGGATGTCAGCTGGGCCCTGCTGTCTCTCGCCTTGATGGTGTGGTTTGCGGACAGCCTGCAGGCGTTGGGCTGGGTGCTGTTCGCAGTGAACATTCTTGTTCCACTGGACATGGCGTGGATGAAACGGGTTGCTGGCAGTAAACCTCTTGAACCTGCATTCAGCTAGCCTTCGAAACACCGGGTAGCGGCAACTCCTGTCGCTACCCGCCTGCTCAGAAGTAGCCCAATACCCTGCCAAGAGTCAGCGCACTCATCCAGAACACCAGAGACATCAAGGCACCTGCCCTCAAGGGCAAAGGCATGGAAGCACCCATTGGGAGGCTCCGTATATCCCGGCGCTTTAACACCCGAGCAAGTAGCAACGCGTTCGACACTCCCAACAGGACAACCACCATCTTGACCCGGAACAACATCGACCCGGCGTAGTCCACCGCCGCTGTGGCGAATAGAAGCGAACCACAGACCACCGCTAACCCCAAACCAAACGCGGAGGTGACTCGAAGCACATCGACAAACACCATCACAGGGTAGCGGCGCCAGAGCCCCAGCAAACGCAAATCCAGCGGCACAATTCCACCAATCAGCAGGGCAACACCAAGAATATGCCCGGCGTTGATCAGCGGGTATGCGAGGGTGGAATTGCGCAGCGCCGATACAAAGGCCAGGTTTTCAACAAAGACCAGCGCCGGCTCAATCATTCCCAGGCTCAGGAATCACGACCGGGATACAAGTCGTAGTTCGTCCCATCGATGACAATCCGCTCGGCCTTGACCAACCGTTCGCCCTCTTTGGCGGAACGGTGACCGTGCACGGTCATTTCCCGGCCGACGCTCAAAATCTCTTTACTGAGCCCGACACGGTCGTTACGCCAGGGTTGGCCGACTTCCACAACCCATGCCTCGCCATCAACGTCTATCGTGACCTCGCCATGGGGATTACCAAGGCGCATTGACTGGATGGTACCGGTGATTTCAAATTCCTCGTCCGTGGCCCAGGCCCAACCGTGATGAGCATGAGCGGCAGAGGCAGCGAGAACAGCAACAAGAAACGCAAAACCGAGCAGGTGGGTAAAACGAACGTGAGGCATAGTGAGTCCTCTCATTGCGGGTTTTCAAAGATGAAGAGCAACGACCGACGGTTAAAACCGGATGATGTCGTTACCCTGTTCGTGCAGCCAACGCCGCCAGTCCAAATCCAACATACTGACTCCGCCGATGTAATTATCATCCACCAGGTAGTATGCGAGAGTGCGGTCACCCCGGTTGAAGTTGTGCATCAGCCGCACCACGAAGTTGCGGCGGGTCGGTTTGGAGAGCAGGAAACTCAGGAATTGACCGGACTGAGCCCTCAAACTCCCATGCCCCGACAGCTCTGAATGGCGCCACTTATAACTGGATAATTTCAGAAACTGTGAAATGCCCGTTAAACGGCCCTGTTCACGGGCCTGAGCAACCACCCAACTGTTTTCCTGATGACGTTCAAAGTACAGGCCCGATTCATCACGTTCCAGCATTTCCATCTGCTCGGCAAGCCCCTCATTCAACCAGAGCGGCGCATAAGGAACGATGGTATCGACAACCGCGTGGCTCACCTCATGCTTGATCGTTTCAAAGGTGCGGCTTCTGTTTTCCTGCACATAGACGACTATCTGGTGTTCGGAAGGTATATACAGGCCGTATGAAGCAACCGCCAGACCTTTGTTCCTGCGAACAAGGTAATTCCGGTATTCAGCCTTATCCTTGAACATCAATATATTGACCGGAACCGTCCTGTACATATCAAAGGACATCACACGGTCAAAGAACTCGTAGACATTGTTCACACCATCAACAATCTGCTGATTTTCCTCTTCACTCAGCTCCACATCGACGGCTTTAATCTTGATATCAAAACGCGACCATTTCGACGCGCCAGGCTTCACGTTGACAACTTCCTGCTCAACGCGATGGTCTTCCCGATCGCTGAAATGAATCTTCCCGTCTTCATCCACCCATTTATAAATCTTTGCATGACCAGAGACTGCAAAGATCATAGAGAGTAGAAAAACAAGGACTGGGTTTACGACTTTCATTAACGCTTTAATCCCTGCGCTTCAGAACCAGATCTGCCCCGGTGACTATTTCACGCTAATCTGCTTCGGGCCCGCTGAGGTTTCTTGGCCACTCTTACCCTTACCTACGTACTCAACGGCCCCACCAGCCTTTAAAAAAGCTGCCGTCTGCTCTTCAATGGTGGCAGAGGTTAGTGTCACTTTCTCGGGCTTCTTGCTCATGGTGTTCTCCACGTTAACTGTTGGCTTATCCAACAACTAAACACCCATGATATATGAAATAGGAAAAAAGTGTTTGGATGCACTTCAGCGCCGGTAACGTACCGCGATGAAGTGGTCAATTGAACACCAACCCGGCCCGTAAGCCATCAGATAAAGCAGCACCGCCGCCCATACCCCGTGCGTTGGCCAGGCACCGGGATAGACGAATATCTGGATGGTCAGTGTCATCACCAGCAGGGCCAGCGCCGAGAAACGCGTAGCCAGTCCCAACAAGAGCAGAATCGGAAACAGATGCTCGGCGAACGCCGCCATCAAGGCCGCCAGCTCGGGGGCGATCAACGGCAGACTGTACTCCTCCTTGAACAGAAAGAGCGCGCTGTCCGACAACCGTGGTACCCCCAGGCTGAACTCACCGGAGACAATGTCGATGGCCAGCCCTTCAATTTTGGTCTGGCCTGACTTCCAGAACACGCCGGCAATCGAAAAGCGGGCGATCATAGCGATCAGGGTGTCCGGAATGCGTCCGAAAAGAGTGTTTGCCTGCTTGATCAGACCTGGCAGGACACCCGTAGCGGTTGAGGTTTGAGCATCGGTTTCAGTCGAGTTGTCCATGTTCATCTCCGGGGTAAAGGGAGGTAATGATCTGCCAGCGCAGCAAAAGGGTCAGCGCTGCAACAAGATCAAAACCGGGCTCGCATGCCTTGGCGTCCTGTTCAGCCTGCGACAACGTTTCCTTCTGTATCAGTCGATCCATAAAAACGCCGGTGGCCTCTGCGATATCGATGCACTGGACTTCCAGCCCGGAACGCAGCACCAATACGGATTCTGGTTGCAGGGGCTCGACACGGGCCAATTCAGGGGTTGCCTGCTGGTGCGCGGCCCATAGCGAAAGCACGGCGAACCGTGATTGCAGCACCGCCACCGAGGGATGGATATCCATGCGAAGCCCGGGTAGCCGATGGGGAGCAGACAGCACTCCGGTTATGTCCTCCGTGCCAAGCGGCTCAACATCGGCAGAATGGAATGCGTCGAGTCGTAGTCTTTCGAGCCGGGCCACGTCGGCCAGATAGGGTACTGATGATGCCGGGCTAAAGGTGTCGATAAAGGCCGGAAATTCGCGCCCGTAGAAGGTCAGGATTTGCGAACGCGGTGGTTGCGCCACCACAAACACCCTGGCCATGGCGCGGAAGAAGGCTTCGCCAACCAGTTGTTGGCAAACAGGAAACGTGGCAGCGAGTGCATCAATCAGTGATACCACGATGTTGTTGCGATACACCGCAAAGCGCTGGTTCGGATCGGAACCGTTCCACGCCCGTAACCCGTCCGGGCAGGGTTGCGCCGGATCAAGCAATGCGCTGGCGAATACTGTCTGCTCACTCACGTTGGCCTCCTGCTTCAACAAGGTACGAGTCGGCGAGATTGACCTCGGCCAGCAAAACGTCAAATGGCGGAATGTCGTTATCGCGTTCGATCAGCGTGGCAGTCGGCCCCATTTGCTCAAGTACTTCGGTATAGAGTGCCCACACGTCTTGCGCAACGGGTGCGCTATGGCTGTCTATAAGCAGCGGGTCGCCGTTGGCATCGGCCTGGGAGGCAAAACCACCAAGGTGAATCTGCTCCGCCCGGTCAAGCGGTAATGCACGGATATAAGCCCCGGGCTCGCGGTGATGGTTGATGCACGAAACATAGGCGTTGTTGACGTCGAGCAGCAGGCCACAGCCCGTGCGGCGTATTACTTCGCTGATGAAGTCGGTCTCCGACAGGGTCGAGGTCGAGAACTCCAGATAGGTCGCCGGGTTCTCCAGCAACATGCGGCAACCCAGATGAGCCTGCACCTGATCGATGTGGTCACACACACGGTTCAGGGTGGTGGCCGTGTATGGCAGCGGCAACAGATCATTGAGAAAGAAGTCACCATGACTCGACCAGGCCAGGTGCTCGGAAAAAACCTGCGGCGCATAACGATCAATCAGCACCGCCAGCGCATCAAGATGTGTTTTGTCCAGGGGAGCGTCGGCTCCGATCGAGAGCCCTACCCCATGCAATGACAACGGGTAGTGCTCACGAATTTTCCCCAGATAATGGTGCATAGGGCCACCCGGAACCATGTAGTTCTCGGCATGAACCTCAAAGAAACCAATGTCTGGGCCCGATTCCAGAATGTCCCGAAAGTGCTCTGGTTTCAGGCCCAGGCCTGCCCGTGTGGGCAGCATTGCTACTTTTCCTCGAAGGCTTCGAGCTGTCCGAAGCCTGTGGGTGAGGTAGGTGACGCGGTCTCCTCGCAAGTGCCTTTCGGAACCAGCGTCCAGGCGTTCCCTTGATAATCGATAGTGGACGTGCCCGCACAGGTGGTGCCCGGCCCGGCGGCGCAGTCGTTCTTGCCCGCGAGCGAAACCCCATAGCACTTTTCCATGCCCTCCGCCTGGGCAACACCCGGAACGGCAGCGATGGAGATCGCAGAACCCAGGGCGAGCGCCATGGCAGCAGCGGTCATGGTGCGGGTGGTGTTGGTTTTGGTGATCTCGGGTTGTGAGATTTTGGATATGGACATGTCAGACTCCTGAATTTTACGGTCGGCCAAAGCACGCCGATAAGGGTTACGGTGTCACTCAAACAGGCCCCGGCTTGACCTCCGACAACAGCCCATCCGCCAGCCAACGCGCCAGCCAGGTGCCAATCGACGCGTCAATACTGGTATTCGGATAGCTTTCTGCGAGTTGCTCACACACTTGTGCAAAACCAAGCCCCTCAAGCAGGCCCTTAAGTGCGGCATACTCATCCGACTCAAGTGTGCGAAAGTAGCTTCGCTGGTCGCTGCGCCAGAACAGGTGTCCTACCGGGCTGTTCAGCTTTTCGGCGACTGGCGGTGTCTGCTTCTGATCCAGCGCGTGCCAGATTTCCAGTGCGTTCCACTCGAACTGAGCGAGCGAAACGGACGGGTGGAAGACGAATCCCAGCGACGCCCACTGCGCCTCGCCGACATTTGCCAATTGCTCACCGGTGAGAATGGCGGCATTCGGTGCATCGAAGGCGCTGTGGAGCCGCCAGTCCATGGTTGCCAGCTCGGCGATTTCCGGATCGGCAGACAAAGCGTGCTGCAGAAAGCGTGGGAAGTTGCGGCCATGGTCGCCCAGATTCGGCGAATGCGATGGATTCGTCTCGGTGTAGCGTGTGCAAATTGCGTCGAAAACGTCGTCTCCGAGATAGGTCCAAGTCTGTTCAAAAGCAGACTGGAGCGCCTCGTTCATCCGCGAGCGATAGCCAGAATGGTAGATATGCAGGCGCCGCTTACTCTGGTCAGAAGCACCGCCCGTCAGCTCGGAAAGAATGTCGTCCGAAACACCATCGCCCAAAACATAGTTTTGCAGTCCCGCTTGCAGATCGGCTAACGAACGAGGGGCGTAATCAGTCATGCGAATGCCTCCTCTCGATCCCACACAGGGGTGTGACGAGCCGCCACGGCCCTGACCCGGTCGAGTTCCGCGATCAGGTCCTCCAGCGGCGGAATGGCATCATCGCGCTCGATCATCGTGCTGACCTGCCCGAAGCGACGGCATGCATAGGCGTAGAGATCAAACACTTCGTCGGGTACCGGCGCATCGTGGGTGTCGATGATGACGTCACCCAGGTTTGAGTGCCCGGCTACATGAATCTGCTGGATGCGGTGCGCTGGCACACCGTCGATGAAGTCACGCGGGTCAAAGCCGTGGTTCATGCCGCTTACGTAGATGTTGTTTACATCGAGTAGCAGCAGGCAGTCGGCTTCCTCCGCAAGGGCGGTCAGAAACGCCCATTCGCTCATCTCTGAACTGGCGTAATCGATATAGCTTGAAACGTTTTCGAGCACCAGACGGCGCCCAAGCGTTTCCTGCACCTCGCGAACGCGCGCGGCAACGTGTCGCAAGGCTTCTTCGGTATAAGGTAAGGGAAAAAGATCGTGCAGGTTCGTGCCGTGCACACCGGTCCAACACAAGTGATCGGAAACCCACATCGGTTGGACACGGTCCGCAAGCGCTTTCAGGCGCTGCAGATAATCGTGGTCTAAGGGAGAGACGGAACCAATCGACATCGACACACCATGCATCGCGATTGGGTAGTCGGCGCGAATCCTGTCGAGCATCGCAAGCGGTTTTCCGCCCTGGACCATGTAATTTTCGGAGATGACCTCGAGCCAATCCACCGCCTGCGGCTGGGCAAGAAAGCTGTTGTAATGAGGCGGGCGCAAACCCAGCCCAAAGCCCTGGAACGGCTCACGGAGACTGTTCTTCAGCCCATTCGGTTTGGCCTTGGCAGAGTGATTCATCATCCGTTAAATCTCCCGTTGAAAACCCGGGGCGCGCCGAAACACGCCTCCGGACAAACACATTTGACCTGGCCTATTCAGCCCAGATCGCCAATCACACCACCCTCCGACAGACAGTCGCTTGCCGACATCCCCTTGAAACCTTGGGCCTTGCACGCGTTCTGTCCTTTACAGGCGTTTTCGGTGGTTTTGCAGTCGGCCGTTCCCTTGCATGAGTTCACCCCGTAGCAATGCACTTTATCGCTGCCGGAAACCGCTGCACCGCTGGAGCCAGCAGGTGGTTCGGCGGCATACGCCATTCCTGAAGTCGCGAAGGCGGCGGCGAGAGCTGCAATGCGGGCACCGTTTAGCATCGTGTTCATATCTGTTTCCTTTTCATCTATGAGTTCGGAGCGGCAGGCAACCATTCAGCATGTGTTTCCCGCCTGAACAAATAGTGCGCTGCATGGGCCGACCAGATCATCACGGAATGATCACGAGAGTGTCACCATTGTCATAACAGGGTTCACGTCACCCGGCGTGGGAGAGAGGAGGGGGGGGGGGGGGGGAGCAAGGAGTTATCCGTTAGCTTCCCTCTTGCTGTAGAGGGGCTCCAGAACCGGCTTGAGCCCTTTTGCATCATCTATAAACAGTTGCAAATGAGGGAAAGGAATCTCAATGCCGGCGGCATCCAGCGCCTCTTTCATCTGTTCCAGAACATCAGCCATGATTCTGGGCTGCACATCCAGATTATCGGGAGTAATCCACACCTTGGCTTCAAGGTTCACTGAAGAATCGCCCAGGCTTTTAAGCAGAACACGGGGCTCCATACCAGCACCCTGTAAAACTTCAGGGTCCGTCAGCAGAACCGGCATCAGAACATCCCTCGCGGCCTTCGCGGATTCTTTGTAAGCAATGCCCACCGGGATATTCAGGCGGGTGACCCCTTCTGCGCTGTAATTGATGATGTCGGATGACGCCACACTGTCGTTTGGAATCATCGCGAAGATATTATCCCGGGTGCGCAGCCAGGTGGTGCGCAAGGCAATCTTGACCACTTTGCCGTCTTGCCCGTTGATGGTCACCCAATCACCAATGCGGAACGGCCTCTCAATCAGCAGGGTGATACCGGCAATGAAATTGGAGAGGGTTGATTGCGCCGCAAAGCCAACGGCGATACCGACGATCCCCAACCCCGCCACAATCGAAACCACATCGAAACCGAACTGGGCGAGCACCGTCACCACAGCCAGCGCTGAGACGACCACCGAAAACAGGTTCTCGACCAGCTGACGAATCGAAGGATCCATTTTGTAGCGCACCATGCTGTCCTTGATCAGGCGTGCCAGAACCAGCCAGGCCACATAGAAACCGAGGGCCATAAAGCCCGCCCTCGCCATCGCCTTGAGAACCTCAGGAGACGTCCCGAACTGTGCAAGAATGAAGACCAGCGCCCCTAACCCGGCCAGATAACGCAGAGTGCTTCGCACCTGAATGAACAGAGGTGTTTTGGCCCGCTGCTTGCCCAAGACCAGCCGGATAGCACCGGTCACCACCAGATAGATCCCGAAAAACACCCCAAGATAGATTACAGAGACCAACAACTGGCCAAGCATCTGTACGACAAGCGCGCCCCAGTCCAAATCCTCACCTGACACGGCCAGGAAGGCATCGCCAATATTTCGCTGGAGCTGTTCAACCAGCTCGGTACCAAAGGATTCAGCCATCAGGTGTCTGCTCTTCTTTTGTTGTGGGGGTGGGCGTCACTTTATCGGATCTCTTGCTCATAATGATATGTAGGTTAACGTCAGCCTGTTTACCAATCATCAGCCATTGATCCTATCCGAAATGGTGGACCAACAGGTTCCTGGCTTCAGCCAACCGGTGGGCACGGATGTTTTCGACAGTCCAGGTTGACACAGTCCGAGGTTGGCTCAAGGATGGTTGTATGGCCAGACAAAAAAAAGAAACCGAAAACCAGAACAGCCGCGCGCCAACGGAACTTGTAAATGCATTTGACGATGCCGTTAGCCGCCTTGCTGCAATCAACGCGATCGAGGGCGTTTCGCCCGTATTCGAAGTAATTGATGCGGCAAGGCCCCTGGTGCTCAGCCCCGAAGGGCTGGACGCAATCTACGAACGCGTTCCGGCCATTGAATCCGCCGGGTTCTTTGGTGGCAGCGATTGGGACTACCCCCAGACACTGGTGCCTTCCCTGGCTGCGCGTACGGTCCGCCACGGGGAGCCCACCGCAACACTGGTCGAATGCCTGAGTCAGGTTCGCCTGTTGGCGGTCACCAAAGGCGACTACGTCCACGCTTCTATCTCGGCGGAACATGCCCATAATTTCCTCGCCCAGGTGATGGCGATGAACCTGGACCTGGTGGTCAGTGATGACCTGCAGGAGAGCGACCGGCTGCGGCCCGATCAGCTCGGCCATGCCGTGCAGAACCTGTATCACTACCTGCTCCAGCATCTGGGATACGATAACCTGCTGGAGCACCTGGTGGCCGAAGTCTGGCGGATTCTGGAGCAGCGCCCGGTGCAGGTTGAGGGCGTCAAACACATGGTGACCCAGATTGCCGTCTGCCTGGAAAAACCCGATGCCCTGGGCGGAGAAGTCGGCGACGACGCCCTGCAACTGATCAACGCCGTATTCAGCCCCACTGAAGGTTGCCGTGAAGACCCCGGTTTTGAAGTCTATTCCGAACGACTGGCGGACATGGACGATGCCGCCCTGATGCAGGAAGCCATCGCCTTTGCCCAGGCCATGCACAACACCGGCCTGGTGTCGGCCTACATGCCGGTGTTCATACGCTACCTGCGCGGGCGCTGGAACGCCCTGATCCCCACAGCCCTCGGGTTGAGCTACACCGGTGCCGATGCATTCCACTGCTACCCTGCACTGATTCACCGCCTGATCGACGACGCCGTGTTTCCGGAAACCAGTCAATGCACTTACGGCCTGGCCATGATGCTGGAGCGGGGCATTCTTTACTCGCCACCGGTAGCGCCATCCCTGTGGCGCCAGATACGCATGACGCTTTGTGACGCCGCAGCCGAGAAGATCGCGACGGTCTTCGGCAGCAGCCACTCCCCCGAATGTTTTTTGCTTGCCGACGTACTCAACGTGCTGGGGCGGCCACTGGGCGTGGGCCAGGGCAACTACCCGACCTGCCAGTCCACCCGCGCCCTGTCCATGTGGGCGTACAACATGCCGGCAGAACTGCTGCGCATCCTTGCCTGGGCAGCGCGGGACGATGAGATCGTTATGCGCTTCGAAGGCAACAGCATTTCTTCAAAGGAGCTTGGCGCCGGACTGGCAACCGAACCGCCCGTGGATGTCGACGCCGTATCCCTGCTGACCGTGCCGCATCTGGACCGTATCTATTTTGAAATGGGGCGGCGCAGTATTGGCCGCGGAGAGGATCCCCATAAATGGGTCAATGCCGAGTTTCACGGCGACCACGTCGGCCACGGATTTCGCATCGCCGTGGACGTTTTCACCGGCGGCCTGAAAGACTTCGAAGGGTTTGTCCGGGATTTCTACGCCGCCTATCACCCGTTCTATAACGGCAACATTCCCGTGATCAATCCACAGCCGGCCGGTATCGCGGTGACCGACAGCGCCACGCGCTTTCTCGGCTGGCACGCCATCACCATCCAACGGCTCGCCATGGACCCCGACAAGACCATGCGCGTCTACTTTTTCAACCCCAACAACGACAGCGGCCAGAACTGGGGCCAGGGCGTCATCACCTCCACCCATGGCCACGGTGAACTCTTCGGCGAAGCCTCCTTACCGGTAGCCGAGTTCGTCTCCCGACTGTACGTGTTCCACTATGACCCGATAGAAAAAGGCGAGCCGGGCGACATCCCTGCCGATGAAGTCAACCGGGCCATGGACCTGGCCCGTGGCAGTTGGGCTTCGGGTCGGTAGTAAACGCGATGTATTGACCTTTTTTCAGATGCCGGCCCCCAACTTACGAGTCTCAGTTCTGATACCCACACAGATTTCCCAACTGATTAAACCGACAGTTTGATGACTTCACCGGTCACACCGTCTTTGCTCACCTCCAACCGCCCCACCGTGATCGGCAAGGTAAAGCGGCGAGGCCCGGCGCCACCGGGATTAAAGTAAAGTACATCGCCGATCCATTCGTTGCGGGGTTTGTGGGAATGGCCGGCGATCACCGCGCGGTAACGGCCTTGCGGATCGATGTCGAGGATTTTGACGTCGTGAAGGATCACGTCAGAGCCTTTCAAAATCTCCAACGCTTCGGGGCGCATTTTGCTGTGGGTATCTGCGATCACACCAATTTGCATCTACGCCCCCTTTTATCTTCAGTGATGCCCTCCCGGCCCATGCGCGTGGCCGTGCGCTATCTCTTCCGCATCGGCGGCACGTACTTCGATCACTTCGATATCGAAGGTCAGGGTTTTACCGGCCATCGGGTGGTTGGTGTCGACATCGGCAAATTTGAGGCCGACCTTGGCGACGACCACATGGCGCGGGCCCTGCTCCGTTTGCACCTGGGCGATCATGCCCCGCTTCCAGCGTTTGGCCCCCATCAGATGCTTGACCGGCACGCGCTGCACGGCATCGGCCTTGCGCGGACCGTAGGCTTTTTCAGGAGTGACGGTAACGCTGAACGTATCGCCAGCCTCACGACCTTCCAGGGCTTCTTCCAGACCCTGGATAACACCGCCGTGGCCATGCAGGTAGGCGTTCGGCTTGCCACCACGGGAATTCTCAACTTCGTTGCCCTGTTCATCACGGACACTGTAGTGAAACAGGACCACCTGATTCTTTTCGATTGGCATAGGGTTCTCTACAAAGATAAATGGTAGGCCATTATAGCTGGCGGCGGCGCTGACTGCAGGAGCGAAAATCGGGGCAGAAAAAGCGGGCTTAAGCCTCATTCGCCTTTCGATAGCTCCCCTGATAATCGAAGATCCGCTCCTGCACCTGCCAGTAATGCTTCTGCTTGCGGGCAACAACAAAATCCGGCGCTGGCAACAAGGCCTGGCTCTCAAGTACTTCCTCCGCCTTGCTGAATGTTTTCGGCGCTCGGCCGTTCGCGAAACGCCGCCCGAACAGCTTGTTGAAAACGGTGCGCTGGCCAGGCTTGCTGAAATCAAACGACTCCCTGAGTTCCTCCCCGTCCTCGCCGTGATAGGTCACTCTCAGCTTGTTTCCATCAACACTGAGTGCAATTCCAGCGCAACGGATCACCATGGCATCCTTGAGCTTCAGCGCATCTCTCAGCTGATCATCCGGGTCGATAATGGCTTTCTGGCATCGGTGACAGTTGCGGGCGGCAATATCGTTCTCGCCACCGCAGTGGGGACACTCCTTGAAGCGAAAACGGTAATCACACTGCTCAAGGCGACCTTTCTGCGAAGCAGGCTCGTCTCCGTCCACAGGCTCCAGAAGCCCCTGACAACGGCGCCCGTAGTGCTCGATCACACGGCCTTCACTGTCTGTTTTGCCCCAGAAGATATTGGCAAAGCCACAGCCCGGGCAGAATACCTGCACCGGCTCACTGTCCGGGTTCGGTTTCGGTTCGCCCACCTCCGGATGATGCAGATTCACGTGGTTGCCCGCGTAATCAATCACCAGGCAATCCTGCTTGCCCTCGTCCAGGCGAAGACCACGGCCCACGATCTGCTGATACAGGCTGACCGACTGGGTAGGCCTAAGAATGGCAATAACGTCCACATGGGGCGCATCAAAGCCCGTGGTGAGCACGGACACGTTCACCAAGTACTTCAACTGCCGCTGCTTGAATCGCTGAATCAGCATGTCCCGATCTTTCTGATCGGTCGCGCCAGTTACCAAAGCGGTCTCATATTCAGGAAGATAACCGGTGATCTCCCTCGCATGCTCCACCGTGGCCGCAAAGATCATCACTCCCTGGCGCTCAGCGGCCAGTTCCATCACCTGCTCAATGATCGCGCGGGTCACACGCTTGTGTTTGCTCAGCAGCTGGTTGACGTCCTTCTCGGCATACTCGCCAAAGCGGTCCCGAGCCAGCGCGGAGAAATCGTATTGCGCCACTGCCGCATTCACCAACTCGGGCCGGGTGAGATACCCCCGATTGATCATATAGCTCAACGGCAGTTCGTAAATGCAGTGCTGAAAGGGCTTGTCCTGCTCGTCAACAGAGCCGCGAACAAAGCCCCGGTAGTGATAGCGATAGATCCAACCCATGGCCAGACGGTAGGGCGTAGCGGTCAGCCCGAGCACTTTGAGGGCGTCATTCTGTTGCCGTAGCAACTCAATGATGCGTTGATACTGACTGGTTTCATCGCCGCTGACCCGATGACACTCATCGATGATGACCAGCGAGTATTCATCCCGGAACTGATCCAGATTCGCCGATACCGACTGCACACTGGCAAACGTCACCTGATGGTGGCTTTCCTTGCGCTTCAGCCCGGCGGAGAAGATGCCGCCGGCCAACCCATAACTCTGGTATTTGGCGTGATTTTGCTCCACAAGTTCTTTGACGTGGGTCAGCACCAGAATTTTACGCTTGGCTAGACGGGCCAGCTCGGCAATGACCAGGCTTTTGCCGGCGCCGGTTGGCAGCACGATGACGGCAGACTCATCGGATCTGCGGAAATGATTCAGCGTGGCGTCGACGGCTTCCCGTTGGTAGGGGCGGAGTTTGAAAGGGGCTCCAGAATACGCGGGCATCCTAGAAAAACAGTACCGGAGACACCCCAAACCGCTTGCCTAGGGCCTCCATGTGTTTGCGGGTCAGCTTCTTTCCTTCAGCACCATTGAGAATTTTGCTCACATTGCCTTTTGAACCCAACTCCGGTAGATCAGCAACCCCTAGGCCGTGTTGAGCCATCAGGGTTTTCAGCACCGCAATCCCCCTGTCCGTTTCAGCAACAGCGGCATTAAAGTCGGAAAACTCTGTAGCCTGGTCCTCCCAGCGCTCAATGCTGACAGACAGAACCTCAATGAGAAGCCTGTTGGCGTCGTAGTCGTCCACCAACTGGTCCATCAGCTCCAACGCTCGCTCATAGTCGTCCTGAGTCTCAATATGTGCCACAAAAGGCACCTGAGATAGCGCTTCTCTGATCTCAACAAAAGCAGGCGATAACATAAGCCTCACTCCTTATTGCGACGGTATTTGTCAGTAAGCCGGTCGTATTCGGCGTGGCTGCAAATGTGTTTTACGTACATGCGATTATCACGAAATTCAATGAAGGCAATCAGCCGAAGATTGTTACCGCCGATGTCGATAACCCACCATTTGTCCCGGTATTTAAAATTGTCCAGGGACGGAAACACCTTGCGCAGCTGCTCAGGTGTTTCAAACCGTCCATTTCGCAACGTGGTGTAGGTATTCACCAGAGCCTCCCGATCATTGGGAAACTGCTTGCCAGCATCGTTAAACGGTTTTCTTGAAATAATGTGCACAAACGTTCCTTGTTTCCTTTTTTGAAACCATACCACGAAGTTTCAAAAAAAGAAACCATCGATCTGACTCGCAGACTTGGCGTTGTTCCGGATTCTACCTTGCTGTCCTTGCGGGAGGTCTACAAATAGGCTGGAGCCGTCACGCCCTACCCATCAAAAGCCATAACGACAAGCCGGCAACCACAGAAAGAAGCACGGCAACATGAACAGCCAGGTTCTTCCGGGCCGTTGGAGCGGGCTTTCTGGCGAAACGAAAATAGTCGCCACCAAACAGCCCAACGCCGCAGCCCTCACAGTAGTTTTTTGAGTAGGAAAGCCTCAGCTTGGATGGGTCAAATTTTTTCCGACAGCTGTAGCAACTCGGCTTGATCATTCCGGCCCCCGGGCAGAGCCGTGTTCGGTCAACAATCGACAACTCCCCACCGCCTGCGCCTGAAGATACTCACAAAACGCCGTCACATCGGGATTGGTGAACTCACTGGAAATAAACTCACCCGGAATCAGCCCTTCATCCCATCGAGACGTCACCAAAGTATGGGGATACGCCACATCGTCGCCGGGATAAATCTGCACCACCGCTTGGGTCTGGTGAATATAAAGATCGCGAAGTTCTTTGGCACACCTAAGCGTACTCAGGTCATGCCTGGCATCACACTCATAGTCCTTCCCGATGAAGAACTCACTGGCAACGGAAAACAGCGTGTTTTCATCCAGAGCAGACGACGGCGCCGGATGAATGGTTCTGGCGACATCGCCGGCCATGTTGGTACAACCGGCGATTAACGACAGCAATGGAATCACCAACACCTGAAACTTATTCACAACAGCGTCTGACCACTTAATCTTTTCGATTGGCATAACGTTTTCTGCAACGGTTGGAGGTAGGCCATTATAGCCAGCAGCGGCACTGACTCCAGAAGCCAGCGATCGGAACACCTCGGCTCAACCTGGTGAACAGGAGAGTATGCCGCCCTCTCCAGAGAGAGCCAGGTCTATCGCGGCCACCCACCTTATGCAATAATGATATAACAATATTCCATTTAGATAACATTGTAAGGATACAGAACGATGAAAAGGATTTTAGCGTGCACCTTTGTTTCGGCATTAATGGTCGGTTGCGGAGGCGGCGGAAGTGGGAGCGACCTGGAAAAAGCCGACGAAAATACCACTCCCGGTTCAGGTTCGTCTGACGGGAACGACGATAGCGGCCCCGTGACGCCACCCGATCAGGTCACAGTCCTCGAGGGCACCTGGAAGAAACCATGCGGGCACGTGGAGGGCGAAGCACACTACGATATCGTAACGGTCTCTTTCACCCGCAGCGCATTTGCCACAAGTATCGAGAACTACATCGATAGCGCTTGCACCACCCCGTTACCGGAAGCTCCAAATCCTACCTCATCAGGCAACTTCACACTCGGTGAAGACGTTTTACTGAGTTCCGGCCTCACCGCTACCGAACTCACGTCGCATGTGACTCAGTTCAATGGCGCCGACTTCGAGATCGACGAGTACAATGTCGTTTACATCAACAACAATATTCTCTACACAGGAGAAGGCACAACCAGTTCGCCAGACCAGCGGCCGACCAGTCTCGATTATGATCGTCCATTCTATCGACTGAACTAGGTTACTTGCCCAGGGGCGCTACCCTTTCAGATTCAATGCTCTTCCCCTCGCAAAACCTTATACCGAGCACACGCCTTGTCCCTGTCTCTTAGAAGACGCGGATCCGAGCTACCAATAGCAGCCGCAATCAGGGAGTTACATTCCTGCCGCGCCAAAAGAAACTCGGAGGAAGATTGATGAACACGCTGAATAACAGCACTTGACGAAGGCTCAGGCTCCACCGTCCGTGAATCGGTTTTGGGCTCGCTTTCAGGTCTGTGACGAGTGGGCTGCGGTGCGCTTTCAACCCTGTGCTCAGGCACCCTTTTTGTGTCTATTGCCATCTCCTGCGAAGCAAAATTCCAATAGGCGTTCATTCCGATCGCGCCGACGCCCAACATCAAGGCTGGAAAAACCAAGAACTTGAGGCGTCCCCTACTCGGCCGACGAGGCGCTTCACCGTAGCGCTCGGCAACCAAATTTCTCACATGGTGAGCATGGGCCCGGTCGGTGGCGAAAGATGCCTTGAGGCGACCAGCTGCCACCTTCTCCCGAACCTCCGCCACCTGCTCCAGGCTAAGCAAAGGATCAATCTTCGACTTGATATAACAAACATACCCCAGCCCCTGAGTCACGTTTTCCGGCATGGGTGTTTTGAACGTGCTGTCCCCCACAAACACCACCACCGAGTGCACCTGATGGTCGTTTAACCCGAGCAATGCCTGGAGCGTTTTTACGTGCTTATAGTTCTGGTGCAGCGGGTTCTGGAACTTGTGATTGGAGCGGAAAATCTTCTGGGTCCAGAAGCGCTGATGAGGGCCACCAAATATCCAGCCCTTCATGTTTTTTGTCTCGACAACGAAGACCCCGAATTCCGACACCAGAACATGGTCAATCTGCGTGGTGCCGTCCTCTGTGGGGAGGGTAACGTTCTTGATGAGATGGTAGCGGGATTTATCCAGTAACCACCGGGCGGAGAAGTTGACCAGAAACTCGCCAAACTTACCTTTGAACCAGGGCGACTTGATTACACCCAGCATGATTGCAAGGGGCAACAGGTACCAGAGTAGAGTGATAAGGAGCTGGTAGACCGGGCTCAAATCCATTTCTCAAACATCCTTGCTTCGTTTCCTAAATCCATCCGACGTGAAACATAAATCAGTCTTCGTTTCGGCGCCTTAGGATTTTTGTAACTACTCGCCAAGGAAACATCGGCCACTGTGGCCGAGCAACAAAAACGTGCTTTGAGAGTTCGGAGCTGAAAAGGCCGACAGAAACTGCCGGCCGAGAGAATTCCAGGTACTTAGCGCGCAAGAATCTGAACTATGCGTTTGCGCTGCAACCGTCGATCTCTTCGTCGATAATCAGATTCCCCTCTACACGGAACCCTATCCGGCCAACCAGGAACGCCTGCTGCAGACTGGTTATGACAAGGTCAGTCAGACCAACGGCACAAGCTTATGTTTTTACTGCAAAAATGAAATAGCGAAATGTAGTCAATTGTAAAAGTTTGCCAAGAACCACATCGGACAAGTGCATGCTGGTAAAGTCATTCGTGGCTGATCACAACTGGAGCACAGAGGACAATGGCTATGATTGTTTGCGGAGTTGAACTGACGGGCAGCGATGCGGTGGTGTGTTTGCTGAATATGGACAGAGGGCAGTTCAACCTGCCGGAGTGCAAGGTGCGCAAACTGTCACTGCCGAAAAATCATAGCCGTGAAGACCTGAAGCGTTTTCAGGCGGCCTTTGCGGAGTTAATGGCCGAGTACGGGGTCACCCGCGTCGCGATCAAGGAGCGGATGCCAAAAGGTAAGTTTGCCGGCGGCGCCATCAGCTTCAAAATGGAAGCGGCCCTTCAACTGATCACCGATACTGAGTTAACTGTGACCCTGCTGCCCCCGGCAATGACCAAATCTACCCTGGCATCCAACCCACTGCCGATTGCGTTCGCCGACACGGGGTTGAAGGTGTTTCAGGAAACCGCCTTTATCACCGCCTATGTCGCTCAGGTGACCAGCATGAAAGGGGCCGCATCAATGTGAGTCAGCCGATGCTCGGCTCCCACTGACACGCTGCCCTAGGACAACTGTTCCTGCGGCACCTCCTGGCTTGAGCCTGACTCTACCGCCTCATATTTATCCTCAGAACGGGCAATCACCGAAGTGCACACCAGATCCCCGGTGACATTCATCGCCGTGGCCCCCATACCCACAAGGGCATCGATGGACACCAGCAGCGCTACGGTTTCAATGGGCAGGCCCACCTGGGCAAACACCGTAGCAATCATCACGATACCCGCGCCCGGCACACCGGCCGTACCGATGGAGGCCAGAGTGCCGATCAGAACGATTTCCAGCATGGTGACAAAGTCCAGGGGCACCCCTATCACATTGGCCGCAAAGGCTGCAGAAATGGCAATGCGGATGCCGGCTCCGTCCATGTTGATGGTGGCGCCCAGCGGCAGGCTGAAGCCATAGATACTCTGGGAAACACCCAAACGCCGCGCCGCGTTCAAGGTCAGGGGCAGCGTCCCGGAGCTGCTCTGGGTGGCAAAGGCCGTGGCGACCGGAGCCCGGGCCTCACGAACAAAGTCCATAAGGTTAACGCCATTTAGACGCATAAGAACCCCGTAGACCACCAGCTGCACCGCCAGGGCGATGTACAACACCATGACCATATCCCCGAGGGCCAGTATCGTGTTCATGCCCTGCTCACCTGCAGTGCTGGCCACAATCGCAAACACACCAATCGGAACATACTGGAGCACCCCGGCCATCACCTTCATGGTGACCTCGTTCAGGCCAGAAACCACGCCATACACCCGCTCTGCGACTTCGCCGTGAGCCTTTGACTCCCGCAGCTTCAACAGGGCAATGCCAAAAACAATCGCGGTGAAGATAATCCCCAGCAGGTTCGGCTCGGCAAAGGCCTCAACCATGTTGGTGGGAACAACGTTCAGAAGTACCTGGATAAAGCCCGGATTCTCCGGCACTTCGACACTTTCCGAAGACGTCAATTCCAGGCCACTGCCAGGCGAGAAAGCAGACGCTACACCCAGCCCCACCGTGATCGCCAACGCCGAAGTCAGCACATAGAAGCCCAGCATCTTCCGGCCCACACGCCCCATACTGCCAAGATTGGCCTGATTGATTCCCACCATCAGTGTTAACAGGACAATCGGCACAACCAGGAACTTCAGCAACCGAAGCAGCAGCTCTCCCAGAGGGTCCAGCCATTCGGCCACCGCTGGTCCGCCCACCAGTCCTACAACCAGACCAAGAACAAGCGCAATACCAATGCGCAGAACCAGCGAAGTATTCAGATAAGCATCAAGTACAGCTTTCATGGAGGCTCCCGTTATACCCTGGCCCGTTAGTGAGCAGGCATTCAAAAACGTAAGGATCGAGGATTTTGGTCAGTACCGGCTCGTTGGTAAACCGGTATTGCCACGTACTTTACTCACAGAAGCTGTGGATAAGTTTGTTGGAAACCTAGGGTTAAATACCCATAAGCCTTGTGCCACAAGGCCTCGGGAAATTTGGTGCAATTATGGGCTATACGCGAGTGATATATGGATATGAAGAATCCATCTCAGCATGGGGGAGGAAAAAATAGAGGGAAAAGCCGAGGAAATAGTTCCGTCCCAGTTTTCGTTAATATCCAACGAGAAAATTCAAACAAAAGCGGCCCGCGAGAAACTGGAACAGATCTAGTTTCCCGACATTAAGCAATATGACGCTAAACCAACCCTTTCCATCAACGCGCCCAGAAAGTAACCTTCGTCCAACGGACTGAAACTTCTCCAAAGGAACCGGACGATGAACCGTTGTAGCTCAACCACCCTGGCGTTGCTGTTCTGCCTTTCGGCAGTCGCCTGTGCATCTTCCCCCAAGCTCAATGTGCTTGACCCGGTCGAGCCGCGAAAAGAAGCTCCTGGCGTCACGGTCAGCCGCGTGGCACACCCCATTACGCTCCCCCTCGAATCGCTTGCGGGCGCATCTTTTATCGGTAGCGACGGTGAGCTCATTTTGTATGACGACCGCAAAGGCCTCTTCGCCACCGTGGTGACACCTGAGGACCGGGGCAATCCCTCTATTCAGATGAACCAGGCGCCCGGCTACATCTTCAATCGCGACCTCAGTTCGGTTGAGGACCCTGAGTTCCGAAAGGAGCTTGAAGGGATTACCAGAATGACGCTGGAACCTGCTGGAGAGAAACAAACCAGTGTGATGACCGTTGGTGAAATCACCGCCTACATTGCCTTCAGCCCCAAAAAAACCGTCATCATGCTCACTTCACCGGCCAAGCCGGACCTGTTTACTCAACTGGTATTGGACAACTTCAGCTGGGACGAAATCGAAAATGAAATCCTGAAAGGAATCGGGGGACAATAATATGCTTACGAGGCAGGAAAAGATGACTCATGACAGTCATCAACATTCTCTTTGACGACAACCAGTTGCGGGGCCTGAAACACAACTTCAACGAACGCACCGCTGAGGTTGTCGAGCAAGCCATGGAAGAACTGGTCACTGGATAGGATTGCCCAACCGATCAAACCGGCAGTTCAACAATCTCACCAACCACACCGTCTTCACTCACCTGCAGCCGCCCCACCGTAATTGGCAGAGTAAAACGCCGGGGCCCGGCGCCACCGGGATTGAAATAAAGCACATCGCCAATCCATTCACTACGGGGTTTGTGGGAATGCCCAGCGATGACCACGCGGTAACGGCCCTGCGGATCGATTTGGAGGGTTTTGACATCGTGGAGCATATGGAAGGCGTGGCCGAGGAATTCCAGATCCTGAACATCGGGAAGAGTCGCTGCGCGGCCTGTTTTGTCGATATTGCCACGGATAGCAATCACGGGGGCGATCGCCTCCAGCGCTTCCAGAACCTCGTCCCGCCCCACGTCACCGACATGAAGGATCAGATCCGAGCCTTTCAATACATCCAGAGCTTCGGGACGCATTTTGCTGTGCGTGTCTGCGATCACTCCGATTTGCATGCTTCCCCGCCTCGGTCAAGCCGCGCGATCAGATCCGTTATCCTCACCGGCCTGCAAAGTCCAGGTCATCCCCAAAGCGCGACCTGCTTTAACAAGCGTTGTGATGGTTACACCGGTATCCTTCTCATCAAGAAGTCGATTAACCACCGTCCGGCTGGTATGCATCTTCTGGGCAAGCTGGGACTTGTTTACGCCGGTGTGCCCCATAGCCTGCTGAACCTGCCAGACAATTACCCGCTTCAATGCCTCGGCCTCTGCTTGCTCAAGTGTGCCGTCGGATTCCAGCAGATCATCGAGAGAGCTGCCAACGTGTTTGTGCTGTGTCATTTTCCTGCTCCCATTCAGACAAGATCTTTCTTTCGATCTCTTGCCTTCGCCAATTCTTGATCCGGTGTTTTCTGAGTCTTTTTGATAAAGCCGTTCAGCAATACCATATCGCCGCGAAACATCGTGAATATGACTCGTGCAATCCGACTGTTTGAGAGATCGCTACGAACCTCCCACAGGTCTACATTGGCTTTACCGGAAAAGCCACGTACCAGGGGCATACCCAGGGGCCAACCATATTCCACCGTTTTCAGGTCCGTCCCGATCACGGAACGATCATCCTTATCCAGCTTCAGTAACCACTCTTTGACCGGCTCTCGACCATTGGCTGTTCTATAAAATACGACGTTAACCGTTTTCCTTGTCATACAACCCCTTCCTTGGTGAAAGCCAGTGTACCTAAATAGGTACAATCATGCCAACCTTATACTGATTCTTTACCCTTCTTCATCATTTAACAGTTCATCATCAAACAAACGGGCATACCCTCAGGTCGCTGCCAGGCTTAGTAGCCTCCCGCCCGGCACATCCTTCGCCACGATTTCCGCTACTATCAAGGTAAGCCAGTGCTAGAGACACAACCACTATGGGACTGTCGATAAAACAATCGGAATTTACCACGGAAGAATTTGACCGCTTCGCCGCCAAGGTGCGAACGGACCTTACCGCACTCACCCGCCTTCTGGACCGGCCCGGCTTTGGTGAGGGAAAATCTTCCATCGGTGCCGAGGTCGAGTTCTACATCGTAAACCCGAACCTGCGCGTTCAGCCGATCAACACAGAAATAGCCGCCAGCGTTCAGGATCCACAACTGACGGTTGAGCTCAACCGCTTCAATCTTGAATACAATCTCAGCCCCCAGGCTTTCAAGGGAGCCCCCTTTGCCAGAACCGAGCAGGAACTGCTCGAGGCCATGCAGCGAATCAACCAGCACGCCGCACCATTGAATGGCGAACTGGTCCCCATAGGCATTCTACCCACCTTGCGCCAGTCCGATATGGGCGCGAAGGTGATGACCGACGAACCCCGCTACCATCTGCTATCCAACGCATTGATCCAACAACGGGGAGAGCCCTTCAGCATCCATATTGGTGGCAATGACGTCATCGACCTGGAAGCGGACGACGTCACCATGGAAGGGGCGAACACCTCGTTCCAACTGCACTGGCGCGTTCCTGCCCACCGCTTTGCCGACTATTTCAATGCTGTGCAGCTGGTGACGCCCATTGCGCTGGCCCTGGCCAGCAATTCGCCCAGCCTGTTCGGCCACCACCTCTGGGACGAAACCCGTATCGCCCTGTTCAAACAGTGCGTCGACAGCCGCTCGCCCAACCACAGAACCTGGAAACACCCGCCACGGGTCTATTACGGCAACGGCTGGGCACGCAGCGCCTGGGAGCTGTTTGCAGCTTCGGCCTCCCTGTATCCCCCCATCCTTCCATTGATGTCGGAAGAAGATCCGATGGACGTTATTGATCGGGGAGGCGTACCGGAACTGGCCGAACTGCGACTGCACCATGGCACTACGTGGCCCTGGAACCGGGCCATTTTCGATCACAACGAAGGCGGCCTTCTGCGCATCGAGATTCGTTCCATGCCGGCCGGACCAACGGCCGTGGATATGTGCGCGAACGGGCTGTTCGTCATAGGAGCGGCGTTGGCGGTACTCGAGGATATCCGTCACCTGACGTCGATACTTCCCTTTCATTACACCGAACACAATTTCTATCGAGCCGCCAAATACGGCATTGATGCAGACATTATCTGGCCGCACAAAGACCAGGTACAGTTACAGGATACCCCCCTGTTGAACGTTGCCCGTGACTTGCTGCCGCGCGCCCGGGAAGCCTTGCAACGAACCGCGGTGGACGAGGCGGAGATCCACCGCCTGCTGGGAATCATCGAAGGCCGCATTCAAACCAGGATGACGGGCGCCCGATGGCAGCGCCAGATCACCGAGTCTTTTTTCAGGTCCCAGACTACCGACGAGGCGTTCAAGAGTATGCTGTCTCTTTACATGGGCAATCAGAAGACAAACACACCACTGCACGAATGGACCTTGTCACCATGAGCCACTCGAACACCCTGGATTATCTCAACAACCCGTCACCCCAGACCCTGGGCCGCTCGCCCCTGGAGTGGCTGAACCGGCTGCAACGGCCCACGGTGGTTCGCGTTGCTGGCCGCGATCCCTCTAGGACCCGGGCCATGGCAACGCTGCTTCACGGCAACGAACCCTCAGGGCTGTTCGCGATTCACCGATGGCTAATGGAACAGCACACCCCGGAGGTCAACCTGTTGTTCCTTCTGGGAGGCGTCCATCCCGCGAAAATCCCGCCGATATTGTCGCTGCGCCAAGTGCCAGGCGGGCGTGATCTGAACCGGTGCTTCAAAGAACCGTTTGAAGGAGAGGAAGGCGCCATTGCCGAGGCCATGCTCGCCGAGCTTCAGACAGCCAACCCCGAATGCCTGCTGGACGTGCACAACACCTCAGGCACGGGCCCCGCCTTCGCGGTGACCATCACCAACGACGCTGCCCACCAAGCGCTGGCGTCGCTCTTTACCGACCGGCTGATCATGACCGATCTTCGCCTGGGTGCCCTGATGGAATATTCCGAGCAGGAGGTCCCCACCGTGACCATCGAGTGTGGCGGGTCTCAGGATAATCACGCGCACCAACTGGCGTACGAAGGGCTTGTTCGGTATGCCTCACAGCCAGACGTGCTATCGCTGGAAAAAGCGGAATGGAACGTTGCTGTACTGCGCAACCCGATTCGAGTGGAGTTGGCACCCGATGCGACTATCGAGTACCGGTTAACGCCCAGTGGGCACGCGGACCTCACGTTCCCGCCCGACATCGAACACCGCAATTTCGGGATTGTGTCGCCGGATGAGCCTCTCGGATGGGTTGGGCAAAAAGGCCTGGACGTGCTCACAGCGATCAGCCACAACCGGACCGAGAACATGGAACAGGTACTGCAAATCAAGGATGGGCGAATCTACCCTGCCCAGGCCCTCAAAGCCTTCATGATCACCACCAACCCGGTGATTGCGAAGAGCGATTGCCTGTTCTATGCCGTCAAGGCAACGGGCGATCCCATTTTTTAGACCCTCCTAGTTCCAATTATAAAGTGGAAATGCCGTCGACCTCGGTCACCATTTGGCATCCGCCCGCTCAATAAAGCGCAACCTACCCCCTCCCAACAGGGACATGGTAAGCTTTATCAACTCTAGGTATGGCATGTAAGGACATGCGCAAGGGACTGAAGAGCTTGAAAAAATCTAGGAGAATTACTGGTGAGTATCGGAATTGAGGATTTTTATGTTGGTGAAGATATTGAGTGCTCAAGAGTATGTGCAATCAGCACTTCCTATCCGAAACACACACATGAAGAGTATATTATTTCTGCAAATCTTAAAGGAATAGAAAGCGTTTGGGTTGACAACACGGATTATGTTGTCCCGGCAGGATATGTCACTGTATACAACCCAATGGCGATACAATCCTCACAATTCTGTAGCGACGGTGTCGAATTCATCAGTCTACACATAAATCCGGAAACAATTAAAAAGGTCGCGATAGAAAATAATATTGCTCACAGAGACTCTTATCCAGTATTGCAACAGGGCGCCCTAAAAAACGAAAAAATCTTCAGGGCTATACAAGAGTGCTATCTAAATGCACGGAACTCTACTGAGTACAAGGAAGAGTCAATTCTCTGGCTGTTAGCCACACTATTAGAAGAAGATAAGCCTGTTGCCGGGCGCAAAAGGCACTCGGTTAACATGGCAATAAACAACATGAAAGATTGCCTTGATGGAAAGATCGACCTTTCATCCCTTGCATCATCAGTCGGACTTAGCAAGTACCATTTTGTGAGAGTATTCCGTCAAGAGGTCGGAATCGCGCCAGTGCAATATCACATGCAACTGAGGCTCATTGAGGCCCGAAGAATGATTAGAGACGGAATTAGACCAATCGATGTGATGGCTGATCTAGGATTCTATGACCAAAGTCATTTTATTAATACATTTAGAAAGGTCATGGCTATGACACCTGACCTTTACTCTCGATCACAAGAAATAAAACTATCCTAGAAACTCTGCATAACCTGTAATAATGACGTACCCCGCAAAATAAGCAAAAATGGCAGCTGAAGCATAGTATGAGTATTTAAGCAGCCTTTCCCCCAGTACCTTTCCTCCTTGACTAGCGACAAAACAGAGTACGCCAGCCCAGAATATACCAGCCGCAAAGAAACCGGTTAGGAAAAGAGAGGCACTTTGGAGACCTTGATCGCCAGACCGTGAAATAATGACTCCGCCCACTGCAGCAAACCACAGTATCGCAGTGGGAGAGGACATCGCCAAGAATACACCTTTCGAAAAATCTTGAAGATAACTTGACGATGCACCGTTGTCCGCAATTTCGACGGAATGACTGTCAACGACGGCAGAGCGAAGCATCTTAAAGGTGAAGTACAAAAGAATTGCTGAGCCTCCAATCCAAAGAGTCCATCGAACAGATTCATACTGCAACAAGGCAGCCATACCGAAAAGAGCCAAAACGGCATAAATTAAATCGCCGATACACGTACCAACACCGAGAGAGAAGCCTTGGAAATATCCCCGCTGCATCGCTAAAGTAATCATTGCAACATTCGCTATGCCAATATCAAGGCATAAGGAAAGACTCAATAGGAAGCCATTAAAAAATTCCATTTATACCTCCCTTATTCTCTGTTCATACTCAAGGGTGTCAGTTATCACGCCGATCTTCGCCATGATATTGGTACAGTTTTCAACGTCGTGATGTGGGCAATAGCTTCGTATGAAAAGTTCAGCGCTTTCAATGTTGCCCTGAAGAATATTTTCAGATAGATGCCCTGCCAACCTCAAAACCGCAGGATAGAAGCCTGCAAGGTCAGCATGAATCTCACCCTTGCTGTTTAACTCCAAGCAGCCCGATTCGATAAAGAATTTGAGCTGGACGTAGGCCGCGCCCGCATCAGGGAAATCGTACGGCCCTCTTCTCAGGTAGCGGAGCATCTCCAACAAATATACTCGGGCCAATTTTTCTTTGTCCAGTTTCAGTTCATTAACTATCGAACTGGTAGTACAAATTAGCAGACCAAAAATGTCTGCCAAAGCTTCCTGTAGCACCATTGAGCCCCACCGGTCACACTTGCTCAATGCACGAAAGCTGGTTGCAGGGGTTACAATTGAATGACCAAGATCGTGTCCCCGAAACCAGGCGATCAGGTACGTGCTAATGTTATTTGTAGAGGGGAGATCGCTATCGACCCAGCCATAAACTGCGAGACGTTGTGTCGAAATATTATCAAATAAAGCAGAGTAAACGTTGGCGAATACGATTGTTCTTTTAGCTCCTGCGTACTTGACCCCTTCATCTTCAGGCATGAAATATGCGAAGTGCTTGGGGTATAAGTTGGCCTCACCTGAGGAAGCAAATAGATCTACAATTTTGTATCCACAGAACGGCAGGCATTTTAGTTCTGGGTTTACGTTGTTCTTAAGAGTTAAAACAGCCTCATCTATATGCTCGTCTACAACGTTTGACACGTTTTGAAGGTTTTCATTTGGAGTTGCGTAAAAGGTCGAATAAAAAAGCTCTTTGGATTTGCCCACCCATGTCGACATGGCTCCGGAATAGCACACCAGTTCTTTTTCGTCCATCTGAGCTATTTTCTCACATAGATCCTTCTTTGTATTTTGATCATCGAACGTTTGAGCTCTCCATTCGAGAGCCAGTTTAGAGTCCTTGTCATTAAGGTGGGTAGAGAGCGATAGAAAGGCAGTTTTAAGCCGTTGCGTCGTTAACGCCGTGATTTGGCTTTGCCAACGATGTTCTGTGTTTTGATTAGCTCTGAGCACGTCTGTTAAAACAAGAGTTTCATTTATCAAGGCTCTTGCGGAGTCACTAAGAGTTCCCGGATATTCCAGTTGAAGCACATGAACGTCGTATTTGGTAGCGCGTGGCCAGAAGTTAGTAGCACTCATCTATCAGCTCCATTGAATCGCTTTTAAGCACATTCTCCGGAATCGAGTCGTAACGGTATTGGAAAAAATTGCTCTCTTTTTAGCTATTATTTTCTCATAAGATAAATTCTTGATTATAGTCGAGGCCAGTGCTATATATCCGGATCTCAAATTTAACTAACGGAGCCTCGGCATGATTCAAATTGGTAATATTATTGTTTTCTCGGGCAGCCTACGTGATCACTCGATTAATGTTATGCTTGCCAAATCTGTTGTGAATGAATTAGAGAGCGAGGGAGTGTCTTCGACTTTCCTAGACCTGCGTAACTTCAACATTCCTTTGTATAATGGAGATAGTGAAGATCGGAATGGATTGCCTGAGGATCTTTGTCTTATACATGAGCAAATTAGTACGGCTAGGGGCTTCATTGTCACCTCCCCCGAATACAACGGTTTCTTCACGCCATTACTGAAGAATTTCGTCGATTGGCTTTCACGACCTGTTCCTGACCATCTAGTAGCGGGACCGTTTCGACGTAAGCCGGTGTTATTAATGTCTGCTTCGCCAGGTAAGTTAGGTGGGGTACGAGGGCTGCAAGCTTCGAGACAGCTGTTCTCGAATGTAGGTGCCTTTGTCTCGCCTGACCAACTTTCTATCCCTTATGCAGAAGATTGTTTCGATGCGGCAGGCTTTCTCACGGCCGACCAACACACAAGGCGGCTGAAAAAGTTAACGCGGCAATTCGTATTGGAATTGGACTGCTTCAGTTCGCAAGGTCAATGACCGTCCGACATCGAACACCGCAATTTCGGGATTGTGTCGCCGGATGAACCTCTCGGACGGGTTGGGCAAAAAGTCCCTCATAATCACCACCAACCCGGTGATTGATCTTTACCTGGCTCATGAAAGTCGCCGGGGAGTCGTATCGAACCAGCCTTTAAAGGCCTTATAAAACGCGCTTGGCTCGCTGTAGCCAAGCAGCCCGCTCAGTTCCTCCAGGTTGTCATGCTTCTTTTCCAGGTAATACCGGGCCCGCGCCTGGCGTACACCGGACAGCAGCACCGTAAAATTCACCCCCTCCGCCGACAGCTTGCGGTGCAGTGTCTGGCGGCTCATGTCGAGCTGTGAAGCCACAAAGGCAGAGGTCACAACCCCGCGATGCAGGTTGTCCTCGATCACCGTTTGCACGGCCTGTGAGACGCAGCCATTGCGGCTCAGGGTTTCCCGGATGCTCGCCGCTTTTTCCAGCAGAATGTTCTTCACCAGTTGATTGGAAGAGAGAACAGGCCGAGCCAGATCTTCCTCGGAAACCACCAGATAATCCGCCTCGGCCCCAAACTCGCAGTCCTCACCGAAAATAGCGCGGTACGGCTCGGGGCTGGACACTTCGCACTGGCGAAAGCCCGCCTTGACGGGACGTACGACGGTGCCGGTCAGGTAGCTTGCCCAGGTGACGCCGGCACTCATGCTGCGGCTGATGGCGGCCTCGTGGTCGTGAGCCGCGTCCCGAAAACCGTAGACCAATTTCAGGCCGCGGGGATGGTTTTCCGCCTCGATGGTCTCGATCTCGCTCATCACGGGCAGGTATTCCAGGAATAACAGAATCGCCTCGCGCAGGGTCGCCGTGGTCTGGGCCAGATTGGACAGCACCCCCTTCGCTCCGGCGTGCAGGCGGCCACCGATCAGCAAGCCGATCTGAGCTGGCGCGCCGCGTTGGTGGGCCAGCTTCCACAACGCCTCTATAACCGTCGCCGATGGCCGATAGTCGACATCATGCAAGGCCTCACGCGAGGTGCCCATGGCCTCAAGGTCTGACGCAAACACAAAGCCCTGCTCAGCCAAGCCGTCGTAGAGGTCCAGTACCAGCGCCGAAGACACCGTGGGGCGTGACCGATTTCCCATTTCCAAGTTCAAGATCCCTTATGAGACAAATTGCCAGTCATTGGTGACATTAAACCATTACCGCAACCGCCTCCAGCCCCTATCATTTGATGCTGATCGTTCAATGAACAACAACAGCAAAACGGAGTGCCAGCAATGAGCGGACAGGACGTGATCACCTTCCCCCAATTCGCCGCCAAGATCCCCCAACTCGTTTCAGGCGTGACCGGTCTGATCAAGGGGCTCAAGGTGGGCGACACCACCGACAAAACGAAACCGGTGGGGCTGGGCAAGTGTCTGCAGGATTGCGCACGCGCGAATCCAGAAGGAACCGCCATCGCCTTTGAAGGCCGCGAGATCAGCTACCGCCAGTTTGACGAATGGACCAACCGCATTGCCCACTGCCTGCAGTCGGCCGGAATCCGCAAAGGCGACGCCGTTGCCGTCATGATCGAAAACCGCCCCGAACTTCTGGCGGTGATCACCGGTTGCGCCAAGATCGGCGCCGTCAGCGCACTGGTCAACACCTCACAGCGGGGGAAGGTTCTGTGCCACAGTATCAACCTGGTGAAGCCGAAAATGGCGATCGTCGGGGAGGAACTGATCGAGGCGTACCAGGATGTGGAGTCCACACTCTCGCTGACGGCCGATGACCGCTATTTCGTCGCCGACAGCGACGGCCTTAAACACCCTGCAAGCGCCCCGGAAGGCTGGCACAACCTGATGCAGCTGGCCGGGCGCGCACCCAATGCATCCCCGGACACCGTCGACGTCATCTTCCCGGACGATCCCTGTTTTTACATATACACCTCGGGCACCACCGGCATGCCCAAGGCGGTGGTGTTCAATCACGGCCGTTTCATGAAGGCCTATGGCTCCTTCGGCTTTGCCGCCGTCCGGCTGAACAGCCAGGACCGCATGTACGTCTGCATGCCTTTCTACCACGCCACGGCCCTGGCGGTGTGCTGGTGTCAACAACACTCTAGTTTGACCGCTTTTCATCAACCTAGATTGTCCGGTTTTCATCAGTTTTCAGTGTCCGGTTTTTGAGCGTCAGGGTCGTCAGAGTCCTCCTGTTGGGCAGTAGTACCGGGAA
>Ga0208813_1000009_pt1 | contig 325655 bp, 278 predicted proteins | sample MalvireepMed_904_FD_184250 | JGI IMG/M metagenome (GOLD analysis project Ga0208813, IMG submission 184250) | Marine viral communities from the Global Malaspina Expedition - Malaspina viral metaG DeepMed_904 (SPAdes) (version 2) | ecosystem: Environmental > Aquatic > Marine > Oceanic | place... | reverse complement strand
TAGAGGGCTATTATTTTATCGATTACTTGAGCAATCTGTGACAACAAAACCCCTAACCTATAAAGGCATTAGAGCTAGATAAACACTATATATAGTGTCTGGTCGCTCTAAATGGATAGCCCTTATATATATACAGTTTTAGCTCAGTCGCTCGTATAGTCAAGAAAACGACCCAATCGCTCGTTTTTATCCTGAGGTAAAAGCGAGAACTCCTAAATTTTAATAACACTGGTAATTAGTTAACAAGTTTGTTAGAAATAATCTAATAAGAAAACGAGCTACGCTGTGGTAGAAAAACGCGCGATTAGCTCGCTATAAACATGTTAGTTGTCTAGGAAAGTTTTGAGAATACTTCTACTTTTATTGATCACGTTCGCTTCCGTTGCGTCACAAGAAAGCGAGGCTCCTGAAACGGTTTGGGTTGAGTCACCTAAGCATTTTAACTGTACTCCAAATGAAATCAGCCTTAGAGGTAGTGTTTCCATTTTTCTTGGCGAAAATTCATTTGAAGAATTAGCTATATTCCGCGAATCAGATAACACATGGTTATTTTTGGTCGTCGGTAACGCTCCGAAAAGAAATGAATAGTTTAATGTCACCGCCGGAGCTGAAATCAAAAAATGTAGTAAGCCTAAACCACGAAACCACAGGTTTCCGCTGGGAAGCTAATGGTTACAATGACAGAATATTTACTGCTCCAGGCAAATACACCGTATACAACAGTGATATTTTAGAGAGTGAAGTTGGCGGTTATAAATGCGACATTGTCGTCGTCGGCAACTAACAAGTTACTCAAAAGGACGCAAAACGCTTGGCTTGTGCTCCTTCGTCGCTAATTTTAGCCAAGCATTTTTGCGCCCATTAGTAAGGCGTTATGTAGCCAAGGATAGATCGGCGTTTGTATGACCTACGAAGAATTTTATTACAGTATTGATTGCAATTTTCCTTATCACAATGAAAGTGAATGGAAACGAATTATTCAGCAATCTATCGAGATTGGTGGTGACGCTCCCTTTATGGTGCTGCACGAAATATGTAGAGTGCCAGCATCAGAAAAAATCGAAGAAGCTAAGCACCTACAAATGTACTATTTCTGGAAAGAGTCCTTTTCTAGTCCTGTACAAAAAATCGTTGAACCTGCTGCACTCTCATATATTAATAAAGAGGAGCTAACTGACAACGAGGCACTGGAGATTATGGTCAAACTTTCAAAGTTTCCAAACTCGTACAATGCTCTTCAAGTAGTTTTATTTTCGTGCCCCGATGATGAAGAGTTGGTTGACGAAAAGTATGAAGAAATTGTTAGTATGTGGAAGTCGGCTACATAACAAGCCATTGCAGTGCGGGACTTTTAACAGTTGGCTTTCCTCACTGCGTTCGTTATTTTAGCCAACTATTAAAAGCCCCTGAATGGGGCGTTAGGTGTTGCGTATGGATACGTCAGTAAGTTTTAAGTCCAATATGTTCAAACCCTTTTTACCAGATGACTCTCAGGTTAACCCTGAGGTTTATGGGGCAGAACTGGCTTTTTGGATTAGTAAGAAATTAGCTCAAAAAGGTATCGTTACTTCTTACCCTGAGAATGAAGATTGGGGCTGGTATGTGGAACACTTTTTGGGTGACAACGAATATAGATTATGTTGTGGCAACGTAGATGGTTCGCAGACAGAGTGGCAATGCTTTCTTGAGCCATATGCCAAAGGTTTTTTCGGTAGAAATAAGGCACCTCTTGAATTAGCTAAGCCTTTAATAGATGCAGTTCGACAAATTTTAGAAGAAACCGATGACATCACTGATATTAAGTGGTCTAGCGTAGGTAACACCTAACAAGCCAATGCAGGCAGGGACTTTTAACCGTTGGCTCGGTTCCGCTTCGCTTCACATTTTAGCCAACATTTAAAAGCCCCTGATTGGGGCGTTAGCAATCTCAAGGAGCCAGAGTGATTATCAAGAATCGTGAAATAGTAGTTGAGCCGGGTAGCCCATTTTTAAATGATGAACTAAATAGGCTTGAAAGTGCTGAAGTTCTTACTCAATTCGTTCTTTCTACTAAAGACCCTATGGTTGTTTGTTTAGATGCACCTTGGGGACAAGGAAAAACTACTTTTCTAAGGATGTGGGAACAACATCTTAAAGATAATGAAGTACCAACTATATATTTTAATGCTTGGGAAAATGATTTTACAGATGATGCACTAGTTTCAATTATTGGTGAAATCAGCTCTGCAATTGATGAACTCTCTACACCTGAAGATATTTCTAAGACTAAAGAGTACCTAGATAAGGCAAAAGGGTTTGGAGTTACGTTGCTAAAAAGAACTGTTCCTGTTGCAGCAAAAATCGCAACAGCAGGTGCTTTAGAACTGGATAAAGTAACTGAACAAGCTCTTGCTGGTTTTGCCGAGTCTATCGCGAAAGAAGAACTAGAAAGTTATGAGAAATCAAAAAATACTTTATCTGCTTTTAGAGATTCACTACAAGAACTAGCCACAAGTATTTCATCTAAAGAAAACCCCAAACCTTTAGTGTTTATTATTGATGAACTTGATCGGTGTAGACCCAACTTCTCAATTGAAGTGCTTGAGAAAGCAAAGCACTTCTTCAATGTGAGTAATATAGTATTTGTATTAGGTGCAGATAAAACTCAACTTGGACATTCAATTAAGGCAGTGTACGGACAAGACCTCAATGTAAACGGCTATTTGAGGCGGTTCATAGATTTTGATTACCTTTTACCGCCTCCAGAAAAAGGGCTTTTTGTTAAAGCACTATTTAAGAGATTTGACTTCAATAGTTATTTTTCAACGAAAACTGGAAGAGACTCACAATATGAGGGGCGTCAATCCTTAGAAATGTTCTCTGAATTTTTTGAAATATATAATCTTACTTTAAGAGAACAAGAGCATTGTTGCTCTTTGTTAAGCTTAGCTATTAGGACAACCCCTAAAGATTATGCGCTTTATCCATTATTCCTCTGCTACCTAATCGTTTTAAAAGTCAAAGAGCCAGATCTATATAAGTCCTTTGTAAATGAAGAAATGACTCCAGCAGCTTTATTTGAACATCTTTCTTCTAAACGCGGCGCCGAAGAGTTAATCGCCAACAATTACGGGGCAGTTCTTGAAACATACATAATGACATGTAAGTCTCACCGTCATGGAACTAATGACGTTGTAGAAAAATATAACGAAGTTGTTAATTCAACTACTGCGAGCGATGAGCAAAAAGCCCGAGCAAAAAGAATCCTAGAGCTAATAAACAAGTTCGATTGGGATGGCGGTGTTGGTATTTTAGGTTACTTAGTAAATAAAATAGAGATAGCGTCTAGGTTCAGCTCATAGATTGCTAACAAGTCAATTATGGCATGGACGCAAAACGCATGGCTTGCGCTCCTTCGTCGCTAAGTTTAGCCATGCATTTTTGCTCCCCATATTGAGGCGTTATGTTTCTCTCAGCTAGCAGCATCAAGGATTAGAAATTTTTATATGAGTAATAAATTTACATATCAATCAGATGATTATGATCGACAGTCGCAAAGATTCGTAATCCCTTTATATATCAAGGATGAATTAGAAAATTACGAATATTCATCTACAGGGACACTCGTTAGGTATAAAGGACATCATTTTATAATTTTCGCTGCGCATGCATTGGGCGGTGGAGTTGAGTTTGAGAATGTCTACACTTTTGGTAGTGATGGAGATTTCCATCAGATCATGAGTTTTGCAATTGGTCATCAAGTGTTCAAAGAAGAGGACATAGTTATTGTTGATTGCTTTAATCAAGCATTAGAAAACAAAAACTATTTTAACCTTGATATAAAAAGTATGAATGGTTTTGATAAAAAGCACTTTGCTTGGACTGGATTTCCTGCAAGTAAGTCTAAATCAAAGAAAGTACATAAAAGTAGTTCCAAAGAAACTTTGAAAAATAAATTTGTATATATTGATGAAAGTGGAAATTACTTTAAAAATGCTAAGTACTTCACGATACTTTCGAAAATAGTAACAAATAACAAAATTAAAATTTCTGGGGTTTATGATAGAAAGGGTGTGAATTTAAAATACCAAGGCGATGTGAGCATGGGGCCACACCCTCAAGGTATGAGTGGTGGCGCTATGTATTTATTTTTTTTCAAAAAATCAGATATTAAAATCAAGCATTGAAGACACCTTTCGGTTTGCAGGAATAGGTATCGAGTACAAAAAAGACAACTCGATTATCGGTGTTCCTAGGCTTAAAATAATTGAGTTAATAGAAAAGTTTGATAGCGAGAACCCTATTCAATTCAAGCTGGTTCAAAATAGCTAAGCCAAGGCAGTGGTAACCGAAACATAACAATCAATTCAAGCAGATTCGCAACGTTTGGCACTTTTGGTTTGAATCAGCTTTAGTGATTTCGGCAAAATGCTTTAGGCTGGTGGTAGCGTTGCTCACTACTTAATTGGGCGTTACTGATTAAATACTCTAACGTGTTTTTGTCCAAAAATGAGTTAAAGTAATAGACTTTAACTCATTAATGTAAGTATTTATGAATAACTAAGTGTCTTTCACTATTTAGGCAGGCGTTAAACTTTACGTTCTGTATAGCACTTTGATTACATGCCAACCAAAGCGAGTTTTCACTAAATGTGGTTCTAAGATTTCGCCACTGAAAGCTACTTTGTCAAACTGTGGCACCATTTGACCGCGTCTGAATTCACCCAAATCGCCGCCTTTTTTACCCGACGGACAGGTTGAATATTTTTTAGCTAAAGTCTGAAACTTAGCCCCTTTTTTAAGTTGCTTGATGATGTCTTCAGCTTGTTCTTTATGTTTAACAAGAATGTGCAGTGCGTGCGCTGTATTTGCCATGGAAAATCTCAAAAATAAAAACGCGTGTATTTTATCACGGCAATCAACACTGAGCCACTGCGGCTATTTATGTTTACTTGTTGCCTGCAAAAACCCTGTCACCAAACAAAATTGTGCAATGTAATACGTTATCATTATTGCGATACTTGCATGCACTATTTCTAAATAAAAGCGGTTAAGGCCAAGAATAGAGTCTGATATAACAAACACTGCCCCACCTAACACTAAAAAGCCGTTAGATTTATCTGTCATCCAAGTAAGACTTGCCATTATGGTGAGAACCAACATATAGAAAATCACCGGAATGAGCATGTCATTTAAGTTTGGATAGAATAAGCAAAAAACAATGATGGCCAAAAATAGATAAAGGAGTACAACTTCTAGTCGCCAATTTTTAATTGGCAACATGGTAATAATATAAAAAGCGTGACTTACAAAGAATGCTGCTAAACCGCTAATAAACAACTGCCCACTATCGATGGCAAGTAGCACATCACCTAGTGTGGAAAAAATAAGTGCAAACAATAAAGTAATAAAAGTGCGATTTTGTAACTGACTGCGTGCTTTTAATACCATCACAATCAATATACCGATTGGTAAGGTTTTAAAAAGCGCTAGTAAAGGCTGAGGCCATGCTGGTTGTAAGAGCAGTAAAGCAATGTAAACCGTGCTTAAAATTAGAAAGAGAATGTTCATATTCTTATTATTGTTATTTGTTCCCAAGAACGAGAATAGCAAGCTTTACTTTAAATGTTTATAAAAATGCTGCTTTTGTCTTTCGGTCAGTAACTTACATTGTGTTTGTTTACCAAAAAACCGATAACGATTACGGCCAAGCCAATCATACATACGATCGCGAATGCCTTTTGGCAGTAGCTTGAAAACGTTAGCCAAAGAGAATGGAAAACCTAATTGAGTTGCGATAAATAACACAGCGTCACTTTGTTTATATAACTGGTTATTATCAATCACTAACATTGAAGAGAGTGGATCGTCAACTTGATGCGCCTTTAGTAAACGTTCACCTTTATCGCTTTGCATTGGGCATAACTTAAAGGTTATTTGCTTATCAAAGCGAACAGTAAACTGAACACAAAAATGGCACAGATTGCACTGACCATCAAACAGTATGACTGGGCAGTGAGTTTGCAAAATTAACCGCTTACTTGCACAACTTGTTTACCGGTAAAGCCACCAGCAAGTTGTTTATTTAATGCCGCTGAAACAGCCTCGGCGATAAAGTCTACGGCATGAATTTGCGGCAATTTGATCTCGCCACGAGCTGCATTATCGAGTAATAAGTTACCCATAAAACTCAGCTTTTGTTGCGCACATAAGCTATTTGCAAGCCACGCTCCACCTAACGATACAATGCCAATATTTGGTGCGCGTCTAAACATCAGTTCTTGTTCAAACTTAGGTAATTCATTTAAACAGGCAATACGGCCACAAAAGCGCATTAACTCAACGTTACGAATGGTGGTATCGCCACCAATACAATCAAGCACTGCATCAAAGCCTTGCGGGCCTAATTCACGGCGAATTTTATCTTCAAGTTTTGGGTCTTTGTAATCAAACACCACATCAGCACCTAATTGCTTAAGTAACTTATGATTGTGTTTGCTGGCAGTTGTAAATACGGTTGCGCCACGTTGCTTAGCAAATTGAATAGCAAATTGGCCAACGCCACCTGCCCCTGCGTCAATAAACAGTGAATCCCCTTCGCTCAGCTGCAACTTATCAAGGGCAATTAATGCCGTCATACCTGAACAAGGTAAGGTTGCAGCGTCTGCAGGTGATACGTTATCTGGCACAACCGATACCGCATAATTAGGCACCGTGGTGTATTCAGATAACACACCTTGGTCGCCAAGGCTGGCGTGCCATACAACGCGAGCACCAACACCAGGGAATACACCTTTATTTGCCTGAACAACCACCCCAACAGCATCATGACCTAATACATGCGGGTAATGCCACTTACAAAAACCTTGTTTTGCAAAGTTGGCATCAACATGATTTAAGCCCACATATTCAACTTTAACCAAAAGCTCATTGCCTTCAGGGCTCGGTACTGGCACAGATAGCTCAGATAACGCTATAGCGTCATTCGGCTCAACCACTGCTAGCGCGCGCATTGTTGACGGAAGATCTGTAGTTTGTTGAATATGCGACATTTAATACTCTGGGTTAAAGGTTGTTTAGTTCAAAGCTCCAACGACCATTAAACGCTTGATAAGCACTTACTTTGGCCTGCAATGAAGCAATTGTTGAATCAACAGCGTTCTCTTGCGCTATTAAAACATCCTGTCTCGCATCTAACAACTCTAAGTAAGGAATTTGTCCTTCTTGATACATTGCTTGAGCTTGACCAAATGCTTTATTCGCATAATTAAAACGCTGATCAGCATAATTTAACTGTTGCTGCTGTTTGACTAGTCTTTGCAAAGTAAGTTCACTATCGCTAATGGCTTTTAATACTTTACTTTGATAGTCACTGTAAGCGGCTTCACTTAAAAACTGCTGTGCATCACGCTGAGCTAATAATGCAGGATAGCTGAGTAATGACCATTCAACTTTTGGCGTTACTTGCCATTGTTGCACGGTATCTTCTAAACCATTGCTGGTTAAACTCACCACACCTGCAAACCCTGCCAGACTAATATCTGGCAAAAGTGCTTTTGAGGCTGCAACACTCAATGAATAAGCCTGACTAAACTGATATAAAGCACTGGTGATATCTGGTCTGAGAGCCATTGCTTCGCTGGCTTTACTAAACGACACGCTAAACTCGTGGCTTAATAATTCAGGCTCTTCAATCAATGTTATGTCGCTTGCAAGTCGGCCGGTTAGCACCGCAAGGGTTGCGAGGTCACGATACTGCAAGTAACTAAGCTCAGGAATAAGCGCTTGTTGCTGCTTTAACTGCGCAAGGGTGCGGTTAAGATCAAGCTCATTTGCAACGCCCTCTTCTACTCGCGCATTGAGCACATCAATACTTTGCTCGAGTGCTTCGATTTGCATCTCAATGATAGCTTGCTTTTGCACATTACCTTGATAGCTTACATAGCCTTGCACCACGGCAGAAACCACTTCAACCTGTAATGCTCTTAGTTGCTCTGCTTGGTTTAGTGCACCCGCATTAGCAGCATCTACTAATGCGGTAATACGACCAAATAAATCAAGTTGCCAATTAACATTAACGCCTGCGTTTGATTGGCGGGTAATTGCGCCATCTAAGCTGCTGCGATCTGCGCCTACGCTTAGGCTGCCCTGCGGATAATAATCCGCACGAGCTGCACCTAAACGGGCAATGGCTGCATCAAGTTGAAGTTGGCTGGTTTTTAGGTCGTGATTCATTGCTAATGCATCAGTCACTAAATTGTTTAACTGCGGCGAATCTAAACGGCGCCACCAGTTATTTTCGCTCGCACCTTCGTTTTGTGCACCAATTTGTGTATCGCTAACAAATTGTGTCAAGCTCACTTGCTGCTCTTGCATATCGACGCTTTGTGCGCAGCCAGCCAGTGCACCGGCTAACAGCATCGCACTGACTAGTTTGCCTTGTTTAAAGATTGCATGAAGAGGCTTATGCATCGTGTTGCTCCTTCTGCGATTTTTTAGTAACTAACATATAAAACACCGGAGTAAACAGTAAGCCGAACACAGTTACACCAATCATGCCTGAGAACACTGCATTACCCATGGCATGACGCATCTCAGCACCAGCTCCTGTTGCTAAAACAAGGGGTACAACACCTGCCGTAAAGGCAATTGACGTCATTAAGATTGGGCGAAGTCGTAAGCGACACGCTTTGATGATAGCTTCAAGGTGAGACATCCCCCCTTTATGCTGATCTCGTGCAAACTCAACCATTAAGATGGCGTTCTTACTTGCTAGTGCAACGAGTACGATGAGTGCGATCTGCGTGAAGATGTTGTTGTCATCACCAACAAACCAAACACCCAACAAGGCCGAGAAAATCGTCATAGGCACAATCAAAATAATAGCCAGTGGTAATCTTAAGCTCTCGTATTGCGCAGCAAGTACCATAAATACAAGCAATACGACAAGTGGGAAAACATACACCATGGTATTACCCGCTAATATTTGCTGATAAGTTACTTCTGTCCACTCAAACTCAATACCATTTGGTAATGTCTCTGCAAGGATTGCTTCAATCGCATGTTGCGCTTGATCAGAGCTATACCCTGGTGCTGGGCTACCATTTAATTCAGCTGTAGGATAACCATTGTAATGCATTACACGATCTGGGCCTGTTGTTGGCGTGACCGTTAATACAGAGCCTAATGGCACCATCTCACCCATGCGGTTACGCACTTTAAGATTCAAAATTTGCTCAGGATCTTGGCGGTAATCAGCATCAGCTTGTGCATTAACCTGATAGGTACGACCAAACAAGTTAAAGTCATTTACATACATAGAACCTAAGTACACTTGTAAGGCATTGAATACTTCATCAAGTGGAATACCTTGGATAAGCGCTTGCTCACGGTCAATGTCGATATCCATTTGTGGCACTTGAATTCTAAAGCTTGAGTAAAGGCCCATTAATGCAGGGTCTTGCTGCGCTTTAGCAATGGTTGCTTGTAAGCTATTAAAGAGTGCTTCAAAGCCTTTATTAGCACGGTCTTCAATTTGTAGTTTAAAGCCACCCGTTGTACCTAAACCTTGAATTGGCGGTGGCGGGAATACCGCAACAAATGCTTCATCAATACTGGCAAACTTTTGATTTAACTGAGCCGCAATCGCCATTGCCGACATACTCGGATCTTGACGCTCTTCAAAAGGGGCAAGCGGAGTAAATACAATGCCGCTGTTAGGGCTATTTGTGAAACCATTCACCGATAAACCAGGAAACGATACTGTGTTTGCAACACCCGGTACTTGTAATGCAATTTTTTCCATTTCTTGCACAACTTCTTGGGTTCTGTCTAAGCTTGCCGCATCAGGCAACTGTGCTACAGCCACTAAATATTGCTTATCTTGCTGTGGAATAAAACCACCCGGTACTGCGTCAAACAATTTAACTGTGCCACCAACAAGTGCAACATAAGCAACTAAGACAATGACACTCATACGAATTAGTTTTTGTACCAGCTTTTCGTAGCCATTAGCGCCTTTATCAAACAAGCGGTTAAAAGGTTTAAACAGCCAATTACCGAATACACGGTTTAATAACTTAGTTAAACGGTCTGGTTTTGCATCATGACCTTTTAATAGTAACGCCGATAACGCAGGCGATAGTGTTAACGAGTTAAACGCAGAGATAACCGTTGAAATAGTAATAGTTAATGCAAATTGCTTATAAAATTGACCAGATAAACCCGTAATAAAAGCCGTAGGAATAAATACCGCACATAGGACAAGTGCAATGGCGATAATCGGCCCTGTTACTTCGGTCATCGCAACACGTGTTGCTTCAAGTGGTGATAAACCTTGCTCGATATTACGCTCAACGTTTTCAACCACAACGATGGCATCATCAACAACAATACCAATGGCAAGTACCAAGCCGAATAACGATAAGGTATTAATCGATACACCTAACCATTGCATAACCGCAAACGTACCAATCAGAGACACTGGTACTGCAATCAGTGGGATTACCGATGCACGCCATGTCTGTAAGAACACCACGACAACGATTACCACTAGCGCGATTGCTTCTAGTAGCGTTTTAATAACAGCATCGATTGAGCCGCGTACGAAAATAGTTGGGTCATAAACAATGTCGTATTCAACACCTGCCGGAAAGTCTTTTGATAATACTTTCATGGTTTCACGTACTTGATCAGAAAGCTCAATCGCATTTGACCCCGGACGTTGGAATACCGGCATTGCAAGGGCTGGTTGACCATCTAACATAGCTCTTAAAGCATAGGTGTCTTGACCTAATTCAAGGCGTGCAACATCACTTAGGCGTGTAAGCTGACCTTGCTCACCCACTTTGATGATCACATTTTCAAATTCTTCTTGAGAGCTTAAACGTCCTTTAACATTCATTAGAATTTGAAATTGATTACTTTTCGACGTAGGCTGCGCACCTAAACTACCCGCAGCAACCTGTTGGTTTTGCGCGCGTAATGCATTTACTACATCCATCGCTGTTAAGTCACGTGCAGAAAGTGCATCTGGGTTAAGCCAAACACGCATTGAGTACTGACCACCACCAAACATACGAACATCACCCACACCTGGAAGACGTGCAATTTGGTCTTTGATATACAAATCAGCATAGTTCGCTAAGTAAGTTGTATCATGCGTTTTTTCTGGTGAATATAAATGCACCACCATGGTTAAATCTGGTGATGATTTTTCAGCTACAACACCTAAACGCTGAACTTCTTGTGGTAAGCGTGGTAGCGCACTATTTACACGGTTTTGCACTTGAACTTGTGCACGGTCTAAATCAGTGCCTAATGCAAAGGTTACCGTCAACGTCATGCGGCCATCACTGGTTGCTTGCGAAAACATATACAACATGTTTTCAGTACCATTGATTTCTTGCTCAAGCGGCGTCGCCACTGTTTCAGCAATTACCGTTGGGTTTGCACCCGGGTAACTTGCCGTCACAACAACTGTCGGCGGCACTACCTCAGGGTACTCACTCACTGGCAATTGAAATAACGAGATTGCCCCTGCGATGAGAAAGATAAGCGACAGCATCGCTGCAAAGATGGGTCGCTGGATAAAAAAGTGTGAAAATTTCATTTTGCCCTACTGTTTTGCAACCAAATCTGAGTGATTATTTGAAAGAGTGAATGCAATTCCATCGCTATTAATAGTGACTGTGTTTGGTGAAATAGGCATACCAGGGCTTACACGCGCAGGGCCATTTACGGCTATCACATCGTTTTCGTTTAAGCCCGATGTAATCGCTCGTAGGCTGCCGTAACGCTCACCAACTGTCACTAATTTATATTCAAGAACATTGCCTTCACCCACAGTGAGTACAAAGCGATTCTTTAAATCAGTCCCAATTGCACGCTCAGGCACGATAACTTTTTCGCTTACTTTATCTGCGGCAAGCTTAATACGTGCGAATGAACCTGCACGCAGTTGTTGCTCATCGTTTTCGAACACCGCACGCACACGAAGAGTACCGGTAGTTTGATTGATTTGGTTATCAATGAAGTTGATTTTGCCATTGAAGTTAAAGCTGGTTTCACCCACTTTTTGCATCACAACAGCTTGTTCACTTTGCGCTGTTACATCAGCAAATGACTGATTCCAAGTACGCTCATCAATATCAAAATAAGCATACATTTGCTGGTTTGACACAATGCTTGTTAACACGCTTTGACCAGCAAGTACGTTGTTACCTTTGGTGATATTCGCACGCGATACAACGCCATCAATGGGTGAACGCACTTGGGTAAATGCTAAATCAAGCTCTGCCGCAGTAAGCTCAGCCTGTAGTGCTAGCAATTGTGCTTCGCGTTGTCTTAGTGTTGATTTACGAGATTCTGCTTGCTCCGTTGAAATTGCTTTACGCTCAGTTAAGCGCTCTGCACGTTTTGCTTCACTTTTAGCTTGCTCAAGTGCCGCCTTAGCACTTTCGATTTGCGCTTTTAAGCTATCGACTACGGCTGCAAAAGGACGTGCATCAAGGGTGAAAAGTAAATCACCTTCTTTAACGCTGTCACCTTCTTTAAAGTTAATTTTATCGATTACACCCGAAACACGTGGCATTAACGCAACTTCTTGTGGCGCTTCTAAACGCGTTGTATAGGTGTGCCAATTTTGTACTGGCTTTACAAGTACTTGTGCTACATCGATAGGTTGTAAATGCTGTTGCTGCGCTGCTTGGTTGGCTTCTGTGCCACACCCTGCAAGCGTTAAGCTCGCAATGGTCACAGCCACTGCAAGAATAGATTTGTTCATCACGACTCTCCTGTTAATAGATTGGAGACAATGTTACGGAACTAATTAGCGGATAAAAATGATAGATTTTTAAATTCTTTAATGCCAGAATGGCACCAATAAAGATTAAGGAACTGCTATGGATACCACCAGCCGCTTATTAATGTTGCTTGAAGTGATTGAACGAGGCTCATTTGCCAAGGCTGCAGAGTCTAGAAATATAGACCGTTCTGTCATTTCAAAACAAATTAGCCGTCTTGAAGATGAATTAGGGGTGCGTTTACTTAATCGAACTACGCGTTCCTTTTCGTTAACTGCTGCTGGCGCTGAAATGGTAAAAAAAGCAGCTGAACTCAGAGATTTGCTATCAGATACCGTAAGACTTGCAGAGAATTACCATCAAGAACCCCGTGGTACGTTAAAAATTACCTCATCAAGTATTATTGGCAAACGATATATTCAGCCAGTCATTAATGACTTTCAAAAACGCTTTCCTCAAGTAGAAGTAGAGCTTCGCTTAGACGACAGACTAATTGATTTAGTGTCAGAAGGTTATGATTTAGCTTTTCGCGTTGGCGAGCCAAAAGACTCATCATTTATTGCCCGAAAAATTGCCCGCAACCGCATGTTACTGCTGGCCTCACCTGAGTTTATCGAAACTTACGGTATGCCAAAGCATGTTGAAGATTTAAAAGAGTTGCCTGCCGCTAGTTATTCAAGCCCAAGTAAACGCATTAGTGGTATTCGCTATCGTAATGTCGATGGCGATATTATTGAGCAAAACATTAAAAGTGTCTTTCGTGCAAACGATGCTGAAGTACTTTTGATGAAAGCTATTTCAGGCAATGCTTATGTTCTTGCCCCGGCATTTATTCTTGATGATGAAGTAAAACGCGGTGATTTAGTGCCCATTTTAACCGATATGGAATTACTCGATTACAGCGCCGTGTACGCGGTTTACCCACACAGAGACTTACCAGTAAGAACACGTTTATTTTTTGATGCGATGCGCGAGTACATAGGCAAAGATATTCCAATATGGGAAGCGAACATTCCTGATTTTGACACTATGTACAAGGGTTAAGTCTATAAAGCGCTAGCTCGCTTTATTACACCGGGTTAATTGTTGGTTTAACTCATAAGCCGTTACGACTCTATTTCGGCCTTGCTGTTTAGCTTGATAAAGTGCATCGTCAGCTCGTTTTATAAAGCTTTTTAGGGTTTGGTTTGGTGTATAGCAAGCAACACCGATACTCACAGTGAGGTTGATCGCTTGCTCGTCAATATTGTGAATTGTCGATGCTAACTGCTCTCTTAATTCTTGTGCAAAATCTAATGCACCTTGAGGGTCGCTGTTTGGTAAAAAAATAGCAAACTCTTCACCACCAATACGAAACACATATCCTTTAGTAATCCTTTGTCTGAAAAACCTAGTCACCTCAATTAAAACGCGATCTCCCATTTCGTGGCCATAGTGATCATTAATTTTTTTAAAATAATCAAGGTCTAACATAAGGATAAACAAACCATGTTTATTTGTTTGTTCAATTTCAAAATAGTGTGTCATTGCTAAGCGATTACCAGCCCCCGTTAACGGGTCAAGTAAAGCTAAGTTTTCGAGCCGCTGTCCATACTCTGCACGACTGTTTTCAAAGGTATGAGACACCGCCCAAATACTGATGTAGGTAAAAGAAAAATTAAGTAAGAAATTAATAGTATTAAGGGGTTCTAAACTAGGTTTAGCTAATAGAATCGCGGCTTGAGTGACAGCGGCTATTAATGAAAGGTACAAACCAACTTGTTTACCTAACAGCAAGTAAAACAAAATAGGTAATGAACAGGTCCAAATAAACAACACGCTTTTTATGTTACTTAAATACGTGCCGAGCGTGATTAAAACCGTTAAAAAAATACATAATGTAACGGATTGCCAGCGATGACCATTGTGATTTCGTGTATAAAAGAAAATATAAAAACAGAACAGGGCGAAAATAACTTCAAGTGCCCCTAATAAAATCATGTTTGTAACAAGTAAATTAAAAACGGCAAAGATACTAGCAAGCACACCCAAGCAAAATCCCATCCATTTCAGAACGTTATTTCGTAAAGCCTGAGTACCTCTCAGTGCGCCGATATCCATTAGATTTCCTGCCGTAATTATAGTAAGCAGATTTTAACGTGATTCACCATAATTAGGAACATTTTATTACCAAACAGTGCATAACAATGCACTTTTTTACCTACAATTGTTAAACATTTTAGCTCCAAAGCAATAACGGAAATACACCCCAAAGTGCTAAAATGAGTGACCATTGCAAAGCTGCTACCATTGCTAAACTATTTAACAAATTCATTTTACTCAACTTTTCATGAGTAAATATACGCCATAACCCGTAAGTCATAGCAAACGGTAATATTGTCGTGGCTAATGCTAACAATGCACTGGCAAGTGTAAACTCACCAATATTTAAAAATGATTGAGTTAAAAATAAAGGCAGCGGTACAAAAAGAAATAACGTCGCCGTAAAAGGCAATAATAGAGGTGACGACAAGCATAATTGCCCCTTAACCAAGCAAATAGCGCCATATACTAATATCCATAGTATGGCGATTACGCCGATGGCGAGGCTGAGCCACATCGGCAGTAACTTCCAAAGACTGGTTTGTTCATATGTTCGAAAACCATCACTGATCATATGTTGACCATTTTCAGAAATATACAGAGTGTGTGAAGGAAATCGCTTTGTTTCTTCACGAAACAAATTACCGCCTGTAGCTAGCAAGGTTTTTTGCTGAGACTGAAATGGTGACAGTGTTAGCGTTTCGCCATTTGAGCTCACTGTTGCAAAATGAAGTAGGCGATCAAAATAGGCAAATCTTTTCATTCTGTTTGGGGAAAGCGTGTAAAACCCTTGCCAATCATCAAGCGCTACTTGCGCTTTTGATGGAGCTATTGCATTGGCCTTATTTACACCAAGGTTGCTAATCAGCATGCTATCAAATTGTTTGTAATTTGCAGTTTCTATATCGGCATTAAAAGCGATAAAAAATGCTTTTTGTTGCTCAGGAAAAAAGCAAAAGTTAGTGCGGTAACCTAAAGTAGAGCCACTGTGGCATTTGCCAACCACATTATGCCGGTCGCGTGTAGTTACGCCTAGCGCATAGCCGATATCAGTTAAATTATTTAAGGTAGCTTCTGTTTTAAAAGGCTTTCCCATGCTTGTTAATAATGTCGGTTCAATAAATATACGGTCATTAATCTTGCCATCGCCCATTAAAAACTGCGCAAACAAAGCCATATCATAAGCTGTCGTTGTGAACTGCCCTGCCGGTCTTAAAAACATTGGTAACGTGGCTTGGCTAACGCCATTTTCAAAATGGCCCATAGCAAGCGCAGGATCACTAAACTGTCCTACTTGAGAAACAAAATTAAATGTACTCATGTGCATACCCAGCGGTTCAAGCAAGTGTTTATCTAAGTAAGATTCATAGCGCTCTTTAACAACGGCTTCAATCACCATAGCTAAAATTGCATAACCAAGATTAGAATAGGATAAGCGGCTTCCGGGGCGATTTCTAATACGCAACTGACTTTCAGTAAAGGTTTCTTTTAGAGCCGTATCAGGCTTTGCTTGTGTCGTTAATAATTGCCAAAGCCGAATGTCTTCAAGCCCTGACGTATGATCAAGTAAATGTCTAACCCGAACTGGTGTGTTCAAGGCCCAAGGATTTTGCAAGCCAATATCTGGTAATATTTCAGTAACCGGGGTATCCAAGGAGAGTTTTTTATCTGTTACAAGATGCAACACCCCAGTAGCAATAAGTGTTTTAACGATAGAGCCTGTTTGCACCTTATTAGCTGTCGTCATAGGTTTTAAATTCGTAAAGTCTGCATAGCCTTTTGCACCTTGCGCAATTTTATTTGCACTCACTGTTGACCAAACAACGCCTATTAGAGATTCGTTATGCAAAGAGTGTTCAATTTGATTACTTAACTCTATTTCTGACCCAAACTTTTCGTCAGCCAAGGTTACATGAGATACAAAAAATAATGCCGTTACAGCAATAACTAAAAATTTTACAAGGTGTTTCATGTTTTATTAAACCATTCCTTAGGCAACAAGAAGTTGACCTGCGGCGTATTTACTAACCGCAAGCTAGAAAGTTATTTATTAAAAATACGACTATGAGCGAGGTGTGATTATTTAGTCATTCATTAAATCTGTAACATCATCGATTAGATCATCAAGCTCTTCACGAACATTTCGACGCTGTTTGTCTGTAAGAGTTGGTTTTAAGGCAAGCAGTAAGGTTACGTAGTCATCTAGATTTTTATCGTCAGCTTTGATTAATTCATCACTCATAAAAGCCAAACGATTATTAATGATCACCGCTAACTGTTGATCAAAATCCGCAGGCTTAGTTTTTTGCATAAACAAAGATTTTAAAGCATCTAAGCGCTTTTGTTTGTACTGCATCCAAAGTAAAAATGTACTAATGCGAGTGTTAGATGCCGATTCGATCAGTGCTTTTTGTTCAGCTGATAACTTTGAGCCAAACCACTCTTTATAATTCTCAAGATTTTCATCTAGACGTTCTTGTTTGTGCTGCTCAGCAGATTTTTCTTGATGCTCTAAATATTCTTCATTGATTTTATCTTGCAGTGCCGCTACAAATTCAACTCGTTGTTCATAACTCAATGCGTTAGCTAAATCGATCAATTCTGGTTCTAGCTTATCAACTAGTGTTTGCCAATGTTGCTTTGCTTGGCTGAAATGCTGTTTTAATTGAGCGTGATTAACGTCAGTTTCTAACATTAGTTTTAAACTTTCTAAGTCCTGTTTATAAAGAGGCAGTTGAGTCTCTCGATGCCAATCACGGCTGGTTTTAACTATATGTTCAAACTTTTCAGCTTGCTCATTGTTTAAGTCAACATAATCATCAATCCAGAATCCTGACAGCCAACCTAAATTGTTATAAGTGAAGCTAGGAGAACAACCAGCAACTCCTAAAAGTAAACTCAATGTGATTAAACACTTTGCTATTTTTTTCATCATGCTCAATTTATTAATCTAATTTTAATTAGTACCTTATTAAGTTAACACTGAGAATAAATAATCAGCAACACCCTCTAAATGAAATTAATTATCATTTAAGTGTTGACGCCCACGCTAATCTAAGTAATAATCGTTATCAACAAGTTCAGGTAGGCTATTAATCTCACAACAATATCAATGTCTATAAGGCTTTGATGGTGTTTTTCTGGATTTGTTCAAGATTTAACACTTGATTGTTTGCGGCTTCCTCGACCCAAGCAGCGACATAAAACGTTACACTTTACTTGCTACATTGCTCATATCGGTGACGGTAGATATGACACTAAAAAGCCCATCATGGGCTTTTTTTATTTCTTTAATTTTTCTGTAAAATCTGTATCTTGTGTCTACTTTTTTAATTATGTACTTGCTATTGCCTTCAAATTGGGCATTTAATACTGTTGGGTCTAAACTAAAAATAATGTTTTGCCCTTTTGCGAGTTTGGCAATGCATTTATCAATATCTAAGTTTGTAGCTGTTGATAACTAACACACATTTGGAGGCAGACAATGATCAAGCCTAACTTGAAATCACTATTGCTTACTAGCGCATTAATCCTCTCACCTTTTGTACATGCTAGCCTAGAAGATGCTCAATTGGCGGCTAATGAAGGTCGCTTTGAAGAAGCATTAAAAGAATACAACTATTTAGCAGATCGGGGCTTTGCACCGGCAATGTATGAACTTGCTAAAATGTACGAAGGTGGTTTTGGTGTACAGCGTAACTACCAAAAAGCAGCTGAGCTTTATCAACAAGCCGTAAAAAAAGTTCACGCTGATTCGATGTTTGCACTTGGAGTTCTTTACCAAGAAGGCAAAGGTGTAAAACTCGACAAAGAAAAAGCTATTTCGCTGTTTGAGATGGCAGCTAAGAAGAATCACCCCGCAGCTCAATATAACCTAGGTGTTATGTATGCAAATGGTGAAGGTGTATTACAAGATTACCGCACTGCACTTAGCTGGTATCAAAAGGCGGCAGCGAATAATTTTACACTTGCCCAGTTTAATATGGCTCTGATGTACTATGAAGGCCTTGGCGTTCCAAAAAACCTAGAGAAATCTTATATTTGGAATACCATTGCTGAATACAACGGCAACATGGATGCAAGCCATAGCCGCAAGCTTGATGAACGCAGTATGTTACCTGCAGAAATTGAAGCCGCAAAAGAAAAAGCTGATGCAATTTACGCAAAAATTCAGGCAGGTTTATATGCCCCTGATGGCCGCTTATAAGCGTAACTACTTGCTTAATTCAGTGATAACCAGTTAGCTAAAAATGAGCTTTAAATGTTTTGTACTTGCGCCTAAGGGCGCAAGTACATCCATTTTAATATCTTAATAAGCCACTTATTCTGCTTTAATAACAAGTGTGTGCGTGGGTTGAATTTACCCGAAACCAAAGTATTGCGCGCATGACTGAAAGTTTTAAACCCTTCAATACCGTGGTAATTACCCATTCCAGACTCACCTATTCCGCCAAACGGTAATTGATCAGCTGTCACCTGCATAAGTAAATCATTAATTGCTAAAGTTCCACTGCGAATAGATTGACTGACTCTTTTGATTTGTTCTTTATTATGGCCAAAAATATACAGGGCTAAAGGTTGAGAGCGGTGATTGATGTAATCTATGACTTGCTGCTCTGTTTCGTAGGTCATAATTGGTAACAGAGGGCCAAAAATTTCATCCTTCATAACTTGCATATCGTCATTCACTTGTGTGATTAAATGCAAGCCCATACGATGTTTTAAGTCATCATGTTGATCATCATCAAGTGGGCTAAACAGTTGCGCCCCCTTTTGCTCTGCATCGTGTAGGTATGACTTTAAACGTTGATACTGAGCATCTGATATTATTGAAGTTAAGTTTTTGCCCTCAACACCTTGCTTATAAACTTTTTTATACAGTTCACATAGCTGCAATACCAACTGGTGCTCAAGCTTTTTAGGTACAAATACATAGTCTGGGGCAACACATATTTGTCCTGCATTGTTCAGCTTTCCAAATAACAGTGTTTTTGCCGCCATCTTAATATTTACGTCATCGAGAATAACAACGGGTGATTTTCCGCCAAGCTCTAAAGTAACAGGTGTCAAATGCTTACTTGCTGCTTGCATGACTTTACGACCAACAGAAGTTGAACCTGTAAATAACAAATGAGCAAATGGGATATCACAAAAATTTGCGGCGACTTGGGCATCTCCCTCAACAACAACGCAGTGCAGTGCTAACTCATCAGTCATTATTGATTTGATTACCTGGTTAGTGTGGGGTGTAAACTCACTAACCTTTAACATTACCCGATTACCTGCTGCTAAGGCACTTATCACAGGTACTAAAGATAATTGAATAGGATAATTCCACGGTGCTATAACCCCTACGACACCTTTTGGCTGGTACTGAATATGTGCATTTGAAGGCCATAAGCTAATACCAACTGAACGCTTTTCGTTACGTGACCATTTAGGTAAACGTTTAATTATGTCGCTAATTGTTTTAACCGTTGGTAATAAATCACCAAGTACGGTATCAAAGGAAGTACGATAACCAAAATCTTTACTCGTTGCAGCGACCAATGCTTGTTCATTTTCAATAAGCCGAGTTTTAATCTGTTTCAACAGCTTAATACGACTGGCGATAGGTAAATAAGGCTGAGCTAAAAATGCCTCATCAAGTTGTTTAAATTGTATTTGCAAAGGTACATCTGTGTCAGTCAAAACGTCATCTCTTTCAAAGCGATTTTATCAACTATAACCAGCAATGCATGTATGGGCAACATTAGTCGTATCAAAAAAAACAGCGCTCACTAGGAGCGCTGTCGGTGGTTGGAAAATGGTTGAGAAAATAATCTAGTTATTAAAAACCAAATACTGCTCCTGCAATTGTCATTGTGACAAGAGTGATCATAACAATCGCAATAATATTCAGTGCAAAACCAGAACGAATCATATCGCGCATTTGAATTTGCCCAGAGCCAAAAACAATCGCATTAGGCGGTGTCGCAACTGGCATCATAAACGCACAACTACACGCAATCGCTGCCGGAATAACCCACACAAGCGGCGTACCAAATACAGATTCAGCTACCGGGCCTAATAGTGGTAAGAAACCTGCTGCTGTTGCTGTGTTACTAGTGATCTCAGTTAAGAAGGTAATTAAGGTAGCCACTGCTAGTACACTTAAAACCAATGGAATTGCACTTGCCCCTTCAATCATATGGGCAATGTATTCCGCAAGGCCTGATGATTTGATTTGTGCAGCCAGTGTTAAACCACCACCGAATAAAAGTAACACACCCCATGGCACTCTAGCTGCGCTTTCCCAGTCAAGAATACGCTCACCATCACCTTTGTTTGCTGGTAACACAAATAATAATAAGGCTGCTGCGATAGCAATACCGGTGTCAGAAATTTTTAAGCCAGAAAGATCAGCCAGTAACGGTCTGAAGATCCAACAAACAGCTGCCAAAACAAATACTATTGCTACACCTTTTTCTGCACGCTGCATAGCACCGAGCTCTTGTAACTGTGATAAAAATAGCGATTTAGTATCTTTACTCGCTGCTTTTGCACATTGTGTATCTACTTTATAAGCAAATTTAGTTAACCAAACCCAGCATAAAATAAGCATAACAGTCGCAAGTGGTACACCTACTTTCATCCATTCGGCAAAGCCAATATCAATCTTATAGCTATCTGATAAGTATGCTGCCATAAGTGCATTTGGTGGCGTACCAATTAGCGTTGCAATACCACCGATACTTGCGCCATAAGCGATTGATAATAACAATGCTTTACCAAATTGGTCATTGTCAGGGTTAGACTGTTTAACCAACATATTAATCGACATAGCAATAGGTAGCATCATTACAGCTGTTGCAGTATTTGACATCCACATTGATAAGAATGCTGTTACTAACATCATGGCTAAAATTTGCAGGCTAGGTTTAGTTCCGGCACGAAGCATAGTGTTAAGTGCAATACGCTTATGTAAACCCCAACGCTCCATTGCGATTGAGATCAAAAAGCCGCCTAAGAATAAAAAGATCAAAGGGTGTGCATACGGTGACGCGACCCCTTTGATTGCTGCAATATCAGCAAGAGGTGATATTACAAGTGGCAATAATGAAGTCGCAGGAATTGGCACAACTTCACTAACCCACCAAGAAGCCATCCAAAATGCTAGGCCTGCGGTACGAAGTGCAGCTACACTCATACCTGCTGGAGGCTCAATAATACAAGTTAATAACATCACTAATGGACCCAGAAGTAACATTACTGTGCTCATTAATGGGCGTGGCTGAGAGCCATCTTTTGTTTGATTTACTAATGACATACCGACTCCTTAGAACTTGTATTTAAGGCCAATTGCAACGCTGTTGTCTGATTCAAGCTCTAAATCTAAATCAGTATAGAATAAGTATGCTGTGGTTTGTTTATCAAAATTATAGTCAACACCTGCTGTCCATTGTTTACCTTCTTCAGCATGGCGAATTTTTGAGTCATCTTTAACGTATTGCAGTTTAGGTACCCATTTATCAATTGCATAGCTTGCACTGAGAGCATAGCCATTGCCTTCTTTCGTGCCATCTGTTGACTCGCTGCGCTGGAACAAACCCGCAAGCTGGAGGTTTTCAAGTTTCCATGCTGCAACCACACGGCTTGCCGTCAATTTGTTAAGTGCATCGACATGGCTAATAGCAACATAGTAGTCTTTTGATTTTAATGCACGGTCACCATAAATAACCGTTGCCGCAAAACCAGATTCATCATTGCTGCTGTCATCTTTTGGTGCATAAGTTAGCGCAAGTGATGCGCCACCATACGTTTTTGAGCTGTAAGTAATGGTATCGCCGATACGGTCTTGACCTGGGATCAGCTGAGCGATATCTGCTTGTGTTTCGTTAAAGCCGTCTAGTTTACCTTCAGAGTATTTAAAACGAGTGTCGTTACGACCCACAACGACTTCACCAAAATCTCCAGCAAGCCCTAAATAAGTATTACGCGCTGAAAATGGCTCGTTTGTGTCATCGTGCTCAAAGCCTTTTACTTGTACTTCATATTTAAATACCGCTTTAAGCGATTCTGTTAGTTTGTGGCTGCCTTTAATACCAATTCGCGAAAAAGGTGCCTCAATTTGTGTACCTTCGTCAGCATAGCGCATAACGCCGGTATCTGTGTTTGCTATTTGAACTTCTGCTTTACCGTATACAGCGTACTCTGCTGCCATTGCTGAGCCTGTTGTGCTCGCTAAAATTACAGCCGCTGCTACGCGTGTTTTTGTATGAGTGAATATTGTTGTCATTATGCGCCCCTTATTAGGTTCAAATTGTTGTTCCTAACAAGTAAGGCAAGTTGGTTGCCAACTTAGTTAATTTTATAAAAACCAATAAATAACAGCACGTTATATTTATTTGTCTATCTAAGACTGGCTTTTATGGGTGGATATCCACACATTTTTAAAAACATGCTGTCACCAGTTCCACCCATTGTGAAGAGTTTAATCTGAGAGGGTTGTTTAGTCTTTGAACATTTCGCGATTAATACCGTATTTGGTCATCTTGTCGTAGAGAGTTTTACGTGCAATTTGTAAGGTGACCATGGTGTCTTTGATGCTACCGTTGTTACGCTCAAGGGCTTCTTCGATGAGTGATTGTTCATAAAAGCTAATTTTTTCGGCTAGGCTTAAGTCCTGAGCAAGTTCGTTCTCATTGTTTGAATCGCTGTATGAGGCAAAGGCTAGATCAGAGCCCAGCAATACAGCACGCTCGGCTTGATTTCTAAGCTCTCGCACATTGCCAGGCCAATCATAAGCAAGTAGTCGTTGTTTTGCCTCACTACTCAACGGTGCCGGTGGTTTATGAAAACGTGTAGCCGCTATTGAGCTAAAATGTTTAAAAAGTAATGGAATATCGGCTTTTCTGTCGCGCAATGCCGGAATACTCACTTTTACTAAATTTAGGCGGTAATAGAGATCGGCTCTAAACTCCCCTGCTTCGACCAGTGTCATTAAGTCTACTTTTGTGGCCGCAACTATGCGCACGTCTAAATCAATGGCGTGGTTATCACCTACAGGCGTTACTTTTCGCTCTTCAAGCACCCTCAATAACTTTACTTGTAAGCTTGCGGGTGTTGACTCTATTTCATCTAAAAATACAGTGCCGCCTTTAGCAAATTCAAACTTACCTTGGCGAGATTGCGTTGCACCAGTGTACGCGCCACTGGCTGCACCAAAAAGTTCACTCTCAATGAGTTGCTCAGGGATAGCGCCGCAGTTTATGGCAACAAAATTAGCCCCAGAACGATTACTTTGATCATGCAAGTAACGGGCAACTAACTCTTTGCCTGTGCCTGTTTCACCTTCTATTAAAACATCGGCGGGAGTGTCGATTACCGCATTGAGTAAATGCATCATTTGTTGCATTTGCTCTGTTTCACCTAAAATACGCACACCGGGCGCAGAGGTTTTCTCTACTGCTAATTTTAACGCGCGGTTTTCCATCACTAGAGCACGCTTTTCTGAAGCGCGAGCGATACAATCTAACAACTGCTCTGTTAGTGGCTTTTCAAATAAATCATAAGCGCCAAGCTGCATAGCTTTCACGGCAACAGATACATCAGCAAAGCCGGTAAGAAAAATAACCGGTAACTCGCTATCGAAGGCTTTAACTTGTTCTAAAAATGCCAAGCCATCCATTTTTGGCATGTTTATGTCGCTTAATACAATTCCCTCAAAACGACGACTCAATTTTGAAAGCGCCGCGGTTGGTTCACTAAAACACTGAACTTGATAACCTTCAATCTCAAGGAGTTGCTTTAATGAATCGCGGATCACCGCTTCGTCATCAATAACGATTACCTGATTACAGGTCGCTGCAACTACACTCATGATGGTTCCTTATTTGTTTGTAAGGTTATTATAAATTGTGCGCCGCCTTCAGGGCGGTTGTGCGCAGATAATCGACCGTTAAATGAGTCGATAATTTGTCGTGAAATCGATAAGCCCAAACCCAAACCATTGCTGGTTTTAGTACTGTAAAATGGCTCAAAGATGTTACCTAACGCGTGTTGATCAATACCCGGGCCCGTATCAAGAATAGAGAGTTTTACGCGGTCATCGAAAAGTTCGAGCTCAAAACTCAATTCGCGTTTTTCAGATTCACTCATTGCTTGGCTGGCATTAGTGATCACATTTACCAATACTTGTTCAAACTTAACGCTGTCAACCCACACGGTTATGTGTGCGTCAATATCAGCAGCTTTCACTTCGATATCGTCTTGTTTTAATTGTGCACTGGCAATCATTAAGGCATTTTTTAACATACTTGCGAGGCTTTGCTGCCTAAGTTGAGTTTGCGCCGGTTTACTAAAATGCTTAAGTTGCGCGACAATCTTATGGACACGCTCTATGAGTGACTGCACTAGCACTAAATTTTCACTGGCTTGCTCAATATTGCCTTTGATAAGTAACCGTTTTGCACTCACTAAATAAGTATTCATAGCACTTAAAGGCTGATTGATTTCATGATTAATGCCCGCACTTAATTGACCTATCGTTGCAAGTTTGGCTGTTTGGATCAGCGCTTTTTGGGCTTTTTCGAGCGCTTGAGTTCGCTCGATCACTTCTTGCTCAAGGCTGTGCCTTGAAAACAGAAGCTTTTTATAGCCAGCAAAACGCACCATAGCCATATGAATTAATACCACTGCAATGGCATAAAACACACAAAACCAGAGGAGCCTTGGGATTTGCGCAAGCTCAACATTCGTCACATCCACAAGCACATTAGCTTTAGCGTTTATAATATCTATTGTTTCTGTCGCACTGATAAAGCGCGCTTCTTTGCCATCAAGTTGAATACTTTGCTGAGCGGTTTTTTCACTTAATGGCTTGTTGGTGTACATGAGCAAACTTGGTTTATGTGATAAGTATCGGCGTGACTTAACCAAAGCGGCCATTTGTTCATCACTTAGTGTATTAAGTGACTTTAAACGCCAATCGGCGACATCCGACATCACAATCACGCTATCTTCTAGCGCGATATAAAAATGGGTGCTGTCTGATGCATTAAGAAGCTGGCGGTCTTGTTCAAACTTTTTAGCATTTACTTTTAACGTGACGACGGCAATCACTTTGCCCTTCTCTATAACGGGCTCTGAAAAGTAAATGCCCCGCTCACTGGAACGCATACCTAAAGCAAAATAAGCAACTTTTTCACCTTGCTTGGCTAAATAAAAATATGGCCGAAATGCAAAATTACTGCCCAAAAAGGTGTAATCAACTTGCCAGTTACTACTTGCCACGACCGAGCCTGTTAAATCCATTAAATAAACATCAGATGCACCGCTGGCTCGTTGAATATCTTCGAGGTAATAGTTAACAGCCTGTTCGCCAGTACCTTTATTAACCAAAAATGATTTAACCAAATCATTGGCGCTAACTAAGGTAGGAATAGTTTTAAAGCGGGCTAACTCGCTTGAAAAATAATGACTTAACTGAGTAGCTTGAACACGACTTTGTTGCTCTGCTTGTTGATAATCGTGAGCGCGTCCAAGGTAAAAAACTAACACAAGCAACAATAAAAGCATTGCACCTGCAAAAACTAACTTTTTACTTAATGACGACATTCAAACCTTTGAGATAAGCGCAACTAGAAATTGAACTGGTAGTGTAACGATAAATCTTCAGTTGTACCAGCAACTGCGCCATTGTCCATGCGTGGATCAAACACGTTATATTGTTTGCCTAACAGGTTTTCTGCCTTAAGCATTAGCTGGCTTTTGGCATTTAGCTGCCACTTTAAGCTACCGCCTAGCAAAGTATAGGCTGACTGTTTAAAATAGGCACCACTCACCGAGCTCACCTCAACTTTGTCTCGCCACAATACATTTAAACTTAGTTGCCAACTGTCAGATAAGTTATAACTAGTTACTAAGCTTGCAAACCGCTTGAAACTTGCATTAATTGGGTCTTCAAAGTATTGAGTATAGGTGCCTGTTACAGAGAACTCTTTATTTGATTGCCAAGTACCATCAAGTTCAATACCACTGTTTTGGCTATTAAAGGAGTTTGCAAAGGTAAATAAGGCATCATTAGATTGTGTAGGTTCAATGTTTATAAAGTCGTTTAATTCATTATAAAAAAGCACTGCATTAGCTTGTAACTCAGATGTTTGAAAATGCCAAACCAGCTCAGTAGTTTTTACTGACTCAGAGCGAAGTGCCGGGTTGCCTACTGTGACATCATCATTTGAAAAAAGCTCGTTAGTAACAGGTGTTCTGAATGACTCGCCATATTGTAACTTAACGGTATGCTCTGGGTTTATGACATATACACCAGCAAGACGAGGCGAAAGTTTGCTGTCGATGTTGTTCACATCGTCATAGCGTGCTCCAACATATAGAGTAAATGCTTTTGTGTAAGGGATTTTTAGCTGCCCATACGCACTATATGTTTCAAAGGTGTATTTGAGGGCCGCAAACTCAGGAAAATCCATAACAGTAACAATACCTTGCTGATAATAGCTAGGATCTATAATTATCAGACCTGATTGGTCGTCGTAATAACTGGTGCGAATTCCAGCTTCAACTTGTTTAGCCTCTGAGTACTCTACTCCTGCAGCAAGCTGCCATTGATTATTAAATTGATAACTCAACTCAGTTTCAAACTTACTATCTGTAGTTTGCCAAGCTGGGCCAACTAAAAAGTCAGGCATATCATCAAATGCAACTATTAAACCTGCGCTAGAAATATTATGCTCAGTGTATGAATAACTTGAGTCAAGCTTTAGCTTATCGTTATTAACCCAGTTATATTTAATGCCAACAAAGGTGTTATCACTAGTATGTTGGTTTTGCTTTGAGTAGCCTGCAAGGTTTAAAAACTCATCGAGTTCTGTTTTGTTGTAACGAGCACTTAGTTTGAGCTTTTTGTAATCAACACCCGCTTCGAGATAAATTGCTTCAAGTGGATCTTTAACCCCTTGCGGATAGCTTTCACCGTCTTTTTGATCATAAGAAAATGTCGCATACACAGCGGTACTGTCATTAACAGTGCGGTTAAACTGCCCTATTGCCCCATAGCGACCATTATTGCCAACCACGAGTTGTATAGCATTTCGCTCTTTAGAGGTAACAATATTCATCACCCCTAAAAACGCATTACTACCATAAATCGCTGAGCCTGGACCGCGGATAAACTCTATTTTTTCGATGACTTCAATAGGAATATAAGGCATGTAAACAGAGGCTTTGCCAAATGATGACTCATTAACTCGCTCACCATTGATCATCACTAATACATTACCGCTATCAAGATAAACGCCTCGTGCATGATCTTTAGGCACGGCGCCAACCCAGTCTCCACGAGTTGATTGCATACCTGGTACGAAGTTCATTATCTCATACGCATTATCGATACCAAGTGCTTGAATTTGCTTGCGGTTAAACACCGTCATAGTAGAAGGAACTGACGACAAGGTCTCAGTAGTTTTAGTTGCCAGATCAACATGTACCTCAAGCAAGTCCTCAAAACTTAAAGAAAATAAGTCTTGTTCTTCAGTTGAATGAGCAACCGAAGAGATGGTTGAAGCAACTACAATTGAAAAAAGTGCTGAACATCTTAATAGCTTCACGCTGCGAGATACCTGTACTAATAGCCCATGCTGCAAAAGCAACACACTGTTTACACTATTAATACAAAAGATTGGCAAGCTTGCAATGTTTTTATAATTTTAGTTGAAGAGTTCTCGGAAGTAGATACAAAAAACCCATTTTAAACTAAAAATGGGTTTTAATATGAAGCTTAATTAAGCTGTTTCAATATTACCTGTACGCTTTGCTTTGATGTACTTATATAAACCAATAAGTGACGCTGCTATCCAGAAAATTTCGATAACAAAACTAGCAAGGTTAAAGTTATAACAAAGACTAATCAGTAACAGAATTGCCCCTGTTAAGTTCATCATGTTATACACAAGGCCGGTTGGCGATGCTTTATTCAGTTGTAATAAAAAGAAAGCACCAACCACTAAGAATGTGCCTGTCATGCCAATAATATCAAATAAAAGTGCTATCACGTGCGTGAATCCATTTTGTTCATGTGTTTATACCCATACAACTGGCCCAATCCATGGGGAGGGTTGTTTTCATTCATTGAAACAGCAAACCGGTCAATAGTATCAGAGCATGAGGAAGAAACGAGGATAAATGTCCGTATTTTAAACCTATTTATGCGTCACCTTACCACCGATAATTTTTAGAGCAGGTGCGCCACGGATCATGGTCTCGCGGGCAAATTGACGTTGGCAGTCAGGGCAAATGCCTGTTTCATTGGTAAAGTCTTGGCTAATACGCTCAACAAAGCATTTAACCAAGGCCCCTTTTCCACCTTTGCGGTATTTAAATAATTGGCTTTTACATTGTGAGCAAAAAATATCGACTGTTTTAGTTGGGCCTTTTTTATTTGGTTTAGCCATTAACTACCCGATTTTACTTCTAAAACACTGATCCTACCATGTTAAGACCACAGTCCCAAAACAAGGCCAATAAGCGAAAACTGTAATATAGAGTAACTTGCATTCACCAAAAAAAGCTTTAATGGACGCTGCTCAAAAATATAACCAATCCCCAAGGCACAGCTAACCCAACATAAACCAATAATAAAGCCAGTACCTACTGCCACTCCTACATTGACGTGCGAGCCAATGAATAAGGATAAACTAAAGGCGATTATGCAGCATAAAATAAAACTACCACCAAAGACTTTAATTGGATTGATACTTTGTAAATCAAGCTCTGTTAAACCACAGCTTTCCATCCAAATTCGCTTAAATAGCCAAGGTGAGTACCACAGCGCGCCTAGAAGAAATGAGGCAAGGCCAGCAAAAAAAATAGCAAAAAAATTAAGTTCTGAAAAATGCATATTGCAAACTCATACAACGAACAGTACTAATTTGACTGTAGTTAAGGATCTGCGATGCAGCAAACCAAAAAGACTTAGATTTATACCTGTCTACATCAAAATAATACTTTAGGATGTCACTTAACACGCGTTCCCACCAAGGAAACAGCTTGTTTATTGTTGAACTGGTTTTTTTTGTAATTTGCGCTGCAAAGTTCGCCTGTGCATATTGAGTTGTCGTGCTGTTTCGGAAATATTGCCATTATTACTATGGAGTACATGTTGAATATGCTCCCATTCTAATCGCTCTGGCGACATAACTTGGCTCGGCTTTGTATCTTCTAATAATGGGTTTGCTTCAGCGTCACCCAATATTGTTTTGAATAATGAATTAAAATCAACAGGTTTTGGTAGGTAGTCGTCAGCACCTAAACGAATTGCTTCAACAGCACTAGCAATACTTGCAAAACCGGTTAATAGCACAATGCGAGCAGTTGGAAACTGTGTTCTTATCGGTTTAATTAAGGTTAAGCCATTGTCGTCACCGAGTTTTAGATCAACCAAATAGTGGCTCGCATCAACATCGTTTAGTTTTTGCATTGCTTGCTCTTTATTATGGGCAAGCTCACATGCAAAGCCATGTTTTGTAAAACGCCTTGCCAGTGTGGTGGCAAGGTTTACATCATCTTCGATTATTAACAGTTTCATACGATCTTAAGACTTACGGTGGCAATTGCACCCAGCTGTTGGTGATTACATAGCGTTAATGAACCATCTAAACGCTCTAAAGTTACATTTGATAGCAGTACTGCCATACCCATACCGCTTTTGCTAGGCATTAACTGCCCTCCTAGTGCGGACATTTGTTGCTCACTAAAACCTGGCCCAAAATCTCTTAAAGAAAGCGACAGTTGTTGGTTATCTATTTGCCAGTTAGCTTCTATGGTATTTTGTTGGTTTTTTATATTCGCTAAAACTGCATTTTGTAACAAGTTCAAAATTGCTGGTAATAACATAGCATCACTCAAAATGGAGCACTGTGGCGCATCATTGAGCCACTGTAAGCTTTGCTCAGGAAAATGCAATGTCATGGCATCTTCAATTGTATGCTGTAATGTTTGAGCGCTGATCACCTTTTGTGTTTCACCGGTTCTTAAGGCATTTGATAGTGCCCTAAAATGTTCAAGTTGCTGTTTACACTGTGCCAATGGCTTAGCCATTTCTTGCACAATGGGATCATCAGCTTGTTGTTCTTGCAACTCTTCAAATAAAAGCTGCAAATTTGCAAGAGGTGTTGCTAATTGATGCGTAACTTGCGCGGCAGCACCGTCGAGTGTTAATAGCTGCTCATGCCTAAGTTGCTGTTCACGGGCCTTTGCAATAGTAGCTTCTCTGGCCCTTAACGTGCTATTTAATGTGCCAATAACAAATGCGATAACAATGGCGCTGATAACAAAATTAATCCACATGCCAATAAAATGATGAGTCATTTGCATTTGGTGCATGGTGTGTTCAGGCATCTTTATCAATAAAAAGCTATAAGCTGCAATTGCCAGCACAGCGGTATAGGCAAGTCCTTTGGCATTAACAGATACCGCAGCTATCATAATGGGTAACAACAATAACGACACAAACGCGTTAGTTGCTCCACCACTCAATGACAAAAGTATCGTCAAAAACAATAAATCAGCAGTTAACTGCATTAATACAGCAGAAGGTTTCGCTTTTGTTACTTTTCGATAAGCAAATATGCTCAACAGCTGAAAAATAGCTTCAATTAGAATAACGGATAGTAAAGGCAGTAAGGCAATTTGATGTTCAAATAAGAAGTACACAACCATTACAGCAATAAATTGCACTGCAATTGCGGCACTTCTTAACACCAGTAAGCGGCTAAGAGCCGGATCAGTTTGCATAGCAGAGGTGTTAATGATTATTCATCATCCATAGAAATTGTAAAAACAGCACATGGCGTGCCTTGATGAAACACCATTTGCCATTGTTTACCGTTAAAACGCCACAATGACATACGAATTGAATAGTTAAATTCTGAGCGAACAGATCGTCTAAAGGCCGCCTGATAGCTCAATTGCGCTATGTTCTCGCTAAGCATACGGCCTTTAAAATGTTGGTTGTAAAACTGCGGTACCACCTCAGTCGGCAAACGGGTTAATACTTGGAACTTATTAAAAGACGTGCCATCTGCTGCAATTTCGATGAAGTCATCATCTAGCAAAGCATCAAGTGCTTCTGCAGATTGTCTTACCTCAGGCTCTAACAACTGCCTTTCGGCATCAATCAAATGATTAAATAAAGTTTCTTTAATTTTGCCGCCCATAGTAACCCTTACTGTTTGAGCACTTTACCGCCCTTCATAACAAAGTTAACTTGTCTAAGTTCACTAATGTTATCAAGCACATTCATATTAACGCTGATAATATCTGCTTGTTTACCAACACTCAAGTCACCTAGGTTATCACTTTGGCCTAATAGTTTAGCAGCTTCAACAGTTGCGGACTTAATTGCCTCTTTAGGTGTCATACCGTATTTAACCAGTAATTCAAATTCTTTGGCATTATCACCATGCTTAGACACCCCTGAATCAGTACCAAAAGCAATTTTCACGTTATTTTTAAGCGCTAACTTAAACGATGCTTCCATCTTGGGCGCTACAACTTCGACTTTATCAGCAATTGCTTTTGGCATATTTGGGTTATTCTGCACTTCTTCTTTTACTGTAGCACCAGCAAGTAAAGTTGGGACTAAATAAGCATCTTGCTTTTTAAATAATTTAACGGTTTCTTTATCTAAAAATGAACCATGTTCTATTGAATCAACCCCTGCTCTGAGTGCCGCTTTTATACCTTCTGTGCCATGAGCATGGGCCGTTACCTTGCGACCTAAATGATGAGCCGTGTTAACAATGGCACTGAGCTCTTCATCAGTAAATTGTTGATTCACACCCGCAGCAGTATTACTTAACACACCACCTGTCGCGGTAATTTTAATCACATCGGCACCACTTTTGATAACATCGCGTACCGCACGAGTACAATCATCAGCACCATCACACACACCCAAGCCACCGCCTTGTGTTGCTTTGGTAATATCACGACGATAGCCATGCATGTCACCGTGACCACCGGTCGGTGTGATCATGTCTCCTGCAGCAAAAATACGCGGACCAACAATGTCGCCACGTTCAACAGCTCGTCTTAATGGGAAGATAACTTGATAGCTGCTACCAAGGTCGCGCACAGAAGTAAAACCGGCATCGACTGTGTGCTGTAAATATTTTAGAGAACGAAGTGCATAATCTGCTTCGTATTCAGTTGCCCATTGGTGTGGGTTACGCTTTGCATCTCGCTCAAAGGTAACATGAACGTGCATATCAATCAGGCCTGGTAAAACCATCTGATTTTTTAAATCAATAACATCTGCATTACTAAGGTTTAACTGCTGTTTTGTTAAATAGCCTGCTTTAATTGCAGTAATTTTGTTATCGTCAATAACCAGTGTTTGCTGCTCTTTGACATCTTGCTCAGTGCCTACCAGCATTTTTCCAGCGTGAATAATGGTGGTTTGTGCATTAACCGTAAACGAAGATAATAAGGACAGTACCGATAATGTGCTTATTTTTAAGTTTATTTTTTTCATAATCGCCTCTTTTTTATACTAGGTTTAACTTAAATATCGAACAAATGCCATTATTTACGACGCAGTAAAGCGTTAAGCTAGTGTTGAGAGGTGATTTTTGGTATAACTTTGAAAAATTTTAACAAGTCTGACCACATAAAGAGAACACATTATGTCTTATGCCCAAATTACTGGCTGGGGTAAATGTATACCACCCGCTAGCATTAGCAACGATGAAATAAGTAACATTGTTGATACCAACGATGAATGGATCACTACACGTACAGGCATTAAATCTCGCCGTGTCAGCCATGTTTCTACTGCTGAACTTGCTACTGTTGCTGCAAAACATGCCCTAGCTTGTGCTGGCGTTGACGGCAAGGACATAGACTTAGTGTTATTAGCAACCTGTACACCATCAACGATGGTGGCTAATACCGCTTCATTAGTGCAAAAAAACATTGGCGCTGTTGGCGCTGCAGCAATGGATACTAACGCTGCATGTTCAGGCTTTTTATACGCTTTACAAGCTGCCACAGCACAAATTCGTGCCGGTATGATTAAAAAGGCCGTGGTTATTGCTGCTGAGCGCATGACTTGGTATGTCAACTGGTCACGTCGAGACAGTGCTGTACTGTTTGGTGATGGTGCGGGTGCCGTTGTGTTAGAAGCCTCAGATACGCCATCAGGCTTACTCGCGACTAAAACAGGCTGTGATAGTGAAGACCGCGATATCCTGCATATTGAGAACTTTGGTAGCGATTTAAATAAATATGAGCCAATTGGTCCGTCAAACTTATTATTCGAAGGTCGCGAAATCTTCAAACGTGCAGTTAAAGGCATGAGTGAAGCCTGTGATGACGTGCTAAACCAAGCGCAATTGCAACTTGATGATATTGATGTATTAGTTCCTCACCAAGCTAATTTACGTATCATACAAGCCATTCAGCAACGCTTAAAAGTAGCTGACGACAAAGTCATGGTGAACATTGCCGATTACGGTAATACGTCTGCAGCGACAATTGCAATTGCAATTTGTGAAGCTGTTGAGCAAGGCCTTATCAAGCCTAACTCAAACATTATGTCAGCAGCCTTTGGTGCTGGTTTAACTTGGGCTGCAAGTTATATTAAATGGGGCGATCGTGTGACACCAATTGCGGTATCTGATGCTGCTCTACCTGAGTGTGATAAAACAGGTCTTGAACTTGTTGCACCAGCTGTTGCGGCATGTAAAGCGGCAGAGTAATACCCTACACTCATTAATAGAAAAGCGCGGCTTAGTCCGCGTTTTTTTATGAGCATAAAAGGATTAGACCATGGAATTATTAGGCATACATCACGCTGCAATCATCTGTAGCAACTATGAAAAGTCAAAGCACTTCTATAGTGAAGTTTTAAAACTGCCGATTATTCACGAACTATACCGCGCTGAACGTGACTCGTATAAATTAGATTTAGCGCTTCCTGATGGCAGCCAATTAGAGTTGTTTTCGTTTCCTGGCGCGCCACAAAGACCAAGCTACCCAGAAGCTCAAGGGCTTCGCCATTTAGCGTTTAAAGTTGCCGATATTGCAAAATCAAAACACTATTTAGAAACACAAGGTATTAGCGTAGAAGAAATAAGAGTGGATGAAATCACCGGGAAGCAATTTACATTTTTTGCCGATCCCGATGATTTACCGTTAGAGCTATATCAACTCTAAATTATTGAAAACGATCTTGTAGATAATTAAACACGGCACGAATGCCCAATGCTTCACCGCCTGCAGGACGACCCGGCAATGAGCGTACGTTCCAAGCCATCACATCAAAGTGAACCCAAGGCGTGCTTGGTTCAATAAACTCTTTTAAGTAAAGCGCGGCAGTGATTGCACCACCAAATGGCGTTGAAGCACAATTGGCGATATCTGCTACATCACTTTTTAATAATGCTTTGTATTGATCAAATAAAGGAAGTTGCCAAACAGGGTCATGACAGCTTTCGCCTGCATCTATTAATTTGTTCGCAACATCGCGATTATTGGCGAAAAAGCCTGGTAATTCAGTACCTAATGCTACTCGGCAAGCGCCTGTTAGGGTTGCAAAGTCTACGATTAGATCTGGATTATCGTTTTGTGCTTCAGCAAGTGCATCACACAGAACTAAACGGCCTTCGGCATCGGTGTTATCAATTTCAACAGTGATCCCTTTACGTGTTTTGATCACATCACCTGGTCTAAATGCATTTCTAGAAACCGCATTTTCAACCGCAGGTACCAATACACGTAAGCGAATTGGTAAGTTGGCAGCCATAATTAACTGTGCAAGGCCAATAACATGCGCGGCACCGCCCATGTCTTTTTTCATGTTACGCATACCAGAACTTGGTTTTAAATCTAAACCGCCAGAATCAAAGCAAACACCCTTACCAACTAAGGTAATCTGCGGAGCATCTTTTGCACCCCAACGTAAATCAAGTAACCGCGGTTTGTTTTCCGAAGCACGACCAACCATGTGAATCGTTGGGTAATTTTGCTCTAATAATTCATCACCCACCCATTCGCTGAACTCACCATCAAAGGTGTCAGCTAAATCAGCCATCACTTGTGATAAATGTTGTGGCATCATATCTGCAGCAGGTGTATTGACTAAATCACGCACTAAATTAATTGCGCTGGCATGCTCAGTTAAACGCTTAACTAGGCTCTCATCAGCAATAGCAAGCTGCGCTCGCGGTGAAGCTTTTTCTTTATATTCACTAAACTCGTACCCACCTAACACAAAACCAAGTGCAACTTGCTCAACGAAAGTGTCATCACCCTGGATTTGATAGCAACCTGCAGGAAGCTTCGTAGATAGGTCGCCTGCTAACCAAAAGTCATTAAGATCATTAACTAAGCAATAAACATGCTCCAATGAACCCGACTCACTATCAGCAATAAGGGCAATGCCTTTATTTTTAAAATCACAGTTTGATAACCAGTTTTGAAGTGATTGTGGTTGCTCAGTTAACCAATCGGTAAGATTTGCTTTTGCAATAAAAGAAAGGGGAATACCCGTTGAAGAATGGCGAATTAATGCACTCATTAAACGACTCGTTATAAAGAAAAGATAACTAAGCATACCAATATCTTGGTACAAAAGGTATAGGCAAAATCAGATTGCCAAACCCAAATCAGTGTTTGTTTTGCTTCTCTTTTTCTTCTTTTTCGACTTGTTGGTCTAGCTCTTTAAGTGACTTATTAATATTGAATGAACTTGGTAATACATCAACACCAACCCACTGCCCTAACTTAACAACAAGGGGGATGGTAATGGGTGCAAATGGCAATACAGCAAATACACCCAAACCTAAGCCTTTCAAGATATCTAAGAATTGTTCATTAGCAGTATGTAACTCTTCTTTACTAGCTAGGCCTTGAGTGTACCGCCTATATATATGAAGCATTTCTTTGGTTTCTTGCTTTTCTTGAGCAAGCGCGATTTTAAGTGCTACCATAGCGCGCTTAAAACGTAATGTTTGACGCTTTTTGGTAATTTTGGCTACTCTGAACGGAGCCCTATGAATAACTTTGTATAATCGCATTTAGGTATTTTCACACAGCATACGAAGTTCACAAAGCATAATTTACTTATATTAGTTTTTGACTTATCCTTAGCACTCTATTATTAATTATTTTTCATTAATTCAAATGGACCAAAAACAACTAAAGGACGAGCAAAAACCAACAAAGCCCGCTTCTGATGAATGTTGCGGTGGTGGTAGCTGTTGCCCATGCGTGTGGGATGAATACAAAGAAAAGCTTCAACAGTGGCAACTACTGAACGATAAGCAACAAACAAAATAGACCGTTCCAATTCCTTTTTTGCCTACATTTCACTCAAAACTTTCTGTTTTTAAAATTTTTTTAGATATTTTATATAAATTTTCACAAAAAAATGAATCGCAAAGAATAAATTATCCCCTTAAAATTCATACACATAATCCAAATAAAGTGAATACCAGAATAACCAACACAACCAAAACAACATTAAATTAACAATTTGCAAATTATTTTCACAGTCTGTATAAGTTATTTACACCAATTTAGAGTTGGTGACCTAATCATAACTATTCTAACTGGGGAAGTCAGAATGAAATTCAAAAATAGCGCGCTGCAACAAGCAATTAAATTTGCTTTAGCAACAACAACTGTAGGTCTGTTTGTATCTGGATCTGTAATTGCGGCAGAAGAAGCAACTGAAGAAACAAAGGTTAATAAAAATGTAGAGAAGATTGCGGTAGTTGGTACCCGCTCTGCACCTCGCTCAATCGGTGACTCACCGGTACCAATCGATATCATCGGTGGTGAAGAGCTAGACAAAGGTGGTAACACCGATATGCTTGAGCTACTAAAAGGCTCTGTACCATCTTTTAACGTTCACCAAAACCCAATCAGTGATGCTGCATCACTTGTTCGTCCAGCAAACTTACGTGGTCTTCCTTCTGACAGTACACTTGTGCTTGTTAACGGTAAACGCCGTCACCGTGCATCAGTAATCGCTTTCTTAGGTGGTGGTATTAATGATGGTGCTCAGGGTGCCGATATCTCAGTTATTCCAAGCATTGCTTTAAAACAAGTTGAAGTACTTCGTGATGGTGCAGCAGCTCAATACGGTTCTGATGCAATCGCCGGTGTAATGAACTTTGTATTAAAAGATGCCTCAGAAGGTGGCTCTTTCGAAATTCGTCAAGGCGAATACTATGAAGGCGATGGCGATACAACGCAAATTTCAGGTAACGTGGGCTTACCATTTACCGATAGCGGCTTTGCTAACTTAAGCTTCCAATATAAAACAGCTGACGCGACAAGCCGTTCAGTTCAACGCCCAGATGCTGCTGCACTTAACGCAGCGGGTGTACCAGAAGTATCTTCTCTTGCGCAAGTTTGGGGTGCACCTGAGGTTGATGACGATATCTCTATCTTCGGTAACATCGGTTTAGATATAAGCAACACAGCGCAATTCTATATGTTTGGTAACTACTCTGAGCGTGATGTACGTGGTGGTTTCTACTATCGTAACCCACATACTCGTCCGGGTGTTTATTCAAATGATGGCGGTGAAACACTACTTGTTGGTGATTTAACTGGCGATATGAGCGGTAACTGTCCTACCGATATCATGATTGATGATAACGTTTTAGATAACCAAAGATACATCGATCTAGTTGCTAACAACCCAGATTGTTTTGCGTTTAACGAAATGCTTCCGGGCGGTTTTACACCTAACTTCGGTGGTAACATCACAGATACTGCACTAACAATTGGTACTAAAGGTGAAATCACATCTGGTTTCCTTGAAGGTGCATACTATGACTTAAGCGGTACAGTAGGTTACAACGAATCACGCTATTTCATTTATGACACAATCAATGCGTCATTAGGCCCAGACAGCCCGCGTGACTTTAGCCCTGGTAAGTACTCACAATTAGAGAAAAACTTTAACGCTGATTTATCAAAAGGTTTTGACTTTGGTTTAGCGTATGACGTTAACGTTGCTGGTGGTCTTGAATGGCACGAAGAAACATTTACAGTTGTATCTGGCGACGTAGCTTCATTTACTGCGGGCCCTCTAACAGAGCAAGGTTTTGGTATCGGTTCAAATGGTTTCCCTGGTTTCAAACCATCTGATGCAGGCGAATATACACGTCGTAACTATGCAGCGTACGTTGATGTTGAAGCACCATTCACTGACGACTTCCTAATGGGTTTAGCGCTACGTTATGAAGATTACGATACATTCGGTTCAACAACTAACTATAAGTTAACTGCTCAATACCACGTAACTGAAGACCTGAATATTCGTGGTTCAATCAGTACTGGTTTCCGTGCTCCTACTGTTGGTCAAGCTAACGTAAGTAACGTACAAACAAACTTAAGCAGCGGTGTACTAGTTGACTCAGCACTATTACCACCAACAAACCCTATTGCTGTGCAATTAGGTGGTACAGAACTTCAACCTGAAGAATCGCAAAGCTACACTTTTGGTGCAGTATGGACAATTGGCGACTTATTCTTCACTATTGATTACTACAACATCCAAGTTGATGATCGTATCAGTCAATCAGACAAAATTGAGTTGAGCCAAGCAGACAAAGACACGCTTGAAGCGGCTGGTGTACCAAACGTACAAAACTTAGCGCAAGTAAGCTTCTTCACAAATGACTTTGATACAACAACACAAGGTGTTGACGCTGTTGCAAACTATTCAACTGAATTATTAGGTGGTAGTTCAACATTCAGCTTAGCGTATAACTGGAACGACACTGAAGTAACTAAGTCGAGCCCAATTACAGGTGAATTTAAAGTAAGCCGTTTAGAAAATGACTTACCAAATCACCGTGCAACGCTTAGCTGGGCACAACAGTGGGAGAACTTCTCTGCATTTACACGTGTTAACTACTATGGCGAATACCAAGGCGTTCACGTAGATTACGATGCAACAGCTAAAACAGCTGATGCAGCAGTAACAATTGATGCAGAAGTTACTTACTTCCTAACTGAAGAAATTAGCTTGTCAGTTGGTGCGACAAACTTATTCGACCAAGAAGCAGAAAAGCTTGATTTCTTCGACCGTACTGGCATCCCTAATAACAACTGGGGTGGTAAATACTACGAGACTTCACCATATGGTATTAACGGTGGCTTCTATTACGTGAAAGCTACATATACTTTCTAAATAGAGGTGCTTTCTAGGTTGAGAGATCAACCTAGAGAGTCTATACCCCAGACTTTTCTGGATATTTATAGTTAATCAAGGCGAAAGACATTTCGCCTTTTTCGTTTTATAGTAAATAAAAATAATAAACATCGCCCCATCATTATGTTGTTAGAAAAAGCGAATCAACTACTTGCTGAAAACAAACTAAAAGAAGCAGAGTTTCATTTTAAAACGATTCTTGATGCTGAACCAGAAAATGGCGAAGCATTATTTGGTTTAGGGCGAATCGCTCTGCGCCTAGAACGCTATGATGCGGCAGTATATCTATTACAGCGAGCTTGCGAGCGACTGCCGCACATGCTCGAGCCACTGCATGCCTTAGCGGATGCTTTTAATGGCGTTCACTCACCGCAAGATGCAGTGACTGTACTTGAATACGCAAAATCAATTGCCAGCCATAACCCTGAACCACATTATTACCTAGCCCAACACTATTTGACTTATGGCGAACTCGATAAAGCCTATAACATCTTAAAACATGCACTAACTATGGGTAGCTACCCTGTAAAAGCTTATATTTTATTTGAGTTGGTACAGTTTGCTCGGTTTAACAACGAACAAAACTACATAAACGAACTCCACCACTTCTTAACGTTAACCGATAACGTCCGCTTAAAAATGGTCTGTTACTACGCCCTCGGCAAGAGTTACGATGTACTTGGTGATACACAACAGGCGTTTGATTATTACAAGCTTGCAAATAAGTTTCAGTCTAAATTGACGCAATTTAAAACCGCTGAGCTAGTTCCATTTTATCAACGTGTTATTGAACAAAGTCACGCCCAATTAATTGCCTCACGCGATAAAACTTTTAAAGGGACAGTTACACCAATATTCATAATTGGTATGCCACGTAGCGGCTCTACACTCATAGAGCAAATGCTAACAAGTCATAGTGACTTTGCGAGCCTCGGAGAAGATGCCAGTATCAGTAATCAGGTTGTTGCTTATATTGAACAAAAAACTCAGCGCCCCTACCCTGATTGCTTAGCTGAATTAGATCAAGGGCTCATCACCACAGCCCGAAATATTTATATTGAACGCTTAAAGCAAGCACCAGTGGTGCGCCCCTTTATGATCAATAAGCTACCTTCAAACTATCAATCACTTGGGCTAATTTATTTATTGTTTCCAAACGCTAAATTCATCAATATGCAACGGGATTACAATGCCATTGCTTGGTCGGTGTTTAGCAACTACTTCGCAGAAAATGAGCCCTACTTTTGTTCTCTACCCGAGTTTAAACAATACTATGATTTATATCAGCAGTTAATGGCACATTGGCACAACGTAATGCCAGAAGCTATTTTTGATTTAAGCTATGAGGAACTAGTGAGTGAAAGCGAACAAACATTAACAGCATTGTGTAAATTCTTAAACATTGAGTATAACAAGCAATTTTTAAATTTTTATAAATCGAAAAAACCAGTGGCAACGCTCAGTAAAACGGCTGTAAGACAGCCGCTTAACGACAAAGCAATTGATAAATATAAACGCTACGAGAGTGCTATGCACACACTTATGAATGAGCCTCAAACCAGTTCAGCAGATCAACAAACTGCTCAAAACGCGCCTGTGGGTGAGTAAGCATATTAATGTGATCATAATCGACCTTATGGCCAAACTTACGGCCATAAATGGTCATGGTTTGCTTGCCAGTGCCCGACTCTTCCATAAACTTTGCAATATCAATTGGCTGACATAGTGCTTTATCTTTGATACCCGCAACGTGCATGATAGGTGGTAGCGCTTTATCGGCTAATGCTTTGGCGTAATCAAAGCCATCATCGGTGTCGACCCAAGGTTTACGTTTAGCCCATTGCATGCTTTGGTAATGCGATTTACGGGTTTCATCATCACTGCCCCATTTCAGTTTTTTAGCCGGAACAAAGCCATGCTTACGGGCAACTAAGGGTGCCAAGCCATACCAAATTAAATTACCTTGAATATACTTACTAGGATGATGATTATACAAAGACCGTTTAGAACCAAAATAGCCGCAAGCTTTCACATCATCAATCAATTCAGGAAAACGGGCAAACACACTGTTCATCAACACCCCGCCCCATGAGTGAGCAACCCAATAACGGGCAGGCTCGCCTTCAAGCTGTTTAATTTTATCTAGAAATGCAGGAATATCTTCTAAAATGGCCTCGGTCTGACCATACTTTGCATGCTTTGAAATCGCAGGCTTACTCTCACCACGACCGCGCAAATCAGCTACATAGCAAACATAACCATGCTCAGCTAAAAATGGCGCCAAGCCTTTATTGTTGTGGGTGTAAAAGATTTTGCCATTTTCAACGGCACCATGCATAAAAAACACTGCAGGGCCTTTCGCATCAGTCTTACTGATACGACGTAAATGTAGAGTTTGGCTTTCGGCGAGTTTAATAAACACCGATTCTTGTTTAATCGTCACGTTTGACCTTTTTATTCTTATAGACTCATCGTACCAGTGTTAAATTACGCCAGTCTATTTAGCAAAGCAAGTTTGTTTTGGCGATTGCCACTCAAAATGAGAATCTCAGGCACGATGAGATTTTGATTAAATAGTAACACCAATGCAGTGCCATTATTCATTGATATGAGAAGTTCGACTTGCAGAAGCCTTTGGCTAAATTTTGATGATTTCTATGTTACGTAATTAACATATGCGGAGGAGACAGCCTTTTGCCATTCGTGGTCTTAAGTTTATCATTGAGTGTGAACAGACGTTGAGCATGACACATATCTGGATTAAAACGTTTAAAATATTAATTCGGTAACGCTCCACTAAGTGAAAACTTATAGTAGGTTAAAACGTTTGTACGCAGTGAAACCAGCCAACTGTTAATTATCCCGCTTCAGTGCCTTGTCGGTATGCAATTTATAACCAGCCATCTTTTTGCGGATCATCGCCCAATACTTCAATTGCAACAGCGCACAGATCTTCACCTAATATTTGATTGGTACCCCAACCTTTATCCCATTTAATTGCGCATTCCTCTGCAATACCACGGAAGGAATACTCTTCGTCAACTCTCAAATATTTAATCCATTTGGCAGCTTCAAGGCTTATCAATGGTCTTAATTCATCCTTAAAATCCAAACTCTTACTCCTTGCCTACTAACACCCGCATACTGGACAGATAATACTTAGCTAAAATTAGTGAAGAATGACCACCAGCCAAGCTTTAGACGTCCCACTTATAATTGCCTTGTTAGGTGAACTTTTCGACTATTTCAATAGCTCTTTGTTTTGTAAAAACACCATTAATTTCTGGATCTGTTAATTCAGCTACGTAGTCAAAAACTCCTTCCTCTTCAAAATCAACTAAATCACATAGTTGAAGAGCATCTGCGATAAAGCATAAGTGATTTTTATTTAGTTTATCTTGAATGAACAATTCACATAGCTTATTAATATCAGCAAAAGATATAACAATCTCTTCATCTTCAATGACATCGATAGTAATAGAAGAACCTTTGATATCCAATTTATTTTCATAATCTGAAAATTCAGTTAAAAACCCTCCTAGAAACACTTCTGGAGATATGTACTCATTTAATAATTTGGATAGCGATGACAGCTTCACCTTTGCTCACCTAACAGTGTATTTGTCCATTAGTATTTACACTCAAAGCCTTTGGAGTCAACTTTGGCGATGTTGTCTTTATTACCACACTCTTTAATTGCCATTTCAGTGTGATTGCGCTCATTGTATTGTTTAGCAATTGCGTCAAGGCTTAGCAAAATTACTACAGCTATCACTATTTTTTTAAATTTAGACATAAACATTCCTTTGAAAACAGACTACTTAAAACACAACGATTTTGCTCTTTTGATGGGGCATAGAGGTTCACATACCAGTTGCTTAAGACGTAAAAGGTAAAAGAACAAAGAAAAATACTATTAGTCATTTTTTATAAGCTTCCTTGTTGTTTTTAATATTCAATTAAAATACACAGAAGCTCGATTCCTTCGATTGTCTTTTACAAGATAAAGTGCTTCATCTACGTTTTTAATTATTTTTTCTAAGTATTTCAAGTTAAAAATGATTTTTGCATATCATACTTTTAATGAGGCTAAGCAAAAATATCCACCGCAAACTAACTCAGAGCAAAGATTTATTTGGTACAATCAGCCTTTGATATGGCTAACAGATAGGTTTTCCTCAATGCATTCGCGAAATCGCCACTTAAATGGCTACGACTTTACTTTGCTATGCAAAGATACTCCTGCCCTAACACCTTATATAACGCAAACGCCAGCGGGCACTGATACCATTGATTTCACCAATGCATTAGCGGTTAAAACCCTCAACCAAGCGTTATTAAAAAGCCATTATAAAATCGATTTTTGGGATTTGCCCGACAACTACCTTTGCCCACCGGTTCCTGGCAGAGTGGATTACATTCATCACTTGGCCGATTTATTAGCAAACGATAACCAAGGTCATATTCCGACGGGTAAGCAAGTAAAAGTGCTTGATGTAGGCACAGGTGCAAATGTGATTTACCCGCTTACTGGTAATCACGAATATGGCTGGCACTTCACAGGCTCCGATATTGATGCCTTGTCTGTTAAAATTGCCAAACAAATCGTGCAATTCAACCGCCTGAAAATTAATGTTAAGCAGCAAAACAACGCCAATAAAATGTTTACGGGCGTGATATCGAATAAAGATGTTTTTCACCTAACTTTATGTAACCCACCGTTTCATGCCAGCGAGCAACAGGCCAAAGCAGGCACTGAGCGTAAATGGAAAAACCTTAACAAAGCGCCACAAAAAGCACTTAATTTTGGTGGCCGCCAAAACGAGCTTTGGTGTGAGGGCGGTGAGCGCGAATTTATCACTAAAATGTGCATTGAGAGTCAAGAGTTTGCAGAGCAATGTATTTGGTTTACATCACTTGTTTCAAAGTCTGACACTTTGCCGCATATAAAAAAGTTGCTTAGCACACTTGATGTGAAAGAAGTAAGAGTTATAAAAATGGCACAAGGCCAAAAAATAAGTCGCTTTATTGCTTGGAGCTATTTTGACCAAGCTGACCGCGAAGCCATTCTTAACGAACTAGTATAAGGATAATAAGATGATCGACTTTCGTTCAGACACAGTTACAAAACCAACAGCAGCTATGCGCGCGGTCATGAATGACGCCCCAGTAGGCGACGACGTTTATGGTGACGACCCAAGCGTTAATCAACTTGAACAATTTGCTGTTGAGCGCCATGGCTTCGAAAGCGCCCTTTATTGCAGCTCTGGCACGCAAGCAAACTTACTAGCATTAATGGCGCATTGTGAACGTGGCGACGAATATATTTGTGGTCAACAAGCGCATAACTACAAATTTGAGGGTGGCGGTGCCGCTGTATTGGGTTCTATTCAACCACAACCAATTGAAAATAATGCCGATGGCAGCATAGATTTAAACAAAGTTGTGGCTGCAATTAAAGCTGATGACTTTCACTTTGCTAAAACCAAACTACTTAGCTTAGAAAACACCATTGGTGGCAAAGTTCTCCCGCTTAGTTATCTAAAAGAAGCTAGAGAGTGTGTTGATAAACATAGCCTTGCTCTGCACTTAGACGGTGCCCGCGTGTATAACGCGGCGGTTAAGTTAGGTGTTGATATCACTGAAATCACTCAGTATTTTGATTCAGTGTCTATTTGCTTATCAAAAGGACTCGGCGCGCCGGTTGGCTCACTATTATTAGGTAGCAAAGCACTGATTGATAAAGCGCGCCGCTGGCGTAAAGTACTTGGTGGTGGTATGCGCCAAGCGGGTATGCTGGCAGCTGCTGGCCAGTATGCACTTGAGCATCACGTAGCAAGGCTTGCTGAAGATCACGATAACGCGGCGTATTTAGCTGAACAGTTAAACACCTTAGCTGGTTTTGATACGTCAACTTTTCAAATCGATACCAACATTGTTTACGCAAATGTTGCCGAACATATCGATTTAAAAGCAGTGGCACATGCACTAAAAGAGCAAAATATGCTGTTTTCACCGGGTAAACCACTGCGATTAGTGACCCATTTAGGCGTCACTAAGCAAGATATTGATAGTTTTATCTCGGCATTAGCGGCCGAGATTTAACGCTTCTTTATAATGTTTGCGGCACACCGATACATATCGGTCGTTGCCGCCAATTTCTACCTGATTACCGTCTGCAATCGCATTGCCATGCTCATCGGTACGCAGTACATGGTTAGCTTTACGACCACAATGACACACTGTTTTTAACTCAATTAGTTTGTCTGCCCAGGCAAGTAGGTATTGTGAACCACTAAATAACTCGCCTCTAAAATCGTTACGTAAGCCATAACACAGCACCGGAATACCAAGCTCATCAACCACATCTGTTAATTGCATTACTTGGTCTTTTGATAAAAACTGACACTCATCAACTAAAATACAATGGCGCTTTTGCTCTGCATTTAATGATTTGATTAGCTCAAATACATCTTTATCTGCATCAAAAATATGCGCATCAGCCTGTAAACCAATACGTGAAGACACCTTGCCAACACCTGCTCTATCATCAATAGCCGCTGTTAAAATAACCGGTTCCATACCACGCTCGCGGTAGTTAAATGCAGATTGTAAAAGTGTGGTAGATTTGCCTGCATTCATTGCAGAATAATAAAAGTACAGCTGTGCCATGATGTTGCCCAAATTTTAAAGTCGCAATATGCTACCCTAATCGCGCGGCAACATCATCTATTACCTTACTCTTATTACTTGAAACCTTGTCCCAGTAAAATTGCTGTTTTATAACAAGCCTTCGTGTTTAAGTAACCACTCTTTTCTTTCAAGGCCACCCGCATAGCCTGTGAGTTTACCGTTTGCGCCAATAATCCGATGGCATGGCACAATAATACTAATGGGGTTTTTACCATTTGCAGCCCCCACTGCACGCACCGCTTTTGGGTTATTAATGGCAATTGCAATATCTTGGTAACTTCTGCTTTGTCCAAACTCAACATCAATCAGTGCACGCCATACTTGCTTTTGAAACTGGGTACCTTGGGTATCTAGCGGAACAGTAAAACGCGTACGCTCGCCGTTAAAGTATTCATTAAGCTCACTTATACATATTAAAATGGGTGTAAGGGTGTGCTCATCAACAGCCTCAGTTTGCATTGCAACCACCGGGTAAAAGCCAACGTAACTGACGCCTTTTGATGTACTTTGAATGGTAATATCGCCAATCGGGCTTGGCATAATAACTTGTTGCATACTCATAATTGTTGCCATAGTTGAAAAGTTAAATAAGAGCGAAATGGCGCACAGTGCTCGCTATTAAATTCGCTTATACCAGCGAGGGCTTTTTTAACCCCTAAGTCGCCTGCCAATAGAATATCGGGTTGGCTTTGACCGCGCAGTTTGGCGTAATTGACTGTCCATGGGCCAATGCCTTTGAGCTCTAACCAATTATCAAGCTCTTGATTATCTGGGTTTTGCTGACAATAAGCACTTAAACGCCGTAGCGCATCTTTGCGTGATTGTGGCATTTTAAAAAAGTCGAGTTCAGAATTGGCAACCCATTCAGGGCTTGGAAAATAGTGGTTATTACTTTGCTGATTAAACTCATTTACAAGCTGTGTTACTAAGTTATGAGCCGCTGTAACACTTACCTGCTGACCAAGTACCGCACGAATACCTGCTTCATACTCAGACCAAATTCCCGGCAAACGAAGTCCAACACAAAGCGGCATTGCACCTTTTAGCTCTGCATTTAAATGCTGTTCAATAGTGTGCGTGTCGGCATCTAAATCAAGCACACGACGAATGTTATGGATCACTTGCTGTAAATAGCGGGTGTTATCGATATCAATAACCACTTTAAAATGGTTTTTATGCTCAACAAAATGCGCGGTAAATTGCCCTTGGCAATATTTATCTTTAAAAGTGCGACCATAGCTCGTTGCGCTTAGCCATTCTAGACCACTAATTAAGCGGCGCTGTAAAAAGTCATGGAGTGCTTGCCAGTTATAAGGCGGCCTAAATGCTAGTGTTAAAGTTAATGTTGATGCTGGTTTTTTATCTGACTTGCGTAACTTTGACGGGGCGATATTTAACTGCTTTAAAAAAGCATCATTAAAACGACGAATACTATTAAAGCCTGCCGCAAATGCGATATCAGCTACCGACAAATCAGTTTGTTGTAATAGCTGCTTGGCAAAATTGCATTGGTTAAATAATCGATATTGGGTGATCGACAGTCCAAAATGTTGGTTAAACAAACGGCGTAAATAGCGGCTCGACACCCCTAGTCTGTCTGCTAAAACCTCGCAATCGTAGGCCTCGCCTTTATCAATCAGTTGTTTGGCACGTAATGCGGTGGTTTTAGTACCTAACCAAGCTGGGCTATTCGGAGCACTGTCTGGGCGACAGCGAATGCAGGGTCGAAAACCATCTTGCGCAGCCAAGTGCGCATATTGGTAATACTCAACGTTTTTTTCTTGTGCCGTTGGTGCAGGGCAAATTGGTCTGCAATAAATGCCTGTGCTTTTTACAGCTACAAAGAACACCCCATCAAAGCGTGGGTCGCGGCTTTGCCTTGCAGTTTGCCATTGTTGGCTAGTCATAATTATTCTCGTTACACGCTAATACCGTTAGCTTAACTGAATATTATTTTTTGACTAGCCAGTTTCGGACCTTAACTATTTTTTAATTGCGGCTAAATATCGGCGCTCAACTTCCGGCCAATTGATCACTTCGTAAAATGCCGCAATATATTCAGGACGACGATTTTGATACTTCAAGTAATATGCATGCTCCCACACATCAAGCCCTAAAATAGGCGTGTGATTTTGCATCAGTGGGCTATCTTGATTAAGGCTACTTTCAACAACCAACTGGTTATTATCATCAACACATAACCACGCCCAACCACTGCCAAAGCGGCTTACCGCTGCATTAGTAAATTGCTCTTTAAACTCATCAAAGCTACCAAATGTATCAACAATGGCTGCATTTAACTCTGCACTTGGCATACCGCCGCCATTAGGTGACATAACTTGCCAAAATAATGAGTGATTATGATGGCCACCCACATGCTCTTGCACTGCTTTTTGTAATGACTCAGGCATTGATGAAATAGTGCGGAGTAATGTTTCAGCATCTTGCTCTGAATAATGGCTGCCCTCTAGTGCAGCATTCGCTTTATTGATATAGGTTTGATGATGCAAGGTGTGATGAATTTCCATGGTTTTCGTATCAATGTGCGGTTCAAGTGCATCATAGTCATACGCTAAATCGGGTAATGTAAAAGGCATACTGATTCCTTATCGTTAATGTAATAACTGCGTTTTGTGGGGATGGTCAGCTAATAGCTGATTAATACGGTTAATGAGTGTCGGAAATGCCGATGCCATGCTGGCAAACTTAACCAGCTCATAATAGGTTTTATGATGATGGTGCAGCACCAAGGTGCGAACCTGTTGCTCTGGGTGATTCAAAAGCACACTTAATCGTTGATGAGCATGGCAAAGCCAGGTGCAGGCTTTATCGGGTTTTTGCATCACTTTAAAAGTGTCGGCAAGATTCAAAGTGGCAACAACAAATGCTGCAATGCAATGCTCTAACGAGCGAGTTACCGACTGGTTGATTGGAATATTAGAAAATTGCGCAAGAAGTGTTTCGGCGCAGCTGCTTGCAACCGTGTAATGATCACGTGCAGTAATAAGCTCGCCAGATTCAAATGCTAAGTTGCCTTGATAAATTGCACTTTGCCAAGGGGCAAGCGCATCATCAATGGCGTTTGCAGTTAAAGGTGTGTGGCGTGTTGTTTGAGTCATAAAAATCACCTGCACTTATACCAATCTTTGTATGTGTATTTAAACTACACACAGAAAAGGTTAAATGCAAATGATTTTTATTTATATTGGTATTTGTTGATTTTAAGCTATATCAAAATTACTTATTGATGCGCAAAGTCGATAAGCTCTTGGCCTGTCAGGCGGTAAATAATCCATTCGTTTTGTGGTTTAGCACCAATGCTATCGTAAAAATCAATGGCTGGTTTATTCCAATCAAGTACCACCCACTCAAAACGACCACAATCTTTTTCGAGTGCTTGCTTAGCTAGATATTGCATAATTTGCTTACCAGCACCTTTACCACGGCTATCAGCACTGACGTAAAGATCTTCTAAATACAAACCATTTTTGCCAAGCCATGTAGAGTAATTATAAAAATACACTGCAAAACCAATTGGCGTGTCGCCCTCTAAACAAATAACACTATGAGCCGTAGCACCTTCACTGAATAACGTTTTTAAAATAGCTTGCTCGTCTGTTTTAACTGCGTCGGGTTCTTTTTCGTAAATAGCAAGTTCGGTAATAAAATGTAGGATTGTTGCAGCATCACTCGCGACTGCCGGTCGAATTGTAATTGCGTTACTCACTCTGTATTCCTTTTTTACATCATTATTGTAACGCCCAGTTTATAAGGGCTTTAGTATGGTGTAAACGCCCTTTACAGAAATACACGGCATTAAAAAAGGGGCTACTAAAAGTTAGCCCCATTTTGCTTTATTTACTCATCGACTTATAAAGTACCGGCAGTACAAATAAAGTTAAGAATGTTGCACTGACCAAGCCGCCAACAATAACCGTTGCAAGTGGCTTTTGTATTTCGGCGCCTATTCCTGTGCTTAGGAGCATTGGAATTAGTCCAAGCATTGAAGTAAGCGCAGTCATTAGTACGGGTCTGAGCCGTGATACAGCCCCTTCAAATACCGCTTTATCTTTGCTATCGCCGTGACTCACTCGGTGATTAATGCTTTCAACCATCACCACACCATTCAATACAGCAACACCAAACAGCGTAATAAACCCTACAGAACTAGGTACAGATAAGTATTGCCCAGAGACATACAATGCAATCACCCCTCCAATTACAGCAAGAGGAACATTGACAAGAATAAGCACCACTTGCGATAAGTTACTAAAGGCAAAATAAAGCAATAACGCAATGAGTAACAAGGCCACTGGCACCACTATCATTAGCCGCTTTTGTGCCCGTTGTTGGTTTTCGAACTGGCCGCCAATCGCCACGCTGTAACCACTTGGTAACTCCACTTTATCAGCAATCGCAGTACGAATATCCGCAACCACAGAGCCCATATCACGCCCTTGTACATTCGCTTGAATGACTATGCGTCTTTGAACATCATCGCGACGAACTTGTGGAGCGCCAGACTCAATCTGTACATCGGCTACATCACCTACCCTAACAATGGCACCCGCGGGGGTACACAGTCGAAGATCAGCAATCACATTTGGGTTTTGGCGATAACTTTGCGCTATACGCACATAAATATCATAGCGCTCATTGGCATTAATAATTTGCCCTGCTGATTGCCCACCAATACCGTGCTGGACTACATCCATTAAATCAGCTACCGATAAACCAAAACGCGATAACGCCAAACGGTTGGGTTTAACTATAAGCTGTGCTTCGCCGCCTATTTGCTCCATCGCGACATCTTTAGCGCCAGGTATTTGCTGAACTAGCTGCTCAATTTGTTGGCCTTTTTCACTTAAAACAGCCAAATCACTTCCGAACAACTTAATGGCCAATTGAGCCTTTACACCCGATAAAAGCTCATCTACTCGGGTTGCTATGGGTTGTGAAAAGTTAAACAAAAGCCCAGGGAATTGCTCAAGCTTGGCTTCCATTAACTGTTGCAATTCGACACGTGTTTTCGCGTTAACCCATTGCTCATGTGGCTTTAAGCCTAAATAGATTTCTATGTTGTTAACCGGTTCAGGATCGCCCCCCACTTCTGCCCGACCGATTCGGCTCAGCGCATATTCCACCTCGTTAAATTTAAGCAACATGGCTTCAAGCTTTGGAGCCACTGAGATTGCTGTTTCGAGACTTGCAGATGGAGCAAGAGTCACACGCAAGTTAATCGTGCCTTCTTCAAGTTCTGGCACAAACTCAGTACCTAGCCTTGGTAGCATAACAGCCGCTACAATCAGTAATAACCCTGCAATAGCTAAAACGCTGCGTTTAGCCTGCAATGCTTTTTGTAAAGCCCGTTGATAAAGCATATCGATAGGTTTTAGTAAGATACTTTGCTTTACTGTCACGCCCTTAGCAAATAAATAAACACACAGTGCTGGCACCACAACTAAGGCAACAATTACAGCGCTAATAATCGCAAGCATAATACTCACAGCCATTGGCTGAAATAACTTAGCCTCAACGCCTTCAAAGCTAAACAGTGGTAAAAATACCGTAAGAATAATCAAAGAGGCAAAAAAGATAGGCCGTGCGACTTCTTTTGCAGCAATTGCAACCAGCTCGGCGGGTGGCTTATGTTGATTATGCTTCATCCCTAAGTGCCTAAATACATTTTCTACCATAACAACCGAGCCATCTACCAGCATGCCGATGGCAACAGCTATACCCCCTAATGACATTAAGTTAGCCGATAAGCCAAGCCATGCCATTACACTCAGTGCTAAACCAATCGAAATAGGGATCGACAATAAAACCAAAAATGTTGCTCTTAAATCCAACAAAAATAGCGCTAATACTATGATAATAAATACAAAAGCTAAAAGCAGTGCATCAATAACTGTTTGTACCGCTTGGCTTATAAGCTCTGCTTGGTCGTAAATTGCTTTAAATTCAACCCCATTTGGCAGTGCTTGATTTATCATCTCGACACGCGCGTTAATGCCATCAATCGTTTGCTTGGTATTAGCGCCCATTCTTTTAAGCACAATACCTGTGACCACTTCACCACGATTGACTATTTCACCTTGATCATTGCGTTTAGATAAGGTGACAGCGCCTTGTCGAATTTCACTGCCAAGCTCAACATTCGCAACATCAGCCACTTTAACGACCGTACCATCAATGGTTTTGATAGGCGTTTGCGCAATTTCAGTAAGCCCTTTTTCGCCTGGGGTAAACCAACCTGTACCACGAATAACCAGCTGCTCTTGACCTCGGTTCATATACCAGCCACCCACATTGCTATTGTTAGCATCTAGTGCGTCACTAACATCTTGCTGTGTTAAGTCATAGGCTAGGAGTTTATTGGGGTTTAAGTTTACTTGATACTGCTTGACCTCACCGCCAAATGACAAAATATCGGTAACACCGTCAATAGGTAATATAAGTAATTTAACCACCCAATCATTTAAGCTACGTAGTGACATGCTATCTATGTTTGCATCAGGCTTTGCTTCAAGTAAATACTGATAAACTTGTCCAAGCCCTGATGTATTAGGGCCCATTGTAGGCATACCTACACCGTCTGGGATCAACTCTTTAGCAGACTGCAAACGTTCAAAAACCAGCTGCCTAGCAAAGTAAATATCAACACCTTCTTTGAACACCACAGTGACGCCCGATAATCCCGTTTTAGAAATAGAACGAACTTGCTCTACATCGGGTAGTGCATACATAACCGCTTCTATCGGGTATGTGATCAGCTGCTCAACTTCTTCAGCCGCCAGCCCCGGCGCTTCGGTATTAACTGCCACTTGCACATTTGTCACATCAGGAAAGGCATCTAAATTGAGTTTTGGGATCATAAATAAACTCACAGCAATCGCTGCAAGCAAGGCCAATAGCACCAGTAAACGATTTTTTATACCCGCTTCAATTAATAAATTAAACATGCGTCACCTCTAGTGGTTATGCGGATCTAATCCGCCTTTAGCTAGCTGTGATGCAATAAAAAATGCACCTTGGGTGACAACCTCAAGTCCGGCTTCAATACCAAATACTTCGCGATAATCACCAAAACTTCTGCCAAGGGTTACTTCTTGTGCGACAAAACCACCATCGTCATCAACAACAAATAATTGCCAGTCACCATCTGCGCTGCGAGTTAAAGCATTCTCTGGTACAGCAAGTACCGCTTGCTCTGTTTCAAACTGAAAATACACATCGGCAAACATGCCCGGATGCAAACTATGCTGAGTGTTTTTTACCTCGAGCCTAACGGTTCGTGAGCGTGTTTGTTCATCAATGGTATGTGCTTCTTGAATGACTGTTGCTTGATAGCGATTACCGTTTACTTCTAACAGCGCTGTCGAGCCATTACTGATAGTACGGTCTTGATTAGCTGAAAGCTGAGCTGCAACCCAAAGCGCTGATTCATCAGCAATCAGCATCAACTCAATCCCCGAATCAACTCGCTGGCCTTGGGCGAAGTTATCGGTTAAAACAGCACCGGATGTTTGTGCAAATAAGGTATATTCGCCGAGTTTTTCAGGGCTTATAGTCAGTGTTTGAGCTATAGCTTGTTTTGATAAACCAAAGGCAACTAAGCGGCTATAAGCTACTTCATACTCGGCTTTGGCAGTCAAGATTTGCTTTTTGCTCACCGTGCCTGGTGTCATTTTAGTTAGCCGTTTTAACTCTGCTTCGGCCAATCTAAATTCAGTTTGCTGGCTGGCAACTTCGCCACTAAATAAGGTGACTAAAGAGTCACCTTTATTGACATGTTGCCCTAACAAGGCATGGCGCTTTACAACGATTGAATCAACGCGCGGTGACACCACATAACTGGCATAACCATTGGCTTTAATTTCGCCCGGTGCATATAAGGTTTGATTGTGTTTTTTCAGTACAAGGCGCTCAACCTTCATATTAGCTAGTTGCTGTTGCTGCTCAGTTAAATTGACTTCATTAGCATGCTCAGCTTGTTCATTTTCTTGATGTTCATGTGCTTCTTTCGCAGAATTATTTGTCACATACATAAAGCATACGCACAGTAATGCGTAACGCATAAAATTTCTTAAAAACATATATCGTCTCTTACTTAAAATGGGCTAAGCCCAAATAAAATCTAAAAAGGGTTTTGGATTAAGTAAGAGCTAAAATAGGTGGGCGATGTAACGGTGCTAAATCTGCTGATGTGAAGTTTAAATCGAGAGATTCAATTTTAGTAAAATAGGTATCAGCAGGCTCGGTCAATTGCAGCGAATCGACAAACACAGGGCTGTGACAAACATGACAATGGCCTTTTTCGGCTGAATCAGACAACTGTTTGCTAAGTTCGGTGTGCTCTAATTGGTGTAGCTAATGATCGCCATTGATAGCGCAATGGGCTTCAAGATCAATTTCTTCAGATAGTAGTACCGAGGTGTGATTAAACGCAGCATTATGATCGGCCACATCAAAGCTATCCAGCGTGGGCTGGAGCAATAATACGCTAATCAAAATAAAAAATGCAGCTTTCACATTGAGCCTAAAAATTAGAACTAAAAAATGGTACAACAGTGTTAAATTAACAAATCCATCAGCATTTGAACAGAAAATTATAATCTGTACACGAACAAATCATTATAAACTTTTCAATATCACAGCACGCATGGTATAAAAATAAAGCAAATCAATAACTAGGTATTTTTATGGGACACGGACACCACCATCATCACGATACAAATAACCAAAGCACCCGCCAACTCATGATGGCAGTGGTAATTAATGTGTTATTAACCGTCGCTCAGGTGATTGGCGGCCTCGTTTCTGGCAGCTTATCGTTAATTGCTGATGCGCTGCACAATTTAAGTGATGCCTCATCGTTATTCATTGCCATAATTGCCCGAAAAATAGGTGCCAAACCTGCCAATGATCGTTATCAATACGGCTATAAACGCGCTGAAATTTTAGCAACCTTATTTAACAGTTTAAGTTTAATCGTGATTGGTGGTTACCTAATTGTTGAAGCCATATCCAACTATTTAAACCCTCAGCCCATAGACGGCTGGATCATCATTTGGGTTGCAGGTTTTGCACTGGTTGTTGACCTATTCACCGCGCTTTTAACTTACAAAGCAGGTGCGAAAGACAGCATGAATATTCGTGCTGCGTTTATACATAATGTGTCTGATGCATTAGCGTCTGTGGTGGTGATCATTGCGGGTACCTTAATTATTCTTTATCAATGGTATGTTGTTGATTTAATTGCCACCATGCTGATTTCGGTATATGTCATTTACCATGGTATTTTGCTGCTAATAGCGAGCAGTAAAATTTTAATGCAGGCAGCCCCCGATAGTTTTGCGCTACCAAAAGCTATCACTGAACTTAAAGCCCAATTTGCAATCACTGATATTGATTACCTTAAAACATGGCAGATAGATGACCATCACATTCATTGTGAGCTTAAGTTTAGTGCCAAGCAAAGCATTCAAAACGATGAAATACGTCACTTTTTACATGAAAACTTTGCTATTGAAAGCTGCACCATTGAACAAGTTTTAGTGTAAATGTATCGCGTTATCATTTACAATTCAGTTTTGTTTTAACAGCAAACTGAAGGAACAAACCTTGTTGAAGTTGTGGTTACGTCGTACGCATTTATTACTTGCCTTAGTAAGCGGTTTATTTTTAATTTGTTTAAGCTTGACCGGCGCGTTGCTTATTTACGCAAAAGACATTCAATACCTTACTCAAAGCGATAAATGGACAGTAACGCCAGCACCTTCAGCACTAGATTTCGATGACCTCATCCAACACGTTTCAGCTACAACAAAACAATCCGTTACCCTGTTAATGCCAGAGCAGCGTAGTGATCTTGCTTGGCAATTACAGTTGGCCAATAACAAATATGTGAGTGTTAATCCATACAACGGTCAAGTGTTACATGGGTACGATTACTACAGTACAATTTATGGCTTTACCATGGCTTTGCACCGCTGGCTGCTTTATGAAGATGGCGATAAAAATCGCCCGCTAAGAAACTGGGTATCGGTGTGTGCGCTGATTCTTATTATTGAAATTCTGCTTGGCTTTTATATTTGGGTAAAGCCAAAAAATCGTATTAAGCGCTTGGCTATTAAGCGTAAAGCAAAGTTTAGAGTGCTGATGTATCAGCTACATACCGTTCTAGGTGTGTATTTTTTAATTCCACTCATTTTAATTGCCTACACAGGTATGGCATTTAACTGGAAAGAACAAACCAAAGCCGTATTAGAATTTGTGATGCAAGGCACAGTTGAAGATAGACCTAAACCACCAGCGGTTATTCCCCCTTCAGCTGATACGCCTTTTCAAGTGCAAAAAGCGTTTGATAACGCACAAACTGTATTTCCTGAGGGTAAGTTATTTAGAATTTATTTACCGAAAAAAGCAACTGATAACATAGGTTTTAGAATAGAGAACCCGGGTGAAAGCCATGCCTATAGTTGGGTATGGGCAAACCCATATTCAGCAGATATTGTTGCAAGCTATGACGCCAGCCAAAGCTCATGGACCACGCAAACATGGAACTTTAAATATAAGTTTCATATTGGTGATTTTGCAGGGCCTATTGTGCAATTACTATGGTTACTATTTGCCTTATCACCGTTATTTTTCACGATTTCGGGTGTTTACTTTTGGTACAAACGCCATTACAAATGAACAACTTTTATCAATAAAAAATTGCTATGAACAATGAGCTCAAACATGCCTTTAACACTGAAATGATATTGGCTAAAACTAGTTATGCAAAGACGGATTACACAAGCGCTTTTTATCACTTAGAGCGGGCTCATATTCTTGGCCAAAGCTATATCATTGCGCATACTTACTCACATTGGTGGATGTGTAAAATTGGTTTTAAAAACCATAATGCCAAGGAAATAATTGGTCAGTTTGCTCGCATGGCTGCGTCAATTGTGTTTTCGCATATTTGGGTCCCACTCGGTAACACTGGCGGCACCAATGTTAGCCCTTTCAAAGCAATGCCTATTCCTGATGACCTAAAACGTTACTTAAACTAGCATCAACTAGAACCGCACTTACTTGTACCCTTCTTATCGCGAGTAACTAAAAAGTCATAACAATTATTGCAAATAATTATCATTAGCCTTGCCTTTACACTTCTTTACATTTAGACTTCCGCACAATCACATAATAATTAATACTGATTTAACAAGGATAAACATGTTAAAAACTTCACTTACTCTGATTGCACTCGCACTAAGTAGCCAATCGTTTGCTGATGATGCCATTAATAAAAAACTCACCGCAGAAGAAATGGAACACGTTGTTGTATCAGGCAGCCGTGTATTTGAAAGCATTGATGAAGTACCCGCTTCAGTCACGATTATTAGCCAAAAGCAAATTGAAGAGCATTTAAAAGTTAATCCAGAACTACAAAGCTTATTGGCGCAAATGGTACCCGGCCTTGCACCAGATACGGGTAGTTCGAGTAACACAGGTCAGAGTTTACGTGGCCGTGCACCACTTGTGATGATTGATGGTGTGCCACAATCTACACCACTGAGAAACGGCTCTTTAGGGGTTAAAACACTCGACCCAAGTGCCATTGCTCGTATCGAAGTGATCAAAGGTGCGACTTCTGTTTATGGTAATGGTGCATCGGGCGGTATTATTAACTACATCACAAAACAAGCAACAAGTGATGGTATGCCAGAGGGTGAAATCAGCCTTTCGTCACGTTTTAGTGCAGTAAAACTAGAAGAAAGCGCTGGTGCGCGAGTCTCTGCGGCGATCAATGGTCGAGCAGATAAACTCAGCTATCTATTTACCGCAAGTTACGAAGTAAATGGCGTTCAACGCGACGCAGAAGGTGATATTCTTGGCTTGCAATATGGTTTATCTGACGCAGTAACAGAAAACTACTTCACCAAACTGGGTTATGATTTTGATGATGAGAAGCAGCTACAATTTAGCTATAACTACTTTAGCTCTCAGCAAAAAACCGATTTAGGTGATGTTGTAGGGGATCTTAATGATGGCGAAAAAACCTATGCCATTCATGTACCTAAAGAGCTGCAAAAGCAAGGTAAACCACAAGGCCCAGATGGTAACGAAAACATTACCTTAAAATACACAGACTACGCCCTGTTTAGTAATACTCAAATGACCCTCGACCTTTACATGCAAGATATCGAGAATGTATTTTTCTTTTCTACAAGCTTAGCTAACCCAGACGAAGGCTACGAAGGCGGCCAATCAATTATTCGCTCTGAAAAGAAAGGTGCGCGCGCTACCTTCAATACCCTTGTTGATTTTGACAATGTTGAAGCTACCTTCATTTATGGCCTAGATGCACTGAATGATGTGACGTCTCAGCCACTTGTAGATGGCCGTGTTTGGGTACCAGAAATGGATATGGAAAGCCTTGCTGGTTTTTTACAAACTAAGTGGGTAATCGATAATGATTTAGTTATTAAAGCGGGTGTACGCCAAGAAAGCATAGATCTTGCTGTAGAGGACTATGAAACCTTAAAACTGTGCCGCTCAGCAACACAATGCTCAGTACCACTTAGCGTAAAAGGTGACACCATTGATTACGATGCAACCACTTACAATGTAGGTGTGAAATACAATTTACTTGAGGCCTTCAGCCCTTTTGCCAATTACTCGCAAGGGTCTGATATTTCAGATATTGGCCGCTTATTACGCTCTGCAACAGTAAACGATATTGGTCTAATTCAAACAGAAGCATCAATCATCGATAACTATGAAGTTGGTTTTACCTCACAGTTTGATGACTTGCGTTTTGAATTTGCAGCTTACCGCAGCACATCAGAATTTGGCACCACGAATAGCTTTAATGAAGCAACGGGTGTTTATGAGCCAGTACGTGCGCCGCAAGAGATTTGGGGTTACGAAACACTGGTTGATTATAAAATTAACCCAACCCTAAAACTGGTTGCAACTTACAGCTATGTTGAAGGTAAAAACACCGAAGACGATATTTACTTAGGTTCTCGCCAAATCAGCCCACCAAAAGGTACAGCTAACTTAAACTGGCAGCCTAATGATGAATTATCACTTACGGTGAGTTATTTATATGTGGGTTCACGCAAACGCTTTGAACCAAATGCAGACGGTGACTATGTTGGCGATCAAGGCCCTATTAGCAGTTACAATCTATTCAACCTAAGCGGTCGTTATAACTTTAGTAAAAACTGGCAAGCGTTTATGGGTGTTGAAAACCTATTTAACAATGATTATTACCCTGCCCGCGCCCAGTCATACACCTACGGTGGCTATAACATTAAAGGTTTAGGTACCACTGTAACACTTGGTGCAACTTATCGCTTCTAAATTAATTTTTATTAGAACAGCAAGCCCTTCTTAGTAAGGGCTTTTTTCATTTAAGAATAAAAACGATAAATTGTTCATTTATCAACCATTAACGCAAACTTAAACGAGAATCACACTCAATAGTAAACAACTGATTTAAAAAGGAAAAAGTTTGCAATCTTGTTTTTATATACTACAATTACCGCAACTTGGAATTCGAGGACAGCATTATGAAAGGTAACCAAAAAGTCATCGATAGTTTTAACAAACTACTCGCAAACGAATTAGCCGCTATAGATCAATACTTTATTCATTCTCGTATGTATGACGATTGGGGCCTAAATAAGCTGTATGAGCGTCTTAACCACGAAATGGAAGAAGAAAAAGACCACGCTGATTGGTTAATTAAACGTATTCTATTCTTAGAAGGCGTACCAAACATGACTAAACGTCGTGATTTATTAATTGGTTCAGACGTTAAAAGCATGATGCAAAACGATTTAACACTAGAACTAGAAGTTGTTGATTGTGTAAAAGAAGCAATTGCAATCTGTGAACAAGAAAAAGACTATCAATCACGCGAAGTGCTTGAAAAGCTATTATTTGATACAGAAGAAGATCATGTGTACTGGTTAGAACAACAGCTTGGTCTAATCGACAAAATTGGTAGCCAAAACTACCACCAATCTCAAATGGGCGAATAGAGGCTAATTGTATGAAAGGCGATAAAAGCGTCATTGCTGCACTTAATAAAGTATTAGCGAATGAATTAGTGGGTATCAACCAATACTTTTTACACGCTCGTATGTTTAAAGATTTTGGCTTTTCAAAATTAGACAAAGCTGATTACAAAGTATCTATTCAAAAAATGAAAAACGCCGACCGTTTAATCGAGCGTATTTTGTTTTTAGAAGGTTTACCAAATTTACAAGATTTAGGTCGACTACGTATTGGTGAAAACTCTGAAGAAATGATCGAAGCTAACATGAGCTTTGAACTTGATTCATTACCTGATCTTAAAGAAGCAATTAAACTTGCTGAAGAGAAAAAAGATTACATCAGCCGTGAAGCACTCGATAACATCTTAAATGAGCAAGAAGAACAGATTGATTGGCTTGAAACACAGCAGCAGTTAATCAAAACCGCAGGGCTTGAAAATTACCTACAATCTCAAATGTAATTTGCTAAAACTTCAAAAAGCAGCCTAGGCTGCTTTTTTTATAGCTAGTTTTTGCTATTAATCGTCTTCACGATCAATGATTGACACTTTATTACTTAAAATTAAAGAGTTAGGGATTAAATGCACAGCTCCTTCGCCTTTAATTGTGATATAGCGCAAATTAAGATCAATCACAGTGCCCTTTGAATTACTCACTTCTATGTAATTACCAAGCTTAATAGGTTTATAAAGCACAATCATGACACCAGCAACTAGGTTTGAAATAGCATCTTTCAACGCAAAACCCAGTGCAAAGCCCGTTAAGCCTAAACCTGCAACCAACGCCGCAACATCAAAACCGAGTTTCGATAACGCAAGCACAATAGCAATGAATAATAAAATAGCGCGCTGCGAGTTAGAAATTAGCCGGAAAGTTTCAAGTGCAGTTGAATCAAACCGACGTTGAAACTGTTTAATTGCCCGGTCAATTATGAGGCTTGCTATATAAAAGGCAGCAAGCACTAAAAATGCTTGAATAAGTTGGCTAGTCATAAGGTTTTCAATTAAAAAATAAAGCCCATCATAGGCTTAAATTTGCATGAGGAAAACATTTATTGTTTTTCAAACACACATGAAATGTCAGGTTTATCCAATGTATAAGTGATATTGCCATTATCTTTAAAACGCAGATCTTCAGTTGTTGAGCCATTATCGTCTTCACTATCACAGCGAAAGTAGCGCTTGGTTCTAACAATACCATTTACAAAGTACTTTAGCTTCGAGCTAACAACACAAAAGTTTGGGATTTTTTTTACCTGCGTACCGTTATGCAAATCACTAAAGTCAATTAGTGTGCCTAAACTAAAACCTTGTGTGGGTGTTTTGATTAATGAGAATGATGCATTTTGGCAAACTGCGTCACTGCCCTCTTTGGCTGCATACTCCCCTTGTTTATCTTTAATTAAAGACAAAAATTGGGTTTTATTACTCGGCTTAACATCTAGCAATGCACTTGCTAACGCTGAGTTTGAGAACAAAAAAGCAACTATCCAAAAGTAAGATCTCATTTAAATTCCATAAACTATAAACACTTAATTAGCATAGCATGCCATTTAAGCTTGGTGAATCTAAGAACCATATTGTTAATACGACTAAAATATGAATTTGGTTTTATTTAGTCATTTCTAGATAAGCAATTACTTTATTTATGTGCTATATCTTTGAATGATCATAATTTTGGAGGGAATCAAATGAAAATAATTAAACTATTAGCTTTAACTACTTTACTAACATTAGCCAGTACACATAGTTTTGCTGGTGATGACGAGTGGAAAACTATCGCTGAGAAAAAAGTTAGTTACAAGAGCGAAACTGATACCGTAAACCCTATTACCAGCAGCCGTTATAGTCACATTAAGGTTAAATGCACACATGGCACAGTGAACCTTAAAAGTATTAAAGTCATCATGAATAATGGTGAAGAAAAGGTATTTGAAAACCTGGGTGTTCTAACCAAAGGAATGTCATCACGTAGCTTAAGTTTACCAGACAAAAACGACGCTAAACTCGATAAAATAAAACTTGAATATGAATCGGTAGGTAGCACAGCACTTAGTATGGCTGGTGTGACCGAAAAAGCCGAGGTTGAAATCCTCGCGAAAAAAGCAAAGAAAGATGATTAAAGTTACGAGTCAATGATGTTTGAGGCCATACACTTTCACAAGTAGCGGCCTCTTTCTGCCGCAACTTTTTTAAGAGCAGACGCGCGAAACAAGTTTCACGCCTTCGAGTGCCCTTGTAGGTCGCCATTTATGGCGACAAAAACCATGGAGATTTTCACGTAGGAACGGCTTCAACCGTCAACCTTAGATGTTCGGCGTTAAAACGCCCTTGTAAACTTGTAACTCGATAACTTTACCCTTTAATCGCGCTAAAGCACGACCTACATAATATCGCGCGAAACAAGTTTCACGCCTACGATGGTGCCCTTGTAGGTCGCCATTTATGGCGACAAAAAACATGGAGATTTCACGTAGGAATGTCTTCAGCCGTGAACCTTAGATGTTCGGCGTTAAAACGCCCTTGTAAACTTGTAACTCGCTAACTTTACCCTTTAATCGCGCTAAAGCAGGACCTACATAATATCGCGCGAAACAAATTTTACGCCTTCGAGTGCCCTTGTAGGTCGCCATTTATGGCGACAAAAACCGTGGAAATTTTCACGTAGGAACGGCTTCAGCCGTTGAACCTTAGATGTTCGGCGTTAAAACGCCCTTGTAAACTTGTAACTCGATAGCTTTACCCTTTAATCGCGCTAAAGCACGACCTACAAACGCTCGAAACTCGCTAACTTTACTCTTGCAGCTCGTTACTCTCTCAACGCTTATAAAGCGCTTCAATTGTTGCTGAATCAAGCGAATAAGCATTGATCATATAACCTGCTAACGCACCTGATGCATTCTCTGGTAATTCAAGCTTTTGTGATAACGCATACAGTGTAAATTGATATCTGTGAGCGCCATGACCTTCTGGTGGGCAGGCACCGCCAAAGCCTTTAAAACCATAATCATTTGTTATTTGCACACTCCCTTTAGGCAAAGCATTCTTGTCAGCATTTCCAGCACCGCTCGCTAAGCTTGATACTGATTTAGGAATGTTTACAACTTGCCAATGCCACCAGCCACTGCCTGTAGGGGCATCAGGGTCATAAACGGTCAATGCGAATGCTTCAGTCCCTTTCGGAGCATTTTGCCAAGCAAGTTGTGGTGATAGGTTATCGCCGTTACAACCAAATCCCTTGAACTCTTGCGAAGTACTCATAAACTCACCATGAGCAATGTCTTTACTTGTTAAGGTAAAAGACTCAGCGAATGTGGTGCCAGACAAACATAGCAGGAATAATGGCGTGGCAATTTTCAATGTTGATGATTTCATAATATTCTCCGATTAATAAGAATAATCATAATACCTAGCAAAGAGAGATCAAATTACTACCAAAACTGTCAATTATTAGCCTACTTCGCTCATTATTGTTTTACGAAGAGCTGTTGGAGTCGTATTAAACAACAGTTTAAATTTATCTGTGAATCTAGATTGCGACGAAAAACCACATTGCTGCGCAATAACTCCAATAGGCTCTGAGCTGCTTTGAATTAAATGTAGCCCATGGCTTAAACGCGCTTTGTCTTTAATTAACTGAAAACTACTTTCTTCTGCGGTTAACTTTCTTCTGAGTGTAGACTCGCTCATCGCTAAACTAGCTGCAATACTGTTTGCATCCCAATCTCGTGTTAAATCACTGGTGATAATAGTATGTACTTTATGAGTCAGTGTTGGTGGCTCAATAATTGAACCTAAATCTATAAAGCCCTGCAAAAATAACACCTGTAGAAGCTCTTGCCTTCTAATTGGCCATAATTGTGATGGTGTTACTGCAGCCCATTCAATAAATTGTTTTAAGGACATTTGAAGCAAAGAATCTACTTGCCCATTAATGAACTTTTTCTTTGCTCCCGATTGATATTTCAAACACTCAAAGTCTGTGTAATCAAACTCAATCAATAACGCCATATAACCAATATTTTGCGGAATGTTGCGCATGGCGACCTTAGGTGTATTTGCCATAAAGACGAAATCGCCTGCATTGCAGTTAACTTCTTCTGTATCAATTAGTCTTTTACTGCCAGACAACACAACGACAAGTAATGGTTTTGCGATAGGCACATTAACTATGTGCTGTTCATCATTAGCGCAATAAATCGAAAACGGTAAAGACTGATGTTGCTTTACAGTACTTAAACCTATCTCTATCAATTCATTCATAATTTACATTGTTTTTTTTGGACTCGAAGGAACGGATTGGACCGTGATTCTTAGTTATTCGGCGTAAAACGCTACCGGCTAACTTTACACTTTAATCGCGCTAAAGCACGACCTACATAATATCGCGCGAAAAAAGTTTCACGTCTACGGTAGGATACATTAGGTACTAGGGTTTAGGCTCTAGGACGCGATGTAAAATCGCTGCTACTTGTTCGGCGTTAAAACGCCTCCTACAAACTTTACTTTCGCAACTTGCTAACTTTAACCCAATCAGCCAAGCATACTGTTTAACATCATCCCTGGCATTAAAAATACCATTGCAAAAGAAAATGATCCGGTGAGTGCAATTGCAAGACAGCAAAATGCAGTTTGCATTAAAAAGACGTTGGGTTTACCAGAGGCACTTTTTTGAAATGACACATAGGCAAGTAACAGGTTTTCTCTAATTTTTTGAAGGTAAGAACACGCTACTCTGATGATTGGCAAGCTGTACATTGCTAAAAAAGCAAATACAACTTCTATTCCACCAAAATGAAATAACAGTGCAATCTCAGGTGAGAACCAACCAACAATAGCTATCAAGCACCAAAATGCAGCTTTTTGATATTTAGTTAGTTCTTGCCATTTGATCATCGTTTTCTTTGTATTTCCAGTTATATTTAAATTAAGTGAGCAGCTGATTTGTCTAATTTAGTTACATAAGCTTTGAGCTCTGCAAGCTGAAGTTTTTTGCCTTGGTGAGCATTCATCGCTTTGGCAAAATAGCTATTGGCTTGCTGCTGATCACCTGCATGCTCATGAATGATTCCAATTCGAAGATAAGTAAAAGCAAGATTATTTGGGCCTATTTCTGTTTGCAGAGTTTTAGCGCTATCAAGCTCAAGAATTCTTGCAAGTGAATTTAACGCATAGAGCGCACTATCATGTGAGCCATTTATGTACTGAGAATGAGCAAGTTCTAGCTCTTTTTTAAGAAACTCAGCTGTAATTTCATTTGCGTTTGTAGGTACTGCTAACGAGACTAAAGCAGCTAAGGTTAAAACTTTAAACATATTAAACCTCCCTTTAAAATGTGTTTACAGATTAATGAAACTAGATTAACTGGTCAAACTTTATCCACAAGAAAGCAAATTATCAACGAGCTTAATCGCGACCAAAACCAATCAACTTTTTGCCATTTAGGCCATTTTTATGCCATTCGGTTTGCTCTTCACAGAAAATCTGCGCATCTAATTCTTTACTTGGCTCTTCGTTTAGACTGCCTGCAGGAACAAGCAAATAGCTGTTATCTTTTGCAGTGAATGGCAAAGCGGAACCACAGGTTTTACAAAACGCCCGTGATAACGCACGACCAGGGTAATTAAATCGCGTAATGTGCTGTTGGCCTTTTACCCATTCAATAGCATCAGGCGAGGTAAACAAATTTGCGGCATGTGCTGTGCCTGATAATTTTCGACACTGCTCGCAATGACAAAAGAAAAAACGTTTAAAGTTGTCAGTTACTTTGTAGCTTACTTCGCCGCAGCAGCATCCACCAGTAAGTGTTTTAGTCATATCTATCTCCTTATTCGCTAAGCTAAAAATTTATACCCTAAACGATGCGCTATTTAAAAACTTAAGGCAATAAAAAAGGCCATGTTGCGTCTAAAACATGGCCTTTTTGCATTAACAAAACTTAGAAATCTAAGTTTGCTAAAATTTCATCATCAACGTTATTCGATAAGGTCACTTTAAGTTTAGGGGTACGAGCCATTTCACGTTTAATCGCAAAATTAGCTTCTTCGTTACGCGCCCAACTACGACGAGCAATACCGTTATTTACATCAAATAATAGCATAGATTTCAAACGGCGCTCGGCAGCTTCACTACCGTCTAGTAGCATACCAAAACCACCGTTGATCACTTCGCCCCAACCTACACCGCCACCGTTGTGAATAGATACCCAAGTAGCGCCGCGGAAACCATCACCAATTACATTGTGAATCGCCATGTCTGCTGTGAAGCGGCTACCATCATAAATGTTTGATGTTTCACGGAAAGGTGAGTCCGTACCACTTACGTCATGGTGGTCACGCCCAAGTACAACTGGCCCTATCTCGCCACGATTAATGGCATCATTAAAGGCTTTAGCGATTTCAGCGCGGCCTTGTGCGTCAGCATAAAGAATACGAGCTTGCGAGCCAACAACGAGTTTGTTCTGCTTCGCATCTTTGATCCACGTGATGTTGTCTTGCATTTGCTGTTGGATCTCTTCAGGTGAGTCCGCCATGATTTTATTTAAAACGTCTGCAGCAATCGCATCTGTTTTATCAAGATCTTCTGGTTTACCTGACGTGCATACCCAGCGGAACGGGCCAAAGCCGTAGTCAAAACACATTGGGCCAAGAATATCTTGTACGTACGATGGGTATTTAAAATCAATACCATTTTCAGCCATTACATCGCCACCAGCGCGTGATGCTTCTAGCAAGAACGCATTACCGTAATCAAAGAAGTAAGTGCCTTTTGCAGTGTGCTTGTTAACAGCATCAGCGTGGCGTTTAAGTGTCGCTTGTACTTTTTCTTTAAATACTTCTGGCTCTTCACGAATTAAACGATTTGACTCTTCATAGCTGATATCAACCGGGTAGTAACCGCCTGACCATGGGTTATGAAGTGAAGTTTGGTCTGAACCTAAGTGAATGAAAATATCTTCTGCTAAGAAGCTTTCCCATACATCAACCACGTTCCCGATAAAGGCAATTGAAACTACTTCTTCATTTTGCTGAGCCGTACGTACACGCTCAACAAGCTCTGGCATGTTATCGATTAGCTCATCAACCCAACCTTGTTGGTGACGCTTAATAGCCGCCTTAGGGTTAACCTCAGCACATACGGTGATACAGTTAGCAATGTTACCCGCTTTAGGCTGCGCACCACTCATACCACCTAAACCAGCAGTTAAGAAGATCTTACCTTTTGGTGATTCGCCTTTTTCAAGCACTTTACGGAATGCATTCATGACCGTAATAGTTGTTCCGTGAACAATACCCTGTGGGCCAATGTACATAAATGAACCCGCAGTCATTTGACCGTATTGAGTTACACCCAGTGCATTGAATTTTTCCCAATCATCCGGTTTTGAATAGTTCGGGATCATCATACCGTTAGTCACAACCACGCGCGGTGCTTCTACTGATGATGGGAATAACCCCATAGGGTGACCAGAATACATATGAAGCGTTTGATCTTCTTCCATTTCGCTTAAGTACTTCATGGTTAATAAGTACTGCGCCCAGTTTTGGAATACCGCACCGTTACCACCGTAAGTGATAAGCTCTTCTGGGTGCTGTGCTACTGCGGGATCAAGGTTGTTGTCGATCATTAACATGATAGCGGCAGCTTGTTCGCATTTAGCCGGGTAATCGCTGATTGAGCGCGCTTTAAGTTCATAGTTAGGCTTAAAGCGATACATGTAAATACGGCCAAATTGCTTAAGCTCAGCGGCAAATTCAGCGGCTAATTCTTTGTGCCATTCTTTAGGGAAATAACGCAATGCGTTACGAATAGCTAATTGCTTTTCGTCAGCCGATAAAATGTCTTTACGTTTTGGAGCACGGTTTGCATCACTTGGGTACGGTTTTGGCTCTGGTAATACGCTCGGGATACCTTGCTTAATTTGTTCTTGAAAAGTCATTTTTTGCTCCCTAAATTTACTGTGAACGCTTGCGATTTAACAAGTGCAACCATGGCATCAATGTCTGGTTTAAGTAAGCGGTCTTCTTCTAGTTTGGCAACTTTGCTGCGAATGAGCGCAAAGTTTTCTTCAATAATGTCTGAACACTTGTTAGGACGTCTAAATTCGATTGCTTGCGCTGCATACATCAACTCAATAGCAAAGATTTTATCTAGGTTACCTAAAATCTGGTTTAACTTACGACCAGAGATACTCCCCATAGATACGTGATCTTCTTGGCCCATTGATGTCGGTACGCTGTCTGCTGATGGCGGGAAACACAATGACTTATTTTCTGTTACCAGTGCTGCGGTTACATATTGCGGGATCATCATGCCTGAATTTAAGCCTCCCGATGTGGTTAATAAACGTGGTAAGCCGTGTAAACCTTCAAGCAATAAATAACAACGACGATCAGCAATGTTACCAAGCTCAGCCGCAGCAATAGATGCATAATCTAAAGCCATAGCTAATGGTTGACCATGAAAACCACCACCCGAAATCGCTTCTTCCTCACTAATAACAATTGGGTTATCAGTCACTGAGTTCATTTCTATCTCTGCAAGCTCTTTTAAGTGGTAATACGCATTGCGTGACGCACCATGAACTTGAGGAATACAACGCAGTGAATAAGGGTCTTGTACACGATCACAATTGGTATGTGAGGCCATATTCTCAGAATTGGCAAAAAAGCTACGCATACGCGCGGCAACTTCAACGTTACCTTTAAAAGCACGAATAGCATGTAATTCTTCACGGAACGGTGATTGGCTACCTTGCATACCTTCAATGCTCATAGCGCCTGCAATATCTGCAAGGTCTAATAAGTAGCGCATTTTAGTAAGCGCTGTAATGGCGTGCGATAAAATAAACTGAGTACCGTTGATTAACGCAAGACCTTCTTTAGCATGCAGATCAAGCGGCTCTAAGCCATGCTCTTTTAATACCTCTGCCGCGGGTTTGATTGTGTCGTTTACCCAGAACTCGCCTTCACCTAAAAGAGGTAAAAATAGGTGTGATAATGGCGCTAAGTCACCCGATGCGCCAACTGAGCCTTGCTCTGGTACAACCGGGATAATATCTAGTTCAATAAACTTAAGCATACGCTCAACAACGGTTAAACGAATACCTGAAAAACCTTGGCTTAATGCATGTACTTTGGTGATTAGCATTAACTTTGAAATAGGCTTAGCAATTGGCTCACCCACACCAACAGCGTGTGTGATCAATAAGTTCTTTTGTAATAGGTTTGTTTCTTGTGGAGAAATTTGTGTATCACACAGTGGACCAAAGCCCGTATTGATACCATAAATGGCTTTATCTGAGGCAGCCATTTTATCTACGTTTTGGCGGCTTTTATTAATTTTATCAATGGCTTCTTGGCAAAGCTCTGCCTGTAACGTACCGGCTGCAATCGCATTAACGTTATCTATCGTTAATTGGTCAACACCATACTTAAATGTCATTTATAACTCCTAAAAACAGGATTAAGTTTTAATTAGTGGCAGTCTAGCTTGCTCTAGTTGTTTTACAAATGCATAATTATCGTTATTCATTCCAGATTTATCGAACTAAAAGAGCCACTATGCAAGTTCATGATGTAGACCTACGATTATTGCGTGTTTTTGTAGCAATTGTTGAGTGTGGCGGGCTTTCAGCCGCAGAGTCACGTTTGAATATTGGCCGCTCAACGATCAGTGCGCATTTATCAGATTTAGAAGTAAGGCTTGGTATTAAATTATGTAAACGTGGCCGCAGTGGTTTTGAAATTACAGATGCAGGTGCTATTACCTACCAAGCATCAATTGAACTGCTTCAGCAATGCGAAGCCTTTGCTAATACCGTCGCAAGCTCTAAAAACGAGCTATCGGGGCGTTTAAGTATTGCTATGATAGATACCATGGTAAGTGACCCTCGCTGCGCCATTCCCCGCGCAATTGCAAGGTTAAAAGGCAAAGGTAAAAACATTCAGTTTGATATTAACGTCTGTGAAGCCCGTGAGGTAGAAACCGCAGTAGCCAATGGCCGTTCATTAGTGGGTATTGGTGTTAGCCGTCATCATATTCGCGGATTAGATTACACTGCCCTACATAACGAAACTAACTTTTTGTATTGTGCAAAAGGTCACCCACTGTTTGAGTATGAAGACAAACAAATCAATGAGCTTATTAAAGAAGCCGAAGTTATTACCAGTAACTACATGCGAGATAAAGAAAGTAGAAACGATGGCTTAAACTACCAAAACAGTGCGGTAGCCTACCATGATGAAGGTATCGCACATTTGATTTTATCGGGTGAGTTTATTGGTTATTTACCCGACCACTATGCTCAGTTCTGGGTTGATAAAGGCATTTTTAAAGCTATTCAACCAAACAAATATCACTACGATATTCCTGTTGTATTAATAACCTCTAAAACAAATGCCAATTCACCACTCGCAAGCGCCATGATCAAAGAAATCAAAGACTGCTATGGTGTTTAATTCACTTATTGCTAGTTTCGCTATTCTTGAGCTCGATTATTAGTACAGTACTAAACGCGATCAGTGCAAGATTTGTAGTCACCGGATTGAATGCTTCTATCAATAGTGCTGGTTGTAAAAAAGCTACAAACAGTATTAAACCTATTAACGATAAAATATTGACTATATTGATTAAAATTGAACGATAGAAAATAAAAAACAACACCGCAAAGACGATTTCACCAACCCCAGCAGCTCGTGTTATGAGCATTGAAATTTCGGCATTAAAACCAAAACTGGCTGTCATCCGTTGTTCAAGTGGAGAGATATGGATAATTTTTGGGAAAAGGCCATGGTAAAGCCAAGTAAAGCTAATAATAAACCGTGAAATTTGCACTGCCGTTAGATTTTTCATAATACCCTATTAAACGTGTTGTGTGTTCTTTAAAAGAACACACAACAAATAAGTATTATACTGTTGGTTTTCCAAAACGGTTCTCACCTGCATCACCTGCTAGGAAACCATTTTCTATGAGTGCCCAGATCCCACCGATTACAGGAACAAAACCAATTAGTACCCACCAGCCTGATTTATTACGGTCATGCCAGCGTTTAATTTGAATAGCTAGCGAACACCATATAAGTGGCACATATAAGATAAGCATAATTATAGAGATAGCTGATTCGCTACCACCCGAAAGCAATGCGGCAATAAACATTAAAACGAATGAAGCAGCAATCATTCCTAGTACTGAAAACCAATAGGTTTTGCGAGGAATGCGGCCGTTAAAAGAAAATAGTATTTCTTTTACACTAAGGCTTGTTGTTTCTGTTGAAGTTGATACTACATTTGATTCTGGGGCTTGATATACGTTTTCTGACACTGTCATTTCCTTTGAATTGTGTTTTAGTAAACTACTATTATTTGTTAGCTCACTGATTTATAACATTAACTAAACTAGTATTAGCAAGAATAAGATAACATAAATTTAGTTAATTTGGGTACTAATAAATTTCTTAGCTCTTTTTTATGTAACCTTTTACCCTAAGTTAGTAGCTTACAGAGCATAAAAAAAGCACCATGAAGGTGCTTTTAATTAACTCGGTTGTTGCCAATATTTGGCATATAAATTTGGATAGGTTTGTTTTAAATACTTGGCTTTATCTTTAAAGCGTTTACCTTTTGGTTGCTCAAGGCCAGATGGAATAAAAGGTAACTCGTCGTCATTACGTTCTTCGTAAAGCATACCGGCAATTAAATCGTATTCATCTAAATACGGGTAAGGCTGTTCGTTTAAATGATAAACCGGCGTACACTCTGCAATTGAGTCTGGGTTTTCAAGCGCCTTTAAAAACGCCTGTTCACCACGTGAAATAAGCCAACATAAAAACTCAGAGAAACCATAATCGTCATTACAACCGGCCATTACATAAGCGGCACCAAATAAGTCCCAGGTATAGGCTTTGCGCATACGTAGGTTAAACTGCTTATCAAATTCCATCAGCTGTTCGTCAGATAAATCAGCCAGCTTTGCTTTTAATGCATTACAAACCGACTCAGGCTCAGCAGTTTTATCTTCGGCGGTCACGAGTTGCCAAAATTCACTTTCGCTTAAAACACTCATGATAAAATCTCTTTCACGCGCCCTACTTGACCATCATCAAGTTGAACTTTAATGCCATGCGGGTGATTCGGTGATTTAGTTAAAATACGTGACACCACGCCTTGAGTTAACTGACCTGTTCGTTGATCTTGTTTTAATACAATGTTGACTTCGCAGCCAATTGAAATTTGTGAACGCGTAGGCACTGCCATTGCAAAATCTCTTTCAATAATTTTTGCCGATTATAGCTATTTGCGGCTGGCTTACCAAATTAAACCTGTTTGATTGGGCTGTTTTTAAGCAGCTCCTTTGGCAATATCTCATTTAAGCGTTTAATGATAGCATCAGCCTTGCCTTTAATTTGAAAGTCGTAACCTTGGCCGTTGCCATCTAATATGACGGCTAAATAGTTATCAGCAACTTTCAGTTGGGTAATACGGCTTAATTCAAGTGTCTCTTCTTTATCACCATAATAAACCTGCTTAACCGTTAGGCTTGTGTCTGTTGTCGTGAGTGTTTTACTAAGGGCTGTTTTGGCTGCGAATTTTTCTGTTGAGCGATAGGCCTGCACCATAAAACCGATTGCAAATATAAACCCGTTATAAGATACAAGAGTATGTGGGCCTGATTGCACACTATAGACACCGAACCCAACACATAGCACAGCCAGTGCTAAATTTAGAGTAACTAACTTTTTTGAGGTTAAATTCATCATTATTCCTTTAAAAATGAAATTGCTTTTGCATTAATAGCTAAATCTACAGCGCTCAATTCTTTGATAATTAGATTGGTAATTAACTGGGTTTGCTCAGCGGTTAACGGCAGTTCTTTACAATAACAACTTACTTTTAGTGATTGCGGTAGCTTTTTTAGATCAGCTGTATGAGTTAACCATGAAAATTCGTGTACCTGATCTTTTGCTAGTTCACACGCTTGTGTTAACGCAACTCGAATTGCTTTGTCTTGACGTTTTTCAGTTTTGGTCATGTTCTGCTTGTTGTTTTTTAAACTCTTCGTAACTGTCCTGCTGGCGCTTTACACACTCGTGATACTCTTTATCAGCCATATAATTGCATTCACTTAAACGTGCCGATTGAATTTCATGATAACGGGCATCTGAGCTACACGCTGATAAACACACAGCAACAGTCGCGATTACGGCCAATTTTAAAGCATTAAAAAACATTTAATTTCCTTTATGTAGTTATACATTGGTGCTGCATTTTCCTGTATATTGCGTGGGTTTAAATATTATTACCAAAGGGTTCTATATGATGTTGTCGCAGTTACAACAGCTGTTTCAGCGTATCGATAAAAGTAAAATTTTTCAATCATTTGTTATTGCTGTTATTGTTATTTCGGCATTAACAGTCGGGGCACACACCTATTCACTTCATCCAACGGCCGAGCTTGCCTTACATTGGATGGACTTAGGCATCACGGTTTTCTTTTTAGTTGAGCTAGTGATCCGCTTTATTGCAAGCCGGGGCTTTAAAGATTTCTTCAGCAAAGGTTGGAACATTTTCGATTTTATAATCGTAGTTGGTAGCCTTTACCCTGCAGCTGGTTCAACAATTTTTATCGCTCGATTACTGCGTATTTTCCGCGTGTTGCGACTTGTATCAATGATCCCAGAGCTTAGACTGCTGGTTAACTCGCTTTTAAAAGCCATTCCACAAATGGGCTATATCGCCCTACTCATGTTTGTGATCTTCTATATTTATGCCGCTATGGGTAGCATGTTATTTGCTGATATTAACCCGGTATTATGGGGCGATGTATCTATTTCTATGCTCACCCTGTTCAGAATTGCCACGTTTGAAGATTGGACTGATGTTATGTATGAAACTATGGCTGTGTATGAGCTCAGCTGGATTTTCTATCTAACGTTCATCTTCTTAACAGCCTTTGTATTTTTAAACATGATGGTTGGTGCAATTTTAGAAGTTATGTCTGAAGAGCATCGTAACGCCCGCGAAGAGCAAACATCTGATGCCGACATGCCAGCAACCAAAGGGCAAATTGCTCAGCTACAAGCTGAAATGGCCGAACTCAAACAACTATTGAAAGAAAAGCAGTAAGGTTTTTAGCTATTAGGCGCTAGGACCTAGACCCTAGCGCCTGCATTTTAAAACTTATTAATATCAAGCAGCTTTTTGCAATCTAACTCAACCTGAATATTTACGAGCCAACTCTATAATCTCTTCTTTTATAGCTTTCACTTGTTCTTGAGCAGCTGGATGCTCTAGCAAACCCAATTCAATAATGCCTGTGCATTTATTTATAAATGTTTCAGTAGAATTATTTTTCGGTATAAAAATTACATATGCAAACCCAGGCATCAAACTTGGTGTACAACCACCTGGTTTAAGCAATATATTTTTAGGTATAGATTTATTAGCCGATAGAGTGTCAGTTAAATCAAAATCAACTTTAACGTTATTAGTCTCAGAGGTTTTTATTAGTTTTAAATTTGTGACCTTGATTAAGTGAACTGACTTAGATGTTTCGTAAAAATGTTCTAATGAATACCCACAATTACAAGCAATAGCTGAAAATGATTCAAAGCTGAGTAAAAAAAAGCACCCGCCAAACAATTCTTTTTAATGTCATTAAGCCCTTCATTTAACCTCAAAGCATTTATTTAAATTCATTAATTACTCTCAAAATAAGCTTGATATCTGGCCTTCTGCTATTTTTGTATGACATATAAACAATTCAAAAGGCATACCAATATACATACCTTGATGAGCAGATGAATCCAACACTTCTATAAATATATCAGCAGTTTCTCCATCAAAGAACTCTTTACCCTCTTCAAAAATAAGTCTACAGCTGGTATCAACACGGTTCAAATACGAAATTCGAGTGTAACAACCACTTCCAGTATATCTAAATGCATGAGGGGGGCGTTTTATGACTAAGAATGTAACTTTTGCTGAAATATTCATTACATATCACCCTCTTTTTTCTACTTTCCATGGTGGGTTTAAGCGGTTTTCTCCGGCCCAATACAATTTAATTTTATTCCCTGATGGGTCTTTTAGAATTGCTTCTGTCCATAAATAACGCTGGGCGGTTGGTGGCTGTTCAAAACTAATGCCTTTTTCAACAAGGCTTGCATAAAGCTCATCGAGCTGCTCATGTTCAAAATAAATGACCGCATCATTACTAAACTCTTCAGTTTCTAATGACAACGAAAATGTGGCATCACCATCTGGACATTGAAAGCGTGCGTAATGCGGGGTATCCACAATCTGAATCATTCCTAATGTTAAATAAAAGGCCACCGCTTCGTTCATATCCTTTACAGGCAACGTCACCTGATTGAGATTCATTAGTCACTCCAATGTAATGCTTTATTCGTTGCTTCAGCATATCGCGTTCATTAAATTAAGCAAAAGATAAGTGACGAAAGTAAAGTTAGCGAGTTTCAAGTTTCAAGGAGGAAAGTTAGAAAGCTACAAGGTGAAAGTTTGTAGGAGGCGTTTTAACGCCGAACATCTAAATTCACGGCTGAAGCCGTTCCTACGTGATTCGTCGTGGGCGTGAAACTTGTTTCGCGCGTTTGTAGGTCGTGCTTTAGCGCGTAATTTGAAAAATGTTCAAGGTTTTGTCGCCATAAATGACGACCTACACCAATATCACCTTTCGGCTTGGGAGCCGTTTCAAAGCCTAATATTATATTGCTCACGGCTAAAGCCATTCCTACACAAGTTCCATATGCAATATTGGAAAAGGCTTGCCCATATCATCTGAAGGGGAACGTGAGGCAACTTTAAAACCCATGTGCTGATAAAACCCAACTGCAAGTGGGTTTTGCTCATTTACATCCACTTTGTTGGCAGCTAATTGCTCAATTGCATAGTTCAGAAGTGCTTTACCAACCCCCTTACCTCTTGCGGCATCTAAAATGAACAGCATTTCTATTTTGCTATCGTGTACACCAACAAAGCCTAAAATTGTTTTATGTTCACTCTTAATGCACTTTAAAGTTACGTTGGGAAAAGCTTGCTCAATAATAATTGGCTTAAAAAAGGCGATGTCGTCTTCTGTTATAAAATCATGGGTCGCTCGTACTGAGTTTTCCCACACATCAAGTAGCTCTGGATAATCATCAGAGTTCACACTTTCTATTTTCACTTTAATCCTTTTTTATCATCAAGTACTTTATGTAGTTCGGTTAATGATAAAGATTTATAAAAGTACCAACCTTGGACTTGATGATCAGAATTATATTCTTTTATAAAGCTGTATTCTTCAACCGTCTCAACACCTTCAAAAATGACCAGACGATTTAGATTTGAAACCAGAGACATGATGGCTAATACCATATCCTTTTTGAATTCATCTGTGATCGATTGGGTAAGTATTTTATCAATTTTAATGATATCGAAGTTAATCTCTGTCAGCCAAACAAGGTTAGATACTCCGGTTCCAAAATCATCAAGTGCTATGACGAAGCCAAAATCTTTTGCCCTTGTCGCAAAATCAGATAACTCTTTTAGAGGCAAACCTATACGCTCCGTTATTTCAATTTTAACTTGCTGAGGTTTTATCTGATACCTAACACAAAGCTTATTCAAGCGGTCTAAATATTCTGGAGTCTGAATTTCATAAGCATTTACATTAATAGCAACTGTGAATTCTGGGTCACGATGCAAAATCGGGGAAAGCTCTATAAATGCTCGTTTAACTGAGTCATATGCTAACTTTGAGTACAAACCTAACTGCTCTGCAATACTCAAAAATAGTTCAGGTGATACGTTTCCATGAACCGCGTCTTTCCACCTAACCAAGCTCTCAACACCGACAATTTTACAATTTTTTAATTCAATAATTGGTTGATACTCTAAATATAAATCGCCGCTTTGAATGGCCTTACGCAGCCTAAACTCGATTGAATGATTCTTATCTAAAAATGAAATAATAGAGTAAGCAATTAAAAAGCTGACTAACCCGATCAAACAAATAAGTAATGCAGATACATACACAGGTAAATAAAGTAATCCAGGACGATTATTCGTTGTTTCAACACAGTATTGAAACTTTTTACTACATATTTCTAATACCTGAGATTTCAAAAAAGTATTGTTTTTTAATTGGTACTGCGACGAGTAATTATGAAAAGTATGCTGCTTATTTTTTGACACAATTTTATAAGAAAACCCCTTATCTAAATGATCAAAACTCTTAAAAGGCTGATTGATAGTAAAAGCAATAACGTTATCTTTTTTTGTAATGTCATATTTAGCCGGAACAGGGAAAATACCACCAACTTTAGCAGCAAATTGATAACCAGAAGGTGAATGATAAAAAACCCCTTCAAGTAAAAAAGGAGCGTCTAATAATCCCCAGTTAGCTGAACACAAAACCCTATCATCAAAAATCAATCCTAAATCATGGGTGTATTCATATTTTGAAAGAATTATACGAAGTTCGTTTATTGTCGTTGCATCACACTGACTCGGGGATATAGCAGAAACATCTCGCATCGAAGCCGCTAAATCACTCGATATGCTTTCTGCTTTTAATAATAAAGAATTGGCAAACTGTTTTTGGTAATTTAGTTGTAGATAACTAACAATGAGGTGAAAGGAAAAGATAAAAAAACCATGATAAAAACTATATAGATAGTTTGTTTATTATTGTTTGTCTTTAATGTTTTTCCTTTCATGCGTAACTTATCTTTTAGTTATATTATTACAAAAACTAAACCTTAATTACCATTAAATCAACAAATTCCAATAAAAAAGGAACAGAAAATCTGTTCCTGATATAGAAAATGCATTTTGACCCAATTTTAACTACACCTTAAACTTACCGACTAGGTCGGTAAGTAGATGAGATAGCTGATTCAACCGCTCGCCATTTTCACGCGCTCCCTGTGCAATATCACTAACATCGTCAGCGGCGTTTTTAATTTCTACAACATTACGATTAATATCTTCAGCTACGTGCTGTTGTTCTTCGGCTGCGGTCGCTATTTGTGTGTTTAAATCACTTATATTAACGATTGAAGCAGTAATTTCGCTAAATTGCTGCTGTGCAGAATGCGCCAACTCAACTGTTTTATTTGTGCGGTTCAAGCTGGTTGTCATTTCTTTAGACACCTGATCAGACATCTTGCGCAACGTATCGAGTTGACTTGCTATTTCTTCTGTTGACTCTGATGTTCTTTGCGATAGCGCTCGGACCTCGTCTGCAACAACAGCAAATCCTCGACCATGGTCACCGGCACGTGCAGCCTCAATAGCAGCATTTAGCGCTAATAAATTAGTTTGTTCAGCAATGCCACGTATAACACTGAGAATCGACATGATATTTTCACTTTCAGCATCGAGTTGGTTTATATCTTGAGTTGCTTTGGTGATCACTTCTGACAAAGATACAACGCTATCAACCGTCTCAGTAATAACACTTTGTCCAAGTTCAGAGGCTTGTTGAGTTTGCGAAGCAAGTTCGGCTGCATTTGCACAACTGGCAGAAACCTCATTTGCTGTTGCCGCCATTTCATTAATAGCTGTTGCCGCCATTTCAAGAGCTTGCTGTTGTTGAGATGTTGAACCCGATAATTGAGAAGCTTGTGACGAGGTGTGTGCAGAAGTCTCACTAACATTCTGTGCGCAGTCATTAATTTGCTTAACCAAGTCCGAAATCAAGTTTAAAAATAAATTAAAGCTGTTTGCTAGTTTTGCTGTTTCATCGCGTGTTTTAATAACTAAACGCTTAGTTAAATCACCTCCACCTTGGGATATCTCCGTAAGGCCATCACTTACCTCAACAATTGGTGCAGAAATTAATTTAGAAATATAGCTAGCAACAAGAATGAATACAGCAATCAGAATTGCACTGATGACTAAAATGGTAATAGTCGTTGCGTTTGCTGCACTCATTACTTCAGATTTTTCAACTAGACCGATAAATTTCCAGCCTAGCTTTTGCGAAGTATAAATATTAGCCAAGTAATCTTTGCCATTAATGTCTATTTCAAACTGACCATGATTGTTATTGGCAAGCTGTTTGTATTTACCATTATCAATCTGGCTTAATTGTTTAAACCGATAATCAGCATTTTTAACATCAACCAGCACATTGCCACTATCTTCAATCAGCATTAGATAGCCGGTTTCACCAAGTTTAATGTTAGCAATAATATCTGTAAGGCCCTGCAAAGAGACGTCCATGCCCTGTACGCCAATAAACTCGCCAGCTTGTTTAATGGCTTTTACTGTGGACACTATAACCATGTCATCTGCCGCCCAATAATAGGCATTGGTTCTTACTGTTTTTCCATTTGCTGCTTTACCCGTTTTATACCAAGGCCTAACTCTTGGGTCATAATTTGCTGTCACTTCACCCTCTGGCCATTGAATATAACCACCTTGCTCGTTCCCCATGTAGATGTAAGCAAGGCCTGGATGGGTTTTGCCAAAATGATCAAATAAGTTAAATGCGGTTTTTTCTGTGTTACTGCCATTTGCGTGATCAAGTTTCACTGAATTAGGCGATTGCATATGGGTTTTAACGCCTTGCTCGGCGTCTAAAATAGCGGAATGAGAAGCAAGATAATCGACGTTTTTCTCTATTTCGTCAAAAAACATACTAATGCCGTTATCGACTTGTCTCGCCTCTCGTTCGCTTAGTTCAGCGAAATTATCTAATGCCTGCTGTCTTAATTGAGTAATGACTAAAACGGCAATAATTATAAGAGGAAGCGCAATGGCCGATGCAAAAGATAACTTTAATTTTTTAGAAATGTTCATGGAGAGTTCTCAGCTAGGTACTTACGAAAATATAGTTAATCACTTAACTTTCAGCAAGCTATTTAACTTATATTCAATACAACTAAACCACCATTGATAGATTAATAAAATAAGCAATAAGAATTGATATGTACCTACACTTTATATTGACACAAACTTGTAATGTACTAACTTTAAATATTGTGATTAACACGATTTTAACAACAATGGACTTAGCGGTTTCCAACCAATTGGCAGCATTTGCAGGAAGCAAAATTGCTGCCTATTCTTCTCTTGATTTAATAAACAGCAGTGCAGTATAGATAGTATTAAAACAACTTAGCGTAGTAAGTGTTACTGAATCGATAAATCAGCTAGCGTCTAGATTGCCTATCCCTACCCCATATTTAAGCATATAGCTAAGTAAGGCCTGAGCATCTGGGTGTTTATCTGCTTTTAACCCTGTTACAACACCTTGTTGATCTTCATCCGATTTATGCTGGCCTAACTTCTCTTTTGCCTGAATTGAGTCAAGTTCAATTTTAATACCCACTATGCCACGTAATAACTTTGCTTGGTAATCGGCTGGCAACAAACTAGTGTCGTTTAAAATACTCGGCTCGTATTGGCTAATTAGCTCATCGAGGCATGCTAAGGTGTTGTCATCATCGAGGTACTCTACTTTCCCAATGGCATGAACCGCAGCGTAGTTCCAAGTCGATACAGCAGGTTTTTCTGCATACCAAGTGGGTGAAATATAACTATGCGGGCCATTAAAAACCACTAATACACGCGTATCTTGCAAGCTTTTACCATGACGATTCGCTCGTGACACATGACCATATAAAGTGCCCAACTCGCCTTCATCAGGTTTATAAACTAAAGGCAAATGTGTTGCCTCAAATTCACTATCAACCATCAATGCAAAGCTGTAGTTTTTGATAAACTGCGACACTCGCTCTGGTGTCATTTTCCATTTATTGGGGGTGTGCATTACTTTCCTTTAGTGCTAAAAAAGGCCAGCAAACTGCTAGCCTTAATATTGAAATGTGTAATTAATGTTGGCCATCAACAATAATGCGTAACATGCGACGAAGTGGCTCTGCAGCACCCCATAACAATTGGTCACCAACCGTAAACGCACTGATATATTCAGGGCCCATCACTAATTTACGAATACGACCTACCGGAATAGACAAGGTACCGGTTACTTTTACAGGTGTTAAGTCTGTTGCAGTAATGTCACGATCATTCGGGATCACTTTCACCCACTCGTTGTGAGAGGCAAGGATCTCTTCAATTTTCTCAACGCTAATATCTTTGCGTAGCTTAATTGTCATTGCTTGCGAATGACAACGCATTGCACCAATGCGCACACATAAACCATCAACAGGGATAGGCTGCTGGCTGCTACCTAAAATTTTGTTCGCTTCTACCTGCGCTTTCCATTCTTCTTTACTCTGACCGCTTGGCATTGGTACATCAATCCAAGGGATAAGGCTACCAGCTAAAGGCACACCAAACTGATCTTGTGGCAAATCGCTTGAGGCAATTTTTTCGGTAACTAATTTATCAATTTCAAGAATCGCAGCATTAGGATCAGCAAGTTTGTCTGCCACTGTTTCGTGAATTGCACCCATTTGCGCAATTAACTCTTTCATGTTGCGTGCACCAGCACCTGAAGCGGCTTGATATGTCATTGGGCTAACCCACTCAATCAAGTCTTGTTCAAATAAACCGCCTAGCGCTAGCAGCATCAATGATACAGTACAGTTACCACCCACATAGGTTTTAACACCTTGCTCTAAGCCTTGATCAATCACGTCTTTATTGACTGGATCAAGAACAATAATGCTATCGTCACTCATACGCAGTGCCGATGCTGCGTCAATCCAGTAACCTTGCCAACCTGATTCGCGTAATTGCGGGTAAACGGCTTTGGTATAGTCACCGCCTTGGCAAGTGACAATAATGTCCATCTTCGCAAGCTCAGCGATATCATTAGCATCTAAAAGCGGTTTAGCAGGACCCGCAAGATCAGGACCTAATTGACCGGTTTGTGAGGTGGTGAAAAAAGTGGTGTCGATTTTAGAAAAATCATTTTCTTGTTGCATACGATCTAATAACACAGAGCCAACCATGCCCCGCCATCCGACTAATCCTACTTTTTTCATTGTTTGTTCCACTGTTTGATTCATTCCAATTACCTAAACTGTTAAAAATTAAAGTCCATTGCGTGAGAGTTTAATTTTTACAGGGATAATCTAGCATTGCGGCCAAAGCAAAACCAGCGCAAACCGAGTAACATCAAAATTTTTCATCATCGTATTAGCGGACAAGCATCTGGTAGCACCATGTTTAGCGCACCAGCATGCACTTCAAAACGTTGTTGTTTTGAAGTGATTGGCTCGCCATCTAAGTTTATTGGCATTTCTGTTTGTGTTTGCCATTCAAGCCATGGCACTTGAAAACGTTTTACCCACTGTTGTGATGAATTAGGATAATTGCTGAGCTCTTCTATAACCGCTGGTACATCTGAAATTGCAAATGATGTAAACGCCACTAAATCAACCAAGCCATCGTTTATGTATGCATGTGGTGAAAGTTGCTGACCACCACCCGCTTGGCGGCCGTTACACACGGCAGCAGCAATAATATCGCCCGAAGTTCGCTCACCATCAGGGAGGGTAAGCTCGCCACTGTAAGGTACAAAGCTCAGCGCTTGAACAAGCCCTGCCAAGGTATATGCGCCACCACCGAGTAAGTTTTTCAGTGCAGGTGGTGTGGTTGCGGTAATTTTTGCCCCAAAGCCCGCACTGGCTACGTTTACAAAATAACGCTTATCAACCTCAACTGTATCAATTGCATACGGCTGACCCTGTGCGGCAAGTTCAAGTGCTGGCAAGTACCCGTCAGGAATCTTAGCGGCTGTGGCAAAATCATTTGCCGTGCCCATAGGTAAAATAGCAAGCTCTAAACGCTGTGATTTTTCCATTTTCATTAATGCATTAACGGCTTCATTAACAGTGCCATCGCCACCAGCCACAACAACACGTTTCACGCCTTCGTCAGCGGCCTCATTAATAAAGCGCTCAATGTCACCCCCTTCATAGGTAACACGCACAGCAAGAGACTGACTGGCTCGAAATTGACTAATTGCTTCACGAAGCTGCTCATCAGCCGCTTTTTTGCCATTTAAAATTAATCGTAAGTCCATTTTTAATCCCTGTTTAACACTTAGAACTACCATAACACGCAATGGTTTATACAAAAAAGCCCTGCTATTGCAGGGCTAAATCAACGTTAGGATTTATTATTGTATCCTTCCTTGGGGAGTTTAATTAAAACTCGTAGCTGAAGCCTAAGCTAAACTTAGTGCCTTCTTCTTTCTTCCAAAGTGATAAACCTTCTTGCTCAATTTCTTTATCTTGACCAAGGATGTTTTCAATTTTGAACTTCACTTTTGTGTTAAAGTTCGGGAAGTAAGAGTAAACTAAATCAAGCGAATGGAATGGCTTCTCTTCTGCATCTTCATTACCGCGAGTACCCGGTACAATAATACGCGGTCCAAACACGTTATATACAAGCGATGTCGAGTGGAAACCATCAGCAGAGTCATAACCCATCTGTAAGTTTGCTACCCACTCAGAGTGACCCACTAAACGGCGCTCATCGTTAGTAACAATGTTAGACACTGTATCTGCATCAAGTGCATCTTTTAATTGCTGCTCAAACAACGAATCAACGCCGTCAGAATCATCAATACCTAGTTTCACACTTGAGTCAGATAGCGTAACGTTACCCGACAAGAACACACTCGACCAATCGGCACTGATAAAACTGAAATCAGTCAAGAAATCAACTTCAATACCCGTTAACTCACCCGATTCAGCGTTTGCAGTTAATAGCTGTGGTGCAGCACCACCTACACCTGCAAGCTCTACCATTTCGATAGGGTTAGTAATGTCTTTGTAGAACAATGCAACTGATAAGTTATTGCCCGATGCCATATACCATTCAAAACGGAAATCAGCATTTTTAAGTTTTGAGCTTTGTAATGTCGGTGAACCACGAACTAAAAATTCAGTTAACGGATCAACGAAGAACGTTGAGCTTACATCACGCATATCTGGACGAATGGTTGTTTCGCTTAAATTTAAACGAAATTGCATTTCTTCATCCATAATATAAGTCACAGCTAAAGATGGATAGAAATCATCTTCTTTAATTGCTACTTCAGCTAGCTCTTCTGTTGTCGCATCAAATAAATTACTGTGAGCCTTAAATGGAACCGATACTTGGGCAAAATCTTCCCAGCGAACACCACCAGTAATACGCAAAGTATTATTGATGAAATAATCAGCCATAAAGTAATAAGCATCTAACTTATGCGCCGCACTGTATTTATCACCGTCTGTTGTTCTGTCATCAAAAATGCCAGAACCGGTTGAACTTGCGTAAAAAGCATCATTGTTGATGTTATCGTAAGCGAAAATTTCATCTAAACGTGAGCCATAGGTAAAATCATCAGCAATACCACGGTGCGTAATACCAAATGTCGTATTATTTGCAGTACGTGTTTTCTCTGAGAAATCGCCACCCACTTTTAGTTCAAGCTCATAGCCTTCACCATAAAATGGCATGCCCATGTTCCAACCCCAAGTATCAACTTCATCATGAAGAACTTGGAATTCACGGGTTACGTTAGTAGCTGAAACATCTTGTAATTGCTCAGAAACAAACGAACCATCGTCGTAGTTACGTTGGAAAACAGCATCTACACCACCTGGTGCATCACGATTTGCACGGCTTGTGCCGGCATACCAATCAACAAACAAGTTGTTAAAGTCGATAAAGTTGTGTGTGCCTTTTAATTGGCTAGAGAACATTTCACGCTCTTCATACACAACATCGACACGGCGAAGATCACGTACACCTTCTTCCGTTTCGTTGGCATCATAGAAATTACGATTACGAACACGGTCACGCATGTCATGCAGGGCAATGTTTGTCATCTCAATTTTATGGTTTGAATTAAACTCATAACCAATATTGAATGTACCACTCCAACGCACATTTTGTTCCGTTGATGTGCCATCGTAATACTGAGCAAAACACTTGTCTTCACAACCTAAGCTGCCAAGGTTAGTACCACTTTTTTCTTGTGCTACTTCCCACTCATTTTCGTAAGAAACAGCGGCAAGTACACCAAACGTACCCATTTCACTTTCAAATCGGTCGCCTAGCGACACTGAAAAGCTCATTTCAGGATCAACGTCTTTTTCTGTTGCCGAAATATTCCAATCAAGTGACGACATCAATGCTTGGCGCTCAGCCAATGTTGTATTGATATCACCTTCAAGGCCAGTGCCATAAAAGGCATTAATTATTTCAGTAGGTAACGCACGAGTACCATCATCACGGCCCATCCAGTCATCATCGCCACCTTCATAAAAGTAGCCTGTATCACTGTTATTGGTGTTGTAAGAAGTACCAATGTCGACTTTAAACAAAAAATCAGTCGGGATTGATTTTGTTCTAATATTTACGTTACCACCACCAAAATGCGCAGGCATATCGGGTGAAAACGATTTTTGAACGCTTAAACTTTCAATAATATCCGATGGGAATAAGTCAAGCGGTACAACTGAGCGAGTTGGATCTGGACTTGGCACATACATACTATTGAGCTGAGTACTCGAATATCGCTCACCTAAACCACGAACATAAATGAACTTGCCATCAACCAGTGTCAAACCTGTTACACGACGAAGTGCCGATGCAGCATCGCCATCACCAGTACGAGAAATTTGCTCTGCACCCATGATATCAGCAACAAACGCTTGATTTTGACGCTCTTGAAGAACCGCGCCAGCACTCCCTTTTAAACGCTGTCCTACAGCAACCACTTCTTCAATTTCTTGTGCTTCATCCGCTGCGTAGGCAGTATTCATCGATAAGCCTACTAATGCTGCAAGCACTGCGTGATTTATCTTTGAACGCACAAGTTTAGAGGGGGTAAAAGATTTCATTATTATACTCCGAAAACAAAACTAGAAGCTGGCCGGGGTATTCCCCCGACCATGGATTAGAAGGGCTTAGTTAAGACCTACTTTTACCCAACCTGCTGTCCAGTCTGTTTGCGCGTCCATTGCACCGATGTAATCTACTTTATCGAAGAAGCTATTTAGGCTTGAAGAATCGAAACCACTACCAAGTAGTGCTGATTCTGCGCTTGGTTGATAACCGTTAGAGCTTAGACCTAACATAGCTGCGTCCATGATAGAGTTACCTTCTTGGCCTTCGAACCAAGATTGAACATTACCCGTACCAATTGCTTGGCTTGAGAAGTTATTATCTGCTGTACATGCAACTACTGAGTGGCTGATAGTTAGTGAACCATCTTCAGCGCGAGGAGCTGAATCTGCACCCACTCGTAAGCAGTTTTTATAACCTTCACCACCTGTTACTACCACGTTTTTAAGCATACCCGCAGTACCTGCACGTAAACGGATACCGTTTACACCATCTGCACCGATGATAGTTACGTTAGAGATAGTAGGTGTAGTTAAAGGTGATGCATTTGAGTCAAACTCTGAGTTATCAGCTTCAATTGCATTATCACCTTCTGAAGAAGACTGCTTGATTAATACATATTGTGCATTACCAGTCCAACCGAATGACCAATCTAGCGAGTCATCACCGATGTTTGTCAGTACTAAGTGGCTGATGCTTGCAGTACCACCGAAGAACTCAACACCGTCATCCAGGTTTTCGTGAACGTGGATATAATCAAGTTCAGTTTGGCTACCAACACCTGCAAGTGAAATACCGTTAAGCTCATCACCGTTACCAAGTGTTTTACCTGCTTGTTTTACAACAACATACTTAAGTGTACCTGAGTTATCTTCTGGTTGGTTACCACCGAATTGACCAGCATCACCTTCTGCAGCAACACCACAGTTTGCAAGTTCATCGGCTGTTGTTTCACCCACTTGGTCACCACAAGAGTTAGCTGGTGCGTTACCAAGAAGTACCACACCACCCCATTGACCAATGCCTGTTTCAGCACCTGTCATATCTTGGATTGATGTCATCACGATTGGTTGAGTTGCAGTACCTACCGCTTCAATCTTAGAATCACGACGAACAACTAAGAAGTCATCACCGCTTTCACCGATTAGCGTTGTACCAAATTGAACATAAAGAGTAGCACTATCAGTGCGGTCACCACCCACTGCTGTACGACCTTTAAGGATCCAGTGAGCATCGTTAGTTAGAGTTACGTCAGATGTGAAAACAACATCTTGTGCTAACTGATACACAGGCTTATCGGTAATTTGTGGGAAGCTTGCTGAAACATCAGTCGCTAGACCTTGCTCCATTGCGTTTGTGATATCTGTAGGGAAGCTAGGGTTAACAGCAACTGTCCAACCTTCCATCCAGTTATTGTCACCGTCAAATGCACCAATGTAGCTTGTTTTAGTGAAGAATGGGTCAAGCTCTGACGCATCAACACCTGCACCTAATAGCGGCGAGCTTGATTTAGGTGTAAAACCATCTGTAGCAAGGTTTAGTGTCGCTGCAGTAAGTGTTTGGTTACCAGTTTGACCTTCGAACCAAGATTGAACATTACCAGAACCAATTGCTTCAGTACCGAAGTTATTCTCTGCACTACATGCTACCACTGAGTTTTCGATAGAAAGCTCACCAGACTCAGCATTTGCAACAGAGTCAGAACCTACACGTAAACAGTTTTTGTAACCTTCTGGGCCTGTGATAACCATGTTACGGATAACACCCGCTGTACCTGCGCGAAGACGAACACCGTTTTTACCGTCTGCACCAACAATCGTTACGTTTGAAAGTAATGGCTTAGTTAGTGGTGCAGCGTTTGAATCGAATTCTGAGTTATCAGCTTCGATTGCATTGTCACCTTCAACTGATGATTGTTGGATATATACGTTTTGTGCACGACCTGTCCAACCAAATGACCAGTCAAACGCGTCATCACCAATATCAGTTAGTACAACGTTACGAACGTTTACAGTACCACCGAAGAACTCGATACCATCGTCAAGGTTTTGGTGAACTTGGATGTATTCAACTTTTGTTTTAGAACCAACACCCGCGAATGAAATACCATTTAGCTCATCGCCGTTACCTAATGTTTTACCTGCGTGTTTAACAACAACATAACGAACAACACCTGAGTTGTCTTCAGCATCGTCACCACCAAATTGACCTGCATCACCTTCAGCTGCAACACCACAGTTTGCAAGCTCCTCCGCTGTTGTTTCACCTTGTTGGTCACCACATGAGTTAGCCGGTGCATTACCAAGTAATACTAAACCACCCCATTGACCGATGCCTGTTTCTGCACCTGTCATATCTTGGATAGATGTCATAGTAATTGGTGCTGTTGCATTACCATTAGCATTGATTTGTGAACCACGACGAACAACTAAGAAGTCATCACCTGTTTCACCGATTAATGTAGTACCTGCTTGAACATATAATGTTGCGCTATCGGTACGGTCACCACCCACTGCTGTACGACCGTTTAAGATCCAGTGAGCGTCATTTGTTAATGTTACATCTGCTGTGAATGTTGTATCTTCAGCTAAACGATAAACAGGCTTGTCAGTGATTTGTGGGAATTCAGATGAAACGTCTGTCGCAAGACCTTGCGCCATTGCATTTTCGATATCAGTAGGGAAGCCACCATTGATAGCAACAGTCCAACCTTCCATCCAGTTGTTTGTTGCACTAAATGCACCGATTTGACCATTTGCTAATAATGGTGAACCAGCTAAAGGCATATAACCATTATCATCTAGCATTAAATCAGCCGGTGTTAGAGTTTGGTTACCATCTTGGCCTTCAAACCATGCTTTTACAGTACCGCCATTAATTGTTTCACTACCGAAGTTATTCGCAGGTGTTTGACAAGCAACAATAGAGTTAGTGATAGTGAGTGAACCATCTTCAGCGCGAGGAACTGAATCAGAACCAACACGTAAACAGTTTTCATACGTTGCAGGGCCTGTAATGAAAACGTTTTTCAGCATACCTGCAGTACCTGCACGTAGACGAATACCATTGTTACCTTCAGCACCCACGATTGTTACGTTTTCAATTGTAGGGTTAGTCAGTGGTGTAGCGTCTGAATCAAACTCTGAGTTATCCGCTTCAATCGCGTTGTCACCTAAGTTCGCAGCTTGTTGAATATATACGTTTTTCGCAGTACCAGTCCAACCAAATGACCAATCTAGTGAGTCATCACCAATGCTTGTAAGTACCACGTTGCTTACGTTTACTGTACCACCAAAGAACTCAATACCATCATCTAAGTTTTCGTGTACTTGAATGTAATCAACAGTAGTTGCAGAACCAACACCTGCAAATGAAATACCGTTTAATTCGTCACCATTACCCAGTGTTTTACCTGCATGTTTAACAACTAAGTATTTCAATGTACCTGAGTTATCATCTGCAACGTTACCACCGAACTGGCCTGCATCACCTTCTGCTGCAACACCACAGTTTGCAAGTTCGTCTGCCGTTGCTTCGCCTTGTTGGTCACCACATGAGTTTGCTGGTGCATTACCAAGAAGAACTAAACCACCCCACTGACCGATAGACGTTTCAACATTAGTCACATCTTGAATCGAAGTCATTGTGATTGGCTGGCTTACAGTACCTACCGATTCGATTTGTGAACCACGACGAACAACTAAGAAGTCGTCACCCGATTCGCCAATTAATGTAGTACCTTGTTGGATGTAAAGAACAGCATTATCTGCACGATCGTTACCAACCGCTGTGCGACCATTTAAAATCCAGTGAGCGTCATTTGTTAACGTTACATCTGCAGTAAAAGTAGTATCTGCCTTCAAACGGTAAACTGGCTTATCAGTGATCGTTGGGAATTCTGAAGAAACATCTGTCGCTAAACCTTGTGTTAAGGCATTTTCGATGTCAGTTGGAAAACCTGTTGTCGCATTTTGAGAATCATCACGACCTGACTGATCGCCGCCGTTATCACCATTGTCACCACCGTTATCGATGATATTAGTGATGTTATCGCCTTCATTTACAGTGGTGTCGCCTTCTTTAACGACTAAATCACCACCACAACCAGCTAAAGAAACTGCAGCAGCTACCAGACTAACTTTAAATAAGTCAGATAATTTCATTGTTCACTCCGTTAAGATAGATATTTAATTATTGTGTTAGCGCATAAACTCAAGTCACCAAAAAGCACTGAAACTTAATGCTTTTGGGTCACTTGAGTTTTAAACTGCGACTACCTTACGGGAGCTGTATGACAAACTAGTTACACTTTAATAAACATAAAATGACAATATTAATTAATTAAAAAAGAGGAAGTTAGTTAATTTCAAGAACGGAAAAAAGCCGCCCGAAGGCAGCTTTGGTGTTGCGATTATAAATTAGTTCTTTTGTACGCTTACCTGTTGAATACAATTTAGAGTAAAGCGGTACGTAATGTTTCGGCGTGCACTTTTTCACGCTTCACATACTTGATCCATTGCTCAGCTAAACGCTGTGACTTTTTGTGCTTTTCAGCTTGCTCAAACGCTAAAATCGAGGCATCAAAGTTTTGTAAATTGTACTGCGCCATACCTAAGGCAACATACACATTTGATTCAAACTCTAAACCGCCTTTATCGAGCGCTTTACGCGCTGCATCCGCTGCTTCTTCGTATTTTTCAAGGTTGATACTCACCTCGGCAATACGCTGATCGTACTGGCCATGTGTTACTAAATCAGCTGCTTTTGCAAAGTATTGCAGCGACTTTTCGTCTTCTTTAGCTTGCACCATTGCTTCTGCAACAAAGGCGTAGTTTTTTGCTGATTTTTCAGCCACACCATCTTGCATTGCTTTACTCATCACTTTCGCAGCTTTAAAAGCCAGGCCGTTGTATAAATACACTTGTGATAATTGACGTAAATCTGATTTAGATTTCATGAAACCTTGTTGATAGGCCGCTTCTAAAATCGCTAATTGCTTTTTCTCTGCGCCCGTTTCACCGTACATGCCACCTAACTGAACCCAGTACTCTGGCTTGTTATAAAGCTTCACTAAGCGTTCAAGTACCTCGACCACTTTGTCAGACTGATTAAGTGAGTAGTACATTGCACGCTGTAAGATTAACCAGTTTTCTTTTGGCATTTCGCCTTTACTGTCGGCTTCTGCGATAGCAAGGTTAATGTTTTCAATGCCTTTTTGGTACTCTTTAAGCTGATAATAAGCTTGTGATTTCAATACGTAATAAGCATCTGTTTTAGGCTTGTCGTTAATCGCATCCCACTGTGCTAAATATTTGATTACCTTTTCGTAATCGCTATTAGCCATTGCAAGTTGCGCCAAGCTAAAGGTGGTGCTTACACGTAATGTTTCTGGGATCGCGTCTTCGTTTACTACTTTTTCAAACGACGCAATTGCTTTATCTAAGTCGTTTTCGTTGTAATAAATAAAACCGTAGAAATTATGCATCATGGCAATTTCATACGAGTTCATGCTTGAAGAGCGCTCTTGGATACTATCAAGTGCTTCTAGCCCTGCTTTTGCATCTCCATCATCAGCCAGCTTTTGTGCTCGTGCTAATTGGCTATACACTTTTTCGCGCAGTGCAGGTACTCGTTTGGTTTTTTGCTCCTCAGCGTAAGCTGTTGCCAGTGTGACACCTGGTAACATGCTAACAACGCTTGGGACTACAAGGCTGCTTGTGAAAGCAGCCGCGCAAATCACGGCAACTTTTAAAGGTTTCATAATCGCATTCCTCTTTTCTAACCGTTAATTTGGAAAGAAATTTTGTTCTGTACGCCCGCTACTTCAACAGCTTCACCGTTAACAACGCGCGGTTTATATTTAAATTTAAGTGCTGCATCCATCGCAGCGCGGTCAAACAATGACTCTGGTTCAGCTTTAATCACTTTTGGGTCACGTACTGTGCCTTGCTTAGTTACTGTAAACTCAACAATCACATAGCCTTCGATTCCACGTGATAAAGCTCGGCGCGGATAAACAGGCGCTACTTTTACAATCGGTAGGTATTCACCGTCGCTTGATTCAAGCGCTAACCCCCCGGATAAATTAACGTCGGCTTCAACACTGGCACCAAAGTCAAAATTGGCATTGCTCGCGTTAGGATCACTGTTTTGCATTTGCGGTGATTCCATTGGCGGAGGTGGCTCTTTTGGCGTTGGTGGCTTTTGCGGTTTACGTTCTTTCTTTTGCACTGTCTCTTCTTTTTTCAGACGAACAAAATCAAGTACGTTTCCTTTTACGGGCTCAGACATGGCCCCTTCACCACCGGTGATCAGTGCCTGCATGCCTAAAAACAGCATGACAGTCACGATACCCGCGATGATTAATGCAACTATATAACGCATCGCTCACATTCCTTATGATGCTTCTTGCGCAGCAATCGACACATCAAATGCGCCTGCAGCACGCGATGCATCCATTACTTTGATAAGTACATCGGTTGTGGCTTTCTTATCAGCTTGAATAACCACGCTACCTTGTGGGTTTTCGGCTTTTAAGCGCTCGATATTTGCTTGTACTGCACGAACATCGACTTGGCGTTTGTTGATCCAAATTTCACCTTTGTCAGAAATAGCAACTAAGATGTTGGCACGCTCTTTTTTCACTGCCGTTGCCGCTTCAGGGCGGTTTACATCAATACCGGCTTCTTTTACGAATGATGCTGTTACGATAAAGAAGATAAGCATGATGAAAACAACGTCTAGCATTGGCGTCATGTTGATTTCTTCAGCGTCGTCTTCTTGAAATAAATTACCTAGTGGCGCTCTCATTGTTAGTCTCCTAGTGGGTGATGCTTACATCACCCTAAAATTCGTTTAGTGGTCTAAGACCATGTTGTCTTCAAGTAATTGCACTTCGCGTTTTGCACGACGTTGTAAGAACGTTGATGCGAATACCCCTGAAAGTGCACCCACCATACCGGCCATTGTTGGGATAGTGGCTTTAGACACCCCTGATGCCATCGAACGTGCACTGCCTGTGCCTGTGATTGCCATTACATCAAATACTTCGATCATGCCGGTTACGGTACCTAACAGACCTAAAAGAGGACATAACGCAACCATTACGTTAATTAGCGCAAGGTTATTATTTAGTTGCATGCCAGCGCGTGAAATCATCGCTTGGCGAATTTGCTCTGCGTTCCAGCTGTTACGCTCTGCTCTATTGCTCCAAGTGCTTTTTACGTCTTTCTTGTAGCGTTTAAAGCCACCAAAAAAGTACATAAAACGCTCAAGTATCAATAACCACATCGCGAAGATGAGGACCCCGATGACCAAGAGAACTTGGCCACCTGTGTCGAGGAAATCACGTAGAGCATTGATTGCATCAATCAATAGCACCATGATTTATGCTCCTTTCTCGCTTCGCTCTGCGATGATACCTGCGCTTTGCTCTTGTAAAATCAACAGCATGTTTTTAGAACGCGTGTTAAGAAGTGTGTATAAGAATACTGTTGGGATAGCCACAACCAGACCAAGTACCGTTGTTACAAGTGCCTGAGAAATACCACCCGCCATTAGTTTAGGGTCACCTGTACCGAACAAGGTAATTGCTTGGAAGGTGTTAATCATACCGGTTACCGTACCTAGTAGACCAAGTAATGGTGCTACTACAGAGATAATCTTAATTAGCGTCAGGTTACGGTTAATTTTTGGCATTTCACGAATGATTGCTTCGCTTAATTTAAGCTCAAGTGTGTCGTACGCAACATCTGGGTACTGATCTTTCACTTTCATTACACGACCAAGTGGGTTGTCATCACGTGCCACTGTGTCTTTAAGCTGACGACGGATTTTGCTACCCATAATCATCAGAGATACAAAACGCTCAAGTGCAATTAGTAAAGCGATTAAGCCAACACCTAAAATGATGTAACCAACTGTACCACCTTGGTGAACTTGCTCTTCAGTATCTGGTGCTTGTACTAAAAGACCTAAGATTGAACCACCTGTAGGGTCAAGTGCGAACGGTACAACACCTGAGTTTGCTTGTTGTAAGTCAGCTGCAGTTGCGGTGTAACGGCTGCTTGGCTGACGAGTTAGCTGGCTGATTGTATTTGTAGCCGGTGTGTACTCTAGGTACTTACCATCTGCGATTAAGTTAAATGCACCAACACGCACCACTTCTTTTTGTGCTTTGCTGCCACCTTCAACGATAACATCTGTTGTAAAGCGAGATACTTTACCTTGTTCAGTCATTTCGCGTTGTAATTCAAACCATACTTTTTCGATATCATCGATTGAAGCAAGCTTTGACGTTGAACCCATTTTTTGTGCTAGCTCATCCATGAAGTTACTGCGTCCAGGAAGCTCAGCAGAAACAACTGACGTCATGAATTTATTGCTTGAATCGCCTGCTACTTGTTGTAACACACCGAATAGCTCTTTAAGTGAACCCATACGGTTTGAAAGCGTGTCTGTTAAGTTAGCTAGCTTTACTTCGTTTTCTTCAAACTGAGTTTCTAAACGCTCAGACTCGTTAAGCATTGCAGTACGTTTTGCTTGTGTATCTTTAAGCATTTGTACTTGTTCGTTTTGACGCGCCATGAACTCTTGTTCACGTTGCTTATTCTCAGCGCTTTGTTGTGCTTTACCTTGCTCTAATGTTTTTAGTAATGAGTCTAAATCCATTGGCTCAGCCGCTAGGCTGCTACCAGCAAAACCAAGGCCAGCTGCAAACACGGCCATTTTTGTCATTTTCGTTAATAATTTCATCTCAAACCTCTTATTCAGCAGCGTGGACTGGCAGTGTTAACATATCTGGGGCAAGTTGCTTACGTGCAATGCGTAAACCTTTGTTGATTTGGCTGATTGCAGAATCTGGTAATTCAACAAACGATTTTGTTTCTTTATCCCAGCTACCTGCTTTTTTGCCATCGCGTGTTAAATAAATAAGTTCTAAACGACCAATGCGTAAGAAATCCACTTCGCGCTCTTGGCCATCTACATTAAGTAATGCTGTGTATGCTTCGATAGTGCGACCGTAATCAACTTCTACTTGGTAAGCTTCAAGTAAGCGGCGGAATTTTTCACTTGAAGTGATGTCTGCGCGGTCCATCATTTCTTTTAATGATGCAATACGCTTGCTACGTTCTTCAGTTAAGAAAGGCACGTCTAGTGCAACGAATTGCTCAAGACCTGTGATCATGCGCATCATTAACGGCGTAATTTGACGCTCAATAACTGATACCTGATCCATTGACTCGTTTAACGCGTCCATTTCAGCAATTTGGTTGTTTAATTGCTTAGTAAGTTGCGCGTTATAAACAGTTAAGCCGTCAATTTCTTTATTAAGGGCTTTGAATTGTTGTAAACGACCTTGCATTGAATCTGCAATCTTGTCGATTTTAGTTTGTGATTGCGCTGCAGATTTGTTTATCTCGCTGCTTTTATCAATTACTTTATCTAGATCGTTTGCATGTACTGCTGCAGATGCCGCTACAATACCTGCTAAAATCAGTGGTTTAACGCCTTTCATCGCATACACCTTTACTCGTTAAGTTAGCTTAATTTGCTAGTTGGGTTGTTTTATTGTGCGAAAGGATAACGATGAAAAATGACAAGCATGTTGCGCAAAAAATACAAAAATATGACAGCTGTAACAATTAGTTTATATTGCGCAAAGATAAGGCAAAAGTTGCAGGCTTTCGGGGACTAAATATGGGATAGGATTTGCTGATAAGTGCTTTGCCAGTCTAGGTAATTAACAGGGACAGCAGCGTAGAGGCCTTTATTTTCAAGGACTAAAGATGGAAATCCTTGAATAGGTAAGCTTCTGGCTTGGTTTATTTCGGCCATAAGCAATGAATTTATATTTTCACTTTCAATTTCTTTAATGAATGCATTTTTTTCTAACCCAATTTGCTCTGCAAGGCTTGCAAGGGTGCTGATGTCCGATGGATTTTGTGCATTTAAGTAGTAGGCTTTTTGAATGGCGTAGAGCATTTCGTGCTCTTTATTGTGCTGCCTTGCAACAAGTACTGCGCGGCATGCTGGGTAAGTAGAGCGACGTGGTTGCGCGGTACGCCAAAACTCATGATTAAACGGTGTGCCAAGTTGCTGCTCTATACGCTTCCATGTTTGCTGTAAAAACTGCTGCATATCTTTTGGCATTGGCTCATCTGAATCGGGAGCAAGGCCACCCACTTTATATTCAATAGCAAGTTTACCACCAAGGGCTGCTTGGAGTTTTAACCAAGTTTCTCTATAGCCCCAACACCAACTACACATGGGGTCGTAAACATAAATTAGCTTTGCCATTTAGCTTATCTCACTCAATTCCGACACTACTAAGTTACGCCCTTTTGCTTTCGCTTTATAGAGGTTGTCATCAGCTTGCTTAATTGTTTTACTAAACTGGCTTCCACGGTCTAGGCTAGCAATACCAATGCTGCAAGTAATGGTAACAGACTGCCCAACATCATAGGGGATTTGCTTTTGCGCAACATAAGCACGTAACTTTTCGGCTACAGCATGAGCAATCTGAATCCCTGCCTTAGGCAATAAAATGATGAACTCTTCGCCGCCATAGCGTGCTTTTATATCTGTGCCACGCAATTTATCGTGCAACATAGCAGTAAACGCTATCAAGACCTGATCACCAAAGTCATGGCCATAACTATCGTTGAGAGATTTAAAGTTATCCAAATCAATCAATAATACCGACATGGGTAAGTAGTTTGCCGCTTCAGCTTCAAGGCGAGGCTGAATATGTTCATAAATATAACGACGATTCGCAAGGCCTGTAAGAGGATCGGTCAAGGCATCGCGCTTTTCAATTAAAGTGATATCAGCAATCTTTTGATGGCTTTTTTGTCTGAAGTATTCACTAATTGCAGAAAACAAAATCACCATGGTAAAAGAAGCTAAAAAACGCGACATTTCGACTGGCCCGTATCTAGCTTGACCAATATCTGGCCCGAGTAATAAAACCAATGCACTTAAGTACATGCTACCGACAAGAATACTGCCCGTTCTTAAGCCTAATGTGACATAGCTGACAATAGGGTAAAACATCAACCAATACAGTGCCGTATTTTCTTTGCCACCGGTATAAACCAAAGACATGCATAACAACAAAATAATAGACAAAATGATACTGGTTACCAAAACCAGCGCACCAGTACGGAAGTAATACAACATACATAAAACAATGGTTATATCACTTACCAATAACATCACTGTCAATTGCATTGCGTAAATATGGTAGTTAGACAACACTAACGAAGTGATCAATACGATGGCAAAAAACGCCATAGTAAATAACGTGAAAGCACGGCGTTGTTTATCCGCCGTGTCGACACTGTTTATGGTGATGGCACTAAGCCAGTTTTGTTCCAATTGTAAATGCTCGGTGTAAAATTAAACTTTAAATTTCAAAACAAGTTTTTCTAATTCATAAAACTGTGCTTTTAACTTAGTGCATTCATTAAGTGTATTGTTAAGGTTACTTTGACCTTGATTAGATAGTTCGCTAATCGAATGAATGTCACTGTCTAAGCTCTGGATCACATGGTTTTGCTCAGTCGTAGCATTGGCAACACTGTGATTTACGTCGTCAATTGATTCAATAGCTCGTGTGACTTCAGCCATTTTATCGCCTGCAATACGTGCCTGCTCGACACTCTTTTCGCTATCGCGAATACTGGCTGTCATTACCTCTACCGCCGAGGCTGAGCCTTGTTGTAACTGAGAAATAGTGTCTTCGATTTCTTGAGTAGATTGTTGTGTACGATGGGCTAGTTGACGCACTTCGTCAGCAACAACCGCAAAACCACGACCCGCTTCACCTGCACGTGCCGCCTCAATTGCAGCATTAAGCGCTAGTAAGTTAGTTTGTTCACTAACACCTTTTATCACTTCGAGAACTTGGCCGATGCTTACTGTGTGTGCATCTAAACTATTAATTGTTTTTTGTGCCTGCTCCATATTACGAGACAAAGCATTAATAGCCTCTAAGTTATCAGCCAAGGCAGATTGGCTTTGTAAAGATTGGCTATTAGCACTGGTTGCTAACGTTGATGCATTACTAGCACTATTTGAGATTTCTACCGCACTCGATGTTAGCTCATTGATTGCGGTGGCAACGTTATCAGTGCGTTTTGTTTGGTCTGCATACATGTCGAGGGTGCCTTGAGTTTGATTAACTAAACTCTCAACTAGGCGTTCAAGTTCAACGGTGGTATTTTTAACTTGCTCAATTGATGTATGAATTTTTTCGATAAACGCATTAAAGTAATGGCTTAACTCGCCAAACTCGTCATTATTTTCGACCTCAAGGCGACGAGTTAAATCACCCTCACCCTCTGCAATATCTTTAATTGCATCGTTTAAGCGCTGCATTGGACGCATTAAATAGCGAAGTAAAAACTGCATCATCAATACAATCGCGACAATACCCATCAGCATATAAATAGCTGCCATATTTCTAAATGAGGCAACTGATGAATAGGCAATTTCTTCGTTGATCACCACTCCTAAATACCAATCAACGTTTTGAATCCCTTTAATTTTAGTGAACGAAACAAGTTTATCTAAACCACCTACCTGTACTTCTACAAATTCAGATTTTAACGACAGGCTTTTGCCAAATAAGTCGCGCATGTTTTTATCGTTAAATTTAGTTTCTGGGTGGCTTAAAATTCGCCCTTCACTATCAAGTAAAAAACCATAGCCGAAACCTAAAAAGTCAATTTCGTTGACGATTTTAGTTATGGTTTTCATGTCGATATCGGCACCTGCAACACCACTAAATACGCCGTTTGCTTGCATTGGTGCTACAGCCGAAATTGTCAGTTCATTGGTTGTTACATCAATATAAGGGGCTGTAAATGCAGTATTGGTTTTGTTCTCAACCAGTTTATACCACGGACGTGTTGTAGCGTCGTAATCGGGTGGCAACACAACAGATTGGTCGTTCAACACAAAGGTGCCGTCAGTGATACCAATATAAGTATTTTTGAAGTTACCGGCTTTGTCAGCTGTGTTGAGTTGTGTGAGTGTCAGTTCTTTGCTGTCGCCAAGTTGATATGTGTCAGCAACCGACGAGACAATCGCTAACTTAGCATTCAACCAGTTGGCTATGTTTTGCGACACTGACTGAGAAATCTCTTGTAGAACCAGCGAAAGCTGCTCCTGCGTTTGGCTGCGCATAGAGATGAAGTTGTTAATCGTGAATAAACCGAGCACGATCACTAAAACCAGTGATGCAGCCACAGTTACCTTGGTGGTAAATTTAAGAGTGCTTTGCATGACAAACCTGTTTGTTATTTTTTTCGTTGTTAGCGCATTTATATTTAACAAATTTAGAGCTCTTTGTCTTATAAATTTAAGCTAAAACTAGAAAAAACGTTCATTATTGAAAATAAACGCTTTCCATAAAAATCAATTACTTTGTTAACGGCAGCAAATCCTGCATCTAAAGTAAATTATTAGATCAATTTAAAAATACAGCACTGGAACGTTCCTAACAAACAGGTGAAAAATACATTCTGAATACGTATTCATTAAATCTATTTGTCATTTAACTTTGTTTATAAGACTGAATTACAAACATAAAAAACCCCGCATCTCAGTGCGGGGTTTTTTATTAAATAGCTATTTAAGCTATGCGTTTCTTCCAGCTATCAGCCAAACGTACAACGTTTAAGCCATACCAAGCGATAAATGCATAACAAATCACTGGTACAAAGAAGCTTTGCTGAATACTAACCGTATCTGCAACCACACCTTGTACTAATGGTACTAAGGCACCACCAACGATTGCTAAACATAACCAACCCGAACCTTTACTAGTAAGTGAGCCTAGGCTTTCGATTGCAACAGAGAAAATAGTTGGGAACATAATTGAATTGAATAAACCAATCGCAAGTACAGAGTAAAGCGCGACATCACCTTCAGTGAAAATAGTCACTAATAGCAATACAATAACCATCATGGCATTAAAGAATAACGCTTTTGAAGGCGCAATCTTTTGCAGTGCAGCAGAGCCAATAAAACGACCCACCATAGCACCACCCCAGTAGTAAGCAATTAGGCTTGCAGCCGCATGCTCTTCAAGGCCAGCAATATGCTCTTCACCAAAGTAATTTACTAAGAAGCTACCAATTGAAACCTCAGCACCTACGTAACAGAAGATACCCACAACACCCATCATTAAATGAGGTGCTTCAGCTAGGCTGTGGCCTTTCGCTTTACAGTCTTGCTCTTCTGTATGCTCTGCAATTACTGGTAATTTAAAGAAGGCAAATACCACAGCAATAGTCAGTAATGCTGCTGCAAGCATAAGGTAAGGTACTTTTACCGACTCAGCGGTTGCTGCGTTTGCAGCTAACGTACCCGCTGTACCGAAGAATAAAATACCACCCACATATGGGCCAACTGTTGTGCCTAGTGAGTTAAGTGCTTGTGCTAAATTTAAACGTGACGATGCCGTTTTTTCAGGACCTAACGCCACAACATACGGGTTAGCTGATACCTGTAATACGGTAATACCGGCCGCAAGTACAAATAATGCACCTAAGAATAACCAGTACTCATGCACAACAACCGCTGGGTAAAATAACATACAGCCGATTGATGCCACGACTAAGCCAGTTAGTACACCGTTTTTGTAGCCCATTTTTTTAACCAACATACCCGCTGGTAGCGAAACGATAAAGTAAGCACCAAAGAAACAAAACTGAACCAGCATTGCCTCTGTGTAGGTTAGATCGAATACCCCTTTTAAACGCGGGATTAAAACGTCATTTAAAACTGTAATGAAGCCCCATAAAAAGAACAGGGTTGTCATTGCCGTCAGTGGTAGCAGGTAGTTTTTATTTTGCTGCGAACCATCGGCGACAAACGATTGGTTTGTATTTATTTCACTCACGTGGTTTTCACTCCGTTAACAAGTTACCCTTGATTCTACACATTGAAGCAAAAATAGCACAAAGATTTACTAGGAACGTTCCAATATTTTTATTTCCTGCTATAGTTGCAAAACGAACATAGATTTATTGATACATCATGGCCACAGTTGACTTTAAAAGCCCTGTTTTTCTTAAACAGCACATAAAAGACATCCTTGCTTTTTATCATCCTCATTGTGTTGATCATGCAGCCCATGGCTTAGCTGGGTTTTATCAGTATTTTAAAAATGATGGCGCAATTTACGATAAACAAACCCGTCATTTAGTATCGAGTACCCGCTTTGTTTTTAACTACGCGATGGCGTATATCGAGTTCAAAGAGCCTGAATATTTAAGCCTTGCTAAACATGGTTTAGCCCACCTTGAACATGCGCATAAGCAAGCATCTGGGGGTTATGCTTGGCTTATAAAGCAACATGAGAGCGGCGCAGTCACTGTGTTAGACGATACCAACCATTGCTACGGGCTTGCCTTTGTATTGCTTGCAAACGCAGTTGCGTTAAAAGCAGGCATTAGCGATTGTAAAAATACCATTTCGCAGGTATGGGACTTATTAGAGCAGTACTACTTTGAACCCCAGCATAATGCCTACTTAGACGAACAAAATGCCGATTTTAGCCATGCAGATGACTACCGAGGCCAAAATGCCAATATGCATTTATGCGAAGCCTTACTCATGTGTTTTGAAGCAACCAACGAGACCCGTTATTTAAAGCGTGCTAAACAGCTTGCCGAGACCTTTACAGTAAAACTAGCCGCACACAGCCAACAGTTTGTCTGGGAGCATTACAATAAAAACTGGCAAATCGATTTAGATTACAACAAAGATGACCCACAGCATTTATTTAGACCTTGGGGATTTCAGCCAGGTCATCAAACTGAGTGGGCAAAACTGTTACTTATTTTACACCGCCATATTGACGAACCTTGGTTGGTAACGCGCGCCAAAAGCCTGTTTGATGAAACCCTAAGCATTGCATGGGATCGACAACATGGTGGCATTTTCTATGGCTTTGCACCAGATAAACAAATTTGTGATAGCGATAAATACTTTTGGGTGCAGGCCGAGTCATTAGCGGCAGCTGCCCTACTCGCTGATGCCACAAATGACGAAAGCTATTGGCAATGGTACGAAAAAATTTGGCTGTACAGTTGGCAGCATATGGTAGATCACCAATATGGTGCTTGGTATCGTATTTTATCTGCCCAAAACCAACCTTACAGTGACGAAAAATCGCCAGCAGGCAAAACTGACTACCATACTATGGGTGCCTGCTACGAAGTATTAAGAACCTTAACCTTGAGGAATGCATAATGAGTTTAGTGTGTTTTGGCGAAGCATTAATCGACTTTTTATCAGATGGTAAACAACCAGAGTCATTTACCAAATACGCAGGTGGCGCACCTGCCAATGTGGCTGTTGCAGCAGCAAAACTAGGCCTAAACACCAGCTTTTGCGGCATGTTAGGCGATGATATGTTTGGTCACTTTATTAAAGATGAGCTAGATCAACATAGCGTTAATACATCTTATTGCCGCTTTACTGATGCAGCCAAAACAGCGCTTGCATTTGTATCACTTGATGAAAGTGGTGAACGCTCATTTAGCTTTTATCGCCCACCAGCGGCTGATTTACTTTATAGCGTAGACGACTTCGACCATGCAATGTTTGCAAATCACGCCATCATGCATGTATGCAGCAACAGTCTGACTGAGCACAACATCTATCAAACAACAATTTATGGTTTAACTCAGGCGAAAAAAGCCGGTGCAATTTGTAGCTTTGACATGAATCTGCGCGAAAACCTATGGCCAAGTATGCGCCATACACTCGATAGAATGTGGCATGTTATATCTCTTGCAGATATCGTAAAACTGTCATTTGAAGAGCTTGAGTTTTTAAATCAAAAAAGCCATCAAGAAATGCCTCTTGAGCATACTATCGATGCCATTTTAAAGGCAGGTGTAACCTGTTTGCTAGTTACCAATGGCGGCGAAGCAATCAGCTTTTACCACGCAGACTTTAAAGGCCAAGTTAGCCCACCAGCGACAAAAGTAGTGGATACCACAGCCGCAGGCGATGCCTTTATTGGTGGTATGCTGTCAAAGATTGGTCAGCATTGTGAAAACAAACAAAGCTTTAAAGCGTTTTGCCAAACCCCAGCGAATATCGAACAAACCATTGCTTATGCAGCTAAAGCTGGCGCTTTTGCAGTAAGCCGCTATGGTGCATTTGCTTCATTGCCGAGCGCGGCCGATTTAGCCTAAGAATGTTGAGTTTAAAGCCCAGCATTAAGTAATTAATGCCGGGCTTATTCGCTATTGCTCAGTTTTACATTTATCGATAATTGGTAAATACCTAAACACCTTCATATTTGGATCGACCACCACATGATCCCCCGCTTTTAAAGCAATGCTAATCTCGCCACTTTCAACAGAATAAGTTTGTAACGAGCCATTTATTTGCACCGGAACTGGCATAGGGAATGGCTTTCCTTGCAAAGAGTTCTTGTTCCATTTAAGTGTCAATCTGTTAGCTGATTGAACAACATCAAGTTTAGGTAATTCAGCCTGCTTAAGATACATATTAAAAAACCATTGATAGTCTTTACCCGTTAAACGATTAACAATGCTAATAAACTCGTTGGTATTTCGATAGCGCGGTGAAATTGGATAAGCCAATTGCTTAGTGTCGTTCACACCATAAAGTAGCTCACGTGTTGCTTGCCAAAATATATCTTCACCAACTAGCCAGCGAAGAGTGTGTAATGTCCAGCCACCCTTGCCATATATATCAGAGTTAAACGCTTGGTCAGATGTTACTTGTCCATCAAGCACAATGGCTTTACAGTTTTTCAGCCCTAAATACGACTTATACATGCTGTGGTTATAAGCTGCGTCACCAAACTTATATAGGCTGTAACTTGGTTGCATATAAAAACCAAACCCTTCATGAAGCCATGCATCATTGAGCTTCTCATGAGTCATTAAGTTGCCAAACCATTCATGAGCTAATTCGTGTTGCAGTAACCAATCATAACCATTTGGGTCGCGTTTGTATTTTTTACCATACGCGTTGATTGTTTGATGTTCCATGCCTAAGTGTGGCGTCTCAACAAAACCTAACTTTTCACCGCCCCATGGATATGGACCAAGCATCTTTTCAAAAAACATAACCTGTTGGCGTAAATCATTTTCGATAAGCTCGCGTGCTTTTTGCTCATTTTTTTTGAGTGACCAAAATTCGATGGGTACAGTCGCGCCGTTAACACTGGTGTAATCGGTTTGAATTCGCGTATAGGGACCAATATTAACTGCAATGTTATAGTCACTGGCTGGCACTGATAACAGCCAATCAAACTGCTGTTTATTACCATCAACTGGCTTCACTTCTTGTAAAACGCCATTAGTCACCGCACTCAGTCCTTCTGGTACTGTTAGACGAATGCGCATACTATCTGCTTTGTCTGCAAAATGATCTTTACATGGCCAAAATAAGTCGCAACCTTCACCTTGTACAGCCGTTGCTATCCAAGGTTCACCTTCCTCTGTTTTTGAAAATACAAAACCGCCATCCCAAGGAGCATTTTTAGCTATATGAGGAAACCCTTGATAAGCTATAGCAATGCTTACCATGCTGTCTTTTGCTTGTTGTTCACCTAAGTCAACCCGAATTACACCGCCATCTCGTTCATATTTAAGGGCCTCCCCTTTTGAGCTCACGTCATTAATTGTAAAGCGGCTATCTAATTTTAATTCTACAAATTGAGTGGCTTCTAGCACTTTAAACTCTGTTGTAGCAACACCTTCAATACGTTGGTTATCTGGAAATACCTCAAGTACCAAATCGTAGTGCTTAACATCACTTTTAAGTGCAATTGCCGATAAAGCTTGCCCTGTATCACCAATAACAGGATCCAACGCAACAGGTTGTGAACTACAAGCGGCTAATACAGCCGATGCTACGAGGGTTGTTGCTACTTTAAAAAATTGATTTACTTGCAAAATCCTTTTCCTTATCGTTGTTTTTATTGATTCAAAATGACATGAGCAATTATTTATTACTAAGATTTGCGATGAAATTCAGACATAATTTGAAACAAACAAAAATAATGTTCTCACTCTAAGAGGTATCTAAACCTAGAACTGTTGATGATAATCATGGTATGTTTTTCAACTAATTAAAGAAAAAGGAATTCATCCTATGAATAATAAGCTTCTTGCTGGGGGCGCGATTGCTATTGTTGCAGGTGCGTTGTTGTACTCACAAAATAAAGCCAGTGTTGATGTAGATTTACCTGAGCTTGCATACGTACCTGCCGACACGGCGGTTTTTTATGGTCAACTTAAACCGTTTCCGTACAGCAAATACTTCGCGCTTATGCCAGATGCAATGAAAGGCACGAGCGATTTAACGCCCATCATTGCTGAGCTTAAAACTGTTGATGATAAGAATGCCCTATTCCTTGCATCACTGATGGAAAAATACCAACAATCACTGAGCTCTTACGATGCCTTCAAATCGATTTGGGGCTTTGGTGATGACTACAAAGGCATGATGTATGCGCAAGGTTTAATGCCGATTGTGCGTTTTCAGGTCGCTGATCAAAGCAGTATTATCAATAGCATTAAGCAATCTGCTGATGAAGCAGGTATTGCGTATACCACAGAAAGCCTTGAAGGCGTAAGTTACACGCGCTTTGCGATTGAACTTGAAGGCTTAGATAACTTCAACCTAATTGCATCAACTCACAATAATTGGGCTACCATCACGCTAACCACTGCGCTTACTAATGATCAAGATTTACGTATTGCCCTTGGCGTAGAAAAACCGGCTCAATCACTGGCTGAGACTAAAAAACTACCTGAGCTAATTAAAACTTTCTCGCTTGATGGGAACTCGGTTGGCTTTGTTGATCATCAACGTATCGCCAATGCTGTAACAGGCAAAGAAGACTCTCGCTTACACCAGATGCTCAAAGAGCTACTTGATAAAGCCCAGCAATCAAACGCATTAGCAATGATTTCAACACCTGAGTGTCAAGATGACATTGCAGCCATTGCCGCTAAATGGCCTGCGACTGTATCAGGCACAACAAAAACCCGTATTACCACCGACTACGCCGACTTTGACGTAAAAGCAGTACTGCAAAGCACAGATCAAGACTTACTAAATACGCTACAAGCCGTGCGTGGCTTTGTACCAAAACATACCACAGGGCTTGACGGGCAAATGATGAGTGTTGCTTATGGTATTGATGTAGCAAAAGTACTGCCACTAGCCAATACATTAACGGGTGCAATTAAGTCAGCTGAGTTTAACTGTGGGCCAATTGTCGCACTACAAAATGAAATGCAAGAAGTGAGCACCGCTGGCCTTGCTATGATGTCGGGCTTTGCTAATGGCGTACAAGGCATGAGTGTCAGCGTTCAAGATGCTGCATTTACTATCGATGACTACAACGGCCCACAAATAGACAAGCTTGATGCCATCGTTACCCTATCGGCGACTGATGCCCATGGTTTGTATTCAATTGCGCAAGGTTTTGTACCGCCGCTTGCGAACATAAAACTACCAGCCAATGGTGATGCAGTGCTGATCAATGAATACATTCCATCGCCTGTGCCACTTAACTTTGATATAAAAATGGCGCTTAAAGGCAATCATATTGTGATTTTTACGGGTGATAAGTCAGCGCAGATTGCCGAGACTTTAGAGTCGCAAAGTGTCACTAAAAATGGCTTTGTGAACATGGCATTCGACGTACAAAAAATCTTATTACCTTTACTTGATACGATTGCATCAACGGGTCAATTAACTAATGAAGAAATGGCTGAGCTTGATTCGCTACGCGACCAACCTGTCGGTGTTTATTTTGCCACAGACATTACCGATAACGGCATTGGCCTTGAAAGTAACGTACAAATTACTAAAAAGTAGTTTTGAATTTGAATCTAAAAAGAGCGCTATTTAGCGCTCTTTTTTTGTTGCCATTTAAGTGAGTTGTTAGTGTCTCGACTACTACAAATGGTGTCGTTTGAACTCTCAATACCACCGAGTTTGGCAAGTCGGTCGTACAGCACAACATTGCAGGTTGCGGCTAGGTTCATACAACCTATGGTTGGCACATACACTACTTCATCACACCATTTCAGCACGTCTTTACTGACCGAGCCATCTTCAGGGCCAAATACATAAAATGCGTTTTCAGGGTGCTTAAATTCAGGCAGCGGCGTTGCACCTTCAACAAGCTCAATCACCACCGTTGTGGCACCTTCAGGCTTTGCTTGCTCAAGGCTTTCGACTTGCGTGAGCGGAATATGCTCAAGCACATTTTTGGTATCGGTGTGATACTTATTAGCGCGTAAATAGCGGCTACCAGTAAAAAACACCTGCTTGGCGTTGTAACAACCCGCGGCACGTAATACGCCCCCCACATTGGTTGGGCTTTTTGGGTTTAACAGGCCAATGCTTGCTTGAAGGGCGCTCATTAATCAATGTCTCTAGTTGGCCACTCGGTCACGTATAGATCAAAGTCATCTAGGTCTACATCACAGTCTTTTACTGTTTTGTCACGCACAGAAATACCCAACTCATGCATCATGTCTTTACTACCACCGTTCAGTAGCGGGTGCCAAGACGCAAGGCCACGGCCTTCGTAAAGGCGGCGGTAGCTACAGCTTTGCGGCATAAAAAAGATATCTTTGAGGTTTTCTTTAGTGAGCTTTACACATGAAGGCACCAAGGTTTGGCGGTTCGCATATTCGCTACAACCACAGGTGTCGTTGTCTAGGTATTGGCAAACGATATTAGTGAAAATAAGTTCTTCACCCTCGCGAAGTTGATCCGTTGCGGTAAATTCATCTTCGTCTTCACTGTCGATAAATGTGTTTAAACAACATTTACCACAGCCGTCACAAATGGCTTCCCATTCGGATTGTGACATTTGCTCAAGCGAGCGCTTAAGCCAAAATTGATCTTCTAACATGGTATTACTCAAAGCCCCTAAACAGCGCGCATTCTAGCGTAAAGCCAGCATGCGCGCAAAGGTGCTACTTTTGCTCGTTAACCCAACGCTTAATTTTCTCTTCAAGAATTGGCATAGGTAATGCGCCATCAATCAGCACTTGCGTATGGAAAGCTTTAATATCGAACTTATCGCCTAGCTCTTTGCTAGCGTAGTCACGTAGTTCTTGAATTTTGAACTGACCTAACTTGTACGACAACGCTTGGCCCGGCCATGCAATGTAACGCTCAACTTCGGCAATAATGTCGCTTTCTGCCATTGATGAGTTAGCCAACATGTAATCAATACCTTGTTGACGTGTCCAACCTTTCGCGTGGAAACCTGTATCAAGCACTAAGCGCATTGCGCGTAATTGCTCATCTGATAAACGGCCGTACCACATATAAGGGTCGGTAAATAAGCCAAGCTCTTTACCTAAACTTTCTGCATACAATGCCCAACCTTCTGCAAATACCGTATAACCACCAAATTTACGAAACAGCGGTAATCCTTCAATTTCTTGTTGCAAGGCAATTTGAAAGTGGTGACCCGGCGCGGCTTCGTGAATAGACAGGGTTTCTAGTAAAAACTTAGGCTGTGCTTTTAGGTTAAAGGTATTGATATAGAAAATACCTGGGCGTGAGCCATCTGGTGCTGGCGACTGATAAGATGCACCCGCAGCAGATTCAGCGCGGAAATCTTCAACTGCTTTTACAACGTATGGCGCTTTTGGCGCAATATCGAACATTTGCGGCAGCTTAGCATCAATTTTTTCTTTTACTGCTTCGTACGCGGCAATTAACTCTTCTGGCGTATCGTAGTAAAACTCATCTGAGGTTCTTAGGTGTTCAAAAAACGCTTTTAAGTCGCCTTCAAAACCGACAGTCTCTTTAACTTTTTTCATCTCAGATAAAATACGCGATACTTCGCTTAAACCAATGTCATGAATTTCATCGGCATTTAAGCTCAGCGTTGTATGCTGTTTAATTTGATACTCATACCATGCTTTACCATTTGGCAGGTCGCTGTAACCAATGCTTTCACGGGCATTTAGAATATATTCATTCGCTAAAAAGTCAGCCATTTTTTGATACGCAGGCACTAAACGCTCGCTGATCATCGCCGTGTACGCGCTTGTTAGCTGTGCTTTTTGCTCGTCGCTGAAAGACTCAGGTAACTGAGCAATTGGCCCCCAGAATAATGACTCTTCTGGTTTTTCTACAATATGAGTTTGAAATTGCGGTAACAGTTTTTCAGCAAGCGGTTTAGGCAGAACCACTTTTTCTTTCATGCCCTGGCGCATTGATTGCTCAACACTGTCTAACCAAGCGATAAAACCGTCAGCACGTTTTTCAAATGCTTGATAATCTTCAACCGTGTTAAAAGGCTGTGCGCTTTGCCCAGAGCCTAAAGCAGCAAAGGTATTATGCGCCCCGCCCATTTGGTTAATTGGCATTAAGTAACTTGGAAACTGAGCGCCTTCAATCGCAAGGTCTAAATCGCGGGCTAGAATTTCGTAGCTCAATAATGACTGACCTGTTAATTGCGCTTTGTCGATATTTGCTAGTTTGTTTTTGTATTCTTTAACAAAGTTAAGCTGCTCGTCGCGGTTTGCTTTACTAATAGGTGCAATAAATTGGTCGTTATATTCGCTGCGACCAATGTAAGTACCGCCAATTGGATTAAACTTTAAGCCTGCTTCAAAGTAGTCTGCTAGTAATGTATCAAGTTGCTCTTTGGCTGACGTTGCGCTTGGTGCTTGTTTGCTTACTGCCTGCGTTGCTTTTTCGTTGCTTGGCGTTGATTCATTACAACCAAGTAATGCAAACATCACCGCCGAACTAAGTAGTGCTAGTTTTACGTTTTTCATTCTTTCCCTGCCCTTATATTAAGTACGCTTAAATTATGAGGGTTTAGTTCCCTATTTAGCAAGTAGCGCTGCAACTTATCGCAGTTTATTTACACTTAACAAGCTGATTGCTAGAGTGACGTCTCGACTTACCAATTTTGAATAAAAATGAAAAAGACAGCTCTCGCTATTAGCCTAGGCCTAGCTTGCCTAACCTCTCTAAATACCTACGCAACCACCTACTTATCGGCAAAAGCCATGGTAGATGTAAATTCAGGTAAACTGATTAAATCACCACTTATTAGTATAGATAATGGTCAAATTACAGCTGTACAAAGCAATAAACAGCCAAACTTAAAAGACGGCGATAAGCACATTCAATTATTAGAACTGACTTTGGTGCCGGGTTTAATGGATATGCATGTGCATTTAACGAGCGATCCTACCGTGCCGCGCAGTGAGCGAATTGGTCAATCGATTCCGCGTAAAGCGATTAAAGCGGCACACTTTGCCGAAAAAACACTGTATGCAGGTTTTACAACGCTGCGTAACTTAGGCGCAGAAGGCTACAGCGTGATTGCAGTACGCGATGGCATTAACGCAGGCGATATTGTTGGCCCACGTATTTGGGCAGCTGGCCCGTCTTTAGGTGTTACTGGCGGTCACTGTGATAACAACCGTTTACCACCAGAAATGAAATACACCGCCGAAGGCGTTGCTGATGGCCCATGGGCTGTGCGCGCTAAAGTACGTGAAAACATTAAGTACGGTGCTAATGCCATTAAGTTTTGCGCTACAGGCGGGGTATTTTCAAAAGGCACAAAAGTGGGTATTCAACAATATAGCCAAGACGAAATGAACGCCATTGTTGACGAAGCTCATTTACGTGGCCTAACCGTGGCAGCCCATGCGCACGGTACCAGTGGTATTAAAGCAGCCATTGTTGCTGGTGTAGACAGTGTTGAGCACGTTAGTTTTGTCGATGACGAAGCCATTAAACTTGCCAAAAAACACGGCACTTGGTTCTCAATGGATATTTACAACACTGAATACACCCTTGCCTTTGGCGAACAAAACGGGGTTGCAGAAGAAAATCTCAATAAAGAACGCCAAGTATCTAAAAAGCAACGCGATAGCTTTAGCCGTGCAGTAAAAGCTGGCGTAAACATGGTGTTTGGTACTGATGCAGCGATTTACCCTCATGGCGATAACGCGAAGCAGTTCTCGCGTATGGTTGAATTTGGTATGACACCACTGCAAGCCTTACAGTCTGCCACCATCAATAGCGCTAAACTGCTAAAAATGGATGATCAACTTGGGCAAATCAAAAGCGGTTTCTTAGCCGATATTATCGCCGTTAAAGGCAATCCGCTTGAAAACATTGCAGTACTTGAAGATGTACAATTTGTTATGAAAGACGGTAAAGTTTTTAAATAAGCTATTATGCTGGCTTTGCATTAGTGAAGTCAGCAATCTTCCTTTATATCTATATCGTAAACAAGATTACCAACCATAAAACCAGTTGTTAACAACTTGTATCCAAATGAAGAAACTACCTAAAACAGATAAATAAAACTTGAAATGAAAACAACTCGCATTATCATTGCCGAAAAACATCGACAATTTACCTATAATGACGACATATAAATACTCAATTTTAGCCCTAGCCTGCTTAAGCGCATTCAATGCAAACGCCAACGATTTAGACTCAGTTGAACGTATTACCGTATACGACAAACAAAACCGTGTAGTACTTGATTCTGGCCTTGCTACTAAATCAAATATGAGCCTAATGGAAACACCAGCCCCGGTTGTAGTTGTTGATCAAGAGCTTATCAACTCGCAAGGCGCAACAAACTTACAAGACTTAGTGCGTAACATCAGTGGTGTAACCCAAGCCGGTAATAACTACGGTATTGGCGATAACTTAGTGATCCGCGGTTTAGGTGCAAACTATACTTACGATGGCATGTACGGCGGTGCAGGCCTAGGTAACACCTTTAACCCAACACGCTCAATGACCAATGTTGAATCTGTAGAAGTACTTAAAGGCCCTGCAACGGGTTTATATGGTATGGGTAGCGCAGGCGGTGTTATCAACCTTATTGAAAAGAAACCACAATTCACTGAAAAACACACCGTTAATGCTGAGCTTGGTCAATGGGATAGCTACTCATTAGGCTTTGATAGCACAGCAGCATTAACCGAAAACCTTGCTTATCGCGTTAACGCTAAAACCGCTCGCAGCGATGGCTATCGCGACTTAAAAGACGACCGAGATGAAATTTATGGCGCATTAAAATACGTATTAAGCGACAAACAAGACATCATGATTTCTGCCGCTTATATCAAAGATGCCATTGCTGTTGATTCAATTGGCCACCCTATTCGTATTTTTAACAGCGACTCAGTGAATGGTAAAACCGCAGGTGAAGTAACCGCTGCCGATTTAATTAACGATGCAACAGCAAAAGGCCTGCAACTAACCGAACAGCAACGCCAACAATTAGCAGACTCACTGGCAGCAAATGATGGCTTAACACCTTATACCTTTGGTCATAACGGTATTATCTCGCCAATGGCAAATGACAACGAAGGCGAAGAGCTGCGCTTTAAGTTAACCCATAACTACTTTATTACTGATAATTTATTTTTAAATCAGCAACTACAATACCGTAATTACGAATCGAGCTTTGCCCGCCAAACGGGTGCTTATAACTATGTTTATTGGAACCGTAATGGCGTGATCAATGCCGACCCGCGCGCTCCTTTAGTGGTTGATGACGTACTTTACCCATTTGCAGCGCGTCGCCAAGAATACCGCCAAGTAGAAGCAGACGAAAAATCATGGCAATACTTTGCTGACTTGCGTTATGACTTTAGCTTTGCCGGTATTGATAACGAACTACTTGTAAACGCCAACTACGAAGACCGCGATATTCGTTTTAAACAATACTCAATTTACGATGCCGACAAGGTCATTAAAAACAAAGATGGAGAGGTTATTTACCAAGGTCAATTACCTTACATTTTTGATATTCGTAACCCGAACTGGGGCGAAGGCAGCTTTTTTGATTACGACCCGCTAAAAACCAGCGATTACAACAAAAAGGTTCAGGCTTGGGGTGTGGGTATTCAACATGTTGCCTATATTCACGACACTTTCACAACCCGAGTAGGCGTTGCCTTTAACCGTATTAAACAAAGCTACGAACATTTTGGTGTTGATGCGCGCTACCGTGCCAGTGCCGCCGAACCAACGCCAGAAGCAGATACATCAGACAGCGGTATGACCTATAACCTAGGTGCAACCTACAAACTGAGCGATGATATCTCGTTCTTTGTAAACCACTCTAAAGGCCGTACAGCTTACAGTGTGCTTGGCAGTGTATCGGGTAACGAAGCAGACCGAGATGACGCAGAGTCAGTCAGTAACGACATTGGTATGCGTGTAAAAGCCTTTGACGATCAACTACTAGCATCACTTGTGGTATTTGATAGTGCCCGTACAAACCTTGAGTATGCCAACCCAGATTACGAAGCCGGTGTATCTGATGCTTCAGTACCAAAAAGCTTTTACGATGGTGAAGAGCAAACCAAAGGTGTTGAGCTTGATTTAAATGCCGATTTAAACGAGCAATGGAAACTTAACGTAAACGCGGTGTATCAAGACGCCCGCGATAAGCAAAATCCAAATTCATCAAGCTTTGATTCTCGCCAAAAAGGTGTGCCTTATGTAACAGCAAGCAGCTGGTTAAGCTATGACGCTAAATGGTTTGATTTAGCCGAGCCACTTACAATTAGCGCAGGCGTGCAATATGTTGATGACCGCAGCACTAACTCAACCTCGTTTGGTATTCCTGATGGCTACGTACCAAGCTACACGGTGTACGACGCCGCTATTCAATACCAAACAGATGATTGGAAACTACAGTTAAACCTAAATAACTTGTTTAACAAAACCTATTACTCAAAAGCAATGTTCTTAGGCGGTATGCCAGGAGAAGAGCGTAATGCTAAATTAACCTTTAGCTACACACTTTAATTGTGAATTGATAGCATAAAGCGCGGCTTAGTTGGGTCGCGCTTTTTGTTTTGTTTAATGAGAGCGAGTTTGAGTAGTAGCTTTTTTTGGGCGGTTATGCATTAGAGTCGACAGGTAATTATGTGCCATTAAGAGCTGCTAGGTTATCTAAACATCAATAATTCCTTCTTTAGATAAATAACATTTTCGCAACCATTGAAAGTAAAGAATACCTCCTTAAAGACAAAGCACAACGATAGGATGAAAAATGCCAAGCTTTGCGAATCACTCTTAAAAAGTTTGTTATACCCCGACTCAAAGTGAGCTTTTATATTCTGGTAAATTTTTAAGGATTTGATATGTATGATAATACTGAATTTGCATTCCATACTTACAACCAAGTGCTTTTCGTAGGCTTTCTGCTCTAACTGGGAAATCATTCGCTATGAATGCAGCCACGTTTTGTTTTGATGAAGGATATTTACTTATGCTTTCAACAGCATTTTCAATTTGTTTTAACCCAATAGAACCGGATTTAACTTGTACTAAAACCAGCTCCTCATCAGACTCAGCGACTACGTCAATTTTCATATGATCAAGCTCTGAATCCCCACGCTTAGCTCTGTACCCTAAAGACTCAAAGAACTCTACTGAAATATGCTCTGTCAACTTACCTTGAATATTTCTTTTTTTACCCACTGCTGATTTTACTAACTTAGAAATGTCTTCAAGGTCTCTTTTTTTAACTGGTTCATATGCGCGGTCCTCTTCTGTAATGGAATCAGAATACATTCCAATCTCTTTTCCCTGATATACAGAAAAGATAAAGTCAGCTCGTGGGACAGGATCCACTAACTCATCTTCTATTCGAGCAAAAATTTCTTGGTGTTCTTCATTTGAAAACTCTTTCGTAAATATCAACGTCCCATATACACAGTCGCTGAAGTGGATATCTAAGCTGCCTACATTATGATCGTCTTGGAAAAGAGCATAACTCTCACTGTTTGATGTCCTGGCAGTTCTTGTAAATTTAATACTCATAATCTCACTTATTACGCTTAGGGGTATAACAAATTTATCAGTGGACACTTTCCTTTTTTAGCGCGAAAGCGTCCTTATTTTGTGAGCTTATACTAATAGCAAATAGTGAAAACTATTGATAGCTATAAATATTATACTTAAAGTAGCTTATTCTTACTAAATCAATGACGGCTCCCCTGAATGACCGCTTATCGCTCAAAGCCGCCCTTAGAGCAATTACGTTAACTTATCTAAGGGCAATAACTAGTTACAGTACCCTGCTTTTGCATATGGAAAAATGTCAGATTCAATTTAATCACTCAAAAAAATCTGACAGCGTTAACTGACTTAGCTTAAAGCGTCATCACGATTCGGCCTGTGATATCGCCTTTTAACATGTCGTCAAATATATCGTTGATATCTTCGAGGCGTTTTTCTTCAATAATGGCTTTAACTTTCCCTTTTGCTGCAAAGTCGAGGCATTCTTGTAAGTCTTTACGCGTACCAACGATAGAGCCTACAACAGACACACCATTTAACACGGTGTCGAAAATTGGTAGTGGCATATCTTCTGGTGGTAAACCTACAAGTACGCATTTACCGCCACGGCGCACGCTTTTATAAGCTTGCTCAAAACCGGGTTTTGAAACAGCAGTACACACAACGCCATGTGCCCCACCCACTTGTTCAAAAATGGTTTCTGAAGGCACTTGCTTCATAAAGTCGATGGTGATGTCTGCACCAAGCTCTTTGGCTAGTGCCAACTTGCTCTCGCCGGTATCAACGGCAATCACATTAAAGCCCATTGCTTTTGCGTATTGCACCGCTAAATGGCCTAGGCCGCCAACACCAACAATTGCCACCCAATCACCCGCTTTTGCATCAGTCACTTTAAGCGCTTTATAGGTTGTAACCCCCGCACAAAATAGTGGTGCGGCTTCTGAAAAACCTAATCCTTCAGGAATTTTAACCACGTAATCACCATGGGCTACACAGTATTCCGCATAACCACCATCGACTGAATAACCTGTGTTGTGCTGCTCAAGGCATAAGGTTTCTTTGCCTTCTAAACAAAACTCACAATGACCACAGGCGCTATATAACCAAGGAACACCGACACGGTCGCCTACTGATAAGTGTTTAATGTTTGCGCCTACTTTTTCGATAGTACCTACCCCTTCATGGCCCGGTACTAATGGCATTTTTGGTTTGACTGGCCAATCTCCATGACAAGCATGTAAATCTGTGTGGCACACCCCACACGCGGCAATTTTAACTAGCACATCGTTAATTCCCACTTCTGGGCATGGGATATCTTCGATAGTTAATTTACCTTTGTACTCTTTATTTACTGCAGCTTTCATAACGTTCCTCCATGGTATTATTAGATTTCAGCCTATACGATAAACTTATTAACTGTCACTATTATTGATCCACATCAAATAGCTAATCACTGCGGCATTTAATTAAACTATTATTTAAATTCAATAACTTAAATTTAAAATTGGCCGCATCTACACTTTAGTAGTAGCAGATTGCATAGTGGCTATTTCTTTTAGTTATACCCCGAGCGTGCTAGCATTTAATTTCTGAAATTTTTGAATACTAAAAATTATGAGCCTATCTGAAAAAAACTTAGCTTTTGTTATGCACTGCGGTGAAATGGGTAGCCGTTGGGGCTTTAACCGCACCATTGGTCAAATGTGTGGATTATTAACCATTACTAAAGAGCCAATGACCGCCAATGAAATTGCCGATACCTTAAGTATCTCGCGCGGAAACGTAAGTATGGGCATTAAAGAGCTACAGTCTTGGCGCTTAATTAAAGTGCACCATATTCCGGGAGACCGTAAAGAATACTACGGCCCTGCTGGCAGTATTTGGGATATGGCCAACCGCGTATTCGAAGAGCGTAAAAAGCGCGAGATAGACCCAACCCTTAGCCTGCTTCGCGATAACATTTTAGAAGAAGCCCACACTGATGATGAGCGCTTTGCTCAGCAGCAAATGCAAGAAATTCACGACCTGCTCGAAACTGTAACCAAGTGGTCTGCAGAGCTACAACGCTTAAGCCCTGAACAGCTTCAAAGCCTTATGAAACTAGGTTCTGGTATTGGAAAAGTACTTGACTTTAAAGACAAGATTTTGAAAAAGCCGGCGAAGAGTGAGTAAATTAGCAAGTTTAACCTTGTAGGCGTGAAACTTGTTTCGCGCGCTCTCTTGTAGGTCGTGCTTTAGCGCGTCATTTAAAAAGTATTTAACGTTTTGTCGCCATAAATGACGACCTACATCAATATAATCCCTCAACAGAAGCCTTTAAAGCCAAACATCCAAAGATTCACGGCTGAAGCCGTTCCTACGGTGTTTTGTAGGTCGTGCTTTAGTGCGTCATTTGAAAAATATTTAACGTTTTGTCGCCATAAATGACGACCTACGCCAATATCACCTTCGGTGTTGGAGTCGTTTAAAGCCAAACATCCAAAGATTCACGGCTGAAGCCGTTCCTACGGTGTTTTGTAGGTCGTGCTTTAGCGCGTCATTTGAAAAATATTTAACGTTTTGTCGCCATAAATGACGACCTACATCAATATAATCCCTCAACAAAGGCCTTTAAAGCCAAACATCCAAAGATTCACGACTGAAGCCGTTCCTACGATGTTTTGTAGGTCGTGCTTTAGCGCGTCATTTAAAAAGTATTTAACGTTTTGTCGCCATAAATGACGACCTACATCAATATAATCCCTCAACAGAGGCCTTTAAAGCCAAACATCCAAAGATTCACGGCTGAAGCCGTTCCTACGATGTTTTGTAGGTCGTGCTTTAGCGCGATTGAACGGGTAATCATAACTGCTCTTGCCTTTGCTATACTAATAATTAAGTGTTTATTTACGTTCTGACTTAAAAGGATATTAATCTATGTATAAACAGACAGGAATAAATTACTCGTTAATTATTATTTTATTAGTGATTAGTGCCTTTATAATTTTATCGCCTGAACTGGCTGGCCTCAAAATAATTATATTATCGATAAACCTGCTTATTACTTTGTTATTCTTTTCACTAACAATTGTCATCGATGAGCAAACGCTTCGTTGGTATTTTGGCTTTGGGATTATTAGCAAACGTGTTGAATTATCTCAGATTGCCGATACTTCTGCATACCAAACAAAATGGTATCAAGGAATTGGTATACGTATGCTAAGTGATGGCTGGTTATATAATGCCTCAGTTGGAAATGCCGTTAAAATAACTTTAACTGACGGAAAAAACATATACCTTGGCTGTAAAAACGTAGAGGCACTGCAAAAAGCACTCAAGGTAAAGGTTTAAAATTGAATCGAGGGGAAAGTTTGCGAGTTTGTAGGAGGCGTTTTAACGCCGAACATCTAAGGTTCACGGCTGAAGCCGTTCCTACAAAAAATGTTCAAGATTGTGTCGCCATAAATGACGACCTACACCAATACAATTTCTCGACGTAGGAGGCGTTTTAACGCCGAGTAAGTTAGCAAGTTACTCGGGTAAAACTTGTAGCTTTACCCTTGGACCTTGCTAACTTTTATTAGTCAATTACTTAATCGCTGGGTAACCGATGCGGTCAGATAAGTAACCAACACTAGTAGCAAAGTAATACGAGCGATTCCAGTGCATAAGTGCTTTGTAGTTATCGTAGGCTAGATACATACGACCGTTTACGTCATCAGGCATTACCATTGCGGCGGTAATATCAACGTTTGGTAAGTCGCTACCATCCATTTTACGAACCCCAAGAGCTTGCCAATCAGCAAGGCTGCGCTCTGAATCTTTCCAATACTCTAACCATTGACTGCGGGTTTTAGTGCCGCGTTTAAGAATATTTGAATTATCGAAGCCTTCAGGTAATTTAACTTGGCGACCCCAGGTTAAATCATCGTTCCACCCTGCTTGCTTTAAGTAATTGGCGATTGAAGCGAATGCGTCTTCTTCTGTGGTCCAAATGTCTTTGCGGCCATCACCATTGTAATCAACAGCGTAAGCGTTAAATGAGGTTGGCATAAACTGCGTTTGCCCCATTGCACCAGCCCACGAGCCCTTGAACTTATCAAGGGTAATGTGCCCCTCTTTTAAGATATCAAGCGCTGCCCAAAGTTGGTTTTTGTACATAGTTTCGCGGCGGCCATCAAAAGCAAGTGTTACTAATGATGCAATGACACTGTGACCACCTTGGATTTTACCGAAGTTACTTTCAAGGCCCCAAAGTGCCACAATAAAACGTGCTTGAACGCCGTATTCTTTGGCTACTTTTTCTAGAACGTCTTGGTTTTCTTTGTATAACTTACGCGCGCGGTCAATTTTCCATTGCGGCACACGTTTAGGTAAATAAGTTTCGAGGGTTTCTTTTACTTCTGGCTGATTTTTATCTGCTGAGATTACTTTCTTTTTAAATTTAGCCGTTGCGAATGCTTGTTCAATCAGGGCTTGATCATAGCCCTTTTCAATTGCTTCTTTTTTTAATGCAGCAACGTAAACGTCAAAATCAGCTTGGGTTTTTTCTTCTGCCAGTACTGATGTGCTCAAAGAGGCACTAAGTAAAATAACGGCAAGTTTTTTAATCACTCTCAACTCCCTTGTTTTTTTTGAATTGGGTTAACAGGTTTTCTTCTGGCGGTGGTAATTGTAAGTAGAAACCTTTATCAATTAACGCTTGCTTAACCGTTTCGATATCTGCAAAACCTAACTTTTCACGACTAGCAAGATTGATCATCATTACGTATTTAGGTTGACCAAACGTTTCTAGTAAAGGTTCAGGAACACGACCAAAATCGTCTCTTTTTTCAATAAAAAGGTAAGTATCCGCTTTTTTAATACTTTTATACACCGCAGTTAGCATTATGGCCCTATAATATCTTGCTTAACGAAGTCGCACACTATAACATGAGTCAAATAATAAGTTAGAAAAAATAGATTAGTTTTTACTGTGTATGCCTTGTTCAGCCTGTGTTTATATACAAACTATACTAATCAAAACAAATCAATTGAGCGTGTATGTCGGAACAAATTTTTGAGCTAAAAGGGAACCTTTTTACGTTATCTGTTTTACATTTATTTTCAGCAGATACATCCCTCTTAAGTAAGCAGTTAGATGAGAAAATCGCCCAAGCACCTAAGTTTTTTGCTGGTGCCCCCATCGTAATTAACTTAAGTGACATACAAGACGAAACACTTGATTTCTCATTCTTAAAGTCAATGTTAAGCGGTCTTTCGCTAAACCCTGTTGGCGTTTGCAATGGCTCTCAAGAGCAAAACGAAAGCGCGAAAGCCGCAGGCCTGTCGGTGTTAAATTATTCACAAGACGTTAAGGGTGCAACCGCTAAACAACAAACAAATACATCTATCGTTGAAAAAACCGTTCATTTGCCTGCGCAGGTTATTAGCGGCACTGTACGCTCTGGTCAGCAAGTATATGCAAAAGACCGCGACCTAATCGTGATTGGTTCTGTAAGTCATGGCGCCGAAGTCATAAGCGACGGTAACGTGCACATTTATGGCACCCTTCGCGGCCGTGCAATTGCAGGGGCAAAAGGTTACAACGAAGCACATATATTTTGCCAAAAATTAGAAGCAGAACTTGTTTCAATTAATGGTAGTTATTGGATCAGCGACTCTCTTCAGGGTGAACACTGGGGTAGCGCAGTACAAATCCAACAAAAAAATGATTCATTAGAAATTTCAGCTTTGGTTAAAGGATAAATCTCATGGCAAAAGTGATTGTCGTTACTTCTGGTAAAGGTGGTGTTGGTAAAACCACATCGAGTGCTGCGATTGGCACAGGTTTAGCGCTTAAAGGCTTTAAAACCGTTATTATCGATTTTGATATTGGTCTGCGTAATCTTGACCTTATCATGGGTTGTGAGCGCCGCGTTGTTTATGATTTCGTAAACGTAATCAATGGTGAAGCAAACCTTAACCAAGCGCTTATCAAAGATAAACGCGTTGATAAGTTACATATTTTACCTGCTTCACAAACCCGCGATAAAGATGCCCTTACCCGTGATGGTGTTGAGCGTGTACTAAACGAGCTGAAAAAAGATTTTGATTACATTGTGTGTGATTCACCAGCAGGTATCGAAGCCGGTGCAATGATGGCAATGTACTTCGCTGACGAAGCGATTGTAACAACTAATCCAGAAGTATCATCAGTACGTGACTCTGACCGTATCCTAGGTATTTTACACAGCAAATCAAAACGTGCTGAAGAAGGCCTTGAAAGCGTAAAAGAACACTTACTATTAACTCGCTATAATCCTGAGCGTGTTGAAAAAGGCGAAATGCTTTCGGTAGAAGACGTACAAGAAATCTTAGCGATTAAACTACTGGGCGTTATTCCAGAATCACAAGCTGTACTTAGTGCATCAAACTCTGGTCAACCGGTTATCTTAGATTCTGAATCGGATGCAGGCCAAGCGTACACTGATGCTATCAATCGTTTATTAGGCGAAACTGTTGATTTTCGTTTCTTAGACGTAGAGAAGAAAGGCTTATTTAAACGGATTTTTGGAGGTTAATGTGTCTTTACTTGACTACTTCCGCTCAGAAAAGAAAAGCAGTGCGTCACTTGCAAAAGAGCGATTGCAGATCATCGTCGCGCACGAACGTTCACAGCGTGGTACTCCAGATTATTTACCACAGCTAAAACAAGACATCCTTGATGTTATTCGTAAATATGTGAATGTAAACAGTGATGCAGTTCAGGTGCAGTTTGACCAAAACGAAGATGACTTAGCGGTACTTGAGCTTAACGTCACTTTACCTGACGAAGAAAAGAAATAGTCAAAATTGGGCGCTTAGTTATTCTTAACAGCGCCCTTTTTTTATTTCTGCTGTATTTATTTTTGCCACTGCATATGAAACTCGTAGTCATCTTCGCCTAGAGTTTTAAACCCTGCCCGTTGATATAGCCCATACGCTGGGTTCGCTTTTAGCACCGTTAAATTAATTTCTGATGTTTGCGCTTTTAGTGCATCTAACACCTTTGTGCCTAGCCCCTTGCCCTGCTCTTTAGGTGCAATTTGTAGCTGTAATAAACTAATTGCTTGCTCACTAACTATGAACTTGGCAGCGCCTACACATTGCCCGTTATTTAACACTAAATGACTGTGCTCAAAGTGCTCTGCTACTCGTGCTTGATGCTGCTCAAGTGATAAAAATAATCCCTGATTCTCTAAGTGCTCAACCATGGTATTTAACCTTAAGTCGAGTAAATAGGCTTTGTCTTGCTCGGTAGTCGCTACAAATTCAATCATTATTGTCTTAAAAAGAAAAAGGTACTTTTATAAAAGTACCTTTTTAGGTTGCAACAAACAACATATCTAAGGTTAGAAGCTATAATTTGCGCCTAAGTAAAAACGGCGGCCCGAATATTGGTTATAGGTAAAGCGATTACTTTGTTTCCAATAACCTTCTTCTAATTCTTCTGTTAGGTTTACAACTGACGCGGTAAACGAAAGATCCTCTGTAAGGTTATAAGAGGCATTCACATCAAGCTGACCATAGTCTTTGGTATATAAGTTGTAGCCTTGGTGAATACCGTTGGCACGGTCGTCTTTCCAGTTATATGACGCACGAACACTAAAGTCGTCATTCTCAAAATACACCGATACATTATACTGGTGCTTAGCCGTGCCTGGAATTTCAGCCTTTGTTTTTTGCCCGTCAGTCGATACTTCGCTGGTGCTGGTATCTGTGTAGGTATAGTTGGTTAAAATACCAAAGCCATTATCAAACGAATGCTGGAAGAACAGCTCTAAGCCTTCTGATTTTGCATCACCGCCACCTACTTTGGTGTTCATTTCAACTTCAATTGGGCCATTACAACAATTGTGCTCACGCTCAACTATTTCCACTGATGAAATCGGTAAATTAGAAATATCCTTAGAGAATAAAGTTGCCCCTAGCGCAGAGCCATCATCGTAATACCATTCAATACCTAAATCGAATTGATCAGATAGCATTGGCTCAAGCCCGGTGTTTACAGAAGTACCTGTACCACGACCAGTCCATGAATCCGGCGAGTTAATGTTAACTGGTGGTCCGTATGATTCCGCTTGGCTTAAGTCTGAATAACTCACTCTTGCCATTGTGCGCGCTGCAGCAAAGCGAACGACAAGGTCTTCGGTTGCATCCCATGCTAAGTTAAAGCTTGGTAATACTTCACTGCCATCACTACTGCGTTCATTCGGGTCTGTATCATTATCATCATGGCCAATGACTTCGTCGTAAGTCAAAGTACTAAGCTCTGTGTTTACATAGCGCACACCAACATTACCGCGGAAATCTTGCCATTCGAAATCAGCTTGTGTGTAAACAGACCAAATTTTCTCTTCAAGGGCATAGGTACCCGACAGTGAAGGTACAACTGTTTGGCTAAAGTTCTCTTTTAAGTAGTTATCAAGCGCTCCAAAATCAAACGCTAAGAAGTTAAATGCACCGGTATCACCCGCACTGTTATCAACGACATGGTCGCTCACCAATGTTGGTGCATCCGGGTGAAAATCTGGATTATGGAACCACTCAGTTCCCGGTAAATAACCACGGTAACCACCGTTATCAGCTATGCCGTCATCCCAACGAAAGTCGTTACGAATACCTTTAATTTCGTGGTCGCGGTATTTAGCCCCTACATAGACACGGGTGAAAAAGCTGCCATCAAGGTCAAATTTTACATCAGTTTGAATGTAATCTTCTGAGTCTTCATTTTCTGATGAGTAAGAATCAAACCAATCATAATATTGGTACGCTTGTTTATCGGTGGCTAAATCAGTCGACACTTCGTAGCTTGGTTTTCCGTTTTCAATTGACCATAACCAGCTATTTACTGAGCCTAATCGAGCATCAATATTAGCGTAGGTTTCTTTTGAAGTACCACCTTCAGCTTCAGTATGACCAAGCTTTAATGTAACGCTGTAAGTATCGCCAAAATAAGTGCCTTCAAAATCATAGGTATTTGATTTTGACTCACCAAAGCGTTCACGCCCTGTCAACTGCGGCGATAACAAACCACGACGAACGGGCACTCCGCCATTTACATCGGCATCACCCCAGTTATTGTCATTCAGTAAACCGTTATCAGCATTACCATAGGCAACCACCGTATCACCATCTAATACAATACCGTAATACGGGTTGTGGTTATCGTTCCACTCAGCAAAAGTAATGGCTTGACTAGATTGGTCATAGCCTAGCTTGGCGCCAAAATAGTTAAAGTTTAAATCAAGTCTGTCACTCGGTGCCCACTGAACAGCCACTTGATAACCATCGCGTGTACGGTCTTGGTTTGAGTTTGTAACGTACATAGCACGAGGCGCCCACACATTGTTGTACACTTCGCCTATGGCTTGGTCTACCAGCGCTGGGCGCTCTGCCCCTTCAACGGTATCTGAGTGAAAACGCCAGTGTGATGCGTTGTTAGTGATGGTTGTTACGGTGCGATCTTGACGAGTAAATCCGGCAAGCACACCAAAGTTTTCGTCGTCATTTTTCCATGAATACAGCACATTAACTTGCGGCTTAGTGTCTTCAGACACATCATCGTAAGTCACCTCTGCGCTTAACGCCCCTGAGTTTGCTTCCATTTCAAGTGGTTTACGGGTGTGTAAAATAACTGTACCACCAATACCGCCTTCATCAATGCGAGCTTCAGCACTTTTGTATACTTCTACACTTTTGATCATGCTTGATGGCAATAGCGTGTAATTAAAACTACGGGTAGGAGTACCTGAACCTGATGAAGCGATATAGTTACCGTTTAATTGGGTAAGTGTCCAATCAGGTGACGTACCACGAATACTAACACGGCTACCTTCGCCACCATCGCGGTCAATCAAAACGCCCGATACACGTTGCAATGAATCAGCGACATTTTTATCAGGAAATTTACCAATATCCTCTGCTGTAATTGCATCGACAGTTGCAGCTGAAAGTCGTTTTATTGCTAAGTTTTCTGCGGTTGAAGAACGAATACCACGTACCTCAATCACTTCTACATCATCATTTACTTGCTCTGCCGCGTAACTTGTATTAACTGCAGCCAGTAGCGAAATCAAAATTGCATTACGCTTGAAATGCCGTCCCTGTCCTTTTGTTTTTATTACAGTTTGCTTGCCCATGCCTATCTCCAGTTGTGTGTTCGGTTTTTGTTTATGAGGCTTTAGCCTCTACAAAAACGATTTATTGTTGTCGGTTTTTAAACTGATTTTTGGTAGTTAACAGCTTGTTAAACTCAAACTCAGAATAGGGGGAGGTGGTCAAAAAGTGATAATAAAAATTCGGTGACAGATATGACAAAATCGGCGTTAAGAATATTTTATCTTATTTTTTGTAATTTATGTTTTATAGTGAATCACAAGTTTATACAGTCAAAAACTCTTGCATTTAAAATAGGAACTAAATAATAAGCCACTGATTTCAAATTAAAATAGTAACAGAAACAATACTATCATTATGGTTCTTAAATAGATACTTTAAAGCTGGTGCAATAAAAATGGCAAACAAATAACAATGAGCAATGGTAAAATTCTTGAAGTCTGCTTAAATGAAACAGACACAAAGCAGCTGACAAACAATGTTTTAATGGCTGGCAACTTAGGTGTAAGCCGTTTTGAGCTATGCAGTAATTTACACTTAGGTGGCCTAACACCAAGTGTAAATGCGATTAACTGTGCTGTAAAAAGCCTAACTAATGGCGCAGAGTTATTGGTGATGATCCGCCCTGAAGCTGGTGATTTTATTGTTAGTGCCGAGAGTCACAAATTAATGGAAAAACAAATAATAATGGCAGCTAATGCGGGGGTGCATGGGGTGGTATTCGGTGCAGTAAAGCATGGCAAACTTGATTTAGAGGTGACCCGCTCTTTAGTTGCCACAGCCAAACAGCATGGCCTGATGGTGACCTTTCACCGTGCATTCGATAGCCTAACAAACCCGTTAAGCGCACTTGATAAACTCATTAGCTTAGGCGTTGATCGCGTTTTAACAGCAGGCACGCCGTGGCAAAGCGGCCAAAGTGCCGTAGATGGCTACAAGCTGCTCAACACATACTTAGCGCACTGCGCTAATCAAATTGAAATTGTTATGGGTGGTGGCGTTACTTTAGAAAACGCGGAAGCTCTTTGGCAATTAATAGAAAATCATTCAGCACATGCATCTGTGCATGTACACTCATGCGTGCATAACGAAAATGGTGCAATTAACGCTGAGGCTATCAAAAAGCTTCTTTCAAAGGATTAAGCATGGCAAGCAAAGCAACGTATTTTTTAGGAATTGATGGCGGTGGCAGTAAGTGTAAAGTCCGTTTAGAAAACGAAAACGGCACTCTACTCAGCGAAGCTATAAGTGGCTCTGCAAACGTGGCCACCAACTGCCAACAAAGCCAAGAATCAATACTCCACGCCACTGAACATGCTTTTCATGTGGCTGGGCTTGCCCTAAGCGAGCTAAAAAACACTTATGTGCATGCAGGACTTGCCGGAGCTAATATCGACTCAGCTTACCAAGCCATGACCAAATGGCAGCACCCTTTTGCCAAGTTTACCCTCTCAACAGATATGCTGATTGCCTGTAAAGGCGCACATCAACACCATGATGGCGCGGTGATTATTCTTGGTACGGGCTTTTGTGCGGGTTACCAGCTGCAAAACCAATTTAGCGAATTAGGGGGTTATGGGTTATTACTGAGCGATGGTGCCAGTGGTGGTTGGTTAGGTTTACAACTTTGCCGAAAAGCATTTGAAGTTCTTGATGGTGTTGAAAAAAGTTCAGCGGCTGTAGATGCCCTGCTCACCCAGCTTAACTGCCACTCGAGCCAAGCGTTAAGTCAACGTTTAATATCGGCTCGCCCTGCTGAACTTGCCAAATTTGCGCCGCTTGTTTTTAGTCATTCAGACGACGCTTTTTGTCAGCAATTAATCAGTGAAGCGTGTGCATTCATTGCGCGCTATATCACTTACTTTGAAAAACAAGGTATTACAAAAGTCACCTTGATGGGCGGCATTGCCAGTGCCATCACGCCTTACTTAACTGATGCCGGTAAAGCGCATTTAACTCCCGCCCTTGCCAGTGCAGAGCAAGGGGCTATTCTAATGGCGAGAGAGGCAATTTAATCGTCTAATTGTTCACGCATTTGCGAAGGTATTTCACCAAACAAACGCCGAAATTGTTTGCTGAAGTAACTCGGTTCAGAAAACCCGCACTGATAAGCGACTTGTGAAATGGGCAGTCGCGTTTCAATCAGTAGCTTACGGGCATTTTCGAGACGCACTTCGTTAATAAATTGATTGGGTGTTTTTGCTAAGTGCTTTTTAAAACGACGCTCTAAAGCGCTAACCGACAAGTGTGCAAGCTCTGCCAATTCATCAATACTGATCTGACGATGAAAATGCTCACGAATAAATTTTACCGGCTCTTCAATTGCCCTGACATGAGAAAGCGCTTTTGAGGTTTTTTGTAAATGTCGGGTCACCCCATAGGTGCCAATCACATTACGATCGTGATCTTTTAAAGCATGCTTTGATGTAGAAAACCAACCAAGCTCACCTTGTTGGGTTTGGTTAAGCTCTAAACGGTCAGTTACTATGTAGCCTTCCATCACCCGTTTATCATCATTGACGTACTGAAACGCGAGGTGCTTTGGCGAAAAATCAAAGTCAGTTTTTAGCAATATTTGCTCCAGTGTTTTATAACCCTGATGCTCAATAAAATGCTGATTACAATGCACGATTCTACTATCTGTATCTTTTACCCAAAAAAGGATATCTGGCAGTAAATCAAATGCAGCAATCAGCTGATTTACGCCAGCTTTTTTAATTATTTCTTGAATATCCATCGCTTTAATTTGTCTCTATAAAGAACAATTCTATATATTTTAAACGCCGATTTTGTTGCATTGTCAACCGAATTTTTATTAGCGCTTATCGCTTAAGCTTTCCTATTATCAATAACATGATATTAACAGTAGCCGACGCTATTTAAATTAGGAGCGCTTAAGATGAGCAAAGCTAAGATCCGCATGGCAATGGTAGGCGGTGGCGATGGAGCCTTTATTGGCGCTATTCATCGAATTGCAGCGCGATTAGATGGAATGATAGAGCTTGTTGCAGGCGCATTCAGTTCAGACGCAAACAAATGTAAAGCAACCGGCGAACTACTCGGGCTTGATAGCAGCCGCTGCTACGACAGTTACCAGACACTATTTACCGAAGAAGCAAAATTACCCGCTGATGAGCGTATCGATTTTGTGGCTATTGTCACGCCAAACCATTTGCATTTCCCGGTCGCGAAAATGGCGCTTGAGCACGGCTTTCACGTGTTATCAGATAAACCTGCAACACTCACTCTCGCAGAAGCAGAGCAATTACAAAGCATTATTGCAAAACAGCAAGTTTTATATGGACTGACCCACACTTATACCGGTTACCCAATGGTAAAAGAAGCCAAGCATCGCGTTAAAGCTGGTGAGCTTGGCATCATACGAAAAGTCATTGTTGAGTACACCCAAGGTTGGTTAGCGCACAGCGAAGACGAAGGCTCAAAACAAGCGAGCTGGCGTTTAGACACCAGTAAGTCTGGCATTAGTTGTTGTATGGGCGATATTGGCGTGCATGCAGCTAACTTAGCCGAGTATGTTTCTGATCTCGAAATCACCGAGCTTTGCGCCGATTTAAACCATGTAGTTGAAGGCCGAGCCCTTGATGATGATGGCACCGTGCTACTTAGATTCAATAATGGTTGTAAGGGCGTTTTACTGGCAAGCCAAGTTGCTATTGGCGATGAAAACAATTTACGCCTGCGTATTTATGGCGATAAAGCCAGTCTTGAATGGTCGCAACTTGAGCCTAATAGCTTATGGCTAAGAGGCCATAATCAAGCAGCTACGTTACTAAGAGCTGGCGTGGGAGAATTACACCCTGACACTCAAAATGCCCTGCGCACCCCTGCCGGTCACCCAGAGGGCTACCTTGAAGCATTCGCCAATATTTACCGCAATTTTGCAGCACAAATTCATGCCTTTAAGCAAGGCGACAACGCGACAAATTTTGCATTTGATGTACCAGGCATTAAAGATGCCGTGCGCGGTATGGCGTTTATTGAGCACGTTGTAGCTTCTTCAAAACAAGACACTAAATGGCACAAATTACAGATTGGATAATAAAGAATGAATAAAATCAAAGGGCCAGCAATATTTTTGGCGCAGTTTATTTCAGAGCAAGCCCCGTTCAATAACTTTAAAGGTTTATGTGAGTGGGCAAGCGGTTTAGGTTACAAAGCGATTCAAGTGCCAACCTCAAACCCAGACATTTTCGATTTAGAAAAAGCAGCTCAAAGCCAGCAATACTGCGATGAAGTCACTGGTATTGCCACAGAGTATGGACTTACAATTTCAGAGTTATCAACGCATTTGCAAGGTCAGCTAATTGCTGTACACCCTGCCTACGATGAAATGTTCGATAACTTTGCCGCAGAACATGTAAAAGGTAACCCTGCTGCGCGTACCAAATGGGCAACAGAACAACTAATGCTAGCTGCGAAAGCGAGTAACAACCTTGGCTTAACCACCCATGCGACGTTCTCAGGTTCTTTTTTATGGCATACCTTTTACCCGTGGCCACAGCGTCCTCAAGGGCTTGTTGAACAAGGCTTTAGTGAACTTGCTAAGCGCTGGTTACCCATTTTAGATTGCTTTGACGAGTATGGCGTGGACGTGTGTTATGAATTGCATCCGGGTGAAGACCTACATGATGGTGTGACATTTGAGCGCTTTTTAGCAGCAACCAATAATCACCCACGCGTTAATATTCTTTATGATCCGAGCCATTTTGTATTGCAACAGCTCGACTATTTAGCGTTTATCGATATCTATCATTCGCGCATTAAGGCATTTCATGTCAAAGATGCCGAATTTATCGCAAATGGCCGCTCAGGTGTTTATGGCGGATTTCAGAACTGGCAAGACCGACCGGGGCGTTTTCGTTCTTTAGGTGATGGCCAAGTAGATTTTAAGCAAATCTTTAGCAAGTTAACTCAATATGGTTTTGACGGTTGGGCTGTACTTGAATGGGAATGTTGCTTAAAGCACCCAGAAGATGGGGCAAGAGAAGGAGCTGAGTTTATTAAAGCACACTTGATAAACCCAACAGACAAAGCCTTTGACGATTTTGCCAGTGGCGCAACAAACACTGAGCGTAATAATCGAATTTTAGGTTTATAAAACCGACAACAATTGAACACACAGGACACACAATATGGACAACAATAATTATAACCGCATTGTCTTTCGGCTTTGCTGTATAGCACTGATTGTGACCTCTATGACCTTTGCCATCCGTGCTGGTATTTTGGGTCAACTTGGCAGTGAGTTTGGCTTAACCGACACCGAATTAGGTTGGGTTAATGCCATGGCATTTTTAGGTTTTCCGGTTGCGACTATGGTCGGCGGTATTATTTATAATGCCATTGGCGCGAAGAAATTAGTGGCGTTAGCGTTTATCTGTCATTTACTTGGTCTTGTTTTGACGATAACAGCTGATGGTTTTTGGGGCTTACTGGTTTCTACCTTTTTAATTGGTTTTGCCAACGGGGCTGTTGAAGCGGGCTGTAACCCACTAATTGCAGAAATGTACCCTAAAAACACCACCACTATGCTAAACCGTTTTCATGTTTGGTTCCCTGGAGGCATTGTGATAGGCGCACTTGCGTCGAATTTTATGTCGGGAGCGGGTTTAAACTGGCAATGGCAAGTGGCTTTAATTTTAGTTCCTACGGTTATTTATGGCGCTATGCTGATCAAAGCGCAGTTTCCACGCTTTGATACACGTACTCACTCAACTAGCAGCAATATTCGCCACTTATTCACGCCGTTATACATCTTTTTAATTGCCTGCATGACATTCACCGCAACCACTGAGTTTGGCACACAACAATGGATTGAGCGTATTTTAGGGTCTTCAGGCGCCTCTCCTATGGTGGTGTTAGCCCTGATCACCGGCTTAATGGCTGTTGGTCGCTTCTTTGCAGGACCAATTGTACATAGGCTTAATCCTACCGGTGTGTTACTTGGCTCTGCCATTTGTGCAAGCTTGGGGATTTTTATGATGAGTCAGGCCGAGGGCAGCATGATTTATCTAGCAGCGATGCTTTTTGCACTTGGCGTTACCTACTTTTGGCCGACCATGCTTGGCTGCGTTGCTGAATACATTCCAAAGTCAGGAGCGCTGGGTATGTCGTTAATGGGCGGTGCAGGCATGTTTGCTATGAGCATCTGGAACCCTGTAATTGGTAGCTGGATAGATACGGCACGCTCATCAGCAGAAGCAAGTGGCGCAAGCCCTGAACAAATTGAAATCTTAGCCGGACAGGCTGTATTACAAAACCTACTGATCTTCCCAATTATTTTAATCGTCGCATTCATTGGGTTGCATTTAGTAATTAATAACAACAAACGCACCGAAAAATGTGCGCCTTAAGCAAGTAAATCGTCGAGGAACACTATGTTTAAATCTCTTAAAGCACTGACTTTAATGCTCACCGTTAGTAGCTGTGCACTCGCTAATGCGGCTGACAATCAGCTAACACAACAAGAAAAGCAAGCTGGCTGGCAGTTGTTGTTTGACGGCAAAGATATGTCGCAGTGGCGTAATTTTAAAAGCGAATCTTTAAATCCTGCATGGGTCGTTGAAGATGGCGCTATGACATTAACCAAAGGTGGCGGTGATCTGCTTACTAAAAAGCAGTACCAAAACTTTGAATTACAGATTGACTGGAAAATCTCTACTAAAGGCAATAGCGGTATTTTTGTCTTAGCTGATGAAACCGGACAGATGATTTACTCTCATGCACCTGAAATTCAAATTATCGATAACGAAGAACACCCAGATACCGAAATTGACTCGCACTTAGCAGGGTCAATTTACGATTTATTTGCTGCGCCAGTTGCGGCGCACAAACCAGCAAATAGCTGGAACCATGTACGCATTAAAATGCAAGACAACCACTTACAAGTTTGGCAAAACGGTATTAGCACCACCAGCATTGTAATTGGCAGTACAACATGGAACACCCTTGTAAAAGGCAGTAAGTTTGCAACCTGGAAAAACTTTGCAACGGCTGAACAAGGTCATATCGGGCTTCAAGACCATGGTGACAAAGTGTGGTTTAAAAATATAAAAATCAAGGAGCTATAAGATGTCTGATTTTAAACATAAGGTATTAGTTGTTGGCTCTGGTGCTGGCGGTGCAATGGCCGCATACACGTTAACCAAGCTTGGTCACAAGGTGTTATTACTTGAAGCGGGCCGTAATTATGACCCGAAAACAGAAAGCCCGATGTTTCGTCGTAACAACGAAGCCCCACTTATGGGTGCAGGTAACAAAGACAAAAACTTTGGCTTTTACGATGCAACCGTTGATGGCGGCTGGCAAGTACCTGATGAGCCATACACCAGCGCCAAAGGTAGCGACTTTTATTGGTGGCGCGCCCGTATGTTAGGTGGTCGAACAAACCACTGGGGCCGCTATTCATTACGCTTTAGTGAGCACGATTTTAAAGGTAAAAGCCGTGATGGTCACGGTGCCGACTGGCCATTTGAATACGCTGATTTAGCACCTTGGTACGATAAAACAGAAGAGCTTGTTGGCGTATGTGGCACTAATACAGGCCATGAAGATATGCCAGATTCGTCACCGGGTATTTTACAGCCGCCACCAAAACCGCGTGTGCCTGAACTTCTAATTGCCGCTTCTGCAAAGAAAATGGGCATTCAAGCAGTGCCGATGCATCGCGCTGTATTAACTCGTCCGAAAGATGATCGCATGGCGTGTTTTTATGCAACACCTTGTGGCTCTGGTTGCTCAATTGGTGCTGCTTTCCAAACTACGACATCATTACTGCCAATGGCAAAAGCCACCGGAAACTTAAAAGTCATTACCGATGCTATGGTTAAATCAGTTAAGGTTGATGAGCAAGGTAAAGTCACTGGCGTCACTTATGTTGATAAACACACAGTAACCGAACACGCTATTGATGCCGATGTGGTTATCTTAGCCGCCAGCGCCTGTGAATCAGCACGTATTTTATTAAACTCAAAGAATAAAAAGCACCCGAAAGGCCTTGCTAATTCAAGTGGCCAAGTAGGTCGAAATTTAATGGATTCGACGGGTGCATGGTTAGGTGCGCAAATTCCGGCACTTAAAGGTCGCCCGCGTTACAACGAAGATGGACATACCGCTAACCACTTATTTATTCCTTGGTGGGGTCATCAAGCACAAGCTAACAATGAATTAGATTTCCCACGTGGTTATCACTTTGAAATTGGCAGTGGCTTTGGTCAGCCGGGCTCAGGGGTGTCGGGTGATAAACAAGGCTATGGCCCTGCCCTTAAACAACAAATTCGTGATGCATATGGCTCTTACGTTGGCTTTGCCCTGCGTGGTGAGATGTTACCGAACAAAGATACCTACATGGAGATTGACGAAAACGTTAAAGACAAATGGGGTATTCCGGTATCAAAGTTTCACTTTAAGTGGTCTGACAGAGAGTTAAAGCAAATCGAACATGGTTTAAAAACCGCGAAACAAATCCTAGAAAACATGGGTGCGACCGTTGGCGAACTCCCGCCTGCTGAAAAGGCAATTTCAAAAGGTGGCGAAATCATCCACGAAGTGGGCACCACACGAATGGGTAACTCGAAGAAAGACTCGGTCACCAATCAATGGGGTCAAACATGGGATTGTAATAACCTATTTGTAATGGATGCGGGCGTATTTGCTTCTAACCCTCATAAAAACTGTACGCTCACCATCATGACACTGGCAATGCGTAATTCAACTTGGCTTGCTCAACAAATTGATAACGGGGTACTTTAATTATGCATCATCGTAACGAACACGACTCATATAACTATGTTTCTAACATGAGCCGCCGTGAGTCTTTAAAATGGCTTGGCTTATTAGCTGCAGGCTCGGCGGTTGGTTTAACTGCAGGTTGCACAAAAGCACTTGAAGATGACGGTGCAGTCTCTGCAAAAGAGCATTGGCCTGATTTAGATATTAAGCCTGTGACCGCTAAAGGCTATGGTCAAGACCCTAATTTGGTGATGCCACCAGAATCACCTTGGCCACTAACCTTAACCGCAGACGAGCTTACGTTAGTAGCATTATTAGCTGATTACATTGTGCCACGCGAAGGCGCTATTCCTTCAGCCAGTGAGTTAGAAGTACCGGCAGTTATTAATGAGTGGGTGAGCGCGCCTTATGAAGGCCAACAACGCGATAGAATTAAAATTTTAAACTCTCTAGCGTGGCTTAACGATGAAGCGCAGCTTCGCTTTAAAAAGCAATTTGTTGCGCTTAACGAAAAGCAACATCGTGCGATTTTAGACGATATTGCATTTTTAAACGAGCAAACACTTCTGCAATTTCAGCGTATTGGTAAAGCTTTTTTACGCTTTAAAGAATTAGTGCTCGCTGCTTTTTTCTGTACGCCAGAAGGCTGTAAAGACATAGGCTACTTAGGCAATGTTCCTATTGCTGGTGATTACCCAGGGCCTTCAGATGAAGCAAAAGCCCATTTAGATCAGGTTTTAGCTGAGCTTGGTTTAAGCGAGTACGCCTATACCGATTAACTTTCCCCCTTGTGTTGTTTAATAACACAATTTAATGCAGGGGGTCACTCCCCTGCTTTTTTAGGATTTGAGTATGTTTAAAACCCGCATTTTATTGCTCATTATTAGCCTTGTATTTAGTGGTCAATTATTCGCAAAACTGCCAGTGAGTGTGCAATTGTGGTCAGTCAAAGACACCTTAAAAAATGACTTTCATGGTACGCTTAAATCACTTGCCGAAATGGGATTTGACGGCGTTGAGTTTGCCGGAGATTTTGGCCCTTATTCTGATAACCCAGCGACCTTAAAAGCAAAGCTCTCTGAATTAGGTTTAGTTGCCAGTAGTGCCCACATCGGCTTTGATGCTCTCACCGAAAGCACTATTGATAGCACCCTACTGTTTTACAAAACCCTTGGTGTTACCACACTGTATGTACCTTGGGATGAGCGAGCATGGCATCCTGAAGGGGTTAAGTCACTGGTTAAAGAGCTCACTAAAGTTAGTGATTATGCAACTCGCTTTAATATGAAGATCGGTTTTCACAATCATAATAAAGAGTTTAATGCATTTAATAACGCTACATTTTGGGATTATATTGCCAGTAATACACCCAAGACCATGCCATTGCAGTTAGATATTGGCTGGGTTAATTACGCAGCTAAAGATCCAATTTACTTCATTAAACAGTACCCTAACCGCACACTTGCTACGCACATCAAAGTACGTACGATAGAAGGTAGCAACATGAGCCCGATTATCGGCGAAAACAACATTGATTGGCCTGCCATCATCGACACTTTAGAGTCGTACGGCAACACCAAGTGGTTAGTGCTGGAGCAAGAAGAATACCCAAGTGGACTAACACCGCTACAAAGCGTTGCGAAATCAAAACAAAATCTGGATAAGATTTTATTAAATAAGTAATTGATTTTGATCTCTAGTCTGAATTAATTGTTTGTTTAAAAGTAAGTGAATTTCATACTAAAAACCTAAGAAATCAACACTGACACTGTTTGTTTTTTATACTTATAAAATCCGTTTTTTTATTCGTCTGTGTCGGTTAAATAGGCATGCAGCTATTAGTTGCATGCCATATTACTTACTATTCACTTTATTGTAAGCAATAACGAAGCTTCCTTTATTTTTCAGTATAGTAAGTTTAATTGGTACTAATAATAAGCTGATATTAAGTTATCTACAAATAACATTATTCACTTTTTTTGCATTAACCTGCTCTGACCTTTGGTCAATTTCAAGTTGTTTCAATGCGGCTATAAACCAGCCCTCACAACCACATAATATATTGATTAAAAATATATTATTCATCATTCCTAGTAAAAAACATAGATAAAAAAATAATAATAAAAGCTGAACACTTGTCCCTATTTTCATTTTTTTGGCAGATTGCTTTAAATTCTTGGAGAGGTAGCATTAAGCTATAAAAATCTCAAGGGATGAGTATGAAAGTTCTAAATCTTAAGAAAAGGTCAGAAAAAAAGGTTTATTCTTTTTTAGCCTTAATATTGTTTTTCACATTGATGTTGTTAAAGCTTTTTTCTCCACAGCATATTATTTATGAGCTAATCGCTGCGCTGTGCTTTTTTATCGCGCTGGTTTTGTTCTTTCTGGCAATTAACTGCAAACATGCTCTTACTGTTTGCCGACACGGTATTTATTATCATTCAATTTGGGGGCACCACTACATTGCAGCGCAAGAAATAAAATTGATTCAGCATTACTCAAAGTTTGGTTTAAGCTGCATATTTATAATAGGTCCTAGGTTTATTATATTTGCTCCTTTTTATTGTTTAACATCAAAACAAATGCACAGATTAAAACGATACGATTACAACCTATTACAATGGCTGCAAGTAAGTAATAAACGCGACAAATTTTATGGCTCTAAGCTCTGAGCAATTGCTTAGAGCCAAATTTTTAGTTATCCCACTCTTTAAGGGTGTCTTTAACCAGTTCGTAACGCCACGAGTTTAATAAGTCGGGCTTTGAACTGTCTTTACGCTCTTGTGCATCTAGCTTCCAATTCCAACTAATCAATTGATTGATTTGCTTTTTAGATGCAAGCACATCTTCTGGGATTCCATTTGCTTTAGCAGCTTTGGTAATTTTTTGTTTTATATCTTTAGCGGCTTTTTTGTATGCCGGAAAATCAATAAGTCGTTTAAGTTGTGCAGGTTGCTCTTCTGGCGCAACCGCTTTACCCAGTTCGATGCATTTTAAAATTTCAACACCAGAACGGTTTACTTCCATTGGCTCAACACCCGGAACGCGGCGAAGTGCATTAAGACTTACTGGTTTACGTTTAGCTATTTCAACCAAGTTATGTTCTTTTAACACAAAGTTAAGAGCAAGATTTTTGCGCTCTGCCTTTTCACGGCGCCACTTAGCAAGTTCACGTAATACCGCTAAATCATGCGGTCGTAACTGCCAAGCATTTTTAATGTCTTTGTAAAGCTGCTCTGCAGGTGTTTGATAAGCACGTTTTTGCGCGACTAACTCACTTTCACTGATCACAATGTCAAAAAAGCCTGCTTCATCAATTTGTTTTTTAATAATTTCAAAGCATGGGAGTAAATGAAAGGTATCGGCAGCGGCATAATCTAGCTGTTTTTCTGTAAGCGGGCGCTGCAACCAATTAGTGCGCGATTCACTTTTATCAATTTCGATATCTAGTAACTCTTTGACCATATGCGCAAAGCCCATGCAGTTACCATGACCTAAAATTTGCAATGCAAATTGGGTATCAAATAGCGGTTTTGGTACAAAGCCAGCGTACTTTTGAAATACTTCAATATCTTCTGACGGTGAATGCAGTACTTTTAACACCTCTGGGTTTTTAAGTACTTGCCAAAAATCATAGAGCGATAACTCTGCCAGTGGGTCGATTAACGCTAAATGCTCACCATCATATACTTGAATAAGTGCAACTTCAGGGTACAGGGTGCGGCGGCGCATAAACTCAGTATCAATTGCTAATACTGGTTTTCCTATTATTTTTTCTACAAAATCATTTAACTGATTTTGCGTTTCGATCAGTTGGTATTGCACTTACACCCCTTTGTTTTACATAAAAAAGCCGGCTAATGCCGGCTTTTATTATTTCTCTTCGTCCTTTAAGGCTCTTCTAAGAATCTTACCAACGTTGGTTTTTGGTAATTCATCTCTAAACTCAACGAGTTTAGGCACCTTATAGTTCGTTAAATTATCACGACAATGCTTTATTATATCTTTTTCAGTTAAAGATTGATCTTTTTTCACGACAAAAACTTTAACTTGCTCGCCACTTACTTCATGCGGGACACCGATAGCAGCTACTTCAAGCACACCATCGTGCATTGCGACAACTTCTTCAATCTCATTAGGGAATACATTAAAGCCAGATACGATAATCATGTCTTTCTTACGATCAACAATGTAGAAAAAGCCTTCATCATCGTAAGTTGCAATATCACCGGTTGCAAACCAACCGTCTTTTAAGCATTCAGCTGTTGCATCTGGACGGTTATAGTAACCTTGCATAACTTGTGGGCCTTTAACCCAAAGCTCGCCTGGCTCACCTTTCGCTGCTTCTTCGCCGTTTTCAAGCATTAGTTTAATGTCAGTACTTGGTGCTGGTAAACCAATTGAGCCGTTATAACCATCAAGATCATATGGGCTTACAGTTACAAGTGGCGCGCACTCAGTTAAACCATAACCTTCCATTAATTTGGTTTTAGTTACAGCTTGCCATTTTTCAGCAACTGGACGCTGTACCGCCATACCACCGCCAAGTGACATTTTTAAGCTTGAGAAATCAAGTTCAGCAAAACCCGGGGTATTTAGTAAACCATTAAATAAGGTATTTACACCCGTTACCGCAGTAAATTTGTGTTGTGCTAACTCTTTTACAAAACCCGGCATATCGCGTGGGTTTGTAATAAGTACATTTAAACCACCATATTTCATAAATGTTAGGCAGTTAGCTGTTAAAGCAAAGATATGATAAAGCGGTAGTGCCGTGATAACGACTTCTTTGCCACGCTCAAGCACGTTATCTAAACAGCCCGATACTTGCTCAAGGTTACCAACCATGTTGCCATGCGATAGCATTGCACCTTTAGATACACCCGTAGTACCACCAGTGTATTGTAAAAATGCTAGGTCGTTTAAATCAACATCAGGCTTTTTGTAGGTTGCTTCGTTACCAGCAAGTGCATCTGCAAATTTAATTGCATTTGGCAATGAGTAGCTAGGTACCATTTTTTTAATGTGCTTAACCACAAAGTTAACGATGTGCTTTTTAAGGCCACCCACCATGTCACCTACTTGGGTAACCACGATGTGCTTAACGTTGGTTTTTGGTAAAGCCTTTTCTAGAGTATCTGCAAAATTAGCAAGAATGAAAATTGCTGATGATTCAGAGTCATTTAGTTGATGCTCTAATTCACGTACCGTGTAAAGTGGGTTTACGTTTACCACTACACAGCCTGCACGAAGAACACCTAGAATAGTCACAGGCGTTTGCAGTAGGTTCGGCATCATAACCGCTACTTTATCGCCTTTTTTCAGACCAAGATCATTTTGAATGTACGACGCAACACGTTTTGTAGCACTGTCTAACTCACTATAGGTCAACACTTTACCCATGTTGGTAAAGGCTGGAAGGTCACTATAGTCAGCAAAACTTTTTTCAAACAAGTCGAGTAGCGAGTGATAATGCTCAGGGTCGATTGTTTCAGGCATACCTTCTGGGTAGCGTTTAAGCCAGATTTTTTCCACTCTTAGCTCCTGTTTATAATTATATTTTTTTAATAACCTTAATCTAACTAAGGCCGTTTCTCAATGGAGTAAATACTCTAATGGTGCAGATAATCCCACATTTGGTGCAATTATACAATTAACTTGCTTTATACTGCCCAATAAATGCATGAATGTGCTCTAAGGTTAATGCAGGACTTTGCATATGGCAATGGTGACCTCCAGGTATCTCATGAATTTTTAACTCCTTGTAATATTTACCATATGCCTCTAGGTTATCTTTCACAAAAGGATACCCCTTATCCCCTAAGATAAGCTGACATGGTGCGTTTATTTGTTTGATGGTTGCAATACATTGTGCCTCATCAAAGCGAAATCCTGAGTGATTTTTAAGCTTTGGATCGGTTGTTAAATACCACTTCCCTGCTTTTTCGTAACTATTGCGTGTCATTAATAGCTCAGCTTGTGGGTATTCAAGATCCCCACTTGCAAGCCTTGCACTAATAATGTGCGCTATTGAGTCAAATGCACGAGGCCCTTTAGTGTTTACACGCGCTCTATTTAAAATTGCTTTACGAAGTTGGCTGCTCACTTCATTGCTGTTTGTTGTAACGCAGCCTATTCCTTCAATAAAGTTTACCGATACCACCTTCTCAGGAAAACAGCTGGCAAAAACCCCGGCAACCATGGCCCCCATTGAGTGGCCAACTAAGTGCACTTTCGTTACATCAAGTGACTCAATGAACTTATATACGTCATCAATATAGTCAATAAAGTAATAGTGGGCATCACTACTTCGCCAATCAGATAAACCATGGCCAGGAAAATCGAGACAATACCAACGCTGATTAAGCTGCACATTTTGTAACATAGGTATGTAACTATGTGCGTTATCAAGCCAACCATGTAAGGCAATCACAACTTCTTCGCCATGACCAAAGGTTAGGCCATGCATTGCCTGAGTGCCAGTTTGAAAAGAAAAAGGTTGCACAATTGCTCCTATTTATTAAGCGTTTCAACTTAAAGGCGTTTATTTATCGTCTGGCTAGTATACAATAATCCTCGCAGTATAAATAAGGGCACAATAATAAGGTTACATCAATGAAATTAAAATTAAGTCTTTTAGCATTATTATGCTCAGCAGGCTCAGTAATGGCTGAATCAGCACCAAAAAATATCATTTATATGATTGGTGATGGTATGGGCCCGGCGTACACAACTGCATATCGTTACTTTAAAGATGATCCGAATACTAAAGTTGTTGACCCAACTGTTTTCGATACTATTTTACGTGGTATGGCACATACCTACCCTGATGATCATACCTATGTAACAGACAGCGCAGCAGGTGCAACAGCACTGAGTAGTGGTCATAAAAGTTATAATGGCGCAATTGCCGTTGATACTGATAAAAAACCAGTAAAAACCATGCTTGAAGTTGCAAAAGAACGCGGTATGACAACAGCACTCGTAGCTACTTCGCAAATCAATCATGCCACACCAGCAAGCTTTGCTTCGCACAACGAATCACGCCGCAACTACGACGAGATTGCTAACGACTATATCGATAACAAAATCGCAGGTAAATTACCGGTTGATTTAATGTTAGGTGGCGGCACTAAATATTATGTTCGTGAAGACCGTAATCTAGTTGAGGAGTTTAAAGCTGCAGGTTATCAATACAGCGATGACTTCGCAGCAATGAGTGACTTAAAACAAGTTCCTGCACTTGGTTTATTCGCTGAAGTAGGTTTACCGTTTGCGCTTGACGAAAATCCAACGCGCCTTACGCAAATGACAACTAAAGCACTTGATTTACTTGATGGTCAAAACGACAAAGGTTTTTTTGTGATGATCGAAGGTAGCCAAATTGATTGGTGTGGTCATGCAAACGATATTGCTTGTGCGATGGGTGAAATGGACGACTTTGCTAAGTCAATTGAACAAGCAAAAGCGTATGTAGATAAAAACCCAGATACTCTACTGGTTATCACCGCCGATCACTCAACAGGTGGTTTAACGCTTGGTGCTCATGGTCAATATAAGTGGGAAACTGAGGTGATTAAAGGTGTTAAAGCAACAGCTGGCACTATCACAAAAGATCTACTTGAAAGCGATGACTTAAAAGCAGTATGGCAAAAGTATTCTGATATCGAATTCACTGATGCAAACAGCATTAAGCTTAGCGAAGCTAAAAAAATGGGCGAGAAAGCACTGCTACTTGCTGTAAAAGATATCATCAATCATGCCAGCTTCACCGGTTGGACTACTGGCGGTCACACGGCTATTGATGTACAAGTATTTGCCTATGGTAAACGTGCTGAAGATTTCTACGGTTCGCAAAACAATACTGCGATTGCCGACAAGCTGATTGATTTTATTAAACAGTAATTTATATTGAATACTGTCCAAACATAAAAAAAGCCTAAACATTTTGTTTAGGCTTTTTTGTGAATTCAGTATTAGCAATTAGCTAAGCATATACATCAACGCCAATGAGGCTTTGCACTTCGGCGCGGCGCTCTAAGTTAGCAAATTCGGTGTAGGTTGAAATTGCCCGGCTGATTTTTGGGTTACTTGGTTTGTCATAAATTGTTTGCTGATAGTTTTGCGACTCAGCTTTAAATTCATCGGCAATAGCAACTGCTTGAGGGCTCGATTTAACATATTCGGTTGACGATTTTTGCTCAGCCGTTTGGTCTGATATCGCTTTAGGCTTATCAGTAACGGTATTTTTACGGCTAAATTGACCGGGAATGTCACCGGTATAAAAGCCTGAGCCAATTGGTAAAGTCAAACTCGTAATTCCACATCAAACATGACTAAATTATGTGCCATAACTGACGAGCACGCAAGTCCCGTTACTCTCTCAGTTAATATCTCAGTTACTCTCGGCCTGGTAGCTTTTTCCAAGTCACTGTATCACGAACATATTTAGGCTGTGCATTGGCTGCTGTCACTGTTTCACCGTTAGCAAAAGCCGTTGCAACCGAGGCCAGCATGTATTTCGCATCAGGCAGTAGAATAGTTTCATTTAAACTTACATTTGCAAGTTCTGAAACAAGCGAAGGATAGGTCTGCCAGCCAGTACCCACCGCAGTTGCTGCTGTTTCAGGTAGCGTTAGCAACTCAGGTTTAATAACTTGCTCTTCATCAACAAGTAGCATTAAGCCATTATCATCTGCTTTGTAGTGAGCGAAATAAATCTCACCCATACGCGCATCAATCGCAGAAAACACATCACTTGCTTGGTGTTGTTCAAATGCTTGTTGCGCTATCATCTGCAATGTTGATACGCCAACCAAAGGTAAACGTGCCGCATAAGCTAAACCTTGTGCAATCGCAACACTGATGCGCACGCCCGTGAAGCTACCCGGCCCTTGGCCAAAACCAATGACATCTAAATCGGTTAATTTACATTGCGCCTTTGCGAGTAACTCATCAATTAAAGGCAAAATCTTTTGGCTGTGCTGCTGTGGGCACTCTTCAAAATGATGAAATGTTTGCCCTTGATAATGTAGCACCAGCGATAACGCTTCAGTTGATGCATCTAAGGCAAGAATATTGTGTTTAATCATCTAAGTTACTCTAATTGATCTGTTCTAAAAACGCGTTTGCCATTGATAAATCGCGTGTGCGGCGCATGGGTGGCAAACTTTTTAAAAATACTTGGCCGTAATGGCGTGTTACTAAGCGGTTATCGCAAATAACCAGCACACCTTTATCTTTACTATCGCGAATAAGTCGCCCAACCCCTTGCTTTAATGCAATCACCGCTTGGGGTAATTGAATATGCGCAAATGGGTCTTTACCTTGCAGCTGGCAATCTTGCATTTTTGCTTGCAATAAAGGGTCATCTGGTGCGGCAAACGGCAATTTGTCAATGATAACACAACTTAATGTGCTGCCTCTAACATCTACGCCTTCCCAAAATGAGGCTGTGCCGAGTAAAACGGCATTACCGTGACGGGTAAACTTCTCAAGGATAATGCGTTTAGACATTTGCCCTTGCATATAAACCGGATAATCCATTTGTGTGGTTAAACCTTCAGCCACTAAGTGCATCATACGATAGCTAGTAAATAGCACAAAGCAGCGACCTTTTGCTGATTTTATCAACTCAAGGGTCAACTTAATAATAGCATGGGGCATATTATTCGCATGAGACTCAGGTAAGTAGCGCGGTAAGCAAAGTAGCGCTTGTTGTTGATAATCAAACGGACTTTCAACAATCATGCTTTGCGCTGGTTTTAAGCCAAGGCTGGCGTTAAAGTGCGCTAAGTCGTTATCGACCGATAAAGTGGCCGATGTAAACACAAAGCCAGCTCCCGTGTCTTTCATCATTTGTGCGAATTTAGCCGATACATTAAGTGGTGTAATGTTTACCGTTAGGTATCGGCGAGTGGTTTCGTACCAATAACTATAGCCCGTTTGTGCGGTATCAAATACCCGCTCTAACTGACCTTTAAAGGCCAGTGTACGCTCAAATGGATGCTCTATTTTTTCGCTACGGTCTAAGCATAACTTTAATACTTGGTATAAAAAGTCGAGGTCGCTAATTACTCGGTGCAGTGCTGCACAAATCTCTTTATCGGCCAGCTTTTCACGCCAATCACCACGGCTACCATCAACCCCAAACTGTAAGCGTAAATCTGCTACGCTGGTTTCTAACTTGTTGAGGGTTTTACCTAATTGCAGCATATCCGGGATATCTGCACGGTATATTGCTCGTAAGTCATTAATTAAATCCACCAGCTTTTTAGTGCTAACACTTTCACCAAAATAGTCACTGGCAATTTCACTAAGCTGATGAGCCTCATCAAAAATATAGGCGTCTGCGGTAGGCATTAATTCAGCAAAACCCGTGTCTTTCACGGCCATATCAGCAAAAAACAAATGATGGTTGATCACCACCACATCAGCTTCCATGGCGTTTAAGCGCGCTTTACGAATATAGCAATCTTGAAAATCGGGGCACTCTTTACCTAAACAGTTATCAGCGGTTGAGCTAACATAAGGCAGTACTTTGGCGTCTTCTTCTATGCCAATACAATCTGCTAAATCGCCGGAACGGGTTTCACTTGCAAACTTTGCCACCATCGCGAGTTGATGCATTACATCAGGATCATCTGTTGGTACATGCGCAACATGCTGACTTAAACGGTAGGTACACAAATAATTCGCACGTCCTTTTAAAAGGGCGACTTTTTTAGTGGCGCTCAGTGCTTTGACTAAGTTGGGTAAATCCCGATGAAACAACTGCTCTTGTAATGCTTTTGAACCCGTTGAGATAATGGTTTTGCCTTTTGATTTTAACGCAGGCGCTAAGTAAGCATAGGTTTTACCCGTGCCTGTGCCCGCCTCAACCACTAATTGGTGACGTTTTTTTAAGGCATCGTCAACTGCAACAGCCATGTCAATTTGTGGCTGCCGAGGAGTATATCCATCAAGAGAAAGTGCAAGGGGGCCCGTGGCACTGAAAAGTTGTTTGATAAACTTCGCCAATAGATTAAAAGTGATGGGCAGATTTTACGTAACTGACTTGCCAAGGGCAAGACTAAATGAGGAAGCAAGGCTTCCTCATGGTTAAAAGTATGATTGCATTTAAATCATTGTCCTTGAATCGTTAATGTCACGCCTGATGCAGCTCCGTAACCCTGTAAATCTATGTACCAAGTTCCACTTTGTGGGTTATCAAATTGACAACTTTCTTCGTTACCATTTTTGTAAGGCCGACAAAGATAATTTGAGCTTGTTGACGCTGAGCCATAGTTAACATACAAATCTGCATCGCCACTACCGCCAGTAATCGTCACCGTTAAATTACTAAGGCCTGCCGGTATTTGTTGAGTAAAGCGCTGCCAACTACCGGTAGCCACACTCAAGTTTGTCTCAGTTCGGTCAACGTTTTCGCCGCCACCTGAAGTGCTATAACTTCCCGTGAGTGACACATTCGAAATCTCATTCCACGCTTCAACCATGACATGATAGGTGCCAGTTTGAACTGACGACATCACACAGCTTTCATTACTTGTAGAGGTTGTGCTTTTACAGTCAAAGTCTTGTAAGGTCGGCTTACTGCCAAATTTAACGTATAAATCGGCATCACCGGAGCCCCCCTCAGTTACAAACTCAAGGTTACTGCTCATTGCAGGTACTTCAAGCGTAAAGAATAGCTGCTCTTTTGCTGCGCCAGCCAAACCCGTTATAGCTACGCCATTTTCAAGCTGATTAGTTGGCTCAGTCACCACATCACCGGCATTTTTGGCCATTTCAGCAACATAGCTCACTGCTAGTTTGGCAAATTTACTCGCGTGAGCCGCATCAAACTGGGCATCATTTGATGTGTGGATCAATGGGTTAATATCACTCATTGTTGATTCAAATGGCATTGAGGCGGCAAATCCTTGTTGATACCAAGAGGCATGATCTGAGCAGCCATAACCACATTGATCAAAGCCATAGCTCACTGTGGGTTGATAAGCATCGAGCAACTGCGATAGATACTGATTTTGCGATGAGTTTGTGTAGTCGGTCATCATCACAATATCTGTGCTGCTGCCTTTATTACCAGTCATATCAAACTGCACCATGCCTACAACATTCTTACCCTGTGTTTTATAACTTTGAGCAATATCTTTTGAGCCTCTAAGACCCACTTCTTCAGCAGCAAACCCCATAATTTGAATGGTTCGCTGAGGTTGGTAGTTATTTTCTACAATCGCTTTTAGGGTTTGTGTAAGCACCGCAATACCAGAGGCGTTATCATCTGCACCGGGAGCACGACCATTACTTGGATTTGACTGATTAATTGAGTCTAAATGACCACCAATAATGACGATTTCATCTGCTTTTTCTGCACCAGGAATGGTCACAATAACTGATGATTGAGAAAAGCTATGGTTAAAATACTCAACAGTTATATCACTGCGGCTACTGGCTATTTGTTGCCAATGGCTCTTTAACCAATCTGCTGCATCAACACCACTTTGCACTGCATAATATCGGTTATGAAAGTTCATCATGCTATTAACCGTATCACTCAGTTCACTAGTATTAATCGAAGATATTAGCGCGTTAACTGTCGCAGCATTATTAATGCTGTAGTTAACAAGGCTGGCATTCATCGCAATGTTCGATACCGCATTTAATTGCTGGGTATAAAGCTCTGCATCTGCTAAAGAATCATGTGCTACAAAACCACCACAGCGATGATAGTTATCGTGCATAAATTCACTTAATCCAGCGATATCCTGCTTGTTAACGCGCATAAAATTAACTTGATTTAAAGCTGATTTTTGCATCGCAAAATTGCTGTTTTGTTTACGTTTACTCACTGTATCTTGTTGAAAGTGCTCTGCAGCAAGGGCATCAATGGTGACCCAAATTGTTTCGTCTTTCGCTGCATAACTTAATTGGCTCAGTGACAATGTTGCAAAGCCCACTAGGCACTGTGTTAGGCGGGTTGTCATAATCAATCCTTTTATTATTTGTATTAATAAAAAAGGGAGCCGAAGCTCCCTAAAAGGGTGGCTAGTTAGCCGAAATGGTGAGTGTTACACCACTTGCAGCGCTGTAGCCGCGAAGGTCGATATACCAAGTACCCGCTTGTGGGTTTGTAAATGTGCAAGTTTCGCTATTGCCATTTTTATATGGGCGGCAATCATAGCTAGATGTTGTCGATTGCGAACCAAAGTTCACATACAAGTCAGCATCACCAGACCCACCAGAAATAGTTACATCAAGTGACGAATAACCCGCATCTAGGTCTTGCGTGAAACGAGTCCAGCTATTTGTAGCAACACTTAAGTTAGACTCAGTGCGGTTAATCGGTGTTACACCACCACCGCTGCCCGAATCAAAGCTACCAGTAAGTGATACACCTGAAATTTGATTCCACGCTTCTACCATTACGTAGTAAGTACCCGCTTGCACATTACTAATAGCGCAGCTTTCTGTGCTAGTAGATGAAGTACTTTTACAATCAAAGTTGCTCAGTGTTGGTTTTGCGCCATACATAACGTAAAGGTCTGCATCACCACTTCCACCTGTTGTATTGAATTGTAAATTCGTTGCGTCTGCTGGTACTTCAAGAGTAAAGAACATTTGCTCTTTCGCCGCACCACTGATCCCTGTGCGCGCAACGCCATTAGTTAGCTCTTCATCACCGCCCGGAGGTGGCTCAGTCGTGCCACAGCTACTACCCGCACTTAAGCTTGAAGTCACACCGACCGCTGCAAGTGCCGCTTGTACATCTGCTGGGTCATAACTTAAATCACAGGCCGCATCCATTACGCCGTTACCTGCTAAATCCCAGTTTGTGCTGGCTGTCCAGTAAAGTTGGTTAGCACGTGCCATCACAACGAACGCCTTTTGCGTATCCCAACCTGGTGTGGTTGCAAGGTTATAAAATGCCTTGTTGAATACACCTGAGCTGTAGTGTACATCCATACCTGAGTAGTAACTGTTTTGATGATCAATCGAGCTGCCATCTTGGGTTGGGTTATTCATGTAACGTAATGCACCGTTACCTTTGAAAATTTCCTGACCTACTAACCAGTCGTTTGAGCCTTTCATGTAAAACTCAGCCGCTTCACCTGCCATATCAGAGAACGCTTCGTTCAAACCACCTGATTTACCAGAATAAATAAGCCCTGAATTTTGCTCAGTAAAACCATGGCTTACTTCATGCGCTGACACATCAAGACTTACCAGTGGGTAGAAGGTATTTTGGCCATCACCAAAGGTCATGGCACTGCCATCCCAAAACGCATTTTCGTAGTTATTTCCGTAATGAACGCGCATTTTCAATTGGAAAGTTAATGGCGCAGTGCCTACCCAATCGTTATACATATTAAAAATAACGTTACCGAAATAATGCGCATCATTTAAAGGTGAGTACGCACCGTTAATTTCTTTAAAGGTATTTTCAGGGCATGTAAACGAATATGCTGTAGAACCACTCGTACTTCCATTTAAGTTAATGGTTTTTACGTTAGCGTTATTCATCGTACAAGTGTTGCCAGACTGGGTTACATCTAGGCTATCAAAGTCAGTACCGTAAATGTATTTACCGGTTTTTAAGTTACCACCTGGGCCTGTTGCACTAGCATGTTGTAAATTATCGAAGCTGAATAAGACTTCACCGCTGTTGGCATCAATAATTTGATACGGACGAGATGGGTTATCACCATAAGTCACATAAGATACTTCATACACTAGGTGTGCAACACTATCTTCATCTAGCCAAATAGCTAAACGTGATTGTTCATTATGCTTTTTTAACCCAACGGATTTAATTGCAGCAGGTGAGTTAGCAAGACCTTTCGCCATTGCTTTTTTCTTGTTAAGAGCCGGAGAGACAGAATCGATGTCGGCGGCAATATCATATACCGCAGCACCATGTGCACGTTTTAATTGGCCATTAGCATCAAATGTAAGGCTAACCGTATCGCCAATGACAGGTAGACCTTGATACATCTGTTGATAACGGCGAGTGGTGTTGCCGTTACTGGTTTTGATTTCTTTTAATACAACTAAATCATTCCCTGCACCTAAACCAACTAACTGATTAGGATTTGCACTCAATACCGATGACGCATTGGTTTGCAAAGCTTGGTTAATCCCTGTTTGTTCGTTTAGGTATTTCTTGTTCGCAGCTACTGCACTTGTTGCTTGAGTCAAAGCAAAAGCAGCAAGAGTTGCTAATGTGATTTTAGATAAATTCACGTTTACGCTCCGTTAGATTGTTATGTATTTAGTATTTTCCTAGTAACCGGACTGCACTGTTCCCGATTAGTGACCAGCCTAGATTGAATGGAGCGAAATTGAAAATGAAACAAAAAATTTACAAGTAAAGTATTAACTCTAATTTAAAACACTATAATTAACAGTAAGATAAGTATTTTCGGGTTTATTAAATGTTAACAAACACACCTTTAGTGTAAATTTATTGATACAAAAGGATAACATTTAATAAACATTTGTACCTTTTATTTGTATTTATTTTGCTCACCTTACCATTTGTGATTCACCGCTAAAAATTCAGCTATTAACCAAAAAGCCTAGGTACATAACTTGCAGCTATCGCAAGTATCTAGGGTTTAAGGACTAAGTATGATTACTGAACTAATACAAAATGAATGGCTAAATGAGCCTTGGCTGGTCGTCATTGGCGGCACTGTACTAGCCGCCATAACCCTGTTTTTATTAAAGTTTGTAATTATCTATTGCCTAAAAAAATGGACCCAACGAACTGATTTTGTGTTCGATACCTTGCTGGTTAACTCACTTTCTACGCCATTGACCTTGTGCACAATGATGGTGCTTGTGATCATTTTTGGTCAGTTATTAAACATCACCGGCTTTATGGCCGAACACCCCTTACCCATTGCAGCCACCGCTAAAGCCATTTGTATTTTTGCCTTAGTGTTATTTTTAGACCATTTCTTATTTGGCACCGTTGATTATTACAGTGCCCGCTCAGTGGTGGTTTCGAATAGTCATAGTATTATTAAAGGCTTGATCCGCTGCGCCATAGTCTGTATTGGCTTATTGGTGTTATTGGGCACGTTGGGGATTTCAATCACTCCGATTATTGCCTCTTTGGGCATTACCTCACTTGCTGTTGCTTTGGCTTTGCAACCGACACTTGAAAACTTCTTTTCAGGCGTTCAGTTGGTGATTGATAAACCTATTCGGGTTGGCGATTTTATAGAACTTGAAAGTGGCGACCAAGGTTTTGTTGAAAAAATTGGTTGGCGCTCTACATGGGTAAAAATGTTGCCGAATAACATGATAGTCATCCCAAATAGTCAGCTGTCTAAATCACGCATCATTAATTACTTTTATCCCGAAAAAGAACTCAGCGTCCCCGTTGAGGTGGGTGTTCATTATGGCTCAGATCTTGAAAAAGTTGAGCAAGTGACTTTAGATGTTGCCAGACAGATTTTAAAAAGTCATCAATGGGGTGTTGATGACTACGATACTTTTGTGGTGTTTCACACCTTTGATCAATCAAGTATTAACTTTACGGTGATGCTAAGAGCAAAAGAGTACTTCAACCGATTTTGGGTTAAATCAGCGTTTATAAAAGCACTCCATAAACGTTACGCCGAAGAAGGCATTGTTATTCCTTATCCAATCAGGGCTATAAATACCAGTCAAGAATCTGCCCAGTTCAACAAATTGACCTAACTAAACTTATCAATGCTACATATTTTGCAGGGCTTTTTATGTCTCTTTTTAGACATTTTTAACAGCAATTATACATATGCAATCAGCATCAAGTATTTTTACTCTAAAAAGTCATAAAAATCGCATAAACACTGTGACATACCTATATTAGAGGCGTACTATATGCGGCCAGAAAGTGACAGCTTTCTGCGTCTTGTTATAAAAATATTTAAGGTCAAACAATGAATGCTTGGTACCTCATTTGTTTTCTTTCAGCATTAGCTATTTTTATTGCTTTTGCTAATCAATATATCCTCAAAATGCAAACCACGATTGCTATAACAACTGGCTCTGTTGTTATTTCTTTGCTACTTATTCTTGCCGTTAAAATGCTTGGTGATACCACGGCCCTCGAAATAACTCAGATTGTTTCTAGTATCAACTTTAATCAGTTGCTATTAAAAGGCATGCTTGGGTTTTTACTATTCGCAGGGGCATTGGAAATCAACTTGGCTGCCCTTCGTAAACAACGATGGGAGATAACTGCATTAGTGCTATTTTCAACCATAACCTCCACGGTCATAGTCGGTTATTTAAGTTATTACTTATTTGCCTTTGTTGGCTGGCCAGTACCGTTTATTTATTGCTTGCTATTTGGAGCATTAATAAGCCCAACCGATCCGATTGCCGTGTTAGCCATTATTAAACAAATGCGAGCCCCAGAAGGAATTTCTGTACAAGTTGAAGGTGAGTCTTTGTTTAATGATGGTATTGGCTTAGTCATATTCACCACCATATTTTCAGTGGCCTTTTATGGCACCGAAGCCACCTTTACTGATGTTGCCGAACTGTTCTTAGTGGATGCCATTGGCGGTATTGTGTTTGGGTTAGTCATTGCATTGGTTGGGCACTTTTTGATCATCAATAGCCGCGATGTGAATATTCGGTTACTTCTAACTTTGACCATCCCAACCGCTGGTTTTGCAGCAGCGAATATTTGGGAAATTTCGGGCGCACTTGCCATGGTTACCAGTGGTATTTTGCTTGGTAATATTACCCGCTCAAAGGCAACAGAGCGCACAGGGCCTGAAGATACCCGTTATGTAAAAGACTTTTGGCATGCCACCGATAGCTTTTTAAACGCCTTGCTATTTTTGATTATCGGTATGCTCATCGTGACTATGCCTATTACCTTTGAAGAAATCGGTTTAGGTCTACTCATGGTACCTGTGGTGTTGCTAGCGCGATTTATAAGTGTAGGTGCGCCATTTGTATTCTTTAAAAAGTATCGTCAATACGATAAACACTCGGTAAAAATCTTAACTTGGGGCGGCCTGCGTGGTGGATTAGCACTGGCAATGGCAGCTGCCATCCCACGCGATCAAGTGATGATTGCAGGGTCTGACTTGCATGACCTAATAGTAATAGTGACTTATGTAGTTGTGATTTTTTCGATTATTGTACAAGGCTTAACAATCTCACCATTGATCCAAAGCAGTATTCAATCTGCTAAAACGCAACAGTGAGTATGCCATTAGTCATTAAAAAGGCTCATAATTGAGCCTTTTTTTGTACCTTTGCGTTATACATTCTACTATCAGCAACAGCTAATAGCTTTGCAAGTGAACAGGGTTGCTGGCCCGAAAAATCAGCAATTCCATAAGAAAAACTCAATATGCTTTGACCTGTAAAGCTCGAAGGTAAATTACAAAATGACTGCAGTAGACGTTGCATGATTGTTTCGCATTCTGAGGTGTTTAAATCAGTGAAAAGAATCACGAACTCATCCCCACTCAAACGTGCATATAAGTCTGCTTTTCGGCAGTATTCTTTTAGTAATGATGCAAATTCTTTCAGAACTCTATCACCAGCAGCATGCCCAAAGTTATCATTAATGTATTTGAAGTTATCTAAATCTATAAATACCAATTTGGCATTTAATTGCTGCCTGATACACAAATCTAAATAATGCTCAGCAGTGCTTGTAAAACCTCGACGATTAGGGAGCAAGGTCAATTCGTCCATTGTAGCAAGTTGCAATATGGCAAATTCACGCTCAATAATTGCAGCAAAATCTTTCAGCGCTTGAAGATTTTTATTACTCAATGTGCGGGGCTTATAGTCAATAATACACAGTGTTCCAATACAATTACCTGATTTAAGGATGATTGGGCATCCCGCATAAAAGCGAATATGTGGCTCTCCAACTACTAGCGGATTATCTGCAAACCTTTTGTCTTTCAACGCATCATTAATCACAAAAGGTTCGTCTTGTAGGATTGCATGGCCACAAAAAGAGATATCTCGGGCAGTTTCAGTGACATTTAAACCAACACAAGACTTAAACCACTGACGTTGCTCATCAACTAAACTTATGATGCAAATTGGCACTGAAAAGAATTGCTGAGCAAGGCGTGTGATTCTGTCGAAAACAGGTTCTCTTTGCGTATCTAATATTTCAAGCGAACGCAATTCGTCAAGGCGAGCTTGCTCATTCAATGGCACTGCAGGTTTATCCATTAATCTGCCCTGTAAAATATAAATGAACTTACTTAAACGTTAGCAGAAATTGCGCAACTGTTGCAGAAAAATTTGGCTTTCGTTTAAGCCCAGGTATCTAGGTGCTTATTACCCTCTTCATCTTCTTCAATAGCATTTTTACTGTTTTTATCGCCATTTTCAGCAGCTTTTTTACGTCGTTCAATTTCACGTTTTTGCCGTTTTTCGAGCTCAATTCGCTGCACGTTCGCGTCTTTTACGCCCGCAATATGAAACGCGCCTTTACTCTCCAACTGTAAGCGCGTTATGCGACCTAAAAAGGGGATCATGATATCCATTTGTACCTCCTATCACTCCATTTATTATCGGCAGTTATAGCATATACTTTAATTTAGAAAAAAAATGCTTGCCAAAGATTAGCAAAGCATGTTTATCTATATACGTAAATTATTTAAACAGATATACGCACTGGTTTACATAAACGAGTGCAATACAGGAAAAATTATGCGTTTCAATCTGACAACTATCCATCATCACCATCATTCACCGGAATAGCCTGTCAGGTTTTTCGCTGAGAGGTTATTCCTAAAAGGAACCTCTGGCGAGCAATCAACCAAATTATTTATTTTCGCCCTGAGGTTCCCTCGGGGTTTTTAGTTTTTGAATTAAAGGAAAATAAATAATGAGCAATACCAATCGTTTACGAATCGCCATCCAAAAAGGTGGCCGCTTATCAAAAGACTGCCAAGAATTACTTAAGCAATTAGGCGTTAAATTAAACCTTCGTGAACAACGTTTAATCGCACACTCTACCAACATGCCAATTGATGTACTTCGTGTACGCGATGACGATATTCCGGGCCTAGTAATGGACGGTGTGTGTGACCTAGGTATCGTTGGCGAAAACGTACTTGTTGAAGTACAAGCCGAACGCGAACGCCAAGGCGCAGCATTCGAAGTAAATAAACTTTCTAAACTTGATTTCGGTTACTGCCGCCTAGCACTTGCATGGCCACAAGAACTTGGTCCGCAAGATAAAAACTGGTTTGAAGGTAAACGCATTGCCACTACCTACCCAGAAATCTTGAGCCAATACCTAAAACGCGAAGGCATCAACGCAAGCACGGTCATGTTAACGGGTTCTGTTGAAGTAGCCCCGCGTGCAGGTTTAGCTGATGCAATCTGTGATTTAGTGTCTACTGGTGCAACATTAGAAGCAAACGGCCTAATGCAAGGCGAGACCATCTTAGAATCAAACGCATGTTTAATTCAAAACAAAGACCTTAAAGACCAAAGTAAACTTGATTTAATCAATACGCTAATGCCGCGTCTACGTGGTGTTCGTCAAGCTAAAGAAAGTAAATACATTATGTTACACGCACCAAAAGCAAAGCTTGATGAAGTGTGCGATTTACTACCAGGTACTGGCCAGCCAACATTGTTAGCACTTGCTGGTAGCGACGATTACGTAGCACTGCACATGGTTAGCAGCGAAACTCTATTTTGGGAAACAATGGAACAGTTAAAAGCACTAGGTGCTAACTCAATCCTTGTTATGCCAATTGAAAAAATGATGGAGTAATAATCCATGTTTCGCTGGAATGAGGAAAATCAACAAGCACAGCAGGCGGTACTCACCCGCCCTGCTGTTACTGCAAGTAAAGAGGTCGAAGCAATTTGCATCGACATCTTAAATGCAGTTAAAACCGAAGGTGACGCTGCGTTGTTAAAGATGGCTAAAGAGTTTGATAAGCGCAAGACACCACGTTTATTAGTGCCAGTTGAAGAAATTAATCAAGCTGAGCAGTTATTATCAAACGAGTTAAAAGCCGCCATCGAAACGGCCTACGCCAATGTAAAACGTTTTCACCAAGCACAATTACCTAAAGACATTAAGTTAACAACGCAACCTGGTGTGTTATGTGAACTTAAATATCAAGCCATTGAAGCGGTAGGTATTTACGTGCCAGGTGGCAGTGCGCCATTGCCATCATCAGTGATCATGCAAGGAGTGCTTGCACAATTAAGCGGTGCACAAACTGTTGTGCTTACTACACCTGTAAAAGCCGATGAAACCATCAACCCTGCCATTTTATATGCAGCAAAACTATGTGGTATTAAAACCATTGTAGAAAGTGGTGGCGCCGGAGCGATTGCAGCAATGGCATATGGCACAGAGTCAGTGCCTAAAGTGAACAAGATTTTTGGCCCGGGAAATAGCTTTGTCACCATGGCAAAACAACTTGTTGCGCAAACCATTCCGGGCATGGCGATTGATATGCCTGCGGGCCCTTCTGAAGTGTTAGTGATTGCAGATGAGCGTGCAAATCCAGAGTTTATTGCGGCAGATTTATTATCGCAAGCAGAACACGGTGCCGATTCGCAGGTTATTTTACTGTGTAACAGCGAACGTATTATTGAAAAAACACAGCAAGCTTTAACTGAGCAGCTAGCAAAATTAAGTCGTAAAGACACTGCCGAGCAAGCGCTTGCAAACTCAAGCTTGATATTAGTGGACTCGGTTGAGCAAGCCTTTGCGGTGTCTGCTCAATATGGTCCTGAGCACCTTATTTTACAACTTGCTGATGCGCAGCCTTATTTAAATTTAGTGAAAAATGCTGGCTCAGTATTTGTAGGCGATTACACCCCAGAGTCTGCCGGTGACTATGCGTCTGGCACGAATCACGTACTACCAACGTATGGTTACAGTGCGACCTATTCGAGCTTAAACTTACTAGACTTCTTTAGAACTTACACAGTGCAAACCATCAGCAAAAATGGTTTACGTGAATTATCTAAAGCAATTTTACCTTTGGCCGCAGCAGAAGGGCTTGATGCTCACGCTAATGCTGTTTCAATTCGTCTTGAGGCTATGAACAATGAGCGATAATTCAAAAATAACAACGCTGTTGCCAGATAACATTGCAGCGCTTACAGCCTATAGTTCAGCGAAAAGTGAAAAACTAACAGGTACAACGTGGTTAAATGCCAATGAAAGCCCGTATTCACGTACGCCAAATATCAATTTAGCTGATTTAAACCGCTACCCAGATCCGCAGCCTCAGCAAGTGATCAATCGTTACGCTTGCTATGCTAATTTAGAGCCAGAGCAAGTACTGATGACTCGCGGTGCTGATGAGGGTATTGAACTATTAGTACGTACTTTTTGTAGCCCAGCTAAAGATAGCATTGCACTCTTTTTGCCAACTTACGGCATGTACAAAGTAACAGCTGATACCCACAACATTGCGATTAACGGTTTAACTCAAGAGCTGTTATTAAAAGGCACAGTTGATGAGATTGTCACTGCAGTTGCTGATTCAAAGTTGGTATTTATTTGTAATCCCAATAACCCAACCGGCAGCATGACAAGCCTAGACAAAATCAGAAAAATCACCCAGCAACTTGCGGGTAAAGCGATTGTAGTGGTGGATGAAGCTTATATAGAATTTTGCCCAGAACAAACAGCGGCAAGCCTGATCAACGAGTTTAGTAACCTTGTGGTACTAAGAACCTTATCAAAAGCATTTGCACTTGCGGGTTTAAGAACTGGATTCACTTTAGCCAACAGCGAGCTGCTTGCACCTATTCGTAAAGTGATTGCGCCTTACCCTGTATCAACGGTGGTTGCTAGCATTGCAGCAGATGCATTAAGTAGTGACAACATCGCTTCAATGCGCCGTCAGGTGACTATTCTAAATAGCTTAAAAGGCAAACTGAAAAGCTGGCTTGAGCAATCACCTGCTGTTATCAAAGTACTGAGCGGTGAAGGTAACTTTGTCACCTTAAAATTAAGAGACAAACAATCATTTAATATCGCACTTGAGCAAGGACTCGTGATGCGTGCCTTCACCTTGTATGGCGAAAATGATTGGTTACGAATTTCTATCGGTAACGAGCAAGAACTAGAACAAGTAAAAATTTGGTTAGATGGCTTATCACTGACCAGCAATACAGTAGAACAGGAATTATCATGAGCAACCCGTATTTATTTATTGACCGCGATGGCACGATTATCGAAGAGCCTATCACCGACAAACAGGTTGATAGCCTCGAAAAATTAGTGTTTTTGCCAAATGTAATCCCTGCTCTGTTACAACTTCAAGCGGCAGGTTACCGCCTTGTAATGGTTTCAAACCAAGATGGTTTAGGCACTGATAGCTTCCCGACAGCTGATTTTGATATTGCTCAAGACAAGATGATGAATATCTTAAACAGCCAAGGAATTAAATTTGATGAAGTTCTGATTTGCCCTCACTTTGATGAGCAAAATTGTGACTGCCGTAAACCAAAAACCGGCTTACTTACAGAGCTGATGCGTTCAGGTAAAGTCGATTTAGCACGCTCATTTGTGATTGGTGACCGCCAAACTGATATTGGACTTGCTAATAACTTATGTTGTGAAGGTATTTTGTATGACGGCAGCTGGGATGCCATTGTCACTAAACTGACAACCGCGAACCGTGAAGGCCGTGTCACTCGCAACACCAAAGAAACGCAAATCGATGTGCAAATTAATTTAGACCAAACAAAAAATGGCGAAATTAGCACTGGTCTTGGCTTTTTCGATCACATGCTTGACCAAATTCGCACTCATGCCAATATCGGACTTAATATTCAAGCCACTGGTGACCTACACATTGACGAGCATCACCTTGTTGAAGATATCGGTATTGCGCTTGGCCTAGCCCTTAAACAAGCCCTAGGTACAAAAACACAAATTGGTCGCTATGGTTTTGCATTACCTATGGATGAATGTAAAGCAGAAGCGCAAATTGACTTATCGGGCCGTGCCTCGTTTGTATTAAATGCCGATTTTAGCCGTGAAAAAGTGGGCGACTTAGATGTACAAATGGTTGAGCACTTCTTTAAAAGCTTAAGTGATAATGCCGCCATGAGCCTAATTCTGTCGGTTAGCGAAGGTAACTGTCACCACCAAGTTGAAGGCCTATTTAAAGCGTTTGCAAGAGCACTTCGTGCTGCGATTGCAAAAGATGCTTCGCAACAAACTGCCAGCTCTAAGGGGTGTTTATGATTGCCATAATTAATACCGGTTGTGCCAACATTAACTCTGTTCGCTTTGCCTTTGAACGCTTAGGTGAAAAGCCAGAGGTGATCACCTCACCTGAACAACTAAAAGGCTTTGAACGTGCGATTTTACCTGGTGTAGGGCATGCTTCCGTTGCAATGAAGCGTCTAAAAGACGGTGGTTGGCAACAAGCAATTGATGAATATCAGCGTCCGTTGATGGGAATTTGTTTAGGCATGCAATTACTTTGTGATAGCACAGAAGAAGGCAATGTCGATTGCCTTGGCAAAATTCCGGGTGTTGTTAAGCACTTAGATGTGGGTACATTAACTTCTCCACACATGGGTTGGAACGACCTAAGCGTACTAAAAGAGCATGCCCTTACCAAAGGGTTATCGGCGCAGGATCAAGTGTACTTTGTGCATAGCTTTGCGCACACAGTAAACGATGCCACCCTAGTAAGCGGTGAATACGGGCAAGCTTTTTCAGCAATTGTTGCCAAAGATAACTACGCAGGCATGCAGTTCCACCCAGAGCGAAGCGCCAAAGTCGGCACACGACTTTTACAAAACTTTTTAGATTGGCAGCTGTAAGCGCAGCAAAAAATAAGAGAAATAAACGTGATTATTCCAGCACTCGATGTATTACAAAACCAAATTGTGCGCTTATACCAAGGTAAGTATGACACAGCACAATTTTACCCTTACGAACTTGGCGCACGCTTACAAGAGTACGCAAGCAGCGGCGCAGGCAAACTGCACCTAGTTGATTTAGAAGGCGCGCGCGATCCAAATAAAAAACAATGGCAGCATATTCAAGCCGCAACCAAAGCGCTTAATGTACCTTATCAAGTCGGCGGCGGTATTCGCTCAGAGCAAGATGTTGCTGACTGGCTTGAAGCCGGAGCTAATCAAGTCGTGATCGGCTCAATGGCCGTTGAAAAGCGCGAACAAGTAAAGGCGTGGATTGAAAAATTTGGCAGCGAACACTTTGTTATCGCATTGGATGTTAATAAAACTGACAACGGCTGGGCGCCAGCAACACATGGTTGGTTAAGTGAATCTGAGTTTGGTTTGTTCGAACTTGTTGATTTTTACGTGGCACTTGGTGTGGTTGATTTTCTGTGTACTGACATCAGTAAAGACGGCACCATGACCGGCCCTTCGTTTGCACTTTATGAAGATTTAACCAACCACAACAGCGAGATTAAAGTTCAAGCATCAGGCGGTGTAAGCTCTCTTGATGATATCGCAAAGCTGAAAAAACTAGGCGTTGGCGGTGTTATCTTAGGTAAATCATTGCTCGATGGTGCCTTTAATGTTGAGGAGGCGTTAGCATGTTATCAAAACGCATAATCCCTTGTTTAGATGTAAAAGACGGCCAAGTTGTTAAAGGCGTTAAATTTAAAGGCCATGAAGTAGTTGGTGATATTTTAACGCTTGCCAAGGCTTACAGCGATGCTGGTGCGGATGAACTGGTGTTTTATGAAATCAGTGCCAGCGTCGAAAAACGCCTACTTGATGTCAATTGGGTAGAGAACATTGCACGCCACATTGATATTCCATTTTGTGTGGCTGGCGGTATTAAATCTGTTGCCGATGCAGCACGTGTTTTAGAACGTGGTGCAGATAAAATCAGTATTAACAGCCCTGCTATCGCGCGCCCTGAGCTTATCAAAGAGTTACACGATGAGTTTGGTAAACAGTGCGTGGTTGTGGGAATAGATAGCTTTTATGATGAAAACACTGGCGAGTATTTAGTCTACCAGCTAACTGGCGACCCAAATGCATCAAGCCGTACTCGCTATAAAACCGAAGAATGGGTTAAGCGTGTGCAAGACCTAGGTGCTGGTGAAATCGTGCTCAATTGCATGAACCAAGACGGCGTGCGTAAAGGCTACGACAATGTTCAGCTATCAAAAATGCGTGCACTGTGCGATATTCCACTGATTGCTTCGGGTGGCGCAGGGACGATGCAAGACTTTGTTGATGTATTTCAGCAAAGCCAAGTTGATGGCGCGCTCGCTGCCAGCGTATTTCACAAGAACGTCATTGATATTGGCGAACTAAAACAATTTTTAATCGATAATAATGTAGCGGCAAGACTATGCAATTAACCAAAGACACTCTTTCTCAAGTCGATTTTGCCAAAAGCGAATTGATCCCAGCTATCGTGCAAGACGCACGCTCTGGGGTGATTTTAATGCAAGGCTTTATGAATCAAGACGCATTAGCTGCCACTTTCGACAAACAAAAAGTAACCTTTTACTCGCGCTCTAAAGAGCGCTTATGGACAAAAGGCGAAACATCAGAAAACTACCTTGAAGTAGTTTCTGTACACACCGATTGTGATTACGACTCACTATTAGTACTGGCAAACCCACTTGGGCCAACATGCCACTTAGGTACACAAAGCTGCTTCGGCGATGATGCTAAACCTAGCTTGTCGTTTTTAGCTGAGCTTGAACAAGTGATTGTCTCGCGTAAAGACGATGATCCAAGCAAAAGCTACACTGCGTCTTTATTTGCAAAAGACTTAAGCCGTAGTTGCCAAAAAGTAGGTGAAGAAGGTGTCGAAGTTGCCCTTGCAGCCATGAAACATGATAACGATGAATTAACCAATGAATCGGCAGACTTACTGTATCACTTAACCGTGTTATTACAGCGCCAAGGTTTATCATTGGCTGATGTGGTGAGCTGTTTACAAGGCCGCCATAAGTAATTGAAATTGATTAAGATGCACCTTTTCAGGTGCATCTTTTTAGTGTTTCTTAAATCCAATTTTATCTACCCAGAGCTTTTAGAACATCACGAGTAAAGTCATGTTCACTAAAGCCTTTAAGACCCGCAAGGTCATACCCTCGCCTAACAATAACTAGCTGCTCGCTAACTGCAACCTTTAAAAACCTGCCAAAATTTCCTCGGGCTAAGAAAATATAAAACCACGGGTACTTAATACACCAAGAAACACAATCAAACGAAAATCAATATATTTGCATAAAAATCAATAATTTAAAGTTTATATAAATTTGATAATTGCGATATCTTATGTTTTAATTTTCTCGAAAAGGACAAAAATAGAAGGATTTTCTGTAATGAATAAATCAAAACTATCAATTGCAACGCTTTTTACGATTGCATCTACATCAGCACTTTCGCAAACAAGTGTTTTTTCAGGTGCAGCGCACTGCAGTGAGGATATCGTAAAAAAAACTTCTGCTGTAAACCAATTAATAGCTTCAAAAGGTGATTTAAAAGCCCTTAAAGAAGTTACTCTAGAAAATGTAGGTACAACTGATAATGGATATTTCACATTCAATCCAACATTTTCAAGAACCTCTCGTTATTTTAATTGTTCAGTTCCATTAAACGACAATATTGGTCAATATCAGCTTACTGTTTATGGAACAACTCAAGGCTTAAATAATTCTTTTGGTGGATGCTCGATATCTCACCTTAGAAAGGTAAACGATGGCAACTCTGAAGTATGGCTAAAATATGGAACGGGGCAAGGTTTCGACTGGATTAGTATTTCAGAACAAAATAATTCATCTAAACAATACGTTAATTTTAGTACAAGTTTAGATAATAGTTACCAAGAACATTCGATTCTTTCTTTGACTTGTAGAACAACTTGGCAACAAGGAACTGTTTCTGTAGGTCAAATAGAAATAAATTACTAATTAAACATTGATGTCCTTTTTGTAGAGCTTGGTAAATCAAGCTCTACATACACTTTTAAAGAGTCGATTTAACTGGCTTTTAATACTCTTTTTTAATGAGTTTCATAACGTAACAAATCTTCCTACTTCCTATTGAAAACACCAGCACAGCAACTCCAAAGCAAACAAATGATGGAGCAGTGAATAAATGCTGCTTAACGCTTTACCTGTGAAACATTCTGCAGGCCCTGCAATTGGATCTTGAGAACCTGACTTAATTACTTGCATATCGTTTGTTTGCGCTGAATCACTCATATGTTTCTCCTTGGCTTGCTTAGGTTATGGTCTACTATTTCAGTCTAAAGCATCACGAAAAACCATAAATGCCTGAAGCTCGCGCTTTCTTGCCTATTTGTGTAAAAAAGTTTTTAAAGCCTTTAAACCTTTTTTATCAGCACTTGCGACTAAGCTAATAACACCACAGATATGAAAGGGAAGAACCATGTTAAGTACAGTAAAAACGCTTTCACTAATTGCCGCAGGCTTATTATCAGCACAAACATTTGCTTGGGGTGATATGCCACTACAAGAAACTAAAAACCTAACGCTAGATGCAGCCTCATTAAGCGCTTTAAAAGTAGAAGCAGGCTCTGGTTTTTTACACATTACCGGTAGTGACAGTGATGAAGTAACCGTTAAAGCCGAGATTTATCAAGAAAAGCCTCATGATGAATACTGCTTAAATCTTGAAGCCAAAGGCAATAACGCAGCACTTAGTGCAGGCCAGTGCGATTACCATACCAATAAGCAAACTCGCATTGATTTAACTGTTGCGATCCCTCGTTCATTTAATGTTGATGTACACGATGGCTCTGGCGAAATTATCATTAGCAAAGTTGCGAGTACTGTGATCAACGATGGTTCAGGTTCAATTACCGCAAATGACATTACAGGCATATTAGAAATCAATGATGGTTCGGGTAGCATAGAGGCACGTAATATCAGCCGTGATATTAAAATTCATGACGGCTCAGGTAATATTGATGTTGCCAACGCACAGGGCAATATTGAAGTACACGATGGCTCAGGCGGTATCGACTTAAATGATATTTCGGGTGATGTTGTCGTTTCAGATGGTTCGGGCAGCATTCGCGTTGATACCGCAGCAAATTTTGAGTTACTAAGTGATGGTTCTGGCTCAGTAAAAGTGACCAACATTGCTGGTAAAACTAAGATGTAAGCCCACGCTTCACCGTTATTAGCAACTAAAATGCCTTCCTTTGCGAAGGCATTTTAAATTGTAATCACCAATCTTTATTAGCATTTTTACAAGGGCTTAGGTATCCTTTAGGAAACGTTTAAGGAACTGCTATTTAAAAGGATAGCCTGATATGAAAAAGCCACTCGTCGCCTTACTAACTGGCCTTGTTTTAACTGGTTGTACAGGACTGACAACTGAACAACAAGCGGCCATTGATAACCTAACCCCTTGCGAGAAAATCAATGCCCTATTAGGTGCTTACGACAACCGCTTTGAAGGCTTAAAACGTAGCCGTGTAAATACTAAATACATGGAAACATGGACAGCAAAATACAACCTTATTGCCGATAACTGTCAAATCACGGCGCTTGATAAAGACAATGTTACCTACCGCTGTGTAGGCAACTATGAGCAACAGCAGCAAGCTGTCGCTGATCACACCCGTGCGGTTAATTTTACCTAAGCGTGTTTAGCAGGTAATAATTGGCATCAAACACAAAAAGAATCTGCTGAATCGTTACGCACAACCTTTGTACTTGACGAAAATACCCCTGTTATCTCAATTCATTCGGGTAAAACTCTATCGCGTAAACAGCCTTGGTCTACCACGCTTGAAATTGGTAAGCCTGTTGAAGGTAAGTAATACACTTAGGAAGGCTAATAGACATTAGCCTTCGTATCTCTATGGCACATTCAAAAAAACCAACCAGCCAATTTAAAACAGATTGCATCGGTCAATGTCATCGCCTCAATGGCTATTGCACTGGCTGTGGTCGCAGTAATGACGAAATTTTTGATTGGATCATTTTATCCGAGCAAGAAAAACAAGCGATTTTAAATACTCCTCGATCTGACATAAAAGCGAAATAGTTCTGACACCCAAGCGTCATTAAAGCTTGTTAGCCTGATTCAAACTGACCCATCAGGTAACAATAATGACCGCTATTTTTGTAATTAACTTAGCAAGCTCTACAGAACGATTACACCGTGTGAGCAATGAACTCAACGCGCAAGGTTTAGCATTTGAACGCATTGATGCAATTGATGGTAGAGAGCTTTCTGATACAGCAATTGCTGAGCATTATAATGCTGATTTAAATCTAAAAAAATACCATAAACCATTGAGTAAAGGTGAAATTGGCTGTTACCTGAGTCACAGAAAAGCATGGCAAACCATGGTCGATAGACAATTAGATTACGCCATTATTTTAGAAGATGACTTTGTTCTCGACCGCTCTATCCACAGTGCAATTGAAAACATTAATACATTAAAACAGCCTTGGCAGCTAATAAAATTGGCCGCTTATAAAGACCGAAATCGGGAAATTGCCTTTACAAAACCCCTCGCTGATGAGCAGCATTTAGTCATTCATAAAAAGCTTATGTCTGGCTGCTGTGCAACGGCTGTTAGTTTAGCTGGTGCAAAAGCGCTATTAAAAGCCACTGCTACATTTGGCCGCCCTGTCGATTGCGATTTACAGCATGTGTGGGAAACCGGCGTATACGGTTATTCTTTACTGCCCTACCCGGTATCACAACCTGATAATTCACAAAGCGATATTCGTGATAGATCAGACAAAGTTAAAAAGTCGTTTTGGCGACGTAAAAAGCAGCAACTTAATAGTGCACTACTAAATGCAAAATACACTAAGCAGTTTATCAAGGCGCAGCAAACGCCGAATAAAAAGAAAGGAGCCGCAGCTCCTCTCTTACCAATTAAAGATCATTAACGAGTTATTTTGCTAGGTTTGGGTGATCAACGCCCATCCATGCTTTAAACAGTGCCATTTGAGCTGGTGTTGCATCTTTTAATGCTTTTACCCTTTTCTCTTTATCAAAGTCTTCGCTCAGTGTTAGCGTTGTACTTTGCAGTGCATCACGTCTAATAAAATCAACAGTCACTGTGTCGCCTGCTTTAAACGTTTCAAGGCTGGCTGTTAAGTCTTTACCAACATGCTTTTTGTTAAACGCAACGATTTTATCATCTGTAGTTAAGCCTGCTTGCCATGCAGCGCCACCACGACGAACATGAGTTAGGGTTAATAACTCACCGCTGTTTTTAGCAAACGAGTCAATACTAGGTACTGATTTAGCGCCTTCAGGACGAATTAAACCTAAGCCCACTTTTTCAAGTAGCAAATCAAAGTCGATAGCCGCTGGCTCATCCACATTCGCTTGCCACCAAGCACTGTAATCACGACCTGTAAGTTCTTTTAAAATCGCTTTAACATCATCAGGCGTAAAACCATCAGGTAAACGATGCTTGTTGTACAGTTCACGGTGAACATCGCGGTAACTGATTTTGCCATCGCTTTTTTCAAGTAAATCAATATCAAGCGCCATTGAGATCAATGAACCTTCTAAATAGATATTGGTGCTATAGTTGCGAGCGTGGTCACCGCCTTGGTTGATCCACTTATCAAAACTGGTTTCGGTTGCGCTTTGCACTTCGCGACCCGGTGTTTGTAAGTGACGATTAATCGTTTTCGTTAACGTACCAAAAAATTCATCGGTTGTTTCAATACCAGAGCGAACCATTAAGTGGTCTTCAAAGTAGCTGGTTGAGCCCTCTGCAATCCATAATGTTTTAGCGTAGTTAATATTGGTGTAATCGTATGGAGCAATACCTTTTGGACGGTATGCTTTAACGTTCCAAGTATGAATAAATTCGTGAGCTGCGGTGCTGATAAACGCAAGGTAGTCTTTACGAGAACCAAAACGGTCACGTGGGCGCTGGATAATCGTAGAGTTTAAATGCTCTGTTGCACCACCGGCACCAGACGTAGCATGGACCATAAATACATAGCGCTCATATGGGTAACCGTCCCAAATTACATTGCCAGTTGTCACTAGCTTTTTAAGGTCAGTTAGCATTTGATCCACGTCGTAGTTGCCATCGCCCCAAATAACTAATTCGTATTCACGGCCATCAACAGTGAACTTGTGTAGCTCATTGATACCACTTTCGATTGGTGAATCAACTAAAATGTCGTAATCAGCGGCTTTAAAGCTGTGTTTAGAGCCTGCATTTTCCATACCCGATACTGAACGCCATTGTTTTGGTACGTTTAATTTTACGGTTACCGGGTCTTGACGGAATGATTCACTAAACATGAAAAAGCCAGATGCATCAATAAATGCATGGCTGTCATCAATATGACGAGCGCGTTTACCTAGCTCGTTAGCGTAAACTTGGTAATCTACATTGACTTGAGTTGGCTCGTTTAGGTGAACACGCCACGTGCTGTGATCAATTTTTTCCCACTTTAATGGCTTGCCGTCATCATCTTTTGCTTCGAAAAAACGTACGCCATTAGCAAGATTCAAAATCTCATAACGACCAGTACGCCAAGCGGGAAGTTTAACATCTAAATGTGCTTGTGCAGTTTCAGGAAACTCAACACTCACATTACCTAAATGATGCTCTGGCTCAGTAATCGACAGTGAATAGTTTACATCTGCAAACACACTGCTTGAGCACGCTGCCAAAATTGACAGTGCCAAAAACTTTTTCATAACAACTCTTTTTATTACTTTTAAAATTGCGAACAAGCCTAACAATTGCGAGAAAAAATGTGAATTAAAAACCGATAAACAGCCATTGCAACAGGTTTGATATACAAATTAACTAAGTTTTTGACTTGGAACCTACATTTCGTATTAATTTGTTGTAAACTTACCCTATAGAAAATTTGAATCTTGACGGCGGTATTACTAGGTGCAGCAACAGCATGATGTTCTTAATAAAAAGTTAAAGCAGGCTATCGACGCACGCACAGTGGTCGAAGATGCACGCAAACATCAAGTTGAAGTGCTTTCACAGTTTGCGGCAAAACTGTCGCTCAGCTGTAAAGGGCTAGACATTGAGCTAGATAACCGTTTAGCCAAATTTAGAAACGCACTAAAAAAAGGTGTTAATTTTGAATTACTAACACCTTTCATAGATGATGTACTTGGTCTTCTAAAACAACAAGAAACCAAGCAAATGGCTCAACAACGCGAGCTTAACAAAAGTATCACTGATGCAGGTAAACAATTACAAAAAGTCCAAGGTTTACCTGATAATGCCCGTCGAACATTGCGTTATCTGCTTGACCACGAATTGAATAATATACAGTCTAATCATGACTTTATACCTTTATTGTCTAAGCTGGTTACTATTTATCACCAAGCACTTCAAGCAAAGCTCGCTAAAAGTAGTCAAGCCGAGGCATTAATCAAACCTGAGTTAGCGTCTGAGCTGCTGTCTCTTGCTAATGAGCTTGTGCTCGAGGATGAAAGTGCAGAGCAAATAAATATAATTAAAAGCAAAATCACTCATAATGACAGTGTTGACGATTTACTTGATTCTGCGCTGAGTATTATCACCATCATTACGCGTAATATGAGTAAAGAGCGTCAATCTGCACAAAGCTTTTTAATCTCATTAAATCAAACTATTGAAGATTTACATCACTCTATTGTTTCAACCAGTAAACACTCAGAGTCGATTAGCGCAGAATACGATTCCCTGAACAAACAGATTGAAGCAAAAATTAAGAATCTTCATACGCAAACTCAACAGGCTACCTCAATAACATCACTTAAAGAATTAGTAGAAGAAGAACTTAAATCTTTAAGTGATGATTTAATTGCCAAAGAAAAACTAGAGCAAACGGAGCGAGAAAACTTGCTCGCTAGCTTTAACGATATCAATAGCCGTATTAGCCATTTAGAAGCTAAACTTTCAACTTATAAACAACGCTTAAATGAACAGCGATTTAAAAGTTTGCTCGATGGTTTAACAAAATTACCCAACCGCGCAGCGTTTGATGAACGGTTTAATCAAGAGTTTCAATTATTTGATCTACAAGAGTCGGCAGTGACATTTGTAGTAATTGATGTAGACCATTTTAAATCAATCAATGACCAATATGGCCACAGTGCCGGTGACAAAACATTACAAGTCATTGCTAAAGCACTACAAAAATCAATACGTAAATCAGACTTTATTGCCCGTTACGGTGGCGAAGAGTTTGTGTTACTAATGAGTGGTATGTCACTTGAAAGTGCAGCAGCACCACTTGAAAAGTTGCGTAAGACAATTCAGGGTATTCCATTTAAATTCAAAGATAAGCAAGTAGAAATCACCATTTCTGCTGGCGCAACCCAGTTGAAAAAAGGTGATACCCCACTGATTGCCTTTGACCGTGCAGACGAAGCACTATACAAAGCCAAGAACGAGGGACGAAATAAAGTTTGCATTAGCAAATAAAGGCCTCATCTTGTTAGTAAGGTCTTTGACACACAATGATAAAGGCTCATTGACGAGCCAGGAGAGTGCTTATGTTAAAACAACTGAATCCTACAGGTGTACTGGATTTACTATCGCAACTAGAAGTTGATCTACTCGAACAATCATCCACCAGCGAGCGCTATAAATTATTTAGGAACTGTGTGCTCGCGGTTCTTAATGTGGGTAGCCACACTGACTCAAGCTCTGAAATTTACAACAAATACGAAAATTTCGATATTCGCTTATTGAGCCGCGAACGCGGGATTAAAATTGAGCTTGAAAACCCACCCGAATCAGCCTTTGTCGATGGCGAAATTATCACCGGTATTCATGAACATATCTTCTCGGTTATTCGCGATATTCTATTTATTTGTCAAAAATACGAAAAAGATTTAACTGAGCAAAAAGCCATAACTCATATGGTGTTTGACATGCTCAGGAATGCAGGTGCGCTAAGAGTAAATAGCGATCCGAGCATGATAGTTTGCTGGGGTGGCCACTCTATAAACGAAGTCGAATACAAATACACCAAGCAAGTTGGCTATGAGCTTGGGCTTCGTGGCTTAAACATTTGTACAGGTTGTGGCCCAGGTGCAATGAAAGGCCCAATGAAAGGCGCGACGATAGGCCATGCCAAACAGCGTATTACTAATAATCGTTATTTAGGTTTAACTGAACCAAGTATTATTGCCGCTGAGCCACCTAACCCAATTGTAAACGAATTAGTGATTTTGCCTGATATCGAAAAACGTTTAGAGGCGTTTATCCGTACAGCCCATGGCATTATTATTTTCCCAGGTGGCGCGGGTACCGCAGAAGAGCTGTTATATCTTTTAGGTATTTTACTGCACCCTGAAAACGAAAAACAATCTTTACCTGTGATCTTAACTGGCCCTAGAGAGAGTGAAAATTACTTTATTGAGCTGTGTAAATTCGTTGAGAAAACGCTTGGTAAAGAGGCACTTGATAAGTTTGAAGTGATCATCGATGACCCAGAGCGAGTTGGCAAAACACTCAAATCAAAAATGGCTGAAGTGCGTGAATACCGCAAGAGTCAAGGTGATGCATACTACTTTAACTGGACGCTAAAAATCGATAATGATTTTCAACAGCCGTTTGCACCGACTCATGCCAATATGGCGAGTTTGGATTTACACTTAGATCAGCCGACTCAGCAACTAGCCGCTAATTTACGCCGTGCGTTTTCAGGTATTGTGGCTGGTAATGTTAAAGACGAAGGCTTGCAAGCCATCAAGCAACATGGCCGATTTGTATTAAGTGGTGAGCCTGCATTAATGGCTGATATGGATAAACTACTTGCTGCTTTTGTTGAGCAAGGGCGAATGAAATTACCCGGTAGTAAGTATATTCCTTGCTATGAGATAAAAGCTTAACAGGAGACTATGTGACAACCCAGTTACTTTTAATAGATGCGTTAAATCTTATTAGGCGCATCTATGCTGTTGATAGTAATCAGAGTCATCACAGTGAAGAACATATGATAAAGGCAAGCTGTGCCCGCGTGGCACATGCTTGTAAAAAGTTACGTCAGCAAACTAATGCTACTCACGCGATTGCTGTGTTTGATGGTGAAAAAAGCTGGCGTTATCACTACTATGAGGCGTACAAAAGCACTCGCTCACCGATGCCAGATACCCTAAAACAAAACTTATCGCTTTTTAAACAAGCCATTGAACAAACAGGCATTGTGGTGTTTTCACCTAACAATGATGAAGCTGACGATATAATTGCCACGCTGGCACATAAAGCCGCGACTAATGATGTACCTTCTACTATCGTTTCTACAGATAAAGGGTTTTTACCATTTTTATCTGAGCAGATTGCTATTTATGATTACTTCAAAAAACAGTATCTTGAAGCCGACGACATTAAACAGCGCTTTAATGTTCCAAAACATCGACTCGCTGATTTTTGGGCTTTAGCTGGTGATAAAACCAATGACATACCCGGCGTGAAAGGTATTGGTAACAAAACTGCGCAGCAATTAGTAAATGAGTATGAGTCAATTGCAGCCGCAATCAACGACGATGAACTAAACCCTTCAGTAAAGCGTAAATTGAACGATGAGATGGATATGTTTGTTATTTCGAAAAATCTTGTGATGTTACGCACAGATATTCACTTAGGCTTTAGTTTAAAGCAGTTAAGGCTCAATTAATCGCAATCTCGTAGCGCACTTGGATATCACAGCGTATACTGCAAATTCGCGTTAATTTTAAAGAGTTACACATGTTTAAAAAGGTTTTCCAATATCTGGTGCTGGGTTTAGGTGTTTATGCACTTATCGCCACTCTTGTGATCACTTTTTATAAAGATGATCCACAAGCCATGATCTGGCAAGACCGTGAAGCTTTTAATAAACGTTACATCTCGAAACTATCTATCGATAAGCCTGAAAACTTAAACGCCGTACTTGATTACTTAGGCAGCCCAGACCTAACCTATGCTAAACGAGTCGAAGACAATGTTTGGCAAATCATTTTTTACCGTACGCAACACGTAAAATCGGATGGTATTACAACAATAGATGAGTGCACTGGCTTGCTGTTTAAAAATGGTCAATTAGTATTGTGGGGGCCAAGTGCCTATGAAAGCTATCAACAAGAAACCTAACCGCTTATGATGGAAAACGTGACGCCTCGTGAGTTGGCACGCTTATTTGATAGTACGCACCAGTTGCTCAAGCTTTATTATCAAAAGCAGAAATGGTCGCAAATTTATCCTTTATTAAGCAACCTTGCTGAGCGATATTACTTAATCTACCAAGCCTGCCCAAAAGGTATGCAAGCGCAACTTAGCTTATATGTTCCTAATCATGGCTACACAACAAATTTAGTTGTTAACCAATGCGTTATTGCTTGCATTCTATGTCGTAGCCTAAATTACAACCAAGCAATTAGTGAACAAATTATTAGCTGCTGTTTAGCTAATTACCTGTGCGTACAAACTCAAAGCAATAAGTTAGCTGCCTGTGAAAAGCTAACATTACAAGATAAAAAACTTTGGCAGAGTCGTCACCAGCTTGCTGCAAAATTACTGCAAAGCTCAGGTCCTCATACATTATCTATTCAGCATTTATTAGCGCGGTTAAATAAATACAAACAAGCACTTTTAAGTGCGCCAAAAATTATGATTTATGACGGAGCAACAACACTTGTAGCTTTAGCTAACATTATCGCCATGAATACCACTTATCGTGAATCTGGTGGGCATATTAGTATACATAAAGCATTGGCTGATATTTATCTTCGTACACCTAATGAGTTTGCTCAAAATGCAATAAAGGCGCTCATTGCGCACATAGGCCCATACATTCCAGCAAGTGAAGTAAATTACGCTGAACGCATTCTTATCTATTTAACCACCGATGAGCAAGGTAGGCATATTTTAGTCGATGCTAGCCGCCCAGAAAAAGTACGCTGGCATCGCATCAAAGCTAATTTGAGCATTTTAGACAAACAAAGAACATGTAAAGACACGCGTTTGCTCTACACCGTATGGTTTAGTGAGAACATCAATTTTACAGAACCACCACCTATAAATCAGCAACGCAGACAGCAATACTTAGCATTAATTAGTGACTTAAAAGTATCAAAAGAATACAGCTATCGTGGTTTAAATAAGCTGTTAAGTCCCTACCCTGAATTAATTACGCAACTTACAATTGCCGCTAAGCCCTATAATAAAGAGCAGCAAAGAGCCAAAGACTTGCGTCATTGTTTATCGATGGTTGGATACGACAATGCACCGGCAATCATTCAGAAAGTATTATTTCAACGCTTAGTAGCAACAACTACTCACCCACTGTTTCAGCATATTTCTAAACGACTTGAAAATATGGTGCGGATTATTCAAGCATTGTTTAAACACTCTGACTCAGTGCAATTTGAACACGTGAGCTTGCCATTATATGCCTACGTTTTATACCTTTGCGAATATCAAGCTACGAGCCTGTCTCGAAAAACTATATTTGAACAAGCCGAAGAGCATGTTATTAGCCCACCATTGGCCTGCCTATTTGGTGTTAATCACCTAGATCAAGCCCCATTAACTGAATATTTAAATCAGCTAATTGGTGACAACGTCTGGACTCAACATTTACTGGCTAGTGAACAACACAAAAAACAGCAACTCACCATAAATGAGAAACATTGGATAGCTATTAAATTATTTACTTATTATGTTTTTCAACCAAAAGCTTTATTTAGCAGCTGGCAAGAGCAAATCATTTTCGACAGCCTATCGGCTGCTGGTTGGGACTCAAAAGCTAATTTTTATGCATATTTGAAAAATTGCGAGTTTGCAGACAATTTTTAGAATGTGTTGTTAAAAAGTGCGAAAACGTTAAATAAATATGAACTTTAGTCTGTTTATAGTCAGTATTCACAGGATAAACTGGTAAAAAGCTGAATAAATTGCTATAAAAGCCGCTTAAATTTTCAAACACATCCACGTAAACCTTCTAACAAGTAAATCGCATGCTATTTCGCGACGAGTTTACGTGTTTATCTACTCATAAATAGGAAAAGTAAATGGCTAAACAAACCATCACAGTGATCAAAGGCGACGGCATTGGTCCTAGCATTATTGATTCAGCACTTGAGATCCTTGAAGCTGCAGGTTGCGATTTTGATTATGAATTCGTTGATGCTGGCCTTGCTGCCCTAGAAAAAACTGGTGAGTTACTTCCGCAAGAAACAATCGACACAATCGCGCGTAACAAGATCACTTTAAAAGGCCCATTAACTACACCAGTTGGTGAAGGTTTCACTTCAATCAACGTGACTTTACGTAAAAAGTTTGGCCTATATGCTAATGTTCGTCCTGTTAAATCATTTGCAGGTACACAAGCTCGTTACGACGATATCGACATCATCACTGTTCGTGAAAACACACAAGGTATGTACTCAGGTCTTGGCCAAGTTGTATCTGAAGATGGTAACGAAGCAGAAGCAATGTCAAAAATCACCCGTGAAGGTGCAGAAAAAATCGTAACTTTTGCATACGAGCTAGCGGTACGTGAAGGCCGTAAAAAAGTAACGGCTGTTCACAAAGCTAACATCCTTAAATCAACATCTGGTTTATTCTTAAAAGTTGCACGTGAAGTAGCTGAGCGTTACCCGCAAATCGAATCAACAGAAATGATTGTTGATGCAACATGTATGAAACTAGTTATGACTCCTGATGAGTTTGATGTAATCGTTACTACAAACTTATTCGGTGATATCTTATCTGACCTATGTGCTGGTCTAGTTGGTGGTCTTGGTATGGCTCCTGGCGCAAACATTGGTGAAGATGCAGCTATCTTCGAAGCTGTACACGGTAGCGCACCAGACATCGCAGGTAAAAACCTTGCAAACCCAACTTCAGTGATCTTAGCATCAATCCAAATGCTAGAGCACTTAGGTATGGCTGACACTGCAGAGCGCATCCGCAGTGCAGTTGCAGATGTTATCAAAACAGGTGACCGCACAACGCGTGACCTTGGCGGCAGCCACGGCACTACAGACTTCACTCAAGCTGTAATTGAGCGTCTATAAGCGAATAATTGTTTAGGGCTTAAGACAACCTAACCCTTAAACACTCCCTACCCAAAGCCAGTCTAAGACTGGCTTTTTTATACCCTCAATTAATTGGACATCCACATTAATTAGACATCCATAACACACATAAAACTAGACACCCAACTTAATAGTTCTCACTTCTCAAAATTATGACTAAACTTACATAGTTCACTCATGGAGGAGAAGAACATGGCAACCCCTCGCAGAAACTTAATTAGCGTTTCAAACACACCCTATTATCACTGTATTTCACGCTGCGTTCGTCGCGCTTTTTTGTGTGGGCATGATCCACTAACAGGCCGCTCATATGAACATAGGCGGGATTGGGTTGAAAAGAAACTACTTCAACTTGGTCGGATATTTTGTATTGATATTTGCGCCTACGCAGTAATGAGTAATCACACACATCTGGTTCTGCACATTGATATAGCAAAAGCGAAGCGTTTAAGTAATAAAGCTATTTTGATTAGGTGGCACAAGTTATTCAACAGTACATTCCTATGCCAACGCTTCTTAAATGGCGAATTACTAACACAAGCAGAGCTCTCGGCGGTTAATGACAGAGTTAATTTATATCGAGAAAGGCTAAGTAGTATTAGTTGGTTTATGCGTGTTCTAAATGAGAGCATCGCGCGAAAAGCGAATCAAGAAGATGATTGCAAAGGGCGCTTTTGGGAAGGTCGCTTTAAATCGCAAGCCTTGCTTGATGACGCAGCACTTGCAGCTTGCCTTGCTTATGTTGACTTGAACCCTGTGAGAGCAAAAGCAGCTAATTTACCAGAGCAATCAGACTACACCAGTATAAAATCACGTATTGAGTCAGCTCAAAAAGCAAAGCAACCGAAAACACTTATGCGCTTTGCAGGTAAACTACGCAAACATATGCCTAAAGGACTCCCATTTGAACTTAAAACCTATTTACAACTTATTGATTGGACTGGCCATTCTATAAGAGAAGGTAAACCTGGTGTAATCCCCCTAGATGCAGCACCTATATTAGAAAGATTAAATATCTGCTCTGATAATTGGCTTACACTTACCACTTCCTTTACACGCTCATTTAAAAATACTGCAGGTAAAGAGCAAGCTATCACGGCTTATGCAAATAACATGAAACGAAAGCGAAGAAGCTCAATTACTAACAGCTTAGCTTTATTTGCTTAATTATAAATTAAACCTCCAGAATATAATTAATGAGCACAACCTCGTTGCAAACCTGAGGTAAGCACTCTTTACAACTAATGCTTAGCAAATTGTCCAAGAATAAACCAAATCCATCATTTTTAGTGTTAATTTGCATTTTAGTGGGCAAATATTATTCATACCTTAATATCCACACGCTCTTTTAGTTAAAGACCATATAGATTGTTAATTACGATTGAAAAATAAAACTGTGTGTCTTGTTTAGTTAAGTCGCGTATTGGCTGTAAGTAAAAGTTAAAGTGGGTGTCTTATTAAAAGAGTTTAAAAAGTGGATTTTACTAGGCTAAGTTATGCGTATCAGTAATAAGTACGCATTATCTATATGCAAAGCTCAACATTCATCACACAATCAATTTAATGCATAGTTACACCTGCAAAAACATAAAACCACACTTTAATTTGCAATAAAAACATACAAAAATGAAAATATAGAAAAATTAATGCAAAATAACACTTTTGCGGTTGACATCAGTTTCTAAAACACTTAAAAATACATCTAACATTTTTTAAACAACAGCCTTCTAGTCGGCTGTGATTTTTAGAAGAAATTAATAAACAATGAATATTAGCCGTCACCTTTTAGTCGTCAATGTACTCGTACTGGTCTTAGTAACAAGCCCAGCGGGAGTCTATTAAAAGGTGAAAGCACGCTTTTTAAAAAACCCCCGCCCTATGCGGGGGTTTTTTTATGCATTTATGCTTGCACACACAGAGGAATGAGGATGAGTACAACAGAATACAATGGATCCGAACTAGTTGTTCGGGCACTTAAAGAATTGAATGTAAAGTATATTTTTGGTTACCCTGGTGGTTCTGTACTTGATTTATACGACGCATTATTTCAGCAAGAAGATATTGAGCATATTTTAGTTCGACATGAGCAAGCCGCAACACATATGGCCGATGGCTATGCCAGAGCAACAGGTGACGTTGGTGTTGTTCTTGCCACCTCAGGTCCGGGTGCAACAAACTGTATTACGGGTATTGCAACCGCTTATATGGATTCTATTCCTATGGTGGTGCTTTCTGGGCAAGTGCCTACAGGTTTAATTGGTGACGATGCTTTCCAAGAAACAGATATTGTTGGTTGTTCTCGTCCAATCGTTAAACACAGTTACAACTGTCGCAGCGCTAAAGATATCCCTACTATTTTAGCTAAAGCATTTTACTTAGCGAGCACCGGACGCCCAGGCCCAGTTGTGGTTGAATTACCAAAGGATATGTTAAACCCTGAGCTTAAGTTTCCTTTTGAGTTTCCAAAAACAACTGAACTACGTACTTATAATCCAAATACCAAAGGTCATTCAAAACAAATTCGTAAAGCTGTCACAGCAATTTTAGAAGCGAAGAAATTAGTGATCTATTCTGGTGGCGGTATTATTTTATCAAATACCTCTGAGCAACTAACGCACTTGGTTGAATCATTAAACGCACCAATCACTAACACCTTAATGGGCCTAGGCGGTATCAGCGGCACTCACCCTAACTTTATTGGCATGTTAGGAATGCATGGTAGCCTTGAGGCAAATAAAGCCATGGCGAACGCGGATGTGATCTTAGCGCTAGGTGCACGATTTGATGATCGGGTTACGAATAACGTTAAAAAATTCTGCCCAAATGCAACCATAGTACATGTTGATGTCGATCCAACTTCAATCTCTAAAACAATTAAAGCGCATATCCCGGTTGTTGGCTGCTTAAAGACCGTACTCGAACAATTACAAGCGGCTATTGATAAGAGCTCAATATCGATAGACCGTTCTGCGCAAGAAGATTGGTGGCGACAAATCATCAGCTGGCGTGAGCAAAAATGCCTTAGCTACAGCACAGATGGCGATAAAATCAAACCACAAGCAGTTATCGAGGCAATTTACAAAGCAACCAATGGCGATGCTTACATCAGCTCTGACGTAGGCCAGCATCAAATGTTTGCAGCTCAATATTATCCATTTAAACATCCTCGCCAATGGATTAATTCTGGTGGTTTAGGCACCATGGGTTTTGGTCTACCAGCGGCAATGGGCGTTAAGCTTGCTTTTCCTGACAAAGAGTCAATCTGTGTAACTGGTGATGGTTCAATCCAAATGAACATTCAAGAGCTATCAACATGCTTACAATACAATTTAGCAGTAAAGGTTGTGTCGTTGAATAACCGCTCACTGGGCATGGTACGTCAATGGCAGGATATGATGTATTCAGGACGTCACTCATCTTCTTACATGGAATCACTTCCTGATTTCGTAAAATTAGTAGAAAGCTATGGCCATGTAGGTATTCGCGTTGATCATATTGATGAACTACAGCCTGCTATTGAAAAAGCCATGTCGATAAACGACAGACTGGTATTTTTAGATATCTGTGTTGATGAAAAAGAACATGTTTACCCAATGCAAATTAAGCTAGGGGCTGTAGATGATATGTGGTTACGTAAAGGAGTAAAAGCATAATGCGCCGTATTTTATCAATCTTATTAGAAAACGAACCTGGTTCACTATCGCGCATTGTTGGCTTATTTTCACAACGCGCTTATAACATCGACAGTTTGACTGTTGGTACAACTGACGATCATTCATTATCACGAATTACCATTACCACCATGGGTGATGATCGTATTGTTGAGCAAATCACCAAACAAGTTAATAAGCTAGTCGATGTACTAAAAATTATCGATCTAACTGAGATGGCACATATTGAGCGTGAACTGTTATTAGTTAAAGTATTCGCACAAGATGAGAATACACGTGCTGCTGTTACACGAGTTGTTGATGTATTCCAAGGGGCTATCTTAGATATGGGCCGTCACAGCTATACTCTGCAGCTTGTAGCGAGCACAGAGAAGGTTGAATCCTTCCTTGATACATTACGTCATGAAAGTGATTTGATTGAAGTAGTTCGCTCTGGCGCGGTTGGTATTGGTCGTGGTGATAAAGCGTTAAAGGCATAAGCCTTTTTCGCCACTTCGATTCAAATATAACAAATACAAAAAAAGGGCTATAAGCCCTTTTTTCAATATAAACCTAGTTACCCAATTATGGATTAACTTGGTCTTTAAGACCTTTACCCGCTTTAAAGCTTGGGATAGTTGCTGCTGCGATTTGAATTTCTGCACCAGTTTGTGGGTTACGGCCAGTACGCGCTGCACGCTCTTTTACTGAGAAAGTACCGAAACCAACTAATGCTACTGAGTTACCTTCTTTAAGAGAATTAGTAACTGCGCCAGTGAATGCATCTAGTGCACGCGTTGCTGCCGCTTTTGAGATTTCTGCATCAGTAGCAATTTTTTCAACTAATTGAGCTTTATTCATTGTTAGATTCCTATTCGTTATTATTTTGCCTTCGCAAAACCTATCTTTATGCATTTTTGAGAAGTTAGCAACAGCAAATTGCTATTTTTACGTAATTTGTTCAAAAATGACTACTATTTAACTATCAAAAACGAGGTTAGCGACGTTAATATTAATAAAGACTTAATTTAATCAACATCGCGAAGTTTTCTGGTAATTAAACGATTACTCGATTTTCTCGATAACTAAGGTTACTTCCCCGACCTCGATGCCAAACTTATCAATAGCAGTGCGGTTTATCAAGCGTGATTGTGTTACCAAGTACATCCAATCATCGAAATTTACCACTAAAGTACTATCATCATATGGAAGCTCGACAGAATATGTCCAATGGAACACACTGCCATTACTTTCACCTTTTGCTTCGCCAATAACATCTGATGCCGTACCTGTTATACTGCCATCATCATTAATGGTGATGTACCAAACACGTGTTTGCGTTTCACCGTCATCATAAACAAATTGCTCGTCAATCACGCCTTTGTTGCCATCCCAGCTTGCTTGCATGTCGACTACCAGCTTACGAGTTAATTCGCCTTTATGGTCCTGTACTACCCCATAGGCTTTTAGCTCACCACTAAAAAACTGCTTAAAGTTAAATTCAGGTTCTGTACCTCGATAATAATCAACATCGGGCGCAGAGCAGCTGGTAATTAACATTACCATAGCTAAAATAAGGATTGCTTTGAGTTTAATCATGTTTCCCTCCAATAAGCTGTTTGCGTAGTGATGGCTCAGAAGTCTCTGCGCTTAGCCAGATTGCTAAAAAGTTATCGGCAAACTTGTCATCATTTATCTGTCCAAGTGCCTTGCCATTAAAGTAAAAGGTCCCTATTGCCTGCTCATTTGTTTGAAACGTTAATGAATCGTTTTTAGAAATATCGGGCCATAAGTCCAACAGCTGTTTGTCGTAAGCCCCTACCATTTCATCTAAGCCTAAATGCTGCCATTGCTCGTTAGTGGCTTTAACAATGTCTTTGGCTTTAAAATCACGCAAATAGGTAAGTGTTAATTTACTAGGGTGTTGACCGAATGTGTAAGTGCCGTTGGGAGTCTCAAGTTTGGCGTTATAAACATCCCAAAATAAATACTCCATTTTAGCTTGGCCAACGGTTTTAAAACCATTTGCAGCAACATCTGCCATAAACAATGAGCACATAAATGCCGCTATAGTCATACACTGTTTCATCGTCTTATCCTAAAAAACTAGTTATGCAATGTTACGTAAAACCATCACTAACTGATCATTTAGCGGCTAAAAAACGCTTATTAAAGGTAATAATGCATACAAACATCGTTGCCCAGCCTAAACCGTAATACAGCCAAAAACTTACAACAGTCAGATCCGTGCTTAATACACCAAATCGTATACCTGCATAATAGCTAGCCGGAGCAAAGGCTAAACAAACCAACCAAGCGAAATACCAAGGAAGCTTTTGCAAAAACTGCATAGACGTATTAATGGTAAGTAATAGTGCAGCCCAAAGAAAAGCGAGCCATAGAGGCAATGGAGATACTTTATAATTAATTAGCTCAAAACCACTTGCAAGCCATTCATAGCCCAGCGCAATTGGTAGACCACATGCTAAAAGCAGTATGTCTTGCTTGCGTTGCTCTGATAAAAAAAGCATTAAACAAATAATAAAAGAGGCAGGGATTACCGCATCGCGCTCAAGGAGTAAGGCACTAAACCATACTCCTTGAAACAACACGAAATTAATAATCGAGCGCAATGCCATCGTCAGAGTGTCCAAATCGCGGTTTACGGGCTACGAGGTGCACAGTGCTTATTGCACGAGTTCTAAATGCACCTTCACAATAGGCTAGGTAAAACAACCATAAACGATAAAAGCGCTGATCAAACTTAACTTTATCAATTTCAGGCCAGCTGGCAACAAAGCGCTCTCGCCAATCAGCCAATGTTCTTGCATAGTGAACACCAATATCTTTTACACTATGTACCACCATGTCAGTTTGCTGTTTAATTTGCTTATTCATTTCGTCTAAGCAAGGGAGACAACCACCCGGGAAGATATACTGCTGAATGAAGTCAGAGTTTTTCAGGTAATGACTATAACGTTGATCAGCAATGGTAATGGCTTGGATCAGCATTGCGCCGCTGTCTTTCAACAAAGAGTGACATTTGGCAAAAAAGCCTGGTAAATATTCATGCCCAACAGCTTCAATCATTTCAATAGACACGAGCTTGTCGTATTTGCCCTCTAAGAGACGATAATCCTGCTTTAATAAGGTGATTTTATGCTCAAGATTTAGCTCTTTAACTTTTTCTTCAACATAGGCATATTGCTCATCTGAAATAGTTGTAGTCGTTACATGGCAGTCAAAATGCGTTGCCGCGTAAATCGCAAAGGCGCCCCACCCTGTGCCAATCTCAATTACTGAGTCACCTGGCTGTAGATCAACTTGCTCACAAATTAATGCCAGTTTGTGATCTTGGGCTTGTTCAAGAGTGGCTTGTTTTGAAGGGTACACGGCACATGAATACAACATTTCATCACTTAAAAATGCACTATAAAGGTCGTTACCTAAGTCATAATGCGCTGCGATATTTTTCTTAGAACCTTGAGCTGAATTTCGATTTCTAAAATGGTTTAAGCGATGAGCTATACCACTAAAAAAAGCGAATTTTTTCTCAAAAGCATCAAGCTCGTCTTGGTTTAAGGCAAATATTTCAATTAATTTAGTAAGGTTATCACAATCCCAGAAACCTAGAATGTAGGCTTCACCAGCGCCCACGCTTCCTGACAATGCAAACAATTTATACATAGCTGCATCGTTAACTGTAACAGTGGCGTGTATATCACTGGTTGTATCACCAAATTGTGTACGGTCATTTCCTTCAATTAAAGTAATGCGACCAATTTTGATGCTATTAAATGCACCTATTACTAATTTTTTGTATAGTTTTGCCACCCAACCTGTTGCTTGAGTCTCAGTCAAATTTGATACTTTTTCCATCACATCACCTAGTTTAATTCTCTTGTTTGCCCGAATGACCAATAAATGGCACACGTTTACAAAATAGTTTCAGCGCGTGAATATAAATACCTTTGAATATACTCAACGTCATTGCTGGAAACTGCTTGAGCACCGCACTCATCCTCTCTTTATTGAGTGGATGCTTTTGTAAACGTAGCGTTGCGTCAAACAAGAGTGTGTCGTCTTTTTTATTTTCAATATGAATCATGGTGTTATCAGGATTCATTCTGATATGCCAATAATAGTTCATATCTAAGTTCATGAAAGGTGATACGGAAAAAACCTTTTTAAAGTTCACTTTTTTTTCGAGCGGCACGACATAATAATGACGTTCATTCCACGGAGTATTACTTACTTCAGCAAGCATATGCGTGAAATTACCATCATTACTTTGGTAGAAAAAAAAGTTAACAGGACTGAAATATATTCCCATACAACGAAGTTGCCCAAGCATATACACTTTAGTAAAGGTTTGCTTTACACCTAATTCAGCTATCTTGGCGAGCGCACGTTGCTGTACTGATAGCTGCATGTTTGTCTGAAAATTAAAATAATCGCTTTGTTTAAACTTTAGAGGTTTAAAGCCTGAACAGCCCAGCCATGGGTGAATGTTATTAAGTTCTTCAGGCTGAGCTAAATCGACCCACATCATGTAAAGTGGGTATTTGAAATGATGTTTTTTAACTGCAAAACGTCGGTGTCTTACGTCACCGACATAAATGGCGCTATTCAAATTCAACCCCAAGCTGCTTTGCCACGTTGACCGCACTTCTTACACCATCTTCATGAAAGCCGTTATACCAATAAGCGCCACAGAAATAGCTATTATTTTTGCCGTCGATTAATGACTTTTGCTGCTGTGCGGCAATCGATTCTTTATTAAATACCGGATGGTGGTAGGTAAACTCGCGTAAAATTTTATCTTTATTGATACCGTCAAGGTGGTTAAGGGTTACACAAAATTGCGTGTCGCTTTGAATACCTTGCAGAATATTCATTTGATAAGTCACAACAGCCGCTTTGTCTGTGTTGTTATTCAACAAATAGTTCCAGCTAGCCCAAGCTGCCTTGCGTTTTGGCAACAACGCTGTATCAGTATGTAAAACCACTGAATTAGCAGTATAAGGAATGGCTGAAAGTACATTCTTTTCGTCTTCACTTGGGTCAAGTAATAACTTTAAAGCCTGATCAGAATGGCAAGCAAACACCACTTTGTCGAATATTTCACTATGACCATCATCAAAATGAACGTGAACACTGTCATCTTTTCGAGATACCGAGCTGATATTGCTATTTAAACGAATTTTATCAGCGAAGCCTTGGATCATGGGTTTAATGTATTCGCGAGAGCCACCCGGAATAACATACCACTGCGGACGATTAGTGATATCCAGCAAACCGTGGTTATAAAAAAACTTAACAAAAAACTCTACGCCAACTTGTGCCATTTCTTTAATACTGGTTGACCAAATAGCAGCGCCCATCGGCAAAATATAATGGAAGCGAAAGAACTCGTTAAAGTCATGCTCATCCAAAAACTCGCCTAATGTTTGATTGGCCTTGTAGTTTTGTTGTGCATGCAATGATTTACACACTTCATTGAAGCGCACTATGTCTTTTAAGAGTTTCCAAAACTTAGGACGAAAGATATTACGCTTTTGAGCGAACAAGCTCCAAAAAGTATGACCGTTATATTCAAAGCTCGTTTGCTCGTTATGCACACTAAAGCTCATTTGAGTTTTCTGACGCTCGACACCCAAACGCTTAAGTAATTTTTCAAAATATGGGTAAGTGCGGTCGTTAAATACAATAAAACCTGTGTCTACAGCGTATTCAACGCCATCAACCTTTACGTCAATGGTTGCAGTATGGCCACCTATGTAGTCGTTTTTCTCAAATACGGTTACATCGTAGTGCTTATGCAATAGGTGCGCACAGCTTAAACCCGCTATGCCAGATCCAATAACAGCCACTTTTTTCAACGTGATAATCCTTTTGCTAGCTTCAGCCAAAGTGGCGTAGGAAGCATTCTTAAAAATTTCAAAATGAAGGTAAAACGGTGCGGAAAGTGCACTTCTTTGCGCCTTTTCGCGACCCCTTTATAAATATAATTTGCCGCTTTTTCAGCACTCACCGCCATTGGCATTGGAAAGTCGTTTTTATCAGTCAGCGGCGTTTTAACAAAACCAGGGTGAACTAAAGTCACATCAACATCTTTTAAATCAACCGCTAAGCTATTAGCTAAATAACTTACACCGGCTTTAGACGCGCCATAAGCCTGGCTGCGCGGTAGCGGTAAGTAAGTCACACTAGAGCTTACAATCACCAGCTGACCACCGGATTTTATCTTTGGCAGTAATGCCTCAAGGCAATAGCCCATACTGAGTAGATTAGTGGTGATCACACGTTCGAATAAACTGCTATCAAAATTACGAGCATCATCAATATATTCACAATTGCCTGCATTTAAAATGACACGATCGAATTGTGTATAGGCGACTGTGCTCGAACGTATATCCTGAAGGTCTGTTGCATCAAATTGGCAAGACTCAATGTTTTGATGTTGGCTCAATTTAGCAAGCTTTTCTGTGTTCCTGCCGCATGCAATCACATGCTCATTATTGTCTGCGTATAGCTTTGCTAATGACTCGCCAATACCTGAAGTTGCGCCTGTAATTAATGTTGTCATTATGCACTCGCCCTTTTATCAATAAATTTAACAGCCGAGCCAAGTACAGGGATATGCCTGTAAAGCATAGCGCCTACGTCAAAATAATCGCGATGATTAATTATTTTATCACCAGCAAACTTTAAACGGCTATGACCTGCAACCGAGATTGCTTGCCCTTTATTGAGCTTGGGATGACGGTATTGCATGGTCCAGTAGATAAAGGCGGTATCATCGTTGCTCTGAGTATTTTCAGTAACATAGCTGTCTTCAATAACAAATTCGCAAGATATAACGTTAGCATAGAGGTTTTTGAAATACTCACGTAGCTCGCCAAGACCATTTACCGCATGCAAGGGATCTGCAAAGTGAATATCTGGATGATAGATTTCATCCAGTAGCTGTAAATTGTCTTTATTGAGTGTTTGATAAACATCAATAAATCTATCAAGGATCGCCTTGTCCATGTCACACCTTAAATGCGTTTAGCGCTCGCTCTCGCGCGGCTTTATGATCAACAATTGCTGGCCAATAACTGCTCGACTTACCCTGTTTCGCTAAATAATCATGCGGAAAATGGATTTGCTTTGCAGGTACTTTTTCCAACTCTGGTAGATATTTACGGATAAATTCACCATCTGGATCAAATCGCTCACTTTGGGTGATTGGATTGAAAATTCGAAAATACGGCTGAGCATCACATCCCGTACTTGCAGCCCATTGCCAGCCACCGTTGTTAGAGGCAAGGTCGCCGTCTATAAGGTGCTGCATAAAAAAGCGCTCGCCTTTACGCCAATCTATTAATAAGTGCTTAGTTAAAAAGCTTGCGACCACCATGCGCAAACGATTATGCATCCAACCAGTTTGCAGTAACTGCCTCATTGCAGCATCAACTAGTGGGTAGCCTGTTTTACCTTCGCACCACGCTTTAAAGTCGCTCTCATCATCACGCCATTTCACAGCGTTGTATTTATCATTGAAGTTGTCGTATTTACTTAGGCTTGGATAAATAGCAATAAGGTGACGATAAAACTCACGCCAAATCAATTCGTTAACCCAACAAAACAAGTTACTTTTGCTGCTACGTAGTACATCAGGATGGCGCTGCTGAATAAGTGCCAATAATTGCTGAACGCTAACAATACCCAAGGCTAAATATGGGCTTAATCCCGAAGTGCCTTTAATGCTTGGGATATCACGCTGGTCTTGATAAGTTGCTAGCTTTTCTTCAATAAAGCGTGCGCAAACGTGGCTGAGGGTATCATCATCAACAGGCCATTTTTCTGAGCTGCCGTCAGAGTCTAATAACTCATTTGGCTGCCATTCAATGGCCTCGAACATCTTAGGCGGCTCAGCAAAATAAAAGTGGGTGTCTTGATAAACTTTTAGCCATGCATTTTTAAATGGCGTGAATACTTTGAACATTTCGCCGCTTTGATTTTTGATGCTTCCAGGTGGCGCAATTACATCGCCGTCGTATGCATAAAAAGCAATATTTTTACTGTCAGCATGCTGTAAAAACGCTTTATCACGGTTTACTTCGTTAAGCTCATATTCGTTGTTAGCGTATACATTTTTTACCTGATGTTGCTCACAAAATGACGCTAATTTTTCAACGCACCCATCGTAATCAACCGCATCAATGACATATAATTTAATACCTTTACTGGCTAAAAGCTCACCTAAAAAGCCAAGCCTACGCTTTAGTAAATCAAGCTGTATAGTTGCCACATCATGTTTTTGCCATTGCTTTTCAGTAATAAAAAAAACTGCATTCTCGCAACCATTTTCGATTGCCTGATATAGTGCATCGTTATTAAAAAGGCGCAAATCGCGCCTAAACCAAAATAAAGTGTTCATTAAATTCCGTAGCGTAGTTTTAATTCGTTCGGATAGGGGTCTAGATAAACTTGTTTCGCCAAGTATTCATTTGGGTGAACTTTTAAATGATGCTTAATTAATGTCAGTGGAACATAAAGTGGTACGAGACCTTTACGGTATTCGTCAATTGCATCTCTTAGTTCTTGCTTTTCTATTTTAGAAAGTGACTTTTTGAAATAACCCTGTAAATGCATCAAGGTATTTGCATTGTTTTTGCGAGAAGCTGGTTTTTTGAGGGCTGTCATTAACCCTAGAATATATTCATCTGCCAAGGCTTGGATATCTTCACCATCAAAGGTGCCCAGTAAATTCCCTAAACTACGGTAAGCTTCGTAATTATGTGCCATCAATAAATACTTATATTGAGCATGGAACTGGGTCAGTCTATGAACTGTGAGTGGCTGCTCACATAGTGTTTGCCAATGCTTGTAGGTGTAAACGCGCATAACAAAGTTTTCGCGAAGATGCATATCGTTTAAACGACCGTTTTCTTCACAAGGCAACAATGGATTGTGCGCCATTATTTGCTCTGCAAAAAAGCCGACACCTTCTGAGGTGTTACCTGTACCCGCTTCGTTGTAGATTTTAATACGTTCCATACCGCAACTAGGGCTTTTGGCACAAAACACAAAGCCGCTTAACTCAGCGGTTTGCTCTGTTGCCACTCGTTTACCATATTCTGTTAGTTTAGGGCCAACATCGCCAGTACCATCAGGACGGCACACTTTAATGGTGTCGCCAACTCGCACTTGGCGAATCGTTGGTCTAGGGATTGGCAACCCTACCGCTACTTCAGGGCAAAACTTTTTATACTCAACATGGTTAGCCAACTCATCCATGCAAAAATTAGATTTTTTGTGTCCACTGTCAAAGCGAACTTTGTCGCCTGCTAAACAGGCGCTTAAACCAATTTTAATTGTCGATTGCTGCATATAAACTCTACTAATAGATTAGATTACCAATTGGATTTAGTAATTTACTAATACCTTTATTGAAGTGTAGGGCACTACTAACAACTGTAAAGCACAAGCACCCTTCAATTGTTTTTGGCGTGTGATTGTGGCGACCATCTAACATCATAAAGTCACCTGGAACATAGTGTCCGTCTTCATCACTAAACTCACCATCTAATAATAAAGTTAGCTCAAACCCCGTATGCGTGTGCTCAGGTATTTCACCACCCGCATCAATGTGCAATAGACTTGCTCGTAATGGGCCGTCGTCTAAATCAATGCGAGAGCGGGCAAGTTTACCTATTTGCATAAAGTTACTGTGACCAATACGCGTAAGTGCTCTAGGTAATGTGTAGGTTTTATCTTTAACATCAACCGATACCTGTGCTTGCTCGTATACCTCATCGATTGACTCGTCAGCTATGATGGCATCAAAAAGAGTTTTATCGAACATATCATCCATATCATTAGCAGATTCGATAAATATGTCGTCAGCATTTTTTGCCTCAAGCGCGGCTAACTCTTTTTGGCACACAGGACACATTTCAACATGAATAGCGACTGCAACACTCAAAGTGGCAGGTAAATTACCTTCACTGAACTTGGCAAGTAATTCGTTGCTAGGATGGTGCTTAATCATGGTGGTCTCCCATTTCATTGCGTAACTTCTGCAAGGCTAAGCGAAGACGGGACTTCACTGTGCCTACGGGAATATTTAAATGCTCAGCAAGTTGCTCTTGCGACATATCTTGAAAGTAAACGCCACGCACGACTTCACGTTGTGCAAGTGGTAATTTATCAAGGTATTGTTTAATTTGTTTATCTTCTAAGTGGTCACTAAATTCGTGTTGACCCGGCTGGGCTTCATCAATTAGAGGCCAAATATCTTCACTAATACACTCTTCTTTACTGCTCTTCATTTTTCTGAGCATGTCGAAAGATGCGTTACGCATCACGGTATAAACCCATGTCGTCGCCGCCCCTTTCTCTTTATGGTAAAGATGTGCTTTACGCCAAACTGAGGTTAACGTTTCTTGAACTAATTCCATTGCTTGTGCTTCAGAGCCGAATTGCTTTATCCCAAAACGTTTAATTTTTGGTGAGAAATATTGGAAAAGTATTGCAAACGCACGTTTATCACGGTGCGTAGCAACAGCAAATAATGCATCAGCAAGCTCTTTGCTTGGTGTATCTGGCATGGCAGAGTATTGACCTGTGTTAGGTTTACAACCTGTTTGAAGTTGTTGACTTACCATCTTTATGTCATCCAATTATTGTCGTTTGTAGTAATACGCCAAAAAGTTGATGTTAGATCACATTAATCAGTAAATTCGTTGTTAATTAGAGTATGGAGGAAACTTAGCAAGTTTTCAAAGCTAGATTTATAAGCAAGTTGTTGTTTTTTAACTAACGATATAGGCAGGATCTCTAGCCAACGAGCAGCGACCCAAGCAAGGTTATCAAATTGTGGAGTTTTATATAGACCCGCTAAGTCAGGCTGATTTGCAAACACAGCACGAAGTGTGTCACTTAGTAAGGTGTTTTCGTCATTAATTGGCGTGCTTACATACCACGAAGGTGACGTAGTTATTTCGATGTCAGCATGGCGTAGCTGCTGCTCGTCCTGACTAGCGTTGTGAATAGAAACCGCATGTTCAGCATAAACATCAATTAATAGTTGGCCATTATCATCTTGATTGAAATCGGTTATTTGCATTAAACAACCTATCTCGGGCAAGTTAAGGTCTGTGTCGTGTTGGTAAGTGCAAAGCACAAAACCTGTATTATCTTGCACAGCTTCTTTGACCATTGTTAAATAACGTTGCTCAAAGATTCTTAGCTTGGTGAACCCTTCAGGTAAAATAAAAACCGGTAAAGGAAAAATCGCACGCTTCATAAAGTCTACTATTCTAAAACCACATGCCTTTAATTACGTGCGCTTTCTATCCGCCGATCAATATTTCATGAAATCTTAATATCTACTTGTACTTTAGAAGTTGAACCATTGCGCAACGTTACGAAATAATTCGATTGATGCATATGCACTGAGTAAACTCAAAACCGGTGCAACCATAAGTAAAAATAAGCTGATTTCACTACTCATTGTCTTGTTTCCTTACTGCTTGTTTGTTGCTTTAGGAGCTTGAGCAACTTTTAACTCTTCTTCTTTCGAAGCAATTGCATCTTCACTCATGTAAGTATCTAGTAACTTTTGAGCATCAAACTCAATGCTGTTCATTACGCTTTGTTTCAATTCGTTACTTGCTTGTTGAACATAGCTTTTAACAGATTGTGTAATTGTGTTGCTGATATCTAATTCAAAGTCAGTAGCACTTGCTTGAGTTGACGCAAATACAAGTAACGCAGCAGTAGTTAATTTAAGTGAGTTATTCATAGTGGTATTCCTTGTCTCTTTAAGTAATTAGTCGTAATTACTTAATCAAAGGTTGTGCCACCCTGAAAATAAATTTTAAATTATTGATTTTAAAGAATTTAAAAATATATTTATTTTTTAACCTCATTCAGGGTTAGTTAATAATACCAACCAATTTAGATATTTTGACTAATATTTAGTGAAAAAATAAGCATTGCCAACTTCAGCGTACACTTGTACACTGAAACTGTTTTAATCACTCATTTTTAGTAGATAGATATGACAGAACAACTCCCCTACTCACGCCAAGAAGAACAACTTAACGTGCTCACTCACAGCATGGGAGTCCTGTTTGCGGTATATGTGCTGTGGGATTTAATATCACAATCTAACGTTATATCAGCTACGGTAAGTGCCATCGTCTATGGAGCAAGCCTACTGGTATTATTTTTAGCTTCTACTTTGTATCACGCAAGCACCAAGGAGCGTATACGGGCCATTTATAAAAAATGTGACCACTGTGCTATTTACTTGCTTATTGCGGGTACTTACACGCCTTATTTGGTTATTTCGTTATCAGGGGCATGGTCAATTGCAGCTTTAGTGTTTATTTGGTCTTTAGCACTTGGCGGCGTTGCGTATAAGTTACTAGTCAAAAACACCAATAAAAAGGTCTCACTCGCTACCTATTTATTAATGGGTTGGTTTGCATTAGCGCTTGTTTACCCACTTTATTTAAACCTTGATTTAAGCGCTTTATGGTGGCTGCTAGCAGGTGGGATTGCTTACAGTTTAGGCACTGTGTTTTACAGTGCTAAAACTCGCCATTACAGCCATGCAATTTGGCATGTATTTGTGCTGGTTGGCTGTGTTTGCCACTACTTATCAATTAGTTTGTATGTTTATTAGTGCCACTGATGCAAGCGCATATTAATTTTGGCCTTGTTAAAGGTAACGCCTTCACTGAGTAGTTTTTGTCGTTGCTCAAGATGTTTATTGCTACCCTCTGGAAACGATATTTTGCCCTGGCTATTTACTACTCGATGCCACGGAATACGTGAACCTTCAGGCATCACTTTCAATAACCGCCCTACTAACCTTGCGTTATTAGGATAACCTGCAAGCTTTGCAACTTGCCCATAACTGGCTACTTTTCCCGCTGGAATGGCGCAAATAATGGTATAAATTAAATCTTCTTTAGTTGCCTGCTGCACGACTAGACTCCAAATACTGTTTGCTGACTTCGCTAAAATCTTGCCAAATAGCTCTCGCAACAGGGCCATGATGGACAGAGTGCTGCCTAAAAACACGTATTTCAGCGCCAAACTGGTGTTCACGGTCAGTAATTTTTATTTGCTGCAACAAACCGGCTTCAATCTCAGCTTGGCAATGTTGCAAACTAATCATCGCCCAACCCGCACCAGACAGTAAAAACGACTTTACACTGGTTATATCGTCAATTTTCATTAATGCAGAGCCCAATGTATAAGACAACCTATCACTATCGAAACTCAAGTCACTCTCAAACATAGCCAAGCATGGGTAATTTTGAATATCAGCAAAGCTAATTTTACTAGGTACCACATTAGGTGCGCTGACTATACCGATATCAAATTTACCTATAGGCAAACTTTCAAGATCCCCTGTTGCATGGAACAGGTCAAACCAAGGCCCAATCCCTAAGTCCGCTTGATGACTGTTTACTTGTTCAAGGGATACAAAGCGTTTACCTGAAGAAATACTAAACTCAGTACTAGCAAAACGTTGGAAGGTTTCACTTATGACTTGATTGTAACTAGGTTGGTGGCAAAGTTGCTCGTAGCAAATTTTATAATTAGCTTCATTTCCTAGCGCCAACTCTTTAGCAAGCGAGCTCAGTTCACTGTTTGCGTTAAGTAACTGACGTGCCTCACGATAAAAAATACGGCCTTTTTCAGTAAGATGTAAGCGATACTGGCTACGGTCTAAAAGCTCAAACCCCAGCTCAGATTCGAGTTTTTTTATCGCCAGTGTTAGTGCAGGTTGGGTTTTATGAAGTTTTATAGCGGCTTGGCTCAAACTAGCACTCTGTACAATTGCATCTAAAATAACGAGTTGATTTAGGTTCATGATATAAAAACCACTATATAAATAAAATTAATGATGTTTCTAAAATTTAATAATTTTTATTTTATATGTTTGCAGCGTATCCTGCAGCTAATTTATGCATCATATCTATGGAGAAGACAATGAAATTGGCATTCGTTGCGATAACTACGAGCCTAATTTTGATGCTTGCGGCATGTTCTGAGCAGGCATCTAATACTGAGGTTGAGCCAGTTGTGCGCCCGGTAAAATTATTCACTATAAGTAATCTTTCAGATGAAACTATACGTAGTTTTCCAGCTGAAGTTGTTGCTAACCAAGGTTCATATCTCGCCTTTAGAGTGAATGGTGAGTTACTTGAGTTCCCAGCGCTTGCCGGTCAGCATGTTGAAAAAGGACAGCTGCTTGCCAAACTCGACCCTGAAGACTTTCAACTACAATATGATGAGCGCAAAGCGCGTTTTGAACTCGCAGAGTCTCAACTTGAACGTGTACAAAAGCTTTTTGACCGTTCAATCGCCAGTCAATCTGAGTTAGACCAAGCCCTTGCTAACAAGCAAGTAGCAGAATCAGCATTAAAGATAGCCAAAACGAATTTAGATAACAGTGAATTACGTGCGCCGTTTGCAGGCACTGTAGCAAAGGTGTTTGTTAAAAACTTTGAGAACATTCAAGCCAAGCAGAATATTTTACGACTTGAAACCCGTGATTTAATGGATGTTGTTATTCAAGTCCCAGAAAAACTCATTGCACGCATCGATAAAGATGTTGAATATCAACCTGATGTTGTCTTTGATGGCTATCCTAACAAATCTTATAAACTGTCTGTGAAAGAATTTGATACTCAAGCAGATCCAATCACCCTAACCTATAAAGTGGTATTTTCTTTACCGGTTCCTAAAGATTTTAATCTACTTGAAGGTATGACTGGCCGCGTTGATATTGATTTAAGCAAGATCACCAACTCACAATCACCCTATACATTATTACCTGTAGAAGCTGTTTTCTCTGAGCCAACCGAGCCTGAAAGTAACAATAGTTATGTATGGATTTATGACGAAGAAAGTGGCCTTGTCCATAAGCAAGCTGTAGAAGTAGGACAGCTACATCGTGATAGCATTGAAGTATTATCGGGTATCAAAGCAGGACAAAAAATAGTCGCTGCAGGGGTTAACTTTTTAGAAGAAGGCATGAAAGTTCGTCCTTGGCAAAAAGAGCGAGGCTTATAATGAGCTTTGCTGCACTTGCTATCGAAAGGAAAGTGGTAAGTTGGATGTTTGCGCTGTTTTTGCTTATTGGCGGAACAGTGGCTTACTTTGGCTTAGGACAACTTGAAGACCCTGAATTCACATTAAAAAAAGCCATGGTGATCACCCTGTATCCAGGTGCGTCGCCACAACAGGTTGAAGAAGAAGTTACATTTCCCATAGAGAATGCGATTCAACAACTGCCGTATGTTGATTACGTGACCAGTATTTCATCACCGGGTAAATCGCAAATTACCGTCGAGATGAAAAGCAATTATCGTAAACAAGACTTACGCCAAATATGGGACGAACTGCGTCGTAAAATCAACGACCAAGCAGCCTCAATGCCATCTGGGGTTTATCCGAGTAAAATTATGGATGACTTTGGTGATGTATACGGTGTGATGTACGCGGTAACTGGCGATGGTTACTCTTACGATGAACTGAAAGATTACGTTGATTATTTAAAACGTGAGCTTGTGTTGGTTGATGGCGTTAGTAAAGTAACTGTTGGTGGCGAGCAACAAGCACAGGTTATGGTTGAAATTTCAACCCGTAAACTTGCCCAGCTAGGTATTTCACCCAACCGCATTTATCAACTTTTACAAACTCAAAATAGTGTGTCGAACGCAGGTAAGGTGCGCGTCGGCGATGAGTCAATTCGCTTACACCCAACCGGTGAATTCAAAGACGTTAAAGAGCTTGAAAATCTTCTTATTTCAAAGCCAGGTGAAAATGAACTTATTTATTTAGGTGATGTTGCTAAGGTATTTCGTGAATACGCTGAAGTACCAAACAATATTATTCGCTATAACCAACAGCAAGCATTACTGGTAGGTGTGTCGTTTAGCACAGGCGTAAACGTCGTTGATGTAGGGGCAAATATTGATGCTCATTTAGCGTCACTCGAATACCAGCGACCGCATGGTATGGAAATCAACAGCGTTTATAACCAGCCAGCCGAAGTTGAGAAGTCAGTAAGTGGCTTTATTATCAGCCTGCTTGAAGCGGTTGCCATTGTCATTATTGTACTTTTAGTCTTTATGGGCTTTAAAAGTGGCGTATTGATTGGTGTAATACTTCTGCTTACCGTATTAGGCACCTTTATTTTCATGAAGTTGTTTGCCATAGATTTACAACGTATCTCATTAGGCGCCCTGATTATTGCCTTAGGTATGCTGGTTGATAATGCCATTGTTGTAACCGAAGGTATATTGATAAACCTCAAGCGCGGACAAACAAAACTGCAAGCAGCAACTAACATAGTTGATCAAACCAAGTGGCCGTTACTCGGTGCGACGGTTATCGCTATTACGGCATTTGCGCCAATTGGTTTGAGTTCAGATGCCAGTGGTGAATTTGCTGGCAGCTTGTTCTGGGTGTTGTTTATTTCATTATTATTAAGCTGGATCACAGCTATCACCCTGACGCCATTTTTTGCTGATTTAATGTTTAAACAAGCAACTGCAAAACAGCCACATCATGATGAAGACCCTTATCAAGGTGTTATTTTTAATGTCTATAAAGGCGTGTTACATGCGGCAATGCGTTATCGTAAAACCACATTGTTAATAATGGTTATCATGCTAGTGAGTGCTGTGTTTGGTTTTAAATTTATCAAGCAGTCGTTTTTCCCTGCATCAAATACACCTATGTTTTATGTTGATTATTGGCATACACAAGGTGCTGATATTCATACCACAATGGATGGCGTCGCAAAACTTGAAAAATTCTTACAAGCAGACCCTCTTGTAGAAGAAGTAACAACGACAGTCGGTCAAGGTGCCCCTCGCTTTATGCTGACTTACGCACCTGAAAAATCATACCCAGCTTATGGGCAATTGATTATTCGTGTAAAAGACCGTGAAGCCGTCACCACTATGATCAAAAAAGTACGTGATTACCAACACGAGCACGTACTTGATGCTCAGCTTAAAGTTAAACGTATGGAAATTGGCCCATCAACTGATGCAAAAATCGAAGCGCGTTTTTCTGGTGCTGATCCTGTGGTACTTCGCCAGTTAGCAAAAGAGGCAAAAGACATTCTGCATCAAGATGCAGGAGCATTTAACATTCGTGACGATTGGCGAGCACGTTCTAAGTTAATTCGCCCTCAGTTTAACGAGCAAAAAGCCCGTCGTTTAGGGATTGCCAAATCTGACCTCGATCAGCTGCTGTTAACCAGCTTATCAGGTAAGCAAGTGGGTGTTTATAAAGATGGCACGCAAATGCTGCCCATTATTGCCCGCTCGCCTGCAGAAGAGCGCTTAAACGTTGAAAGCCTGCGTGACTTACAAATATACAGCCCTGTGTTAGGTGTGTTTGTACCCGTTACACAAGTGGTTGATGACTTTGTGGTTGAGTGGGAAGACAGCTTGATCATGCGACGTGATCGTAAGCGTACTATCACAGTGATGGCCGACCACGATGTTATTGGTGATGAAACACCAGCAAAGCTCTTTGCACGTGTTCGCAAAGATATAGAAGCCATTAAACTTCCTAATGGCTATGAACTGCAATGGGGCGGCGAGTTTGAGTCGTCAAGCAAAGCACAAAAAGCCATTTTCGGTTCATTGCCACTTGGTTATTTAGCCATGTTCGCAATCACAGTACTGCTGTTTAACTCTGTTAAGCAACCATTAGTAATATGGGCGACGGTGCCGTTAGCAATCATTGGTGTATCGGCAGGTTTATTACTAATGAATGCAGCATTTAGCTTTATGGCACTGCTTGGCTTACTTAGTTTAAGCGGCATGCTCATCAAAAACGGCATTGTATTAGTTGATCAAATTAACCTTGAACTCGATAGCGGGAAAGACCCTTATAAAGCAGTGTTTGACTCTGGTGTAAGCCGTGTTCGCCCTGTAGCGATGGCTGCGATTACCACCATTTTAGGCATGATCCCACTGCTATTTGACGTGTTCTTCCAGTCAATGGCGGTAACCATTATGTTTGGCCTTGGTTTTGCCACAGTGCTGACCCTGATTGTTGTGCCTGTGCTTTATACCATGCTGTTTAAGATCAAAGTACCTAAACAGCGTCACGCTAATTAATACAGATTGACTCTCAACCAAAAGCCCTAACAGCAAACTGTTAGGGCTTTTTCTTTATTAGAATGACTGGTAACTAAAACCGCCACAGCATAAAAAGCTATTCAAACACTACATTTTAAAAGCTCAAGCTTACTTTTTCAGGCTTAATGTACCTGTGCGTTTGGTGCTGCTACGTTTCGTTTGATTTGGTTTTGCTGAGTGCGAATTGCCAGCCTTTGCTCTTGATTGACCTTGTTTGGCATCGTTGCGTGCTTTATTCACGTATTTTGAAAAGTCGCGCTTTTTTTCTTCTTCATTGCGTGGTTTTTGCTTGCCGCGGGCTTGGGTTGGCTGTTTATTTTCATCAATTGAGCGCTCTTCTGTTTTACCTGAGTCGGCAATTGAGTTATTGATCTCTGCCATTTCTTGCTCGGTTAAATGACGCCACTGCCCTACTTTTAAACCTTTTAGGGTAACGTTCATAATACGTGTGCGTTTAAGAGTCACCACTTCATAACCTAAATATTCACACATGCGGCGAATTTGGCGGTTTAAGCCTTGTGTTAGCACAATGGTAAATTGCTGTGGGCCAGTTTGTTTTACCTTACACTTTTTAGTAACAGTATCAAGAATAGGAATACCATTTGCCATCTTGTTAACAAACTGGCGGTTTAGCGGTTTATCAACTGTCACTACGTATTCTTTTTCATGATTATTACCAGCACGCAGGATTTTATTAACGATGTCGCCTTCGTTGGTTAAAAAAATCAAGCCTTCTGAAGGCCTATCTAAGCGTCCGATTGGGAAAATACGCTCTGGGTAGTTAACCGCTTTAACAATGTTACTTTGAATTTTTCGCTCAGTTGTACAAGTAATACCAACAGGTTTGTTATAGGCGATATAAACTCGTTTAGGTTTTGCTTTTAATGGCTGACCATCAATCAGAACGTCATCATCATTGCTGACTTTTACGCCCATTTCAGGCAAGTTGCCGTTAACAGTTACACGACCTTCTTCAATATATTTATCTGCCTCACGGCGTGAACAAAAACCTGTTTCACTGATAAATTTATTTAATCGCTTTAACTCTGTCATGGCATACTTCTGTCTGGATTTTAAAGCCGCTAGTTTATACCAGAAGCCTTTGCCAAGCTAGGTAGAATCTAGGCTCTTTCGCAGCACTTTTAGTGCAGCGCTGCATTTTTAGGCTTTTCACTCAATAAATTATGCAGGGTATCAAAATCGAACGCGTACTCGCTACTTTTAGTGTTTTGCAGTAAAAAGGTTTCAAAGGGGATAACCGACCAGTCTTTAATATTTCTAAGCCAGCCATAACTTTTTATGTTGTGCTGTGTAATGACCCCAAGTTGAAACTTAATCGCATTATGGTTTTGCCAATAAGGATTACCATTTTTATGATCGACTAAGCTTATTAATGCCCACGCACCCATCATAAAATGCCCGCCAACACTGGCCGTGAGTTTTTGCTGTTCAATCAAGTCTAAATTTTCATCAAGCCAATCTATACCACCAATAAAATAGGCTTTCTCTGCTTTTTCTTTTACTGCTTCAAGTGCACCTTGTGCCATTAAATCAGAAGCGCACCAAATTACATTAGTATCTGGATATCGTTGTAATAAACGACTTACTTTATGCACTGCCTCTTGCTTGTTCCAGTTGGCATAAACAACTTGCTCAAGCTCGACATCTTGTTTACGTAAGTAATGAACAAGGCCATCACTGCGGGTATCTGATTCGGAGCCATAATGACCATTAATCGCAACAAAATGCGGCGTTTGCTTTGCAGCTATTGCCTCATTAAGTAAAGCTTTGCCAAGTTGCTCTCCCGCTTTAAAGTTATCGTGAAAAACCTCTCCTAACCAGTATTTAAAGCGCTGGCGAGGCTTACCAACTTCATCTCGCTCAACGCCGACAATGGTTTCTTCCAGTGTTATAAAGTTAACTTTGTGCTGCTCAAGTAGAGTCATTGACTGCTCAGCACCACCAGGGTAATTGATCAAGATAGCGTAATCTGGCTTGGGGTTATATTGTAGGTACTGTTTTAATTCAGCTAATTGAATATGACGATTACCGCCGCCGTAAATGGTCGTGAGATTGACATTATTTTGCTCGGCAGCCACGTGCATGATATCACTCACTTTTTGCCAAAATATGTCGGTTTTAACTGATGGATTAACGAGCAACACAGAAAACTGATCGCCTGCATAAAGTGGTGAACAGCAAAGCAATGTTAAAACTAACCAGCAAGTGCGCATAACCACTCCGTTTTGTTTTCTTTTATTGTAGTATACGAGACATTATCTCGACAATTTTCGCCAAATTAATTCACACGGACCATGTTTAAAGTACTGGCTATAGACTTTACAAAATACCAATTGAAAAACAAGCACACCCGCAATAACCAACCAATAATCTATTCGATCGAAATTAAGTGCAGCGCTTGAGAATGCAACTTTAAAAAACAGTATAAATATTACTGTTTGCATCAGATATAAAGTCAATGACATGCGTCCAGCCTGCTGTAACAGCAACCATTTACTGGATTTATTTTTAACTATTTTTACAATGATATGGCAATAGCAAATGACCATAGCTAAAGCTGCTAGCCAATTTATAGGCTCGACAATCGCGTACATAAATACACTACTGTTAGGGTCTATCATCAACCTTACGAGTGTTAAACCAATAGCCGCTGGAACAATCATGTTAAGCTGAGCTTTCGTTAAGCCGTCAACAAAAACCCCTTGTTTATATAGATAAACGCCCACTAGCATTAGCCCTGCGGCCATCCACATAGTGATCAGCGGCACTGCAATAAGCATCACAGTAAACATTAATATGTTACTGACAAATCCAGCAAAGTAGGAAGAATAAGCCGCATCATAAGCCATCAAAAACGCGTCTGAACTTCGCGTTAAAGGCGTTAATTCAGGTTCGACAAAGGCAAGTAAAAATGAAATAAAGGCACCGAGAAGTAAAAACAACATGCCCATACGCAGTATTTTTTCGTTATCTTGCTGGCTAAATTTAAGGGTTAACCAACCAGCACAGGCATAAATAAACAAAATATCGCCGGCCCAAAGCAAAAAGCCGTGAGCAAGGCCAATATAAGCAAGCACTTTTAAGCGATTGTGTTGTTTATCTATACTTTGCCAAAGCTGCCATTGAATAACCAATGAGGCACCAAATAATAGGCAAAAAAGGCTTCTAAAACGTCCATCAATAAATAGCACATTAATGATGTTTATGACAGTATCAGAAAGTGGTGGCGATGAGCTTGGGGTATAATCATACTCAAACATAGCAAAGGTATAGATGTTCATAAACATCAAACCTAGCACCGCAATACCCCGTAAAACATCCATATTTATATTGCGCATAGTTCCCTTATAAGTTTTGTCTACAGCTATCGCTCCAATTTACCGCATTTTCGTATATTTTGGGAAGTTCCCCACTCTCAATATTTAAATAGGCAACTGCTTGCTCCAGTGCCCACCAGCTTCCTGTTTCGTATGCTTTAACAGTTTCGAGAATGTAATAGAGAATATTCTTTTCTTGCATTAATGCTGCATGTATTTCGTCAGGAAACGGCAATCTATCCAACAGCTTTTCCATCGGCTGATCTAATATTGCATCGAGTAATGAAAACAGCCCCGTTAAAAATGCCTCTCCGGTTTGTTGTTTTGCGACACGCTGCGCTATTAATTCACAAAAACGCGCTCTGACAACACAAAGCCGAGTAAGCTCGGCTGGTTTTGATTGGGCGCTATGGGCGGTGATGATCAAACTAACAAACTTTTTCAGTCGTTCATGACCTAGGTACACAAGCGCTTGCTTTAATGAACCTATTTTACTTTTTATTGGAAATACACCACTGTTTATTAAGCGTAATAGCTTGTAGGCAAGTGCAGTATCTAAAGAAAACAGTCCCGCGATTTCGCTAATATTAGGATCAGGGCGCATTACTTCAGCATAAATCGACAAAACTAATGCATAGTTGTAATCGATATCGCGATGTTGGATCATTTTTGGTTTTGCAAAAAAGTAACCTTGGAAAAAATCGAAACCCATTTTGTAGGCTTTCTCATAATCATCGGCAGTTTCAAGCTTTTCTGCTAATAGTTTTATTTTTTTATGCTTTTTCAGCTTCTGTAAAACAGGCGCAATGTCCTCAAAGGGGGTTTGCTTCACATCGAACTTAATCAAGCGAATTAACTTTAAAAAGCGGTCCCATTCAGGTTGGTATACGAAATCATCAAGAGCAAGTTTGTAGTTATTATGGAAAAGCTCCCGACAAAATTCATAGTTTTCGTCTGTTGGCTCCATCGTTTCGAGAAGCTCAATAACCACGTCTTGAGTTGGCAAAAACGCGCATAGGTCCAGTTTCAACGATTCTGGACCTATATTAATTAACGCCTTTTTGCCCGACGTAATATGGCGAGTGCCTAGATTGAGCTGGTTTTCCATAATCAGACGCGCAGTAGCTGTGCTCTCTGAAACATCCGGGAAACTGTTTTTTAAACTATCTCTAAATAGTAGCTCATAGGCGACAACTTGTTGACGACGATTAAAGACCGCTTGCCTAGCAACAAATACAGCCACTTTACCTACTTTTGAATTTTTATATCACACTAAGTAATTAATAGCTGAAATAGACAAAAAAGTCACTTAATTACCATGAATCACGCAATATTTATTGATATAAGCCTGATAAATAGCCATCTGCAACAGATCCCCATGTAAAACGAGCATTTTTAGCTTGTTCACATATCGAGCGCCATTGCTCAGGTTGCGACTTTTTAAGGTCTAGCGCATCACTAAAACCAGTAATAAGTTCGTAGCTTTGAGAGGCTAAACTCTCACCTCTAAAACTAAAACCACTGACATTATGCTCGACCGTATCCTGTAAACCGCCAACACCATGAACTAAGCATGGCTGTCCAGCGCGCATTGCTAACATTTGACTTATTCCACATGGCTCAAATGAGCTTGGCATTAAGAATAAATCACCCAAGTGATACATATATTCACCAACCAAGTGTGCATAGCCTTTTAAAAATAGCAGATTCTCTTGGCGTGCCATGACAGTTGTCATGATTTGCTCAAGTTCAGCATCACCAGAGCCAAGAATTATCATGTAGCCATCATGTTGCTTTAAGCGTTGACATAACTCATCTAAAACCAATGCTTTTTCATAAGGTTGACGCAGTAAAAGTGCCTTTTGATCTGTTAATCGACCAACACTCGTAACAAGCGGACCCGCAAAAGGTTTTGTTTTGAACTGTAATAAACGTTGGTGAGCAAGATAATAACTTGAATCTAAGATGGGGCTCTTCGCCATCCATTGAAATAGTGCCGACTCTGCATGATGGTAAAGTGTTGCAAGGCTGATATCTTTGAGTTCCATTCCTGGATATTCACAACCATTTAGGATCCCTACCACACGACCTTCACGATAGGCTGCCTGCAAATCAGCTTCTAGTCCTTCTCCACCAAAAAAACCATTTGCAGCATCACTCGGACGCAATACTTCTTGACAGTAGGTCGGTGAAACAAGGTGCACTTTATCAACTAAATTAATCGCTGCTCGCATCGGATTAAAACAATCGTGATAACGCGGATCGCACAATTTCTCGCCGTTATAATTTAAGCCCGGAAACCATGCTTCTAAACTTGAGCTATCGCCTTTAAATGGGCGAATACCCTGCAATGCCAAATTATGAACGGTATAAGCTAAAAATAACTTAGATAATGTACGGTAACGACCGTCATTTTTTAGTAATAATGCCACACAGGCGCTATGCCAGTCATGTAAATGCATTACATCAGGGATTCGGATAATTCCTTGTAGTAAGGCTTCACACACCGCCGCATTAAACAATGCAAACTTACTCGCATCGGTTGCAAAGGGCCTGCCAGGTTCATCATTACAATACACGGCACCATTATGGCGACTGAATTCCCAATGAGAAATAATCAGTTGCGTAACACCGTGTTCACTATTGGCAAGTTTCCACACGTCTAGTTGCTGCATATGCCCTGCAAATGGAACATGTACAACACCGATATGATGACGTTCAAGATAATGAAATCCGTAATCAGGGATCACAACATCAACAGTAAGGCCTTTATCAACTAACGCTTTAGGACAGTCCCTAACAACATCCGCTACACCACCGACTTTAGCATTCGGTAATGCGTCATTCTCTGCAGCCACCATCAACACATGCATGATTAGCAGTACTCCATAACATTAATTCTTACTATGAAACAAGGAGTAGCAATTGCTACTCCTTACTACACTATGACTTTACCATTAAACAAAGTATTTATTACTTTGCTTTTGTTGCCTTTGCTTTTTTCTCAAGCTCATTCAACATGTCTCGGGTAACAAGTACGATCCCCTTTTTCGACACTCTAAAGCCATTTTCTTTATCAGCTTCATTATCAAAACCAATTTCAAGGCCAGCAGGGATCTCACAGTTACGGTCTATAATAGCACGCCTAATGCGGCAATTACGGTTAATTTTAACCCCAGGTAAGATCACTGACTCTTCGATTTCACAGTATGAATGAACATATACATTCGAAAACAGCAGTGATTTTCTAACCATTGAACCAGAGATAATACAGCCACCCGATACCGTTGAATCCACAGCCATACCACGTCTATCATCATCATTAAAAATGAATTTAGCAGGTGGTAATTGCTCTTGATATGTCCAAATCGGCCATTTAGGATCGTATAAGTCAAGCTGAGGCTCTGGCATAACAAGCTCCATATTGGCTTCCCAAAACGAATCCAGGGTACCTACATCACGCCAGTATGGCTGGCCTTCATTTTCATCTCTAAATGGGTATGCAAATACATTGTGCTCTTCAATGATGGCCGGGATAATATCGTGACCAAAGTCACGACCAGAACCCTCTGTTTCTGCATCTTTTTTTAACTGTTCAAATAAGAACTCTGTGTTAAAAATGTAGTTACCCATTGACGCTAAACAAGTACCTGGTTTACCCGGCACTGAAGTTGGCTCAGATGGTTTCTCATCAAAACGGCGAACTCTGTTATTCTCATCAACAGTCATTACACCAAAGGTACCTGCGGCTTCTTCACACGGTACTTCGATACAGCACACTGTCATATCTGCACCAGTTTCAACATGCTTAGCAAGTAAACCGCCGTAATCCATGCAGTAAACGTGGTCACCTGAAAGAATCATCACGTATTTAGGCAGCTCATGACGAATGATATCCATATTTTGGAAAACGGCGTCTGCCGTACCACAATACCAATCATCACCTTTACGTTGTGATGCCGGCAGTATTTCTACCGACTCACCGAGTTCTTTCTTAAAGTGTCCCCACGCACGGTTTACATGGCGGATTAATGAGTGTGACTTGTATTGAGTTGCTATACCAACACGACGAATGCCTGAGTTAATACAGTTTGATAGAGGAAAATCGATTATTCGATGTTTCCCGCCAAAATACACTGCTGGCTTAGCACGCCAGTCTGTTAATTCATGTAAACGAGAACCACGCCCACCTGCTAAAATGAGTGCATACGTTTCTCTTGTTAAACTACTTATGTATCGATTTGCATAACTAGGCATAACTCTCTCCGTCTTAAGTTAGCTGCTTTTCTTCTGTGTGTTTTGCTTTGCGCTAATGTCTAACAGTGGTTCCAAGTGCCAGATTTCATCACTGTATTGACTAATTGTTCTATCGCTCGAAAACATGCCACTAGCCGCCGTATTTAAAATACTCATTTGCGTCCAGTGAGCAGTGTCTAGGTAAGCTTTTTCAACTTGCTCTTGTGCCTCAACGAAGCTGGCAAAATCATGGGCAACTAACCACGGATCGTGCGGGCTCTTAATCGCAGCAATAATGTCGTCGAATAGATTTGGTTCAAACAAGTTAAAGTGACCGCTTTCAAGTAACTGCATTACCTTGTATAGGCTGTCGGTTTGATGAATAATTTGCTCAGGATTATAGTGCGCTTTGATATCATCAATTTGTTCTGCTCGAGCACCAAACAAGAAGAAATTATCAGCACCTACTGCGTCACGGATCTCGATATTGGCACCATCTAACGTACCAATGGTCAAAGCACCATTCATCATGAACTTCATGTTACCGGTACCCGATGCTTCTTTACCTGCTGTTGAAATTTGCTCAGACAAATCCGTTGCTGGGCAAATAGTTTCCATTGCTGTCACGTTATAATTCGGTAAAAAAGCCACTCTCAAGTACGGTTTTGCCAATGGATCTTTATTGATCACTTCAGCAACATTATTAATTAACTTAATTATCTTCTTCGCCATGTAGTAACCAGGTGCGGCTTTACCACCTAATAACACACAACGAGGGACAATATTTGAAGTATCACCTTGGCGAATACGATCATATAATTGAATAACATGTAATATATTTAATAATTGGCGCTTGTATTCATGAATACGTTTTACTTGCACATCAAACATCATTGATGGATCAAACTCAACGCCACAACGAGCCTTAACAAGTTCAACAAGGCGTTGCTTATTGCTATGTTTAACTGCTTGCCATTCTTTGTGGAATTTAGTGTCGTCGTATAAGCGACGTAATTGACTGACTTTACTGAAGTCACCTACCCACTCTTCACCTATGTGCTTATTGAGTAGTTTGGCTAAATCAGGGTTACAATGTGCAAGCCAACGACGTGGCGTAACCCCATTGGTCTTATTATTGAATTTTTCTGGCCAAAGCTGATAAAACTCATTGAATAAGCCCGCTTTAAGTAGCTCGGTATGAAGTGCAGCAACGCCATTTACTGAGTAACTACCAACAATTGCTAAATACGCCATGCGGATTTGTGGCTCTGGGCCTTCTTCAATAAGCGATAATGCTCGTTGTTTTTCAACATCTCCAGGCCATGCTTGAGCAACATCTGCTAAGAAGCGGGCATTGATTTCATAGATTATTTCTAAGATACGCGGTAATAATCGCGCAAATAATGATACTGACCACTTCTCTAATGCTTCTGGCAGTAAAGTGTGGTTAGTATAAGCCATGGTTTTAGTAGTAATAGACCAGGCTTCTTGCCAATCTAGCTCATACTCATCAACCAAAATACGTATCAGTTCTGCTACAGCAATACTTGGGTGTGTATCGTTTAATTGAAAAACATGGTAATCAGCAAAGTCAGAGAAATCTTCGCCATGTTTGCTAACCCACGTATCTATGATGTCTTGTAAGCTCGCCGATGATAAGAAGTATTGCTGGCGTAAACGAAGCTCTTTACCATTTTCACTGCTATCATTTGGATAAAGTACCATGGTGATTTGTTCAGCAAGGTTTTTACGAGCAACAGCTTCTGAATAACTCCCTGCGTTGAATTCGCTCAAATCAAATTCGTCAGTCGCCTCTGATTTCCATAAACGTAGCGTGTTTACGATATCGTTTTTATAGCCTGGAATTGGCACATCATAAGGCACAGCTAAGACATCGTGAGAATCAAGCCATTGACGGTGCTCACGTCCGTATTTATCAGTATAACTTTCAACATGACCAAAGAATTTTACACGCTTTGATTGCTCTGGGGCACTTAGCTCCCAAGGATGACCTTCGCGTAACCAGTTATCGGGCTGTTCAATTTGATGGCCATTTTCAATCGCTTGATTAAACATGCCATATTCATAACGAATACCATAACCAATCACAGGTAGTGCCAAGCTTGCACAACTATCCAAGAAACACGCAGCTAGACGGCCCAAACCACCGTTACCTAAACCTGCGTCGTGCTCAGCTTCTGCAACTGTCTCTAACTTTGTACAGTAATCTTGTAATGCTTTTGCAACTTGATCGTCTAAATCTAGGTTTAGAATGGCATTACCAAGAGCACGACCCATTAAAAATTCAAGAGATAAATAAGCAGTTTTACGACGCTTTTGTCCGTGAATTTGCTGATTAGTTACACGGCAACGTGCAACCAATCTGTCACGAATAGTTAATGCTAAAGCATGATATAAATATAATTGCGATTCACCGACTTTGTCACGCCCAAGGGTGTAATAAAAATGGCGAGATAAATCATCATCTAAGGTGCTTTCATCAACGGTAGGGGCATCCTGCCAGCCCTTAACAACACATACTTGATCGGCATTTTTAGCCATGATTAGGATCCTCTGAATTGGCGGTAAAAACCCAGCTGCTCATTGCAGCAATCTGTTGTTCCTTATCAACATCATAAGTTGACATAGGATGTATACTTGTCAGTGCTAAATGCCACTTCCCTTTCGCAAGAGGGGGTAATTGACAAGTAACAGACTCTGACCCAGCATTTAAAATGATCAATAAAGCTTGGTTTGTGTGTTTATCAGTCAGGCTATAAATCAACACTTGGCGATCAACTTGATGCCAATCGTCTTGTTCCATTGCAGTGCCTGATTCAGTGAACCACGCGACGTCGTAACGTGGATCATTATCATGAACAAAAAAACGATGCTTAAAGACACTAAACTGCTTTCGTAAACGCAAAACATCATCGATGAATCGGGTTAATGGATGATTAATTTGTGAGTCTTTCCATGCAAGCCAGCTAGTGCGATTATTTTGGCAATACGCGTTATTATTACCACCTTGTGAATGGGCCATTTCGCTTCCTAGTGAAAGCATTGGAACCCCTTTTGAAAGTAATAACGTCAATAGAATATTTTTTTGTTGCTGCAAACGTAATGCGTTAATTTCTTTATCGTCAGTAAAACCTTCTACACCACAATTAAAGGAGTGGTTGGCACTGTGTCCATCTCTATTTTGTTCACCGTTGGCTTCATTATGTTTCTGTTCATAACTCACTAAATCATTAAGCGTGAAACCATCATGGCTCGTCACAAAATTAATGCTGTTAAGTGGTCCTCTGAGATTATGCTCAAATAAGTCGAACGAACCATGTAAACGCTTTGCAAGCTCACCTATAACCCCCTGCTCTTGTCGCCAAAAACGTCGGATAGTGTCACGATACTTGTCGTTCCACTCACGCCAAGGTGCAGGAAAAGCCCCTAATTGGTAACCGCCCGGGCCAATATCCCATGGCTCAGCAATCAGTTTTACTTTACTCAAAACAGGATCTTGGTTGATTGCTTGGAAAAACGCATGCGCTTGATTAAAGCCATTAGGATTACGAGCAAGAATCGTTGCAAGGTCGAAACGAAAACCGTCTACCCCCATTACTTCAACCCAATATCGCAAGCTATCAAGCACCAGCTGTAAGGTTCTTGGTGAATCAATATTCACAGTATTACCACAGCCGGTATCATTGATATAATGCTGAGGTTTATCAGCCACAGTGCGATAATAGCCAAGGTTATCTAAGCCGCGTAAAGAAAGAATAGGCCCATCAGTTCCTGCTTCAGCAGTATGGTTATAGACAACATCTAAAATTACTTCGATATCAGCCTTATGAAGAGCCGCAACCATTTGCTGAAATTCGCCGATATCATCATTCACTAGATAATCTTTGTGCGGCGTGAAGAAATTAAGCGTGTTGTAACCCCAATAGTTTTGTAGGCCTTTAGCCGTTAAGAACTGCTCACTTATGAATGCGTGCACAGGGAGTAATTCAAGACAAGTCACCCCTATAGTGCGTAAATGCTCTATAAAACTCGGATGGCTTAAGCCTAAGAACTTACCTTGTAGTGCTTTAGGGATCATTGGGTGTCGACATGTTGCGCCAGTAACATGGCACTCATAAATCACCGTTTTACCCCAACTATGGTTAGGTTTTTTACCCGTATAAGGTGCAAGCTCGCGAACTCGAGACTTGGGCATATCAACAGCGTTATTGACTTGACTCAACTTACCTACAGGCATCTGACCATAATGGCGCTCACTCCAAGTAAACTCACCATGCAAGTCTCGCGCATAAGGGTCTAGTAGTAGCTTGTGATTATTAAAGAAAAGCCCTTTTTCTGGTGCATATTCACCATCTGCCCTGTAACCATACAATGCCCCTGCTTTTAAAGGGCTAACGTGCAATGTCCAAATGCCACCTTCGTTAAGGTGCATTGAAAGAGTCATTACTTCTGAATGACCGCTATTGTCAAATAAACACAATGACACATGCTGAGCTTGGGGTGCATACACAGCAAAATTAACACCGTTTTCAACAATAGATGCCCCTAGAGGCATCGTTGAACCGATTTGAAGCTCTACACTATGACTCATCGTTCACCTTCTTCAGGTAAATAGTTGCAAGCCCAGGTAAAGACACGCTTATACTTTGATTGTAACCATGACTCGCAGTAGGCTGACTAAAGATAAGTTGTTCTGTATTACCGCTAACTTCAACACCTGAACCAAAGTATTCTTCATTGTCAGAATTAAAGATAACTTGATAACGACCTGGCTTAGGAACGCCTATTACATAGTCATGATAAACTTGCGGTGTTAAGTTACTAATTACCAGAACAAAATCGTCAGCATGCTTGGCATAACGGATGAAACTAAACATGCTTTGCTCTGCATTAGAACTATCTAACCATGCAAAGCCCGCTGGGCTAGTATCTTGCTCATAGAGTGCAGGAGTCGTGGTATAAATATTATTCAGTTGTTTAATTGTTTGTTGCATACCACTATGACTAACATGCTCAAGCAAGTGCCAGTCAATTGATTGATCATGATTCCATTCACTACGCTGAGCAATTTCAGCTCCCATAAATAACAGCTTTTTACCTGGATGAGCCCACATAAATGCGTAGTATGCTCGTAAATTAGCAAACTTCTGCCAATCATCACCTGGCATTTTCTCTATCAATGAGCCTTTACCATGCACAACTTCGTCGTGACTTAATGGTAAAATGTAGTTCTCGCTATAGGCATACACCATTGAAAACGTCATTTCATGATGATGGTGGGCACGATATAAAGAATCACGCTGCATATAATGCAAACTATCGTTCATCCAACCCATATTCCATTTATAGCCAAAGCCTAAACCGCCATGATCGACCTGCCGTGTCACTCCCGGCCAAGCAGTTGATTCTTCAGCTACCATCATAATGCCAGGATTTTTACCGTAACAGCGCAGATTAACCTGCTTTAAACATTCTATTGCACCAAGATTTTCACGACCGCCATACTGGTTTGGGATCCATTGCCCTTCTTCTCGGCTGTAATCGAGATACAACATTGATGCAACCGCATCAACACGCAAACCATCAATGCCAAATTCATGCAACCAATACATTGCATTAGCTATCAAAAAGCTGCGAACTTCAGCACGATCATAATTGTAAATATAGGTATTCCAATCAGGGTGAAATCCCTGTCTTACATCTGCATGCTCGTATAAATGCGTGCCATCAAAACGATGTAAACCATGTGGATCACTTGGGAAATGACCCGGCACCCAATCTAAAATAATACCGAGATCAGCGTCATGGCATTGCTCAATAAAATATACAAAATCCTCAAAACTGCCATAACGGCTAGTTGGGGCAAATAAGCCCACAGGCTGATAACCCCAAGAACCATCAAATGGATACTCACTGATAGGCATTAATTGTAAATGCGTAAAACCAAGATCTTTAGTGTAAGGAATAAGGTTATCGGCAAGCTCACGCCATGTTAAATAGCGGCCCTCATCATCGCGTCGCTGCCAAGAGCCTGCATGCACTTCGTAAATACTGATAGGTGCATCGATACTGTTACGCTTTGCGCGATTTGCTAACGCTTCATCAGACAACTGTATCTTCTTATTTAGCTTTTGTAAGACAGAAGCAGTACCCGGCGCTTGTTGCATTTTAAATGCAAACGGATCGGCTTTATCAAGTACTTCACCAGAAGGTGTACTAATCGCAAACTTATAGCACTGATGCTCTTTTAAACCTGGGATAAATAATTCCCAAACGCCACTGGCTGGGTGAAAGCGCATAAAATGACGGTTGCGCTGCCAATAATTAAATTCGCCAATAACTGAAACGCTACTCGCGTTAGGTGCCCAAACAGTAAATCGCACACCTTCAACACCTTGCTGAGTTACAAAGTGCGCACCAAAGTGCTGATAAGCGTGTTCAAGACTACCTTCGTTAAATAAGTACATAGCTTGTTCATCAAGTGTACTTGTAAAACGATACTCATCTTCTTGAAGATACTGACTGCCATCCCCATAATTCACATCCAGTTGGTAATCAGGGATTGATTTTGCTTTGACAGTTGCAATAAATAAATCGCTGTCACCTTGCTTTTTGGCCTCAATAACCTGCTTGCCTTGCAAAATTGACAACTGGCTTGCCCCAGGTAAAAAACAGCGAATCTCAAAGCTTGATGCACTAACTTTATGGGGCCCTAAAAAACTGAAAGGATCTTTATAACAACCTGAAGACAATGCATCGATATGTGCTTGATAAACCATGGGTTCAGCAAAAGGCTTTTGACCAACACGACTGCTCATTTATTGATTCCTTATCGAAATTAAATTGGCTAAAAATGCATGCTGAGCACGAATAATTTGCTCAGTTGGGCGTGAAAGAACGCGCCGCCAATTTGGGTATTCTTTATCAGTTCCGGGAATGTTCACCGGCAAAATTTGCTGATCTAAATCGTCAATTTGAATGGTAAATAATCTGGCTGGAGCAGCTGCTAACGATGAGGCTAATAACTCATACACCACAGACGCTTCAGAATCTAATGATAAGTGCTGCCCTGATTCTCTTGCGATAAAATTAAGCATACGATGCTTTTCGACATTTCTCGCTTCATGTTGCGCAGCGCTTTGTGCACTATCAAGCAAACCATACTCTTGCTTAACAGTAATATCGTGACCAGTCCACCACCCTTTAAATGGCGGTACATCATGATTAGCAATCATCAACAAACTATGCGGTGCAAAGTGCTCTGATGCTAAAAATTCACCTTGATAATCTTTTTCAAAATAGAACAAGCCATTTGAATAAATTGCACTTGCTTTTAGTGCTTCGCGAACCTCACTTGGTACAACACCTAGATCCTCACCTATCACGACACAGTGATTAAGATGGGATTCTATTTTCAGTATCGCCAACAAATGTTCAAATGGGTAGTAAACATAACATCCATCTTGCTGGGCGTTATTTTCAAAACACCACCACAGCCTTCTGATTGCCATCACATGATCTATGCGCAATCCACCAACATCTTCCATATTGGCGCGGATCAAAGAGCGATAGAAGGCAAAATTATTTTTACTTAACTTTTGAGGATTTAAAGCTGGCAACCCCCAATTCTGACCTTGTTCAGCCCAAGGATCAGGAGGCGCTCCCACATTTGCCCCCACTGCAAATAACTCTTCTTGGCTACGAAACTCACTGCCATCACCAGCGCAACCAACAGCTAGATCGTTAATAAGACCTATCGCCATATTTGCTTCATTTGCAATATGCTGACAATGATTTAGCTGTAAATGTGCCTGCCACTGCAAGTAACTGGCATATTCATTATCTTCAACTACCAAGGTTGCTAGACTGTGCTTATGATTACTACAAAACTGCTTAAACTCTGCTTTTCGTTCAGCTGACGCTGTCCGGCAAAATTGAGTGTATAAACAACGAAATGCATCATATTTAAATCGACTAACAGCAGAATAATCTATAAAAGGTTCAGTTGTAGCGGGTTTATCACTGAGCAATTGTGATAGTGAGTCATTATTCAATGCATCTTCACACAGTGAAATCGAAATATATAGCGGGTTTAACAACGCTCGGCTGTTAGGGCTATAAGGGCTAGCTCGCTCAGGACTGTGTTCAAATAATAAATGCAATGGATTAAGTAAAATGTAATCAATTTCTTGTTGCGCCACTTCACGGATTAAAGTTGCTAAATCAGCAAAATCGCCAATACCTAATCCTTGCGCATTACACAAACTGTAAAGTTGGATGGAAAGTCCCAAACGCTTTTTATCATCAATTGAGTAACACTCTTTAGGTGTTATCCATAATTGGCTATGAGCTTGTTGATCAGCAACCGTTATCACTGCATCATGATAACCAATAGGCATAGCAGGAACAGGTAAAGCGACTTCAAGGTAACGAACCCCATTAAAGCCATAGTCTCCTGTCACGGCAAGTCCTTGCAGATTTTCACGTGTCAGATTTAAGGACAAGGATGGTATGCTAAGGTGACAAGCTCGGCTCAACAAGCGTTCATCGATACGAACTTTTAAGTAAGGGTCATGTGCCTCAATAATGCTAGTTTGAGGCAACAAAGTCAGCCACGTTCCTGCATCTAAAACAAAATTTAACTGATTTATTTGATCAGAATTAGCTGTGTCTATACCACAACAGCTTAGTGCCTGGCGGCGTGTATTTTCTTCGAAAATAACATGCTCGCCAGTATACTTCGTATATTCATAGCCTATGCCATGCAGATAATATAACTGCGAAAGTGACTGCATCAACTCACCTAAACGCGTTGGGTATTAACAATACTATTATCTGTTCCAAATTCATTTGGAATATAGCCATCAGCCTGGTGGTCGTTATCCCACTCTTGACCATTAATTAGATAACGAAAATGAAATTCTTTATCAAGTGGTAGGCGTTGTTTACATTTAAACACTTGTTCTTTTTTATTGAATTTCATTGGCACTGGTTGCCAATCTGTAAATTCTGCAACTAACTGCACGTCATCTGCATCGGGACGCTTAAACTCAAAGGTAACTTCTGTTTCGTCTTTAGTCTTAAAAAAACGTTTACTTAACATAGTGGGCTCCAATCAACCAATTGGTAAATTTATCCTTGTCACAGTACCGCTTTTAACAACTTACTGCGCGAAACTGTGCGTTTAAGGTTTATTTATCTAGATACTTATGAAAATAAGTGAACTTAGTAAATCAAACCTATGTTTACGCATTATGACAGTGCATCAGCTTATTTTTTGCACCAAAAAAGAGCAAAAAACAAACTATCTTAACACCCATCATCTTGCTAACTTGTTATGAGCAATAACTGAACCAAGTTGGCTATAAAATATAGTTTAATTTCAATATGTTTTTTAGGTGTTGCTTTTAAAGCATTGTAAAAGTAGTTAACTTGCGGACTTTGGTAAAGTGAATAAATTTGAAGCTTATTTAGAGTAAAAACACTAAATACAACATCACACTTAATACAACAAGAATAAATACAACAAACTGCATGAGTAGTTAATTTCTAAAATAAAAACACACATTCAACAGCAACGAAAACTTAACCTTTATTTTTACTTATATTTTTAGGTTAAATAAACACAATAAAAACAGCATCACCTTATTATATTGCAAACAAATATATAGAATAAAAAGACCACTATATAAGCTGACGATACAATTTACATTTTTTAAAAAATATCTCAGCAATAAAACGAAGACAATAAGTAGAAAAGCGTAAATTTTAGACTTACATGCAGTCCCTTTTGAAAAGCACTTTCCAAATCTATGCAACAAGCTAATGATTTTTCCCTACAGTTTAAAACCAGTTCTCTCACTAATCTGTAAACACTTGAAACCTTAAAAACCACCAAAAACGCAACTTTTATACAAAAACAACCACAAAGAGAAAATTATCATACATATTGTTATTATAAATAAATTGATCATGCACAAAGAAATCATCACCTCAAATGCGCTAAACTAGAATATCTGCTCGATAATACGCTTACTCTGCTGCGACACAATTCAGCAATTAGCAACAATAGAAGAATTATTTGAGAAGGAAAAAGTTAGAGCAAATATACTAAACAATGTGAAATTTCACATTTACTTACACCCATTGTTCCATTAGACAAGAAAGGCTTTGTTAATTAAATTTACAAGCAATATACTCAAGGCATTAAGCTGGTGAGTTTTATAGTAAAACATTAACACCAAAACGGTAGTAATCTATGACCAAATCTTTTCGTATAACGTGCATAACCATAATAACCGTAATGGCTTTTTGTTATGGCTGTAACATACTGTTAACCAAGCAAGTTAATGATATACAATTCAATATTAATACTGCAGAATTGAGAACATTTGAGCGAGCGTTGTTAAATGTTGAGCCATCGCCTTGGTACAATGTGATACTATATGGTCAGAAAACGTTTCTCGCTGATGACTCTCAATTTGTCGTAATTCAAGCAACCCCAGTTGCAATTAATGCAATTGAGGCGAATAAACTTATCAAACTAACACTTTTATCACCTGTTAATATTATTGTTTTTCTTCTGCTTGCATTAGCAATAAGCCTGGTAGTTACAAGAAAAAAGCAATCAAGTAGTGAAAAGTATTTGTTAAAGGAGCTAAATAAGCAAACGACAGAGCTATTAGAAAACTTAAATGTTGTCCATGTGCCATCTGAGCCTACAGTTAAACCTATTATTCAACTTAAAAAAAATGTTCAAGCACTTAGCTCGCATATAACGACCTATACGAGAGAATCTGAAGTGAGTATTCATCAAGACAAACTCACCTTATTACTCGACCGCCATGCTTATATTGAATACCTCGCAGAACAATTACAAATAGCCGAAAATAACAAACTCAGATGTTCTTTATTATTCATAGATTTAGATGGCTTTAAGCAAGTTAATGACTCATTTGGGCACAGCTTTGGGGATGAAGTGCTCATTCAAGTTGCAGCCCGTTTAAGCAGTGTATTACGTCATCATAAATTAATAAATTTGTCTCCTAAAAGTCAGCTTGAACAAAACTTAGCTCGTTTAGGTGGTGATGAGTTTTCAATATTTATAAGCCAACAACTAGATCAACAAAAAACAGTTGAAGTTGCTCAAAATGTGTTGAGAGAGATTGAACGTGATTTTGTTCTTGGTAATAAGTTAATAAAAATTAGTGCAAGTATTGGTATTGCCGTTTACCCTGATAGTGCGGCTACACCGCAATCTTTATTACAGATGGCCGATGTTGCTATGTACCGCGCTAAAACAGATGGGCGCGGTATTTTCAAAGTTTATTCACCTGAAATGGGTAAAAAGATCCGCCGTTACCACTATTTACTTGAAGAAATGCGTTTAGCAATCGCAAGTGAAAGCTTTCATTTGTCTTTTCAACCCATCGTACATGTTGAGGATTGCGCGATAGATTACTTTGAAGCGCTGATCCGTTGGGATCATCCAGCTGAGGGCTCTATTGCTCCTGACGAATTTATACCAATCGCTGAAGAATCAAACCTAATCTTAGATTTGGGTGATTGGATAATGCTTGAATCGTGTCGACAAATGTCAGCATGGCATAACGCAGGCTTAAAGAAGGTTAAAATTTCAGTAAATATCTCTGGTGTGCAATTAAAGCATCTTGATATTTATAAATTCATCACAGAAAAACTAGCTAAAACAGGTCTACCAGCAACAGCACTGATGCTTGAAATCACAGAGTCTACGCTGATAAAAGCTAGTAATAAAATCATTCATTCTCTAGAGCGCTTGCGTGAAGAAGGCGTCACTATTGCAATTGACGATTTTGGTACAGGATTTAGCTCATTGAGTACATTGGCTGAATTACCAATTGATGTTATTAAACTCGATAGAATGTTTGTCTCACAGGCTGATCAAAATCCTAAATATAACCAGATATTACATACGTTGAGTGAATTAGGGCAAAAACTTGGATTAAAAATTGTTGCTGAAGGTGTTGAAGATCACAGCCAGTTTGAGCTTGTCAAATCGCTGGGCATAAGAAGTGTGCAAGGCTATTTAGTTAGCCACCCTGAATCATCCGTTTATGTAGGCCATAAAGTTTTACAAGACAACTTAAACTTTATGTCTGTAACAGGCACTGGTGTTTGGAATATACAGTAATTATCGTTATGACTATAATAGCGTGTACTTTTCCAAATATGTGCCTTAAATGTTAAAAAAAAGCCTATTATCTATATTACTGTTTTCCATCACGTTGATGGGAATTTTTGTAGCCTCTTCAATTTACACGCTTTACAGTAAAAAGCGTTTAACTGTTGACCCTAAAGTGAAAGAAATTTCAGGAATTGAATTTGATAAATATAAACGGCTATGGGCTATTAACGACAGTGGTGACCAACCGAAGCTCTATCGGCTCAATAAAGATGGCTCTATTGCTAAAGAAATCTTAGTGACAAATGCCAAAAACATTGATTGGGAAGATATGACACAAAATAAATTTGGTCATTTTTTTTTAGGCGACTTCGGCAATAATAACAATGATAGAAAGTGGTTAACCATTTATAAAATCGAAAACCCTATTGATATCAAAGGCGACACCACTGAAGCCGAAATTATCAAGTTCACCTATCCAGAAATGGATGGTAACCCCATTACTCCAGATCAAAGAAACTTTGATTTGGAAGCGTTTGTAGCTCTCGGTCGTCACCTCTATTTATTCACTAAAAACAGAACAGAACCATTTGATGGTATCACCAAAGTATATAAAGTAGGCGATCATGCCGCTAATTTTGATGCAGAGCTAATTGACTCATTTAAAACCTGCACCACCATGGAAAAACTCTGTTGGATCACTTCTGCAGCACTTAGCCCAGACCGCTCCAAGTTAGTACTGTTAGATTCAACTAGCATCTGGCTATTTGAGAATTTTCAAGGTGATAAGTTTTTCTCTGGCGACGTTTCGCTTATAGATTTAGGTATCGTGACCCAAAAAGAAGCGATTACTTTTTATGATGACAATACGATTGTTTTCACTGATGAAGAATTTAAAGGTATTGGTGGCAACGCTTATGTGATTGAACTTGATAAGGTTGAGAAAAAAGTCATCCGAAAAGCGCCTAAACCTAATCACTAAGGGCTACTTACTTTATTTGAAAGTGCCTTTTCAATATCGATTCCCAAAATCAGCACACCAATGTGCTGATTTTCATCATCCAATATGGGTACACTAAACTGCACCTGAAAGTGCTTAGTCGACTCATCAAACTCAACCGTGTCAATGTAGTAGTCATCATCTTGCAAATACATATTTAAAAACTTAGCTTCATCACCCTGCCAATAATCGGTTGTGACTTCACTGATTATGACATTCTTGCCTTGTTTATCGGTGACGATTATTTCTGTAATTAGGCCTTGCATTTGCTTTTGCCACACTTGTAAGAATTGTGAACCCTCAAGTTTGAGAAAGCGCTCTGCAAGTATTGGTTTATTGTCAATAACTTGCTTAGCCCACTGCTGATCAATCTGCTCTAACTGTTTGATTTCAATTGGCTCTTCATTACTTTTTATTACCGCTTGTTGCACCTGTTCTGAGCTTGCTAAATGCTGTATTTTTTCTAGGAGCACTTTCACTAATGTTAGTTTTTCAATTTTTGACAATATGAAGGGGTTTTGTGAACAGCTACTTATGTAGCTATTAAATATGTTTAAAAACTCAGGAAACTCCTTGAGCGTTTTATTTGCCGCAAATAAGCCAAGTGGAACATAGCGGTAAAATGCCTGCGCGTACTCGTCAGGTTTTATTTGCAGTTGCACAGCGTTGTATTCAAATTCTTCTAAATCAAGCAAAATTCTGTCTATACGCTGCTTTTTAAATACTTTCAGTAGTTCATGTGTGGTGTTAACTTCTACTTCAATATTTTTATTGCTTAGTTGATACCAGTCAGCCTGATGGCTTCCCCTAACAACCCCATAACGAAGGTCTTCTTCAGCGATCGTCGCTGAATCTGCATGGGTAAACCAGTACCAATTTTCTAAATACATAGGTGCAGAAAGTTCACCATACTCTTGCATTTGCGATAACAGGTTTGCGGTAAAGTAACCATCGAGCCGATTTAACTGCACTTCCCTTTTTGCTCTGAGCCAAGGTAGCTTATGTAACTTAAATGGCACATTGATTTGCTTAAATATACATTCAACATGACTTATTGCATTATGAGGTACGTTAATTGGCAGATTCGTTCCTATCTGAAGCGGTTGAGCCACAGTGAGAGAAAGCAAAAAAGAAGCAAGCATTAATATCAGCCTAAACAACTAATAAATTAATTTTATTATAGACAATAAGCGCATTTTTACTTGCTAAACAATTAACGCTTAAATTTTGTCTCTAAAATCACCGACGAGGTCGTACGCTCAACACCATCTAAGTTACCAATGTCATCTAAAAGGTGGCTCAGCTTTTCAAGGTTTTGGGCTTGTACAACAGCAATCAAATCAAATTCACCGCTAATTGCATAGAGCTGTGAAATAGCATCTATCTGCTTTAGCTCTATGTTAGTTTTAGTGGTGAGTTTCTGTTTAACCTTGATTGAAACATGCGCTGACACCATTTGGTTCAAGTAGGCATCTCCATAATCAACGCTGTAGCCTTTTATTACACCTGACTCTTCTAGTTTTAACATACGACTTTGTACTGTTGAGCGAGAGAGATTAAGCGCTCTAGCTAAGTCTGAAATACTAGCGCGGGCATTAGTTCTTAAGATAGATAAGAGCTTTTCATCTTGAGGAGTTATCACTTTGTTCACTTTCATCGTTAATTTGCTTTTTATTTTAGTCATTTTTCACAAAATAGCACTGCAAATTTAAGTTCCTAACCAAGATAATAAGAAAAATAGATAAGAAAAATAATCTCATCGTGCTTAATTAGGCAGGAACGGCTTAACTGATCTAATTTTCGCAATATACTTTTTTCATACTAAGCCAGATTTAGGTGCAACAAATGCAAGTAACAAGAGAACTTTTTAACGACGTAATGGTACCAAACTACAACCCATCAGAAGTGATCCCTGTAAAAGGTCAAGGCTCGCGTGTTTGGGATCAAGACGGTAAAGAATTTATCGATTTTGCAGGTGGTATTGCCGTTAACTGTTTAGGTCATTGTCATCCAGCTCTTGTCAATGCCCTAAAAGAGCAAGGCGAAAAAATTTGGCACTTATCAAACGTAATGACCAATGAGCCTGCACTGCGCTTAGCTAAAAAATTAACAGACGCAACGTTTGCAGATAAAGTGTACTTTGCAAACTCAGGCGCAGAGGCTAACGAAGCAGCATTAAAATTAGCGCGTCGCTGGGCATTAGATGTACACGGCGAGCAAAAAAATCAAATCATCGCGTTCAACAAGGGCTTCCACGGTCGTACATTCTTTACCGTTACCGTAGGTGGTCAAGCCGCTTACTCAGATGGTTTTGGTCCTAAGCCAGCTGCAATCGATCACTGTGATTATAACGATTTAGCAGCTTTTGAAGCACTTATCAGTGACAATACATGTGCAGTGATGATGGAACCTCTGCAAGGTGAAGGCGGTATTATTTCACCTACAAGCGAGTTTATCGAAGGTGTACGTGCATTATGTGATAAACACAATGCTTTACTTATTTTTGATGAAGTACAAACAGGTGTTGGTCGTACAGGCGATTTATACGCATACCAAGGTACTAATGTAACTCCAGATATTCTTACAACAGCTAAAGCATTAGGCGGTGGCTTCCCAATTGGTGCGATGATCACAACAGCTAGTATTGCAGAGCATCTAAAAGTTGGTACACATGGCTCTACTTACGGTGGTAACCCACTTGCATGTGCTGTAGCAGAAGCTGCTTTTGATACCGTAAATACAGCAGAAGTACTTGCTGGTGTGAAAGAGCGTGAACAGCTTTTCCGTGAAGGCTTAACGGCAATCAACAACAAATATGATGTATTTAGTGAAGTTCGTGGTAAAGGTCTTTTATTAGGCGCAGCACTAAATAGTAAATTTGAAGGCCGTGCACGTGATTTCTTAGTTGCAAGCACAAAGCATGGCTTAATGAGCCTTGTTGCTGGTACAAACGTTGTGCGCTTTACGCCATCTTTAGTGATCCCACTTGAAGATATCAAAGAAGGTTTAGCTCGCTTTGAAAAAGCGGTTGCAGACGTTGTAAACGGTTAATTCTAGTTGGCGCATGCTTTTAAGTGTGCGCCATTGGAGTGCAATTAATGCAAGTATTACGTCCTATCACAGCAAATGATTTTGCTGCGTTGAAACAAATTGCTATCGAGTCAGGCCATGGTTTTACCTCACTGCCAGTCGATGATAATTTATTACAACAAAAAATCGAACGCGCAGAACGCAGTTTTGCTAAAGATATAAATAAACCACAAGACGAAACCTACTTATTTGTACTAGAAGACAGCAAGACCGGTGACGTTATTGGCACAACAGCTATCGAAGCCGCTGTGGGTATGTCGGTTCCTTTGTACCATTATCACTTAGGAAAAACCGTTCATCACTCCCCTACACTAAATGTTTATAATACTGTCGATATCTTGAGCATGTGTAATGATTACACCGGTTGCTCTGAGATTTGTACATTGTTTTTGCGTGAGCAAAACAGAAAAGGCTTAACTGGTCGCTTTTTATCACGTTCGCGTTTTTTGTTTATGGCGCAACATAGTGAGCGTTTTGCCGATACCATCATTGCAGAAATGCGAGGTGTAAGTGATGAAGACGGTCACTCACCTTTTTGGCAATGGCTACAAGAACACTTCTTTAGCATTGAATTTCCACAAGCTGATCACTTAGTTGGCCTAGGCGATAAAGTGTTTATCAGTGAGTTAATGCCTAAGTACCCTATCTATGCCAACCTGCTTAGCAAAAAAGCACAAGCTGTCATTGGTCAGGTTCATGAAAAAACCAAACCTGCACTGAAACTTTTAGAAAAAGAAGGGTTTGAGCATCGTGGTTACGTCGACCTATTCGATGCAGGACCAACTGTAGAGGCAAAACTTGGTAATATTCGCAGTGTTCGAGAGTCACAAGTATGCCCTATTACTATAGGTGAACTTGATCATATCAATGAGAAATGCTCAGACACACTGGCAATTTGTAATCAAGGCGTGAATGACTTTAGAGCCACTTTTACTAAACATGCTCATTACAATCACGCTAAGCACACCTTAATCGTCAGCCAGGAAGTGGCAGAAGCACTTAAATTAAAACAAGGGGATGCAGCACGGTTCTTCAGTCTGTAACCACTTAAGGAGTTTAAAATGAGTGTAACAACTCAACTTATAGATAACCAATGGCAAGCTGGCCTTGGTCATGATTTTAGTTCAATCAACCCAAGTAATGGCGAGGTTGTTTGGCAAGGTAAAACCGCCACCGCTGAACAAGTAGCTGATGCAATTAAAGCAGCCCGCAATGCACAGCTTGGCTGGGCTGATATGAGCCTTGAAGATCGTATTGTTATTCTTGAAAACTTTGCAGCCGAGCTTAAAGAAAACAGCGAAGAGTTTGCGACTATTATCGCCCGTGAAACAGGAAAACCACTTTGGGAAACACGTACTGAAGTAGGTGCAATGACGGGTAAGATTGCTATCTCTATTAAGGCATACCATGAGCGCACGGGTACGACAGAAAACCCTATGCCGGGTGCTAAAGCATTTATTCGTCACAAGCCACATGGTGTTGTTGCGGTGTTTGGCCCATACAACTTCCCAGGTCATTTACCAAATGGCCATATTGTTCCTGCTATTTTAGCGGGTAATACGGTTGTATTTAAGCCATCAGAACTAACGCCTCATGTTGCTGAGTTCACCTTAAAACTTTGGCTAAAAGCAGGCTTACCAGCCGGTGTCATCAACCTTGTTCAAGGTGAAGTAGAGACAGGTATTGCTCTTGCATCTCACCAAGATATTGATGGTTTATTCTTTACGGGTAGCTCAAATACAGGTCACCTATTACATAAACAATTTGCAGGTCACCCAGGTAAAATTTTAGCACTGGAAATGGGTGGTAATAACCCACTGATCGTAAAAGATGTCGCAGATGTAAGTGCCGCTGTTCACGACATTATTCAGTCTGGTTTCATTACGTCAGGCCAACGTTGTACCTGTTCTCGTCGTTTATTTATTGAGAACTCAGCAAATGGTGATGCAATTTTAGAAAAATTAATTGCTGCAACAAAAAACATCAAAGTGGCAGACAGCTTCAGCGAAGATCAACCATTTATGGGTGCAATGATCAGCGAAAAAGCAGCACTAGGTATGGTTGCAGCTCAGCAGCAGTTACTTGATATGGGAGCGACATCTCTTGTTGAGCTTAAGCATCTCGAGCCGGGCACAGGTTTTGTAAGCCCAGGTATTATTGATGTTACTGCTGTCAAAGATATGCCAGATGAAGAGCATTTTGGTCCTCTTATCAAGGTATATCGTTATACAGATTTTGATAGCGCGATTAATGAAGCAAATAACACCTCGTTTGGTTTATCTGCAGGTTTATTAAGTGATGATAGCAACGACTACCAGCATTTCTTAAAACGTATTCGTGCCGGTATCGTTAACTGGAACCGACCAATTACAGGCGCATCAAGCGCTGCACCGTTTGGTGGTATTGGTGCCAGTGGTAACCACAGAGCAAGCGCGTATTATGCTGCTGACTACTGTGCATACCCTGTTGCTTCTGTTGAAGCCGATAAAGTTAACTTACCACAGACCCTTGCGCCGGGCTTAATTATTGAATAATTGATTGGCGGCCTTGCCGCCTTAATTGAAGGAATTAAACATGCACACAGATGTAAACGCCCTATTTGAAAATCTATGGGAAAACTATTTATCAGTTACGCCTTCGGCAGTAAAAGTACACGAGCTACTAGGCTCTACACAAAAAGATGACGTGATTAACGATCACATCGCTTTACGTACTTTTAATCACGAAAAAATCGGTTTAGAAAAACTAGCTGCGCACTTTTTAGCTGTTGGCTACAAAGAATGCGGCGAGTATCATTTCGAAGCGAAAAAACTATACGCAAAGCACTTCGAACATTCAGATCCTAAACAACCTAAAGTTTTTATCTCTGAATTACTTGTTGAGCAATGCTCAGAAGAATTACAAGCTATTGTGAACGACATGGTTGATCAGATTGACGAAAGTGCAGTAACAGCTGATAACTTCCTTTACTCTGGAACGCACTGGCAAGTAAGTTCAGACACTTACAAAAAGCTGTTAGCAGAAAGCGAATATGCAGCGTGGATGTCGGCGTGGGGTTACCGTGCTAATCACTTTACTGTGAGCATCAATGAATTAGCAAAATTCGATGATATCGAAAGTGTTAACCAAGCACTTAAAGATGCTGGGTTTGCATTGAATACATCAGGCGGCGAAATCAAAGGTTCGCCTGAGGTATTGCTTGAGCAATCTTCAACCCTTGCTGATGACAGCGAAGTGGAATTCAGCGATGGCAAAATGGCTGTACCAAGCTGTTTTTATGAGTTCGCACTACGTTATGCAAAACCAGATGGCGAGCTTTACACAGGCTTTGTAGCAGCATCTGCCGACAAAATTTTTGAGAGCACCAATGCTCGATAAGTAACGGCTTGTTAGCTAAACCAATAATTAAAAAATCCCCTTTTTTGGGGATTTTTTTCGTTTAATAAAATCTGTTTCTCTAGAGTATCAAAAATTTAAATCGTTATAATTAATTAAAAATCAACAGGTTAAAAATATATTTCTGTTTTTGAAATTTTTTATTGCGCAAATAAAAAAGCAGATCTATTATCACGCCGCTTCTTGATGATAGCCAATCCGAGTACATTACAAACACTGTTTGTAGCAAGGCGATAGAGCAACTATCCAAGAGTGTATTTGATTGCACAGAACATACTGTGCGCTTAATAACACTCAACTGACTCGGACTTCCATTTTTTTCCGGGCAGTTGCTTAATTGCCGGAGAGTAAAATGGCTATTTCAACCCTTACACAAGACTTAACAATCAAAGTACCTGCAGCGTCGGTTGCTGCAAATGAATCAATTGCACAACCATCAAACCAATTTATTGAGCAACTTGTTGCACAACATGGCGCGCCATTAATGGTGCTAGATTGTGAATCTGTTCGTCATCAATACCGTGCATTGAGCCGTGCTTTACCTGGCGTTGTTTTACACTTTGCATTAAAGCCACTGCCTCATCCTGCGGTTGTTCGTGCGCTTTTAGAAGAAGGTGCCAGCTTTGATTTAGCAACCAGCGGTGAAGTAGACTTAGTCGCCAGCCAAGGCGTACCAAGTGATCGTACTATTCACACGCACCCTATCAAACGTGATCGTGATATCCGTGATGCACTTGAATACGGTTGTAATGTGTTTGTGGTTGATAACATCAATGAATTAGAAAAGTTCATTGCATACAAAGACCAGGTGGAGTTACTTGTTCGCTTAAGTTTTCGTAATGCGGAAGCATTCGCTGATTTATCGAAAAAATTTGGTTGTAGCCCAGCAATGGCCATTGAGATTATTAGCTACGCGCAACAATTAGGTATTCGTATCAAAGGGCTGTCGTTCCATGTTGGTTCACAAACAGCGAGTCCAACTAAATATGTCACTGCCATTGCTGCATGTAACCAAGTGATTAACGATGTAGCCGCATTAGGATTACCTGCGCTTAGCACGCTTGATATCGGCGGTGGTTTCCCAGTGCCATATCACAAAGACGTGCTGCCAATTGATGAATTTTGTGCGCCGATTAATGATGCCTTAGCGCAGTTACCAGAGACAGTTCGCGTAATTGCTGAACCGGGTCGTTTTATTGTTGCTAGTGCTGTAACCAGTGTTGCATCGGTAATGGGTCAAGCGGTACGTGATGGCAAACCTTGGTATTACTTGGATGATGGTATTTACGGCTCATTCAGTGGTTTATTGTTTGATGAAGCCTCGTACCCTATCGACTCGTTCAAACAATCAAACGAACGTGTTGAGTCAGTGTTAGCAGGCCCAACTTGCGATAGCATCGACGTAGTGAGTGAGTCAATCATGCTACCAAAATTAAACAATGGTGATTTAATCATCAGCCGTATGATGGGTGCTTACACATTAGCAACCGCAACAGATTTTAACTTCTTCAAACGTGCAGAAGTTATCGTGTTGAATGATGTAGTACAGGTTGACGCACTCACCGGTTAATCGTTTCCTCGACTAAAAGCATGTAAGGCAACATGCTTTAACTCTTAAAATGCAGCTGCTCATTCCAGCTGCATTTTTTTATACCAATTCGCTTAATTAAGTCTTATTGCAGGTTGGTCTTAAATAAAGAGTGGTTTGTAATCGTTTTCTAATTGCTCAAACGACAAGTTACCAATAAAACGGCCAAAGCTCAGCCATGTTGCTAGGCCTCGTAAGTCTTTAAAGTGTGGCGGAATAAATTTAGGGTCTTCAATCACACCTAGATCATGCAATTGTGATATCAGTCTAAAATCATCAATCGAAATTTTACCGACCAATAACAAGTGCAATTGATCAATTCGACCTAACTGAATGGCAACTCGTATAAGGTTATACACCAACACGAAACCTTTGATATAGGCGATATCTTTGGTAAAAGGTAAGCCTGTTGCTGTACTGCCTCTAAACACTCGTTGTGTGAGTGTATAGCTGTCGTCTTTACTCAAACCTTGCGCTACATAGTCACGATAAATATCAACAAACTCAGCGCCATCAATAACCTTAGTAATACCTTGAATACGGTTCACTAATTTTGCTAAACGTCGTGGCGTCGACTTTAAGGTAATAATTTCGGTCAACACCGCAAGGCCTTCTTGGGTGACGGTAGAGCTCGGTGTGCCTTTACTTAAACAGGTTAAATATGGCTGAGCAAGACCGTTTTGCGTCGTACCCACATGGATCCAGCCTTCATGCACTTCAAGAATATCAAGCTCACGCTGAGAGAACTTAACATCTTGATTAAGTTTAATATTATTTGCACCAGCTGCGGCATCACTGACGATACCATCACTCAGAATGACCTCAACATCAATGCCTGGCATCGTTTGAGACACTTGAGCTGCTAGAATTTTCACCGCGTCTTCTGCATCTATATTTTTTGGATCATCAGGCAAGATATCGGCATCAAGCATACTCTTTAGTGGCTGCTCAAGCATAGTTGCAAGCTCTGAAAGTGACGGCTCTCCAGCATGGAATAAATCTTTAGGATGACCGAACAGCTCTACAGACAGATCATGAAATTCAGGGGTACCACGATACTCAATCATACTAAGTACGGTTTTATATTCAGTACACATCTTGCTCATGTATTGCGCAATCGGGTTTAGTTGCCCTAGTTGGCTGATGATATCGCGATTTAAATCAGAAAACGCACGGCGCAGTTCGCTTGGTACAAAGCCAAGGTCACGCTGTTGGTAATAGGCTTGATCAACTGTTGGGTTTTTCTGGCATTTATGCTTAAAAAACTCTTCTTTGATTTGTTTATCCCAGTTGATCGCATCAAGGATACGAATGGGTGTTTGCAGTGCGATTAATCGGTCAGATAACTCGCGTGTTTTTGCTAATAATGCCTTATCTATCATGCTCTAGGCTCACTGTGTAATGAGCCTTGAGCATAGGCTAAATTTGCATAATTACAAAGCAAAATCACACGGTTTTTATTAAAATTTAGCCTGTGTTGAGACTATTTTTCCATCGTTGTAAAGAAGTAAACTGGGTACCGAATTAATGCCATTTTCGATAAATAACTCATTTCCATAATCGATTGAAACTGGCATGGTTACAGAGAATTTATCAATATATTCTTGCACTGCACTTTGATCTGTCCATAACTGACTCACTTTAACCTCGACATCTATTCCTTGCTTTGCCAACTGATTAACATGTTGCTGCGCTAATTCACACTGCTTTGCCATTGCAGGACGAGTGTCAGCTAAGTACCAGTCGCACCATGTTGCGGTGAATAGCACTGCTTTTTTGCCTTTATTCGGAATAACCAAAGGAGCCGCTTTACCTTGCTTTTCACCTAGTAATCGCACTTTTTCAACTTTACCATTGTGTGACAACAAACGTAACGTGTTATCAAGCGGCTTATCAGCTTCGTGGCCTTGAAAAATAACTTTTTCATCGCTATCAATTAACACATGAAAAGGGGTGCCCATAAATTCATAATGTTTAGCAACCCGGCCTGTATGATCGGTAAATAATGGCATGCTAAGTGAAAAACGCTCTTTAACCTTAGCAACAGCGTGTGCATCATCATTGAGGTCGATATTAATTGCTACAAATTGAATTTTATCGCCATACTGTTCGTAAGCATGCTGAAAATGCGGCATCTGCTCCATACATGGCTTGCACCAAGTAGCCCAAAACTTTAAGTAAACTGGTTTTTTGCCTAAGTAGCTTTCAAGTTTGACTATTTTCCCTGTTTCATTTTCTAAAACAAGGGGGGCTGTATTTGCTGATATGCTTTGGCTTACAAGCAACAAGCCTGTTAGTAGTATCAGTAGTATTAATTTATAACTCATTGTGCGTCCCTCAAATAAAACCAATTTTAAGTTTAAGGTAAGACAAAATATTGTAAATTTTCGACATCTGCTGGCTAAATGCAGATTTAATGATTTATCGCAAACTAAGCCATAGAAACACTCAAAACATTAAAAATAGCACTAAACTTTTTATAGATATGCAACGTACTACATTAAAAAGGAGTCATCATGAAAAATGAACTAGACGGTAAATTAATTCTTTCTGTGTATGAAAAAATCATTCAACACGGTGAAGACCATGAAGATGGAAAGCTTTACGAAGGTATTTGCGCTTTTTCTGATATCGATGGATATACAGTCTATCTAAAAGGCAGTGGTGTATTACTTCGCTTTGGTTTTCATAATACCTATCACCTTGACTATCAACACGAAAAAAACAAAGAAGACTTTATGAAGAAAGTGCTTTATATCGCAGAGCAGGAACTATAAATAAGTAATGAAACGACGGGTAAAAGCTGAATCCAAGCAGCAAGTTGCATTTATCAATCAGGTTATTAATGAATTAAAAAATGACCCAAGTAAGCTAGATATTATTCGCGACAATCTTAGCTACTATCGTGAGCAACAGTTTCTTAAACGAGGTTTTTTACTTGCTATTGAGCGTTTTGATTGGGTGTTTGAAGCAACGAATGATGTAGAGCAAATCTGTGCGCAAATTCTAGCCGATGATTACATTGGTAAGCGTTTGCGCCGCTATCCCTTGCTATATAAGGGCGTATTGGAACGTACCTATTAGATTTCCCACCGCTAAAACATGATCTGTCCGGTAAAAAATGCTAGGTTAGCGCCATTTTGAAATAACGAGAACTGGACATGTCAAAAACTATAAACTCTCACAACACCCATGAGGGTGGCAATAATGGGTTGTTTAACCGATTTTTAGCCACCGTTGAATTTTTGGGTAATATGCTCCCCCACCCAATCACATTATTTGCAATGTTTTGTGTTGCTATTATTGTATTTAGTGGCATTGCAGATTGGTATGGTTTAAGTGCCATCGACCCACGCCCAGAAGGCGCTGCTGGACGCGACCCCGATGGTGTTATTGAAGTTGTCAGCCTGCTCAGTGCCGAAGGCCTACAGCGTATCGTCACTGGTCTTGTTACAAACTTTACAAGCTTTGCACCACTTGGCACAGTACTGGTTGCTTTATTAGGTGTGAGTGTTGCAGAGCACTCAGGTTTACTTTCTGCAGCTATGCGAGGCATGGTAATGGGCGCGTCTAAACGCCTAGTTACTTTCATGGTGGTATTTGCTGCGATTTTATCAAATACAGCATCAGAGCTTGGTTATGTCGTACTGATTCCACTAGCAGCCATGATATTCCACAGCCTTGGTCGCCACCCACTTGCGGGCCTTGCTGCAGCATTTGCAGGTGTTTCAGGCGGTTACAGTGCCAACCTATTGCTAGGCACCATTGACCCTCTTCTTGCTGGTATTACTACACCTGCAGCACAAATGATTGATCCAAATTACCAAGTTGGCGCTGAAGCAAACTGGTATTTCATGATGATCTCAGTATTTTTAATTGCCATTTTAGGCACGTTCGTTACCGAGAAAATCGTTGAGCCACGCCTTGGCAAATACAACCCAGATGAAGCAAGCAATGATTTACCTAAAAATGACATTGCAGGTTTAACCGATAAAGAAAAATCAGGCCTTAAGTGGGCGGGTGTGTCACTGTTAGTGGTATCATTATTACTTGCATGGACAATTGTTCCTGAAGACGGCATTTTGCGTAACCCAGAAACAGGCCTTGTTGCACACTCACCATTTTTAAAAGGCATTGTGGTATTCATCTTTGTTACTTTCGGTATTCCGGGTTTTGTTTACGGCCGTGTTGTTGGCACTATGAAAAACGATAAAGATGTCATTGATGCCATGAGTAAAAGCATGAGCTCGATGGGGATGTACATTGTGCTGGTTTTCTTTGCCGCGCAGTTCGTTGCCTTTTTTAAATGGACTAACCTAGGCACAATTTTAGCGATTAACGGCGCTGCTCTGTTACAAGCTCTAAACCTAACAGGTCCAGAAGTATTCGTGCTATTCATTTTAATGTGTGCATTGGTAAACTTAAGTTTGGGATCTTCTTCAGCGCAGTGGGCTGTAACTGCACCTATCTTCGTGCCAATGTTAATGCTAATTGGCTACGCGCCAGAAACTATTCAAGCGGCGTATCGAATTGGTGACTCAGTTACTAACCTTATTACACCAATGATGAGCTATTTTGGCTTGATACTGGCTGTTGCAACTAAGTATAAGAAAGACATGGGTATTGGTACATTGGTTGCGACCATGCTTCCGTACAGTATGATCTTCTTTGTTGGTTGGGTGGCGTTATTCTACTTATGGGTATTTGTACTGGGCTTCCCTGTTGGCCCTGAATCACCGATTTACTATCAACCTTAATCTCATCAAAGAGATGAAAAAAGCCAAGCTAATGCTTGGCTTTTTTATTTTTTAACGGCGTACTTTTTGCGAGTAACGTCTATAAAGCGTATATAAGAAGAGATAAACAATTAAACCTAGAGGTAATGAACCTCCACGTGTTTTACTCTCAACAGTTACCCGTTTTTTAGAGTTCACTAAAACATTAAATTGCCCCTCAACAGTACCACCATCACCGTCTGATACTGTAAATGTCACCGTATCGATCCCTTCAAAACCAACGTTTGGTGTATAGGTTAAGGTGTTATCAGCATTGATAATGACCGTACCATTATTTGCCGATGCGAAAATAATAATGAATGAATTATTATCTTCATCTGACACATTTGTTAAAACGTCTACAGTTACTGGGTTTTGATCCTCAGTGCTTACATCCACGATGAGAGAAATACTTGGTGCTTTATTTTCAACAACATCAACATTTACCTTAGCGTAGCTTGAACCACCTTGACCATCAGAGATTGCATAGGTAATGCTTGCCGTTCCTAGATGCTCTGCTTGTGGAGTGAAATACAATTGATTATTAGCAATACTAACTTGGCCAATATCAACTGAGGCAGATGTTAAGGTCAATGAGTCGCCATCAGCATCACTATCATTTGATAACACATCAAGATAAGCAGCTGTATTACGTTTAACCACAACAGTATCGTTTTGCGCATCAGGTTTAGTATTTGTGCCGGCTAACGTTGCTAAACCACTTGGGTCTTCGATTGCACGATTGACTAGTCCATCCGCATCATTAGGACCACCATCTTCGATAGTCAATTGCACACACCAGTAGCCTTCTTTTAAGCCTTCTTCATATTGTGCATCACGAGGTGGTGGGCAGAACCCCTCAACCCCCGGTGCTGAAGCGATACTATTCTTACTATCTACGACAAACTCAGTCCAACCTATAGGCATCAACTTGCGATAAACCGCATTGCTCGGAACCGGAGAAAATTGCGCCATAACAATACTCACAGATTGCCCTGGCACTGGTATATCAGTCACATTGAAGTCAAATACACCATTTTCATAGTTAAAGCTTGCATCAACAACGTTGTTTTGACTGTTACTTGCGAATTGCTCAACTTCTTCTCCAGTAATTCCCGTTTGCGTACCGTGTGCAACAAAGGCAACATGTCCTAGGCTAAGCTGCAAGCCTGGCTCTGTTTCCATTAAGAAAAACTCACTTTCGTTGAACTTCTCTTGCAACACATTTTTCGCCAAAGAGACTGAATCGATATAATCAGGAATACCGTCATTATCACTGTCACCATAACCTTCTTGTAGATCACTAATACCGTCAAAATCGGTATCTTCTGAAGTGAGTAACGGTGCAGACTCTAAAATTGTTAATTCTAATTTCATTGAGCCTGTTTTATCACCATCACTGGCAACAATGGTAAATTGATAAGTACCATTTTCCACATTGCTAGGGTCAAAGCTAAATTGATCGTCAATCTGATCGATATCTACAATACTGTCGCTCGACACACTCCAATCATAACTATGGGTATCAGCTAAGTTTGCATCGATCACTAATGAACTAATCGTCACTTCACCAGCATGCTTATCTATTATTCGTGTAGTAAGGCCGTTTTGACTTGCAAATAATTGTACGCTTGGCGCGACATTACCCTCTGCAATAGTCAATGTATGTGTACCTAAAGGACCAATTACAGCACTTTGTGGATCAGACAGGCTAACTACGACTGTTTCGCTGCCTTCTTCAAACTCATCTTGTGCTAAATTTACAATAAGTTGCGCCTCTCGCTGTCCTTTGTTAAAGACAAACTCTCCATCCACTAAATCATGGTCAAGCCCTTGTGTTGCATCGCCTGACACTGAGTATGGAACAATAACAGGGTAACTTACTGCATCACCATTGAGAATGGCTTTAATCGTCACTGTTGTCCCTTCTGTAGCTGTTTGGTCTTTACTAAAGTTGACTTGGGGTACAACATGGATCAGCTGAGTTGCCGAAACTTGGTCACTGCCTTCACCAGCAGTCCACACAACGGTATGGGTACCTGATGCAAAAAATCCTTTAGAGCTAGCTGTTACTCGCACTGGATTACCTAAAGAATCAAGTGCAATCGCCGTTCCCATGTTTACTTTTGTGAATAACCCCTCAGATGCAATTGTTCTGTCATCTGGCGCTGTAATTGTAATGTTCTGTGATGTTGAGACTAACGAAACAACTAAAGTCACTTCGGTTATTTCACCACTGCTATCTCTAATTTGGTAAGTGATTACAACTTCACCAATCATTCCAACAGGTGCGAGATACTCAAGCTTATTATCAACAATCCGGACAACACCTGCACTGGCTGTAGCATTGAGAATAGTTAACTCATCGCCATCTGCATCACGATCATTTGCCAGCACGTCTAAAATCACAAACTCATTTAAGTCAGTATTAATCGTAAAGCTATCCGGCACAGAGATAGGTGCATCACTTACTGGATTTACTATGATAGTAACGGTGGCAAGCTCTGAACTTACTTTTCCATCTGATACTTGATAACTAAAGCTGTCAGTACCGTAAAAGTCAGCATTAGGCTGGTACGTGAAACTATTAGCATCCATCGTTAACGTACCATTACTAACCGGTGTCACTAGGTTGAATGTCAGATCATCGCCATTTTCATCAAAATAGCTGAGTGTAAAGGTGATGCTCTCGTCTTCATTTGTGCTAAGTTGTTCACCGTTAGCCACAGGCGCAGTGTTTGCAATAATAACAGGGCTGGTTGCACCCGATGTAAAGGTCTCAGTATTACCGTTGCCATCAACATAGGTTACTACAACCGTTATCGTCGCGCCGATATCAGCATCGGTTAGCATGTACTCCGATAGTGTTGCACCCGAAATTAATACCCCATTGCGCAGCCATTGATAGGTAAATTCACCTACGCCATCAGGGTCTTCAATGGTTGACTCAACACGCAAGGTTTGACCTTGTTTAGCCTCGCCACTGATACTAATACCACCGGTTGCTTCATCGTTAACATCGGCAACTGTGATAACAAAGGTTTGTGTATCAGTTAATCCTTCGGCATCAGTTACTAATAAAGTAACAGCATGAGTACCCACATCATCATTAGTGGGTGTACCACTTAGCTCACCTGTTGCAAGATTAAAATTAAGCCAACTTGGCAGTTCTGGGGCGCTCAACTTATAGCTATCAGCACTGTCTACATCATTGATAACTAATGTATAACTATAAAACTCATCTTGTGTCGCAGAAGTTAACGCTGCCGATTCAATAACAGGCGCATCATTTACAGACAAGATGGTAATAGTCACTGAAGCAATATTGGATTTAGCACCTTCGTTATCAAAAAGGGTATAACTGAATGAATCGATTCCTACATAGTTACTAGTAGGTGTATATGCAAACGTACCATCTGCATTGTTCACAACCTGCCCGAAAGAAGGAGAATTCACGATTTGCAGTGAAGAAACATCAATGCTGCCATCTACGTCATCATCATTGATAATCACATTTATCACTATTGATTCATCTTCATTTATTTGCACAGTATCATTGTTAGCTAACGGTGCATCATTTACAGGTGTGACCGTTAATGACACGCGCGCTGCGTTTGACCATTCACCTAGATCATCTTTTACCCGATAGGTAAACGTATCCTCGCCATTGCTATTGGCATTAGGTGTGTAACTTATAACTCCCTGAGACGCGATAGCAATACCTTGAAGTGGGGCGTTCACAATTTCAATACTGCTTTCATCTAGACTACCATCAACATCAGAATCGTTTCCTAACACATTGATATTATGAAGTGTGTCTTCCAAAATCACGGCTGTATCATTGTTAGCTATTGGAGCATAGTTTATGCTTTTAATAGTTAAGTTAACAGGTGCAATATTTGACATAAGAGATTGTTCATCTTTAACCGCATAGCTAAAGCCATCACTACCAAAATAGTTACTTTGTGGCGTGTAGGTGATTTGTCCTGATTCACTATCAATATTTAAAACACCATGACTTGGATCTTTTGTAACTGTTACATTTTTTACCAATAACTCACTGTCAACATCGACGTCATTATCTAAAATAGAAAGTATCGTAGGGATATCTTCGTTTAACTCAAACGTATCAGCGCTTGCAACCGGTGCGTCATTAATCTCACCAATAGTGATCAGCACAGTGGCACTTTTAGAAAATGCCCCTGCTTTATCAGCAATACGATATGTAAACGAATCGCTGCCACTAAAGTTGGCTTTTGGTGTATATATGATCAGTTCATTACTTACTTTGGCATCCCCATTTTCAGGCAATGTAACGACTTCGAGAGTTGATAGATCAATTGCATCATTACTATCAATATCTTTATCGTTTGCCACCACATCGATTTCGACCGCCATGTCTTCGTCTGTTGTGATCTCATCACCTAGAGCAATCGGAGCATCATTCACTGCATTGATAGTTATCGAGACAATTGAAGTATTCGAACGACTGGCTTCCATATCCTCTACAGTATAAGTAAAACTATCTTTGCCGTTGTAGTCCTTATTCGGGGTATAGGTAATTACCCCCGTTGCTGTATTTAGACTCGTTTTACCATGCTCTGGGGGTGTGACAACCATCACACTAGCAGGGTTCAGTTGACTATCGACATCAGTGTCATTCTCTAAGACATTTATCGCAACAATGTTATCTTCATCAACACTAGCTGTATCATTTTGGCTGACAGGCGCATCATTAACATTCAAAACTGTCAGCGTAAATTTCTGAGTACTTGCTTCATTCTTTGAATCAACAGCAAGCAAGGTAATCGCATGTTTCCCAACATTTTCGTTTGTGGGAGTACCACTTAAGACTTGGCTGACACTATCAAAGGTTAACCAAGAAGGCAGATTTAAACCTGAGTATGTGATCGAATCACCAGGATCAACATCTACTGCAGTAAACTTATAACTATAGAGCTCGCCCTCTGTTGCTGTTGCGACAGGAGTAGATGTGATAGTTGGTTTATCATTAACATTAGCAACACTAATAACAAAATCCTGTCTGTCCGATGCATTTAAAGAATCTGCTACAACAACGGCAACATAATGCGTGCCAACATCATCATTTGTTGGTGTGCCTGATAAAACGCCAGTTTTTGAATCAATTGTTAGCCAACTAGGTAAACCAATTGCACTAAATGTAAGGGTATCACCTATATCCGCATCACTTGCCTTAACTGAATATAAATATTCAGTGTCTTCAGTTGCCCATACCTGTGCAGAGGAAGTAATAACAGGCGCCTCGTTCTTGCGAGTTACACTTAAAGAATATTCTTGTTTAAGTTTTTCAACTCCATTTTCAAGTACATGAATCGTGATAGGGTAAGTGCCAATATCCGTTTGTTCTGGGAGACCTGTTATAGTTCTCGTTACGGCACTATAAGAGAGCCAACTAGGAAATGTATCGCCGAAAGAAACGATAATCGTTATCGCATCATTGTCTGCATCAGTGGCTATAATTTTATATGTATATAACTGACCAACTTGCACAACTTTAACAGGTTCAGATTCAATGACGGGTAGATCATTAACTGGGATGACTGTGATACTAAAGACTTGATTTGTAATTGGTTCGACAGAGTCTTCTCCTCCATCAGCTAAGTCAAAATTAAAACTATCTGACGTAGTTTCACTACCATCATGCTTATAATAAAGCTTTGAATCATCAAGTGTTTGCTGGGTAAACGTGCCATTCACAGCAAGTCCCTCACCTGAGTCTAAACTACCATTATCATTGGCATCGACAAACAAACTACCATTCGTAGGTACTGATTTAAGCGTATATGTTAACCCTGTCCCAGAGTCATCACTATCTTTTGCAGATAACATACTATTAGTAATAACTTTTGAATCGCCTTCATTAATTGAAAGTCCTGTATTAATCGCAATAGAAGGAGCTTGGTTTATTGCATTTACTGAATAAGTTAAAAGGACAGGCGTTACACTTTCAGTGCCATCAGTAAGTTCGGTGGTGAATGTAAATTCACCAATGTAGTTACTGTCCAGAGAAAAGGTTAAGTTATCAATAGTGGCATTTACATCACTGGCACTTCCAGATATTGTTAATACACCTGAATTTGCATCATAGCTATACACTGCATTTCCACTAGCACTACCTGAAAAGTCACCTGCGACAGTATCCGAAAGTGAAATTGTAAGTAGAACATTATCATCATCATTATCAGAAACTTTTACATCTTGAAACGGGTTTCCTATTGATATCCCTTGATTAATAGATTGAGAAGAATCTGAGAAAGATATTGAAGTATATTTTTTTACCGTGCCTTGTGCCAATGAATTACCATCGGCATAAAAAACATAAGGTGTGTTTTGGCTATCAAGAGCTATACGATTAAAGTCAGTGAAAGCTTCGCTAAATCCCCTAGCTCCAACAAACTGCCAAGAGTTATTTTGATAAGTTACGACACTCCCTCTGTTTGGATCAACTCCATAGTCTGTAACAAATATAAAGGGTATATCGTTCTTTCCCAATACAAAGTCGGGAGAAAATACTGCGTCACCAGTGATATCTTCGTGGAGTATAGTCCAGCTTGTACCATCAAATTTATAAAGTGAAAGTCTCTTTGTAAGTCGGCTAATTTCGGTTTTAGTGCTCAATAATATATTGTCCTTGCTGTCAATTGCTATATTCGTGTAATTTCCTTCGACATTTGAAACACCGGCTTTGCCGACATATTCCCAAGATGAGCCATCAAACGACATAACTGAAGCACTAGTGGAATCTAAAGAAAAGTCTCTAAATGAAACGTAAGGCGTATTTGTACTATCAAAAGCAAGATCAGTGTAGGCTGCTTTTGCTAGTGAAAACCCTTCAACACCCACCCTTACCCAATTAGCACCATTATACTTTTTTAAAACAGCTTTATTGCTGAAGTTACTATCATTATAAACAACATGTAAAACACCATTATTATCAAATGCTAAATTAGAGTAAAAACCTAAGCCGCTCGATATAAGTGAGCCTACATCATTCCAATTACTCCCATTAAAACTCAACACTCTTAACCTGCCTGAGTTACCTTCATCTGCAAAAGAAATGTATGGGGTGTTATTACTATCAAAAATGATATCTGTGTAATAAATGTCACCATTTGCAATATTTTTATTTCCAACATATTCCCAATCTGTGCCATTGAACTTCATGACGCTACCATTATGCTCTGATGTATCAGCGAAAATTACCCATGGCACATCGTTAGCATCCAGTCTAATTCTTGAATGGTTCCCACTGTTAGATGACCCAGCAAACCTAGTACTGCCTAATGATTCCCAGGCGCTAACACTCAAGCTAGGCGCTACATTCGATTTAGCTACATTTAATATTGAATTTTTTTGCACATTATAATCAGACAATGACCGACCATTTTCTAATGCTTGACCATTAAAGGTGATAATCTGCCGAGCTTGCGCAATACTCGTCTGCTGCTCAACAAGGCCTTTTACCGTATCAATGCTGTCACTTGGCTCAACATCGAGTGTGAAAGTCTCGTTCGGTGTGATGATTGTTATTGGCATAGCCAGTATAGACATAGGCGCAATAAGCGCTATTAGGTATAGGTATTTGATAATTGTTGATAGCATGACGTAGTGTTCCTGTAGAAACTTCAAGCTGCGAGTAATATCATCAAGAGTGATTTACTCATGTTCTCAGCTATTCCTTGAGATAATTTAAAATGTACGCCCCTTGCGCACATCGATAATGAGTTAGTCGAAGTAATATCTTGCGCCAATAGAGAGCATCGAAGCATCAGTTGCATCCAGCGCTGCATGGTCGTAACTAATAAAAACTTGAGTACTTTTAAAAACAGCAATACTTGCTTCAATGCCAAAGGTGACACTGTTGCCACTTCGTTTTGCATTAAATAGCTGTGAAGAGTCTATTTGGTATTGGTAATCTTGTTGCCAATCTAAATACCCCAACTTACCAGTCAGTGATATCTCTTTGGTAACAGGCCACGATGCTAAAAGTGATATTTGCGGCCCCTTTGCTGATTCTGGGTAAATTTGTTCCATGGTACTGTGTAAGCTGTCTATGTCGGTGACTTCACCAGTAAAGCTGAAATGTCTTTCGCCAAAATCTACATAACCAACTTGCAGTGAGTAGAACGAATTGAATTTATAACCAATTGCAGCTTGATAACCTGTATCTGAGTCCTTAATCGACACAGAGTTAATTAAGGCTCCTTGTTCAATTAATGATGACGTTAGGTTCTTTTTGCTGAGGTCTGTTGAAGCTGAACCTATTTGTCCTGATAAAAACCAGCCTGTTTGCTCAGCTTTGCCCTGTTGACTGCAAAATAAAGAACCAGCAAATAGGATGAATGTAGCAAGCTTAAAAACAAAGCCATTTGAACTAGCATTAAAATATGAAGCATTCAAAGTGGGGCCTCTTGAACAGATTGAATCTAATTGCAACGTATCCACTGTTAATTACGAACATCCACTTTGTACATACCATTTACATTAGATTAAAATATTACGAGTTCGAATGAGAAAATTCTGATTCGAGGTGAGTTTATGAAAATTCCGACACCCTTTGTTACTAGTTCTGAGGAGGGAGTTTTGTATGATATGGATACCAATTAGGTACCAACACAACAAGATTCATGCTACTGAATTTACAATGCTTTTATATGAGATTTAAAGTTTTGATGAATAACCGAATTAAAAAGGTTTTTACTCTGTGCACAGTGTGGGCTTTGATCTACTGCTCATACAGCGATGCAAATCCAACGAAACAACTTGAATCAGCATTTGCCACCTCATTGGTTTTAACTGATGGTGACAGCATTACTTTAGGATTTGGTGATTTTGATCCTCAAACCATATTTAACCCACAAAATACTGTCAATGAAGAAGACAGCATAGCACTGAGAAAGAAGTTAAAACTCTACAGCATTCCACTTAAATGGCAGGTAAATAACCCTATCTACCAACACAACATTAATGTAGTAAGTCGGATCAGCTACCTAAATCAGTCAGATTTCATTTCGCTGTTTGATAATGTAGCTGACGACTATATTTCTGAAACTGTGTATAACGGGATGCTCGGCTTTAACGCAGAAAAAGCTCTTGGCTCTAAGTGGTCATATCAATTTGGTTTGAATACTCACTACTTACATTACAACAACGATTACGACTACAACTCTCCCGAGTCTAGGCGTAATTTAAAGCCTTTAACTGATAACCTTTACACCAATCTTAATAGCAATGCACTGGTGTTAAACCCTAATGCAACCATGATTTATCGCCTGCCTAGATATTGGGGCTATTACGAATATAAGCTTAACTTTAATTATTACTATGGCTGGGCACTCTCTCACCCTGACGGTATACATAATGCAGCCCCTGAAACTTGGCGAACACTAAATGGTATTAAAGCAACGTTTAACATGTTTAAGATTGGAACATTTGAGCAAGCATTTTATATCAAAGGACAACGTATCGACTTAGGTGGTGATAGTCGAGTTGCATTCGGAACTGATCACTTTTATGAGTATGGTATAGGCTTTTTATGGGATGCACAGCGCTGGACGTCTTGGTTCAACAATTTTGGTATTGGCATCAACATCCATAACGGTAGCAGCCTAGATGGTGCTGCAATTGTCTTATACTTTAATGAAATTTAAGTCCATTTTTAAAAGAAAAAATTTTTAAACAGACTATATTCTTATATTACTCAACGACATAATTATTAGCTAATATACATGGAAGATATATGAAACATCACCTCGCACTTGCCTGTTCATTACTCGCTTTAACGGCCTGTGATAAAGCCCCAGAACAAACAGCTAAAACACTACCACTCCAAGTTAGCGTAGCAGATGCTATTTATTACGGTGGCGATATTCTCACCATGACAAGTGATGAACCAAAGTACGCACAAGCAATTGCAACGCAAGGCGACAAAATCATCTTTGTTGGTGATATAAGTAAAGCACTTGAGCATAAGTTTGGCAAAACAAAGCTAGTTGATCTACAAGGTAAAACCTTAATGCCGGGCTTTGTCGATGGTCATAGCCATGTCTATGGTGTTGGGTTACAGGCTATGGTAGCCAATTTATTACCGAGCCCTGATGGTGATGCCAACAGTGTTGAGCAAATCGTTAATATTCTTACAGCCGCACAGCTTAACCCTGATTACACAACATTTATCGAAAAAACCGGTGCTATATTAGGATTTGGTTACGATGATGCTGAGCTTGATAGATACCCGACTAAAATGGACTTAGACCGCGTTAGCACCGAAAAGCCGGTCATTATCATTCATACCTCGGGTCACTTAAGTGTCGCAAACAGTAAAGCCTTAGCCATGGCGGGCATCGACGAAAACTCAGAAAACCCTAACGGCGGGCTAATTCGTCGTATGGCGAACTCACAAGAACCCAATGGGGTGCTCGAAGAAAATGCGCACTTTGGTTTACTGTTTAAACTCATGCAGTCTTTTGATCCTGAGTTACAAGATTTAATGCTACAAGAAGGACAAAAACTCTATACAAAATACGGCTACACCACAGCACAAGAGGGCCGAGCAACTCAAGAAGCCTATGATTCAATGGTAAGAGCTTCAAAAGCGAATAAATTTGTGATTGATGTGGTTGCATATGCCGATATGGCCACCAGCAGCAGCTTTATGGACTCAGCCTATAATAGTAAAAACTACACGAATCAGTTTCGGATTGGTGGTGTAAAACTTAATTTTGATGGCTCTCCACAGGGTAAAACAGCCTGGTTATCAGCCCCCTACCTTAAAGCACCTGAAGGTCAAGAAGCTGGCTATTTAGGTTATCCTACCTTTAATGATGAACAAGCATTTGAATATGTTGAGACTGCCTTTGCTAATGGCTGGCAGGTTATGACCCATGCCAATGGAGATGCCGCAATTGAACAATTTTTAAATGCTGTTGAAAATGCCAACAATAAATTAGGAAAAAAAGACCGCCGCCCGGTGCTGATTCATGGTCAAACAATTCGTCAAGAGCAGGTAAATCGCCTTAAAGAATTAGGTATTTTTCCGTCGCTCTTCCCAATGCATACCTTTTATTGGGGCGATTGGCATGTAGATTCGGTACTTGGCCATCCGCGTGCTGATTTTATTTCACCAACCAATGCGGTCAAAGAGCAAGGGTTGATGTTTAGTACCCATCACGATGCACCAGTAGCATTGCCAAATGCGATGCGCGTTCTCGATGCGACAGTTAATCGCACAACACGCACTAACCAAGTACTTGGCCCAGACCAACGCGTCTCTGTGTATACTGCACTACAAGCAATGACCACTTGGCCTGCGTATCAACATTTTGAAGAAGCATCAAAAGGGCAATTAAAACAGGGGATGCAAGCTGATTTAATCATTTTGGATAAAAACCCACTTAAAATTGAGCCAGAAAACCTACATAAACTGCAAATTTTATACACTATCAGTCGCGGTAAAACCGTTTACACAAAACAATAATGGAATAGAAAGATGATCAATAAACTCATAAAAACAATGTTCATAGTCTTATTATCATTTACAGCACTAGCTGAGCAAGCAACCAGCATACAACTCGATATTTTAAATTTACATGCCCAATCTGAACACGTTTATACATCAGGTCAACCGAGCCAATCAGACTTTGCAAAATTAAAAGCGCTGGGGGTTGATACCATTATCAATTTACGCGGTGAAAATGAAACGAGTTGGTCAGAGCAAGAGGTAGTTAAAGGATTAGGGTTAAACTACTACCCTATTCCAGTGCAATCAAAAGCCGACATCACACTAGAAAATGCGACCAAATTACACAACTTGTTGGATCAGCAATCTCAGCATACTACCTTAGTTCATTGCGCCAGTAGTAATCGTGTAGGCGCGCTAGTTGCGCTCTATCATGGTGTCACTTTGAAAAAGCCAATAGATGATGCTGTTGAAATTGGAAAACAATGGGGACTAAAGAGTTTAGAGCCTGTGGTAAGAAACAAAATAAAAGAAGAAATTGGTCAGCACTAAGCTGACCAATTTTAAATTTATCAAAGCTGCCATGCATAGCTTAGCTTTGTAAAAAATGTACGTTGATCGCGCTCAACACCTTGCAACGAATCGTCTTGATAACCTTTGTCTGAATAACCTAAGTAAAACAGCGTCTGCGAGTTAATTTTGTATGAATACACTAACTGACTGCCATAATCACGGTTAGTTTGGCTTACATCAAACCGATAAGCTTCATTATTTCGATCAACATCTTCAAACTGCAAAACAAGCTTTAACATTGAGCGCATATTAAATTTATAATAAACACGTAAATCGGTTAAGTTCGCCGTATAAACACGTTCATTTTGTTCGTTATCTAGGTAGCTATAACTATGCTCAAGTTGCACTTGCCAATGATCGTTAATATCCCATGTCATTTCAGGTTCAATTCGCACCATAGTACCTAGAGCTGCATTACTGTAGTCAATTTTGCTGCCATATTGAGCATACAATAAGAAACGAACATCCCGAATGGGCCTAAAACCGCCGTAAATATAACCTATGTTCTGATTAAAGAACTCACCGGCATAAAACTCATTACGATGAATAAAACCAATTTCGGTTTGCGACTGCATCTTACCTTTAAAAGTAAAATAGCCATCATATTCTTCTTCAAGTAGGTCACCATTTTGTGCCCACGTTTTATCCCACTCGGCGTTATAGCTATACTCAGGAATAGCATCATCAGCATTGCGATACCAAGTTTGCCCACCGCCTAGTTCAATTTTTTCATAATCGACTTTCGCCTGATAACCAAGATCTGAACGATACTCTTCGCCGATATTTTCGTAGCTCGCATACAGCTCATAGTCACGTTTAGTTCTTGTAAACTCAATGGCATAAGCTTGATCCGATTGATTTTTATCGACCCCGTAATAGTCTACTAAAAAGTCTGCATTCGTAGTGTCTGTCGTTGCTACTTGATACTGCAAACTATCTGACTGGTTAAACCAATAACTCCCATCTATCGATAATACCGTATTATGGTAATCATCATTTTCGCGGTGGGTGCTCATTACGCCAATCGTCCCTTTTTGGCCTATATCAAATTGATAACGCCCTGCCACAGCTTGCGTTTTATCCGCCAAATTCGCAAAACCTGAACCTTGATTAGTCGGTAACAATACACTGGTATTCTGATCGTCAGCGTACATAAAGCCATAACTGTGTGCGCCGGTTTTACCTGTTAACTTCAAACCGACATCAGGTTCAGCAATCATTCGCGTATATAAAAGCTCTAGTTGGCTTGTGTTAAAATAAGAGGCACCATCTAAAAAGAATGGACGCTTTTCAGCATAATAAATCGAGTAAGTTGTATTTACATCAAGCTCTAAAGAGTCTGCTTCTACTTGAGAAAAATCAGGGTTAATAGTGGCGTTAATTACCGCATCTTGAGTCACCCCCCAACGTAAATCTAACCCCGCTTCAGTATCAATATCACCATTTTGCCAATCACCTGGCACTGTGTCTTTGGTATCATGACGAAGCGCCGTTAAAGTTGGTGTAAGCTGAATGTTTTGGCTTTCAGTCATGTTGGCAAAACCAGTAAGTTTATCAAACTGACAAAAACTACATTTTACATCTCGGTCAAAGCCAACATTCGACATCTGATAATACACATCACGCGGGTAGTTTCGCCAAACTGCAAAGCTCCACGTTAACTCCGTTTGGTCTTTTGGAAACCGAAGTGCTGTGAATGGAATACGCATCTCAACCACATACCCATCGTCAGTTATTTGCCCTGCACTATCCCAAATAGCATCCCATGATGGGTCTTCCACCCAATCATCAATATCAGTCATGCGCATATCGCCTTGCGCACCAAGGGGGTTTACGTAAAACTCATAGCCGGTACGTTCATCATTGAAAGTATCTATCATCAAGGCAACATTATCGTCTTGCCAAAGAGTATCGCGATCACGAAGAGCGGCGCGAATTTGTGAAGGGTCATTGTCTTTTGCAATAAACCCAACATATAAGTATTTACCATCTTCGTATATAAACGCATCAGTTTGAACAAGTGGTGTGCCTTTTTCGGTCGGTTCATTTTGATATTTCAAAGGCACTTTTGTCGCATATTTCCAGTGAGGCTCATCCATCACACCATCAACACTAATAGACTCTTTAATATGGGCAAGCGAAAATTCTGCTTTATCAAATGCATGTGTGTAAAAAGGCATGCTGATAACGCTAAATAAACAGGTAGGGGCGATGATTTGATTTATTATTCTTTTTAAGTACTGCATAAACATCCATTTAGAGACTGATGCGTTAAAAACGCTATTTAACTGATTTCAAAGCGATTGTAATTCAGTGAGGTACATTTGTTAACCTAATTCTACATTTCGACAGCTAAAAATTAACAAAACACGCCTTTTGTATTAATTTCAGAGTAAAAAAAAGCCCCATCACCTTTCAAAGTGATGGGGCTTTTTTTACAACTAAATTATTTTTTAAGACTTAACTTATTGCCTTTTAATGATTTACGCACATTTGCAATACGCGAACGGTTCTTTGCGCGGGCCTCACCTGTAGCTTGGCCTGATGGCTTGTTTGTACGACTACGGCGTAAATGCGATGGCTTTTTACCTATTTTCTCAATTAATACATCACGGTTACTTACTTCGTAACCAGGCAATACGATTCGTTTAATGCGTTGGCCAATTAGCTTTTCAATATCGAATAAAGTATTTTCTTCTTCACGACTAACAAATGAGATAGCCTCACCTGGTTTTCCTGCACGACCAGTGCGGCCAATCCGGTGAACATAGTCTTCTGCAAGCCATGGTAAATCGATATTAATAACACGCGGCAAGCCTTCAATATCAATACCACGCGCAGCCACTTCGGTTGCTACTAGTACGCGAACTTTGCCTTCTTTAAATTCACGTAATGCGCGGCGACGGTTACCTTGCGTCTTATCACCATGACAAACAACAGCAGGGATACCATCAAGATTAAGCTCTTTAACAAGCTCATCAGCTGTTTCTTTCATGTTCACAAAAACCAGTACTTGCTGCCAGTTTTTCTTACCAATTAATTCAGATAAAAGCTCTTGTTTACGGCGCTCTTCGACTGGATAAACAACGTGTTGCACTGTTTCTGCGGTACTGTTTGTTTGGTCTACATGAATGATTTCTGGTTGTTTTAGAACTTTACTTGCAAACTGTTTAATTGCCGCAGGAAAAGTGGCAGAGAATAATAAAATCTGACGCGCTTCATTACAGCCGTTGATGACTGTTTGCATATCATTGATAAAGCCCATATCTAGCATGCGGTCAGCTTCATCAAGCACTAAATGTTTTACACTTGCTAAGCTGATATTACCTAAACGAATATGATCAAGTAAGCGCCCAGGTGTTGCTACAACAATATCGACACCCGCTTTAAGATCATTTGCTTGGCCAGCTAAATTTATACCACCAAATAAGCACACTGTTTTAAGTTCGGTATACTTAGCAAACGATTTGAAATTATTAGCAATTTGTTCAGCAAGTTCACGAGTCGGCGCAAGCACTAATGCACTCGGGGCATTATTATCACTAACTGCTAATTCTGATAACTTTTGGATTATTGGTAATGCAAATGCCGCGGTTTTACCCGTACCAGTTTGCGCACTAACAAGTACGTCTTTGCCTTTTCTTACCGCAGGAATTGCACTACGTTGAACGGGAGTAAGCGTTTCGAAATTAAGCTCATCTAATGCCTGTAAAAGCTCAGAAGAAAAACTAAATGATTTAAAATTCATGCTGTATAACCTGCGGCCATTATATCAAGGGTCGCAAATTATACAGAAAAAAAATGATTTTAGTTAGTTATAACTTAACTAAATATGCGCTAAATGACTTAATCTGCACTTAAAGCAAAATAACGTCTTGCTCAGCTAAAATATTTGCCTCACTACCCACAATATCAGCAACATTAAGTTCGTTAATATAACCTAAGCCAATTTCTTGCTGCGCATTTGTTAGTGGCACATAAGGTAAACGGAACACAGGGTTCACCGCACCAATCATCATCAGCGCCGTATTGATCGCAATCGGATTAGGCTCGCAGAATAACCAGTTCATAAGTGGCTGTAGTTTTGTATTTAGTGCCTCATTTTTTTCATCCATCAATTGACGGAAAAGGCCGGGAATTAAGTTAGATGTAACTGAGATCACACCATGGGCATTATGAATATGCCTTGCATCATGCGCTTCATCGTCATTACCTGACCAACAAGCTATGCCTTGCTGTTCATAATGTGCGATACGCTCATTACCACCGCACTCTTTTACACCGATAAAATGCTTGTGTTTTGCCAAAGGTTCAATGATATCAGGTGTTAAATCTTGACCTGTGCGACCCGCAACATTGTAGATAAACGCCGGGCCAATATCGAGTAAACGATTAAAGTGCTCTTTTACACCAGCCATTGACGTACGGCCATAATATGGATTAATTTGCAGCGCCGCATCCATACCTGTTGCAAAACCATATTCAGTTGCTTTTATAGCTTCACGCGTATTGTTACTTCCTGTGTTACCAACAATTAATAAGCGGTCAGAGAATTTGCTCACACTGTGTGCGATTAGCATTAAGTGCTCTTCCCAATTCATTAGTTGACCTTCACCGGTCGTCCCACCGACAATAATGCCATCAACTCCAGCTGCAATTTGCTGTTCAACAAGGTCGTCATAACAAGCAAGATCAATTTCACCATTGGTTAAATAAGGTGTTTTAATAGCTGTGATCAAGCTTGCTTGTTTAATTGTTTCTAGGCTGCGCATAACTTTTTTAATGTTTGGAAAATTTGCGCTAGTTGTATCATAAACCCAGCCATTTTCCGAGTAGTCTGATGCAATAAATAAAAAAACTTGAGAAAAAATCAAACTTAAGCCAAAATCAAATACTGTATAAATTAACAGTATTTATTGTGAGTAATTGATAATGCAACTTTCCAAATTTTTGGCAACCTACTTTTATACTACTGAAGAGCTATGTCAAACCCTCTCAATTGATGAGGATACGCTTGCAAACTGGCAACAAAGTAGCTTATTTCCCAAACCTAGTTATTGTTTGCAGAGTCAATTAGAGTGCAGTTCATATTCAGGTATTTATCAGTGTGAAGAGTATCAAGACTATTACCCGCGAGGTGCAGCAAGTTGGGGGCAATTAATCATAAAACATGACATAAGCTCATCATGCCAAGCCTTTAATTATTTTGCTCAACATTACTCAACACAACTTGCTAAACTTGCTGAACAAGGGTTTGCCATTGACGAAGAATTGTTTGGTAGCGACATAGATGAGCATTTACAACAAGTATGGCAGCAATTTCTATGCAGCAAGTATGGCGTGCTAACACAAAATGGTCTCGTTGAAGAAGCTGTGCAACTTGATGTTGCTAAACTGCTTATTGATGATATTACTGAGCTTCGGACAAAGACTGGTTTGAGCGTGGAAGAGCGCCAAACCCTGCATAAAGCACTCAAACTCATGAATCGCGCATTGAGTCACGGTACCGGGCACGAAGGTAAAAATACCCTTCGCCATCGTTACATTGATGATGTGGTGGCAAAATATGATTTATCAGTAAAATAACGGCTATAAAATCCGTTTTTTCTTGAAAGTGAACATACCATGAACCCATGCACAAAGTTACAACAATGTATCACTTGTTAACTTTTGGTTAGTACATTTTGCTACTTTTGTTTTGTAGGTTTTCAGCTAGATAGCCGTTAAATTCATCTCGAAGAGTTATCTTTGGGTCATTAAAAACATGACAGCCTCTCGATAACTCCTTTCTTCCCAATAAATTATATTAAAACGAAGGATGAATAGATGAAACCTTTCCCAAGGCTTGGTCGCGTCAAAGCGACCTACTTGGCTATGCTCGGTTTAACCTTTGCTCAGCCAACTTTAGCGCAAACTAATGTAGTAACTAATCAAACTAAAGCAGATGCGCTTACATTTACCCTGATCACCGGTGATAAAGTCTCTGCTGTCGTAAACAAAGATGGCGAACTAAGCGGCATTCGTTTGCTCAATGCTGATGGCTCCGATGCAATTACCAGTATTTTTAAACGCGGTAAGAGCACATACGTTGTACCTAATCATGCACAAGCGCTTGTTGACTCTCAAGCAATCGATTTAGAACTATTTAACATTAATAAGTTGTATGAATCTGGCTATGATGATGCGTCAACAGATGCTTTACCTGTGATTGTTGAGTACAAAGACGGAACTCTAGCTGGTGCGGCCGTTCCATCAGCCTTAGCTGGCATGTCTCTGACTGGCGAAATCGAGCTAATCGATAGTGCAGCGTTTGCTATTAGCAAAGAAAAAGCGGCACAAACCTGGCAAACTTTGGCTTCACAAGCTGATGTAGAAGGTATTTGGCTGGATGCTGTTGTGCATGCGCACAAAGTAACTCAATCAGCAGCCTTAACACCTACTGTGCCATTAACAGGTGCCTATGGTGAATCTGCAATTAACTTCAATGGTGCAGGCATTAAAGTAGCCGTACTTGATACAGGTTATGATACTGAACACCCAGACTTACAAGGTCGTGTTATTGCATCTCGTGACTTTACCTATTCAAGCAATGGTGTAGATGACTTAAACGGGCACGGTACGCACACAGCTTCAACTGTTGCAGGTAATGGTCATGAGTCAGATGGGAAATGGGTAGGTGTTGCCCCAGCAGCTGATCTCATCATTGGTAAAGTACTGAGTAATACTGGCTCTGGTTCAACCTTCGGTATATTAAATGGTATGCAATGGGCTGTGCTTTCCGAGCAAGCTGATATCGTAAATATGTCTTTAGGTGGCTCGGGCACTAGCTGTGGTGGCCCACTTGTAGAGATGGTGGAAGCGCTGAGCGACAAAGCCCTGTTTGTTATTTCTGCAGGTAATAGCTTTACCCGCGAGACAATTGGTCTACCAGGCTGCGCGCCAAGCGCACTGACTGTTGGTGCAATTGATAGAGAAGGTAATACAGCTTCATTTTCATCACGAGGCCCATCGCCAGATGGTCATTCAGCAAAGCCTGATATTGCCTCACAAGGTGTGTCTGTTGTAGCTGCTGCTTCAGGTGGTCTAGGCGATACTGCATACCGCGTCTATTCGGGTACCTCAATGGCTGCGCCTCATGTTGCTGGTGGTGCTGCGCTTGTTATGCAGGCTCGTGCAGAGCTTAGTCCACAAGAAATTAAAGACGTTCTAACTTCGTCAGTATTTAGCGGTGATTCTCACGTTCTTGAGCAAGGAGCTGGCGCGATGAATATCGACCGTGCCATTAACCAAGCTATAGTTGCCCCTGCCAACCGTGAACTAGGCTTTTTTGAAAACAGTAATAGCGATGAGTTTACACAAACACACATCACACTGACTAATACGTCTGATTCAGATATTACCCTTAAACTGAAGCTAGATTTAATTGGTGAGGATGGCAAAACGCAATTACCTGCTACGCTGGCAGGTTTAGATACCAAAACAATCACCATACCAGCTCAAGGTGAAGCAAATGTGCCTATGTGGATTGACCCACGCGTTGCACTTAATAACGGTGCATATGGTGCTATCACAGGTCGAGTTACAGGCACGACTGTTGGAACAAGCGATCATCAAGTTACAGTTCCTGTCTCTTTTTGGGTTGCTCAACCTACCGTGCAATTATCTGTTAACTTAACCGACCGCTGGGGCAATCCAGCCACTTCACCATCAAAGCTTTATCTAATCAACGAAGAAGATGATTGGGGTAGCTTGGTCAGATTATCTGGCGGCAAAGCGAGTATTGATGTTCCTGCAGGTTACTACACACTGATTGCAAACATCATGACATTCGACAACCCGCAAACAAGCTCAGGTTTAGTTGAATCAGCAGCACAGATGGCTGTTTTAAGCCGTAAAATTGATGGCCAAACGCATATCGATTTTGATGCCCGCAGCGCTCAAAAAGTTACCTTTAAAGCAGATCAGCCACTCGATCCACAAGGCTATTCTTTTGGTTTTACCTATGCAATTGACGATGAAAAAGTAGCTAAACTCGCAGCGATTGAGATGGCACCAGATTACGTCAATGAGATGTATGCTTGGTCACAGGGCCATGATGATCGTTTTCGCTCATTCATTACCACTCGTGCCGTTGCACCTGAGACAACGGTCATGATGCAAAATGGCGAAAAGCTTGATTACATCAAGCAAGGTTTAGCATTGTCATTCCATGGTGAAGGGTCTGCTGAAGTTCTCCCTGTCGGTGATGCTGGTTATAGCACTGATTGGAGCCAGTTTGATCTGGATGGTAAAATTGCACTTATTGCAAATCCAAATTATCTCACCTCTTACATGGTTGGTAATGCTATGAAACATGGCGCCATAGGCGTGATTTTCTATCGTCCAGACCGTGGTGGTCGCTATAAAGGTGCGATTACAGGCACACCAAAGGTACCAGTTATCGGTATCAGCACTGAACAAGGTGAAAGATTAATGGCCGAGATTGAAGCCGGCAACAATCTTGTTAGTTGGTCAGGTATAGCGGCTGAACGCTCGCCATACGCTTATTCAATTAATCACATTACTGATGGCAGGATTGAGTCAGGGCAAATCAATATCGCTGACCATAGAATGCATAAGATCACTGCCTCGTACCATTCACAAAATGATGAACGTCCAGCTTGGACTGATGTAATGGCAATGACCAATAGTACCGGTGAATTTTATTCGACGGGTAGCTCACAACTTATCATGTTGCCTCAGGTACGAGACGAGTATTACACCGCGACAGCTAAAAATGCCTGGACTAACGTTGTCATGCCTAATTACCAAATTCAAAGTGCGGGCGCTTATTTTGACGGTCCTCGTGCTATGACCGAAGGGGCTGAAGAAACAACAACATGGTTTAAAGGCCCTCGAGCAGGTAGCTTGGGCAGCGGTGGTTCACCGATTATTCGTCGAGATACTAATGTACTTTACTTTAATCTTGCCTCGTTTGGCGATGCGTCAAACCATGACGGTATTTTTGGTTATATGGGCAGCTCTGCATTTGGTTTACGTTTAGATGGCGAGCCAGTATTTCCATATCAAGGAACCTTAACACTCGAGCCAGGCGACCACCAAGTAACCCTTGAAATGCGCTCTTATGCTCGTGGTGTTGGTGAGCGTTCACCTGTTAAAGATCATTTAGGGTCACTCTATCAAGGCTTCTACACCTTTACTGCTAACGAACAACAGCAGGGTGCACAACCTATCTTGGTGCCTATGATCGACTTACCTGTTGATATTAATAACAGCATGCAAGTGGGTGAAGTGGCGCATATTAAACTAACAGGTTTACTCGATGGAGTTGGTGAAGTACCGCTTGCAAACGTAGAGTTCCAATACGCTTACGGTCAAGAATGCGGTATCGAAACAGTCCCTGCTTATATTTATTGTCCAGTATCGACTCAGTTTTCAACCGAAAATTGGCTTGATGCTAAAGTAGAACAAATAGACGGTGAATGGGTTGCTACTATTCCAAATACCGGCGTTAAAGGAGACTTTGTACATATTCGTACTATCGTTTCTGACTATGGTTCAAGTTCTGCCGAACAAATTACTATGCGAGCATACATGCTTGACTAATAAGTTAATGCTATAAACTAAAAGCCGCCTTTGGGTGGCTTTTTTAGTTCAAAAAAACAACAAAACAGTTAATTTGTTTTGGTAATTCAGCTATCAGCTAATCTAAATGCTCATAGTGTCCACGATAGACTTCAAAGGTTTTAACCACGGTATGTTGCTCTTTACTTAGATTATCAAACCAATGATCAAAACGCTCATCATCATCCTGCTCACTAAGTGCTAGATACTGAGCCAAAAGCTCTATTATGTCGTTATGTGAACACAGCAAAGTATCAACTTGGTTTGCTAATGTAGAGTGATCTTTATCGCGAAGCGTGTTCATTACATTTTGATCTAGTTCTTCGCGGCCAGCTATATCATTCACTTCCATATCCCTCTCTTAAATAAGCACGCATACCTAGTTATAACAGCCTTATTAACAATAGCCAGTTTTTTAAATTCAACTGCTCACTGATTGTTCATAATGACTAATTTTAAGCCAACCAACCTACAAATAAGAATTATTTTTACCTTGAAGCCTGTCTATTTTTGCTTTATATTTGATATATTATCACATAACACAAAAGGTAAATAATGAAGCCTAATATACACCCTGAATACCATCAAGTAGCGTTTCACGATACTGCTGCCGACAGCTACTTTATTATCGGTTCGACGATTAAAACATCTCGTACTATAGAGCTTGATGGTAAAACATACCCTTACGTACCAATTGATGTATCGAGTGATTCACACCCATTTTATACCGGCAAGCAAAAAGCAGTAGCAAGCGATGGTCGTGTAGCTGCATTTAATCGTCGTTTTAAAAACTTAGCGAGCAAGTAAATCGCGTTTAGGAGTTAAAATGAAAGTATTAAGCTCTCTTAAAAGTGCAAAATCCCGTCCGGGTTGCCAAATTGTCAAGCGCAAAGGCCGCGTTTATGTAATTAATAAAGACAATCCGCGCTTTAAAGCAGTTCAAGGTAAAAAGAATAAGCGTTAAAAAAGGTGCTTCAGCACCTTTTTTAAGTCTAATTTCGAAAATTAAATAATATTATTTTCCAAATAACAGCTGCCAAAAACCTGGCGGTTCATGGAGTTCATGGTATTTTTTTCGTAAATCATCTATTGATTTAAGAGGTACTTTCGCTGCATCAAGTCCCTGCTTGCTGGCTAGTTCTTTAGCCAGATTTGCCTGTTTTATTACTTTATCAAGTCCTTCAAGAGATGCTGTTTTATGCTGTTTAAAGTCGGCTGTCCGTGCTTTTTCTAACAAGTGAATAAACTCATCAATTGATGTATTAAACACTTCAAGACTCGTTGCACGAACCGAGTTTTTATAAGCCAGCCCCATATTCTTCATATTTGCTTCAAGATCGAGCTCTTCTGCTACACAGACTGCCGAGAAAAATACCAATAAGGTAACTAGAAAAAATTTCATAAAGTACTCATGTGGAAAAACTTGGCCGCATTATATGTCGAAACACATCATCAGCCTAATTCAAAAAGTTAGCATCAGTTTATAAAATAATATTACTATATCAAAAATTACATCAATTGATAATCGTTATCATTGCATAAAAGCCAACTATCAATAGCCACATTATCAATCTAAAAAACCAACTCAACAATAAACCATTGTTATAAAAAAGTTTTAAGTGGCTACATTTTGCTACGAACTTTTGATTTGGGAACAATAGGGACAATGCTAGAGTGATCTCGTTAACATTTGGAAAACATAGTTAACACCCCACCCAGGGATAGAACAATAAAGTAACAGGTGAAATAATGATAAAAAATAATCTTTTAGGTGCTAGCATCAAGCTTGCTCTATGCTCATCGGCGCTTGCTATTTCAGGTCAGTCATTTGCTGCTGATGAAGAAGTAAAATCAATCGACCGTATAGAAGTAACTGGTTCACGTATTTTACGTGAAGGTGCTATTGCCCCTGCTCCAGTAACTGTTATCAGTGGTGAAGACTTAGTTAACACAGGTGCTGTAAATATTGGTGAAGCACTAAATAAATTACCAGCCCTTGGTAACACTTATTCACTAGCAAACTCAGGTCGTTTTATCGGTACTGCTGGTCTAAACATTCTTGATTTACGCAATATGGGTACAGACCGCACACTTGTACTTGTTAATGGTAAACGCCATGTTTCTAGCTCTGCAGGTTCTCAATCTGTTGATACCAATACAATTCCAAGCACATGGGTAGAGCGTGTTGAGATCATCACAGGTGGTGCATCAGCTGTATACGGTGCCGACGCTGTAACAGGTGTAGTTAACTTTATTCTTAAAAAGAACATCGAAGGCTTAAGTGTTAGTGTTACTAAAGGCGCCTCTGAACTAAGTGACTACAAAAACGAAAAAGCAACGTTTTCATACGGCACGAATTTCGATAATGACCGTGGTAACGTAGCCTTTGCTGTTGAATATTCAGGCCAAAATACATTAAATGCGCTTGATCACCCATGGACTGATGGCTCTTTCTTTAGCTTGCGTAACCCAGCTCAAAACGAAGAAAACAAAGACGATCCAAATTTCCCTGATAGAATTTACACACCAAACGCTGGCTATTATGCGATTAATAATGCAGGTGTTTTTGCATCAAGCAATGGCTATGTTAACTCATTCAATCCAGATGGCAGCCTTCGTGACATTTATATAGGTGACCGAGTAGATGGTCTTGCATGTGCTGACTGTGATTCATTCAACCTTGCACAATTCAATGAAATTCAGCCTGAATTTGAACGCTACAACGTAAACTTCAAAGTTAACTATGACGTTGCTGAAGACATGAATGCTTATTTCGAAGCAAAATATGTAAACAGCGAAGGCGAAAGCATTGGCCAGCCAGCATTTTTCTTCTTTAACCCAAATAACAGCATCAAGATTGACAACCCATATCTTGACTCGAGTGTTAAAGATCTAATGGAACAAGAAGGTGTTAGCTCAATCATGGTTAACCGTATGATGACAGATTTAGGTCGTCGTATCGAAAACAACACTCGTGAAACAACCCGTTTTGTTGCTGGTTTGAGAGGCACAGTATTCACTGATTGGGAATTAGATGCATCAGTTGTTCATGGCCAAACAGACTTAGAGCGTATTAATGGCGCTAACATGATTATGGCAAACTACTACAATGCTCTTGACGCTATTGATGATGGCGAAGGTAATATTGTTTGTCGTAGTGAAGAAGCACGCGCTGAAGGCTGTGTACCGGTAAACATCATGGGCTTTGGCGCACCAAGCCAAGAAGCAATTAATTACATTAATACGGTATCAACAGGTACTTCTGAGATTACTCAGACAGTAGTAACTGCATCACTTGCAAACTCAGCAATCTATGAATTACCAGCGGGTTATGTTGGCTTTGCTGCTGGTGTAGAATACCGTAAAGAAGAAAGTGAAACTAAAGAGCCAGATAATGCAGTAGGTACATTCTTCAACGCACTGGGTGAAGATAAAGGTGATTTTGATGTAAACGAGATTTACTTCGAAGCATCTATCCCATTACTAGCTGACTTACCACTTGTTCAAGGCCTAGTACTTGATACAGCAGTACGTTACGCTGACTACAGCACAATTGGCGATGCAACAAGCTGGAAAGTTGGTTTAGATTGGACAGTAAACGAACAACTACGTGTTCGTGCAACACAATCTGAAGCACTTCGCGCACCTAACATTGGTGAGATCTTCGGTGCACCGAGCCAAACATTCTACAACGTTGATGACCCTTGTTTAGCTGATAACCTAGATGATTTACAAAATTCAGAGGTTCGTCGTGCAAACTGTGCTGCTTTAGGTGTTCCTGCAGGCTTTGAATCAGATTACGACTCACAAACCCTTGAAGGTTTAGTAAGTGGTAACAGAGACGTTAAAGGTGAAGAGTCAACTAGTACAACTATTGGTTTAGTTTACCAACCGTCATTCCTAGAAAACTCTGTTATTACAATCGACTATTGGAAAATTGAATTAGAAGACGCAATCTCAACAATTGCCTCTCAAGAAATTCTTGACCGCTGTGTTGACGCTGAAGGCGGTATCAATAACCAATATTGTAATCTAATTACACGTGATAGCACATCACATGAAATTACACTGATTCAAAACTCAGTATTAAACGTTTCTGGTCAAGAAGCATCGGGTGTTGACTTTGAGTTAGGTTATGATTTTGACGCACTAGAAGGCAACTTCTCTACACGTTTAATTGGTACATACCTAATTGAACGTAAAGACTTCCCGTTCCAAGATCAACCTGAAGATTACATCGAGTATGCTGGTACAACTGGTGAAGCGAAATGGCAAGCTAACTTAACTATCTCTTATAAGCGTGATGGTTTCTTTGCAACGTTTGATACACGTTACCTAGATGAAGTAAGCCTTTACACAGACCAAGAGTTAGAAGATAACCCGAATCCAAATAGCTTAATGAAGTTTGGTAGCTATGTTATTTCTGACGCAACAGTTGGTTATAACTTCGAAAGCGGCTTTGGCGTTAAAGTAGGTGTTGATAACATCTTTAACCGAGAGCTTCCATTCGGTACTCGAGGCACAGGCTCAGGTAGTGCAAGTTACGATAACATCGGTCGTTTCGGCTACTTAAGACTATCTTACGATTTCTAATCGTTAAAAACTTTGATTCTCTTAGGGCTGCACATTTGTGCAGCCCTTTTTCTATCAGATATTAAAAAAAATACCCTATTCCAATCATTTACTTAAAATCTACCAATTCGCGCTATACTCTACCCTACCGGTCTTTTAACCTAATAAAGCCATGCTTAAAACAGTATTTATCACTATCTGTCTATTTTACCTGCCTGGTGTTTTTGCCAAGCAAAGTATTATTTTTATTAATCCAGGTCATGCAGATACCAATGTAACAGGCCCGTTTTGGTTTGAAGTGTCGCAGTTGATGCAAAACGCTGCAAAAGACTTTGATCTCGATTTAACTATTCATTATGCCAATCGAAATCATATTGAAATGAAATCTTTAGTGGCTAAAGCAATCAAAGCTAAGCCAGATATGCTCATTTTAGTTGATGAGAAAAGTGTGCTTACGCAACAGCTTTTAAGCTTGTCTCCTGTACCTACACCCATCTATTTTTTACTCAACCGCCCATCTAAGCAAGAGCTAAAACTTATGAGTGATCATGGTATTAATGTCACTGGTAGCGTAGTACCCGATAACAAACAAGCAGGCCAATTATTAGCCAACAAACTAATTGAAAAGAGCCAGCAAGCTGCCAACATTTTCGCAATTAATGGAGACTACACCACCCATGCAGCCCTTGATCGGGAGCAAGGTTTAAAGCAAAGTGTGGCATCTAATACTAGTGCAAACATTACTGCTAATACAGTTGCCAATTGGTCAACCAAACAAGCCTACCGTCAAAGCCTTGGTTTTTTTAGGCATCAACCAACTATTAATATTGTTTGGGCGGCAAATGATGCGATGGCGTTAGGGGCAATTGCTGCGCTTGATGAGTTAAACAAACGCAAAAACGTAGTGGTTGGAGCAATTAATTGGCCGCTTAGGGCGGTGGCCGAAAAAATAGATGTCACAATCGGTGGTCATGTTACGCTCGGAGCTTTAGCTATAGTAAATGTTCATGATCTACTCAATAATTACACAACTGGAGCAATGCATCAAGAAGTGGCCATTTTCAGCCAACATAACGAACAAACGCTCAAGCTAGTTGAACAAATTCACAGTGATAACTTAGCAATTAACTTTCGCGTTTTCAGCAAGGCACATGAAAATCCCCTTCCCTTTTGTGTTGAATCACTTCTCTTAGAGGCAACAAAAAGCGCACTGTAAAGGGCGTTGACAGTGCGCTTTTAAAAGGGTTTAAAGCTATAGTGATTGTAAAAAGCTGATTAAATGTGCTCTTTTTTCACTGCTAAGCTCTGTAAATTCACGCTTACTTTTTTCAGCTTCACCACCATGCCATAAAATCGCTTCTTCAAGTGTTGCTGCACGCCCATCATGTAAGAAACCAGCGGCAGGGTTAACTGTTTTCGTTAAACCAATCCCCCAAAGCGGACGCGTTTTCCACTCACGGCCTGTTGCCATAAAATCACGACGGTTGTCTGCGAGCTCTTCACCCATGTCATGCAACAACATGTCGGTAAATGGCCAAATTTCTTGCCCTTTTACTGCCGCAGGCGCTGCAACACCGCCCAGTAATAAAGCGGCACCATTTGCGGTTACAAAACGAGGCGTATGGCAACCAGTACAGTTTAAATCATCGAATAAACGAGCACCGGCTTTAACACCTTCGTCTGCTACATTACGACGTGCTGGCACAGCAAGTGTTTCTGCGTAAAACACGACCGTATCAGCAAACTCATCACTGGCTTCTGGCAATCCTTGCTCATCAGAACCAGTATCTTGATAGTTAGTACGAGATAAATAACTTTCGTGCATTAATGTATTGGCAATGCTTTCTTCAGGGAACAATGAGTTCGTTACCCCCATGTCACCACGCAGTGCACCCAGAGATTGCTGTCTGACTGATGGTGTACTGGCTTTCCAACCAAATCGTCCAAGTGATACAGGGTTTTCATCACCCGCTTGAGCCTTAACAGCATCAAATACCCAGTTTGCTTTACCAGAAATTCCATCGTTGTCGGCATCATCGACATCTTCAAGCGCTAGAATATCTTGCTCTTCAATCGCTTCAAGCAATCCAAGACCAAAGACAGGCATACCATTACGGGCACTAAAACGTACATCTTCATTGGCAAGGGCACTTAAACTGAAGTTTTCAGGTGAGTCCCATGCATTATCGATAGTAAATATCGGCTTTTTCAACGTGACAGTACTGCCATCTGGGTAGCTAAACTCCGTGTAATCATAGCTTAGATATACATCAGCTTGGCCACCAAAATTATGTGATTGCCAGTCTTCACGGGCTTGTAAAATCCCCCTGTGAAAGAGTTGATCCCCAAACCCTTCAACGCCTGAAACCTGACAAAAATCATTGATACTACTTGGCATTTCACACACGCCATCGGCTAAGCTAACGCGTAAAAAGATCCCAGCATCATTCGCTAACTTCACAGTTTGCTGTTCAGCGGTTGGAACAATAGTACTTGGGCGACCATCTCGTTGGTGACAAGCATTACAGTTATTGTTATTAAAAACAGGCCCTAAACCATCGAGTTCCGGGTGTGCATCATTCGGGGCTGTCGTAAAAGATGTTTCAAAATTAGCATCGCCAGTTAAGTGAATATCGAGTTCTGAATCACTTAAATTAGGCATAGGTGTAGAGAAACCATGGCCTGAATTATTGGTATCGAGGGCTGTCGCATCACCTGCCAACGTAACGACATCAATATAATTTGGATCCGTTTCGCTGCTTGTTGGTGGTGGTGTTGTCGTTTCGGTCGCGCTTTTATCGCTGGTTTTACTTCCACATGCCACTAAAGATATGGCTGTGAAAGCAAATAGAATTGGTTTAATTGCTTTTACATTCATGACGGTATCTTGTAAAGAGGGGAAGCAGATGCTTCCCCAGCGATTATAAATTCCACTCTTTGATAAGTGGCACAACTTCTTCTTCAAGGGTCGCTTGTAATTCACCTAGCGCATCAATCGCTGTTTGAATTCGAACGCGACCAGCATCATCCTTAATCGCTTGTCTAAATGGCATATCATCTGCACCTGCAATGGCATCAATCGCTGCAATCGCTGCTGAAATTTGAGTTTCAACTTTCGCTGCTAGTTCAGCGTCACCGGCATAGATAAATGCTTTAAGACCTGGGCTGTCGTTTTCATCGCTGAATGTGCCTAAAAACACATTTTGTACACCAACAATGTTGTTGCTAAAGTCAGTTAATGAGTTCCAGCTATATTGTGATTCAACCAATGATGTATCAGCTGTGTCTATGCTAGTACCGAATGGTTCTGCAATTTTACCGTTACCTACCTCATCAACAATACCGATAACACCATTGACTAACTCTTCAATAACACCTAACTCAGATGAGTATTTATCATTGCCCGGAGTTAATAAATAATCTTTATAAGCAGGTTCATCATCCGCATTTGCAGAGATAACCCATGCATCAACAAGGCTTTGTGTATGAATATTAAATACTTCAGCACATGCAATTAAGTATTCCATTTCACGCACAGTCATTTCATCAATTGACTTATCGTTATCTTCAACGCCATTACCGAATAATAAGAACTCCATGGTGTGGAAACCTTGTACACCATCGTCAAAGTTCTTTACATTATCAGCCGAGAACGTTGTGTTACTTGCAAGTAGTGCTTCTAAATCAGCGGTATTCAGTGGCCAAGTATCAAGATGTGGATCAATTGATAAACTATCAACAGGACCAAAGATATGTGACTCACCTTGCTCCCAGAATACACGTGCATCTTTCCATGCTTGTTGAGCAGCAGCCAGCGCAGCTTCGTTTTTGTTTTCTAATAATGTCAGTGTCGCGTTATGTAAAACAGCCGCCTTGCTGTTTAGCATTTCATAACCATCAACAATTACTTGCTCAGTTACGTTTTCAATTAAATCTGTTGCGTCATAGCTAAAGCCTGTTACTTCAGTAACAGGTGTGCTTGTATCTGAAGAATCGTCCGAAGAAGACGAACCACATGCAACAAGTGTTGACGCTAAAATGACAGCTGTAATGCTGTTTAACACAGTTTTCATCCCAAGATTCCTTTATAGTTCTGTAGAAAATTTATAGCCAAGAGAGGCGCTAAAGTGAGTCGTGTCATCGATATCGTCTTGTGCGTAATAACGTTGACCGCCCTGAAGTTTTAGAATTAAGTTTTTGTTTGGAAGGTAATTTAAACCAAAGTTAAGCTCACGAATGTCGTAACGATGGATAGCCGCACCACTGGCCACTTCAAGCATTGGGTTGGCATAATCAAACGAGGTAAATACATACAGCGGCGAAGATAAATCAAACAGCCCCTGCATATTATAAGCGGCTTCTACAAATGCAGATTCTGCTTTACTACCAAGCTGTGCAAAGCTTCCCGGACGCAGGCCCGGTGTTGTTTTATTCGCTGCAGTGATAGCAACTGAGTCTTCTAACTCGCCATATAAGTACTGACCACGAAACACAAGATCATCTAACGTCCATGCACCATGTAACCCGAGGATAGATACGTTTCCATCCTCATCGAGTTTGCCCTGATTGCGACGGTTATCTGATGTGTTTGCCGTATAGTAACTAACACCAAAACCTTTACCAGCTTTAACATTGCCATAATCAAGGCGTAATGTGAGCGCTAAATCATCTGCGGTATTTTCTTCAAAGCGTTGCTGTGCACCACCCGCGACCCAATTAGTCGAACGGAAGTATTCAGAGTTAAGACCTGTCGTCACCAATGTTTGCAGTGTAAAGTCAGACCAACGAGAAATTAAGTTAACTCCAGTTTCGTGCCAAACTTGCGGGATCATGGTTGCCTCACCCCAGTGGCGAGTCGTGGTAAAGTATTGATCAGGCTTGTTTAAGTCTGTGCCTAAGCCTACCGGAACATATATATGACCAAACTTGACAGTAAAGTTAGGGTTATATTCATATTCTAGTTGCAGCTTTTCGACAATGACTTCACCACCCGCTTCAACTTCTGATTCAAATTCGCCAAATTCTTCAAAGCCATCGTATTCAAGCGTGGTACCTGTACCGCCATGCTCATACTCAAGTTCAAATTCGACTTTCCACTTATCATCAATTTCATATTCAAACTCAGTGACAACTCGCTCTAAGTCTGTAGTGGCGCGGCGTTCTGGTGAAATATCTTGAACGTTGGCAAACACTTCGTCACTTTTGTAAAGCAAAGTACCATAGCTTTTAAAAGTAAGTTTTGAGTCTTTTTTGCTTGCGACTGAAGCAATTGGGGTTGCTTGCTCAGTAACAACTGGGGCTTTTTGCTGCACTGCAACTTGCTGGGTGTTTTTCGCATCTAATTGACTTTTTAAGTAATCAATCGCTTTTTGTTGTTCAAGGAGTTGTTGTTGAAGTTTTTCGAGTTGGGCTTGCATGTCATCATTCGCAACACTATAAAGTGGAGTCAAAGCCAATGACACCGCGAGAGAAAGTACTGCTTTGTTCATCGTAAAGTGCACCTAAAAATAAAACCAAATGATAATAGTTATCTTTTGCATTGTAAATATTGTTAACTTTACATTTTATCAAAAACGGTAAATTAGATTAAATAAGATTTAATATCTAAGACTATTTCATTGAAAATTAAGCTGGAATGATAATTTGGTGTGCAATAAGGGAGCAATTTACGATAACTGTAAGTTACTTGTTAACAAGCAAACCCACCTGATAGGCTTACTTGTTAACGATAAGACTTGTATTATCTTGATGATAGGATTATTTATTGCTGAGCCAAACTGCTTGATATGGAGTCAGCGACAATGTTTGTGTTTGCTCAGTAATTTGCTCCCCGCTTATTAAATCTCGCCACTGCTCGGTACCAATCAAATTTAAGTCTGCAAGAGTGAGAGTTTGCGTCTCATCACTAATGTTATAAACACAAAACATGCTTTGTGAACGGTTAATACTTTGTCGCCAAAAACCAAATAACCCCTCACTTAAATGTAACGTATATTGCGTCGCATTAGGGTGAAATGCGCTTTGCGCCTTACGAATAGCCATCAAGTTTTTCATCGCTTTAAACACAGTACGATGATGGGCATTTTCATTACTCAGTTTTGCTAGTAAATCTGATTCTTGCCAACGGTGACGGTTAATAGCCCGATTATGTTGACTATTTTCAAAGCGCTCATAATCGTTGGTAGTACCGAGTAAGCTATGAATATACAAACCAGGAATGCCTTCAAGCGCAAACATAATGGCATGTGCACATAAAAAGCGAGCAACTCCCCACTTATCAGGGCCTTTATGGGTACCTTGCAATGCATCAAATAAAGCAATGTTTAATTCATAAGGGGTGTTAGTTCCATCTGGTGCGGTACGAAGTGAGACTTTACCGCCATACTTTGCAGTCGTACTGACCATTTCGGCAATTTCACTTTGCTCCAATAACCCTTCGACAGGCCTTAAACCAATACCATCATGTGAAGCTATAAAGTTAAAGTATGCGGTCCCTTCTTGGGGAGGTGGCATACTCATCATCCAATGCTTTAATGCCGTGCTGTCGCCACTGAGTAAAGTGTGTAACAACAACGGTGGCAATGAGAAGTTGTAAATACAATGCGCTTCGTTGGCATTACCAAAGTACGATAGGTTTTCGCGATTTGGAATATTGGTTTCAGTGATAATAATCACATTAGGCTCAAAGTGCTCAATAAGGGTGCGAAGTAGCCTGATCACTTCGTGAGTTTCAGGTAAATTAATGCAACGGGTATTGAGCTTTTTCCATAAAAAAGCCACCGCATCAAGGCGGAATATACGCACACCATTATCTAAATAATGACGAATAATACTCACAAACTCGTTCAGTACATCTGGGTTGGCAAAATCAAAATCGACTTGGTCATGACTAAACGTACACCACACATGTTGCAAACCATCTTTTGTTTCGACCGCTTGTAAAAGAGGCGATGTACGCGGACGAACAACCTGCACCAGGTCGTCACTCGGGCTTGCCGTTTTAAAATACCCTTTACCCGGCTCTTTGCCTTGAATAAAGTTTTCAAACCAGACACTTCGGCTTGAACAATGATTGATCACCAAATCAGCCATCAATCTAACATCTGCTGAAATATCACGAATATGCTGCCAACTGCCTAACGCTTCATTCACTTGCACATAATTCATTACCGCAAAGCCTTCATCTGAGCTATATGGGTAAAATGGCAAAATGTGCAGTGCATTAAGCTCAGGCAAGCATTGGCTTTTTACAAACCGATGTAAAGTATGCAAAGGTGGCTCTTCAGGCTTTGCCACGGCATCATCCGTATTCGCATGGCGAATGATTGAATCACCATAAGCAATTAAAATCATGTCTTGCTCATCCCAACGGTTTTTATGCGGCGTTGGGTCACGTACAGGATCATCACCTAACATGGTATTGATAAGCCTGTCTGCAAGTTGTTCAATCGAGGTTGATAACTCAACCTCGGCGTAGATACAGGTTAAATGCTGTATAACCCGTTGTTGGAGTAGCTCTAAAGTCACGTGTCTTCTCCGTTAAATAAATTCTTTGTTATCAAGCTCTACGGCTTCTTTTAAGCGAGCAAATACATCTGGCATTGCCGAAGCTACTCGGTTCCAACTCGGCACAAATGGTGCCTCCATTGGGTTTTCTAAGAAGTGCTGACCCGCATTCATAATGTTTTGCGCAAACATTTCAACGGCTTTTTCTTCATGGTGAATATCAAGTGTTAAACCATTCATCAGCGCATCGTTGTGATAAGTTTCGATAAAATCGAGTGCGATACGGTAGTAAGTAGCTTTTAATGAACGAATTGTTTCGCTGGTAAAGGTCACCCCTTGGGTAGCCAGCTTTCTGAATAAAGCTTTAGTAATATCAATCGACATTTTCGACAAGCCCGCTGCTTGGTTTTCAAGCGATAGGTCTTGGTGTTTATGATCATAGTTATCAGCAATATCGACCTGACATAACCGGTTATGCGAATAGTTACGATACATCTCTGATAACACGCCAATTTCGAGACCCCAGTCACTTGGAATACGAATATCATTAAGTACATCGCGACGGAATGAGAACTCACCCGCTAGCGGATAACGAAACGAGTCCATGTATTCTAAATAATCGTTGCTACCTAAAATTGTTTTAAATGAGCGTAATAGCGGTGTTACCAGCAAACGCGACACACGGCCATTAATTTTGCCCTCAGCGGTGCGCGGATAAAACCCTTTACAAAATTCATAGTTAAAACGAGGGTGAGCAACGGGGTAAATTAAACGTGCTAATAGCGCTCTGTCGTAAGTCAAAATATCGCAGTCATGCAGTGCAATTGACTCTACTTTTGAGGTTGCCAACTTATAGCCCATGCAATACCAAACATTGCGACCTTTACCTAGCTCTCGTGGCGCAACGCCCAATTTTTGTAGTTCTTTATCAAGCGCTTGTAAACGCGGGCCATCATTCCAAAGTACCTTATGAGGCTGATCAAGCTCCGCAAAAAACTGCAGTGCATGGCGATATTGGCTTTCATCAGCGCGATCTAGGCCAATGGTAATTTGTGATAAGTAAGGCACATGTTTAAGCTCAGCTATAATATTTTGCAAAGCGGGTCCTTCTAACTCACTGTAAAGTGAGGGTAAAATCAAACCCATAGGACGCTGTTTTGAAAAATCCAATAACTCTTTTTCTAGTTCTTCGACTGGACGGTCAGCAATATTGTGTAAAGTCGTGATAATGCCATTTTGATAGAAATCAGCCATGAGATTGCTCCTGTTTTGCTGCAAAACGCGCTTTGATGATAGTTAACGCAGAAACTTCTTGAACCCAACCTGCTGGGGCTGGTTTTTCGCTTAGCTGCCAAGCTTTTTGTAATATTTGCGATTGTACTTGGCTGCCAGGGTTATTGATTAAAATGGCGGTGTCGGCCGCTTTTAGCATGGCGACATCGTTTTGACTGTCACCGAGCGCTATTACAGTGAATGGATTGCGATAAGCTTTTTTGAACTGATTTAACAACCATTTTTGTGCAAGGCCTTTGTTGTTACCTTTAGTTAGATGAATGAAGCGACCACCAACAAGCACTTCGTATCCTGCTTGACTCATTGCCTCTATCAGACCTTGTTTCTCTTCATCACTGCCAGAAAAGCAAATTGGGTCTGAATATTGACGCTTTAAAGCCAGTTCGCTTTTATCAACGGGTAGCCCTGTTAGTTCGGCTATTTCTTGTGCACTAAATTGACTAAATAAGCGCACACAATGGCTAAATTGACTGGCATATTGTTTAAGATCTTCATGCAATTTATCGGTGCTTTGTGTCATCGCAAAACGCCAATAACCTTGATACTCATCACAGCCAATCGGCTTTACTTTAAAATAATCTTTCGGGATATAAACGGCCGCGCCATTTTCCACAATAAAGGGTTGGTGATGATTTAAAGCTTTTTGAATATCAGTGACTTCTGCAAATGTTTTGCTGGTATTAAAAATGACATTGACACCGGTATCATTCAACTTAGCCAAAAATGGTTTGATCACCTCACATTCGTAACTATCGTGATCAAGCAATGTGCCGTCTAAATCAGTAAAAATAAGTGGTTGAGCAATTTGGTCAGCGAGTAGTTCCATTTTGGTAATATCACGCTCAGTATCAAGCAACAATAAAGCATCAACACTGTGCGCAAGAGTGGCTAAGTTTTCACGCGTAATACGTTCAAAATGAGAGATAAAACGCTTTAAACTCACTTCATCAAACGTGCCCTGCCCTTGGCCTTTTTTGGCAATTAACTTATGCTCTTGCTCTAAGCGCCAAGCATACACATCTTCAAATGATGGCGCTTTTAACATAATGGTGTAATCGGCCATTGCGAATACATTTTGATATTCATTTGCTAAGCAGCTATTTACACAGCGACGCCAAATGCCGTCGGCATCTTCTAGTTGTTCTAATTCATTAACTGGAGTTTGCAGTTGATAAGGTTGCTGAGGTGTACTGGCTACACACCAACCTTCAAAAAACACGATATCTACGGGCTTTTGGTTGCTCGGCCACTGGGCTTGTGGCACTGGATCATCGGTTAGCTTATCAAATTGAGGTAATGGCACATCCACTTTACCTGCCAACAAGGCCGATAAGGTTTGCTCCATTAATTGCGTATCATGCGTACCTGGTACACCACGACTGGCAAACAAGGGATGAACATCTTTAGCAAGCTCAGTGCGTGCATCACGACTTAAATAAAAGTCATCGATTGATAATGACACACTGTTAAATTCAGTATTGCTATTAACCCAAGTCACTAAAAAATCAGCGAGGGTTGTTTTTCCTGAGCCTTGGCAGCCGTTGATAGCCACCAGCATAGATTGACCGGTCATTTTTGCGCTCAAAATATCTTGCGCGAGGGGTATAAAAAACTGCTCACTTAAGTATTGATACTTGAGTGGTAACTGATGTTTCGCTAAAAACGGGGTAATATCCACAACATTTGCCTCTTGCATAATCGCTCCTACCAGTATGACATAGAGATAAATGCAGTTAGTAGACCAGTTTTATAACTCGTTATTTTTTATATAGTTACAAAAAAAGCGCGTATTTAACGCGCTTTTTTGGTGCAATATTTAAGCAGTTTTTAAGTTCTAATCAACTTGTTGCACTGCTTTGGGGAGGACAGCATTTAAGATAATCCCTAAAATTGCGCATAAGCTCACACCTTGCAAACTAAACTCGTCACCGCCGAGGTGCATGCCACCAATACCAAACACTAAAATCAGTGCGATGATAGTCAAGTTGCGAGGCGCGGTAAGGTCTTCACCTGATTTTACTAAAGTATTTAAGCCTACAACGGCAATTGAGCCAAATAGTAAAATCATGATGCCGCCCATCACAGGAACCGGAATAGTTTGTAAACCCGCACCCATTTTTGCCACAAATGCGAGCACAATCGCGATGATAGCAGTCCAAAGCATCACTCGAGGGTTGAAGTTACGCGTAAGCATGACCGCCCCCGTTACTTCAGAGTAGGTTGTATTAGGTGGACCACCAAAAACCGATGCCGCTGAGGTTGCTAAACCATCACCCAATAAAGTGCGATGTAAGCCCGGTTTCTTTAAATAGTCTTTACCCGTGACTTGGCTAATTGCCATCATGTCGCCAATATGTTCTATAGCTGGCGCAATGGCCACAGGCACCATAAATAAAATAGCTTGCCACTTAAACTCAGGGTAAGTAAATGCAGGTACAGCAAACCAGCGAGCTTCAGTAACCGCATTAAATTCCACAATACCTATAAATAACGAAGCAAGGTAACCTGCTACAACACCAGCAAGAATAGGAATAAGTTTAAATACACCTTTACCCCATACCGCAAAAATCAGCGTAACCAATAATGATAAACCAGACACCCAGATAGCTTGTTCATAAGGAACTAGTTGCGCACTGCCATCCCCTGCTTTACCCATTGCCATATTCACAGCAACGGGCGCTAAGGCTAAACCAATCACCATAATGACTGGGCCAACAACCACAGGCGGTAACACTTTATGCAGTGCATTCACGCCTTTAAATTTTACAATCAAGCTAAGTGCAAAATAGCAAAAGCCTGCCACCATTAAACCGCCCATAGTTGCAGGAATACCCCACATTTGTACTGAGGCGATAATAGGTGCAATAAAAGCAAAAGACGATGCTAAAAAGATAGGAACTTGGCCTTTGGTAACCACATGAAACAGCAAGGTTCCTAGGCCTGCGGTAAATAAAGCCACATTGGGATCAAGGCCTGTCAGTAACGGCACAAGTACCAGTGCGCCAAATGCAACAAACAGCATTTGCGCGCCGGTTAGAATTGTTTTTAACGAAAATGTTTGATGATTTTCCACGTGCACGCCTTACACTGTACCAAAGATCTTGTCACCGGCATCTCCTAAGCCTGGGATGATATAGCCTTTTTCGTTTAAGTGACTATCTAGTGATGCCGTGAAGATTTCAACATCTGGGTGCGCCTCAAGGGTTTTTTCTACACCTTCAGGTGCTGCCACTAGTACAATCACTTTAATATCTTTACAGCCTGCTTTTTTCAGCATATCGATTGTGGCGATCATTGAACCACCCGTTGCCAGCATTGGGTCAATAACAAGGCTTAAACGCTCATCAATTTTACCAACCAGTTTTTCAAAGTATGGCACTGGCTCCAATGTTTCTTCGTTACGCTGCAAACCTACAACACTTACTTTTGCAGCAGGTAATAATTGCATAACGCCATCCATCATACCAAGGCCGGCACGTAGAATCGGCACAACAGTAATTTTTTTACCTTTAATGTGCTCTACATTGAGGTTTGAACCATCCCATCCAGTGATCTGCACGCTTTCTAATGGTAGGTTTTTTGTTGCTTCGTATGTAAGCAAAGTACCTACTTCAGACGCCAGCTCACGGAAACTTTTTGTGCTAATACCTTGTGCGCGCATAAGGCCAAGTTTGTGTTGAACTAACGGATGAGTAATAACATGGATAGACATAAGTAGAACCTAAATGAAATAAATTACGCCTATTTTAGCGCAAAATAGTCTACTCGACTGCAAAAATTGCATACTTACTGCATTAATTCGAACAACTGGTCTAAAATTAAACAGCTGTGTGCAAATTTTAATTTTTTTGCAACAACACGTACGGTCAATATTTAAGATTTAATTATTTTTTGGGTTAAGCTGTAATGAAAACACTCACATTTACCTTAATACTATTTTGTTGCATTTCCTTACCAACCCACAGTGAAACACTCAATATTCAGATGATGGCTGACTTTATCCCCCAAGATGGCGGCAATCCAGAAAATGAAGCCACTACGTTTTTACTTGCTGCTGCCGCTGAGTTAGGTGATGAAATCAGCCTGCACTTTATACCGGCAAGTCGGTTAAGAGAATGGCAGCAGTTGAGCAAAATGAATAATGTTTGCTTATACAATAAATTAAAAACCCCTGACCGTGAGGCCCAAGCCGTATTTAGTCAATACCCTCTGATGGCTTTTCCTGCTAACAAATTGGTGGTATTCAACAAGCCAAAGATCCCTGATTCCATTACCCTGCTACAAGCTATTAATGACTTCAATTTAACAATAGGCATCATCAAGGGCCGCTCATATTCAGAAGAAATTGATAACTTTATACGCTTAGATGATGAGCACTTTTTTATGTTAGAAGGGGCAACCAATGCACCTCGGCTTGGTCAGATGCTATTTCAAAATAAAATTGATGCAGTTTTAGAATACCAAACTGTATTTAACAATCGCTATAAGCGAGCACCGGGTCTAAGTCACATTCGCTATATCAGCCTTAAGCCAGAAAAAGCCGCGTTGTTTGGTTATATTGCCTGTTCACCGACAGAGGTCGGCAAACAAGCCGTAGCACTGTTCGACAAAGCACTTAAAACCGAAAAGGTACGCACATTAATTACTCAGCGTTTAATGGCGCTATTTCACGAAGGTGAAAACACACAAATTGTAAATGCCTTCAATGCAGCGTTTGAGCACTAAGCCGATAAAATCTGCTCCATAACCCAGCTTGTATGTAGTGCAGTTTCACCAGTTGATGGGTGTGGTTGCTGGGCATAAAAATAATTCGCCATGTTTTCAACATGATATTGTTGAATGTGTGCTGGGTTATCAATTACAAACTGTTGTGTTCCCTTTGCGTTGTTAAGCACAATGGGCTTTTCATCAAATACACTAAAGCTAAGCTCGCCTTCACTGCCATAAATCATTACATCATCAAAACGATTTGCTGAGGCAAAGTTCCAGCTTCCGGTGCCTGTAACACCAGATTGATGCTGCCAGTGCGCGGTTATGGCATCGAATGCAGAATATAAGCCTTGTTGATTGGCACATAAACCATGCACCTTATTAAAATCACCTAAAAGGTAGGCAAGTAAATCAAGGCCATGGCTGGCTAAATCGTCAAAGTAACCGCCTCGTGCTACTGTTTGATCGGTACGCCAATTATACTCTCCCGATAAATCTAGGGGATTCGGCGACTTACTTAAATGCCAACTTACATGACGCGGCTTACCAATGGCACCTTGTTCAAGTAACTGTTTAACTTGATTAAAGCGCGGTAACGAACGACGATAATAAGCCACAAACAGCGGCTGTTTAGCTTCTTTAAACGCTGCGACAATGTCAAGGCTATCTTGATAACTTGGCGCAAGTGGCTTTTCTATACAACAAGGTTTACCTGCCGCTGCCACTTCAAGAGCAAACGCTTTATGGCTATCTGGCGGCGTGGCGATATACACTGCATCAACACTGTTATCGTTTATTAGTTCACTTGGCGAAGTGTACACCTTTGCTACATTATGGCGTTTAGCATAATCATGGGCTTTTTCTAGGTCGCGGCGTGTCACTCCAATAAGCGCAATACCTTCTGCTTGTTGATAAGCTGGGCCGCTTTTCACTTCGGTTACAGCACCACAGCCAATAATGGCAAATCGCATTGGCTTATTCATTGTTATTCCTTTGTATTTGTTAAGTACGTTGCAAATTGCTGCTGCATGTAGCCATTTATTTTTGCATGAGTTGGGCTCCAACCTGCTAAAAAACGATAAAAATCACTCCATGCGTAACACCATAGCGCTCGCCAACTACTAACAACATGCACAGGATTTATACTCGGTTGAAAGCGTTTTAGTGCTAGGGTAAGAGTGTCAAAATAACGATTTAAATAATCATCTGCAACTGATTTTAATGCTGTATCATCTAAACAACTGCCTAAAAAATACATCAGATCAATCACCCCAACACCCTTGCCAACATATTGAAAATCATAGCCAAGAACATGTTGGTTTTGTGGCGCAATCGCAAAGTTGGCAAGCTTAGCATCACCATGAATTAACGTTTGGTAAGGTGACTCACTCAGCGCAGTATCAATAGGTTGCGCCTGCGCTTTTAAGCTTAAATCGCTCATACGCTGTAACTCATCTGGCCGTGTTGCTAAATGCCAATAACTACCTCGAGGCCAAAGTCCCTCGGATGAGCTTGCTAAATGAAAAGCATGAAAATGTGCAAGCCAGTTTATAATTGCTTGAATGTGGCTGTGTGTAGCATGTGCTTGCTGGTAACCATGTGCTACGAAATCACTAAATAATAACGCTTGCTTAGTGCCCTCTTGTATTGCATCAACACAGTGGATTGTTGCAGCTTCATGGGGTAATTGATTAGAATAATGCCGATACCAGTTAAATTCGACTAAGTAAGATTGGCGCTTTCTGGCAAGTGCAAAATCACTTTGTTTTATACGACTATGATTAATCTGGCTAGGCACTTCAATCGCTTTAATTACCGTAGCAGCACCATTCATTTGGCAACGAATAATCTCACCGCATCCGCTCCATACTGATGCCGCTTGCTGTAGCTCTGTAATGTTTGAAAAGTGAGAAGTAACAAATTGCCTAAGATCCATAACGCTCTATGATTTAAAAAACGAATGGCAATGGTAGGTGAAATTAGCTACTGGCACAACGGCCTATAGGCAATAAAAAACCCGTGCTAAACACGGGTTTTCGAAGATAAAGTCCTAATACTGCTAAGGACTTGCATTGTTGAATTACTCGTTTACCACACTTTTAAGTGGGTTAACTGGCTTTGCATTGTCATCCAGTAAGTTCATATCAAAATCGAACTCATCAACACGAATCGCTTTCTCACGTTTCTTGTTGTAGTCAATCAGTTTTGCATACTCTTCTTCGTTGATAACACTTGCAACAAGTGCATTATCAAGAGTTTCTGCAAAACGAACGCCCGGCTTGATAGTTTTAGCACGCAGTGCTTTTTTAACTTTTGCAAGTAAATCAAGACACGCCATTTTCGCTTTGTACGCTTGCTCATTGATGTAATGACCATCACCTTCAATTGGATTAACCAAGTGAGTGATTTGCGCTTTAAATGCCGTATCCATTTGCGCTTGAGTCGCAAGTTCACGGATTAAATCATCGCTGATCTTAGGCATTTTCTTTGAGTAGTTCATAGTAATGAAACGCATAAACTTACGAGTACCACTTGCAGGGAAGTTATCTAGGAACTTATGCAGTGCTTCTTCAGCGCTTTGTAGTGCAAAGCGAGTCGCATAGTGGAAGTAAGGCGCAGCTTGCTCACGTTCACTGCTTGCTACTTTTTGCTCGTAGTATTTAATCGATGCCATCGCCGCATACAAGAAGCTCATTACGTCACCTAAACGTGCAGATAACATTTCTGCTTGCTTAAGTTTGCCGCCCAGTACCAATAACGAGAAGTCAGCGTAAACTGCAAGTTTTGCAGATAGTTTGTGCGCTGCTTTTTCGTATTCACGTACTTCTGGTAGTGACGATTTAGCACCCGCAGTAAACGGTAATACACCTAAACGGAAAGCTCGTAAGCTGTTAGCTACGCTGTAGCCCACTGTTTTACGTAAGATACTGTTGAATTCTTTGTCTGCATTTTTGTCTTCGCTGTGGATAGACTCAACCATAGATTGCAGGTAAGGGTGACAACGCATTACACCTTGACCAAAAATCATTAGGTTACGAGTAAGAATGTTTGCACCTTCAACCGTGATTGCGATAGGTTGAGCAACATAACCACTTGCTAATGTATTTTGCGGACCATTTTGAATCGCTTTACCTGCTTGAATATCCATTGCTGAATCAAGCACGTTACGGCCAATTTCTGTCATGTGGTATTTAGCAATCGCAGTGACTACAGATGGTTTTAAGCCCATGCCTAAACCTTCTGTTGTTAATACACGCATTGCTTCTTGAAGGTAAGTTTTACCTGCGATATCAGCAAGCTTCTCTTGAATACCTTCGAATTGACCAATCGCCAAACCAAACTGCTCACGCACAGCTGCGTACTCAGAAGCACCTTTAAATGCCACTTGTGATGAACTAACACCTAGTGCCGGTAACGAGATACCACGGCCTGCACCTAAACAGCTAACCAGCATTTGCCAGCCACGACCGATGTTCTTTTGACCACCAATGATGAAGTCCATTGGTACAAATACTTTTTCACCGCGTGTCGTACCGTTGTAAAAACGAATACCCATAGGGTCATGACGATTACCAAGCTGAACACCTGGGTGATCTTTAGGAATAAGCGCACAGGTAATACCTAGGTTTTCTTTACCACCTAGTAAACCATCAGGGTCAACCACTTTAAATGCTAAACCTAATACTGTCGCAATAGGTGCTAGTGTGATGTAGCGTTTGTCCCAAGTAATTTCTAAACCTAAAACTTCTTCGCCATTGAATTGACCACGTTTAACAACACCGATATCTGGAATACCACCCGCATCTGAACCCGCTTCTGGGCTAGTCAGCGCGAAACATGGAATATCACGACCATTTGCAAGGCGTGGTAAGTAGTGATCTTGCTGTTCTTTAGTACCGAAGTGTAGTAATAGCTCACCTGGGCCTAGAGAGTTAGGAACCATCACGGTTACCGCAACCGCAGAACTCTTAGTCGCAATAGTCGCAACAATAGTAGAGTTTGCATAAGGGCTGAACTCTAAACCGCCGAATGATTTAGGGATGATAAGCGAGAAAAAGCGCTCTTTTTTCAAGAAATCAAGAATGTAGTCAGGAAGATGTACACCATTTTGAATTTCAGAATCATCAATCATTGATAATAATTCTTTAACTGGGCCATCTAAGAATGCCTGTTCTTCAGCGCTCAGCTTAGCTGCTGGCACGTCACGAAGTGCATCGAAGTCAGGTTTACCTTGGTAGATTGAACCTTCTAACCAAACATCACCCGCATCTAACGCTTCTTGTTCTGTAATTGAAATACTAGGTAATACTTTTTTTAATTTTGTACGTAAGCTCATAATAAACTCATCCGACCAGATAGTAATACCTACATTACGTCACAAAATGAGCAATAGATCAATTGGTCCAACCAGTTTTTTTAACATTTTTTTATATTTATTTTTTCTTTGTATGCTAAGCACTTGAATACAATGGGTTTACACGTGTACGCTCAATTGCAATTTTTTATCCCGAAATAGCTAACAACTAAAGACTGAGAACAAAAAGCCCAACTAAAAAGTTGGGCTTAGATACAAATACTGAGTGAATGATTTAGAGCTCATCTTCTATGGGGAATAGCGAAATAAACCAAACCTGAAAACGCCGCCAAGATGATGTTTGTGGTTCTTCATCAAACTGCTCATTACTTACTGTGTCGAGCCAAACTAAGTCATCATCTTTAAGTTCAACTTTCCAGGCATATTCGGGCATTTGCGTATCAACCCAATGGGCTAAAAAGCGACTAAGCTTTTCGCTTTCGATTAACACTCCCATCTCGGTATTTAAATCAAGTGAGCGAGGGTCAAGGTTCATGGTGCCCACAAAAATCCTTTCATCATCAAAGGTCATGGTTTTTGCGTGTAGGCTTGCTTGCGATGACCCTGTAACTTTGCGCCCTGCTTTGCGCTTAATAGCCATTAGATCACTGGGTTTTAATTCCCAAAGCTTTACCCCAGCCTTGATGAGATCTTCTCGGTATTTTTTATAACCGGCATGCACCGCGGATACATCCGTAGCAGCTAAAGAATTCGTTAAAATAGTGACATCAATACCTTTTTGAGCCCAGTTTGTTAACAGTTTCACACCTGAATCGCGAGGAATAAAATACGGTGAAATTATAATTGCTCTGTGCTTGGGCTCACCCATTTCTTTAAATAATAGTGGTGACATGTTTGCAGAGCGCTCATTGACATCATTCATCACTTTATCGGGATGGTCGTAAAACAGCACAGATTTTTGCCAATCAAACTTAATATCATCATTTTGAAGCCGTTTTACAAACTCACTTTCACGTAATTGTTCAACATAATTACTTTGCTGGTTTTGCTCAACATAGCTTGAAAGTGTGTTTGTAATATCAACCAAAGATTGCTCATCTCGTGAACCATGTAACTCTTCAACAGGGTAAGAAAGTTGATGATTCCAATACAAATCAAAGGCTTTTGATGCCTCTGGAACAATCTCTCCAGCACTCATGACATCTAAATCAATAAATTCAGAATGATCTTCTGCCGAAAAATAAGCATTGCCAATATTTCGGCCACCAGTGATAAAAATCCGATTATCAACAATAAAACTCTTATTATGCATTCGTCTTGACAGTTGACTGTAATTACTTAGAAAGCCAAGCGCTTTAAAACGACGGTTAGGAAAGGGATTAAATAAACGAACTTCAATATTAGGATGAACAGCCAGTGCAGCGAGGTCTAATTCACTATCTGCTTGCGATAAATCATCGAGTAGTAAACGTACTCTTACCCCACGCTCCGCAGCTTTTAATAAAAAAGCCGTAAATAATATAGTGGTTTGCTGTCTGTGGTATAAATAGTACTGCACATCAATGGTGTGCTCTGCAGAATCAATAAGTGCCAATCTAGCTACAAAGGCATCGACCCCATCTGCTAGAGGATAAAAACCAGATAATCCAGGATGATTATTACCCACCGCATCTCCTATAGTACTGGGTGTATCTGCTGCAATGGCATAACTTGGTTGAATAGACTCTCTTGAAGGTAATTGTGCGCAACCAGAAATATACAAAAATAATACACAAAAAAGGAGTTTTGAAGAGTCTAGTATCATGGCTTCCTACCATTGATTTAACGTGAGATACACGTGATCGTTATACTATTACCCTAATAAATGAACGGATTAAAAGCAAATAAAAACTAATATGGAGGGATAAAGAAGTAAAAAGTAGTAATAAAAAGGTTTTAACGGCTTTAAGAGCAAATAGATTAAGCTACTTGCTCAGTAATATCAGCAATTTCGATTAGTTTACGATTGAGAATTTTTTTACAACAACCACAACACTTGCCGCACTGGGTACCCACCTGCAGCTCTTTTGATAATTCACGCATAGTCATCGCGCCATCATCAATTGTTTGTTCAATTTTTTTGTCAGTTACACCATGGCAAAGGCAAATATACATGAATGCAAACCACTCTCATTTCTGTTGATGGAATGCATATTAATCTAAACGGTAATAGTTCGCAATAGTGTTATAGACAATATTTACATAACTTTTGAACCAGAACTGTCTAAATGGCACACGCATAAAAATTTCCCCTTATGTTATGGACGGTTAGTCAAAGGCGGGGAAAGAAAAATTTTTAAATTTTTTTGTAAGATCTAATTTGCTAGTTGTTGTTTGTCAGTAATGTGGGCAAGTAGCTACTTAAGACGACCGCACCAAAAGCATAACTAAAGTTAATGATTTTTCAGTAACCCCAAATTAACAGGCTTAATAATTTAGCTATTAAAGCCTGCGGCAATTTTGCACTACTTACCCAAACTTTAAACCGCAAAAGAGTCCCTCTAATTACACTTTATGCCTTGTTATTGAAAAGCATACCTGAGTGATTATTGCTAGGCATTGAAAATAGTGAATTGATCATCGAAGAAACATTGCTTTTCACTGCTCGCTGAACAGCATTAACCTCATCGTCTAACTGCTCATTTAATTCTTTTAGTTGCACTTCACGCTGCTCAGGCGTTAACTCTTCATTTGTCTCTACAATATTAATTTTATTTTGCAGTTCTTTAATCTTAGCAACTAACTCTTGCTGAGTGAGTGGGGTATCTGGTTTTGTCTCTGTGTCAGAATCTACATTGTTATTTTGCTCATTATTTTTGGCATAGCTGTTTGTTGCATTATTGGTGTTTAGATTTAGATCATTTTTATTTTTCTGACCCACAGGGTCTGACAATACAGAAGATGAAAATGGAGTAACTTGCATGATATTCCTAAGGTTATTTTTTTGACACTTTTAAGCTGTGCTGTTTAAAAAGAAATTAATGCACAAAACGTACCTATTAAGCATCCAAATCTTTCTATTTAAAGTCTTAAAGCATACTCAAGCACTCACCTTGTACTTGTTTCCCCAAAGCATAATTTAGTTAATTGCAAAAACTAGTTATAAATTACTATTTGATAACTTTTTAATAACCTTTTGTGATCGCTTTTCAAATCTCCCTCGTTCACTTTGTTGTGATGGACACGTCGTAACGTCCGAACATACAAATATATAAGGCAGAACGATGAAATACTTACTCTTGGCAACAAGCTTGCTATTTATCACAGCATGCAGCGATGATGACGACGAAAAAACCGAAGTGGTTACTCCACCCCCAGTTCAAGAATTCAGCCCAAGTATGACCTACTCCGTTACATTGAGCGGCAAGCAAGAAGTGCCGATGAATAACTCAATGCAAACAGCAACTGCAACAGTAGAGCTTGACGAAAGTTTAATGCAATTTCGCGCAACACTTGACGCAAGCTCAGTCGAGGGCTTTAGCGCAGCACATATACATGACGGCGACTTAGGTGCTAATGGCGATGTTGCATTCACATTTGAAGCCACCACCGATGGTATGTATGAAGTCGCAATTACCGACCTTGATGAAAGCTTAATCGCTGATTTGATGGATGGCGATTGGTATATAAATCTACACACTGAGCAGTATGCTAATGGTGAATTACGTGCGCAAATTGTGCCTGATACAACCAGTATCATCACCTTTGTTTTAAATGGCGAACAACAAGTACCTATGAACGACAGCGACGCAATGGGTTATGGCTATGCGTCTTACGACAGTGTCACAACAGAATTGCGCCTTCGTGCAGTGACTATGGGTGTTGATGACGCAACGGCGGCTCATATCCACACTGGAAAATTAGGTTCAAATGGTGATGTTTTTGTTGCTCTAGAGCAAGATGATGAAGTAATGACAGATTGGGTAGTCCCAGAAGGTACAACAATCGATAGTGATACCCTAGCAATCCTTTTAGATGGTGGTCATTATGTCAACGTTCATACGCCGGAGTATGCCGGTGGTGAAATCCGCGGCCAGATCCTAACGGATAACTACGCTGTTGCTACATTCGCTTTAAGTGGCAATCAAGAAGTACCAATGGTTAACACAATGGCAAGTGGTGATGGCTATGCATTAGTTGATACTACCGACTACAGTGTCGAGCTTACTGTTGTAACTTCAGGCCTAGACGATGCCAGCGCTGCGCACATTCATACAGGTCGTATTGGTACAAATGGCGATGTATTAGTCGCTCTTGAACAATCAATGGACGACAGCAACGTGTGGATGACGCCAAGCAATACTCAAATCAATGCTGATATTTTTGCAGTACTGGCTTCTGGAGGCCATTACGTGAATGTCCATACTCCGGGTAACCCTGGTGGCGAGCTTCGCGGACAAATTCTTACCAGCAATTATATCTTCACAACCTTTAAACTTAGCGGTAAGCAAGAGGTACCTGCCGTTATGAGTAACGCTAGCGGCGAAGCTTATGCATTAATTAACATGGATAATTACGGCTTAGAACTACGTGTTAGCACCATGGGCGTTGATGATGCAACAGGCGCTCACATTCATACAGGCCGGATTGGCACAAATGGCGATGTATTAGTTGCGCTTGAGCAATCAAGTACTGACACAGGAATGTGGATGACACCGGAAAACACGCAAATTAATGCTGATATTTTCGCAGTACTTGCTTCAGGTGGCCATTATATTAATGTTCATACGCCAGCTAACCCAGGTGGCGAAATTAGAGGCCAGATCCTAACAGACAACTATCAGCTTGTTACTTTCCCACTCAGTGGAATGCAAGAAGTTCCTGCTGTCGACACTATGGCATCAGGCAGTGGTTATGCATTAGTGAACATGGATAATTACCATCTAGAATTAAGAGCATTAACTGAAGGTGTTAGTGATGCTACTGCTGCACACATTCACACTGGCCGTATCGGTATGAATGGTGATGTACTTGCTGCGCTAGAGCAGTCAAGCGAGAATACAAATCTGTGGCAAACACCTGAAAACACCATGATCAATGCCGACATTTTCGCAATACTCGCATCAGGTGGCCATTACGTTAATGTGCATACGCCTGCTAACCCAAGTGGTGAACTGCGAGGCCAAATCCTTACCGATAACTATGTATTCGTGACCTTCCCACTAAGTGGTGAACAACAAGTTCCTGCGGTGACAACAGATGCCTCTGGCGATGGCTATGCATTAGTAAACACCAATGATTACAGCGTTGAATTGCAAGTACTTACATCAGGAGTAAGCGATGCGAGCGCTGCGCACATTCATACCGGTTTTGCAGGTGAAAATGGCCCTGTGCTAGCTCCTCTTGAGCAAGACAATGATGATATGAATCGCTGGATGAGCACTACAGGCTTAATGATTAATGCTGAAATTTTCTCTGTTCTCGCTTCAGGAGGTCATTATGTAAATGTACATACTCCTGCTAATCCAAATGGAGAGATAAGAGGCCAAATTCAATAATTCCCGTGTTACAGAGGCCAATAGTTAATTGGCCTCTTTATCTAATTAAGCGAAAATTAGACCCTATAATTAAAATTATACTTTCAACTTTATTGTAAATAGCGAATGTGTAATTTTCTTGCTACCTAATCTCACAATAACACCCCTCGGCATCTGAATTAATAAACCGACTATTAAACCCAGCACGTAAGTTTGCAATTACTAACTCGACAAAGCCATCTAAGCTTGAACACGCTAGTCCTTTTGACAATGGACCTGCGTATACAAGTTGTTGATTTTCCGAAATTAGTACAGCAGCCGGGTAAGCGGGTAATAGTGCCGCCACTGCTGAGGTTGGTTTAAGCTTTATAACTTTAACATCTTGTTCAGTAGCATAATCTGTAAGGCTAGCAATATGGGCTTGGGAGCGAGCTGAACAGACACAGCTATTATCATCAATAATATATAAGGTATTGCTGTTCTTTGAGCTAAGCCCCATGGAGGTTTGAAATAATGACAGCCAATTTGGCTTTGCTAGTTTTCTATCTGGGTCAAAAAGTGTGATTTGTTGAGAGTAGGCAATCGATAAAGCAGCTACAACCAAGGCAATCCAAACTAGGATTGCCACAATCACTCTCTTGCTACTTGAATTTGGCAATACCCTGCTCCATCACATCAATACTTTCATCAATGAGTTGCACGCGTTCGGTAAGCTTTTCGATCATCAGGTTGTCTTTGGCTTGGTTGGCAATTAATGCTTGTGAATTCTCGGCAATGGCACGTGTATTTCCCGCTTGGCTCTGTACTACATGCGCAACCGATTGAGAGCTGTTTGCAGCAAGGTTAACTTGCTCTGTCATTTCAGTAATTTGTAGTTTCATCTGTGAGCTTATCGCTGACAATTGCTCAATTAACGCCACACTGCCTTGCATTGATTTAGTTGATGAAGCACTGTTTTGCATCAAGCTTTCGAGCGTATTGGTTATTTTATCGGTGGTATGTTTACTGCGCGTTGCCAGGTTTCTGACTTCATCAGCCACTACAGCAAAGCCGCGGCCTTGTTCACCAGCACGCGCAGCTTCAATAGCTGCATTTAGCGCAAGTAAGTTAGTTTGCTCAGCAATTGATGAAATCTCATTAAGGAGTTCAGAAATATGACTACAAGCATTCACTAACTGAGAAATATTCTGATCAGCTTCTTGTAAGTTGCTTGCCAACTCTGCTGCTTTGGTATCGGTATTTGCAACTTCATTTAATGCGTCTGCGGCACTAACATGCAACTGCTCAAATTGCATTTGTAATTCATTACTTTCGTGTTCAACATGGGCAAAGCCTTCAGCAACACGCTCGCCTGATTGTGCAATATCTATAGACAACTGCTCACGTAACACGGCTTGCTCATGCAGCTCATCATGAACCTCAAGCAATTGTTTAGATTGATTTTTAAGAACATTAGTTTGACTTTTCACATCCCCCACAACCCGAGATAAAAAGCCAAGTAAGCGATTAAAACCCGCCACAGCTTTACTATGGCGCTCATCTGCTCTTAGGCTAATATTTATACGGTTTTCATCAGCCATAATTTGTTCTGTTGTATCGCTTAAAGAAAGACCCGAGCTTCTCTCCAGATGCAAAGTTTTGGCAATATAACCTGCCACAAATGCTTCAACGATGGCATACACAGCATGAATAAGTACAGTGCTAAAATACAGCCTGTCTGGATCGAAAACATAAAAACCAGACTCGTTTATCTGTAAAAAGTAAAAGCTCAAATGGTGAACGGCAACAAAGACAAGCGCTGTAATAAACACGCGCCATTCAACAAACATGATCAATACTGCCATTAAAATAAATATTTCAAAGTGAACTTCAATGAGGCCGTAGCTTTGTTGGATGTGTAAAAACGAAAACATCATGCAACCGGCAGCGACTACATGAGCTGTTAATTTGCTCGTTGGATATTGATAGAGCATCCAAAGTGGTAAAGACAGCAGTAATAGGCCTGTGACCACACCCGTTATTAGCGTCGAATAAACAAAACCTAAAACCAAAGATTCAATAAACAACAACAGGAACAAATAAGTAAAAAGGCGGCGCACACTCGTCATAGTTAAAGCCTTAATTATTAAATAATTTACAAAAACACAATTAATCGAGCCAATACGGCTTGATACGCATAACGGTTCACTTTATTAATTGCAATAATGCTCTAAATTGATCGGTCCCTGCTTTTTCTAGCCATTGAAATATCACACTCTCTGTACAAGTAATAATAGCACCCGCTGCAGATAGCTGCTTAATAGCTAGCTTTTTATGGTTTTGATTTCGAGAAGCAATGGCATCTTCAACAACGAATACTTGAAAGCCTGCAGCCAGCAAGTCTAAACATGTTTGCAACACACACACATGTGCTTCAGTTCCTGTGACTACTACCTGAGCTCGTTTATAGTCAGCTAACTTGTGGTTAAAATCATTTTCTAAACAGGCGCTAAAATGAATTTTATGGTAACAATTTTCTGCTGTAATAAACGGCACGAGTTCTTCACTGGTATGGCCTAATTTCGAAGGATTTTGTTCTGTAAATAAATAGGGGATCGCCAGTAACTTAGCACTATTTAACAAGGTAGCTGTGTGTTGTACAACATTAGTAAAATCGTCAATAACAGGGGCTAATCCAGCTTGCTCATCAATGATCAGCAGCATTGCTTGGCTTTGTTGGCATATATATGAATGGCGCATTACTTCCTCAAACTATGATAATTATTAAAGTTATAGCATAGCTTTCTAAATATGAACTAAGCAGACATTGTTACTAAATTATCTTTTCAGAACCATAAATTACGTTCATAATTGTGCTATATTTTGTTAAAAATTATGCGCAAACACTAATTTAGGGTTAATCAGTCAGTGCCTAAACGTTTTCTTTTTGTTTTCTTATTTGTCTTTTCCGCGCTCATTCCCACTGCGTTGGCACAAAACTATGCACTGCAAATCCAACGCATTTCTACCGATGAAGGCCTAACACAAGGTAGCGTAACTAAAATTGTTCAAGATGATCTGGGCTTTATATGGATTGGTACTTATCAAGGTTTAAACCGTTATGATGGCTATAAAGTAAGCTCTTTTGCTGGTGAGTATATTCTCGATCAACGCCAAATTACATTTCTAGCCAAAACACAAAACGGTAAAATATTTGTGAGTACGGAGTTTTCTGGGGCGTTTTTTATTGATCCAAAGACTCTAAAAGTCGAAAAAATATATTCAGGCAAACTCAATCCAGAAGATCCCTACTTTTCACCGATTTTATCTATCACAGAAGATGATAATTTTTATTATTTTGCAATCTCTCAGCACGTTTACTCTTACAATAAGCAGTCGAAAAAGTTTTTACATGAGTTTTCAATCAATAAAGAAGAACATATTGTTCGTGCACTAACAATTTACGATAGCTTTTTATACATAGGGACATCGACGGGGCTCTTTTCTAAAAATTTAGCGGATGACCATGTTTCTCATATCCCGCTCACCGAGAAAAAAAATATCACCGAAGATAATAGAAACGTCAAACTTCTTCATGTTGACCCTCAACTAGGCTTACTCGTTGGTACAGTTGAAGGAATGTATGATATTCCCTTTAACGCTAATCGTTTACTTGCATTTGAAAAGGTCAATCTCTTAATTCCTCAGTTAAATATCTGGGACTATTCTGCAAGTTCATTTGGTGAATATATTGTCACCGAAAAAGGATTGTATGAGTTCAACCGTGAATCTTTAGCTATCGACTTTATCCTAAGCTTCGACCAAAGTAAGTTTTTGATGACTGATAACACCATACCTGATGTTATGGTTGATAAAACTGGCTTGCTTTGGCTTGCTTCGCGCTCGCAAGGGGTGTTTACATGGTCAACACTAGCAAGGCGGTTTAAGCATATTGAGTTAAAAACACCTCAATATAGCTATAACAATAATGTATGGACCGTATTACAAGAAGATGATGTGTTGTGGATAGGCACTGATAATGGCCTTATAAAGTATAACCAAAACAACAAAGAGCTAACGCCCTATTTAGTAAGCAATGATGAAAAAGCTTTCCATGGTGAACATGGGATTTATGGAATAGCTAAAGCCGAACTTAATGGCAATAACCGCTTTTTATGGTTAATGAAGTACATAGGGCTTGGCCTATTTGATAAACAAACAGGCAAGCTTGTGCAACTAAACGGTGACCCAGAAACAATCGAGACGCTTACCAAAACGCCTAATTGGGGTTTTCATACCATGGGACCAGACCAGTTTGCATTTGTAGATGAAGAAAATTTTTACAAATACAATGGTAAGTCAGGTGAACTTAGCCCTATAAAAGGATTAAAAGAACAGCTAGAGGCCGCGAACACTTACACTTTTTTAAAACCTCTATCAACTCACCCTGACGAGTACCTAATCAGTATGTCTAGTAAGCTGTTTAGGTATAATGAAAGCACGCAAAAGCTCACGCTTGTCTACGAGGCTACAAACTTTAACCCATTAGCTTTTGCGACTATCCATGATTGGGTGATTGATTATAACAATATACTTTGGCTCGCCTCTTCTGATGAAGGGTTAATAGGTATTGATGCAGATACATACGAAATAAAACACCGCATTAATCGTCAATCAGGTTTAAAAGCTAAATCAGTATTCGGTCTTCAAATTGATCGTTTCGGCTTTTTATGGATGAGTACACAAAATGGTCTATATCGTTTAGATTTGAGCTCACTTGCGCTCGATAGCTATTTTATAAGAGATGGTCTGGCTGTTAATGAATTTAATTTCGACGCAGATACGACTTTTGATAACGGTGAGATTGCTTTTGGCTCTACCCGTGGTGTACTTATCGCAGCTCCCGAAGACTTCTTATCACCTGCTGTAGAAATAGGTAACATCACGACCGAAATAACGGATGTATCATTACTATCGCGAGAGCTCAATTATCATCCTTACAAGTATGTAAACTCACCATTGCAGATCACCTCAGAAGATATGGGCTTAGGTGTGAGTTTTTCTAATTTTGATACCATTAATAAAGATAAGACACTGTATAAGGTTACGCTGGATGGCCCAACATCGTTGCAATACGATAAATTAAAGACCAATGAAGTTTTCTTCACAAAATTACCTCCCGGTGATTACGTTTTATCGATTTCGTCTTCATCAGAAATGAGTGAGGCTATTTCAGCAACAAGGCAACTGCGCTTTAATGTCGCTCACGCCCCTTGGACATCCCCCATAGCAAAGACCTCATATGGCGTAATTATTTTTACAATATTACTGATCATCTTTTGGCAATATCGAGCTCGCCAACAAGCGATCAGTCGTGCTCATGTTGAGGTTTTAAAATCACAACAACAAACAGAGCTTGCCTTAAGCAGTAACAAAAGTGGCGTATGGGAGATCAATCTAGACAATGACATACTCTACACCAACCGTTTTTCGGCTGAACTTGGCTATAATGAGTTCAAAGACCGCATAGCGATTAAAGACTTTATTGCCTTAATTCACCCACACGATCGCAATTATGTTATCAATAAATGGCAGTTGTTCTTAAAAGAAGCCAACAAACAACAGTGGAATATTACCTATCGTTTAAAACATAATAATGGCGATTGGCTTTGGTATGAAGATGTTGGCCGGGTAGTAGAAACGAATGAGACAGGCGGCCCCTTAAAGGTTGCGGGCTTTTACACTAATATCACCGAACAAAGAGCTAATGCCCAGCAAGCAAGTGTACTTGGGGAAGCCTTTAGTCAAATTAATGATTGGCTGCTTATTTTAGATAATACACTCATGCCTTTTTCTGCAAACGCCAGTTTTAGCGAAGCATTTGCAACACCAGCAAATATTGCTGACTTAACAACGAGAGACTTTATCAACGCGATAGGTCGAACTAAATACTTTGAATATGTAAGTATTTTAAAAACACTCAAACCCAAGCAAAACTGGAAAACAGAAGCCTTTATTCGCACCTTAAAAAATGCTTCGCACCCGGTGCATATTAGTGTCACAGCGGTTGCTAAAGACAGTCAAACGATTAACTATTACGTCATCGTGATTTCTGACTTAACGGAACAAAAACGCGCTGAGGATGAGTTAAGATATTTAGCAAATTACGACTCTTTGACTGGGCTACCAAACCGTACCTTAATGTATGCAAAAATCAATAGCAGCATTAATCGCGCTAAAAAGCACAATAAGTTAGCCGCTTTGTTATTCATTGATTTAGATAAATTTAAACCTGTAAATGACTCATTTGGTCATGCTGTCGGCGACCAACTGTTATGTAATGTAACACAACGAGTTAAACAGATACTGCCACAAAGTGCGCTCGTTGGCCGTCAAAGTGGTGACGAATTTTTAGTGCTTGTTAAAGATTTACAATCTCCTCAAGCATTGAGTGAGCTAGTTAAAAAGCTCACCAAAGAGCTTGCCAATAAAGTAATCATTGATGATTTTTCTATCAATATATCAGCAAGTATCGGCGTAGCACTTTACCCATTCGATGCAAAAACAGCAGATGATCTCATTCGAAATTCAGATATTGCTATGATGCATGCCAAACAATCTGGCAGAAATAACTTTAAATACTTTACTGAGCAAATGAATAACCAGTTAACTAAAAAGTTATTGCTAGAAAATGCGTTAAAAGACGCATTCAAAGACGATATTTTATTCAACAATTATCAACCTATTGTCAATGCAAACACGAAAACCATTAATGGTGCAGAACTTCTAATGCGCTGGAAGACCGTACAAGGTTATGTGTCTCCTGCAGAGTTCATTCCTATTGCCGAAGAAATTGGTTTGATTGATTTAATGACCGAGCAAGCACTTGACCGAGCACTGACAGAGCTAAAACCTATACTGCGTGCCAACCCAAAATTTTACTTGTCTTTGAACTTGTCGCCCACCCATATTCTAAAGTCAAACTTAACTGAACGTTTGCTAATGATCCTCAACAATCATCTAGTTAAACCTATTCAGCTGCGTCTTGAAATCACAGAAAACACGCTACTCGAAGACAAAGACAAAGCATCAAAACAACTGCAAAAACTCAAAAATGCAGGCTTTAAGTTGTTACTTGATGACTTCGGAACTGGTTACTCGTCACTAACCTATTTAAACCAATTCCCGATAGATGTCATAAAAATTGACCAAAGTTTCGTACGTAACATTGGTTCTGATAACAGTAATGAATCAATCATTAAGACCATTCACGCCTTATCCGTGAACCTAGGCTTGTATTGTATCGCCGAAGGTGTTGAAACACTTGAGCAGATTAACTTTTTACGCAATATGGGTTGTGATGATTTACAAGGCTATTACTTTGCAAAGCCAATGGAAGCTGAAGATCTAATCAAAGAAAGTACCATTCAAGCTATTGTAGATCGTTTAAACGAGTTGTAAGCCACTTATTTAAACACTGATAAAGCTCATCTTTGTTTATTGGTTTAGATATAAAGTCATCCATTCCCGCGACCAAGCAACGCTTTTGATCTTCTTCAAACGCATTTGCAGTGATAGCAATAATGACTGCATCACCATAACGTTCAGGGTTTTGTTTTATTTTTTGAGTACATTGGTAACCATCCATATTTGGCATCTGACAATCCATTAGAATGATATCTACATCAGACTTTTCTAAGTGCGCAAGCGCTTCAATACCATCATTAGCTTGATGCAATGAACACGAGGTATCTAACATCATTTTTTTAAGGACAATTTGATTTATAGGATTATCTTCAACAATTAAAACTTGGATCCCTTTTAAATCAGGTTTTTGTACATTTTGGCTTTGCATTACTTTTGCGTCACTTTGCACAATAGGCACTTTAATTGTAAATTCACTACCTTGGCCTTGTTGACTTTCCAGTGATAACGTACCGCTCATCAACTCCACAATACGCTGGCTGATTGTTAAGCCTAAACCCGTTCCACCGTATTTACGGGTAGTTGAAATATCTGCTTGGGTAAATTCATTAAATAGTTTAGCTTGCTGCTCAGCTGAAATACCAATACCGGTATCACGCACTCGAATAACTAAATACGGCTCTTCAATAGTACAGTTTAATGAAATTTCACCAGTTTCTGTAAACTTACCCGCATTACTCAAAATATTATTAACGACTTGGCTAAACCTTAATGGATCTAAACTAATATAATTTGGAATGTCGTCTGCAATAGACAAGCTGAACTTTACTGTCGGCTTAACACTTGTATTGCTAAACACCTTGGCGAGTTGACTAAGCAAAGCTTTGATTTCAACAGCCCGATACTCTAATTTAAGCGCCCCAGCTTCAATTTTTGAAAAGTCTAAAATGTCATTTAAAATCAGCAGTAAATTACTAGCACTTTGATGTATCATCGCCAACTCTTCACGCTCAGTCTCAGGTAAGGTTTGGTTATCTAACAACAGTTGCGTCATCCCTAAAATGCCGTTGAGTGGGGTACGTATTTCATGACTCATATTTGCTAAAAACTGTGACTTAGTTCTATTAGCCTGATTGGCAAGCCTTACCGCTTCAACAAGCTCATTCGTTTTATCATTTACTTGCTGCTCGAGTTTGGCGTTAAAGTCTTGTAATTTATTATTAAGCTGTTCATTTTCGTGATTAGCGTGATGTAAGCGACTAAAGCTCAAGGCAAGCTTATTTGCCAAACTCGAAAACTGAGCCTGCAATCGACTTACTTCTAACCATGTTTCGGGTAAGTGAGCTTTGGTAATTGCATTTTCAGGATCAAACTTATCTATTTGCTCTGCCAACTTTAATATTGGCGTAGTAAGCCAGCGGCTAAGTTGAGTGATGAAAATACTGGTCAGTAAGATAATAAAAATAATCATCACAATAGATTGCCCCCATGCACTGACCGCAACGTCATTTGCATAACGACGATTAAGCATGGTTACAACCAACCAATTATGCTCACTTGAACGCGCCTCACGAGCATAAAATTGTTGCTCATTTTCAATATTAAACATTTTAAAGCGTGTATCATCGGAAAAGGTTGTTAGTTCATCAGTTGTCAGTTGCTGTAGCTCAGTAAAATCATCTAAAGTGCTATAAACAACCTTGTTTGATGCATCAAGTATTAATAACTCACCTTCGTGCGTAAACAAACTTGGTCGCAAGCCAGCAAAATAATCAAACATCAGTGAACCTTCTACAACACCAGAAAACATCCCATCGGTGTATATTGGCGCAGATACAGCCACTATAGGTAAAGAGCCAAATCCCCGGCCTTTAAAGATTGTTGATATGTAGCCGTTGTGATTGTTAGGGGCGTTAATGAAATAGTCTCTATCTGCAACATTGGCGCGAATATTAGATTGCTGTAGGCTGACAGCTAATGACTTAGGATAAAAATGTGTAACATCAGCAAGCGCATCAACGATGATTTGTGTCCTAAAACCAGGGTATAAATGCGCCATGTTTTCGAGGGCAATTTGCTTAGGAACACCACTAGCAATACTTTTTGCAGTTAGAACAACCCCCTTCTTGTGATGATCAAGATGCGCATCAATATTACGTGTGATCTCCTTAGCTTTTTCTTTTAATTGGGCATTTATCTCATACTCAATCCGTGCATAGTGATTGTTGGTTAATACTATTGAGGTCAAAATAACAACTAACACAACGAGTAGGGTAACAACGTAATTTAAAATTTTATAAAGAGACGAGTAATGTTTATGCCAAGAGTAACGGCTGAAAAAGAAACTTAATAAGTCGATAACCGAAAGATAAATCGCGGCATTTAAGCAATATTTAGCCAACGCAATTGCGATAGTTAGAATAGGAAGAGCTAAGAAGAAGTGCCCAAAGGCCCACAATGCAGGTAACCCTAAAGCAAACCAAAACATCATCCCTCTGAGAAAAACCGGCTTTGCTTTAGATAAACAAACTATCTGCAGATAAATTAATTCGAGTGCAAAAACAATGGACGGCCATGCATGACCCCATCGATAAAAGATAAATCCAGTGCTCAAAATAAAGGTGATAACTGCAAATCGCCAGCCTAAAAGCAATAAGCTTAAGATAACGAAAAGCTGACCGAGTAAAAATTCAGAGCTATCTAGAAACCAAATAGGCAGTAAATTAACAACACCTGCGATGCATCCTAAAAGCACCGCAGTCATAAAGTTAAAATATACTGGTTTATTTTTAAGCAAAGGCGCTATTCCACTAATATGTTCTACCTTTAACTTAAAAGAAAAATTAACATTTTACCAATTTAATTAACATGGTGACATTCATGACTTTCTACCTGCAAAACACTTTTTTCGATATTAAAGCGCACACGTAGGAGCGTCTCAATTTTTAAGCGACACGCCTCATCATGCTTTTCAACAGTACAATGGCGCTTTAAGACCACGTGCGCACCAACCACGATGTCTTTGTCATGGCGTACCACTGTAACATTATGAACATTTTGTACATGCTCAACTGAGGCAATACTTTGCTCTATCTCTGATACATCTGGAAGTTTACTTTTGTTTTCCATAAGTCCTTTGATACAGCGGGTAATTACTTTTACTCCCGTGAACAAAACAAAGGAAGCGATCAACATACTTGAGATGATATCGATTTCAGGCCAGCCAGTTAAATGAATTAAAATACCTGCAAAGAAAGTAGAAACTGTAGAGATTAAGTCAAAAAATGAGTGCAAAAATACCGCATACACATTAATACTGGCTTTACGTCCTTTATACAGAACCCATGCAGCAGCACCATGAAATAAGAAGCCAATCGCTGAAATCACAGACATTAAATAGCTATTAATCTGTAAATCATGTCCATCAGAATGGTGTAAAAACCGCTCTCCCCCTTCAAATAAGATGATCACACTAATGCTCAGATACAAAATGCCATTGATTAGGCCCCCTGTCAGTTCAGCACGCTGGTAACCATCGTTATAATTTTTTGCAAAATGAATCGCCATGCTTGAAGCGATCAAAGCAATAAATAAAGAGCTGTTATGAACAAATAAATGCCCAGCATCGGCAAGTACAGCAAGCGAGTTTGAAAAGTAGGCACCGATGATTTGAATAACCATAAACGAGCATGTTATTGCTAAGGCAATTAACAAGCGGCGTCTAGATGCTTGGTGCGTAGTAATATCTGTCATGAAGAAGTGAAAAACCTATTCGCTGTATAAAGAAATGATATAAAGTAGCAATTGTAATACGAGAAGCACTTAAACGCACTAAAAACTTAGGTACTTAGCCCTTTTTGAAAGTTATTTGCGCAATTCATAAGTTAAAAAGAGTTCAACCTACAGAAGAGAGTAAAGCGTTAACAACGAAATGGTTAACACTTATGACAATGACAAATCACACCTTAAATTGGCTCACTAAATCTTTAAGGTGCTGTGCACGCGATAATAAGCTTTGCGTACCACGTTGTTGTTGCTCTGCGTTATCATGAATTTGTGTTGCACTGTCTGAAATATCATGTGCCGACTGATTGATATGTTCAACGACTGTGCCCTGCTCCTCAGTCGCAGCAGCAACTTGATGATTACCTTGACTAATAACTTCAAACTTTTGCTGAATAGATTGCAACGCAGACACTGCAATATGTGTCAGCTCAGTCACCTTTTGACTACTTTGAGTACCTTCAGCTATCGCTTCTTGTGATTGCAATGAAGAACTTTGTAAACGTGATACCTGCTCTCTTATTTCTGATGTCGACTTTTGAGTACGTTGTGCAAGTGAACGCACCTCATCTGCAACAACAGCAAAACCACGCCCCTGTTCACCTGCTCTGGCGGCTTCTATAGCAGCATTGAGCGCCAACAGATTAGTTTGTTCCGAAATAGCATTGATCACTTCAACAACTGAGTTAATTTCTGCAGCCTGATTGGCAAATTCGCCGATACTCTTATCAACCGTGAGCAGAATGTCGTTAAGTTCATTCATAGTTTGAGCGGTCGCAGCCATGCTTTGATTCGTTGCAACGGTTTCTTTTACGGCCTCTTCGGTGTCGTTAGCAGTACGATGGGCGATATCAGACACTTCATTGATCGTTTGTCCCATTTCTGTGATAGCTGTCGCAACTTGATCGGTCTGGGCTCGTTGGTCATCAGTTGCGGTAAATGTCTTGTTTGCAAAACTTGCTAGCTCATCAATGCCTTCACGCATGGCTTGCTCTGTAACACTGATTTCATCAACGAGCTCAGCGACTTTGCCTATAATTGCGTTAAATCCCTTAGCAAGATGACCCAATTCGTTATCAACGCTATCGTCCAAACGCTTTGTTAAGTCACCACCGTGGCCGGCCATACCGAGCAGTTCGTCTCCCACACCGCGTATTTTCTTACTTAACCAATTCGCAAAATACAGAGTCAGTACCAAAAAGATAACAGCAAGCACAACGCTAACAACAATAGATATCCAAACAACCTTATTAATCGCACTGGAAATCTCTTGCTTTGGCTGTATCGCAACTAAGGTCAAACCTGTCCCCTCAATTGGCATAACCCCAGCGTAAACATCTTCACCACTCAGTTCTACTTGCGATAATATAAAACCATCATGTTGGTTTTTCATTAGCTGCTGCAATGTGCTCAATGAACTTACATCTGAAACTGGTTTGCCAATGTAGGCATCATTTGCATGGGCAATAATGCGCTTACTATCGTCAATTAAAAATAAGTAACCTTGCTCGCCTATTTTGCGCGACGTGACAATACTAGAAATATCTGAAATATCATATCCAAGCCCAGCAACACCAAGACGTTGCCCTGCTATTTCAACCAAAGTATTTACATATAGAGTCAGGTGTCCACCTTGTTCACTGACATCTAATGCGAGCGCTTGGCGTTTATCTGAGCGGATGAAATCAAAAAACCAACTGTCTCTTGGCTCACTTTGTGAGATTGATTTAAAAAAGCCATCTTGTGTGTAATAACTCATCGAGTTTTTACTCACCCAAAACACCGATGATGCACCACTCTTTTTTTGTAAATCAGCAAAGTAAGCCATTACGCGTTGATGGATAGGCGAGTTTTTCTCACCTTCGGTCATCCACGTATGCAGAATTTGGTTTCCTGCCAATGATTTTGAAACAGAGATGGGGTAACGCATTTGAGCATCAATTTCAGCAGCAACTTTACCCACAGCATCTGGCAGAAGCTGTTGTTCAGTTTGTTGATAATAAAGCCCTGAAAATTGGCTGGTGTTGATTAAAGCACTAACCACAGTGACAACAAATAGTGCAATTAATACAAAACTAATAAAAATAGTCCGCAGCGATAGATTTCGCATGTGGCAAACCTCATACTTTAATAGTGGATTTTTAGGTTAGAGGCCATCCTTGCGTCTTATTTGCAATTTTAGATAACAAGTCAATGTTAAGCAATTGCAATTTAAGCTTTTATTATTGTTTTAAGTTAAATGACTATCAAACTCAAGCACACCATTAACAGATTCCACGCTGCTTCTCTCCCACTCTAAAAGACTCACTAAATTAACGCTGATTGTCGTAAATACTTTGACTCTAAGGTTCGGTGATTATTGTTATTTTTTGTTTATATGCTTTAGGTGACATGCCGTACCAGCGATTAAATGCATGATGAAATGCACTAACCTCTGAATAGCCACACAAAAAAGCAATTTCTGTTAGTGATAAGTCTGTTTCGCTTATAAGCGAAGTACTTTTTTGTTGTCGAAGTTTGGTTAATTCTTGACTAAAAGTCGTGCCTTCTTTTGCAAGGCGCCTTTGCAGCGTTTTCTCGCTCACATTTAGTGCGTGCGCCATTACACTGCAACTAACTTGTCCTTGGGTTAAATGCTCTTCCAGTAAAATGCGCAAAATATCTGTGACATTAGTTTGAGTTGTGATTTTAATTTGACCTGACACGACTGACTGGCTTTCTACTAATTCACTAAAAAATAAGCTATGGGTTTTAGCGCCATATTCAATTGGGCAGTTAAAATGTTCATTAATTTCGGCATTAGGCTCTTTACGTTGTAAATAAACTCGACTTGGACACCAGTCCTTTCCCTTTACTGTTCGAGCTATTTTTAAACAAAATGCCATTGGCGCTTCATAGCTAAGTAAGGACATATCGCGTTCACCATCGTTAAAGTTAAATCGCAACTCATACTCGTTACCATGATCAATTAACGACACATTATGGGTATCTCCCATCAGTTTTTGATAGCGTAAAATCAGTCGAAATGCACTCAGCAAATGTGTTGCTTGAATGATGGCCATACCAACGACAGGAATAGCACGCACATTCATATTACTGCCTACATACAACCCCAAGTGCGTATCGGGCAATAAAGCTTGTGCTTGTTTCCATAGTGTACTGACATTAGCCTGTGGATACCGTGCTGTTTGACTGCTCAAATCGGCTAACGGAATATTAGCTTGTGCAAATAACTCATTAATCGGCAAACCTTGCCACTTAAATGACTCAGCCATAGCCCTAAGCCACCAGCTTGATAGGGTGCGCATACATGTCCTGTAAAAACAATTTAATGACCCATATTATCAAGTAAAATAATAAATAAAAGCCTATTGTTTACCTGTAATTAACAAAGGAGACAACAATATGGGCACTGTAGCAAGTAAACGCGAGTTCGCGAGCTTTAAAGAGTTTTACCCCTACTACTTACAAGAACACAAAAATAAAGTCTGTCGTCGCTTACATTTCTTTGGCAGTTGGTTAGTTTTGGCAATTTTGTTTGCCGCTATTTATCAACAGCAATATAGCTGGCTAATTTTATGCCCACTTGTGGGTTATGGCTTTGCTTGGGTGGGGCATTTCTTTTTTGAGAAAAATCGCCCAGCGACCTTTACGCACCCATTTTATAGCTTCATAGGCGATTGGGTGATGTTTAAAGACATTATTATTCGTAAAGTGCCATTTTAGGAAGCTATCATGACCATAAAAAACACAGTATCAGAGCAAGAATGGCAAGCCCGTGTTGAGCTTGCTGCCGCATATCGATTGGTTGCATTGTATGGCTGGGATGATTTGATTTTTACCCATATTTCTATGCGTGTACCAGACACTGAAAACGAATTTTTGATCAATCCTTACGGCATGATGTTTCACGAAATCACTGCATCTAGTCTTATCAAGGTAGACCAACAATGTAATAAGCTGCACGACAGTGAATACCCGGTCAATCCTGCGGGATTTAATATTCACAGCTGTATTCATATGGCGCGCAATGATGCCCATTGCGTTATTCATACTCATTCACTAAATGGCACAGCTGTGTCGGCTAATAAAGATGGTTTACTGCCAATTTCACAACAGGCTGTTGTGGTGCATTCAGGGTTAAGTTATCACGACTATGAAGGCATTGCGCTAAATCCCGCTGAGCAAGACCGATTAGTTAATGATTTAGGTAGTAACAACTTTTTAATGCTGCGCAATCATGGCCTATTAACAGTAGGTAAAACTGTTGCTGATGCATTTTTATTTATGTACGTATTTGAAGCAGCGTGTGCTGTGCAAACCCGTACGTCACAAAACACCGAGCAACTCGTGCAAGTGCCAAGCGCTATCATTGATGGGATTAAAGGACAAACAGAAATAGCAACTAAAGGGCTAGGTGGTGCAATCGCATGGCCTGCGTTATTGCGTTTATTGGACAATAAGAGCCCCGGATATGATCAATAAGGATTACCTATGCAAGTAGATATCATGACTAAAGTAGTGCTGCCTTTAGCACTATTTATCATCATGTTTGGCATGGGCTTAGGGCTTAAAAAGAAAGACTTTGGGGCTTTATTTATCAGCCCCAAAGCGCTCAGTATCGGTCTAAGCTGCCAACTGTTATTACTGCCTTGTGTGGCGTTTCTACTAGCTGTAAGTTTTAACTTACCAGCAGAGCTGGCGATAGGCTTGATTTTAGTAGCCTGTTGTCCAGGAGGAGTGACCTCTAATTTATACACATACTTATTTAAGGGTGATGTTGCCCTTTCAATTAGTTTAACAACAATAGCAACCTTTATATCGCCATTTACACTGCCAATAATTATGCATTTTGCAATGGAAATGTTTAGCGTTCCAGGACACGAATTCCAGTTACCTATCGTAAAAACAATTGTGCAAATGTTAGTCATCACCCTACTACCAGTGAGTTTGGGAATGCTGTTTAATCATTATCGCTCACACATAAGTAAAAAACTTGAGCCTCTTACTCGCAGTTTTTCTAGTATTTTTTTAATCATTATTGTCATTGCAATAATTCATAAAAATTCAGAGCAAATGATTGGCTTCTTCGCCAGTAGCGGTATCGCAACATTCACATTAAACGTGAGTACCTTATTACTTGGACTCTTAATTGCTAAAATGTCGGGGTTATCAAACAAACAACAAATGAGTATTGCCGTAGAGGTTGGCTTGCAAAATGGCACACTGGCGATTTTAATTGCCAGCACTTTAATGAATAACCCTACAATTGCTATTCCAGGGGCAACTTACAGCTTATTTATGTTCGTAACGGGGTATGCTTTTTGTGCTCTATTCAAGTTACAAAATAACAGACAAGCGCTACAACTTATTAAAGACAAGCCATAACAATCACACCTATTTCTGACCAAAAAAAACAACCTTAAAACTAAAGCATGCCAAGGACTTACTTGGCGCTTTTTACATTTGTAATCGTTCTTGTACATCGGCTTTTTTTGGGTCAATATCTCTGTATGGCTGTTTTTATAGGGACATAGTGTGGCCAAATATAACGATACTCAATTACCAATTCATACCGCCGAGTTAAAGCTAGCGCTCGACAACTTACCTGCGTATGTGTACATCAAAGATGATTACTCACGATATGTTTATGCAAACAAATTAACGTTAAACCTATTAGCATGTAATGAATCAGAGCTGCTTTTTAAAACCGATATGGATCTATTTCCGCAAAGTACTGCAGAAAAACTATTAAACATCGATGCGCGTGTTCTTAGTGGAGAGCGCACTCGTGAAGAAATTGAACTTACTTTATCAAAAGGAGAGAAAAGTATTTTCTGGGAGGTAAAATCCCCCATCTTTTCCGATTCGGATCCTAATAAAGTCATTGGCATATTGGGAATTTCAACCGATATAACCGAACGAAAAGAACTTGAACAACAACTCCTATACGATGCCTCCACAGACCCATTAACCGATTTATTAAACCGACGTTATTTCTTCCTTCGCCTCGCTCTCGCGCTACAGTTAAGTAAAAGCAAGCAAACTTACGGTGCTGTTATCTTTATCGACCTCAATAAATTTAAAAAGCTAAATGATATGTATGGCCATAATGTTGGTGACGACTACTTAATAGAAATTTCAAAGCGAATGAAAACCACTATGCGTGATAACGACTGTATAGCGCGTCTAGGAGGAGATGAATTTGTTATTCTTTTAGAAGGACTTGGACGTGAAGAGCAACATGCAAAAGATAATGCGCGTAGAGTTGCCCATAAGATCCAATCAGCAATAGAGGTCGAATTTAGACACCCTCATGTTACGTATTATGGTTCGGCTAGTGTTGGGGTTACCATGTTTTATGGTAATACCAAAAGTGCTGAAGAAGTCGTTGCTCAAGCTGATCAAAGCATGTATCTCATAAAACACTCTCTTAACAAACGTATTGATTGCTAACCTATTAGCAAAAAGAGCTTAGCTAGAGATGTGTAATGAATAGCATAAATCATAAACACCACCTCATTAATGCAATAAGGTGGTGTCACTCGCTAATTTTTATCTAGTTATAGGCCCAGATGACAGAGTTTTTCATAGTGCCATGTTTTGTTTTTACTCGTTTGTGACACCAGGCCAACACCAGCATTTTGCTGTAATGAAAAAACGTTCATTTACCAAAGCCTTACATACTTCTTTTTAAAAAATGGGAGCTATCAACTGTATTTTTATATTGCAAAATGATGGCAGCACTTATCCTGTAGTGATAGTCTCAATATTTGGTAAAAACATTAACCGTATCTAAGGAAAGTACATGGATCCAGTATCACAAATTCTCGACTTACTTTTGAATGTCGAAACCTTTATTCTTATTTTTGTATTAGTGCTACTAAAAAGCAGCGTTAAATTCGTGCCACAAAACCGCGCTTGGCTTATAGAGCGATTTGGTAAATATCATTCAACTAAAGAAGCGGGCTTAAACTTTATTGTGCCATTTATCGACCGAATTGCAGCAGACCGAAGTTTAAAAGAGCAAGCACAAGATGTGCCTTCTCAGTCAGCTATCACTAAAGATAATATCTCACTTATCGTCGATGGCGTACTGTATTTCCGAGTACTTGATCCTTATAAAGCAACCTATGGTGTTGATGATTATGTATTTGCCGTTACTCAGCTATCGCAAACAACCATGCGTTCAGAGCTTGGTAAAATGGAGCTAGATAAAACCTTTGAAGAACGTGACATGTTAAACACCAACATAGTTAGTGCTATTAACCAGGCTTCTGAGCCATGGGGTATTCAAGTTTTACGTTACGAGATTAAAGACATTGTGCCGCCTAATTCTGTAATGGAAGCCATGGAAGCACAAATGAAAGCAGAGCGAGTAAAGCGTGCACAAATTTTAGAATCTGAAGGCGACCGTCAGTCTGCTATCAACGTGGCAGAAGGTAAGAAGCAAGCGCAAGTTCTTGCAGCAGAAGCTGAAAAAGCAGAGCAAATCTTACGCGCTGAAGGTGAAGCTAAAGCGATTATCGCCGTTGCTGAAGCGCAGGCAGATGCACTTCGTAAAGTCGGTGAAGCCGCTGACACTGAACAAGGCCAAAAAGCAATTCAACTAGACCTAGCCACTAAAGCCATTGCCGCTAAAGAAGCGATTGCTCGTGAATCATCTGTGGTATTACTTCCTGAGAGCGGTACCGATGCAAGCTCACTGGTTGCTCAAGGTATGTCTATTATTAATTCTTTAAATAAGAAACAACAAAATTAGGTGAAGCGATGGCGTTTTTAGATACCCATTTAGCCGAAGCATTAATGATTTTAGGTGTTATCGCGCTAATCGTTGAGGTTGCCGTACTGGGGATGAGCACCTACGTATTATTGTTTTTAGGCTTATCTTTATTTGCCAGTGGCTTACTTATGAATATAGAGCTACTTGCAAGTACTTACACCACGGCACTTTGGAGTAATATTGTGTTTACTCTTGGTTTTGCGGTCGTGCTGTGGCGTCCCCTAAAACGCATGCAAGATAAAACAGAGACTCAGCCTGTTCACAGTGACTTTGCTGAACTTACCTTTGTTGTAAATGCAGATGTTGATGACCAAGGTTTAACCACACACCAATATTCGGGCATTCAGTGGCAACTAAAAAGCCACTCCCCCATTGCGGCTGGGAGCACTGTAAAAGTCACCGACAAACAAGTCGGTGTACTTTGGGTTGAAGCTATTTAACTCGCTTAGAGTCAAAACTCTATTTAATTTTGTAACCGTGTTTGTTATGGTTAGTAGCAATCACGGTTATAAGCAAGGTAGCAGTAATGGATAATAACAAGGCACTCGTTGTAGAAGGCGGCGCTATGCGCGGTATTTTCGCCACAGGTGTGCTTGATACGTTTATTAAAGAAAGCTACCAACCTTTCAAGCAATGCTATGGTGTTTCAGCAGGAGCCACCAACATCGCAGCTTATTTATGTGCTCAATATAAACGTAACCATGCGGTGATCACAGATTACTCGTGTCGACCTGAGTTCATTAATTATGTTCGCTTTTTAAAAGGCGGTCACCTGTTTGATTTAGACTGGCTATGGCAAGAAACCATTCGAGATATTCGCCTTGATTTAGACACCTTCGAAAAACAAGCGAGTGAGTTTTATATCGTTGCAACCAATATTAAAACAGGTAATGCTGAGTATTTAAAAGCAACTGCTGAACTTATAGAAGAGCAATTGAAAGCCTCATGTGCACTACCAATTGCATACCGCCAATACCCACAGATCAACAGTATGCAATTAACAGATGGTGGTGTAGCCGATTCTATTCCTATTCGTAAAGCTTACGAAATGGGTAATAAGGAAATTACAGTTATTTTGTCTCAGCCGATTGGCTATCGAAAAAAACCATCGAAAGCACCTTGGCTAGTTAAACGACTTTACAAAGAAACACCCGCGCTTGCTAAGGCATCCATCTTACGAGCAGAAAACTATAATCAAAGCATTGACTTTGTTATGAATCCACCGAGTGACTGTAAAGTTAACATCATCGCTCCTCCTCCTGATTTTGCTGTAGGTCGAACAACAAAGTCTTACGCTAAGTTATCAACAGGATATGAAATGGGTATTGCGGCAGGAAAACAGTTTTTAAGCAATTTAGCTTAATAGCTAGTCGCGTATAGAAACGAATTTTTGCAATACACACCCCAAATTATTGCAAAAACTTGCTTAAATAATATTCTCTATTAGTTTTAATACTAAGTCCTTACAAACATTCTAATGCTCATGTTAAACAACTATACCGTTCGTACGCGATTAGCCATTTTGGCTTTGTTACCGGTCTGCGTTTTTGTGATTACGTCAATATTTACGATGTCCATTATGTCGAGCATGGTAAAAGGCATCGACAGTCTTTACGACGATAGAGTCATCCCGCTTGAGCAAATAAAAACAGTATCGGACAATTATGCCGTTAGCATTGTCGATTTATTTCATAAATACCGTGCTGAGCAAATTTCAAAAAATGATTTTCTTGCTGCGGTTGAAAACGCAAAGGGTGTTGCCGACAACAAATGGAAAAGCTATTTAGGCACCAAGCTCACCAATGAAGAGCAACGCTTAGTAAATATCGTCGAAAAGAATCTCACTGTGGTAGAAAGCGAACTCAGCAAACTTTTAAATCAAGTTAAAAACAATGAATTAAAAGCAATTCCTAATGAGGTGTTTGTAAAAAGCCTTTACGATGTGTTTGACCCACTCAGCGAAAGCTATCAAGGGTTGATAAACCTTCAAATCAATGAAGCTAATAAGTTTAAACTTGCATCTGAAAAAGATTTTAAACAAGTCACTATAGCCATGAGCGCATCCATCAGTATTTTGATAATCATCTTATTATTTATTGCATTTGTCATTTATCGCTCTATTCATAACCCTCTGTTATCATTAAGTAAAACTATTGGTTCTATCTCTAAAAGTGCTGACCTACGGCTCAGAGCAGAAACTTATGGCAACGATGAAATAGCTCAAGCAGCCACTCATTTCAACGCGATGATGAAGCGAATACACGACCTAGTAAATGATGTAACTAATGCAACATTAACCTTATCTTCAGCAGCAGAGCAAATGAACTCAATTAGTGATCAAGTAGCAAGCACTGCCACTGAGCAAGAGCATCAATCAGCAATGATTGCCACCGCAATTACGCAAATGAGTAGCGCGATTGAGCAAGTGGCCGCAAATGCGCTTTCAACCTCAGAAAAAGCCACCCACACAGATAAAACAGCTAAACTTGGCCAGCAATCAGTACAAGAAAACATTGATGCAATAAACCGCTTATCGCAAATAGTTAATGCAAATACACAACTTATCAATGAGTTAAATACACAAACAACTGATATAAACCAAGTCGTGATGATGATCCAAGGAGTCGCTGAACAAACTAATTTATTAGCTCTTAACGCGGCGATTGAAGCAGCTCGTGCGGGAGAATCAGGTCGTGGTTTTGCAGTTGTGGCTGATGAAGTCAGACAGCTTGCACATAACACCCAAAAAGCGACCGCTAATATCAATGAAATGATTACTAAACTACAAGCAATGGCACAGCAAGCAGTCACCGCCATGGGTAATGCAGATGACAGTGCCAAACAAAGTGTTGAGTACGCTGAGCGCTCTTCACAATTACTCACTGAAATCACTCAAGAAATGGCACTTATTGCCGATATGAACAACCAAGTATCCACCGCAACAGATGAGCAAACGACTGTTGCAAACGAGCTAAGTTGTAATATTAATGAATTTAGTAGCAGTATTTCACTGGTTAGCGAAAGTTCACAACAAAATGCACAAGCCAGCCAAGAATTGGCTTCTTTGGCTTCGCGTTTACAACAGCAGGTGCATGTTTTCAAAGTATAAATGCAGAGACTCAAATAAATGAATAGAACAATATTTATTTTATTGATGGTATTCGCGCTATTCATTAAACAGAGCTTTGGTCAAGAGCAAATTGTTATTCAACTTGCAAAACCGAGCTATACCGACGCGGTAAAAAATCAATACATCCACGATATTCTCATTAAAAGCTTCGCCGCAATGGGCGTAGACGCTGTATTAATGTACAACGCCAAGCCAATGAATGATAAACGTATTATTGAACAACTTAGTCATAATAAAACAATTACCTTAGCTTGGCTGTCTTTCCCTTATAAGCAACCCACTTCATTAGTTAACACCACAATTCCTTTATACAAGGGTTTGCACGGTAAGCGTTTGCTTATTATTCGTGGTGATGACCAAGCAAAGTTCAGTGCAATAAAAAGCCTTGATCAATTAAAACCATTAATTGCATTACAGCAGCAAAGTTGGTCTGATTATACGGTGCTAAGAGACAATGACTTAACTGTTAATGGCGAGCTTGATTATCCTGGCATGATCAAAGCTCTAGAGACAGGTTTTGCCGATTACTTTCCACGCTCAGTACTGGCTATTGGCACTGAACTCAATAGACTCAAACAGTTCAATTTTATCATTGCACCAGACATTATGCTGCAATATCCCAGCGACTATTACTTTTACTTAAGCAAAGAGAATCAACACATTAGGGATTTGCTAGAACAAGGTATGCAAAAGCTAAAGCAATCAGGTGAACTTGAGCGGCTCTATTTGCAATATTTTGGTGATGTTGAAAAACAATACTCTTTAAATCAACGCCACACCATAACGCTAAAGAACAAGGAGTAAGCATGCTAAAAGCAGTGCTAATTATCATCATGGCATTGGCTATTTTTGCCATGGGTTTTATGGCAGGGGTTTACAGTTTGCCTATTTTAACGGAGCAACCAGCGCCCGATGTTGCTATTTTGAAGCAGCATCAAGATAGAGCTCAGTTTAGTGCCGCGTTTAAGCCAGACCTTAAAGGCTCAGATCGCCTTCATTATGGTGATGGGATGGTCTATCTAACAAATGATGCTATTTCTATGCAAGGTACTTTATCACCTGGACCTGACTATCAACTTTACTTATCGCGCAATTTTGTTGATAACGAAGCTGATTTTTTAGCACAAAAAGGAACCATGCAACGTGTTGCAGGAGTACGTTCATTCAATGGCTTTAAATTAGTTGTGCCACAAGGTATTGATGTCAGCGATTACAATACAGTGGTTATTTGGTGTGAAAGTTTTGAGGAATTTATTACTGCAGCACAGTATCAATAGCTGGATTAATAAAAACAAAGCCGCCTTTGGAGAGGGCGGCTTTAAAGCGGCAGCTATGGGTGTGAGCTGCCTAATCAAGAGTCGCTAATTAAGCTGCATCTTCAGTGCTTTGTACCTCTTCGCTGTGGCGAATTAAGTAATCAAATGCGCCTAAACTGGCCGTTGCACCACTGCCCATTGCAATAATGATTTGCTTGAACGGTGTTGTTGTTGCATCACCTGCCGCGTAAACACCCGGTAATGATGTTGCACCTTTGCTATCAATTTCGATTTCACCAAAGCGAGTTAGTGATAACCCAGAATCTTTTAACCATTCAGTGTTTGGCACCAAGCCGATTTGCACAAAGATACCTGCAAGCTCAAGTGATTTTTCATCGCCAGAGATACGATCAATATAGTTTAAGCCTGTTACTCGTTTACCATCACCAACAACTTCTGTCGTTTGCGCGTTTTTGATAATCGTAATGTTGTTTAAGCTATTTGCTTTACGAATAAGGACTTCATCAGCGCGTAAGGTATCAGCAAACTCAAGCACGGTAACATGCTCAACAATGTTAGCAAGGTCGATTGCAGCTTCAATACCTGAATTACCACCACCGATAACCGCTACCGCTTTGCCTTTAAATAACGGACCATCACAGTGAGGACAGTAAGCAACGCCATGACCGCGATACTCTTTCTCACCCGGTACGTTCATTTCGCGCCAGCGGGCACCGGTTGCTAATACCACTGACTTAGCATTTAAAATCGCACCATTTTCTAGCGTGATTTGATAATTACCTTGCTTAGTAAGTGATGCCGCACGTTGGTTTTGCATAACATCAACGTCGTATTCTTTTACGTGCTCTTCTAGTTGAGCAACTAATTTAGGACCTTCGGTCGCTTTAACTGATATAAAGTTTTCAATTGCTAACGTGTCTGAAACCTGACCACCAAAACGCTCTGCAACCACGCCTGTATTTAAGCCTTTACGTGCTGAATAAATTGCCGCAGAAGCCCCTGCCGGACCACCACCAACAACAAGTACGTCAAATAACTCTTTGTCGTTTAGTGCTTCGGCTTGGCGTGCAGCCGCTTTGGTATCTACTTTATTTAAGATATCAGTCAGATTAACTGCACCTTGACTAAACAGCTCGCCATTTAAATACACCGCTGGCACCGCTAGGATATTGCGCTCATTCACTTCATCTTGGAACAAAGCACCATCAATCATAGTGGCCGTAATGTTTTCGTTGTGTGCTGCCATTAAGTTGAGTGCTTGCACTACTTGCGGACAGGTTTGACAACTTAATGAAATATACACTTCAAAGTTAAGTGGCCCAGGTAATGATTTAATTTGTTCAATTTCACTCTGTGATGCCTTACTTGGATGACCACCTGTGTGAAGAAGTGCAAGGATCAAGCTGGTGAATTCGTGGCCCATAGGCACACCCGCAAATGTAATTTGCGTGTTGTTAATAGGTGAAGATACCACCATAGACGGACGTCGTACGTCTTGGTTAGGGTTATCTCGCACCGAGAATTTGTCGCTTAACGATGCTAAATCGTTTGCTAAGTTTTTAAGTTCTGTTGATTTATTGCTGTCATCCAAGGCGATAAGCAGCTCAACAGGGCTGGTAATAGAAGCAAAGTGGCTTGTTAATTGGTTTTTGATATTCGTATCTAACATGGCTTAGCCCTTGAGTTCAGAATAAATAATCTAGAAAAATTTTGGGTATAACTGCCCACCACCCGCTAATGTGCTTAATGTGAGTTGTGATGGGCAATTAAGGTTGCATTGGGACAGCAAAGCAAAGCTTTGCTATCATTTAATGCCGTGGCAAATTAGATTTTGCCAACTAGGTCTAATGAAGGAGCAAGTGTCTCTTCACCTGGCTGCCATGATGCAGGACATACTTCACCGTCGTGGTTAGCAATGTACTGTGCAGCTTGTACTTTACGAACTAACTCTTTCGCGCTCCGGCCGATACCTAGGTCGTGAGTTTCGATTACTTTGATTTCGCCTTCAGGGTTCATTACGAATGTACCGCGAAGTGCAAGACCTTCATCTTCAATCATCACACCGAAGTTACGTGTAATACGACCTGTTGGGTCACCAATCATTGGGAATTTGATTTTACCAATTGTCTCAGACGTATCGTGCCATGCTTTGTGAGTGAAGTGCGTGTCGGTTGATACTGAGTAAACTTCAACACCCATTTCTTGTAGTTGCTCGTAGTAGTCTGCAACATCACCAAGCTCTGTCGGACAAAATGTTATTGCTAGATAACTGTTATTTATTATCTGTTGATAAAATGTATTTGCAGACTATAATTCAATGTAATCGTTGGTTAACTGTTGAGGTTTTTTTTAGTGGGAAGAAAGAATCTTTTTTCTAAAACGGATGTTAAAGAAGCATTTCAAGAAAAGAAAGAAGCCATCGTATATAGAGGTATCGTTTCAAATCGATCAAATGATGGATTACCAGTCTTGGAGCTACCTGAAGAAAACTTTGAGCTGCCGATTACAGGGTATCAAAATCAAAACACTATTTTGATTCTTGATCATAATGAGAAGATCAATATTAACGCTATTCCTGTAAAGCTAAGAAAAGGGAAGAAATCACTTAGCTGGTTTCATGAACATTATCAATTCTCTTCTAAGGATGCTGTTATTTTACTTCGTGTGCTGCTGAAGGACTATCAAGAAGGAAATTTTAATAATTATGATAAGTTTTATGCCTACGAATGGTTATCTAATTACCTCACAACAAACAATATTACACTTCTCAAATTTTCACTCTATGATTTTGATAAGATTCTTCAGGATAAATTAGATAGTAAACTTTCTAGAGGTCGCATTGTTGCAGTATCAAAACAGCTTAAGAACACCATTAAGTTAATACCAATAGTATCAGACAACGTAAAAGCTTCGGTTCGTTCCTATATTATTACTAATGCTTTAGATAAACCTAAGGAAATCCTTTCAGCGGAAGAACGCATCAAGAAAAGTAAATTGATAAATGACTATAGTGACTATGTAATGTTTCAAATTTATGCATATGTTAACGCATGTTTATCAGAAATAAAGGAAGCTAATGATAGAGCTGAAGATCTAATGGAAGAATTTGATGAGCCTGATTTATTTAGCCGTGAGGGATTAAAAAGATATCGTGAATTAATAATAAATAATACTGCTGAATCCCATGAAATAGCTTTTGATATGGAGCTATTAGCTTATGTAAGAATTGAAAATGCACATGGATTAATAATTAACGAGCATCGTCATAATTATGACATTGGAAGCTTATCTGAAGATATATTGGCTTTCCAATATGAAAAAGCCTACCACAGCTTACCATTAGACTTGAAAGAAAACCCCGATGTGTCATACCTATTCAACAATGTTCTTCCAATTGCGATAGCTAATAATAAAGATGCAAAAGATGGGGTTAAGTATTTTGGTGAAAGAAAAGCTTTCCTAAAATTACACCAACTCCTGAATCGGCCTTTAAAAAATTGGGACAAAGTAAAAAACTGGCATGAGTCACTTGCGGATTATAAAAACAGAATAGCAAATAAGTATTGCTGTAACTGGATATTTTATGGAAAACCAGAAAATAAAAGTTACATATTTAGTGGTAGACACAAGGGGATACATAACCTTTTATTAGGCTTTACTACTCACTTCGACTACCTAATCATGCTCCTTTTGCTTTGTGAGTCAGGAAGAAACCGGGAAGTCGCATTAAGTATTCCTGCATATGTAAATAACGTGTCAGTGTTAAAAATGTATGCACCGTTTGCTACTGAACCGTCTTGTTTGCTAACAGGCAAAAAAGTAAGAGGACATGTGAACCAAGGTGGAGCACAGGAAGAAAGTATTGAAATCCCGACTAATTCTGTTCTGTATGAATATTTAGAGCTATTTGAAAAAGCAAAAGCAAAATCTAACCCCAATAGGGAACTCTTTATAGGAAATGCTGATGAATTTCGGTCATCATGCATTGCATACGGAGAAAATTTTCGGACCAACTGTTTCTTAAAAGATGAGAATGGCACATTACTAAACGAATTTGAGACTAGTAGGTTTAGAAAGGTATGGTCAGGTGAAATTCTTATTGAATATCTCGAAGGCATCAATACTAAAGACGATTTGATTAAAGCAATTGGAGAAGATCTAAGAAACACTATTCCTCTAACCTATTTACTCCAATCAAGTAAAACAGAAGGTATGCTTACCACTGCCATAGTTGGTCTTCAACTAAAGTTCATCGAAAACTACCAGAAAATTGCAGCTCAACTCAAAACAAATGGCGAAACACCCAGCGGAAAAAGAGAGCAACGCTATTTATGTGATTGCTCGGACCCATACAACCCTGATCATAACGAAAGCTATGATACAGAATACTGCAATCAGTTTGATATGTGTTTAGGTTGTTCCAGAGCTGTTGTCTATGAAGAACACATTCCAAGAATAATTTATAGGTGCTTTCAATACGAGCAACTATTGAAAAACAGCCCAGAACTATATAGCTCTCATTATGAAGTAAAACATAACCTTGCAAAGGAAGTCATCGAGCGATTTAAAAGCAAATCTAATAATGGACAAGAAAAGCATAGCTTAGCTTTCAATCAAGCTGTACGGGCATGGGAGGACCCAAAAACACACCTTCTGCCACCAATTGTCCATCCAAAAATTAACATCGTAGAGATTGAATAATGCAAAATTTAGCAGAAGATATTTACTCAAGATCATCATTTTATACTTCGATAGACAATGAAGAGAAAGCGTTAATTGGTGTTAATCAATGGAAAGCGATCAAATCAATTGAAGAAAAATATGAGCAGTACCCCATGACTAGGTTTGGTGGTGTTAATTTTTCAGATGATATATGGAGTACTGATAGAGTCGGAAGCTATATCAACTGGGGGAAAATGATGCTTCCAGACAATAGCAATTATCCACTCATTTTATTTTTTAAGATCTTAATATATCAGAGGGTTCAAGTTTTAAAATATAGCTCTAGTGATGCTGCTAAAGGTCTAGGTGCTGTAGTTAGGGCTTGGAGCGCACTTCTCGGCAGAGAGCATATATTGTGTGGCAAGCTTAATCAGCCTCTTGTACCTGCTGAAGTTATCAGTTCCGAAAAGCTACACTCCCTATGTGTCGAGATGATATCTATTGAAAAAAATGTTTCTCAAGAATATTTTAGAATTTGGAGTTGGATTGCTTCAACTAGTAAGAAAATATTCAAAGAATTACCTTTTGCACTGTTCAATATCAAAGTCCCTTGGTCAAAGATCAAGTCCAAGACTGGCGATATATCACCTCTTCAAAAATATATTAATGAGTTAATTGGCAGTGAAGCTACCAGAATTTCAATTCGTTCATATGAAGCATACTCTAGCGAAACAGTAGCTAAAATTATTGATCGCGCTATACCGATATTCTCAGAGCATTCAAAATCATTCACCAGTATTTTTAGTGAGTTCGACAAAGCTTATAAAGAATCTCAAAAGCTAGATACTGCATTTTATCAGCTCAATCTTGAACATACTGCCAAATTAAGTAATACGTTAAATGAAAACGAGTCAGCTATAGCTTTATTTCCAGACCTATATGCCGAATATAAAGATTTAAAAGAAAGTATTCCGAATAGCTATTGGTTTAATAATCTTCATCAAAGATGCTTGGCTGCATCAGTTTGGATCATTCTTTTTACAACTGGATTGCGCAACATTGACATCAGACTTTCTTTGCTCAGAGATTGTTGGGTAAAAGATCCTGATAGTGATCTTATTCATTATATTCTTACTGATATTCAAAAAGTACGAAAGGAAGATTATCCAATACCCGCACCACCAATAACCATTCAAGCTATTGAATTCCTTAATGCTATCAACTTCGCACCAGCAGAAGTAAATAATCTATTAGCAAGATTATTTATGAAGGGAAAATACTGGGAAATCAATCAAAGTTACATGTTAAACAGTATTCTTAAAAGCTTTACTGATTGTTTCGATATTGATTTATTAGATGAAGTCAATGCCGATAGTAACCAAGATGGGGTCTGTCATAGAGCCAGAGTAACCCTTGCACAATGGATTGGAACCAACTCACCATTAGCCGTATTAATTGTAAAAAGGCTGTTTGCTCACACCAATGAAATAATGCCTGATCATTACTTAAAAAATAACATGGAAGTAAAAAAAGAAAGACAAAACATCCAACAGGCCACTTACATTAACTTAGCTGAAAATATGAGCGATGCCATAGTAAATGGGAAGTTTTCAGGGGGAGCTAAAGCCAACTATCATGAAGGCGTTGAGATGATCAGGCAGAAGCTTCAACTAGAAAACCAATCTCTGGTTGGTGAGGAAATGCAAACAACCTTAAAGGAGCATATAAAAAATATTCTTATTGCAAGGATCAGAAATGGGGAAATGTTAGCAATGCAAACTCCCTTAGGCTTTATTTGCTTGCGTAATACAAAATCGACTAAACCCGCGCCATGCGCAGCAAAGAAAGAGCAAATCAAAATGAAAGAATCTGATATTGACGTGCGTTTTGCCAGAGCTTTACAAGCAAGCTACTTACCTAATCTAGATAACTGCCAAGGTTCTGATTGCCAACATTCCTTTTTATTTGATAATCCAATGGCTCAGCTATTGCTTGAATCATTTAGATTTTACTGTAGTTACCTTAAAGGCGTAGGGCAATTCTCTACAAATAATTTAGATGCTGAAGCACAGCATTTTATCGATTTGTACTATCCACCGCTTCTAGAGGTTTACCCTGAAATTAAATCTGAAATGGAGGCTGTTTAGTGGAAGAAAAAAGCAACCCCAAGAAGCCAAAAACAAATGAAGAACGGCTGTTGAGATTAGAAACTGTTTTTGCTGAGCAGTCAGTTATTGCTATAAATAGCAATAAGATACGAGGAATAGCTACTATGAAAGTTATTTGTGATCTTGCAGATGTTGATACCAATTATGTTTATGGGCATATAGAGTGCCCACCTGATATTGCTGCTAGATACAAAGATTTTCATGACCGAGTCCAAGCATTTAATAAAAACTTTGTTAATAATAAGAAAAAACTACAAGAACACGCTGTTACTGAAATTCAAAAGTATGAACAATCGGTTCTGCAAAACCATCAACTGTTAAAAGACAAAACTGATTTGCAAGCTCAGCTTGAACGCTCTAAAGAAAAAGTCTTACAGCTCATGGCTGAGAAAACTCATCTACAAGCCACGGCAACAGAATCAAATATCAGTCCAGAAAGAAATTTAGCTTCAATTTCAGATATTACGATAACTATGATCTCACCTGATTCGCTACTAGAACATGATGGCAAGTATAATTTCCATAATTCTAAAGCTAGGGATAAAGCATGGTCTACAGCTAGAGCGGAATTTGCACGACTCATGAAAAGAAAAGTGCCCCAGCGCGTTTATCTTTTGGTAGGCCCCCCTTGTTCAGGAAAATCTACTTGGGCAAAAAAGAAGGATCTATATAAAGATAGACATGCCGTAATCATAGATGCCACAAACCTTACAGCAGGAGAAAGAGCAACTTGGATTATGCAATCTCAAAAAGCAAATGATGTGAAAATTTGTGTAGTTCGATTCTTAACTGATTATGTAACACTCGCAGCAAGAAACTTAAAAAGAAGCCATAAAAAAATAGATCCTGACATTCTTGAAAAGAAGTTTCATTCAGTTGAAGAAGTAGATCCATCATTTGAAGAGATCGATGAGGTTATTTATGTGAGGGATGACAATGAATACTAAAGAAGTTTTATTACAAAAGTACACGGATAATGATAATCAACTAGGCAAACGAGAGCTTGGGCAATTAAGAAGAATTCTATTAACAGAAGTTCTTGATAACATCATTTCGAATGATTGCCTGAACGCTGATAAATGGCTTGATAAAAAGAAGAGCAGATTAGATAAGCATAAATTAGCATCCGCTATTGGGTATGGCATAACACCAGACAACATAAGGCAGTCTTTTGTTAAGCAAGTCAAGGAAGCAGAGGAAGTACTTCGGGTTGCAGGAAAAATCATTGCAGAACCTAAAACTAACTGCCAAATACACAATGAGAATTTAGATGCTTTCACCTCTTTTTTAAAAGAAAGGCTAGATGAAAATGGGTATTACTGGCCTAAAAATGCGAAGGGCTTTTTATACCGAAAAGCTATCTGGGCTTATTTCTTAGACATACCGCCTGAAGAAGTTAAGTACCTCCCTAGCTTTATTAGCTCTGATGCTGAATTAGCAGAAATGCTATCTAACATAGATATTTTAATCGCAGAGGATCAAGTTAAATCAATTGACTATAAACGAGAATCAGCACTAGAAGAGATGGAAGATACAATGACCAACAGGGCATTGTCTGCAATACGTCTACAACTCAAAGAAAAAAGTGAAGAAGTAGTTTTATTACGGGAAGAGCTAAAAGAAACAAAGCAAGAGTTGGCAGAGTTAAAACAACAACAAAAATCATTGTTGTCACAAGGCTTAACAGCATTCAAACAAGGAAGTGCGCATTAATGGAAGAAGTCATTTTCGCAGGTACAATATCTAATGTGCTCCACAGCCATGAAGACCAGCAAGTCTTTAAGGTTAATACTCCAACAAAGGCTATTAAAGTTCTTTTAAGTCATTCTCACGTTCATTTTGAAGAAGGTGAGCATGTTCAAGTCATTGGGCAAACAGAGTTTAACTATAAGTATGGTGAACAGGTAATTGCATCATCTGTAGAATTATGTGATGTAAGTAATGATTTAATTAAAAGTTTTCTTATTTCGACAAATGGAGTTGGTGAGAAGACAGCTAATAAATTAATTGTTAATTTAGGAAATGACCTTCTAAGCCTAATCGAGAAAAGAGACGTTTCAGCTATTAGAAATCAAGGAAACGTCTCAAAAACTATTGCTGAAGTAATATGTTTTAATTGGCACAAACAAGCAGGAAAAGTTGAGCTTATAAAATTTATACGGGAGGTATTAAAAGATGCTTCTCAAAAGGAAATAAGTGCAATTATTAAACTTGCTAAAAAAGCATACTCCTTCTATGGAGACGAAACAGAAAACAAGCTTAGAGATGACCCGTACAGAATATGGGCTTTCGGTACTTTCAAACAGGCAGAGCTATTTGCATCAGCACTGAAAATTAAAAAGGATGATAAGCGAAGGCTTTTATGTGCTGTTGAAGATGTCCTCTTCACCCATCTAAAAAAAGGCTCAACACAGACAAGTCCGCTGAATTTTTCTAAAGATCTAGAGAAATTAGTTGGTAAAGATCTTGTTATCAAGGCCATTGTATTAGCTCTCGATCAATCAAAGACACCTGACCCCAGAATTGTAGTTACTGAACCACCAAATTTTAATGACCTTAGTGATACAGATCGCCTTTATAGCAGGATGTTTGCTTTACCCTCAGCAGTGATCATGGAAAATTATGTTAGGGAGCAAATTAAAACCCGATTAATACAAGGGATTTTAAATATCACTGTTTCTGAGAGCGAGTTAGAAGATTATACGCTACCGGGAGGGCACAACCTTAGCCATCAACAGAGAGAAGCTGTCAAAGTTGTTTTAAGCAATGCCGTTTCTTGCGTCTCAGGAGGCGCTGGTACAGGAAAAACATCAGTACTCTACTGTGCCCATAACCTAATAACAAACGCTGGTAATAGCGTTTTACAGGTGGCTTTAAGCGGCAAAGCTTCGAGAAGACTAGCTCAGCAGACAGAGCAAGATGCGATGACTATCGAAAAATTGCTTAAAACGATAGAGTATAACCCAGACTATCTCAATCAATTTCAAACCCCTCTAGTGTTGATAGATGAAGCATCAATGGTCGATATACATTCAATGTACAGAATATTAAAAGTATTAGAGAAGCGACCAGCTAGGTTGGTATTTGTTGGAGACTGGGCGCAATTAGCACCAGTCGGTCCGGGACTTGTTTACCATAAGTTAATGGAGTCGGAATTTGTACCTAAGGTAGAACTAACTCAAAACTTTCGTTCAACAAAAAATATACTGGAAGTATCTGACGCTATTAAAGCTGGCAAAACTTTTGAACATTCTAAAGAAGTAAATATTATTGAATGCAGCTCACTAGATGAAATGGAAAAGCAATCAATTCGTCAATATGAGCTTCATTTAAACGCTCAATCAATGCATATCATAGCAGCGAGAACTAGAACTGTTGCAATTATTAACCTTCAGTTACATAAGCTAATAACAAAGAATCGAAAAATTATAGATTGTGCGCCACATTTTCGTGTTGGAGATTCTGTCGTTTACAAAGCGAATAACGAAGAGCTTGGCATAGTAAATGGCTCAACAGGTGCTGTGATTGGTGGTAATGATGAAAATATTGAAGTTGATTTTGATATTGAAGGTCTAGTTGTTATTCCCAAAGAGCAAATCACAAATACCCACGCTGGAGAGTATCTTTTGCAACATGGTTACGCTCTTACTTGTCATGCTTCCCAAGGCTCAGAGTTTGACGTTGTCATTGTTGTTGTTGAGAATTTTGAATTGGTAGATCGATCTTGGTTATACACCGCTATAACCAGAGCTAAAAGAAAAGTTATTATTATTACAATGCCAGAATATATAAACAATAGCCTTAAAAGAGGCTTTAACTATAAGCTACGAGAAGTTGGTTTTGAGATATGAGTAACGTAGTAGATTTTCCGAAAAGTGACGATGATTCACTTTTAAGAACAAGTGACAAATACCTTTTGTCCGAAGTCACAGTAACAAAAAGAGCTGACTCCAAGTTTCCAATAGTTTTAATTAAAGACACTGGCCTCCTGCACGAACACGCAAATGAATTTCTGCTAATGCGCTTTAACCACCCTTCATTTATTGATGAAGAACTTGAAGAAATAACTTATACGACATTAAAAAATTATGCTGACCACATAAGGTATTGGCTTAATATATGTTCTCTATTGGATACTTCATATTTGAGTGCAAACTATCATTTCATGACCTCTGTGTTAAAGACTATGAGGGTAGAAGGTACAGAGGAAGGTTCCATTAGCAATTATGTGTCTACTTGGAGGCTATTCTATAAATACCTCGATAAAGTAAATGTTCCAAACCTAATGGATTTACCGAGCAAAATCAGTGCGAAAAGAATGCTGAGTGAAGCAGAGCAAGAGGGAGACTTTCTAAACTACACGAAAGAAAGCACTGATGCAGAATTCAAGGAAGATCCATTAATAAATACCAAACGAATTAAAAGCGCAAGTTCCTATACTTCTCAAGTGCTCAATATTGAACAAATGAGAGCACTCATTAGTGAACTGAGAAAAATAGATGTCGTATACGCTGTTATGGCCAAGGTTCAGTTTGATACCTGCCTAAGACTCAATGAGTTAATCACATATTTTCCGCATACATCAAACTCACTTAATCCTAATTTCATGTCTTGGGGGGAGATGTATACCAAAGATATAAAACATCAAACTCTTAAATTCATTGGTAAAGGGCAAATTGAAAGGGAGATTGATGTCGATATTCAAACTATGAAAATAATATCTGATAAATATTTAACTGCCAAGATACCAAATTCTGACATTACCTTATATGCAGATAGGAAATTAAAATTTCAAACTAGATACTTATCCACTAAAGCAGGTAAAGACAGTCACTACAAGATAGACTCAGACATTCTTTGGATAAAGGATGATGGAACGCCAATCTCAAAAAACATGTACCAGAAAGCTTTTAGAGATGCACGAAAAGCACTCTATCAAAAAGAAATACTTCCACTTAATATCATTGTTAGGCCACATGCTATGAGACATACAGGTGCATCTCTTCGTTTAGTGAAGTACAGACAAGAAACTGGCATTGAAATTCATATCGACAACGATGGTGACATCCACGCCTTCTTGCAAGGGCTGTTAGGGCATGAAAGGTTATCAACCACTCATAAATATATCAGAACGGTACGAAGCCAAGCATTTTCAAACTTAGCGCTGAAAACTATAATACGAAACGAAGATCTATGGGTTGACGAGATAGCAACAAACAGTACTTTACGAAAAGGTGTGGAGTCAATAAAGGCACAAAAGTAGAAAGATGTTAAATAAGCGCAAAGCGCTTATTTAAGGCTGATTTATTTGCGATTACTAACCTTTTTAAACAATTTTAGAATCATTACACAAAATGATTTGACTAACATCTTTAATGAAAAGAACAAGTTACTTTCTTATTGCATACGCTTTACGTGATATGGTGCTCACTGTGTATTATTTACTTTATTTTTCAATTGTTTATAATCGAATTGATTGCTAATTATAAATGATAAGATAGATAAATGACTCAAGAGGTTAATGCAATAAATCAGTCATCTATTTCAGATATTGAACAGTTTAAGAAAGACTTGATTCATCAATATGAGCCTAACGATTCATCCGTTTCTCACTTTGATTTAAAGATGCCGTCAAACGCGAGAGGGTACTTAATCCTCGGCAATGCTTTAGGCTCTGGCGAACAGCTTTTAATAAATCAAATAATAAATAAAATTCCGCCTTTCTTGAAAGTTTTCATTTGCTATCAAAATGAATTTATAGCTTGCTCTAGTTTTATTCGAGAAAATTACCCTAGCCCCATCGAACAGATGGTTTCAATAGATGAGTTAGTTAGTGTGGCTGGCGGTATCATAAATCTTGACTGGACAGAACCATCCAACCTTAAGAATTTATTTCACGAAGTCGGTTTAATGGGAGCAGGTTGTATAGTGATTTTTGCTAGTGGTTCAAACGCAGGTTCAGAGGTGACAAAACAAATAAAATTAGTCTCACATTTATGCCAAAAACTATTTGTTGCTGTCAACATCCATGATCGTGAATCATTTTATTCCGCAAAAAGACTAGCTAATGATCAAGAAATATCGAGATTAAGCTTTGGCTGTTGGCAAAAAATTGAATTAGACGAAGGCTATCAACATAACTTTAAAATTTTTTCAGCAAATGAATTCAACGAATATTTCGCGGGACGTTAGATGAACATATTATTTCTATGTACTGCTAATGTTCAGCGCAGTAAAACCGCTGAAGAACTTTTTCTAGCGATTGATAAGTCGAACAATTATAAATCAGCAGGTTTAAGTGAAAAATATGTAATCAAGGCAGGCACAACTCTTTGTACTGAAGATATGCTGGATTGGGCTGACAAAATCTATGTCTTTGAGAAAAAACACATAGATATAATCAGACAATATACTGGCGAAAAGCATCTCCATAAAATTTATAATCTGAATATTGAAGACAAATATCAGTATTTTCAACGAGAATTAGTATTGTTATTTTTAGAAAAATTCCCCAAAAACAGTTGAATTAAAATGTAGTAGCTCATATCTGATCTTACTGTTTGATGAATAGGTTTAGACTTCATCTGACAGCTATGAGCGAACAACGGACCTTGCTGCTACGCTCAAGGAAGCAAGTTAATTCCAAACTGTTTCAGTAATAACGAAAACAGCCAAAAGCAAATTATCGTTACTATTGAGCTGATGAGTAATGATAGCCAAAAACTATAGCGTTGCATCAGTGCGGGGAAAAGTAAAAACATGGGCAATGTTGGAAGTACATACCAAAAGGTGTACCAAGCATGATTGGCTATTTTCTCTGACGGCTGCTTTTCTACATATAACCAAATCATAGTTAAAATGGTTATTGTCGGTAAAGCGACTATCAGTGCGCCTAGTTTATCACTTCGTTTTGCTAGCTCTGATGCCGCGACTATGACCGTTGCGGTGATCAAATACTTAGTTATTAGCCAACCCATATAATATCCTCAAATATAAAAACCGATTGCCTATCGGTTTTTGTTGTGACAATATAGCCAGCGAATTAAATAGAGTAAAGTATTATGCAGTTAGGTGAACTAGAAAAGTTAGTGCTTCAACATTTCTGGAATGTCAAAGAGGCGGACGCAAAGCAAGTACATAAAGTACTGGGGCTTGCGCGTGGTAATTCGTTAAATACCATTCAAAGTACGCTTGATAGGTTATTTAAAAAAGAATTACTTAAGCGTACTAAACAAGGCCATGCGTATTGTTATTCAGCCAGAATAGATCGTGAAGCCTTAATTGCTCAGCTTATTTCAAATGTGACTAGTGACTTTGTTGAAGATGGTGAAAATAGCTTAATTGCTGCGTTCAGCTCCGCTTCAGCACAGCTTAATGACGAACAACTCGATACATTAGAAAAAATGATCGAAAAACAACGCCAGTTAAGAAAGGAACTCTCTTAATTATGTTAGTTGGAGATATGGCAATCGCACTAAACTTGCTCAGTGTTGCAGTGCTTGCATTTGTGATCGGTATTGCAAGTGTTGCTGTCGTATCTCGTTTTGTGTTGTTCAGACTCAATCAAGTCAGTTTTAATAGTCAAAAATTTATATTGTGGTTACTTGTAAGTGCGCCTTGGTGGATAGCACTTTCTTGTATCGGTTACTTTATGCCTTACTCTTTAGGGTTTGATAAAGTTTTCAACATAAGCTGGTTCGAAGATTTTGCTCATTGGCACCATATCGATATATTCAGTTTTTCAAGTTGGCACGCGTTAACCTTACTTTTGGCATTAATCTATTTAGCATGGCGCGTAACTCGGACTATCTTTGCTAGAACTAAACAGTCCATCGCATTATCGAGTTTACTAAGCTTTACTGATGCACAAGATGCTAAGACGACTAATGGCAACCAATATTTCTTGATGCCTGTTAAAGTGCCTGTTGCTTTTACTACAGGCTTTATATCGCCCAAGATCTATGTATCAACCGGACTACAAACCCAAGTTAGCGATGAGCAACTTAATATAATCGTTAATCATGAACTGGCTCATGTAACAGCAAGAGATCCGTTATTTAAAGTATTATTCACGGCACTTGCCAGTTTCTATCCATCACGTATAAAACAAAGTTTAATCGAGCAATATGTCTTAATGACGGAGAAGATAGCTGATAATGAGGTCACAAAAACATATGACAACCTTGATGTCGCACAGACATTGATTGATGTCGCGAGACTTCAACAAGCACTTACCGTTGATTACGATCAGGCGTCTGTTAGCTACTTCGGACATGATCACACCAGTCTTCGTGTTGAGCGGTTATTAAATCCAATCAATAAACCGTCACTTACACCTATCATCATTGCGCTAGCATTATTGGCAACTATGCCAGTATTGGCAGCATCCACTGTCGATAGTTTTCATCACTTTATCGAAACTTTTTTCATCCATTAATTAAGGATATGGAATGAGATTTAATCTTTATAAAAGCAACGAAAAAAAACCGATAGGCTGTCGGTTTTTGGCTGTTGGTATAGCTGTAAACGTAGCAACCGGGCTTGCTTTAACAATGCCAACTCCCGCTTTGGCTAATGCGCAAATCCAGCAGCAAATACAGTCATCACATCAGATTATTAGTCTAAGCAAAGCTGTAACCATGACCTTAGAGAGTCATCCCGAACTAAAAGCCTTGGTAGCTAAAGAAGCTGTATGGCTAGGTAATATCGAGCAAGCTGCCATCGGAGAGCGCCCTCAAATAGGTTTAATGATTGAGGATGCGTTAGGGACAGGTGAGCATAGTGCATTAAAAAGTATGCAATCAACCCTCACATACTCTTGGATACTTCAACAAGAGCAAATTGATGGCAGAGTTAATGCGGCAAAAAGCCAAGCAAGTGCAGTATTAGTAGAACAAAAAATAAAAGCACTCGATTTATCAGCGATTGTTGCTAAGCAGTTTGTTGAAATCTTGATAAAGCAAGTGCGGTTGAAACTAAATCAATTAGCGGTATCTCAGGCACAGGAAGTGGTTGATGCGATTGCTAAAAGAGTAAAGGCAGGCAAAAGCTCTAATGTTGAAATGCGCTTGGCTCAAGCTGAGCTGGTTCGAAGAAATCTAGCTGTCGAAGATTTAGAGCACGAATTAAAAGCCAGCTATTATCAACTGTCATCCCTATGGGGTAAGCCTCAGGTAGAGCTTAAGTTAACGGGAAATTTAATGCTTAAGCCGGAAATTCCATCTGTAGAAAGCCAGCTAACCAAGCTTAAGCAAATCCCGCAAATACAGCGGTTTGTTAATGAACAACGTATCGCTCAGTCTCAAATGGAACTTGCACGTATTGAAGCCAAACCTCAGTGGCAATTTACTGCGGGATTAAGGCGATACGAAACGACCGATGATTTTGGTTTAGTAGCGGGTATCTCTATTCCTTGGGGAAGTGAAAATAGAAATGCAGGAACAATAGCTGCCTTACGCGCAAAACAAGATGTGCTGGCAAGTCAGCAACAAGCGTTAATGCAGAAACTTGATGCACAGCTATATGTGCTATTGCAAGAAATGGCGCATTCCCACCATGTTATTGAAACGATTCAAGCACAAATTATTCCCGAACTAGAAACCGCATTGACGGAAGCAAGTCAGGCATTTGATATCGGCAAGCTTAACTACAACCAGTGGAGTGATATCCGTAGAGAGCTACTCAGCGCCCAAAATCAGTTACTTGATGCTTATCAATCTTTGCACTTACAACATATTGAAATTCAACGTCTAACTGGCGTGTCCGTTAGTGATAGCGAGTAGAACCGTGAGCAAACTTATGAAAAATAAAAATATCCTGTCGTCATTGAGCTTGGCGATCCTTATCTCATTATCAGGGGTCGTTGCACCTAATGCTGTTGCATCATCAACACCTGCGGCTGAGCAAGCTGAACCAGAGAAAGGCCCACACCGTGGGCGCATGTTACGAGATGGTGATTTTGCAATTGAACTTTCAATTTTTGAAACCGGTGTGCCACCAGAGTTTCGCGTTTGGGCGACTAATGGCGGACAGCCTATCGACCCAAATAAAGTCGATTTAAACGTAAAATTAATTCGTTTAGGCGATGGCACTGATGATATTAACTTCAATGCCCAAGGTGACTTTCTTCGCGGTGATATGGTGATTTATGAGCCTCACTCTTTTGTTGTCGCCATTGAAGCCACTTATCAGGGTAAAAAGTACAATTGGCGATATGACAATTTCGAGGGTCGCACCACGATTGAGCAGGCAGTTGCCGATGCAATGGAAATCAACACTGAAATTGCAGGCCCAGCTACCATCCACCAAACCATACCCGCTTATGGCAAATTAAGTTTACCTGTGGACGCTAAGCGAAACATTGCTGCCCGTTTTGATGGTGAAATCACCGAGTTGCATGTCAATTACGGTGAAACCGTTAAAAAAGGCCAAACACTGTTTACAGTAGAAAGTAATGAAAGTCTAAAACCCTACGTTATCAAAGCACCCACTAGCGGTGTCGTTACTCAGCTATTTGCAAACGCGGGAGAGCAAACGGGCGGTAGAACCTTACTGACCATTACTAATTTCACTCGCCATATTGCCAAATTAGCGGTTTATCCTTCGGACTATGCCAAGGTGAAACTGGAAACGCCAGTAACGCTATACGTTGAAGGTCATGAGGAACCCCTTGTAGGTAAGGTGTCATTTATTGAGCCTAACGTGAGAGATGATCAGGCTCGATTGGTTTGGGTCGAATTAGCTGATGGTCACTTTTCTGAAGGAAGTTTTGTTAAAGCTGACATAGAAGTTGCCACCATTGATGTGCCACTGGCTGTAAAACGTGTTGGCTTGCAAGGCTTTAGAGACTTTACTGTTGTTTACGCCAAAGTGGGTGAGCAGTATGAAGTTCGTATGCTTGAGTTAGGCCGAGCTGGAGGCGAATGGATTGAAGTATTGGGTGGCTTAAAAGCGGGAACTGAATACGTAACCGACAATAGCTACATTTTAAAAGCCGACATTGAAAAGTCTGGCGCATCACACGATCACTAGGAGCGTATAAATGTTGGAGTCAATTTTACGCTTTTCAATAAAGCGCAAATTCCTTGTGATGGTGATGGTGTTAGCTGTTTCAGGATTGGGTATTTGGAATTTTACCAAACTACCGATTGATGCAGTGCCCGATATCACCAATGTGCAGGTAATGATCAATACTGAAGCGGCTGGTTTTACTCCGTTAGAAGTTGAGCAAAGGGTAACTTTTCCGTTAGAAACTGCGCTATCGGGTTTACCGGGGTTAACTTATACCCGCTCAGTGTCTCGTTATGGCTTGTCTCAAGTAGTTGCAATATTCAGTGATGATACTGATGTCTATTTTGCTCGTCAGCTTGTTAATGAGCGTTTATCAGCGGCACGCGCTGAGTTACCGCAGGGCTTAGAGCCTCAACTTGGGCCAATTGCGACAGGTCTTGGTGAAATCTTCATGTTCACCGTTGATGCCGAGCCTGACGCGACACATGCTGATGGTACGCCAATTACCCCAATGGATTTACGAACCGTACATGACTGGACCATAAGACCACAATTAATGCGAGTGTCGGGTGTAGTAGAAGTGAACCCGATAGGCGGATTTGAGCGTGAAATATTAGTCGCTTTCAAACCTGAAAAGTTACTTGCTTTTGGGCTGACACAAGCCGATGTGGTTGATGCCATCTCGCAAAACAATCAAAACCAAGGAGCAGGCTTTATTGAGCAAAATGGCGCACAGTGGTTGTTAAGGCTGCCCGGTCAAGTTGCTGATATGACTGCAATTAGTAATATCCCGCTTAAGTCAGTTGATGGTTCATCACTTTATATAAAAGACGTAGCCGATATTGAAAACGGCAAAGGGCTTAGAACTGGCGCTGCTACACAAAATGGTCGTGAAGTGGTGATGAGCACGGTATTTATGCTTATTGGCGAAAATAGCCGCACCGTTGCCCATGCCGTGGGCGAAAAGCTCAAAGAAATTAACGCCACTTTGCCGGAAGGCATTGTCGCCACCGCTGTTTATGATCGGACTAAATTAGTAGATAAAACCCTACAAACGGTTCAGCTTAACCTGACCGAAGGGGCGATTCTGGTAATCGTTGTACTTTTTGTCCTATTAGGTAATTTCAGAGCGGCATTCTTAACTGCCCTAGTGATCCCTTTTGCCATGTTAATGACAGTGACAGGTATGGTACAAACTCGCGTGAGTGCTAACCTGATGAGCTTAGGTGCGTTAGATTTTGGCTTGTTAGTCGATGGAGCCATTATCATCGTAGAAAATTGTCTTCGCAGGCTAAGTCAGGCAGGAAACAATCCTCTGCCGATAAAAGAACGCATGGAACTTGTGTTCGACGCAACACAGGAAGTCATACGTCCAGCATTATTTGGTGTCTTTATTATCACTGCTGTTTACTTGCCTATTTTTGCGCTAGAAGGCGTTGAAGGCAAAATGTTCCACCCGATGGCAATCACTGTGGTTATCGCGTTACTTAGCGCTATGGTGTTATCGGTTACCTTTGTACCAGCTATGGTTGCTTTGTTATTTAAAAAGCCTGTGAAAGAAAAACATAGCCCAATTATTCGAGGTGCTGCTGTTCTTTACAAGCCTGCTTTAAACTGGGTATTAAAAGCTCGTTGGTTAGTGGTTGTAGCCGCAACAGTATTAGTTGGTTTCTCAGGATATCAGGCAACTAAGTTAGGCAGTGAATTTGCGCCTAATTTGGATGAAGGTGATATTGCCATGCACGCGCTGCGAATTCCGGGTACGTCACTGTCTCAAGCAATCGCGCTTCAGGAATCTTTAGAAGATAAAATTAAACAAATGCCAGAAGTTGAGCGTGTCTTTGCCAAAATAGGCACAGCCGATGTTGCAACTGATGCCGTGCCGCCAAGTGTTGCAGATAACTTTATTATTCTGAAGCCTCGCGAATTATGGCCTGATCCAGATAAGACAAAAACACAAATCGTAGAAGAGTTAGCCGCGCTAGTAGAGCCAATTCCGGGTAACCGCTATGAGTTCTTACAGCCAATACAAATGCGTTTCAACGAATTGTTAGCTGGGGTCAGAGCAGAACTTGCAATAAAAGTGTTTGGTGATGACTTTGATACATTGAACTCGTTAGGCGATGAGATAGAAGGCGCAATTGCTCAAGTTGAAGGTGCCGTAGATATACAAGTTGAGCAAACCACTGGCTTACCTATGCTTAGCCTAGTACCAAATCGTGAAAAACTCATGCAGTTTGGCATTAGCATCAGCCAAGTACAGTCTCAAGTGGCAACGGCTATGGGCGGCACTGTTGCAGGTAAGTTTTATCAAGGCGATGTGCGCTCAGATATTGTAGTAAGGCTTGCAGAGTCTCAGCGCAATGATATCGATTCATTACCTTATTTACCGATAACTTTGGCTGATGGGCATTCAGTACCACTTAAAGAACTGGTTGATATTGAGCTGATATCGGGTGCTAACCAAATAAATCGTGAAAATGGTAAACGTAGAGTAGTGGTAACTGCCAATGTTCGTGGTAGAGACTTAGGTAGTTTTGTTGCAGACATCCAAGCAGCCATTAATGAAAACGTTGAAGTACCTGCTGGTTACTGGGTGGAATATGGCGGCACTTATCAAAAACTGCAATCCGCTTCAGAGCGCCTAAGTATTGTTGTACCTGTCACTTTAATCATGATTATCGGTTTATTAATTCTCGCGCTTAACTCGTTTAAAGACGCCATGATCATCTTTACGGGTGTTCCGCTTGCATTAACAGGTGGTATTGCTGCGCTGTTATTACGTGATATTCCGTTCTCAATTTCGGCAGCGGTTGGCTTTATTGCCTTATCGGGCATCGCTATTCTCAATGGACTGGTAATGGTGTCGTTTATTAGGGAGCTGCGCAAAGATGGGCTAGCACTTGATAAAGCAATATTTGATGGTGCGCTGACGCGTCTTCGACCTGTGTTAACAACGGCACTGGTTGCATCATTAGGTTTTATTCCTATGGCGTTAAATACGGGCATAGGCTCAGAGGTTCAGCGGCCTCTAGCTACTGTGGTCATTGGTGGCATTATTTCATCAACGATTTTGACCCTGTTTGTCATTCCTGCCCTGTATAGAATTTTACATAAAGAAAAGGAGTCTATTTTGACTGATGTTGAAGTATTGGAGTCTCAAGATGCCAAGTAACATGATTAAAGTACTGACTTATCTGACGATTGCGCTGTTAGCGCTTGTCAGTATTGAAGCTTTTGCTCACGGAGTCGATGACAAAACCAGAGCGTTTTTAGAGCAAAACACAGGTGTTCAGTTTATTCCGTTTTTATACATAGGTGCTAAGCATATGATAACGGGCTACGACCACTTATTGTTTTTAGTTGGTGTGATCTTCTTCTTATATCGCAGCCGTGACGTACTGTTGTACGTTACCATGTTTACTATCGGACATAGCACAACATTGTTATTTGGTGTGTTAAGTGATATTCAAGTCAATGCTTATTTAATCGATGCAATTATCGGTTTTTCCGTAATTTATAAGGGCTTCGATAATCTAGGCGGTTTTAAGCGTTCCTTTAACTGGCAACCTAATACCCAATGGGCAGTGCTGATTTTTGGTCTGTTTCATGGCTTTGGTTTAGCGACCAAATTACAAGAATTTAGCCTTCCTGAAGATGGCCTAGTGACCAATTTAATAGCGTTCAATATTGGTGTCGAGCTTGGTCAATTTGCGGCACTTGCACTGATACTTATTTTGATAAATGCGTGGCGAAAATTACCGTCATTCCAACGATTTTCAACAGTTACCAATGGCGCATTAATTAGCGCTGGTGTGATGTTGATGGGCTATCAACTTACAGGTTATTTCGTTATTTAATTACTTATATCAATTCCGAAAAAATTAGAGAAAATAAAAGAGAATTTTATGCAACATACAGTTAGTACCAAAACACTCGTTAAAGCGAGTATCTCAGCAGTCGTCGTCGCGGCTATTGCTCTGGTTACCTTTATCTTACCAGCAGAGTACAACATAGACCCGACAGGTCTCGGTGGCAAATTAGGCTTAACGGCACTAGCACAAGCTGCTGAAGTAGAAACAACATCACTAGATGCGACTAAGGGCACCGATGAGTTTCAAACAATAGAAGTGACCGTTCCTGCGGGACGGGGCATCGAATATAAATTCTATATGAAACAGCATGAAAAAATGACTTATGAATGGTTAACTGATGGTGCTCCATTGTATTTCGATTTACATGGTGAGCCAGAAGGTGACACAACGGGATATTTTGAAAGCTACGCCATTGCTACCTCGAATGAAATGAAAGGCAGCTACACTACGCCATTTGCTGGCTCTCATGGTTGGTACTGGAAAAACAAATCAGATAAACCAGTGTCAGTACAGCTATTGGTAAAAGGACAATATGAAGTTATTGGCCTTAAACAATAACGAATTTAACTTTACGAATTTCATACGAAATGGAGATAAAAATGAACAAACTAATTTCAATCATTGCACTTTGCGGTGCTTTAATAACGGTTTCAGCGCAAGCACACGATGGTCATGGTGAGATCAGCGGCCAAAAAGCGATAAGCATATCGGCTACTTTGATTAAAAAATTGACATTTAAAGACGCTGGTTATGAAGTTGGTAAGTTAGATGAGTCATGGAAAAATATTGATAAATCGCAAATTTCAGTAAATGAAGTTGAAGAGCATTATTATGTTGTTAGTGCAACCAACCCTCGTAGTGAAGGTAAACTATATTTCCAAATCGCTAAAAATGGTCAAGTTATAGCTGTTAAAGATAAAAACGACTTTTAATCACTTAAAAGGCACCTTTAGATACATGCATGAGGTGTCTTTGTTTTTGTACCTAAAGTCCGCTATTGGCACAGACTGTGTGAAAACTAATTTTTAATAAATTGTCTTGGGTATGTTCTTAGTTTGAAACCATTTAAGATGGTTGCGATCGATTTTTTCTCAGTATCGCAATTTTCTCCGCGCGAGCGAAACTGCTAT